>JAABUO010000009.1_pt1 | contig 660443 bp, 579 predicted proteins | sample 5559291 | NCBI WGS metagenome assembly JAABUO01 (sample SAMN10711878, study PRJNA513372) | rock metagenome | isolation source: Antarctica rocks | place: Antarctica: Victoria Land, Finger Mt sud
ATTTATATTGCTTAGTAAGCTCTTATATTGTCTTTTTTAGACTAGTAGATCTGCTAGATCTGGCGAATCTGCTTGAACAAAAGTCTCGAAAAAATGTCTTCTAGATCTGCTAGAGTTACGTTTCCGACATGCGAATAAGATCTTAGCGTCGTTAATCTTAAAAACGTCGTACAACGTTTGCAAAGTCTTTATGTTGCTAAAAAGATTAACAAAGCTAAAGCTTATAACGTCGCAAATTAAGTTTATAGTCTTGCTCTACAAGAGCTTATCTTTGACATCGCGAAACTTAACGCAAACAATAAAAAACTAATGTTAAACAAGAAGTTGAACGACGATTCGATAATTAAGAACGTTGTCAAGAACAATTGCGAGAACAATGAGTCATTAAAAATCAACAATGCTTCGTCGTCATACACAAGTCTTTTCACTCTAACTAAAGAGTGTTATTGAGATTAAGAAAATTTCGATTTAGGTTGACGTTAGAGCTAAAGATTTAATAGCGATCAAGAAATAACAACGTTCTCATCATTCAACAATCGATAAAAAGCGATCAAACGATATATTCTCAAATCTTAGAAGTTTGACATTTAATTAATGAATAAGCCACGAGCAATTTTTCGCGCATGAATTTTTTATCACAAGTAGCAAACGTTGCTTCTTATCGTAGATAATGACTTCTTATAGTTAGAACGTTGTACTTATAATGAAATCAAACAATAATAAGTAGAGCGAAAACTTCTAACATTCAAGATCATAACACAATGAAAGACGCCTTTATCGTTCTTACTTTCTTAAACTATGTACTTCAAGAAAATTCATTCTTTGACATATTGAAATACGAACGAAGAACAAACACGAACTTTGACTCTTCGAGCTATATATTTTAAGAAAATTTGTTCTTCGACACACAAGACTTTGACTCTTTAGATTACATATCTTAAGAAAATCTATCTTGCGACACATAGAACTTTGACTCTTCAAGCTACATATCTTAAGAAAATTTGCTCTTCAATACATAGAACGTCGACTCTTCGAGCTATATATCTCAAGAAAATCTATTCTTCGACACATAGAACTTCGACCCTTCAAGTTACATATCTTAAGAAAATTTGCTCTTCGACACACATGACTTCGATTCTTTAGATTACATATCTTAAGAAAATTTGCTCTTTAATACATAGAACTTCGACTCTTCGAACTATATATCTTAAGAAAATTTGTTCTTCAATATAGTACATCAAGAACAAATGAAAGACATAATATTTAAATCTTCGAGTTATACACATTAAGGAAATTCGCATTAAGAGACACTACATCAATAGCTAAGTAATATCGACTTTAACTCTTTATTTATACGCAATAAAGATAATTCTTAACTTGATATATACATTAGAGTAAACAACAAAATTCTCGCATTTTGTGATTTTTTATATTATAAATAAAAAGAAGCTATTTCTATTCTCTTAGAGTCGTTCATTTTCGATGCGCTTTCTCATTGTTTTAAATTACACGTACTCATTAAACTTTTTTCTTAACGATAGAAATACAACTTAACCCTAGAGTAAGATTCGTAGCGACGAAATAATGTGTATATTAACTAGATTGCTATGAATCTTCAAACTTAAGACATAAGCTTTCAAATATACAAATCGAAATTAAGTACTCAAAATCTATTGTGTTTCGAATAATTATAAGATTCGATATTTGTCACACGATATATTCTAGATGCTACTACTACTAAGTGACTAAAAAGTTAAAGCGATAGTGTTGACACGTACACTTAGTTGCAAGTCTATTAGTAGCAACATAATCTTTGCGTTCAACATTTAGTTTAACTTATATTCTTGATTTCTAGAAGTGTTCTAATCGCGTAATTTGATACGAGAAAGCTTTTTCTTAATTTTCTTCAACAATTCTTTGTTCTTAAAGATGATCTCGTAGATCTTAATGTCGAACATAATGATATAACATTGTTATCGATAACTAAGATCTTATAGAAGTAACGCTTTGTGCGATTGTCTCTTTTGACAACACATTAACTCAAGATCTTTTTAATTGCAAAAGAGACTATGACTAAATATCTATGAATTCTATTTATTAAAGCACATGCGCAACTTTATAGGCAAAATCTAAACTCGCTTGTAAGTCGTCAAAAGTAATTAAGAAATATGAAGACTTATTTTATAGCAATTAGAGTCTTAGATGCGAAGTTTATTCTTAACGTTAGAGTTAAATAAGATTTGTTTAACATTTTGCTAGTTATAGCGTCTATGAACGAACGAAGATTTGTGAAGCATATTGTTATTGCTACTTTTAAAGCTAACGCAATGATTTAAACTTATTGTAGAGTAATTTATATGTCTTGATCTAAAAGATAACTCTTAACGAGTGAGACATCGCAATCGCTATATTAAGAAGACTATAAATAGCTTGTCTACAATAGCAAGAGAATGTTGCTTCAAATAAGTATTTTCTCAATTGCTCTCGAACGAATGCTACATATCTCTAATACTAGTAGAAGACTAGTCATCGTTATCGTTATATAATCTCTACTTCTTCGCGTCGATCAACGAGATAACTTATCGAAAGTTTATTGTTTATGCTCGCCAATTAAAAGCTTTCGACAACTCTTTGTTCTACGCGATTCTCTCTAAGACTCTTAGCGCATGAAGGATTTAATCTTTGCTTGAATAAGTAATATGAAAAATAATAAACAACAAAGTAGAATACGAAAGTTTGAAGAAACATATGACGACAATAACTTGACAATCTTGTTAATATCTATATAATAGATTGCAAATGCAAGAGATAATGCTTAAAGTAAACAAAGCTTTGAATCTACGCAAGAATATTAATATTTCTCTTAACAATTTCATCGCAACTCTTCTTAGTACTAGCTTGTCTATCTTTAGAGCTCCATAAGCTAGAAATAGTTTTCTCAAGACACTTCGCGAATGATCTTTGAAGCTTCGCTATACGATAATATGTCTTCGTATTAGTCACGACAATTAATAGTTGCCAAAGTTGTCTCAAAGCAATTCAATTTCCCGCAATCATTCTTGGCTAGAAACGAGAGAAGAATACCAAGACTTAAAATAATATTGCAACGATATTTAATCGCACTTTATCAACAATCTTTGCAATATAATTACATCACTAATTTTAAACATTTTACATTTGCTTCTTCGAATTTTAATGTAGAACTAAAACAAGTTGTCAAAGCTAAATCTATCAACTAATTGCAACGAAAAACCTATAACTACGACCATATATACAATTAGTTAACGAAGACGAATAAGAATACGTTTTACGACAAACTAATTGCGACAATGAAGACTTTATTCGAAATCTTCAAATAACTTTTTAATCATATTGCGAGTCTAGATATGTTAAGAACGATCTTACAATTTGTTCATAATTAATATTTCCAAAAACTTGTGCAAAACGATCAAAAATTCTATGATCGTCGTATTAAGCTCTAGAAGACTTCAATCACTGCTAGCTAGCTTTACTTTAGCGCCAATTAAGTAAAACATAAAAAATGGAAGAATTACAACAAGAATCAATCGATGCTCAAAATACTCTTTCGAAAGAAATCTTCGAAAGATTGAATAATAAAATAACGTCGCAATGCGATAAATTGAAAGACTTAAAACTTGTCAATTATTAAATGAGCGTTTAGAAAGAAAAGATTATCAATAGTAAGCAAACAATCGTTATTTTCGAAGACTTAAATATAGATTCTATTAACTTTAATCAATGATATTGAAATGTATTCATAATCTTTTCAATAATAATGACAATAATAAAGATAACAAAAACGACAATGATAAATCTTTCGAAATTAAATCGAATGTAGGGATAGAATTCTTAAGTCAAGTTGCTAGCAATTAATAAATCGCTACATAAAACGTTGACTTCAACTTCAATTTACGCGATGATTAACGTTAAGAAGAAAGAGATCTAGAGAAAAGAATTATTTATTATCACGATTTGTGAGAGTCTTATCTAAAGAAAAATTAATATATCTATTTATTTCTCTTCTTGTTCTTCTATTGTTGCTACTATTATATAACAATCCTTCTTACTATTGATAGTTAATCAAAGGCCTTGATTACAAAAACAAGACGTGACTATTTCTAAAAGAAGCATAGACTCAAAGTAGACTTCACACGACATTCGTTAACTATTCATCTCTAGAACGTATAACGTTTGACCAAATATTGCGATCATAAAATCATATCGAGATCGCTATGACTTAGCATCATTCAAGAAAAGTCTTGCTCGCTATTTCGTGAACTTGACGTGTAAGAATCATAGACTTTAACATAAAAACATTCTAGATTAGCATGCCAAGTCTTGACATAATTCAAAGTTAATCACTCAACTTGACAAGACGAATCTATTGTGATCAATCAAATATTACATTATTAAAGAGAGGCGTAATTTAACTATTTGCGAAGTTGCAAATCTACTCTTTCGTATTTCTTGCTAATCGTTAAAGCTACAATTTTCTAGTTAATAGCTAAAATCTATAGCTCGCTTTCGATTTGTCGCGCCTTGCATATATACTTTCCAAATTAACAAGCTCATTCTTGATTGAATTAAATTGTGAAGAATGATTAACAAGTAACTTTGACGAAGTAAATATATTTATTTTGCTTCAACGAACGCCAAACTTTATCACAATATATAACGTTATGTTCTAGCTTCATGACGATGATTGTTACAACGTTACAATAAGCACATCTTAAGATTTTCAAATTTTATTCATTTTACTTAGACTTAGATTCTAAGCTCTTAGATCGAAAGAAAAAGAACAATTAATTCTACATTCATCGAGACTAAAGTTATGAAAAAAATGATTTAACGAATTCGTGAAAGAAGTGCGAAAGATATGAAGAAACATTTATTCGTTTCGAGACATTTCTTCTTATTAATGCGACGATCTTAATTGATGTTCGACGCTTTAAGAGTACAAAAGACGATTAATTATCACGAGTCGAAAATGATCAAATTAATGTATTAACGAACATTGCTTACGACGATAACAATTTGGCTAGAAACTTATGTTGACGAAGTAGTTCAAATAAGAAACGAATTTGACAATGACTTTCATAAAGAAAAAAAACTTATTTCGACGCATCGTCAATTAAAGTTCTTCGATACTACGAACTACTTATACGAACACAAGGATTTGCAATAGCTACGAGTTACGAAGTTGAAAAAAGAAATATTGATAAAATCGACGCATTAGTCTAATCGCGAAGACGATTAATCAATGATAAGAACAATGTTATCTTCGAACGCAATAAGAGAGATCTAGTTAAATCTAATAAAGGATTGAAAATGCGCATGATAGACGCTAGAACTTGTCTTCAATGAAAACGATGCACGATAGTTCTACGCATTCTAATTATACGTGCTTCGAGCTTTTGATCTTTTTGTCTCTCACATTCTTCAAGATTTGTGGTCGCAATCGCTAGCTATGTAGCGAAATTCAAAGACAACAATCAAGACGACATTATACTTAAAACTCTTTCTCTATTAATTGATCGCAACGATTGTGCAACTTAAATTATATTATATTCGAAATGATCTTCATAACAAGAGACTAGAAAAGTGTAATTTCATTGTTCGATAAATTAAGAGACGAAGTGTACTCTAAGAGTGTGTGCTTCGCATTCTATCAATATATTGCATCTAAACTTGATGTCAAAAGCGACAAGAATTAAGATCGTCTTACTTTCACGAGTTACAAGATGTTCTTTATCTATAAAGATGTTAAATTGTCTTTCATAACTTAACTAAATAAAGAACTAAATCTTCTATTAGAAAGCTCTTATAGCTTAGTCTATTATATCACGTAGCTCAACAAGATCTAACTCGCTTCATGAGCGACTATATGAATTTCTTCGAGATCATAACATTTCTAGAAGAAAGAAAAACTTAATGAAAAAAATAATTAATCGCACAATCGAGTCCTTGAGGCATGCAACTCACGATTTCTTCTATTTCTCTCTAACAATATAATGGTGATAAGAATGATATAATGCAATAAAATCGAATAATTAAGTATATAAGATTGTAAATTGTGCTCTAAACGAGATCGCTAACGATCGAGAGAAATGAAACAAAAAATGAGCAATAAGAACATTCTTCATTTGACTTATGCATTGTTCGTCTTAACACTTTGATTTTGTAGAACTTCAACTAGTAGTTTTCTCTTGTGATCACAAAATTCGAACCTTTATTGTGTTGCTAAATACTTATAGTCGAATTCATTTTTGTTTTAACTTATACGACATAGATCGATGCAAACGCTACTTTCTCTACAAATGTTTGTCTAGCGTTGGCATAAATTATATGCTAGAAAAGATGCCACTAAAATTAAACATTGTATTGATTACTCTTATTAATATGAGCTATACTTGGGCGAATGAAGCTCGATTCCAACATTGGCATACAATAGAATGTGTTGTTCATTGCTATTTATTAAGTTGATATGCAACGAACTTTGTTTAAGGAAGTTAAAGCTTACGATGTTGCAAATTTCTTTAAATATCGCTAGTAAATAATAAGTAATAAGCATAAAATTTTATTTTCGCTTGTTTTGCGAAGATAAAATTGCGAGAATCGACAAACTTTGCAATATCTATCATTGATCACGTATTTATATTGATCTTCGATATTCTTATTAACAATACATAGCTATCGTTAAAATTCTCTCTTTATTAGTTCAATAAGCAAATTATTTGCAAATTCTATAATTTAATCATTAAATTAATACTTATCTTTTCTCTTCCTATCTTTTGAAATATTCTTATGATCGTTATTTGTTATTTTTTCATTCGCAACTCTTATATTATAGCAATACATTAAATGAAACAATGCAAACTATATCTCAAAACACGTTATCGTCTGTTCAAGACACATATACGAGTCTTTTAAAAACGAATGAAATGTTGTTTATATGCGACGATCTTGCGATTGCTACAATTAACGATCGAAATTGTATACAAAGAAATTAGAATAAATGTTTAAATCGTAATGCAATGCGTAGAAGTTAATGTTAATCGTTATATCTTTAAACACGTGTATGTCGTCAATAATAATGTTGCCTTACATTATCTTACGAGAGACGTTACTAACTTTAAGTAAAAAAAAACGCATAATTTTATCAATGCAAATACGAAGATAACGAAGAGAGCTAAGCGTAAAGTTGTTAATCTATTTTATTAATATAACGCTAAAGCGTATCTCTTTCGCAATCTTGTTAAAAACAACGAAATTCTTAAGTTAATAAAAGATTGTTGCGATAATAATAAGACGTACGACGTCGCTATTTGCGACTATTAACAACGAGTTATTAACTTAAAGCTTATACTTGTTATAGAGGTTTACGCTAATTAAATGCTAAAAGATATTTGAGCTTTTCAAATTAGCATCGTTCTTAACATGCAATTTTTTTGTTCAACTTACAAATATTTTCTTCGTAAAACTAATATAAATCTACGTATTAACAATGATTTGCATGCGTAGCAAAGAAAACAAATTCGAATTCAAGAATTATTGTTAAAATCGCACAATTAAAGCGTAGCTAATTTAATAAAGAAAAATACTTGTGCTTCTAAAACAATTTAGAACTTAACAATACTTCGAATTCTACAATATGTCAAAAGACTTTTCGAAAACGATAGTATTAATAAGATCGAAGCTACATCAATTAGTTATCGTATTAATTTTGATAAATGTCGTTCAAATTTGCTTTTTCTTTTTTGCTCTTATTAAAATATAATAGTAGTTTCTTGTTATATTTGCGAATTTTCGAACAATTTAATCAATGCTTCGAAAGACTTGTTCTTTAATTAATAGCGTTTAATTGAGCACTTTACGTCGTATCGTATGCTCTTCGTTGTTAACTATTATTTGCACGTTTTTATTGTTTTTCGCTTTTTCATTAAGAAATTTATAGAATTTGTCGCCTTTAAAGACGTTTAATTCTTTAACATAAATTTTCTAAAAAATCGAAAGAAAGCTAAACGTTATTTGCTATCAAAATTAGTTACGTCTTTTATCGAACGATGCGCATTTAAGCTTTGAGAACTTATTTGTAACATTGATCACATTCGAGACACTCTAAATTACACTATTTATGTTTTCGCAATTAATAGATTTATCGAAGCGAATCAAGTTAATGTTAAGAATGCAACTAGAACGACATCGTAATTCTTATAAATTTTTTGTTCTCTTATATAACGATTCTTTTGGTAACATTATTATATGTGCGATACATCAAATATTCTTTGCGTCAAAGAACTAGAAATGCGAGCTAAAAAATAAAAGAATAAACGATATATAATTAAAAACTCAAGCTAAGATCTCATTAATATAAGTATTTTTAACATATTGTTAATTTGCGTCTATCTAAAGAGTCACAAATGACGCTAGAACAACAATGATTAAAATGATGTTTAATGTTAAATACATCTTATTGATTTTAATTAATGCAAAGAAAAGAAAAAAATTTAATTATATAAATGAACAATTAAATGCATTCGAAAAGAGATGTAACATTTAATTAAATACGATATTGAAGACGCGAAGCAAAAGAAAAAAACATTATATGCGAGTTTCTTATAATATATGCGTCTTCGTAATAGCTCTTCTAATTGCATAATGTGATGCAAGAAAGTTAAGAAATTGCATCGTTTTATCACATTTAACTAGCGAAGACTTGCAACGCTAATATACGTTGTCTACATTAAGCTTAATGTACAATAAATTGTTCTTTTAAATGTTTCGCGTTTTCATTGTCTTGTTATCGCGAGTCGTAACGTTTATCTTTTCGCATTTGTCAAAGTATTAAATCGAGCTTCGCGCTAAAGAACTAGCTTGTTAAGATCGAAGACTTAACGATTTATTTCACGATTTACACATTTAATGCATAGTGACATTGTATAAGTTTAGAGAGGCTCTTCCAATATATTATTATTAAGAAGAGATATTTAGTTCGATATTAAGACTTGAGCATCGCTTATAAAAGCGAAGACGCTATGATTATTTAAAAGAACTCTATTTCTTAAGTCTTAATGCAAACAATCGATTTTGTTACGTCTAAAACAAAAATAATTAATTCTTGAAAAAAAAAAAAGATCGTAATATCTTTTCATCAATAGTAAGAACAATTTTATTATTATCTATATAAATTTCTTATAAATCGCAAAGTGCGAAATTATATCGCGACGAAAAATTGCAATCTTTTCGAAGATATACATTTTATTAGCTTAGTGAAGTCTTTACTTTCTAAAATATTTATAGACTCATAATAGTCTTAAATGATGTAATATACTATTATAATGCGTTGATCTTTTGACAATTATTGTATCAACTAATTCGTATTAAAAACTTAATTGATTAATAAATAACATTATTATTGTTTTAATCATTGCTAACTTTGTTCTATATTACTTTTATTAAATCGCACAAATCTTATACTTTTATCTTCGATTTCTTGTATTCTTTATGCAACGCTAAGAACTATTGTTGTTAAAAATTCTCGTTCGTTCTTTGCAATCGTATTATTATAATTAAACGAACGATTTTATTCTTTAAGAAACGTTGTTTCGATCTAACGTTTAAAATTTGTTCAAAATGATCTAAAAATAACTTGTATTAATCGTCGTTATTAAGTTCGAAATCGTTAGCGTTAATAATTTGTATCTCGTTAAATTAAAGATTATCTCAAAATTGTTACGAACGTAATACGATTGCGCAAATAATTAAGAAGAAAATTATAAAAATCTTTTAAACGCTTTAAATTGCGCGTTCTTAAGTCTTATTCGTGATACGCTACGTACGTAAGATAGTAATCATTTAATTAATAGCAACAAAGAAAACATTATTATAAGTTAGCTTAATGCTTCTTACAATAACACGTTTGACGCGAAAGTTTTTTAATATTTTAGAGAAATCAAACTTACATTAATTTTAAAAACAAAAGAAGCATAATTTAGATTTTTCTCTTATATAATATCTTTAGTGCTTAAATTAGATGCAACGAAGCAAATGCTAATTAAACCTTAATCGCTATATTTAATGCTATTATCGCATATTGCATAATTTCATTGTTTAAATATGTATTAACAATTAGATTTATAAGTTTTTATGCTAGTTTTAAACATTAAAAAGCTAATAGAAGCAAATAGATTACGTCTTAAATCTTAATTACAAAAAGAAAAACTTTTAAATTTTAAAACGATTAATTATCGCTATTTAACTTTATATGTTAGTCAAAATTAACATTAGAAAGCTTTGCGATTTGCATTGTTATTATGTTAAGAAATTGCGTTGCGTAAATTAACTAATCGCAATATTAATTCTTCTTAATTGTAATTTAAGCGAAGAAATTATAAAAAGTGCAATATCTAAAACGTTTAAGTAATACTTTGCGAAAATTAATTAATCTAAAGAGTGTCAAAATTTAGTAAAATAACTTTCGCGTAAAACACATAAATTATGATCAAAAATATTTAATTGTACATTTATGAGCTTAACTATTTTTTTGATTCGCACGATCGAAAATCTAATTAATATAAATTTACAATAATAGAAGTCGCATTTACATCGTTGAAAAAAAACTTAATTTTAAATTTTCTTTTTATGCAAAAACGCATCACATTAGCACAAATTATGTATACAATTAAAGTGTATAATATGATAACTATGCTTGTTTCTTAATGCTTAGAATTCATTAGAAAATACGAAACATAAAAGTTTATTATATTAACGACTTCTTATTATAAGTTAACAAATCGCATAATGTAGATTGCAATTAAGAAAATAAGACAATAAGATGCAATTAAAGTAATATATAATTCTTTCACATTATAAAAGACAACAATTGTAATCTAGAACATAATTCTTTAATGCTAGTTATAACAAGATCTTCTTAACGAATCAAAATATATTCTTCTCGAATTATTGATCTCTAGTTTAGATAAGAATCTCTAGACGTCTAGCGAGAAGTCTAGTTATCGAATCAATCTCTCATTTATACATAGAGAAGTATTAGACCTTATTAGACTCTAAGACGACTAAATGAACGCAAATCGTCTTAAAAAGCGTAAGACGTAACAAGATTTAAACTTAATACTTCGTATTTTATTAAAGAAATTAAATGTTAACGTAACAAGAACTTTTTTTGCTTAATTCTTACGTATGCGACAAATTAATTGTTAGCGTAACAGAATTTATATGTTTAGAAATTTTTATTTGTACTAATAATTAATATGTCGCATACGAAGTACGAAGTACATTTCGTTACAAATTGTACAAAAACACGAAATTGCGAAAGATAAAATTAGTATCTTAATAAATTAATGTCGTTAACAATTGAATTTACAATTAATTTTTATAACAAATTAAACATTAAGTATCAACGTATTTCGTTGTCGCTTTTTGTTCGCTTAAATAAATAACTAAACGAATAACAAATAACAACGAAATACGTCGACATTTAATATTAATAAACAACGAACGAAATGTGTGTTTTTTACTCTAAATTCGCGAAGACTTTTCAAATAATCGTAATGTTACAACACTAATTTACGAAAAAGAATGCTATATCTTAGTGCGAAGCGAATACAATCGACGAAAAACTACAACTCTTATTATGTTTCTTAGATTGTTTATCTTTTAAATTGAATATTTTATAATTAAAATTTAAACTTAGTTAAGAAACAAATTCTTCAAATCTTTAATCAAAGTTGTCGTTTAATTTTACACTAATGTATAGCGCGTCTTTTAATAAATAATGCTATAGAATTAATACGCACGCATTGAAGCTTTCGTAAATTACTTTCGAAGCTATTAGAATTTTAATATTTTATAGCAATACAAATTTAAGAAATGATGTTTTTTTATCTTTGAAAACTTTTTGATGTTTAATATCATTATAAGATTGAAGTCTATTGCAAAGATCTTTATTAAAGTAGCTTAAAATTAGACTTAATAATTACACTTTAACATTGCATTATTGTAAGTTACATTTTTGTTTACAATTTATTATTAACAATCTTTGCAATAATAATTTGTCGTAAGAAGCGTTTACAACTTTTGTAATTTAAAATATTAACTAATATAGAGCAACATCTTTGTGCATGCTAATTAATAACTCTTGCAACATAAGAGAAATCGTCGCGACAAACGTTTCTAATTGTTAGAAAATATGTTTCATGTTTTATAATATCTTTAAACGCAATTTTAAATCATCTTGTTGTAAAAACGTTCTCTCATTTTCTTTAATTCTTTTTCGTACAATTGCAAGTCAATTAACAAGAGTCTTTTTATCAAAATAACAAACGAAAAGTATTTCGAAATAACAATAATTAAGAACTTGAACTTTTCGATCGACTTAAAAGCGCTTTACATTAAGCAAAAAAATAAATTTATTTTTTATCAAATTAAGAGTCACAACTTTGCTAAAAATCTAATTGAAATACGTGAATCGCAAAGTTTAAGTATACAACATTAATTTGCAATTAACTATTGCATCTTAAAAATACATTTAATTTCCTATTATTATTAACTTTGACTTCACTTTACAAGCAATCTAAGAAACTTCGAATCTCTTTATTTAATTTAGCTTGCTTAATGACGACTTAATATTGTTACTTTATAACAATTTATTAATTAATTATAAATCTTGTCTTATTGCATTGTTACTAGCAAAAATAACATTTATGTGAATTAATATTAAATTCGCTCTTGCATTTCGCGATGCAACTATGTTAACTTGTATTAATAACTTAATCGTAAATGCTTAATATTATTAATTTGCGCAATTCGCTTCAATATAATTACGTTTTTAGAACTTATTTCAAGATTAAATAATCGTTTTCGTCTAAATTACAATTACGACTATCTCGTTTCAAGACGTTTCAAATCGTAATAATAATTACGTTCGATATTGCAAATGCGAAAAGCTTTAACTCATTTGTTTAAAGAATGTTAACGAACGATCAAAACAATTAAACTTAATTAAATATAACTTTTAACATTAATTTACTATTAATTGCGTTTTTATTAACTTTCTTCGATAAAGTCTTGCACATAAGTAAACAAATTCTAATTCTTTAAAACGTAATTTAAGACTAATTAGAATGCGTTGCAAGCAAAAAAGTAAAAAAACTTAAAATTAACGTCTTTTGTGCTATGATTTTTATTAAAATTCTTAATAGTATTGTACGATTTGTATAACTTCTTGTTATCTTATATCGCTTCGACGATCTTAACGTTGTTGTCAACGCGTTTGACGATTTAATTATCATTGACGTATATATTAACGTCACGCATTCGAGAGTTGTAACGACGCTTTTTGTTATTTTTTATATAATTATTTTTTTTATCTCGCTTTTTAACATCTTTGCATTTGTTATACAATTAACGTGAACCTTTAATTAAAACAACGAGTTGTTGTGTTCTAAGTATTTTTTATTTGTGCGTAATTTCTTTCTTTACGAAAGAGATATAAGTAAATTGTTAATGAACTTCTAATCGCAAGTCTTAATTCGCTAGCATATATTAATTCGCAATCTTATGTTCGTCGTCATCATTTATTATCTTTTATTTATTATTAATATCGATAGCACAATAGCATTTAATGCGCTCATTTTATTGTTTCTTATCGCTTTATACATTAGCTACGTTATTTTTATTGTGTTTCTATTGCTTCGCAAACTTCGAAATCGCACGTTTAAATTAAGTTCGTTTAATTTAAATCGATAAAACATAGCTATAAATTCGATCGTTGTTTTCTATATTGTATACGTACTTTTTTTTGTAACTTTGTTAACTATTATGTTAATGTTCGCTAGTAATATAAATTATGCAAGTTCGTTAATTTTAATAATAATGATGCTTGCGTTTAATAATTAAGTCGTAAATAATAAAAAAAGATTTAAGATTTTTAAGATTTCGATAATTTTTTAAAGAAAAGAAAATTTGTTAAAGATAAAATAAAGACGTTTACGCACTTTAAACGAATAATCAAGTTATAACATTCAATAACGAGTAAAAATATATAAAGTGTGCAACTTTTGTGAAGTGTGCTTTACATTAACAAATAGTTAATAATTAAAGATTCGTTTTAATTGACGACTTACTTTTTAGTAATTCTCGCTTAAAAACTAAATTGTGAAGTAGAGTAAATAAAGTAAAAACAATTAATTTGAAACAAATCAAAATACTTTATGTTTACAATTTTGTTTTAAATTATATTACAATTTACGACTTTTTAAACTTAAAATTTTTTAAAATTTTTAGTTTACAAATTATAGAATTTGTAAATTTAAAAATTGTTTATTTAAGTATTCGCGTAGACGTAACTTTTAACGTATTATTAATGTGTAAGAAATTGCTCGTAACATACATAGTTATCGAGAAAAAACAAACAATAATTACAAGTCTAATTGTGTGGAAAAATATACGCGTTCGAAGTAAGTACGTTCGAAGTAAGTAAATTCGTAAATAACAATTCTATAAACGATACAATCATCTTTCTTGTCTTTGCTTAGTTATTTCTTCTTGTAAGAATCACAATTATCGAGAGTCACAATTACTAAAAGTTAATATAAGAACAAGAGAGCTTTAGAACTAGAAGTTGTTAACTAGACTTTCTTTATTAATTGTGAAAGCTACGTAAAGTCTTGTAAGCATAATTAAGATTTTTGCTTAGTTATCTATTTTTTAACATTAAATATTGCGTCGTATATTAATAAACGTTGCGCTATCTTAAAATTTTAAATCAAAAATTAAAAAAATTTAACGTTCGACGAACTAGATATAAGTAATACGAACTAATTTAAAAAAAAATAAACATCAATATTATAAGCAATATTAATTGTTAAATTTACAAATTTTATATACGCACAAGAAACGAGCGAAAATTGCATCGTTTTTTCTTGTTTGCTTTGTTTAAGTTTGCAATACAAATTTTATTTAAACAAAATGCAACAAAAAGAAGAAAATACTATTAATTCGTTAATTTATTAAGTAAGTTTATATTGTATAATTCATAATTGCTATATATTAACAATGCGAATCAAGAAAAAAATTAACAAACGTATCGACAAGTTACGAAGATAACGATTAATTTAATATAAGTAAGCGAACATTAATTTAAACGAACAAACAATTAATATCTACAATTATTAGTATATAAAGCGCAAAAAAAAACTAAACGAACAAATTGTTATAACATTAACTAGAGATACTAGCAACATATATCGTGCTATTACGATTAAAGAATTTAACAATACATTTATTGATTTAAAGCAAGTAATTCGAAACTTCTTTTATATAAGTAGTTGTGTTAATCATTTATAAAATAAAATAAGCTTTGTTCGTTCGCAAAGCAAGTCTCTTAATTTTATTCTTTAACGATTCTACTTTTTAACGATTTTATCTTTTAATAATTTTATTTTTTAACAATTTTATTTTTTAACGATTCTACTTTTCGATAATTCTATTACGCAAAAAGCTTACTTTAGCTTGTTAAGTAATCATTAATTACAAATATAAAGTCAACGTTATAAAACATCTAATTAGCGTTTCATATCATTACATTATTAAAGATCGAAAATTGTTAATAAAATTTAATAATTTGTTCTAGTTTAAGAGCGAATACAAAGTCGCTACTAATAGCAATTAACGATGTCAATATTTTTAATAGAAGCTTAATAGAAGAATTTTTTGAACAAATATTAATCTAGAAGTTTTATATCTTGAAATTAAATTTGTTTTAAACGTTAACATTGTTTTGAAAATTTTGTAACTCGCAATCGTTATTATAAAATTAAATTTAAATAACATTAAAGTATATTTTATCGCTTAATATTTCTTAATTGTTTTGATTTAAATACAAACATTGCGATGTCGTTATTAAGAGTTAAACTTTTTTAATTTGTATTTAATTCGCGTTCATAAAAGTTTGTAATTAATTAATAAAAAACACATTATTGTTAACGATTGCTTCAAAATCTAAATCAAAATTATTAACGACAATTGATTCGAAGAATCGAAGCGCTAAAGAATTAAACAATCGCAATTCGAAGATTTTTTATATTTTGTTCGCGTTTAATTTTGTTTTAGTTAACGTTAAAAAGTCTTGTTTTAAAGAGTATGTATCGCTTATAAATAACAAAATTGTCTTGAAATAAATTTGCTAACAAAGAGTTATTTCTATATTAAAAAATAATTAAAGCAAGCAACTAAAAATTATTAAAATAAGAATGTTTACTCAAATCGCGAACAATTAAGCAAGTTGATATTAAAAAACTTTTAACAATGATTTCTAAAATTGACGAAATTAATTTTAGATTCATCGTCAATGATATTAATAAAAGTAACGAAAATTAATGCAATTATTTAAATAAGATTAGCTTTATATTAAGAGCAAACATTTAAAAATATACGTTTAAATAAATATATTAGCATTTCTTTCTATTATGAATGCGAACTAAAGAAAAGTTTATTGACACAATATTTCTTTAAACTTTGTTGCATTTTAATATCGTTCATAGCTTTAAACAAGTTTTACTCTAATGTTTTTGTAAGCTATTAATAATAAAACAATATTAAAATCGTAGTTGATATTTTAATAGCTCGTCAAATTACTCGTAAACAACGAGCTAAATTTAGCACAAATTATTTTTAAAAGTTTTACAAAAATAATTAGCATAATTCTTAAAATTGTTTACGTCAATATTTGTTAAATATAATCTTTAATTTGAAGAAACATTTTAGAAAAGAAAGTTGTAGCGAGATTGTCAATTTTATAAAGAATTTAGAAGCGACAACGATATTCTTCGCACTTAATACGTTAATTTTAACAATGTATTCGTTTAACATTATTACGTTAATTTTGCTTTTAATCGCTTTAAATTAAGATTATAATGTTTGTTAATTTTGCATCTTTAGCACAAAAAGTATATCTTAATTAAATTCTTCATGCGACTATTATACGAAATATTGACATAAACAATATTTAGATAATAAACAAGTTAACAATAATTATTTTTAAGTTTTTAAGCTAGTTGTTCTAGATTTATGACGTATTTTCTAGACTTATAACATAATATATTATTTTATTTCCATAAAGTCTCTCGCTTTTGAAGATTATACATTATTTAATTTTTAAATCATTATTAATTACAATTATGTTTTAAATTAAATTTGTTATTACTTAAGAATAATTACTTCAATTATTTTTAACCTTTTTGTGCGTTGATGACGCAATCTTTTTAATTTCTTTAATATTATTATATTAATCACAAACATATTTTTTTATCTTTGTAATATATCGAAGTTAAAGACTTTTTATAACGTCTATTTAAATAATGTGTTTAACGTTATATTAAATCGAAAATATAACAATTTACTAATAAATATTAACAAACGAAATTAAAAAATTAAAAAATTAAAAAATGCTAAGACTTGATTAATTCGCAAGGCAAATCTTCGCTAACAAAAGTACATACTAATAAATAATTATTAACATAATGATTTAAACTTTTTAAAGACTTAATATGAAAGCAAGATTAATGCAAAGCTTACATTTCTAAATTTTGTAAAGTCTTTAAATCGCAAGAAAATAATTAAATTACGATTTTTATAAATGTTCTTTGCATTACTTTTCGTCGATTTTAAGAACGTTATTAATTATTGTTGCACAAAAGTAAATTCTTTAAATTATAACATTCTTTAGACAAAGACGAATTTAAAAACTTTTAATATTGTTAATTTTGCTTTCGTTTAATTCTACGAGTTACATAACGTTTATATAATTTTTTAATGCATTTTGCATTCTTAGTTTTATATAATAATTGCGAATTATGATTCGAAAGCAACTTGTTAAATCGTTTAAAAACATATTGTCTTAAATTAGTAAAAACGTTGCGTGCAATCTCACGTTGTTAAGTATTTTATTTTAGCGTTTTGTACAAGTTGCATTTTATTTATAGTTTTCATTGACTTTCTATCTTAAATTAACTATCTTTATTCGTTCTTTTTTTAACTAGAATAAATTATTAACTTGCTTATATAATTCTTGTCGTTAATCTAAAATGCATTATCTTTTTTTTTATTAACAATAATAATAATTCTATTATTTATAATTCTTCGATTTTTAGTCGCGAAGCAAGAGAAGCATATTTAAATTATTATTAAATTATTGATGTAGCGTTACTACTTTATCTTTTTGTTTCTTTAATTGTTTGTCGTTATCTTAATCTTTTCGAACGCGACAACGATCTTAAATAAGTTAACGCAAAACTTTAAGTTTATTGCGACTTTAATTACAAGCAATCTATTAAAAGCTAACAATTATTTCTTTTTTTATATGTTTTTACAAGATTTATTTATTAGTGCAATTACGTTTTTGCAATTGAATTAAGTCTTTACGCAACTTATCGCATGCTTTTATAACAACATCGTTAAATAACAATGAATAAGAAATTAAAAAATGAAGATCAACTAGAATTTCTACTTTTTAATATATATAAATCTCGCAATTATTAATTAAACTTGCGCAATAATTTTTAAAATATTATTGCTAACAACTTATCAAAAATAATTTATTTTATCGTTTTGTTTTTAATTCTTTTGTTAACATCTTTACATTTGCTTTGTTTTACGTCGTGCAACGATATAATATTCTTAACATATTGAAGAGCAATCTCAACATAAAACATTTAATCTATTTAGAAATTTTAAATTAATTATTTGTAAATCTTTACGTTATAAAGATATATTTTATAAATCTATTTTCTTTCGTAAAAAACAATCAAAATCGAGTTGTTTATTTAAATCAAGTTGTCATTATAATTATCGTCGCACTACTTACGATTGTGTATCAAAGAATTGTTAATCAAAAATATTAATTGTATTTTTAACATTTATCAATTTGCGATGCGAAGAAAATTAATTAAAATAATATTATATTAAAGTTTAAAACGAACTTTCGAACGTTAGACTTTTTAGGCAAGTCTTCTCTTATTAACAAAGCTAAAGAAATACTTTGATTTTTTGTCGTTAAAGACACGTTAGAAATGCTAAAAATAGTACGAGTTTTTATTAAAAATTAACAAAGAAGTTTAAGACTAAATTAAGTTACTAAAATGTCTTAAATCGATTCATTTAATACTATACTTAAAACTATTTAAAAAAATTTCTTAATTATATGACTATCAAAGAATAATTTAGATATAAGCGCACATAAAATTCGCAAAATTTATCAATCGAACGTGACAATATTTATTAATGATAAAAATGTTTTTTTGAACTCAAAAGCAAAGATTTCGTATATTAATAAATCGTCTACTTTATCGTAAACATTAATAGAAATGCTTAGAAATTATTCTTAAAATACTTAAAATCTTCGATCAAAAGCGTCTTCAATAATATAAATTATTTGTTAAACAAGAAAGATGCTTGAAATTTAATAGTTTTTGACGTTATTTTACACAACACACACATCAATCAAGTTATTGTTAAATCGTATATATATTATATGACATACATGTTATAATTCGTAAAGAGATATTACTTCTAGCACACTTATAAATCTTTAAATTATTGTTGTTTAATTAATTTTCAATTAAGATCGCGTAAGTAGATTTAAGTTTTAAATAATAAAGTTATAATAAGAATATTTAGAATTTCGAATAGAAAAGATAAAGACGAACGTGATTTAGAAATTCGTTGATCTAATATGTTTTATAAGAAGTACATTCTATTCTATATGTTTATTATGTTAATACTTCGATCAATAATTTTTCGTAATTATATTTTATAAATGTGATGTTGTTAGAAGCTTCTAAAGAATCTTTATATTAAACAACTTTTATACGCACAACGCAATTAATCTATTTATACAATGAAGTCATTTATGATATTTCGAAAGTTGAAATGTTATTTAATCATTAAAAAATACGTTTGTTAATTAATTTTGTTAACAAATATCGTTAATTTAAAAGATGTGCGAATATTTGTTTCGAAGTCAATTGCTTATTGATTTTTGACGTTTAAAAAAAACAAAATATAAATTGACAACTTCTAGTTAAAAGCTATCTAATTCTAGTTTTATTCAAAATTTGAATCGAAGCAAAATCATAAAACATATCGTTATAACTCTTGATCGCAACTTTGTTATCAATTTCGCAAAATAATCTTTTAAAGATGATGTTTAATTAGACGAAAAGCAATTTTAGACAAAATAATCTTTCGAATAAGAAACGATCTATAATTGTTAAAATTTATATTGATAGATTTTTTAACGCAATGTATAAGTGAACTTAGCAAGATTTCAATTAACTTGTTAATAAATCGTATAAAAGTAATTATTTCACACGAACAATCATTAGTTATAACGACGTTTCACTTTAATTAATCTTTAAAATCGATTTTTCTTTTAATCGATTTTTCAACTAATTAATTTTTCGCTCATTCTCTCTTAAACGATTTTGCTCGATTTTGACTATTCGCGTGTAAGCTTTTTCAACTTTGTAAAAAGACTAGTTGCATTTTAAAAATAGATAAACTTATTAACAACATCTTTTTTTGAAGAGATATCTTTTTGATAAGACATATTTCTTCTTGATAAGTAGCACGAATTATGCGCAAAGCATTCGCATAATTTTTGTCTTTTACATTAGAGTTATTTGCGAAATCACACAACGATTCTTAAGTTCAACTAGTAAGATTAACGTCTTTTCACGTCTTCTAAGCTTAAGATAACAATTAAACTACATATATCAAGAGACTACATATATTAAAAATTCCTAGAGCGAAAGTCTTCTCTATCAATCGATAGTTGTATAAAATTCTGGCGCTTATAAACTCGAACATGCTAGTAATAAGAATATTGTTAATTGATCTTGAAAGTTAAACTAGATTAATTTGAAACAACTAGTCATAGACTAGCTTATCGTGATCGAGATAGAATTTAAATGATTAATTATAAATTACAAAACTTTCTTTTCAAGAAAATCAATACGATTAATCGTTGTATTAGATTAGTTCTCTAACAATAACTAATCTTGAACAAATTTAACTTTAGCTACAAGACACTAAATTTTTATCAAATAAGATTTGAACATATTACAAATTCTTATATACAAAAGCGTGAAGTTTGATTGATAAATATTTCTATTATTGTCTTTAATTATATAATAATTTTAAATAAATCAAAATTAATTAATTTAATTTACTATTGCTATGTCTCGACGCCTCTCTTGCTTGTCTCAATTGTTGCTAATTGCTTTATTAAAGTCTTTATTATATTTATCATTTAATTGACGCTTAACTTTAGCATCTTCATGCGCGCATCATTTGACTCGATTTTTTTCGATAAAGTTCTTGATAACTCTTTTGATATATCGATCGATTTCGTTGTTTTATTAAGTTCCTTTTCGATCATAAACTTAAATGTTAACTTAAATAAATTTGTTATCAAAACAAGATTGTTCGACTTCTAAAATACTTTATTAAAATTATTATAAAATTATTTTTTAAAAGACATCTTTTTTGACGAAATTTGCTCGTTCTTTGTACATTACTTCGTAATGAGATTGTTCGCATATTCAAATTCAAATATGCGTTTATATATTGATCTATTTAATTATTCGTTAATGTTGTCGTTAAAGAAGTTTTATGCGAATGTGTTTAACAATTTTTTGTAATTTTTGCTTTGTGTTTGTAACTTTTTGCAAACGACGTTACTAAATTTTACAAATTTTATTGCGTACTTTCTTGTGTATTGAGCGTCGTTATAATTAATTTGAGCGATCGACGACGCAAATTTAAGAAATTAATTAACGCATTTATAATTTATGATACTATTCGAAAGAACTTCGAAATTGTTTTCTTTTATTTCGACGATAAATTAATAATTCTTTGCATCATTTTTTTGTCACTTGTAGATTTATTGCTCTAAATTAATAAACGAGTTTTTATCTAATATATTTGCGTCTAGTTTATCGTTCGCAATTGCGTTTCTCTTCTTTGTAATTTTTGCATCTTCTTGCTTTAAAGAATTCATATTTATTAAATTTAGATTTTTCTAATTTTTGTTATCATTCGTTTGATTTTCGTTTTTCTTCGTTTGATCGTTGTTATTGTTGTTGATTTTCTCGATATTTTTGAGTTGTAAATAAAGTATTTCTTCTAGATTGTTTAGATTTTGTAAATCTTTCTTATTGAAAAATTTATTATTATTATTCTTTAACGCATTCGAGATATAAGCTTAGTTACTATTGTCTTTTCTTAAGTATTTTTTTATAGCATTAAGTTCTATGTTAAGATTTAGCAAAATTAAGTATTTTATATAATTTTCTCTTATTTTGTAAAGCTTTTGTGACATGCGTTTTGAATTCTTTCTTTAATTTATTAGAATACATTAATTGTGTCAATTATATATATTTATGTGTTCGTATATCGAAATTAACGTTGTTATTATTAGTTAAGAATTTAAGAATATTATAATAATTTGTATTGACGCATTTCTTAATTCTTTTTAATTCTATCAAAAATATTAGAGACGTAATATTTTTCAACTTGCTCTATGTGTTCTAGAAATAAGCTAACGAAAATAGTGCTTCAAACGCTTTCTATTTGTTTTTATCATTATTGCTTGATTTTTGGTCTTGCGTTTTCAAATTAAAAGAAGTCGTTATGATGTTTTTCTTAATTTGCGTTTTACGTTTTTACATTTAGTTTTCGTTCTTATTAACAATCGATTGCGCATTGTTATTTTCGATTGCTTTTAATTTCTTAAAATTAAATTCGTTGCTTTTGCTATTATTTTAAGTGTTATTGCTTTTGCTCTATTAAAACGAAGCTTAATTTAAGTTTAAAAAAGCACTTAATAAGAAAAACGTCTTAAAAGACTTTTTGAAAGACTATTTCTCGCTATCATTATTCGTGCGCTATTGCTTTTTGTTCGCGCAAAATAACAAATTCTTTTTATTTTCTATAATGTTGTAAAAGACAAATGCAATCTAAATGTTAAATTGTGATTCTTAAAAGCTAAAGTTTCTTTATATTAATTTTAGAAAAAAGCAATTGCTTTTTCGATGCACATCAAAGTTAACAAAATAGTTTTTCGTTTTTTAGAATAATTGTTTGTCAATAATTTCAAAACGTTTTGTCAATTCTTAAAATAACGTTTCTTGCTTAAAACTTACAACAAACTCAAAGTTAAATTTTATAATTTTCTATTATAAGCTGTTAATACGTAGCAAAGTTAATTCTTTTTTGTCAAATTCTACTCGAATTAATGATTACGAAGATGATAAACTTTATTATATTAAAATATGCGTTAATTTTTTACGATCTTGCGATTTATTTATTTAATTTAAGTCTTAAGCTAACAATATATTGAAGCAATTAATATATCTTTGATGTTGCAAACTTCGTTGATTTTTGCATCAAATAAACAATCTTTGTTTATTATAATTATTATCGACGTTAACGTCGTTATAAAAATATAATTAATCTCTTATTATAATACTTTCGAATTAACAAAGACTCGATCGACAAATAGTGTCGTTAAATAGATTAATATTTCTATTAATACATTCTTTAATTTATGAGTGACGTCTTTCGATTTCTCGCTATTAACAAATTGATCGTATTATATTCTCTTAATAGCAACATTATATCGTACAAATCTATTATTATTATCGAATTTTCTCTTAGAGTTTACGCTATAAATTAAATTAACTATAAACATAAATGCATTTCAAGAATACGATGCAAATTTAATCGTTATTTCTCGTTATTATGTGACAAATCTAACGATTTTAATTGTTTTTATATAGTATGCAAAACACATATAACGATGCGTATAATATATATAGAAAAACTTTGCTAGCAATTAAAAATACAAAGTAAGATATGTAAATTAAAATGTGCTTGTAATTTTTCTTCGTAACTTTAATGTTTATTACTTCGTTAACTAATACTATATTGCTTTTTAGTAATTGTGAGTCGAATAAAAATATTTATTTCTAAGCGTATTATCGTTATTTAATAAGATTTTCTTGTAAAGAAAAGACTTAATATGCTAAATGTCTCGACTACAATAACGCAAGAAAAAGTGATTCTAAATATAATTGAATGTTTTTTGCAATTAATTTTGTGTAAAGAGAGCTAACGACGTATATTAAGAAAGTATTTCGCTTAATTTATAAAAACTTAAGAATAATTTTAAATTTATTAAATTTTTTGTCTTGCGTTAATTGTTAATTGCAAATTTAAAAACATAATATAGAACAACGTTGCTTAAAGAAAGTGATCGAAGACTTGTAATCTAGATTGTGCGAAATAAAAATATAACAACGTAAATAGAATTTAAAGTAAAATGCTAAAGACAAAAGAAATAATAGAGACAACGACGAAAGCAATGAATCGCTAAATAATAAAGTTTAAGCAAAGAATTTAAATCACGATTAGCTTTTTAACGTATCAAATATTTTAAAAATGTATTTTTGAAAATAACATTGTATAATACGCTATCTCTTTGCATTTAGTTTTGTGTTACTTATTTATTATAAATCGTTATGTGACACATTTCTTTTACACATAAGATAGAACTAATTTAAGATGCGCATTCTTAACTTTATTCTATGTTTCATTGTATTAATGTTTAACTCTAAATATCAAATTATGTGACAACATATTCTTAGAATTAGTTAGCTAATCTAATTTCTTGTAAAATTATAGATGTTCGTTCGTTTTAACTAGAGTTTAACAAAGATTAAATTATAATTATTAATCGATGTAGTTTTTTTATATTTTTAAAATTCTATATTAGCGATAATTCTTTATTATAAATACTTAAAGTTAATTACATTTATCGAGAAACGTATTGATTAAATCTAGACGATAATAAAATAGCAATAAAGTTAGTCTCGAATTAAAGTATTAACATTGCAAAAAACATTGCAAAAACTTTTGATAATAGTTATATTATTTAATTCAAATACATATATATATTTTATATATTATTAAGTTTGTACTACGACATCTTTAATATTAACGAAAAAATTTTATAGTTTTTTACGATATATAAATTTGATTTTAATAAAACAAATAAAAATTGTTAACAAGTATTGTGCTCAACGAGTAATTCGACGTACGTCGCAATATATACGATTTTTATTAATAATTATGCAATACACGAATGTGCGAATAACAACACGCTTACTTTGACATTTTGTTCGTCGATCAATTATATTCGAAATAAATTGATCTAAAACAATTATAACTTAAATATCGTTTAAGTTTAAAATTTTTATTAAAATAGAAACATAATAGATTATCGCGAGCGCTATTGAATTTTGTGCAATATATTTATTCGTAATGACTTGAAACGATAGTCTTAAACATATTTGCAAGTTTCGCGAATAAAAAAATTAAAATGCTTCGTCTCTAAAAATTATCTCTTAATCGCTAACGATTAATTTTGCTCGTTTCTCGCATTTCGATTTTCGCATCTCGCAAATAAATAAGAACAAAATAAAATTAAAAAAGCAAATAAAGTTCTTAATAAAAAGATTAAAAAGATAAGAAACATAAGAAAGCAAATAAATAAAAATAGAAAAAAGCTAAAGAGATAAATAATCGATTTATTGTTCGTTGCAATTATAGTTATTATTTTTATCATTATCTTTTTGTTCTTCGACGATGCTCTTTACTTTTATTCGCTATTTATATAGTTAATTTTATTATATTTTAATTAAGATGTGTTAAAAATTTTCATTTAATAAAAGTATTAAATTGTTGTTTATCTTAATATAGAATTTCGATGTTCGATATTCTATATTATTTTGTTTTTCAACTTTCGTTTGTTCTTTAATTTTGATTTACTTTTTATTTTTTATTTGTTAAGCAATTGCAAAATTTATGCTTTTGACTTTATATTGTTCGAACACTTTGTCGTATTAAGATAAAAGCGTATTGTATTGTTCTTTTTATTTTAAATTGAAATATTAATATAACATTCGAAAAGTGCTTCGATCATTAAAAAATTGTTCGCACTAATCGTTATATGTAAAGCATTTTATTTAAGAGCATTTATAGTTTTAAGATCGATCTTATAAGCAACAAGTTCGTAAATATTAACGCTAATAAGACGATCGTTTATTAACATCGTTTAACTCTTTCAATTTAAAATATTAAAATCAACGTTCTCTTATAATAGTGTATCAATTAACATAGTTTTATAATATTTGTTAAATAGATTGCAAACAAAATTTAATGCAAAGTTGTCATTTAATGTAACGTTATTAATATCGATCTTATTTCGTAACAAGCATTTAATAATTTATTATTATTTTTCGTTACAATAATTTTTAGAAAAGTTATACGCTTCGACTTCAAGAGCTTGCAAACACAAAAAAGATATTTTTTTATACGTTTCATTAATGTTTATTTTGACAACGATAAGCATTCGTAATATAATGTTATTTATTTTCGAATTAAAATATTTTCGTTTAAACAATAGTTGCAATAGCGTTTTCTTATATTTGTTTATTACATTGACGTTAACTTCTTAATTTAGAAATCGTTAAATAAGCTTGCAACGACTTGTAGCAACAACACTCAAAAAAAGAAATTTATTAGAACGTTAACTTCGTAATATAACAATATTTTGTCAAAGTAAAGATAACTTTTTGTTTATGCTATTCTCTTTAATAAGTTTTTGAACTCGTTGTCTCTTTTATTAATGTTAATGCTAATTATATTAGTTAACTTTTTGACTGAAAAATTTGACTCGTTCGTTATAGCAAATATAAATGATGTCTATTTTTGTTTTTTTTCGTTTAAATTGACATTTAACTTTAACAAATATCGTTAAGACTTTCGCTCTCATATAATAGTATAAATGAAATACAATTCTAAAGTGACGTTATATTCTTTTATTAATAATTTTATCATTTCGAATCTTTTGTGCGCGATAATTATTGTTATTAATGATTTTTTTAAAAATAATTGATAAACGTTTAAATTAGTCGCAATCAATAGTTTTAAAGTACGAATCTCTTTTATTTTTACAACACTTTTTATTTCTTTATAGAAAAATTGTTCAAAATTTAATGCGTTTGTTTCACGTAACTTCATTGCGATCTTAAGCACAAACATATTGCTCAATTTATTCTAAATTATCACTCGTATAATTAGATTTTTGCTATTATGTTCATTAATGCGTTTGCGAAGTTTAGAGAGCAATTATTTTCGTACAATTGTTTTTTAGAAGCTTGCGAATCGTTATTAATAAATAGTATAAATTATACTAGAATTTTACGACAAACGAATGCATAATTGTACAACATCTTTATAAAGTTTTTTTCTCGTAAATTAGAAATTAAACACTAATATGCATTTGAGAAAATGTTAATTAACAATTTTATAAATAGAGTTTTTATAACTTTTTAATTTAAGAAAATCTATTTTTTTTAGTTAATTTGAAGCATATGATCTTTTCTCTTAATTAAGACATCTATTAAGTTTAGTTTATATCGTTTGTTCTTTTCATTTTTTGCTTCGTAATTTAAAAACAATTACGACTATACAAAAGTTAAAAACGAAATTAATCTTTTAATTTCGTTAAGTCTTCTCTTTTCTACTTTTTTTATGTCGAAATTACTATTTTTGAAGACGTCGAAGCAACGACAACATACATTCTATGAGTAATTATATATTATGTTTCGTTAAAATCGAGATCATTAATTATAATTTGTCGTTAAAATTTTTTTTACGTAATTGTTTATCAAAAAGCTTTTCACTTTTAATTTCTATAAATTTGCATCAATAAATATAGTAACTAGTCGAATTTCTAAAATTTGAATCATATTAGATCTTTCGCGTTATCTTGACTCGCTTTGACGTAGTTACTTATTTAGAATTCGCACTAGAAAGTTATATAACAAGCTTCTTGCAATTTAATACTAATTTATATACGTCGTATTAATGTTAAAATGCGCCTTAGTTAAATACGTTATTAACGAAGAGAGAATTAAATTATATGTAAGTTATAATTTATTAATCTACGAATTTATATTGATGAAGTCATTATCAAATGATATCTAAGCTCGCATTAAAATTAAAATTAAATTATAATTTCTTAAATGAAGTTATAGTCTTCTAATAAGAATCAAGAGTTGCTCATGCTAATACATTAGATTTTCCAAGATCACTTAGTAACATAAGAGATAAATAAAACTTAAATTGAATATTGTAAAGCAATACGAACAAGTCATTCGAATTTTCATTTATCGAATCAATATTATAGATAAGAGAGAAACACATTAGGAAGATAAACAATTAAAGCATCAATTTGTCGAATTGACGAAAAAACTTGTTTTGCTCACTAGAAATTCCCTTAAGAACGTCGAACTCCAAAGATTATTTGTTTTGTTTTAAGTTTTCGTTTTGCTATTATACTATGTATTTCTTAAAGAAAAGAGTGTTTTTTACGAAATTATTGATCAAATAATCTAGCATATTGTCGATCGAAAGTATAATTGTCGAAGACTATTAAATAGCGCTTTGTGAATAAATAGCGTTATTGTTGTTCTAGTTAATCATGATTAAACGATTTATTAAATCATAAAATTGTTTTTCATTAATATGTTCTTCACTCTCTCTACTTGCGAAGTGAAACTTTTATTTTTTTATAAACGTTTTATCTATTATCTACTTAACACATATTTATGATCACGAAAACTCTTAAACAATTTTCGAACATTTTAAAAAAAACGAGTTCGTAAAACATAATTATAGCGATTGTCTAAAATCTAAGTACATTATTTTTGATTTTATTGCATTCTTGCTTAACGCATGCAACATAACGATTAACAAATCTTCGTATAAAAATTTGATCTAATATTAAAGATTATGTTGACAAGAGAGTACTAGAATTAACGAAATATGCATCGCCCTTAATTACAACTTCGTTCGTATATCAACGTTAATCGAAAATATATACAAAATTCATGTTATTTTTAAGAGTATTTTCGTCGTTTCGTTGAATCTTAGTTTCGAGATCTTGATATCAAATTTCTTTTAAAACAACGACGAACGTTTAATAAACGATCGATTATTCGCTCTTAAGCAAAATTCACGAAAGATCTCACTTAAAAAGCAACAACAAATATCTTTTATCGCAAATTGTCATAGTAGAACTCTAGAGTAAGATTTTATTTTAAATGATTCGTTTTATCTTTTTAAAGCGCAAGTTAACTTTTAGTTTTCGTTCTTTTTAAGAAGAATTTAACAAATGTCACTTCTTTTAACTTCGTCGTCTTAAGAGCACACATCATTTAATTAAAATCTTATTATAGCAAAGCAATCACAATCATCTTGTCTCGCATAACTAGGAAATTCTTTCATAATTAAAGTAGACGATCTAGGTCGAGACATTATCTTAAAGAGCGTTCAAATCTTGTTGATGTCGAAAATCGTAAATCTTGTATCAATTGAAGCGTCAATACTTTCATTGTTCTACGTCATGAGTAATTGCATTTCAAGATTCATAGTTAAGTGCGCAATTTTCTTGCAACAAAGATGCAATAATTTAGATAAAATGTACGAAATTACATCGCAAAATGTTGATCTTTTTTTACATCTAAGATTTCTTCTCTTAGAGAGTAAGAAATTGCGACAAGCTATTAAGAAACTTCTCTTACTTTCAACAATTAATATGAAAGAATTAAATGACGTAAAAGTTTACATTTGTCAAATTAACTTAGTTCAATTCTTGTATAGTCGAGATAAAATATATTGAATTCAACAAGTCTTTAAGTTGATTTGCTATGTCTTTCTTAGAAGTCAAATAAGAAGTTCGCTATAAATTAGATTAGCAATATCTTCAACTACGTTGCTTACATCTTTGATAAATTTAAATTACAAAATGTATCAATTGTTTTAAAACATATTTTGCGACAAGACGCGAAAATAGGTCTCGAATTGTCTTGCAACAACAATTTCGTAAAAACCTTGTTAATTGTCTTTACGTTTGAACCACTAAGTAGATAATATCGTTTTCTCTTAATAATTAACAAGTTGTTAAAAGATTTAGCAATCATGTATCTACAAGCTAAAATCGTTTATTAACAAAATGTTTTATTACGTTTGAAAGAAAATGTATGCGACTCAAATCGTCTAATATAAGAATTTCTTATTCGTTTAAGCTTTAATTCGAAATCGAGATTATACTTTGTTTTTGAACTTCTACATTTCTTATAAATTATTAATTATATTTACAACTTCGACTTCGAATTAACAAACAAGAAATTACAATGTTAAATACTTTTAAACGATACGAAGAAGCAACTTGATGTAGCTTGAGATCAAATCTATTGCGCAAATCGAATTCTTAAAGATCAAGATTATTTCGATAAAGCAAAGCAATTCTTTGAACGTTGTCTCGCGATATATAGATTTCGCGAAGCTAAACGAATTTTAATGAAGTTTAATCTTGCGAATCTTTACAACGAATTAAATTATTCACAACGCAAAAGATTCGACTCAAACTATTTAGAGAAACGCATAACAAAGAAGACGACGTTTCTAAATAAAGCTAATAAGATAATGAGATCAAAGATTGAGCGCTTAAGAGCGCACGCTTAATACTCGAAGAGCTTTCGACGTTTGCTTCTTTTTTTGTTTAAGATAAAAGTAAGACAATGTTAATTCGACAAAGCAAATAATTTATTTACGAAACTTCGCGACATCTATAGCAAGCTAATTGAGTTTAATATCGTTGATCGCTTGAATCATGTACGTACACTTATCGCCTTAACGCGTATTTCTTCATTGTTCGAAATTGAAATGCGCTAGAATAAGATCTTGAATTTAAACAAAAAATACAATTCTTTTAAAGAGAAGACTTTTATTTATGATCTAATTTATCTTTTCATTTGCTCTACACGTCTTAAATTTGGAAATTTAAATAAGAGCAAAGCAACTTTCAATTATACAATAGAAGTCTTTCGTAAAAGAAGATCGCAATTTTTGATATTTGATGTTAATATATATTTGTTTAATAACGTGCAATGTTAGATAAAGTCGCTAGCAAATTGAATATTGCCTAGAAATGACTTTATAACATGTGTATTTAACTAGAGCTTACAAAATCATTTTTATGAAATTTAATCAAATAATGCTTTATAGTTTAGTGTAGTTTTCAAGAACAAAAAATATAATATTAGAGACTTTTGTCAACTTGCATTAAGTTGTAAAATGAATTGCATATGCAATTGAGTATCTTCTACGCAATAGAGCACTACGTAGCGTTCTCTTTTATTAAAAATCATAAATGATTGTAAGAATCTAACGTAGAGTTACATCGATTCGACGTCTCGTTAGAAGTCAAGAATCTTTTGTTGAAAGCTACAAAGACGATTAACAAAATTGATTTACTATTAGTTAAGAATAGTAAGTGGAAACGCGTCTTCGTATCTAGTTTTGTTGCCTAAAATAGTTAGTCTAGAGTTGATGTTTAATGACGCAATCGACTCGCAATATTAGTCGAATTGTCTCGTTTTCGATGTTATACTCTTAATGTCTTGAGCATATTTATTAACTATTACATCAAGCATAATTGTGAGCTTATGCAAGCTTTGAGTTGATAAGACCAAAAAAAGATCGATTGGCCTAAATATAAATAACAAGGGAAAAGTGCAACATTTCTTCTTTTCTCACAAGTAAGCGAATTCTAATCGCACTATTAACTTGCACTTAGTGAAATTCTAAAAGATCATAGAAGCAAATAGAGACGAGAATCTTATTAGGATAACTAAACGTTTGCAAATATCTAGTGACGTACTTTCTATCTCTTTAAAGATGTAAATATCAATTAACGATCTATTCAATCTAAGAGTTCTTCTCTTTGCAATCTTCTTCGTCTCTAGAATTATCTTTTAGGTTTAACATCGCAATCAATAGCGAATACTTTAAAGTGTGTTATTTTGAAAGCTATTCTTTAGAGAATATATACAATCGAAGCATTGATTAAGCTATAGATTGCTTCAAGCATTCGAAAACAATGAAAAAGTTGCGTTCGCATCTTAAAGAGACTTTTCGTATAGTGTACACAAGAATCTACGAAGAAGATCGCGCGAGATATTTAGATTTTTTTCTATATGATAATCTCGATTTCTCTTGAAGCGAACAACGTGTCTTTCGACAAAAATTTTGATAGCTTCTTGCAAATGTCGAAGAGACGATCGAGCTTAAAGACGAAGATGCTATCAATAAATTTATCGTCGAATGCGTCTAATCAAATTACGTACATCTTGCGATCATTGTTGAGCTACGCACTTAAAACAAGGTTCGCAAGTTCGATTTCTCGCAAAAAAGAGAAGGCAAGGCCAAGAATTATTATTTTCTAGACGACTACAAGAGAGACTTTGAAGTTAGTTGACTTATTCTTTAATGACATTAAGAAGACTTCTATTTGAGCGAACAATAGTAAGAGAGTAGCAAGCTATTAGGACGATAGAGTTGCAAGTGAAAGATAAAGAATAAACGACAATAGAAGAAACTTAACTTTTGGCGCAAGAAATGATCAATTGTCATTCCACATAGCTCTTTCGCCTCATGCCTATTGTCGTCGTTGGAACTAATGACTAAGCAATGTCTAAGACCTTGATTTATCTCGCTTTCGACAACTCTACTTTCGCATTCAAAGCCTTAGCATCATTAGCACAAGACTCAAAATCGTAGAAGTTAGTGACAACTTATATGTAAGGATCATATATCTTCTCGATGAAAGCATCGAAATCATCGCACTAGTTCGTCGCGCTCTCTGTACAATCTAAGACACGCGCCCAGACAAGGCACTCGAAGGAGTCGCTTAAGAATGGAGAAGAAGCTCTTTGAAAAGTATTAGGGCGATTAGGTCACGAATAGCATGCTCGAAGAAGCATCACAACTCTTCTATGAAAACTACGAAGTTTGAAGCGAACGCGTCGCACAAGTGTTAGGCAAGTTTGCAAAGACCAGTAAGTCAATTCATAGTAATATTGGTCTCTACTAAGTAATGATTAGGTTGTCGTGTTAAACTTAGCAAAAAAAGACTACGAGCCAAATATTTACTTGACGACTTCTTATGCGTTTATGTCAAGATTATTGTTGACGACTATCTTGCTAGTAACGTCTTCGCTTGTCGCTGGACTTCCCAAGGAAAAACAATGTGTTAAGTCACTTAGCTAGTAGTACATCGCGACTATCGTGAGCGTGGGCTTGCAATAAGCCTTTTGAATGAGCTTAGGCAAGATGATGATGATATGTACGCCCTTATGAGCTCTTATCTAGCTGTCTACTTAGTTGCAACGAAGGCATTTGGAAGTAAGTGAACGCTTAGTTTAAATGTGAATTTGGCGTTGAAACTTGTAGACTCCATTAACACCATTCGACTCGACTTCATAAAGAAATACGTCGAACCAATTATGAAAGCGTCTCCAATACGCTATGTTAGAGATGCCAAACTTCGCGATAACCTTTTCGACCCTGAGGATGCCAGCGAACTTGTGTCAAGTGTTGATATTGGCTTTTTCGTCGATTATGAGGAATCGCTTGAAGCTTTGACATGGGTGCGAGAGTTAATGGACTGGCCTCTTGGTGAATTACATGACGGTCATGAGTTTGTTCTTGTTCTTGAAGTTAGAAGTCGTCCTCTATCCAAATCCCGGTCCCTGTCTTGAACCAGGGCTGTCTGAATTCGTTGATAGACCATTTTTGCTCCTAGCACAAAGTGAAATATTAGGTATTCTGGGAGCCAACTGACCTGGGTATTTTCCTGTTGAAAGAGGCTTGAGGATGTCTACCTGTAAGCTCAAACGAGGTATGGTATGGAATGCTTCTCTAATGTGTATCAAGGACGACATTTACGTTGTTCCAGCGCTTACTGCCTTGCGATGGTACTTGGTCCGTAATTATATCTTTATCGCTCATTGTGTCTACCGCGCCAATATCTCTTGAGTTACCTTCTGGAACTTGTTCTATGGTTATATGGTTAACCACATACCCTGAGTTAACGCATCGGCAAGGTCGCCGACCGTCTCGAATGGATTCGTCTCTGCCGCGTCGCATCCCAGTCCCTCCGGTGAATACCTTGGTGATACGAACACTAACACCGAGAAATCCACCCTTGCACCTGGCCGCCGCTATGTCCCGTCTCAGCCACTATAAATGAGATTCTGTCACTCTAGGCCCAGTTTTAATTGCCTATTTGATGGTAAGCTGCACGGCTTAGCATTAAAGTAGATAAATTGTCACGCAAAGGAAGCGAATTGACTAATTGATTGATTCGTTTAATAAGGCGAGAACATATACTAGCCGTGCGTCAGCGTCGCTAGCCGCCAGCTCGCTGATTCCTTGGCTTCTTAGATACTCGCTCGATCGTTTGGGTAAAGGAAGTGGTTGGCGCAACTTCTTGCGAGACCAGAAAGCTCGATTGGCCATCATCTTCGCCCAATATAGATTCGACATTGGATTGCTGCGAACTCTAGGGTATAGATTAGGAGAAAGAAGCAGATTGAGAAAGGTCAAAATTGATATCGGCTAGCAAATCATCAATGATCGAGTAGATCCTTTTGTGCTAAATCGGCATCCAAGTATCGTACACGTTCTTGGTGAAGTCGTAGGCGGTCCATTTTTCCTTGCCATCTAGGGCTGTGAAGTCGAACTTATGGATTGGATGGCGATAGAAGGTTGTCTTGTCCCCTTCGATTACGGGGTAATGGCCATAGATTCTCACGGAGGTATGATCGTGCGAGATGGAAAAGGCGAGGATCTCCCGGTCCAGCTCTTTCTCGCGCTTCATCGACCTAAAAAGATCGACAAGAGCTCTTACGGCGATGGTCATACTGTGAGCGTTCTGTCGGTCCGCGACGTCCAGCGCTGTCGCGCCGCATTTGATCTCGCAGGTGAGGAAGGGAAAGTACATCCGATAGGTTGCAACGAAAGAGGAGGTCTCATAAACGCTGCCGATGAGCGGATCGAACTTTTTGAGCTGCTCGTCGATAAATGCGGATCGCCTGAATCCAACAGAGTAATCCGGTTGCGGCTTGGGACCCTCCACTGGTATGCTGCCCATTCAGCCTTCGTTAACACCTTCAATTAGATGATCGAGGTGTGTCGCCCCGTATGTAGCGAGAGTTTCTGCAGAAGGCACAATCAATCGAGCGATATCTTGGATAACTCTCGCTTCGTTTCGGTCTTCTATCTTTCGGGAAGTCTTCTTGAATATATCTTTGCGAAATAAAGAGTCCTGAGGAACAGTTTGCTCCTTTTTCAGTAACATCTGGCAGAGATCTTCCATATCCTTTGGAATGTTATCATCATCGAATTCACGCATGTAACTCCCTTTGCCCTCAAGTAAAGTGGTGTAACGTGTGTCACGGTATGCAGCACTTTTGCTCTCCCTTTTGTTTTGGTCGCTAGAGCTAGTCAAGCTTGAGTCCGACTGTTTCCGACGAAGCGAGGTCGAGGCTTTCCTGATGGGACGCGAGTATCTAAACCCATTAATCTCCACGTACTGGACAACTTGGGTCGAATATTTCGTTTGTTCCTCTAATCAGCTGTCCTGTTCGAGGTCCTTCTTGACCTGGCTGTCTTGTTCGAAGTATTCCTTAGGCCACCTTTTGGTCAAGGTCCAATATTTGAGCGGGTCAGCGTCCTTCTCATTGATGTCGTTCGCCCTTTCCTTCTTCTCCTTCAGTTCTACCTTAGCAGTGCAGCTTGGAGGGGAGGTTCGTGGTCGCTTCGAAGGAGGCTGGTCTCGGATCCGAGGAGTGAGATTGTAGTATTGCTTGCAGGCGTGGGCTTTTGCGCACGGCTTGCTGTTTCTCGATGTCCTGAGGCCGCTTTCCTACACGATGGTCAGCTCAAACATCAAGTGTAGGCTTCGAGTATTTCACCTTGATCTCTTAGTACTGGACGCTGTCGCCCATTATTCTTGATGTTTGACTTTGCTTGATCGTAGGCCATATCGATTGGAATAAGAAGATAGAGGTTATGTAGTCGCTAGTTGTAAAACATCCCAAGTTAGTCGCAGGAGAACATGGTATGGTCGAGGGCGCGAAAAGTCTTGGCAAAATGTACGATATTGAAATTGGCGCCAACTTTAACCCCGCAGCTAGCCCATTTTGCAAAAACGTAGGATGAGTCACAAATCTCCGCCGATTAAGCTTTAGAACGATGGCGACTCGCTTACCATGTATGTACTCTCCGCGAGGCGGGTAATGTATAGGATTTGCTTCCCGCCGAAATTTGTGGCAGTCGTCGAGGAAGCGAACTTTACAGTATTCGCAATTTTCTCTTGGCTTTCTCAAGATTGCTACACATGACATTGCTTATACTGCGAAATACATTGAGATACGACATTAGATCCCTTAACATTTAATTGCCTTCAAAAAGCTTAGTTGAATAAGATCTCTTGTTCGACGCGTTCTTCATCGTGGACTTGTAGAGAACTTCACAAACGATGTGATCAAAGTCTTTGAACAATAGATTGATGGGCAACGAGTACGATGCCCTCTACGCTCGAGTCAACTCAAGGTCGATGTAGCTAATTCGTACGTACAATTTCTAATATAGTGGGAGACCATTGTTCGTGATCGATCGATCGATAAGTATAATAGACAGGTTGCGCAACTCTATTCAATACGATTATTCAATTGAACATTGCTCGATTTAGTTAGCGTGATCCCAAAAGAGCAAGCAGATCTAACGACTTAACAGTCTCAATTAAATCAATATTCAATTATTGAATACCTATTTAATTGACCCACCATTTTATTCAATTGCTTCAATTACTCGTCTAGACGTAGCTTGTAAAGGTTATAATCATCTTCTCTATTGTCGTTGTCGTCGTTGTTGTCGTTATGCCTAAAGATGTATTTAAAAGCCATTTTCACGTTCTTGATTTAAGCATTTCTTCGCGACAATTGAAGTCTTTGTAGTCATTGTCGTCTTTGCGATTCTCGCAATCATTGTTACCTTTGTAGGTTTCGCAATTTTCGAAAAACATACGACGATTGTCTCGTAAACGAAAGAAGACGATTTAATTCAAATTAGAGTTGTTTTAACGATCGTTAAAAAAAAGAAGAAGACAAGTTGATAAAAGACATCAAAGAACAATTACATAGAAATTGAAGAAAAAGAATGTCAAATTAGATGCAAATAACAATATTAATCTCAACTTTTATACTTAAAACATCGTTAATCGACATTGTACTTTTGGCACTTCTAGTGCTTCTTCGTTGTCAAAAATCTCTACTTCTTTTGTCTCTCACAAACGAAAAAAAGATTAATAACTAAATTAAAAGCTTAATTACGATCAACGACTTACAAAGAAAAACGATGTTATTTTTGTTAACATGTGCGTAATTAGATTTGCGAAGTACGACATTAAGACTATGTAGCGTTTCTAAAATAAAATTAAAAAGAGATTTAAAACAATAATAAATTATAAATATGTCGACGTTAATAAACGAATGAAGCACTTGATAAGTAAAAGAAAAGCAAACATTAAAGTTTTACACAAATCTAGTTATGCAATACGAGACGACAATTGAATTTAAGTTATCGATGAATAAATGTCTACATTCGCAACATATTAAAAAGCGAAAAACTAAAAAAGCTCTTTGCGAAAAAGAAAAATAAAAAAGAATGCAAAACACGAAAAAAGAAGAAACAAACTTAGTTAACGACTAGAGAATAAATTGAACTACGAAGCCTTCTTCTTTTTTTTTTTTTTCTTCTTCGTTGTCTTCGTTAATAGTAAGAAAAGCTTCGAAAATTAAAGCAATTTCGAAGATAATAGCTTTAGTATATTCTTTGACGCAAAGAAGAATGCAAGAGAATTGAAACTCGTAATAGAAACAAGCTCTCTATCTAATAACGATGCAATAATAACAAAAGATTTAGACTACGAAGAAGACATAAATAATAATTGACGTACAAGAGTGTGAACCTTATCTAAAGACGACGACAATTATTTGCCTATATTTTTTAAATCTTCACTAAATGAATTTACATCGTTAGAGTTTATAAAACGTTAAGAAAGCAAGATTGCAAAACAATCTCAAAGTGACAAAAAAATCTTAAAGAGATTTAAACAAACGTGTTTTAACGTAATAGATAACAAAGACTTAGACGTTTTGCAAAACACATTAATTAATTACTTCAAAAATCGAACGTTATTTACGAGAGATTTATTGAGACAAGAATTTTTGCTAAAGAAGATAAAAAATATGTTTAAAAGATATCTAATAAAGCATATTGCGAAAGTCTCCAAACTTAGACGTAATTTTAAGAAATCGTTGCATAAGTATTATAAAAAACATGTTTATTTTTGATAAAATAATTTGTTTGAAGATTTGACTAAACTTAGCGAGAATATAGAGAAACTAAAACAATTATATAGAAGTAGTAGAGAGAAATTCGTAACAAATAATGCGAGAAAAAAGAAATTCGCAATAGATAATGCGAACGACAAGAAGATCGAAACAAGTAATGCGAACAACAAAAAGATCGTAACAAACGATAAAAGAAACAAAAAAAAAGAACGACAAATAATTTAGATTTAAGAGAGTAAATCGTGACATTAAATACAAAAAGAAGACGTTTCTACGAAAATATCTATAATTTGGAGCGAGAGACATTATTATCGCATTTTCTTTTTCGAAGCTTCGCAAGCTTCATTTAAAAAGAAAAGAGACAACAAGATGTCTAATTATTAGACTTTCGTGTACAATATTGTCTCTTTTAAGAATGTTAAATATATATTAAAGAAATGTGATACGCGAGTTGCAATATAAACGAATGTGAATTGCACTCATCTTGTCAACAACTCGAAATTTTATCTTTGAACAAAGAAAACAATGATTCAACGTTTAATCGCATTTGCGTTAATAATATCTTTAAAAAATTCTTAAATTAGACAAATAAAATTTAGGTCGAAAAGTGCTTACATTGGCAACATCATTCACAATCACAATTCTTTGTTAAATTAATAGAAGATTTCTAATTATTAAAGATATATAGATAATTATGTTATCGCGACGATTTAATGCGATAATAATAAGAAATGACGAAAGAAAAGAAAAAGAACGAAAATTGTCTTCGAAAGTCTAATTTGAGATTCTTCTCTATGTTTTAACAATTAAACAACAACAACAAAATTTAAAACAACAAGCATTAAAAATTAGCACTAGAAAACTTTATCGAAGCTAAATATATATATAAACACAAGAAGGAAAATCTAGTACTCTTATAATGTAAAGCTTTTAAAATCGCTAAAAACTCTATTAACTTGCAAATATTTTAAAAGACTAAAAGATCGCATTGCAAAGCGAGATTCTATTTAATTGTCTCGTAGACACGTATAGCAATTAGTTAGAAGAATTGTCACTAAATAGAGATTTTCGATTAATTATAATTCGACTTTTATTTGCGTCTTAAAAGCATTAAATATTCACAAAGTTTAAATTAAATCAAAGAAGTTTTTGACAACAATGCGAGCCTTAAACATTTGTTTATTGAAAAAAATCTATCTTTCGTTTGTATAGTCTAAATAGAGAAACATAATGTACAATTAGTAAATATAGATTTTATCGTTGTACAATTGAAGTTTTCTTTAATTTTTAAGAAGAGTTTTTAATCGATTTTGTAACTCGAACTTTTGTAGCATCGTAACGTCGTTTATCTTGTCTTCACAAAAATCGTAAATAGATTCTATTAAATCGTTCAAATAAATAATAGTTAGTCAAATCATTTCGTATAATTTTTTGTAACTAAAGTAATAGAATTTTTGTCTCACATTTGGCTTGCAAAACTTCTAGAAAGTCTCATTAATAAACTCTTATATAGTGCTCTTGTCTCTAATTTTTTCTACTTTTTTTATTGCTTTGACGTATCTTTTGATGCGTATATAGATAAGCGTTAAATGTTATCGAAGCATATTGTCGTATTAAATTTCAAGATGTTTAAGAAAATCGTTGAGAACGCGAGAGAAATAGAAGAAGAAACGATTAAATCGTTTTATTAATTCAAATAGCTAACGAGAATAGAATAATTTGTATAGAAGGCAACAAAGAGCGAGTTCGAAGAATGATTTGACACGATTGCTTCATTCGATAACATTAATGACAAAGTAATCAACAAGTAATCGAATTTCCTTCTTATTAAATCGCATTATACGACGAAGACATTTAGAGAAAATTCGATCTAAATCGAATTTAGACCTTTTATACTTCATTGATTTAATGTATGAATGTCGAGGATTGTCGACGAGATGTTAACTCAAAATAACGACAATAACAAGGGCAAGAACGATAGCTGTACGTATGCCTTGATCGTCGTCGATCAATTGGGTCAATTGAGTCAATTGAGGCATGCTAGGTAGGGTGAAAGAGGTTGGAGATGCACATTATTGATGGGAGAGAACGAAAATCGATCAAATACGATAATCATTAGATTGCGATCCATATTACTCGATCTAGTATAGCGCGGGCGAGCTAGCGATCCTAGACCCCACTAGCCCTCGCAAACCAATTGAATAATCGTATTGAATAAAGCTGCGCAACCTGTCTAATACTTTTCGTTCCTGCGAATGATTATTGCAACATTTGCATGACACAATTGCGCCAGCTGATCTGCCTTCTTCATTAAGTTCGGTTTCCTTCTGGTGAATTGCTGCGTTTTGGCTTTTGTTGCATGAGGCATACTATGTAGGTGCTGCCACAATTAGGCGGGGACGGGATGGAAAGTAACGTCCGTTCTTGGGTCGAGAGACGCACCCCATTACGAGACAAACTATAGGTACTTTGAATTCAAGCGACTCTGACTTTGTGAACGCATGGAAATCTCTTGTAGTTTTATATTAGTCTTGTTTTGCGACCAATCCTGAACACTCTTGAGGCCGACTACTGGAAAATTACATTCGCATCGTCGTCGCGTCGCTGATTTGCGACGAGCCTCCTTTTCGTAGCGTAACAGCACTCGTCCACCACAGTATCACCATTAAGCTTGTGCCATTGTCGGAACTCATAAATGACCCTTATTCGAGTCTTAGAATTTTACAGGAACGCTGAGAAGTCATTATCAGCCTTGTGGCGGTCGTTGCGCCCCGTATTCATGCAACGTCGCACGCTGATTGGTACCTTTTAGTCAAAGCGGTACGATCCCGGTTAATATAAAACAGCCCCCCGGACGTCTCATAGAGTAATAAACGTGTAATTTAACCTGTGTAAGCTAACCAAGCCGAGACTGTGGCTTGTAAGCCTGTGGCTCAACTCTTCCGACGAGCCCAGCTGTCCGAAAGTGCCAACGCAGACTCAGATAGCGAGAAAGCGAAAGGCAGACTGAATCTCACAGCGAAGCCCTAAGACTTTCCAGCACAGTGACGACGGCCACTCGCCGCTACCGCAGAGAATCCTTTATGTCAGCTTCTTGTCAATCACAAATACACGTTCGCTCGGCCGTTTGTGTGTGTTGTGTATGTCAAAGCATATGTCGTCCTCATTCTCATTGTCAGCATTCAGATAGGCATTCATATCACTGCCATGGCTGAAGCAGCTGCCATTGTCGGACTCGTCGCCTCTATCGCCTCACTAGTCGACCTCAGCGCCAAAGTCGTCTCTCGGCTACATGATTTCACCTCTAAGTCCTCAGAAGTCCCCGAGTCGTTTCGTTCTCTGTCGACCCGCTTACCTTTGTTGACGGCAACACTCCAACACATCCAGTCCCAGGCAGAGGATGGCCGCTTTCCAGATGATGTGACAAAAGCCCTGAAAGCAGTTGTCGACGACACTTCCAAACAAGTGTCCGATATACAGATATCTCTGTCCAAGGTCCTCCCATCAGGTGGTGCTTCGAAGCTTGAACGGGCGTTGAAAGCGTTGAAGAGTCTGGCCAAGGAAGATAAAGTACAGCGAGCATTGGAGAAGATATATGGGAACAATGATATCTTGGTACTGCACCAGACGACACGGCATGTCGATACAGGTGACCGCATCCTGGAAGCACTGTCGAAGCTGAGTGTGACACCACCGACACCACCGTGCCCTTCGTCGACCATCCCGTTTGGGCGGGACCCCGACTTCGTCGATCGTGGAGCCATCGTTGATCAGCTCCATCGGAAATGCGCCTTGCCGGCGTCTCGGACGGCGCTCGTGGGCTTGGGCGGGGTCGGGTAAGCGGAGACAAGCAGGTGCAAATATAACGGATCGAAGTACTGACTTGGGGCCAGAAAGTCGCAGCTCGCTATCGAACTCGGCTATCGAACCAGGAAACAATCGGCCGGGACGTGGGTGCTCTGGGTATATGCAGGGAGTACGGCACGGTTGGAGCAGAGCTTTCGGGATATCGCCGATTATATCGAGATTCCTGGGCGGCAGGATCCCAAAGCGAATGTCTTCCGACTTGTCCATGACTGGTTACGTGATGGAAAGAGTGGGCGGTGGTTGCTGATCCTCGATAACGTCGACAATCCTGATCTCCTTTCCGAGGTTGGGCAGCGAGGACAAGGGACCGGGGTGGATAGTGAACGCCGGCAGCCGATAACAGCGTATCTCCCTCAAAGCCAGAATGGGTCGATTCTGATCACCAGAGGAGCAAAGACGTTGCATTGAAGCTGGTGGAAGAGAAGAATATTGTGGCAGTGCAACCGATGGCCCCGGCGCACGCGCTGTTGCTGTTCGAGAAGAAGCTGGGGCCGCTCGATCAGGGTGATGATACTGCGGAGTTAGCAGCAACATTGGACTTTATGCCGCTCGCTATCGTTCAAGCGGCGGCGTACATCTCTCAGAGGGCACCGCGGTGTTTCGTACAGCGATATCTCGAAGACTACCGGAAAAGCGATCGCAAGAAGACGAGTCTTCTGAATTACGAAGGAGGCCAGCTTCGGAGAGACTGGCAGGCCCAAAACTCCATTATTATCACGTGGCAGATCTCGTTCGAATACATCCATCAGACTTGGCCATCGGCAGCCGACTTGCTGTCGCTGATGAGCTTCTTTGACCGACAGGGCATCCCAGAAGTCTTGGTTCGCAACCGAACCGAAATCGGAAATGGTCACAGAAGCCAAGAAAAGCCCGATGAGCATGATGGCAAAGAAGAAGAGGAAGATAATAAAGATAATGCATCGGAATGCAGTGAGGACGACGGGTTTGAAGATGACGTGCAGATATTAAGGAACTACTCATTCCTCTCCGTGGGTACAGATGGAACCTTTGAAATGCATGCACTGGTGCAACTGGCCACGCGAAAATGGTTAGAGGCCAACGGAAAGCTCGAGCAGTGGAAGCAGTGTTATATCAAGAACCTTTTCGCCGAGTTCCCGACCGGAGAGTATGAGAACTGGACCTACTGCCAAGCACTCTTTCCCCATGCGAAAGCGGCAGTCACACAACGGCCAAAGGTGGAGGGGTCATTGAAAGAATGGGCTTCCCTAATACATAATGCAGCATGGTACACGTGGAGAAAAGGGAGCACAACTGAGGCCATCGACCTGTCTGAAATGGCGATGGAAGCGAGGAAGAAAATACTTGGTCTGAAGCATCAGGAGACTCTGGGCAGTATGCATCTGGCAAGTTTAACATATATTATGGGGGGCCGATGGAAGGAGGCGGAAGAGCTACTGCTACAAGTGAAGGAGATAAGCTGGAAATTACTAGGCGAGAAGCATCCCAATACGCTGACCAGTATAGACAGTCTGGCTTTGATGTACTGTAATCAGGGACGCTGGAAGGAGGCTAAAGAGCAGGAGGTGCAAGTAAAAGAAATAAGGCAGAGTGTTTTAGGCGAAGAGCATCCCGCTACGCTGAATAGTGCACGCAATCTGGCCTCTATATACTGGCATCAGGGATGCTGAAAGCAAGCAGAAAAATTGGATATAAAAGTCATGCAGGTAAGCCAGAGGGTATTGGGCACAGAGCATCCCGACACGCTGACCAGTATGGCCAATCTGGCCTCGGTATATTGGGATCAAGGACACTGAAAGAAAGCGGAAGAATTGTTTGTACGAGTAAAAGAGATAAGACAGAGGGTATTAGGCGAAGCGCATCCTGATACGCTAACCAGCATAGCCAATCTAGTTTCGATATACTGGAATCAAGGATGCTGGAAAGAAGCGGAAGAGCTCAATATACAAGTGAAAGAAATAAGGCAGAGGGTTTTAGGCGAAGAGCATCCCGACACGCTGATTAGCATGAATGACTCTGCATTCATTTTGAAGGACAAAGGCGAGGATGCAGAGGCTATCGCGCTCATGGAAGAATGCGTTGGAAAGCGGAAGCAGGTCCTTGGCCACGACCACCCATTTACAAAGAGGTCGGAAGACACGCTTAGTAGGTGGCGCATAGAGGGTTTGCACTTGGGCTCGTTAGGCAAGGATGTCAACAGCACGGCGGCTGGGGAATAGTGCGCAGCAAAGATGATGTCGCGACTGTCTTGAGGGAATAAGGCCCACAACTAGCAACGCATGTTGCTCTCCGCAGCAGGTGGGGATAATATAAAAGGAAGTGATAATTTGAGATCAGTTGACTCGCATGTTAATTTGTGACCAGATCGTCAGTGGGATAAGAGCAGATTACTGGTGTGATTGCTTGCCTGGCGCGAATGGGGCACCCTGATTCATTGGTAATCAATCAATGGTTGCGTTCAGTGGCAAGAATGGGTTGGGTTACAGCAATTAAGATAGAGGGCTTGCGCCCTGCGACGATAACCGACTCTCTCATTTATTTTTTATCAATCAAACAGTAACAGGACGCGAAGCCCGCGCGAGCCTGCCTCAGACCGATTCTAGCTCCATCCCTCGTGCGGCAGTCTCATCTTCCGAATCCTCCACTAGATGACGGAGGTTGTTGCTGACCCTTTGATAGTAGAGGGAATGAAAAACTCCGTGGGAAGGAGGCACACAGTTATGTCATTAGAATGCTCGGTGGAGTTCATGGAGAGAGCGGAGTCTCTTCGACAGAGATGGATGGTTTGCTAAATCGTCTGGACAAGTCATCCTACGTGAATGGAGCTCTTAAAATAGCGAGACTCACGCTCTTGTGGAACAACGCTCGAAGGCGGATGTCGCTCGCAAAAAGCTGGTCTCGGTGTTCCTTCGCAAGTTAGAATATTGCGATAATATCATCCTCACCACAAACCGAGTTTCCAACTCCGATGACGCGATCCTCAGCAGGATCCATCTCATGTTGAAATACCACGATTTAGATGCTAATGTGCGAAGCCAAATCTGGGGACATATGCTTCACAGGGTCCACACGTCTAAAGGAGGAGCGATGGTGACTCGCAAGGAAATAGGACGCTTGGCCACCACGGAATTCAACGGTCGGCAGGTAGGTTTCCTATATACTGCCTCTCTGGAGACTCCTTCCACTGATCAACTTTCTGCTAGATTAAGAACGTGGTCACCATCGCTCACGCTCTAGCTACTAAGAGAAACACTCGAGTGGCCTATTACCATATCCTACAGGCGGTCAAGGCGAGCGAGAACTTCATTCGCGAATTCAACGGCACGAGCGTTGTTGAAAGTCTATACCATTGACCTCACGACCGACAAAACCAAATTGCTCATACGTTTCGTACTGTTGGCATTGGACTTTGGGTAGCACATAACATAATCCGCGTCGTGTTGTTTGCTCGCGACCATAGCCACCCATCTGCTCGGCGTGGTTAGCAAATGCAACGGAGAGGGGCTGGGCCGACATTTGCACTCACTTTTCATAACGTTTCAAAGCACCGTTCTGATCCTTCAGGGTTTTATCTACGTACGTCGTGCTCTTCCTCTTGCTATCCTCGGCTCGGTGTGCTCCATGCTTATAGCCTTTGGCGACAGCTTTCTCCCATAGCTCTTCCGGCGACGCTTCTTGCCGGCCCATAGTCGCAAGGGAACAGAAGGAACGATCGGGGATGAGCGTGGTGGATGGAGATGAGAGTTGCAATCTTTCTTTGAAGAGAGCAAAAACGGAGGAGGGAAACGGGGGGGCACCGCTGCCCTTTATGCCCCACCTCGGTGGCCATCTCTGAGGCCCACCTACGGCGAGATCACTCTAGATGCAGCTCGCGAAGAGGAGCAGGATATGCTCCTGCGCTTGACCTACTGGAACAAGAGGATTGAGTTCCTGGCCTATCTCCTCGACCATCGCGCTGAGATCGAGGCTGTGGTATCGTATCACCTAGGTCTCGGTGAAACGGGAAGCTGTTGCCTTGCTCCTCTGAACGACTGGGTTCACGGAAGCTTCAACATTTGCCTACCTGTTTACGTCGAGAACTGGAAAATACGTCCAGAAAAGCGACTCATGATCAGATTCCCTCTACCATACAAAGTAGGCGAGGAGGACTTCTCTGGTAATGCGGAAGAGAAGCTACATTGTGAAGCCGCAACCTATATTTGGATTCAAGAAAATTGCCCCGACGTTCCCATTCCACAATTGTGGGGCTTTGCTTTCGAGGACAGTCAGTGCGTAAGTCCATGCGAACCTTGGTACTCGGACACTTGTAGCTGACCCTTTGTCTGTAGTTCACATCACTAGGAAGCATCCCTTGGTACGCCCAACTCGTGGAATATTGTCGCCGACAATTACGCTCCGTATTTCGCTATCCTCCTCTATGCCCATATGTTCGCCGCCGGCAGCCGTACAGCCTGAAGCCAGGATATATCCTCATCGAGTATATCGAAGAAGACGAGGGGGTCATGCTGTCGAAGTCTTGGGAAGAAAAGCGGCAAGATAAAAGTCGGCGGACCAACCTGTTCAGAGATTTGTCTCGAATAATCCTTTCACTGGGTCGAATACCGTTGGCGCGAATTGGATCGTTTACCTTGGACAACACCGGTGTACTAAGCCTCAGCAATCGGCCCTTGACTCTGCGACTCCAAATATTGGAGAATAGAGGGATATCAGTCAATATGACTCGAGAGAACACTTACACCGCCGTAGAGCCGTACATACTTGATCTCTTGGCATATCACGATAGCCGGCTGCGATGTCAGCCCAACGCGATCAATGACGAATCGGACTGCCGAGCACAAATGGCCGCTATCACGGGAATGCGCGCGGTCTTGCCTCATTTCATAGATCGCGATCTTCGTAATGGACCTTTCCTTTTTACCCTTACGGATATCCACCCGAGCAACGTCTTTGTTGACGAGCAGTGGAATATCAAACGTCTTATAGACCTGGAGTGGGCATGTTCATTGCCGATGCAGATGCAGAATACTTTCTATTGGTTGACCGGCCAGGCCGTGGATCAACTGACAGGAGAGCGTTTGACAGAATACGACAAAGTCCGTGAAGAGTTTATGGAAGCTTTTCAACACGAAGAGAAGCTACAGGACGGATGGAAGCTACAGAGAAACAACGGCGATCTCCCACGCACACGAACTATGAGGAGAGCATGGGAAAGCGGAAGCTTCTTCTACTTCCATGCCTTAGATTCGACCACCGGACAATCTGTGGGGACAAAACATCAAGCCACGGTTTTCGAACGTGGGTACGCTCAAGGATGAATTGAATCGACTTCTGGCACCCTATTGGTGTATTGACACAGAGAATTTTACAGCTGACAAGATGAGAGATCGAGAAGCATACATCGAGCAGCTCGGAGCCATGTTCGAAGCCAAAACCCAGATCTCTCCATCATGATTCATAATCGTCGAGGGGGCACTCGTCCACTCCACCGCCCTTGGGACCTTCTGTCGCACGTCCCCGGCTCCTGTCTCGGTAAACTTCCTGCCTCTGTATCACTTTTTCTGCCCCGTTTTGCTCTCCTGAGAGCCGCTCTTGCCTTGATTCGATGACTCTGCAGCCGCCTTGTCCCCTTTTTGGGCCTTGTCTCGTCTGTCTTGGGCGCTTTTACCAAAAATGGACAGCTGCTGCAAGGACTTCACATTCCCACCCACGCCATAATTCGCCGCCTGCCTCAGGTGTGGCGAAGCTCCCACCACACACTTTCAATGGCTCGGGCTCGTCGATCATGCAGGATTCCTGACTCATAAGATCGGTTCTATGGGCCTTTGCAAACTGAAGTCACTAGTGTACGGGTGGGCCGATCAAATCTTGTCCAATTTTGCGTTTGTCCCACATCCAGTCTGCAGTCCCGAGTCTGTTGCCTGGAGTGGCGTTATTCCATTTTCTTGGCATTGTAGCATCGATAATGGGCATGCCACTTTGTACTTCTTGAAACGAGGCGACCATTAAGTGCGAGCGCAACACAGGCTTAGCGCTCTGTAAAGATACGCTGCATACGAGGCGAACTCTGCTGCACGTCTCCTTGTAATGCGAATGCTTCCTCGACTGAGACTCGTCCTCCTGTGGTATTATCTGGAAGTCTGTGCTGCTTTCTTGCTTCCTCTAAGGTTCAGGTTTACTTCCAGCTGCGCATGATGGAGCCTTCGACCCCGATCACAGTATTCGAGAACGCCTCTGATGCTGTCCATAAAAACAAACAAGACATCGCTTCAAGATGGTGGTAAGAAAAGGCTCGAAAGACGCTCAATTCTAACATTGAACTCAAGGACATCAACTTATTTGTAAAAACGATTCAACCCCTTCGTCAAACCACTTCTGCCGCTGATGATTCAACTACGTTCTACCACTACGCGGCCTTGGCCGCACTCTCATTCAGTCGTCAAAAAACGGCATCCCTTGCGTTTTCAAAACGATGGAGACGAATGCTCGAGACATTTTAAGTGTCTGCTCCCGTTAAGAATGACATATGAACAAGAATCTGCTTTACTACCGCGTGTAAGTCATACTTTTCTCATCTATTAGACTGAATGCCAACAGTCTCTACTATCCATCACCAAAGCTTTGTGAACGTCATACCACTAATGTCCTTCGGCGCTACGGCTTGTCGAGGGCAAACATGTCTAGAATACTTGCTGTTGCATCGGAGCTCGCCCGGACGTGCTCCTTTCATCAGGGAGCTACATGAGCAGTAACGACCGCTCCACGCTCACCCTTCCACCCTTGTAGTCGTACTATATCCAGCTAACGCAAAGCCTTTTGTGGGTGGGTGATGAATGGGCCGAGAGAGCAGTCGATCAATGGATTGGTTGGCCTATCGGCTCAAGTCCTTCATGGAGGGGGAAGTTGGGAGATGGATCAAGATGTCACCTAAGCATCTTCACAACTTCGTCCCGCTGCTCCCTCGCTGCCAGCGATATGGCCGTCAACCCCGTAGCATCCCTAGCACCCCGGAAGGCACCGTATTGTAACAGCCGACTTACGACGGCTTCATGTCCTCCCATAGCTGCGAGCATCAACGGCGTTCTTCCTTCACGATCTCTCGTCTCTACATCAGCGCCCCACATCAACAGAAGTCGTGCCATGTCTACGTGGCCCTGTGCGCAGGCCTCAGCCAGAACGCTCTTTCGAGAATTTTCCCGATTGCCTTCGATGCAGGCTTCGATTCTGGCTCCATGGACCAAGAACGTCCATGCTATTTCCTGCTTATTTTCAAAAGAAGCTCGGAGCAGCGGCGTGAGGCCGCCTGCATCCCGAGACTCTATGTCTGCGCCTCTCTTGATGAGTAGTTCTGCTATCTTGACATGATCATGCCAGGCTGTCTCGTGCAGAGCGGTCCCACTGTTATTACTAGACTCGATGTTGGCCCCATTATCAAGGAGGATCTGCACCACTGAAAGGTGTCCCCATTCAGACGCCTTTGTCAAGCTCGTGTCCTCCCTCCCTCCTAATCCACCTTTGCTCTCGATGTCGGCTCCATATCTGAGAAGCATCTCGACCACCTCGGAGCGTCCAAACTCGGAGGCGATCCACAGCGCTGTCGCATCATCGCCACGCCGAACCTCGGTATTTGCGCCTCTCCGTAACAACGCATCTGTAGCGCCAGGCCTGTCTCGATATGCGCTGAGCATCAATGCTGTAGTACCGTCGTGCTTCTTGTGGTCGATGTCCACTCCTGCATCGAGGAGAAGATGTATCATGTCAGCATTCCCACATTCGCTAGCAATATGAAGGTAGAACCCTATCAAATCGGCTCCTCTTTCGAGCAACAAACGGACAGTGTCGTGGTGGTTGAAAACGATGGCAAACGAAATTGCATTGGCCCTTATGGTTGTTGTCGACATAGTAGGGTAGTCTAGGTGATTCATGGCTTCGATGTTGGCTCCTCGATCGAGTAAGACCCTCACGGCTTCTGTGTGACCTCTCCAAGCAGCCCTGATCAAAGCAGTGGAACCGTTAGCATCGCTAGCTTCAACTCTCGAACCTCTATCGAGGAGGAGGAGTACAACGTCCTCCTTCCCATGCGCAGCTGCAGCTATCAAAGGCGTCATTCCCGCCCCGCCTCTCACCTCAATGTCGGCTCCTGTGTCTAGTAGATATCCGGCCAGGGATGCAATCCCTTTGCACGCTGCGACCATGAGTAAAGTATCCCCATGATCATCTCTAGCACCAGTATGAAGTCCATATCTGAACACCCATAAACAGACTTCATGGTCGATGGTTTTGCCTAGGCCCGCGAAGTATACTGGCGTGTGATGGTCATCGTCCTCTGCGTCTTTATTGGAACCATGCATCATTAACACACGTACAGAGGCCCAATGTCCACGAGCAGCTGCAACGTGAAGAGCTGTTTGTCCGTTCAAATCCTCCGCTTCGAGTTCTACGTGGCTCTTAATCAACGTTCGCACTAGCTGACTGCGACCCGTTGCAGAAGCTAAGTGTAACGCTGTCTGCCCATTTGCGTCCTTGAGGTTGACGTCGACCCCTTGTTGGTTGAGGAGGGTGCGTATTCGAGTTCGGTGGCCCTCGCTTACTGCTTTGTGGAGGTCTTGACCTCATGTAGTCAGTGATCATTATCGTTCCATTGTGTAAACGCTCCACGAGTAAACTTTAACAGCAACAGGAAAGACAGGTTGACACAAATTGCTTAGCCATGACAAGACTTTCAGATTGGAAAACGATCTCGGTGAAATCCACGAAGTAGAGAGAATTCTGAATGCAAGTACCATGTTGCCCGCCTGTGGGCTCTTTTGACATAGTCAAGATGTTTTGGATGTCTGTTCTGGTGTCTACAATAGCCTTCATGACATCTTTTGTACCTGAATCCAGGTCATTAAATCGCTTGGACTGTTGCAGAAATATCAAATCTACACGCTCCCTAGAATCAAGATGCATCAGTGACCATGCTATGTGGTGCCATAATCATCTTGATATGACAGCTCGTACCTTAGCGATACTATGATATGTAAGGTCAACTCGCTCCGGTAGTCGTTGAGTCTACTGAGGAATTGCGAGAGTTCGTCTCTATGTGTGACGCTCTTGAGAGCTTGGCGAGCGCTCTTCCATTTGCGATGCTTGCCGGACACCTCGACGCGATCTAATCTCGAAAGCAGTTCATCGGCCAAGCCTTTTGATTTTTCACAAAGCTTCATCAAAGATCGATCGTCTTCGCTCAAGGGCGCACTGCTCCCGACATTATCGTATGAAAGTTGCAGCTTGCCGTTCAGCGCACTGAGGTCTTGGGTAATGATTTCAGCGTCCACGTCCTCTACTAGAACTCCATCGCTAGATTTGTAGACTTTGTAGCCTTTGGAGACGATCCTAGCTGAGAAGTCGACGACTTGTATAACATTGCTGGCAAGGCTGAGGGCAGCAATAGCTTCCATCGCAGGTGCATTTGTCGATACGGGGGAGGTTCTGTGTTTACATCAGGCTGGCGAGCACATTTTCGTCGTCTGCTGACGCCAAGCCAACAGAAATGTGCCCCGGCCTCACCCCTCTTAGAGTCTAGGGTGAGCGCCGCTTTACAGTCGCGCGACGCGGGTGAGGATCGCGCGAGGCTGAGTGATCCTGGGTGGTCTGGGGTGATCGAGCACCTCTGGGCGTGGGGAAGCTGCTGCCTGATGGCTGTTCTTATCCGGGAAGAGAATTCATTACGTTTTGATTGCACCTCACGGGGTGAGCGGTTCGTGGAGAGGCTTACTGCGCCTGTTACGTGGAGGACGCAAACGCAGGTCGAAGGTCTGCAGCTATTGTTACCGCCTTTTGCAGAACCATTGGCGGGAGCGAAAAGTAGCTTAAAAAAATTGACCACCCCACCAAAAATTGGCGGCAACGTCAGTCGTAGGAGCAATACGCTGCCTAGTCGTTCTAACCTGCAGTAGCACCGTAATATGTCTCGTTTAGGTAATTATGAAGCCCACAAATCGTAGTTGTATGATGTAGCGAATGCTTGTCTTGCTCCGAGCCACCTCGCTGTCGCCGTCGCCAGAATGCCACCCAAGAAGGCTCCCAGGAAGCGCCGCTCCAGTACGCTGGATCGGCCTGCCACTGGCATTGCCACTCCTCCCCCTTCTGCGTCGACAGCAGCTACAGCTGTTGCTGCTGCTGCTATGGCGCGAATGGCTCCACCAAAGCCGCCTGAGCCTGAGCCTGACAGGCTTCCTGGCAGGAAGCCTGTCAGGTCGAGGAAGCCGACAGCAAAGAAGCAGGCTTCTGCTCCAGAGCCCAGAATAGAAGCTGTACCTGCTACGCCTAGCCAGCGGATTCGACTGTCTAATCCACAGCGTACACCCCGTATCCGGTTGACTGATCCAAAGCCTCCACCTCAGCGTCTACCTGTGGTTGATAGTCAGGACTTATTAGCGCGCTTGAGTATCCCGTTTGAGCGCTTACCTTCAGTATTCTACTCATCTATGGAGCCACCGCAACCGCCACCGTTAACGTCGTCGGTAGTGAGCTCAACGAGCTCGATCCAGGCCCAAAGAGACCTGTTGGAACTGGCGTGCCCTGACCGTAATTTTGATAATGTTAGTGACGAGAAGATTAAGAGCATAACAACGGAAGAGTGGCAAGCCCTCCATAGCCGTGCTTATGAGAATGAGCCAACGATACCTAGTACGCCTTCCTATAGGAGCCGTTCTTCTTCTGCTATGCCAGTAAAGGCACTGTGGCCTTCCCAAAGATCCAGCACCCAGTCTTATCTTGAAGAAAACCAGCAACCCCCCCGTATGCCCAGTTTTGATGATAGCAGTCTTTTCGTAGGCATGGATGGCCAGCCAGACCGGCTATGGACCCAATCTCGTAGGGATAGGATAGATAGATTCGACAGCAATAAGGGGTCACTTGATATCGATATCTCCCAGTCTGTCGAGACACAAAGAAGTCAGTCTCGGAGCTCTCAATATACTCGACGGCGACCTGCCTCTATAGCTCCTTCCTCGACGTCGTCAACAGTGGTTGCAGGAGCTTCTGCGTCGGCGCCTGATGAGGGTGACGAGAAGTCCTCAGGGTTCCGAATAGATCAAATCAATCAAATATAGGGTTACATTTGAATTGAATTTGAACTCCAGAGTGTATATTTGATTGATTTGAATCAATCAAATCAATATTTGACGTTGACTAAGCGTCATGTAGAGTAATATATATACATAGAGTCCCCCGTGTGACGAAGCTGAAGCGTTGTCACCGAAAGCTTACCGATTAGCTAATCGGCAGGCTGGCCGCGCGTACAAAAGGCTTTGCTTCGCCGCCGCTTCTTCCCCTTTCTTTCTTCTTTACCTTAGAATCCTAGAGTAGGAATGCAATAGGTTTCATGATGCATCTTGTCGTCGAATGATCCTAGCCCGTCTCATCGTTTGCCTTGTCGAAGCTCCTTATATCGGCGTCGATTGTTGGCTGGCTTGTCATGATCTTCAAAGCGATGGTCCAGGTGATCTACTACGTCGTTGATGTCTTCGAATAGTCTCTTGCTGGAGATCTTGCATCGGGGAAGACAGTGAAGTGCTGCAGTGCCAGACAACTTGTTCATAAGGTGAGTAATTTGATCAGTCTCATCTAGTCCTTGATTGGTGTCTGCACTGAAGTTGCGGAATACTGAATTCTTCCACACTTCATAGTCCACTTTGCTATCTGGTTCTCCAGAGAATACGGGGACATTTTTGAGTGGGTCCTTTGGTTTATGCACGTTGGATGTATGCATTTTCTTTGTTCGTTGCTTTGTTTGCTTCGGTGACTCATTCTCAGAATCCGTATCCTGTTCCTTGTATTGGTCTTGAAGGCGGTTGGTGAGTGCCTGATTGACAGAAATAGTGTTCATGTATTTCTCAATAGTTTCTTCGGTGATTACTGCTTCATGTCGTGCTTGATCGAAGAATATGCGCAGTTGGTTGATCATGTCCATGACAGCTCCAGCATCTTCCTGTACTGCATAGGATAGTTGCTTTTGATTGACAATCTGCCATGGGGTGCTTGCTCGATCAATACCTGTGGGTTGTCCTGCGGACGGGATAACCGTTTCGTTCAGGTCATCGGGGAAGGGAATTTTGCTCATTCGCTTGATGAGTCTGTCAATATCTTGCTGCGTCAAGACTTCTTGTTGCGTGTCTTGTTCGATATCCTTTGCATGTGATGTCTTTGCCAGTGGGCTCGGTGACATCGTTGGCAATCTCGGGTAGCCCACGCCCGGTGTATTCGGTGCTTTGAGGGTTGCTTCCTGTGTTGCGGTGCCTTCCCGGAAGGGCTTATCCTTAGGTGAATACATCCCTTCAGACCCCCTACAAGGATCAGGATTATTCAACCGTTTCGTAACGCCGCGATTCCTTCAGACGCTCCTCCAGAGAATCAGAATCCTTTGTTACTGTCAGGACCATCCTAGAGTCTAGTCATAGGGGTATGTGTTGACTAAGGACTCTAAAGCTAAGGAGGAAGGAAGGGGACCGGGGGAACCGGAGGTTATATACAGGCGCCTCGGGAGCAGCCGCGGTCACGTGATGGTATCACGTGATAAGGCCCGAGGTATGACCATGACAGTTACCTTGGTGAACCAGTACTTCCTCAAGCTCCCGGAGCAGGAATAGTACTCTTCAAGTCTCGGCCGTGCCGCCGTGCGATGAGTGAAAAGGGATTGGTGTAGCAGAGAATGTGTCGATACTACTGATTAGTTTATTTTTGAGACGTCCTATCCAAGACGTCGTAGTGGTTTTGGGAAAGGAGGTTAATGACGACCTTCACGTCAGTGTGATAGAATGACTCTTCAATATCACTTGGAGTTAGTTCTTTAACGATGTATCCCCCATGTCATCGGATCTTTGATCTAATGTTGAACGTCCACTCAGGTCAGATTGCAGTCTACCTAAGGCCCTAACTTAACCAGGAGATCAAAGATGAAGAAGGAAAGAGGGAGAGAGGGCCAGCTCATCCTTATATACATGGGGGTGTTAGGTTCAACACTGAGTGTCCCAAACACATCCTGATTGCCTCAGTGTGTGTGTGTACTCATTCCTTTGTCCCTTGCATATGTATATGCACCTCTGACTCACTTCTGTATGCGTCCCTTTGTCCTTGCACAAACACATGAGCTCACCTTGCGTATGGCCAACCCTCCCTATGCCTGTGTCCCTATGCTGATGCCTAAAGCTTACGTGTCCTGGGGCGGTGCGTAACAAAGCCGCCCAAGCAGCCTTCCTATATCTCTCCGCCTCCTTCCTCCGATCTTCTGCCCCGAGTATCCCTCTTCCCACGATCACAATGTCCACACCATCTTTGCCCACCACCTCCGCAGGCGTCCGCCATACCTGACCCTTGCCATCTCTCTTCATCCCCTCTCCGTCTCCGTCTTCTTTCGGTAACCCCACGCCTGGAGTGAAATTCAAGAAGTGGTCGTCATCTTTGCTGTTTAGGCTTTCCTGGCATACGAAGCCTAGCACGAAGTCTTTGTGCTCGCGCGCGGCATTGGTGCACGCGAAGGTATATTCTGGCGTCATTAGATTCCCTGCGCTGCTCATCTGCGCGAGAAGGAGCAGACCGCGGGCGTGTGGTGGGGGGCCGAGTTTGGCTAGGGCGGAGGCGGTTGACTGAGGGGTCGCGTCCTCATCTGAAGCACCGGAAAGGCTCTTTAGCAGCGTGGGCGGAGGGCTTTGAGATGTTTGTTCGTAAGTTTGCGAGATTGTGGTTGTGGCGGAGGCGGTCTTGCTGTTTGTTCTGTGGTGGCGGAAGACGACGTGATTTTTCGCAGCAGACACTGAGGAGGGCGTGGGATGGCCGTGGGTATGCGCTAGATCGGGGTTGCTGTCTAAAATCCGCCGTGGCGTGCCTGTGCTTATTGTTGTTGCGACGGTTTGGTTCATAGATGTGAGCGTTTCCAGGGCGGCGGCGTGGAGGGCGGGAATGATGGCAGGGCCGGGGAGGAGGTGCGCGTTTGTAAGGTGGGCCCAGGAGGATATGCGGAGTGGGCCATGCGTGTATTGGGACTGTACTGTATCTGCGCGCAGTTTTCGTGTCAACAAAATCCTCCAATGATGATTTTGTACACACTTCCTATATCGCCAAATTTCCTATCCTCGAATATCAAAAAGTGCTTCCGCAAGGCTACATTACGCTGAGCTGCGAAGGCGATGTCATCAATTCGACCCTATGTGGAGTTTTCTGGAGCCCTCTCGTACCCAGCAATTTCGTCAGTCCTTGGCTACAGCCTCTGTGGGATCTAAATGAAATGAATGGTGTCCAAGATGCTCCAGGACAATACGCGGAGGTCATAGCTTTAATGTGCGTTCGACGCGCCCCAAACATTGCATTCCTGTCGATAGATGCTGCTATCAACGACCTGACGTCCAAAATTCTGGGCCAAGTCAGTACTGGCCAACCACCTCTAGAATCACATGCATATGCTTGGACTGAAGTATCACAGTCGTTTATGGACATCGCGAGTGAAGATAGATACTACGAGATGTGTTCTTCGAAAGCATATATTTGGCGCAGTGATTGCTGGCGATTGCGAAAGCTTCCTCCAATTGTTGATGATAATTTGCACTATGGAATTGGCCCTTTCACGCCTTGGGAGCCTCCAGGTTACGCTTTACTAAAGAATTGCTCGCTTAGAGTACAAGTCTATAAAGATTGCGATCGACATACTATGGCATATAGGGGCTCGACGTGGTGCTTTAAGGACGGAAGCAAACTTGACGACAATATGGGAAGAGACTTGGTGACTCCACATGTCTTTTCGAATCTCCTTCTCGAACGAGACCCTTTCCTTGGCGCGCGAGTCCTTGACAACGAAGACACATTCATGGATGCTACGATAGCTTCTTTTCGGTGGGTCCTGGATAATGGAGAAGGTAGCCCTCTGGAAGATGCATACAAGGATTCGTGACTGCGTACCATATATGATAATGACTCGAAGAGTGACGAGACGTCTGTTGATAGTTGTAGGTTCGCTAGCGAAGGATCACAAGAGATTGGAAGTAGTGTCGATGGCTTCATGGAGTTGAAAGCCTATGTTCAATAAGCTTCTTCAACGGTGGAAGAGAAGGACTTCAACGACGACGCATTGTTCGGAGGATAGGGCAAATTCGGCATGGGATCGCGGATAGACAGATTCTATCTAACTTTGCGTAAGTTCGAGGGCCTCGCAACGTATAGAGATTTGAAGGATTTTAGCATTTGGCAGTATAGGTTCTAGGCTTTCTAAGCGCATTTCGCTAGGAAAAGGATAAATAAGTATGGCGACGATTCCCTAGCAGTTTATTCTCCTTGCTACGTCCTCGACTCTCAAGTTAATAACAACATCTTCACATAGCATAGCGAAGCTTCTACTTACTTTATCAATAACATCGATTCTTACGAAACACCCTTATCGAACTACTTAAAACTTAGTACTACATAAAAGAGTGTCACGTATCTCTAACAACACATTGTTGCAAAGGCGTTGCGCGAGCTCAAAAGTATTCTAAATCCTCGCAATTCTTCGCGAAGACTATCATGAAATTTGTGGTGACGATACTATATGATGTTAGTTGCACTTTGGAACAGCCACCAATCGCCCATTCTTTTCTGCGCGAGTTGATTTGCCCCTTTTACCTTCACGCTGCCCTTTGACTTGTGCATCAAACTCTCGTACTAGTCGCGTCGCGTTTCGCAATTCGCTATCAAACATCCACGTATTCTTCTAGCGCATTGTGTACTCGCAACCCCTTCTCGTCCATCTCTTGTCAACAATCTTCACGATCTTCTAGTTCTTCTCATCCTATGCTAGATCTCGCTGGCCCTCTCGCTCAAAAAATGATGAAGTGGCGACGATAACGCTCGAGGGATTAATAGTCGCTATTGCTTCGTAATCGCCTTCGCGCGCAATTTGCTCATCTCGATCCTAGAGTAGAACAATATTAGAAGTGGTCGAGCAATCAAGGAATGAGGTGGTGAATTCGATAACAATATAAGAATTCAAACAACCATGCGTCTTAGGCTGTTCCCTCGAGTGGGAGCTTGAGAGATGTGCGATACCAATCTTAGACTTAACGTTCGTGGCCCTCGTGGAAGCGTCGATTTCGTTGGTCGTCTCGTCGTTATTCTTAATCACGAGAGAATGATCTAAAGTCTATTAGAGGGAATCCAGGCTATTGGTTAGAAACGTCTTGTTAACGCTCATCTTAATTGTTGTCAGCCTCATTAGATTGACTTGAACTTGTATTCTTGCGTTGTTGATAGAATCGCGCAAAGGGATTTTTGAAGACAGGCCAAGAAGACGACTTGACCATCAAGAGAGATTGGCGATGTTCGATAGAGTCATTCACGTCATCGTCGATATCATTTGTCTCGTTGATCACGATTGAGTCTTTCTAGAAGTGTCAAACGCGCCCATTGCAACGAAGATCTACGCACTCATTAGCATATTGGACTTTTTTCGATCTATGCGCACTTTCGCCACCCTCGTTTAAACCTAGGTTATATGCATTCTAGTTCTTGTAGAGGCGTCGTCGGAAAACCCTTCTCCAACCAAAGGATTCATAAGAACCAATACGAGCGACATCGTCTCCATTGGTGTCGTGGGTGCCTCCTCTTCTCCAATGCCATTCATCGACGATCGCTAGCATTGTCGCTCAATCGCCAAATCAAACACACTTGATTCTTGCTTCTGTCTCTACGACGTTCTCTAGCGCAGCTCTCAACCATTACAACCTCGTATTCGATCTTCATTGACCAAGTCGCTAAGCGTTGCAATTTTGCGAGAAATGTCCATTCATCGTGTTCTATTAGTTGCTGCTGCCTAGATCAAATCTTTGCGATGAATTAGCGACATCGCACTCTCCACGACATCTACTCAAAGCTAGATTAACGTCTCGAAGCCACGTCATCAGACCATCGCGATCACGACATCCTTGTCGACGCATTTGTCGATCGAGATAGAAATCATTTGATAGAACGTCCCTAGCTAGCTTCCGCTCATCACTGCTATTTAGCTCCACGCTTAGCCCCCCCAATGTTATGCTAGCTAATTTCTGCCCAAAATCAATCCTTATTAAAGCGACTAATCAAGCATACTTGTTAAAAGGTCGAACGATAATAATAATGAATAAGGCATTTTTCTCATTGATTATGTAGCAATCGTGCTCTTGTTCAACATTTGCTTCGTTTCTACGATCGACATTAGCTAAAAGATCTCAATCAATGTCGCAACAAAGTTCAAGATCAACTAAACGATAATGAAACAATAATTGGCGAAGAGAAGCGAGGGTCCAAGAGTCTAGAGCAACCAAAATGAGCGTTAGGAGCCCTTCGCTCGCCTTAAGCATAGATTATCTTCGATTAAGTTGAGCAAAAGTCAAGAGTGTAGAGACAACGAGCGATTTTCGAGAGAGTAAGAGTGTGTAAGAGAGAGCACGATTATGTTGTTCGTTCGAAGACTTTGACAAAAGTGAGCAATGTTCAAGAAGAGCGAGAGACGATCGATCGAGAAATCGAATGCTAGTGATAACACGAAATTGCGAATGTCGATGCCTCATGCGAAGTCGCGACACAACAATCGATGATCGACGATAATCGACAAATGAGAGGCGTAGATCGCTGCAAGAGCGAGAAGAATGATCGATGTAAGAAGAAAAGAGAAAGAGAAGTGAACGAGCAACGAGGAAGAGCGCGTCTTTATATCTCGAGAAAGCGACGAATGGGGCGATGCAGGGCGCCTTGCCCAAAACGGGCGCGCCAAGCCTAATGGGGCGGCGCTTGGCCTGGAAGCAGGAAGGGGCGCCCCTTTCACCAGGACGAAGATTATTAATAATAATAATAGATAAAATTAAGAATTAAGATTTTATAGTATTTGTTATTATAAATTTGTTAAATATAGTTTGCGACAAAGTATTAATAAAGCTTTAATTGTTAGAGATATCTTAATAACAATAATTTATAAAATAGTTATTGTTATATAATATTCTAGAATTTAATCTTAATAAATTACGTTATACTCTTTTAATTAATATAGCATTACGACGTATTTAATTGTCTTCTATCTTAATTTCTTTATTAATGCGCTTTAAGATATTTGTACTATTTTGCTTTGCAACAAAGATCTTTTTCTTAAATAAATCTTTAATAATTGCGAAGCATTCTTCGCACACAAATAATAACAATATTATTGTAATTTTATTACTCAAATTTTATTCGTCAAAGTATCGCGAACGTAAATTGCTAAAAGAATAAAAAAAACATAAAGAATTATTTGCGAAAATGTTGTAAATTTAATAGTATGCATTGCTAAACTAAGCGAAGTTAAACTCTTCAAATAATGAAGAAGTATCTTTTATAATTGCATTTAACTTGTCGATTAATATATAATTTGCATCAATAACAAAATTTCTTGCGTTATTTGTTTCTTTTGCAATTGTCGCAATTGCTAATCTTAGATCTCTTTTGCGTTTTTTCCTAAATTTTCGCTCGCTTTTTCTAGGATATCGACAAGTTAATATAAGTTTTGCTAAAATAATCTAGTTCGATATAGTTAAAATAGACGACGTTAATAGATCTAAAAATAGAAGCTTCTTAAGTACTTGTTATAGCGTTGCGATTGCGAGAATTTTGTAATTAATTATTTTAATTTCGATTCTATCTTTATTATTATGTATTTGACAAAATAAGAATCTAGGAATTGCTATTGAGTTTGTCGCCTTAATTTTAAACTTAATTTAAAGAGAGTTGATTTTAACAGTTAAGTAATATTATTTTGTTTAACATATTTTTTACAAGCTTGCTATTATTTTTTAGAGCGTTTGTTATAAACTTTGAATTGTTTTTTAAAATCTTTATTAATATTTAATTTGTCGATTTTATTTTACGATACTTGTCTATCTTAATCGACGCTAAAGAATTCTCTTTGTTTATATCTCTAAGAGCTTCTTTAATAAAACAAATAATGCTTTCTAAATTAAATAAGATCGCAACTTTTTACATTCTTGATTTTCGTACTCTAGTTTATCAAAGCTCTTATTAGTATTCTTAGAGTCTTATCTTTAAGATTTTTGACTAGCTTTGAGAGACTACTTGTAGACACGTTCTTCGAAAGATTGCGTTCTATTTCGCGAATCTCTTCAAAATAATTGAAGTAAAACTTTTTCTTTTGATTTAAGTTAAACATTCGTAATAGAGCTTTTTGCATAGCGTTTGTCTAATTGTTAATAGAAAATCGTTGTATAAACTTTTCTTTTAAGTTATTTCAATCTTTAGTAATTAACTTAATCTAACGATTTATTTAAATCTTTGTTAATTCTTTATATCTATTCGCAAACGTTAGATATTTTATAATTAATAAATTTTGATTTTGATATTAAATTTGACTTATAAAGTTTAGATTAATAACGCGTAAAAAACGTTAAATATCTTCTTTTGTTAAATCTTAAAACTCGAGAATAACGATATTAATTATATTGACTAGTACAACTATCTCGTTATAATAAATATATAATTAACTAGATTAAGAAAGACTTGAGACAAGTTGTATTCGACAACAATACTAGTCAATATTAAAAAATAATAAAAAGACTTTTTGTTTTTTCTAATATTAAAAATCTTGAAGATTATACTTTGTAAGACTTAATTTCGTCAATTCTATAACAAATATATTTAACAATATATTATTGTTGTATTAAGAAACACTTCTTAGTTAACAATAATAAAGAGTAGAGATAGCTAATTAATTAACGTTTAGAGATACAATTTGATTTGTCAATAAATTTGATAACGTTCTTAAGTTGAAAATAATTTTGAAATAAAATTAAGAATAATAATCTCGAATTTAAAATACTAAATTTCTTTTCTTTTGTGCTTAATTATCTCGCAAGACAATTTTAATAAATAAGTTAAAAGATAAGATCGAATTTAAGTTGTGTACAAATTAAGAACTTATTTAATAATATAAATTAATTTTAAGAAAGTTATAATAAATACGCAAATACAAAAGAGACAAATAGCAAGAACTTCGTAATATTCTTGTCTTATTTAGATATTTAACAAAAACTAATTTTTAAAAATAACAAAAGCGATTAATTTGTTTATTGATCAATTTGACAAATATATATTAATTTGTAAAAGATATAGAATTCGAAGCTAAATAATATAGAAGAATAATCTTGTTGCGAAGGAATTTCAATTGATAAATATATAGATATCGACAAATATAAAAACAAATATAGAGTAATCTTTGTAAGAAAACGAGATATAAGTTAAATTAGATAAAGCTTGTTAAGTTGTATTGTTTTTAAGTCTTTGTAGTTGTAATAAACGTTTTTAGATTGTGCAAACGCAAGCTTGTTGCAACTTTATTCTCGAAGTTAATACAACAAGTTGTTTACTTTCTTATAACAAGTATTAATTGCAAGATCTTTGAGATAGAAATCTTGTGTACGTTTATCAAAATGCAACTCGAATATAGTAGGTAATCAAAAAATAGTAGAATTAGTAAAGAGACAAAAAAATAATATTTCTAAGTTTTGCAGCTACGAAAAGTGCTAAGTACAGGCAGTTTTGAAACTAGGCCAAATTGGGTCTACCGACAGGTAAATTGGCATTAGGCCAATTTAGGCCTAACATCGTACTGCTAGCGCTGGCCAAGACTTTGGATGTCGATTCCAGGAGCCCAATACAGCTCGCTACTTTAGTATCACGACTTTTCTTCTCTTTTTGCTCTTTCTTCATTGGATGCATGCACTCTGCAGCCTATGGCACTATAGAATCACTACTACCAGCAGTGAAGCCGAAGAGAACATTCATTAGAGGTGTCAAGAGTAATCCGCCAACAATAATCACAAGACATAGGAGCTGATGAAATCATAACCCCTGAGAGCTGCCTTCCACCCTTCGGATTCTGGGTCGCTGCTGAGGTCACATATATGCGACGCACCCTTGACCAGCGCTAGACCAGCCGTAACCCCCTGGTCCACGAGTGCGCTATATGTGCCCTGCGATTGTTGCCACGGAATCAACTCATCGTTCGTGCCGTGAATGAAAAATGTGGGCGTCTGGTAACTGCCACGCACGATCTGGGCCAGCGGACTGACTGGGACGATCTCGTCCAGCCCAGGCTGTGGGAGCGCTTTCCAGTCCAGCACATTGGAGCCCGCAGCTTTCCGCTTGCTGAGAAGGCCACCGATTATTACGGGCAGGGTTTGAGCCTTCCAATTGACATGTAGCACGATACGGCAGCGTGAATCGGTACGGATGCGTGGATCGGATAGCGGTTCCCATGCCCCCACTACACCATAGTTGGTGATCTGGCGGGTTAATGATTAGTTCGAGATATATTTCCAAGCTTCTGCTATGCTATCGGCTAACTTACCGGCTCATCTTGGATCGCCTCCAAAACATCGTATTCATCTCCCGTATCTTCGGCGCCTATGGGCTGGATGGGATGTCTCCACCCTAAGACGAGGATTTAGTCAAGATTGTTCCCACCCATGGCTCCGGACAGAGCTGGGGACTTACATTCGTCCTCATAATTGGTAGGACAGTAAAAGGCTAAGATCGCTTCAGGCGGTTTTAACCCTCTTGACGGAGCAGTCCAGGCGAGGGACATGGCTAGTTGACCGCCTGATGACCACCCAACGACCACAACTCTCTCACCATCAATCTGGAGCCCAGAACGATGGAGTTTGATATAAGGTAGCTTGTACCTGGCCCATTCTAGTGCGTCACATACATCCACCATAGGTCCTTCGGAGAGCTTGACCTCGGGACAAAGCCTATGGTCTAAACTCACGGGCAGAAATCCTTTCTCAAGTAACAGGCGCGTCTGAGCTGGTCTAATATCTTTTCGGGAAAAGATGATATGACTACCTCCGTGTATCATCAAAGCTTTATATGGTCAGCAATACATACCATAGGTTTGGAAGAGGAAGAGATGGCATATTCAAGGTGTAGGCTTACCGATTGGCATTTTTGTAGTTGGTGAATCTGAACCGATAGGGTAGTACACATCCGCACATATCTCTGTGTTACCCAGCTTCTTGTAGACGATTGTTTCCAACGCGGCCTTTGTGGTCTTGTTGCTGTCTTTGGCTGCATTTACGGATCCTGGGGGTGCCGATGGAAAAGCACCAATTACACGCACCGTTTTTGCCTCGGGGGTATTCCCATCCGTCCATAAAACTTTTTCAAAGCCAGCATCTTTCATAGACCGTTCTCAATGCATTTCACTCACCAAGGCATGTGATCAGCCATCCTCAAACAACCACCAGCCTTCAAATAGGCCTACGACAATGTCAAGCCAGAACATGTTCTTCGTGATCTCAACAAGCGTCAGCGCCCCGTCTTCGCGGAGCATTCGACGGAGGTGCAAGAGTGATTTGTCAAGTCTTCTTGTTGCGTGGATGCAGTTGGTGGCGATGATCACATGGAAAGCGCCTTCATGCTCTTTTATCGGCGGCTTCTCGATATCCAGTAACTCGAATGACATGCCCTCCACTCCCTTGAATTCTTTTCTCGCAGCGGTAACTAGGGAGGCTGATATATCTGTGAAAATATATTCGAATGGGATTCCGTGACTGCGGAGATGGTTTATGATATATCGTGTAGTGCCTCCTGTCCCTGCTCCAATTTCCAGGATGCGGAACTTGCCACTTCCAGTAAAATTAGTGAAAGCCTTCACCAGGAAATCTCCAAGTAGAAGCGTAGGTGTCCGAAGTAGTGGCCATTTCTCGTACATATCTTCCAAAGTGTGCTTGTTTGTTTTGTTCCCAAAGATCAATTGTAGGCCGTCCTTCTCACCTGTAAGGCATGCAGCAAGCTGGATCCGATCGTTTTGACAAGCTTATTTACATTGGCGTGTTGAGGGTATGGGCTGAGTATCTTTTGGTAGAGAGTTTCCGCAGGCGTGGTAATGACTGGAACGTCTGTTCGAACAAAGCCCCCCTTAGCGGCCGATATGAGATGGCCATCCTCCAGAACACGGTAAAGTTGACGCACGAGCTGCTTGTGCCTAGCGAGGGACTGGACTTCCGGCACAGCATCACCTGGTTCCAACGTCTTCAAGTCGCACCCAAGTTCGGCATACGCTTCCGTGACATATGCTAGGACTAGCCGTGCTTGATCTGGGTATGCTTGGGTCCAAAAGTTGACAGCCTTGGTTCCTACAGCGAGCTGATCGTATTCGAGCCTGATTTCTTCGAAGGCATCATATGCGGAAGCGATAGAAGGTCGATTTGAAGATTCTACCAATGTAGACGGCGCTTGAAGAGCTGGCGCAGATTTCTCGGGGCGCGAATCTGCACCCACGGGAACACCCATTGGACTTGGAGCACCCACCTCTGTGACTGGGGTGTCCACTTCAGTAGCGTCGGATTCTTGATCACCACCACCCAATTCCGAGTCAATATAAGTCGTGATCGCTTGGATATCGGAAAAGAACAAGAAGGTCGTCAAGTCGATAGTAAGACCCAAAACTGTGCGAATATCATTGAGCACTTCAGTGGCCATTAGTGAATCAATTCCAAGAGCTCCAAGTGTTGATTCGTCTTTCAAATCTTCTATAGGTATGTCGGTAACGTTATGCAAGACTCTAAGAAGATCTGCGCGTTTACTTAAAGGTTTTTTGATTGGCTTGACTGGGCTTTCAGAAGCATCTACCAAAGTTTTTTCACCTGTTTGGCTGACGGTCTTATCCACTGGCATCTCGGATGCACTAGACCTGTTGACACCTTTCAACATCCTAGCGAGCAAGGACTGAGACATCCTCGAGAAGCGGAAGCCAAATGCTGCCATTACCATCTTCCTGCTTTCAGCCTCGAATACATAAGCATCAGATGACGCATCGGACTCGCCGCCTTCTGTCATGTTCGAATATACGATCCATTCCTTAGCGTCTGGAGCGAATTTTCCACCCATTTCGATCCGTTCGATCTTTGAGCACACAAGAACATCCTCCAGACTAGGATTGTTGAAGTAGTTCACCAAAAAGCCAGCGAACTGCATGAAGCTGTCAGTCATCGGTGTATCGCAGAGCTTTTGATCAGGGGGGTCGTTCGGATCCACCGATATTGCCACCCTGCCGGCGGCTTCCATGCGTACACAGGCCACATTCTTAATGCCTCGGAAATTCTCTCCATAGTGGACGATGTGGTTGAATGCGCGATAGATATGATTTCCTTGCATCTTTTCCGCCTCGGGGTGATTCATGATGTCCTCACAACGGCGGTAGCCAGTCAATGTTTCAAAGCGTTTGAAATTTCGAGCTGCGCGGGTATCATCTCGCTTTTCAAGGTGTACCGTTCCCGTCGACTGTTCAAAAGGCTCGCTGGTACGGCCCGCACAGCTTAGCTGTACCTGGCTTGTAATGGAGAACGACCAGGATGGCCGCGAGTCGTCTATACGTTTCAAGGAGAGGATGATATCTTTGGTGGTATCAAGACCAATTGGAGACTTCATGACTAGATCTTCGACTGTGGGCACATAGGACGTGGCCGCCGTATCCGATTGAAGGAAAAGTGCAGCACGTGCAGCCACCTCAAAGTACAGCGATGCTGGTGCAAGAGGTTGGCCTGCCATAACATGACCCCCCAATATGGACTTGAACCTATCGCTTTGTGGGGCTATACGAAAGATTGCCTCCTTCTTGCTGTCATCTTTGAATCGGAGAAAGGACAAAAGTTCATATATGGTGGGCGTTTCTTCAACAGGATCCGGCAGTACTTCCCTTTCGCCGTCTCGGCCTGTAAACGGGAGCCAGAGTCGTGTTTTTTCGAATTGGTATGGTGGTAGGCTTAAGAACTGAAATTGTGATTTCAGACTCCGATGGAACGGCCAGTACTGCACTGCATAACCTGCCTTCCATAGATCGATCGTGATATCAGTGAGTGAGCCTTGCGCATTCGACGTCGTGAGTTGGGGAGACAGGAACAGATGCTCCTGGGTTTCTGAAACAGAACCTCGAACGAGTTGGATAATGGACGATCCACGACCTGCTTCGAGCCATGTACACTGAGAATATCGCTGTGCAAGCATTTCCACCGCCTGCTGGAAAAAGACGGGACGTCTCATATGTTCTGCAACCAAGCGGAAATCCGGTTCAGTGACACTCTGAACATCATCACAAGTTTCTAGATGTATTGTTGGACGTCTCCAGACAATTTCTTCTGCCAAAGCTGTGAGATGAGGTAACAAGGGGTCTGTAAACTTAGAATGGAATCCGTGCGTAACTTTCAGTCGCTTTGTACAAACTGAATCCCGAAAAGATGGACTGCTCGTGATGATTTTTTGCAAGGCATCAACAGCCTTGGAAGAGCCCACGACAACATGACTCTTTGGTCCATTGTAACAGGCGACTTCGACGTTATCATCATTCCCCTGAGCTTTCAGTGACTTGAGGATCTCAGAAACCTTCTGCCGATCCGCCTGTAAAAAGATCATAGATCCTGTTTCAGGGCCCCAGTACCTAAGCATAATGGAAGCTCTTCCAGAAACCAGCTTGAGTGCGTCTGGAAGCGACAGCGTGCCCGAAATGCAGAGAGCAGTTAGCTGGCCAAAGCTGTGACCAACGACTGCGTTGACTTCAAGCCCGCTGTCTATCCAGGCTTTTGCGGAAGAATACTGGACGGAGAAAAGGGCTGAATGCAGGGTGATTAGATTCGAGACTGGCGTTTTCTGGAAAATGGCCTACTAGGATATAGGCCTCGCAAGCCAAGCGAGATCAGAACATCATTACAATCATCGAGGTGATGGCGGAACAATGATGAGGATCTGTAAAAGTCTTCAGAAATTCCAATAAAATCACTTTCTTGACCTCCAAAAACAAGTACGATTGGTTTTGGGTCCGGAACCGTGATAGTGCTTGTTCCGGATGCTGCAGTAGCGAGCTTCTCCTCGAGGTCATGTATGTCGGTGATAGTTGTTGAAACTATATGCAGCAGTGAATGGTTCGCTCTATCAGCCAGATTGAACGTCAAATCCGACGTCAGAATTTCTGTAGTGCTCCTTGACTTAAGCTGCTTCAGCCAATGCATGAACTTTTGGCAGTACATGGCGAGACTGCTCGCTGATGCTGCTGATATGAAAAGAGGGTATTTCGATAGCTGTGTAATAGCATTCTGGTTGTCGTTGAAGGCCTGAATAGCCTTGGCTGGCTTTTGGCGAACCATAACGGCTGCATTACTGCCTGCAGCTCCGTAGCTATTGACAAGCGCCAGACGGAACGAAGGATTCCACGGCAGTACGCTTCGAGGAATTTCCATGCGGTCCGGTTCCAAGGAAGGAATTTTTGGGTTCAACTTGGTATGACTGGCTTGGGCAGGAATTTTCGCATGCTGCATCATAAGAAGAACTTTGATAAGGCCAGCAATACCAGCAGTCGCTTCAGTGTGCCCAATATTTCCCTTTGTAGAGCCGAAACGGAGAGTAGTCTCCCTTGACGGGCCACCGAAAGCTTCACGGATGCTCTGACATTCAATGGGATCGCCTACACCGGTACCAGTACCATGAGCTTCAACATAAGAGACTGATTCCGGTTCAACACCTGAAAGGTTGATCACCTTCTGATAAAGATTGATTTGCGATCCCGAATGGGGCACCGTGATGTGACTGCAGTTTTGGTTCTGATTGGCTGCAGATCCCACAATGACGCCGAGGATGTTGTCATTATCTTTAATAGCAGTTGCCAAAGGCTTGAGCACAACCACCCCAACTCCTTCTCCTCGGCAGTAGCCATCAGCGGAAGCATCAAACGGCTTGCACTCCCCGCTGGGACTAAGAAAGCCTGCGGCTCGAAGATTCTGATAGTCGAACGGACTCGTGAAGACATTGGTACCCCCAGCTATAGCCCGGGAACACTCACCAGACCATATTGCTCTGCAGGCGGTGTTGATAGCAACCAGTGATGATGAACAAGCTGTATCGATGGTCAACGAGGGTCCAGTCCATCCAAAGTAATGGCTCATACAGCCACTGAGGAAGCAGCGCGATGTTCCAAGCGTGGCATATGCGGTCGCTGGATGGCAGGAAACGTTGTCATAGTAGTTGTTCATCACTGCACCGATATAACATCCATAGTCATCCGGTTCCGGATCTGACTTGGCACAAAAGTACCCGGCTGACTCCAATGCCTCGTAGACTACCTCGAGCAGGATTCTCTGCTGTGGATCCCAAGCAATTGCCTCTCGAGATGACTTCTTAAAGAAGCGGTGATCGAAAGCATCAGGGTTGCGGAGGAAATTGCCCCACCATTTTGTGCCCGATTGATCACCGGTCTCAGGCCCAGGCAGCCTCAGTCTGTCTGACGGTGCACGTTCGACCATGGTATTACCCGAGAGTAATAGCTCCCATAGGTCATCCAGGGAATCAGCGCCAGGAAATCTGCCAGACATGCCAACAATCGCAATTGAATGAGCAGGATATTGAGACTCTTGTGCTTGTTCCCCTGGCAAAGCCCCATTCGTCGACTTATGTGTACCATTGACGGACGCACCATTGGCGAATCCATTAACTGGCGATGGTTCGATGGGTCGCCTTGAATTTGGTGCTTCCAAGTTGCTCAGTGACAAAACCCGGAGCCCTGAAATCTGTACTAGAGAAGGTGGAATATGATTCCCAAATCCTGCAGACGCGACAACCTTATGTGTGTCAGGCAGTCGAAGAATAGCTGCTTGCAGAGTCGCGTACCAGTCGGCAGGCTTCAACAACGTATTCTCAAGAGCAAGCTGAGACAATGACCCTTCTGTAATGATCTCGCCGTTGATAGTCGATCGCACGGGGGCTTGCAGCTTGTCCACGGTTGGATACCGCAGCTCGGCACAATGCATGCAAAACTTCGTGAGCTTATCCACAGCAGATGAGTGCACTGCGGAATGAAAGCGGCCTTGTACGTGGACAGTCCTCACACGCAAACCACATGCCTGGAATTTCTCAGTCAAGCCTGCAAGATCACCAGCTCTTGCCGTGACAGTCAGACTGGCATCATCGTTAATACTCGATATATATGCCTGTTTTTAGGAACATTAGCTCTACTTGCTATATGTCTATTTGAAGGGCATCTGAGGCCTTACATCTGGATAGGTCCGAATAAGATCAGCAACCTCCTTCTCGTCGACGTCGTCGCTTCTCCAGCGGATGGACAAACAGGAAGTTTGGTTTGCCTGTTCGGCAAAGCTCCCATCTTGATCGACATACGCGCCTATACAGACGGCTAAGCGTAAGCTGACGGCAGCTACAGCCGCAATGTCTGCCGCACTTTCAGAACTGGACACTGCAATCGCGCTAAGAAAGCCAACGCAAAAGCCCTGGATCCCGCCAGCTTGGAGTCCTTCTAGGACAAGGCGATGCGGGTCTTTCTCTCCAAGCCGGTTCAGGTAGCGAACGTATTGAATTATCTGGAGGATAAGGGTGACCGGAAGCGAGTATACATTTGGGGCGTCGCCGAGGTGGTGTGGGAAAGCATCGCCATCTACTATCCACCGCTGAAGATCATCCAGATATTTAGCCCCAGGGACCCGACTCAAACTTGGGTCAAAGTTGGTCAGGGTTTGCCAGAACCTGGGCAAATTCTTCACTGCATCCTGGAGACTGGACAGTCGAGGATTTTTGACGAGTTCTTGCCGCAATCTGCAAGGACTTCCAGGGAGGGCAACTCCGTCTGTGGTCCAAAGACTAGCAATGAAGGGACGACTGCTAATGGTTTCATTTTTAGGTTGCTTGGAAGTGAGTCAAGTAGCTCTGACCATTGTTGTAAGACACTGGTGTGGTTTTGGAAAGCAAGCGAATTATGAGTTGGAAAGGACGTGACTCGAAACTTCTAGGGCCTTCGATTCTTGCTTCATGAAGGAATGAATGTCTGTTGTTCGAAACTCCCTCCATAAATGGATTGGAAATTCCACCCTCCTCGATCGATTTGTTCCACGGCAAGGTCAGTCCGGGCATGTGCATTCTTAGTGCTGACAAGCTGAAACTCGTATCATTTGTAACGGCATACGGTCTTCCCCAATCCTGGTTTTGTCAGGATTTCGGCCGTTGATAGGGTATGTTGGCAATTGTAATCAGCGGACAGAGCCTCACCGCCGTTATAACCCGTTGAGACATGGAGACTTCTCTATACTCTCGGTACCCATAATGTTGGCGAAGACCGGATGGGTCTAGCAGACCGCCTTTTAAGCAGAATCTTTAAGTGGAAGAACAGCATTCCTCCACACGACGTCTGCAAGTGAAAACCAAATCTGCCACGAAAGTCTCCGGCCGAACGAAGCAGACGTCCACGTGCAAAAATCCGACAGTTGATTGGGGTAAGCGGGTTTTAGACGCTGTAGGGATGTAGAGACGTAGTAGATACAAGGTAAGATAAGAGAACAATGCAGGTGAGGATGCAATGATCGCGAGATATTCCAATGCAGGTAAGGTTGCAATGAGGTCAACCATACTCCGTTTTCATGCAGGTGAGGTTAACAGATGCACGTATGATGTATTCCGACCCATCCACCAATGGGTCTATTGGCAAATTTCCCTGGCCCATCTGCCAGTCGGCCCAACCAGCGATGTTCTAAGGAGCCCGTCTGAACAACTTCGTCTACACCAAAGCCTCATCTTAGGCAGCTTGATGTGAACACCCTCAGTGTTGTGAACATGTGATCAGATAAGTGTCACAATGTACAGATATATAAAAGAGAGCCCTGCAGGACAGGGGGGCTAGTGCCGGGGACGAGGGAGATTAAGGGGGCAGTGCTTTTAGCGCTTTCACAACGGTTGTCGCCCCTTGGCCTTATTTTTAGATCCTCGACCCCAACTTCTGGCAAGATGATTTTGGTCAACTTTCGCATTTCTTGATTTATTACTATCAAAATCTTATGTTTGATAGAGTAGACTTTGCGCTTTTAACAACATATCTTTGATAGAGTTTAAATCAACATTGAGAAAGTTATTTGATTGCAAAGTTTTTGTGTTTCGAAGCGTGTCTTAAAAACAAAGATCAACTTGAACTTTTTATATATCAACGAACTATGCAATTTCTATAACTCTAGCAATTCGAGATCAAAACTTATAAGCAAAGCAATTTTAGAAAGCTCATAGTGTCTAGAGTAATAAGTAATTAATTCTATATATTTTAATAGCAAAATGCGAAAGTTGACCAAATTTATCTTGCCAGATGTTAGGGTCGAGGATCTAAAAATAAGACCAAGGGGCGACAATCGTTGTGAAAGCGCTAATTGGTCGTCTATCATACTATTTAGTATGATGACTGCCCATTGCACTTCCCTCTTTCCTTCTCTTTCTCATTGCATTTGACTCTTTTGAATTATTGTCTTTTCGCATTACTACGCATCTTATTGTCGATTGCAATTGCTTTAACTTTCATTATTTATCTTATTGTTACGACGATTGCTTTTCACTATTACGCTAGTACTTCTATAAGAGATATTAGAGAGAGTTATGCTATCGAAGAGATTTGTAGACGTCTTTAGACAATGCAAGCAATCACTTGGTAACAAGAGATTGCAACTTAGTAGTCGTAACAATAAGTAAAGACTTAAGATAAGTTGAACACGATTTATAAGAGAGTCGTGTTTGGAGATCTATATACTAAAGAAGATTCTCCTTTGTTCGTTATATTCGTTGTCGAGCATGTCGAACATTGTTCGCTCAACTCGCTATCGAGCATGTCGAGCATTAAATAGATTGCGCAACTTTATTTAATACGATTATTCAATTGCTTTTGCGAGGGCTAGTCGTAGAACTACATCGTACTTTACATTAAGCGTCGAAGTGTTATTCGCTCGTGCCAAGCAAGCTCGATTTGGCAATCGCGAGAATACTCGCGTTCTAAACATTAGAATTTGAAGATTTTTTAATTGTTTCTATATTGTTGTTCTACGCAATGCGTTATCACGAAAGTTGTCGCAATAACTACATTGTTTGTAAGACTTGCTCTACGCTTTCTTTTAACGTTAAAATCGTAATAATCGAGTCGCTTTTAATAGAGATAAAGTAGAAAAAAAATTAAACTAGTTGTTTTGAACGTCAATTAAATTATTTTGAATTAAATTACTATTTAAATTTTGAATAGTAATTCAATTAACGAACATTACTTGTTCGAGCAAGTCATATTTATGCTTTTCAACTACATTCAACTTGATAATCTATTAATTAAATAATCGTATTGAATAAAGCTACGCAATTTGTCTATTGTTCGCTTAACTCGCTATCGAGCATGTTGAACATTGTTCGCTTAACTCGTTGTCAAGCATGTCAAACATTGTTCGCTTAGCTTGTTGTCAAACATGTCAAACAATGCTTATTTGTTAAGTTGTCGAACTTGCAAATAGTTGTGCTTCGTGCTACATGTTGCGTCGTAAACTATATATTATATTGTTTCGAACTAAATTTGTAACACTATTTCTCTTCTTCAAGATTTTTGTCTCGAAAGTTATCGTCTCTTTTATTATATTTTTTTAGCAACAAAGTCGTCTTTGTATCACATTCGAAATCGAATATTACAATATATTAGTAGATATTGCTTGCAAACGTTGCTCTCTTTCTAATTGTTCTTATATTATTATAAAAGATTTATCGTCTTGTTTAAAGTATTTGAAATGTGTTTGTGCGAACAAATTGTACGTAAATATGTCTTGATTTTTTTTTCATCAAAATAAAGAAGATCTTTTTGTTAAAATTGTCGAAGATAAAGCTTTGCTAGCAATCGTTATAACTTAATTGCTACAAAATAAGAAAATTTTGAAAAAGATTAATGCAAAGACAAAACAAAAGACACAATATTTGTTATCAAAAATAAAAGAGTCAAATATTTTCGAATTCTTTAATTATCTTGTTGCGAATATCTTTGTTAAATTGTCTTTTATCTTTTGATTATCTTTTGCTATGCTAGATAATCTTTCGAATGTTAATAAAATAATTGAATAAAATTATAGTAGTTATCAAGATTCTTCTTTGGTTTTTACGTGTTCTTTAAGATAAAATATTTTTTTTACTTAATAAGATAGTTTTGATTTTGTTGCTTTAGAATTTTTTTTACTTCGTATTTGCTTTTTTTCTAGACTTTGTAATAAAATGTTTCTCGTATAAATACATTAAGATCGACTAATTTTAACAACAAAATATAAAATACTAGAAATACTTTAATGTTTTTAAGTAAGTTAAGTTTGTAATTAACTAATTTCTTGACTATCTTAATAAAAAATAATTCGATTTTGACATAATATAATTTCTTGCTTTTCTTCTTTGTTTTAAGATTTTTTGTTAAAAGATAAATTTTATTTTTCTTTTTTAATTAAGATGTTAATTTTCGTTTTTTGTTCTAATACTTGATTGATCTTTCTTGCATAAAATTAAAGTTATCTTGTATCTTTTTTAATATAGCTACTCTTTCGATAATTAATTGCGCAAATAGATATTTTGTTTGTTTTCGAGGAGATTCAATTCTTTGTTATAATTTGCGAAGAATAAGATTATCTTTGTAATATTCGAGATTTTTGCATTTAATGTTAGTTAAGTTATAGATAATAGTAATACTTAATTGTTCTAAGTATTGTTAATATAGTGTTGCAAATAATGCTTAAGACTTTAATTTATTCTTTTTGTTTAATTATTTGTAATTAAGTAATAGGCAATAAATATGCAAAGGCTTGTATCTAACATTAATATAAGTGTTTTTTTAATTAGACGTAAAGAGCTTGTCTTTGTTACTAGTTAATTCTTTAAATATATTGTAATATTGTATAAGTTGATTTAACACAATATATCTTAATTGTTTTGTTATAAACTTCTCTTTGCATACAATAATATATAAATACTTGATAAGTTTGTCAAATATTATTAATATCGAATTATATATGTCTTTAGTTGCTAGATTTGTCGACTTCGACAACTTAATAATAAAGTTTATCGTAACTTTATCTTATAACAATTTAGATAATTTCTAATATTAAATTTTGTTATAGCTCGCATATATATTATGTTTATTTTGCTAACAACTAAGACATTGTTTAATATATATTTCGACAATTTGTCTTATCTAAGAAAATTAATAGTGTTAACGTAAAAGCTAAAAAGTTTTTATTACTTTTAAATGTTTTTGCAATAATTTATTATAATGCTCTCTAATATATTCGTTAATTTTGTCAATAAATATTTGAAGTTTTTTCTTTTTTACTAAAAATTTCTCTATATTGTCTCTAAATATTTGTAAAATAGCATTTAGCTCGTATTTGTTTATTAATAATAATTTGTTTTTGTTAATCTTAAGTATGTTATAATTAAACAATTTCTTTGTTTTTATATAATTATTTCTTTTGCTAAGTGTGTTTGCTTTATTGTTATTTTAATCTAATATATATTATATTTTGAACTTGTATTGTTCGAATTGCTTCAAATATTATATTTGTTTTTTATTAAGTTGTTTAATAATAATAAAGTGCAAAAGATTTTTATAATTTGTAAAAATTGTAAGTTTTAATAATTTTTCGATATATACTTTTTATAATTCTAGAAAGATTACAATAGCAAGTAGTTTTTTATCTAAATATTATAATTTTGTTCGATTAATAAGAGTTTTTTCGAAAGATATGTTATTAAATATTATATGTTTTTATGCTTTTAATTAAAGTATGCATTAATAATTAGATTTAATATGTTAATTTTAATTTTGTTTAATAATCGTAAATTGTATATTTTTAGTATTAATTTTTTAAGCATTTTAGTTTAAGATTCTAAAATAATTTCTCTTCTATTAATTTTTATATTTATAACGTTTTCTTTTTCGTAAAATTTGTCAATAACATTGTATTAGCAAAGTAGTTCTTAATAAATTTCTTGTTGTAATTTATAAAATCTAGAAAGAATTAAACTTTCTTAACGTTAATAAATAATTTTTATTCTTTAATTGCTTGTAACTTTTTGAAATTTATACGTACTTTATGTTGTTTAACAACAAATTTAAGAAAATTAATTTTTTCTTAATAAAACTCGCATTTCTTTAATTTAAAATATAGATTTTTTCTATTTAAATATTTTAATACTTTGAAAATATAATTTATATATTCTTTTAAAGTATTTGAATAAATTATAATATTATTTAAGTATGTTATAACAAATCAATTTAAATATTGTTGTAATATTTTATTAATTATTTCTTGATACGTTGTTAAAACGTTTGTAAGTTCGAACAACATTATTGTGTATTTGTATAATTTATACTATATGCAAAAAGCTATTTTTTACTTTTCTCTTATTTTTATTTTTATTTAATTGTACGTTTCTTGTAAGTTCAATTTAATAAAATACTTTATTTCGAACAATTAATTTTGAAGTTCGCTAATATTGAGTAATAAATATTGATTTTTTATTATAATATTGTTTAGCTTTTGATAGTTAATATATAGATAAAGAATTTCGTTCTTTTTAAATACAAAGAGAATCAAGTATTTTGTCTATAATTAAAAAAATTTAATAAATTCTTTTTTTTTTCGTTTTTTGTCAAATATTTGCGAAGTGTTTTTAGCTTTTTTTCGAATAAAATATATATAAGTTTAAACGTAAATTGTTTGTTTAGTTCAAATTTAATCTTGTAATTTTACAATTAATATTTAGATAAAATCTTGATTTTTTTTTGGAAACAAATACTCTTAATTGTTGTATATTTGTAATATATATTTTAGCAATTCTTTTATTATATTAAATAGTCTAAAGTTTTTAAAAGATTTGCAATTTTTTTTACTTATTTTAACTTTATAATTTAGCTAATTCTTGTTAATATTTATTAAGTCGAACTTTATTAAATTGTTTTTTTGCGAAAATACAAGCTCGCTACTTGCGATCGAATTTTAACTTAATCTTTTATCTATTATTAAACGCTATTAATACGTAAATTAAATATAAATTGTGTAAATATATTGTGCAAATTTAAGTACTTGTATATTTTAGTCGACTTTTAAGTTATATTACTTTAATCAAAACATTTCTAGAACAATATTATAAATAATTATTTTTACTATATTAAAGATTGATTTCTCGTAATATTGCTAAATAGCTGTTAATAGTAATTTTATTTTTTTATTTACTTTTTTATTTTTTGCGAGTAATAAATTTTTATCTACAATTACTAAATTGTAAACGTTAGACTTCTTTCGAATGAAGTACTTTTTTCTCTTTACAAGAGCTTTGATTATAAATTACTTGTCTCATCAGAATTAATTATTGCTATAAGTTAACAATCGTTAATCTTAATTAATATAATAAAATATTGTACGTACGTTGTTAAGCTTAGTTGCTATTGTTAAACTAATATATTGCATTTCTTTAATATGCTTTTTACTAAAAAAAATGAACTTTTTCTTGTTCTTGTATTGCAACTTTTGCTTTAAGCGTTTGTTTGCGCTAAGCTTTCTTCTATTGCTAAATTGTTAACTTTGATTTCTTCGAAAATTAGTTAACTTTTTGCTTGTCTTCTAGATAAGTTTAGCATATATTATTATAATATATAGTTTAATTAAAATCTATATATATTGTAAGATTTAATTGTTTTATAATAATGTTAAGTATATTCTTTTTTATAGTAATATTGCTTTTTAGTTTCTTCTTGCATTTGTTTATAATCTTCGATAAGCTAATTAAAGTCTTGAAATAATTCGTAATGTCTTTTATGCATTTATAAAAAAAAATTTAATTATACTTTTCGTTTAAGTTAATAATTAAACTATAAGATTTAATAATTTTTTAAAGAGCTTAATTGACTTTTTGCGTAAATGCAAGTGTTTTACTTAATAATATTTTATGTAGAACTTTCTATAATTGATTTGAATTCTTTATCAAATAGTAATTGTTATTTAATTTAATTTTAAGAGTATTTGTTTTTGTATTAATTTGCTTTCTAATATCGTTTTAGTTATTAAATATTTCTCTTAATATAACATTGATTTGTCAACAATTTATTAAGTTTTATAATTGATAATCTCTTGCAAAGTAACTTGATTTGTTATATAAATAGCACGTTTTTTAAAATTTGTTATTTTGCTTATTTTTAGAATTCTTTTCTTTGCGTTGTTAAGTAAAATTTAATTTTATAAATACAAATTTACGATAATTTAAATTATTGTATTTTTAATTAGAACAAAATTCTTTTTGCTAAAATTTAGTTATTAATTCAAAAAAGATTTCTACCTTTTTATAAAGTTGATTGTATTATTTTTTTATAGTTTTTTTATATAGTTTATCGTCGAAATCGATAATTACTTCGATAAGATTAAACATATTGCTAATAAATTTGTTATTGCGTATAATTTTATTCTTAAGATTGTTCTTAAAATTTCGTCGAAACATTATTATAAATGCAATATCGTTTTATTTGATAAAATTAATATATTTTTGAAATCTTGTTGCGTAGTCTATTGCAAAGATTTGTTAAATTAAGTGTTAAATTACTCTTTTTGCAATTTGTTTTTTGTTAAATGTTTTAAAGATTCTTCGAAGCTCTTTTTTAAAGTTGTTAAAGTTCGTAAATATTGTACGAGAGTTTTTGCTATAACTTTTTAAATATTTGCGTAAATTTAACTTGAGTTAATGTTGAGTTTTTTCTCTAAAAAATGTTGATGCAAAAATCGTCTTCTAATTTGCTAAAACAAGATAGAAAATAAAATAAATATTTATTTGCATAAGCTAGTTCTCTAGATCAATACAATTTTTATGATAGACGTTAAACTTGTTAATTTTTATCTTGTTGTCTTTATTAAATGTTAATCGACGTAATATTGTTGAGCTAATGCTTAAAATAAAGACGCGTTAATTTAATATAAACATTCTTAGAATATTCAAAGTGTTATATTAGTACTTTTGTAAAAAATATTAGTAAAAATTATATTATTGAAGAGATTTGTAAACGTCTTTAGACAATACAAGCAATTACTTAATAACAAGAGATTGCAACTTAGTAGTCGTAACAATAAATAAAAACTTAAAATAAATTAAATACAATTTATAAAAGAGTCGTATTTAAAGATCTATATATTAAAGAAGATTCTTCTTTGTTGATTATATTTGTTGTCGAATATATCGAGCACTATTCGCTCAATTTGTTGTCGAACATGTCGAACATTATTTATTTAATTTGTTGTCAAATATGTCAAATATTGTTCGCTTAACTTGTTGTCAAACATGTCGAATATTGTTCGCTTAACTTGTTGTCAAATATGTCGAACAATACTTATTTGTTAAGTTGTCGAGTTTGCAAGTAGTTGTACTTCGTACTATATATTGCGTCGTAAACTATATATTATATTGTTTCGAAATAAATTTTTAATATTTATCTTTTTATTATTTGTTTTTGTATTGTTAATGCAATAATATCTCGCAATAGCAAGATTATTAACAAGATTCTATTTGCGTTTTGACAAGTAGATTAAACTAAACATGTCAAGATATTTTCTAGATTCTTTAGATTTTGCAAATCTATAAACATAGATTTAAACAATTATCGAAACTATATAATCGAGTATACTAGACACTAAAACTATTTATTAAAAACAAATATAAAATTATATTGTTTTTTGCAAACTTATATTATAATTTAGATATAATACTAGATTCAACAATTGTTATTATTATTTTAGCGAACATTATTTTGTTTGTTAATCTAATTACTTAACAAGTTCGACTAATTGTTTAATTAATTGTTCGACTAATTGTTCAACTAATCGTTCGACTAATATCGTATTGTCTATTTAAATATTTAATTCTTACATAATTTATATTTAAAGTCTTAAACAATAGTATTGCTTTACTTGTTTTAATTAGTATTGTAAAGCGCAATCGAAGCAATAATATACAATCTATTGCAATCAAATTTATATACATTGCTTCGTCTTATTGTCTATCTAATGCTTCTAGACTTATCTATTAATTTAGCAATTGCGTTACTTTGATTTACACTCTCTTTAATTATTGATTTATTTTATCTTGCAATCTTTGTCGCTATGTTCTTGACAACTCTTTAAGTCTTTTGTTTTTGTTTCGCAATTTTCGTCGCTACAATTTTAGTTGTTTTAATAATATCTTGTTTTTACTTCGCAATCTTTATTGCTATATCTTTTGTCGTCATATTAGCTTATCTAGTATCAAGATTCTCTTAATTGTCGTTGTATAACAAATTGTACATTTCTTAATTGCAAAAATTATTAATATAGAAACTCTTATTTATTTTATTTGTCAAAACAACATAAATATTACGTTTAATAATTGGCAACGTTTAAAATTAACGCAAGTTCAAATTTTATTAATTTGATTAATGTTCTCGATTAAAATAATTCGCTTTAATTATTCTATAAATATTATAAGAAAAGCTATTATTGCGCTATTGCAAAACATTTATCAAAGTCTCTTAATAATATATTGCTTTCTCTTTACAATTGTATCGTTTATTGTTAGAATCTTGAATTGTTATTATAATTAGTAATTGTTTTATCAATATTTCTTTAATGCAATTTGAGATTTTTCGTTTTATTTTTCTACTATTTATTTGTTTCTTTGCGCTAGATATATAGTTCTAAGTCTATATCTAGTTTTGCTAGATCAAGTTGTTTTTGTTATCTTAAGTATAGAAGCAACAAATTATTTCGCAAGTCTATTTATCGATATTTGTTGTTTTAATAGCACGTTTTTAGCAAATAATAGAGAGATAAATAAAAACAAAACAATTATTTATTTACGAAAAATTATTCTTCTTGCAATAGAAGAAGATGTTCTCGCTTTTAAGAATTGTTTTTTTTTTATATTTAATCTTTTACGACTTATTGATAACGAATAAACAAATTAAAAGCTTTAATAAAATCGAGAATTTAAAGACATTTAATAATATTAATAGCGCGTCTCTAATATCTAAAGCTTATATTAATTATCTTAAGTTTGCTCTTTATATTCGAATTAATTGTTTAACAAAATAACTTTAACTCTTATAGTTATAAAGCTCTTGTAATCTTAATTTTCTTGTTCGTATTATTTTGATCGATTATAATATTACTTTAATTAGACGTTGTGTTAATCTAATTAAGCGCTTTCGAACTATTATATGGTAACAAATTGTTTATTATTTGTATCTTAATCTTTTAAGTATTGTAATACAAAATTTATTCTTAATAATTTAAGTATTTATTAATTCAACTATATTGCGACTTAATTTTTTTGTGTATTGTCTATTAAATTGTTATATTTAATCGAAGTTTTATATTTCTTTATATACGAAATTCAATAACTTAATATATAATACTTAGAAGAGTTGAAGTAATCTATTAAATTTCTCTTTTCTTTTCGAAATTTGCAAAAAATCTTCTTTAATTTATTAATACAATATAAGACATAATTTATATAGCGCAATGTTTTATTGTTATAAATTCGATAATATATTAGCATAACAAAGTTTAGAAATATTCGAACGCACAATATTGCATACAATAAAATTGAAATAAGCAACAAAACTATTACGAGAATTAATTAACGCAAAATTGACTTTTGTTTATTGTTTATTTATTATTTAACATTATTAAAATAGTTGAAATATTTAAGTTTTATGTACGCTATTACAAGTTAAAAGCGTCGCTCAAGCTAATTTGCTATACTTTTTTTCAAAAAAATAAAGTTATTCTAATTTCTCTTAAATTGTAAAATATAATAGTCGATAAATTTGTAAATTTACTTAAGCAAATAATTTACAATATTGTTGCTATAAAGCTAATGCACAAATTTACTATTATTGTATTGTAAATGTTTACAAATTAATTCTTTTAAGCAAAGTTCTTTATTAAATATATCTAGTTTAAATATCTATTCAAGACGTTATTTTCAATTTAATAAAGAATTTTTATCTAAGTGCTTTCGTAAATGCGACTAAGTCAATTAATACGTATATGTTTGCGCTAGATAGATAGAACTATATATATATTGCAATGTTAATTGCTTTTAACGTCAATAATTAGAATCTATTTTTTATAATCGATATTTATGTCGATCAATATAAGATAATTATGTTAAGTATATTTGTTAACACAAAGAATAAATATCTTTTTAATAACAAAAGTCTTAACAATTGCAAACAATTAATTAGAATAAATACTTTGTAAAAGTTTTCTTGCTTTTATGTTTAAGAATTATTTTTATTGTTTAATAATATATATTGATTTTGATATCTATATTTTTGAATTTAACAATTGAAAGAAAATTTAGCTAGACAAAGTTTAAGCAAGTCTAATTTCTTTTTATCTTGTTATTAAGATTTTTAATTGTTATATATATTAAATATATTTGCTTGTTGTTATGCATTCTAGTTAACACAATCTTATTAATAAATAGCATAATAGATATTACGATTGTTTTATTCGAGAGACTTAATTAAGCTCTTTATTACTAGTTTCTTGTATAAAATTTATTATATATTTGAATCTTTCTTATTATATTTTATTGACAAATTAACTAATATATTAGATTGTTTATAAATGTCAAATAATCAATAAGAAATTCGATTGTCTCTATTATCTCTTAATATTAAATTGTGTAAAATCGATTTTGCAACGCGCGAATTATTTTATTTAATTCGAATTAAGTATATGTTTAAACGTTGTTGCAATCTTTATAAAAAATATAATGCAAATTATTTTATTATTTGTTTAAGCTTTTGAAACTTAAGAGATTGTGCAATAGGTTAAGATCGAGATTGTTAAAGAGTTTGTTTATATTGTTAATTGTGCATTTAAATTGCAACAACTAGTAAGCTATAATATAGTTAATCTAATTATTAAACAATTAATATATCTTTTTGTTTGTTAAGTTAAGAGAAGATTGCAATAGTTTAAATATATTGACAATCGAATGTTTTACTAAATATTTAATTATCTTTTTGTAGATATTAACTTGTGTAATTGTTCTTGTTGTTGTAGACTTTGTTTTTAGTTACTTTTTCGAGTTTTTAACTTTAATCTTTTTTTTTGTCTATTTAAGTATTATTCTTCTCTAATTCTTTAAGATTGTTTTTTTTTTCTTTAATAACAGGTTTACGATCTTTTTACAATTGACGAAAGTTGCGCTTTAATAATAAAATTGTTGTGCTAAAAAGTTGCGTTAAAGATGCAATATTGTTTGTCTCTAATCTAATTTAAAGAATTAAAAGTATTTGAATTGTAAGTTTTAAATAGTCGTTCTCTATATTTCTTAAAAGCACATAGAATTAATCAATTAATTTTATTATTTCGAATTAGTTTGTTGTTGTCTATTTTACTTCTATAAAAGATTTTAAATTTATATTGTCGTTATCTAAGTTATTTTAACTCAATATTTCTTTTAAAAGTTCTTTGACAAAGTTGTTTGCTTAATAGTACAAGGCATGCTCTTAAATATTGTTGCATGCAAACAAAAGATATAATTTTTTGCAAATAGAACAAATACTTGCGTTTGTATATACATTTTTTTAATTGTTTTTATATTTGTTTGCAAAGAAATTCTCGATAATTATAAAAAAAATCGCTAAGATATTTAAACTTAATAACAAGATATATTGTTTTAATTGCATTAAAAAACAATAAACTATCAAAAATAAAGTTCTTTTCAAATCTAAGATAAGTCGAAGTTAAACGAAATTAATTTAATTAACAATGTTATTTTAATCGCAAATACTATATATTTAATTTTGCTCTTGTTAACTCTTTGTTTATAAAACAATTAGCAAGTCGATAAAATAAATATATTAAATTTAAAAAACATAAATTATTTAATAAAGATTATTTTTTTGTTAAACAAATATTAAGTTACAATTACTTTAATAGTTTTACAACTTTTACGAATCAATTATTTTGAAATACTTTTTGCTTATATTCTTTTGCTTATAATTCTTGCATATTTACTTATATTTTATATATATAATTTATAAATTTACTTTAATTTTCTTTATATATTCGATATATTATATAGTATCTTTTTATATATATAGATAGATTACAAATTACGATTTTATTCTTTGTTACAATTGTGTGTTTATGTAAGATTTCGATTTTAATAATAGAGAATAAAGCGATATTTAACAATAGAATTCTAGTTTTTATTGCTTTTTTTATTGTGATCTATTTCTTAAATTTGTATTTAACAATATACTTAATATATTTAATGTTAATTATAACTTTAACAAAAAGAAGATAAGAGATCTAAAAGAAGAAGAGAAGAACGTAAATTAAAGAGATATAGTAGAAAAGAACGTCTAAAAGATTATAACTTCGATAGCGTCTTTAAGAGAAAAGATAAATTGTAAAACAATGTTAAAACGTAATTAAATTAAGTTAAAATGTTATACTCTTATTTTTGCAAGTTATTTCTTTATTACAATTACATGTCTACGCAAGATTCTAATTGTGTTAATAAAGAACAAAGAAGTAGTTAACAATAATGTTCTAAATTTTTATTGCTTTGTCTATCTTAATCTATTTTTCGAGAATAAATTTGACAATATACTTAGTATATTTGATGTTAATTATAGCTTTAACAAAAAGAAAGCAAGAAATCTAAGAAAAAAAATAAGATAAGTTAGAAAAATATAATAGAAAAAAATATTTAGAAGATCGTAACTTTAACAAAGTCTTTAGAGAGAAAAAGAAATTAACAAATTTTGTTCGAACGTTGTTAGATTGTGTTAGAATATTATATTCTTATTCTTTTGAGTCTCGCTTAAGTCTTGCTATAATTGCGCGTCTATATAGAGCTTTAATCTTGATAATAAATAAAGACGTTTAAAAGATTATAAATTAGTAAAGTCTTTAAAGAATTTAATTATTTTAGTTTATATTTACTTATTAATAGAAAGAAATCGTCGAATTATGTTAAATTAAGTCGAATTATATCAAATTTTTCTCTTTTTTAATTTTGCTCTTCTTCTCTTAAATTAATAAGTTTATTAAAGTTTCGTTTATAAGACTATGTAATAACAATTAACTTATTATTCTTCTTTTTTTATTTTATTTCTTAATATAATTAAATTACAAACGCGCGTTTTACGTTAAAGACTTATTAAGTAAGAGCAATAACAACAAAGATAATAATAGTAAAACTACTATATTCTTGCTCAAATACAATAAATATTGTATTTAATTAATTGTTATAAAGCGTTTTAAGTTATTTTCGTTTAACATTAATTATTTTATTAGCAATTAATAGAGCTTTTTTTGTTTTGTTCTTCGAAATCTAATATAGCAATTGAGGCGCTAATAAAGTTAAGCTTTAAATAATAAAGTATTAAGTCAACTTTAGTTGTTAATTTGCTTAACAAATTGACTATTAGAAGCAATTATTATAGCAAGATTAACTATATTAAGTACTATATATTGTTCGAACGCATTGTTTTCTCGTTTTATAAGAGAATAAATACAACATTGCTACTACGAGACGAAATAAAGTTAATATTATTAGAGCAAGCAAGATTCTAGACTTCAAAATTGTTTGTTAAAATAATAAAGAGACTTCAAAGATAAAAAGTTTAACGTTGCATTTATATAACTATTAATTTATAAATACAACAATAATATATAAGCTCGAAACTAGACTAGACAAGTCTACTAAAGAAATAATAATTAATTAAATAAGATTAAGCAAGATTGTAATAATTATCGCGACTATAATAGTTAATTGACTTAGCGCTAGAGATAATTCTAAAACTATTTTTATTATCGCAATAATAATGTTTGTAAATTAATAAATAGACGAGTTCGCAAAGCATTTTAAATTTGATATTTTTTTTAATATTATTAAGTACTATGTTCTCTTAAAGATAATTGATTTTGAAGCGTTATATATAATGCAAATAGCGAATGTTGTGCTAATTATATACGACAAAGTTATTAAATTTTATTTCAAACTCTTATTGTTTAAGAACTTAAAGACGCTTAAGAAAAAATTAAGTTAATAAAATAAAATCTAGAATACAACTGGTTAAGCTTTATATTATATTTACTTTTATAAAGTTATTCTTAATAAAATTTATATTATTAAGAATTATATAACGCAAATATTTGTTGTTTGTTGTGCTAATAAGAATCGTAATATTTACGAATAATTTTAAGCAAACTAGCACAATCTTTGCTAGTTTATCGCTTAATAATTAAATACATAGTATAAAATAAAATAATAAACTCGATCTTCGATCTAGTATATAGTAAAGAGAATAGCAAAAAGATATTAACAATAAATGTAAAGCAAAACAAATTGCGCTAAGCATCAACTATAAGATCGAAAATACTAGACAATCTATCTTTGCTATTATTGTTAAATTAATTAATTTTGTCAAGCTAACAAAAGTTGTTAATTTAACAAAAATCGTCAAATTAACAAGACAATAAAGAGAAAAAAGACAAATTTTGTCTTTTCGATTATAGAGTCGCAACAATTATATTAAATATATAACAAAAAAATATGCTTCAAAAATACGTTTATATTTAAGTTAATTAATAAGAGTATAAAGACTTTTTTATTAAAACAAAAAAAATATACAAGTTTCTTAATGTTATTTTGTCGTAGATTTAAAAAAAAGATTATTTGTTATACGTTTTTCTATTAAGATTTTGTTTTCGAACAAGCTAATAATACTTTTTTAAAGCTTTTTATTAAAGCGTTTTCGACAAAACAATATATATTTTTTCGAGATAACATTGTTAAATAAGTCTCTTTATATGCGCGCTTAGATTGCGTTAAAGATAAATTTATAAAAAAAATTAAGACACAAATTATATTAACTATATATAGATTTCGTTGTATATTAAAATGTTTGAAATTAACGATAAAATAAAGTTTGCTTTGATTGTTCTTTCAATTACGTGATTAGACTTGAGATTTTATTGTATTCGCGCAAAGTTTATATACAATTAATATATTAATTACAATAATAATATCAAGCTTACGCGTCAAAATTCTATATATTTTATTTTTCTTAAAATTTATATTAATTTCTTGTATTTAATATATTCTTAATACGATTAAAACAAAGCACACGTGCGAAAAGAAGACGCTACTTTTTCTTAGAACGATTTTCGATTACAACAATACTTAATTAAAATATCAATTATCTTAATTGTTAATACAAAAGACAAGAAATTAAAGCAAACTAAATTAAATTGCTAAAAGACACAATTTAATCAACTAGAGAAATCAATTTAAATATAACTATTAATCTAGCAATATAATGCTTTCTTTCGTTTGTCTTAGAAGAAGTAAAAGTTAAAGCTTTATTATTAAGAAGTTTAAATCTTAATTAACAACTTAATTCGATTTTCTCTCTTAATAAATAACAATAAAAATTGCGTACACAATAGATTGCAAATGCGTTTCCAAATCTAACAATTAAAGATAATTATCAATTGTCTAGTAATACGTATACTAGATCTTTAAAAGTTCTAGATTTTTAAGTATTTCGATTAAGAGTTAAATCGATAGTTGCGTTAACTAATTGTTAGTATATAGTAAAAAAGACTTAACTAATCTACAAATATAGCAAAGAACAAGAAAAAGAATTAAACAATTGCGTTGTTTGCTTAGTCGATTTAAATTAAACTAATATTTAATACTTAACAAACTATTAATAAATAATAAGAGCACAATCTTAAGTAAAGTCTTCGTGCATATAACAAACTTTGCAAAGTACTATAATTTTAACAATAATTATTAAATTGCGAAATTACTTTTTTTATTTACAAGTCGAATGCAAAAGATTCGAGATTTTTGTTAATTTCTATTTATCTTTGCGTGTTAACAATCTTTTTTATATCTTTTATCTTTGTAATTCTTCTTTAATGTTTGCTTCTCTTTAACAAACAACTTCTTTTTCTTGTTTTTAAATTGTTTGCGCGTCTTTTTTGCCAATATTATTTTTTTATTATTTAATTCGATTGTAGTCTTGCGTCACTTTATTTTCTTCGCGCTTTTAAGCTTCTTCTTGTTTCTATTAGATTTAAAATATATAAATTTTTTATCAATAATAACTATTGTTTTTTGCTAATAAATTGTCGAACACAATTTAATTTCAAAAGCTATCAATATATCTTTGTTATTACTAAAAATAACTATTAAAAATTTGCTCTATTATATATTTAGAAAAGAACTTCTATTCTTGATCGAATTGTGTCTTGTTATTAGCGTTAACAACAATTATTAATAATATTCAATATAAGAAATCTATATATAGAAAGAGCTAAATCTTGCTTTAATTACAATAGACATCGATAAAAGTCTAAAGTTAACAAAATAAAAAATAGTTTTTTGTTATAACAATCGACGCAATTAACGTATTACTAAAGTATATTGTCGAGTTTTTTTTTTTTTGCACAATAAATATATTGTATGCATTAATATTTAAAGGAGTGCAATTATTTGCAACAAATATAAGCAGAATTTGCTTCTTATTAATATATTTTTTTAATTTTGTTTTAATAAAATTGAAGCTATCTTGTTGTAAACAAAATTAATAAGCTTCAATTTTTAAATTTAATATAATTAAAAAATATAAACAATCTTAAAGATAATAATTATAGCGTACAAATCTATTTAAATATCTTAGCTTTTTTGCAATCTTTGTTCAAAAAAAATCTTTATTTAATTAGTATTTTTGTCGAATTAGATTAAATTATCTATAATGATCTAATAAAATTAAAAGAAATTAATTTAATATAATACTTTTGTTAAAGTAATTAAAATCTCAAATATATAATATCTATATATTTAATTATTGCGTCTTTATTCTAGTTGTAAAGAATTACTTACTTTGACTTTGCAATACTTTGCATTTTGTTCGAACTTATATATATTAAAATTTCTTAAATTGCTTTTATTATTTAAGTCTCTAATTATTATATAAAATCTTATATCTATTTGACGTTTTCTTAAATATTTATTTTATCAATTTATTATAAAAGTAATTTGCAACTTTTGTTGCGATTGTTAATATTGTCTTAAATTTAATATTTCTTGTTAATCAATAATTGTTATATTACTTTTGCGAAGAACTTCAATTCTACAAATTTGCAATTATTAATAATTCGAATATTATATATTAAATTTTTATAATATAATTAAAGAAAAAATATCTTCTTAAATGCTTTTTTATTTAGAAGAGTATTAACGAAGCTTATTATTATAGCTTAATAGATTCGAACAACTTAATTAAAATATCTTCTTTTTTTTAATTTATTATTGCATTAATCTTTAAATAATACAAAAATAATAATACAAAATTGCAAATATCAAAACAAGCAACAAGTAAAAAAAAAATTGTTAGCAATTGCTAAAAGTCGAAGTCGATTTTAAAGCTTTATAATAGTTTAATTATTCTCTTAAAAGAATAATGTTGCGAAGACAATTCTTAAGATTAATTTAATAATAAACAATATTGATATAATTTGCTTCTTTGCAATAAATATATTCTAACTCGAATAAAAAAGAATCTATATTAATAATTTAAAGTTAATCTATTATAGCTATAATTTATTTCGAATATTTATTAAACAAGATATATTAGTCTTTTAAGTTTTAAAGCGATAGAACAAACAAACTTCTATAAGAAACAAAGAATAATAATATACGCAACTCAAATTACTATAGACTTGAGCAAAAATTAACAATTAAAAAAATAAAAAGAATAAGAATTAATATTGTTTAAGGTCTTTTTATAATAATAGACGCGCTAATAATTGTTAAAGTTATAGAGTAGACTAAGTTGCTAGCTCAAAAAATTCTACTTTTGATAAACATCTTAATTAATAAAAAAGCAATTCGAACAACGACAATTACAAGTCTATTTTTACGTTGTTACTCTCTTTTACTTTGTCTCTTAAATTTACTCTTATATTATTATTCTCTTTTATTATGTTTTTTAAATCTACTTTTACAATATTGTTTTTTTCTATTTAAATTCTTAAATTTACGCTTACTTTGTCGCGCTTCTTTACTCTTTTTCTTAAATTTACACTTATATTGTTTTAATTCTTTTTGTTACTAGTAATACTAAATTTACTTTAAGACGTTGCAAACAAAGTCGAAAACAAAATTAATAATTTGTTACAAAATATAATACGCGAAGTTGCAAACAAGATGCACAACAATATATATAAAGATAATAATAATACTGTAACGAGTTTGTAATTTGACGTTGCTATTATTATAAAAAAATATATAAACGTGCTCAAATTAATATTAACGTAAGTACAAAGAATCTAGAAGACAAGCTCTATATCTTGCAATTAAATTATCAATTTATATTATTATTAAAATTTAGTTATTTACGTCTATTGTTATACTTAATTATGTTAATAAAAAGAGATAACAAGATAATTAAAATACACTAAAATATCTTTATGTTAAGTCGAAGAACGTCAAAGTTTATTAGCAAATTTTGCTAAAGAGTTTGTCTATAAAAATTAAGTATTTTAACAATATATTGTAAATTAAAAGTAAATAAGCAAAAAATAACTTAGATAAGACTTTTCTTTTACTAACACAAATTCAAGAATATACATTATTTCTTTATAAATCAATTAATGTTAAAGTATGTTAAATTAACGCAAACAAATCGAAATAATAATAGATTAAATGTTTCTCAAACAATAAACAAATATCGTTCTCAATTAATAAAATATTAAGACAAACAATTTTGCAAGTTATTTGCGTTTGTTTGCAAAAAAGCAAGCATATAATTTAGCAATTTATTGTTTTTGTAAGATAAAATTAATATTACTTGTTTTTGCGTAGAGAAAGACTTAGTAAAAATATATAAAAATTAATATAAAATTTTATTTATTAACGTTATTTAATAATTGTAAAGACATTAACAATTAAAAAATAAAAAATAAAGCAAGTTAGCATTTAAAGATATATTCGATCTTGATAAATAACTTTATTATAAAAACAATTAAAGAAACGAATTATTAAATTAAGTATTGCTATTTAATTTTACAATATTTAATAACGCTTTGCTTCGCTTAGAACTTAAGCGAAGCTCAATTATTAACAAAACTATTTAAACAATAAAAAAGTAATTATTAATCAAATAGAGCTCAATAAAATAAATAAAAAGACTTTAAATTATAAGCAAATAATTTAAATGCTATTAAAAGAAAAAAAAATAATATTGATATTTTATCAATTCTTTAGATAAAGAGTCTTAGAAAATTTATAATTTACGTTTCTCAAAAAGCTGATTTTTTATCTTGCGTTGTTCGAAGTCTTTAAATAAAGTATATTTACTTATTTGCTTCTAGATTCTACGATAACAATTATAGCAAATCTTGACAAGCAATACAATACTTTTTGTAAAAAATATATTAAAGCAACAATAAAAAAGATTTAAGCGTTTGTTTAAAAATTGTCTACAACTATCGATTTATATCTGCTTCAAATATTTAACGCAAGTAGCTTTCGAAACAAGAGATTAAAAATAATATTATTGCTAAATAAGCTTGTTTTGCAAGTAGCAATATCTAAAGTATATAAAACAAATATTAAGATACTTTGAATTGCAATTTTAAATAAACTTCGAATACAATACTTTAACGTTAAAACAATAGAATTAACAAAAGATATTTATATCTCTATATTGTATTATTTACGTTTGTGTTATTATTTTCTAGCGCTAACAAAGATTAGTCTAGTCAATAATTTGCAATTAATCGAAAAAAAATTGTAAATCAAAAATTAACTAAATACTAAAACAAAGAACAAGATATACAAATATATATTTGTTATTATTGTAATTACAAGAGTTAAGCTTAAAATAATAGCAAAAATATTTTATAAAAAACAAACAAAAAGTTGTTATATTTTCGATTTATACTTTTTTCTAATTATTGTATATATAGTTAGCAAAATACATTTGTTATTGCAATTTTAAATAGCAATAATTTTAATTTAAAACTAATATTTTTGCAATAATTAAGCAATAAACTACGTATACAAGTTAATTTACTCGAATTAAATATATATACAAGAAAGAGAAAATTATTAATTGTATATTTTTAAATTGTTTAACTTCGAAGTCGAGACTAGCTTTCAATTAAGTATTTCTTTTGTATTCGAAGAAACAAAGTATTGTTAACAAAGAATAAAAATTAGATTAACACAACAAGCTATATATTATAAAATAAACTTAAAATTTATTTCTTAAATTACAAACTATTAAAAAAGAATTACATTTTTAAGTTTAAACGCTATTACAATATTCGATAGTTCAAAAAAAAATTTGTTAAACAAAAAAAATAACTTAGAACGCAATATCATAATTTTAAGAAAAAAAATTATAAATTTAATTTTAAATTTTTAACAAGAAAGAATGCTTTTAATAAAATATATATAGAGACTATATATATTAAATAATTAATCAAAAATTATAATATTAACAATAAAATTGTATTAAAATAATCTAAATAAATTAAGATAATTACAAAAAATTTTGTATACAAACTATTAAGATAGTTGCAATAATTCGAAGTATATAATAATATTTTTAAATTTAGTATAACGCAATTAAGTTTTATAGATTATAGTTAATTTAACACAAGCTAATATAGTCTAAAAATTACAACAATATTAAAAGATACTTTAATATTTTTTTTAAGTAACACTTTTTTCTAATTTAATGCTTTAATTACTAGATATTCGAATAATTAAAATTTATTAATTTTATGTAAAATGCAATTTTAAAATTAGACGCAATTAGGACTTTTTTATACTTGTTAATTTAATATAGTCTAACTTAATTTAATAATTTGTATAAAATATAAAATTAAAATTAAACACATTTAGAACTTCTTTATAATTGTTAATCTAATATAGCTTAACTTGAGCTAATAATTGTATTATTAATAAGCATTTTATAATTAAAATTTATTGTTGTTGCTATCTAGAAATTGATAATTATTTAAAATATTTTAATTAATTAAAAATATTATTAATAGCAAAAATTCTCTTTAAGATTTAGAAATAAAATAATTTTTGTATAGTAAATAGACTAGACTTGTTGTTTAATGAAATTTAAGATAGAAATCTAGTATATAGACAAAAAAGACAAATTGCATAATCTCGCTTTCTATAAATTTAATATTTATTATAAAAACTTGTTTTAAAGATATTTTGTATATTCTTTTGTATATTAACTTTAGCTCGCTTGATAATTTTTCAAATTATTAGTTAAAGCGCTTTCAAAAGCTAGTAATCTTAATTAAATAGCACTATTTTACGCTAACTTATATTAGATAACTGCGAAAACTAAGTTTATCTTAAATCTCGTCTTTATTTTTTTATTTCTTTAATTTTTTCTTTAGCACTCTAATAAGTTTTAATTATATTAGTGTATCTATTAGCAATTAGCATATCTTTTTAGAATAGCAATTGCATTTAACTTTAACTTAATTTTTCTTTTATAATTTTAATTAAGAATTTATATTAAAGATAGATTTCAAGTTATCGATTCTATAATTAATAAAAAGTATAAAAAGATTACTAATATTTTAATTGCTAAGCTTAAGAAGCAAAGTCTTATAAATAAATTATTAATAACAAAAGACAATAAACAAAAATTTTAGAGTACAATTCAAGAATTTTAAGCAATATAATCGAAATTGTTTTTTTTTTAGTTTAAGCTTAACGTAATTTTAAAAGACGTTCGATTATATAATACAAAATATTTGTTACGATAATAAACAACAAGTAAAAAAGAAAAAATTGTTAATAATTACTAAAAATTGTAAACAATCTTAAAGTATTATAATAACTTAGCTTTTCTCTTAAGAAAGCAATATTGCAAATGCGATTTTCGAAATCTATTCTACAATAAACAATATCGACATAGTTTACTTTTTTGTTATAAATATTTTTAAAAAGCAATATTAAAAAGTTGTTTTTAACAAACTAAAATTCATTTATTTCGACTTTAATCTTTTTCAAAGCTTTGTTAAGCAAAACATATTAATAATTCAAGTTCTTTAACTATAATACAAACTTACTTATATAAAGAACAAAAGATACTAGTATGTGCGACTAAAATTATAGTAAAAACAACAAATTATTTGTTTTTAAATAGATAAAAAGATAAAAAGTAAATAGCTTTTAACATTAACGCAAGTTAATAAATGCACTAACAAGTAATATAGTTACAAAGAAGACATAGTTGCTTGCGCAAAAAGCTCAAAATCTAATAGAAATCTTAAGTAATAAAAAGAGAAATTTAAATAAATTTGAGTACAAATCTACTCTTACGTTGTTGCGCTCTTATATTTTATTTTACAAATTTATTTTTTTGTTATCGCAACTTTCTATTCTATTTTATAGTCTTATTGTTACGTTATTGCGCTCTAATACTTTATCTCTCAAATTTACGTCTATTTAATTGCGCTCTTATATTTTATTTCTTAAACTTACATTCGCATTTCGACAAGCAAATCGAGCTAAGCGTGTCAAGATATTTTCTAGATTCTCTAGATTCTGCAAATCTATAAACATAGATTTAAACAATTATCGAAACTATATAATCGAGCACACTAGATACGAGAACTATTTATTAGAAACAACTAGAGAATTACATTGTTTCTTGCGAACTCATATTATAATTTAGACCTAATACTAGATTCAACAATTGTCATTATTAGTTTAACGAACATTATCTTGTTCGTCAATCTAATCACTTAACAAGTTCGATTAATTGTCAAACTAATTGTTATTTTAACATCGCATCGTTTGTTCATTCAACTCTCGCATAGCTCACATTCGAAGTCTTGAACAATAGTATTGCTTTACTTGTTCTAGTTAACGTCGCAAAGCGCAATCGAAGCAACAACGTATAATCTATAACAATCAAATTTATATACATTGCTTCGTTATATCGTTTATTTGGCGCTTTTAGAATTCTTCGTTGATTTAGCAATTGTGTCACTTTGATTCGCATTCTCTTTAGTTATCAATTCATTTTATCTCGCAATCTTCGTCGCTATATCTTTGGCAATTCTTTGAGTCTTTTGTTTCTACTTCGTAGTTCTCGTCGCCACGATTTTAGTCGTCTTAATGACATTTTGTTTTCGCTTCGCGATCTTTATTGTTATGTCTTTTGTCGTCTTGTTAACTTGTTTAATGTTAAAATTCTTCTAGTTGTCGTCGTATAACGAATTGTACATTTCTTAATCGCAAAAATTATTAATATAAAAACTCTTGTTTATTTCGTTCGTCGAAACGACATAAGTATTGCGTTTAATGATTGACAACGTTTAGAATTGACGCGAGCTCAAATCTTGTTAATTTGATCAACGTTCTTAACTAAAACGATTCGCTTCAATTATTTCATAAATGCTATAAGAAAAGCTATCATTGCGTTAATGCAAAGCATTTATTAGAGCTTCTTAATAGCATATCGCTTTCTCTTTACAATCGTATCGCTCGTTATTAGAATCTTGAATCGTTATCACAATTAATAATTATTTTATCAATGTTTCTTCAATGTAGCTTAAGACTTTTCGTTTCGTTCTTTTGTCATTTATTTGTTTCTTTGCGTCGAACATGTAGTTTTAAGCTCATATCTAATCTTGCTAAGTCGAGTCGTTCTTGTCGCCTTAAATATGAGAGCAACGAACTATTTCGCGAGTCTATTCATTAATATTTGTCGTTTTAACAACACGTTTTTAGCAAATAATAGAGGAATGAATGCAAACAAAACAATTATTCATTCACGAAAAATCATTTTTCTTGCGATAAAAGAAAATGTTCTCGTTTTTAAGAGTCGTTTTTCTTTTCTTTTGTGTTCGATCTCTTACGACTCGTTGATAACGAATAAACGAATTAAGAGCTTTAATAAAATCAAGAATTTAAAAACATTTAATAATATTAGTAGCGCGCCTTTAATGCTTAAAACTTACATTGATTATCTTAAGTCTATTCTTTATGTTTGAATCGATCGTCTAGCGAAACGACTTTAACTTTCATAATTGTGAAGCTCTTGTAATCTTAATTTTTTCGTTCATATTAATTTAATTGATCGTAGTGTTATCTTGATTAAACGTTGTGTTAATTTAATTAAGCGCTCTCGAATCATTATGTAGTAACAAATCGTTCATTGTTTACATCTTAATCTTTTAAGTATTATAATACAAGATCTATTCTTAATAGTTTAAATGCTTATTAATTCGATTATATTGCGATTTAACTTCTTTGTGCATCGTCTTCTCTACAAAATTGTTGTATTTAATCAAAGTTTTATATTTCTTTATGTGCGAGATTCAATAACTTAATACATAGTATTTAAGAAAGTTAAAATGATCTATTAGATCTCTCTTTTCTTTTCGAAATTTGCGAAAAATCTTCTTCAATTTATTAATACAATATAAGACATAATTTATATAGCGCAGAGTTTCATTGTCGTGAGTTCGATAGTGTGTCAACATAATAAAGTTTAGAAACGCTCGAACGCACAACATCGCATGCGATGAAATTGAAGTAAGCAACAAGATTATCACGAAAATCAATTGACGTAAAATCGACTTTTGCTCATTGCTTATTCATTGCTTAACTTCATTAAAATAATTAAAATATTTAAGTTTTACGTACGTCGTTGCAAGTTAAAAGCGTCGCTTAAGCTAATTTTTTGCACTTTCTTTTAAGAAAATAGAGTCATTCTAACTTCTCTTAAATTGTGAAATATAATGATCGATAAATTTGCAAATTTACTTAAGCAAATGATTTACGACGTCGTTGCTATAAAGTTGATGCAAAATATCTATTATTATTGCATCGTAAATGTTCACAAATTAATGTTTTTAAGCAAAGTTTTTTATCGAATGCATCTAATCTAAATGCTTATTCAAGACGTTATTTTTAATTTGATGAAAAATTTGCGTCTAAGTGCTTTCGTGAGTGCGACTAGATCAATTAATACGTATATTTTCGCGTTAGATAAATAGAATTGTGCATATATTGCAATGTTGATTGCTTTTAACGTCGATAATTAGAATTTGTTTCTTATAATTAACATTTATGTCAATCAATACAAGATAGTCACGTCGAATGTATTCGTTAACGCAAAGAATAGACATTTCTTCAATAGCAAAAGTCTCGACAATTGTAAACAATCCATTAGAATAAATACTTCGTAAAAATTTTCTTGCTCTTATACTTAAGAATTATTTTTATCGTTTGATAATATATATTGATTTTGATGTTTATATTTTTTAATTTAACAATTAAAAGAAAATCTAGTTGAACGAAGTCTAGGCGAGTCTAACTTCTTCTTGTTTCGTTGTCGAGATTCTCGATTATTATGTACATCGAGTATGTTTGCTTGTTGTCGTACATTTTAGTTAACACGATTTTGTCGATAAACAACATAATAGATATTACGATTGCTTTATTCGAAAGACTTAATTAAGTTTTTCATCATTAATTTTTTATATAAAACTCATTATATATTTAAATCTTTCTTACTATGTTTTATTGACGAACTAGCTAATATACTAGATTGTTCGCGAACGTCGAATGATCAATAAGAAATTCGATCGCTCTTGTTATCTCTTGATGCTAAACTATGTAAGATCGATTTTGCGATACGCGAATCGTTTTACTTAATTCGAATTAAGTATGTGTTCAAACGTCGTTGCAACCTTCATAGAGAACACAATGCAAATTGTTTCGTCATTCGTTTAAGCTTTTAAAGCTTAAGAGATTGTGCAATGATTTAAGATCAACGTTACTAAAGAATTTGTTTATATCGCTAGTTATGCATTCAAATTGCAACAATTAGTGAGTCATAACATAATTAATCTAATCATTGAACAATTAATACATTTTTTCGTTCGTTAAGTTAAGAGAAGATTGCAACAATTTAAATACATTAACAATCGAACATTTCGCTAAATATTTAATTATCTTTTTGTAGATATCGACTTATATAGTTGTTCTTATTGTTGTAGACTTCGTTTTTAGTCGCTTTTTCGAGCTCTTAATTCTAATTTTTTTTTCGTTCATTTAAGTATTATTCTTCTTTAATTCTTTGAAATTGTTATCGTTATTATCTTTTTTAATGACGAGTTTAAGATCTTCTCGCAATTGACAAAAGTTGCGCTTCGACAATAAGATTGTTATGCTAGAAAGTCGCATTAAAGATGTAGCATCGTTCGTCTCTAATTTAATTTAAAAAGTTAAAAGCATTCGAATCGTAAGCTTTGAATAATCGTTCTTTACGTCTCTTAAGAGCACATGAGATCAATCGATTAGTTCTATTATTTCGAATTGATTTGTTATCGTTTGTTTTACTTCTACAAAAGATTCTAAATTCGTATTGTCGTCGTTTAAGTCAATTTAACTTAGAGCTTCTTCTAGAAGTCTTCGACGAAGTCGCTTGTTTAATAGTATAAAGCATGCTTTTAAGTGTTGTTGCATGCGAGCAAAAAATGTAACTCTTCGCAAACAAGACAAACATTTGCGTTCGTATATGTTTTTTTTAATCGTTTTTATATTTGTTTGCAAAGAGATTCTTGATAATCGTAAAAAGAATCGCTAAAATATTTAAATCTAATGACGAAATATGTTGCTTTAATCGCATTAAAAGGCGATAAATTATCAAAGATAAAGTTCTTCTTAAATCTAAGATAAGTCGAAGTTAAACGAGATTAATTTAATTAACGATGTCATTCTAATCGCAAAGACTACATATCTAATTTTGCTCTTATTAACTCTTTGCTTACGAAACAATTAGCGAGTCAACAAAACAAACGTGTTGAATTCGAAAGACATAAATCATTTAGTGAAGATCGTCTCTTTGTTGAACAAACGTTAAGTCACAATTACTTTAATAATTTTATAGTTCTTGCAAATTAATTATTTTGAAATACTCTTCGTCTACATTCTTTTGCTCATAATTCTTACGTATTTACTTATGTTTCACACATATAATTTATAGATTCACTTTAACTTTCTTTATGCATTCAATATGTTGTATAGCATTTCTTTATGTATATAAATAAATTACGAGTTACGATCTTGTTCTTCGTTACAATTGTACGCTTATATAGAATTTCGATTTTAATAATAGAGAACGAAGCGATATTTAACGATAAGGCTTTAACTTTTATCGCTTTCTTCATTGTAGCTTATTTCTTAAATTTGCATTTGACGATGTACTTGACGTATTCGATGTCAATTGTAACTTTGACAAAGAGAAGACGAAAAACTTAAAAAAAGAAGAGAAAAGCGTGAGTTAAAAAAATGTAATAGAAGAGAACGTCTAAAAAGTCGTAACTTCGATGACGTCTTCGAAAGAAGAGATAAATTGTAGAACAATGCCAAAACGCAATTAGATTAAGTTAGAATGTCACACTCTTATTCTCGCGAGTTATTTTTTCGTTACGATCGCGCGTCTACGCGAGATTCTAATTGTGTTAATAAAGAACGAAGAGATAATTAACAAGGATGCTCTAGACATTTATCGCTTTGTTTATTTTAACTCATTTCTTAAAGACGAATTCGACGATGTACTTAGCATATTCGATGTTAATTGTAGCTTTGACGAAAAGAAAGCAAGAAATCTAAAAAAAAAAATGAAATAAATTAGAAAAATATAATAGAAGAGAACGTCTAGAAAATCGTAATTTTGATAAAGTCTTTAAAGAAAAAAAGAGATTAATAGATTGTGTTCGAACGTCGTTAGACTATGTTAGAATGTCACATTCTTATTTTTTCGAGTCTCGTTCAAGTCTCGTTATGATCGCGCGTCTACGTGGGACTCTAATCTTAATAATAAATAAAGACGCTTAGAAGATTGTGAATTAGTGAAGTTTTTAAAGAATTCGATTATTCTAACTTACATTCACTTATTAATAGAAAGAGATCATCGAATTATGTCAAATTGAGTCGAATTATGTTAGATTTTCTCTTTCTTTCTATCTTGTTCTCTTTTTTTCAAATTGATAAATTTATTAAAGTTTCGTTCATAAGACTATTTAATAACAATTGGCTTATCGTTCTTCTCTTTTCATTTTATTTCTTGACATAGCTAAACAACAAACGCGCGTTTTACGTTGAAGACTCATTAAGTAAAAGCAATAACGACGAAGATAATGATAATAAGATTGCTATATTCTCGCTCAAGTACAATTAATATTGCATTTAATTAGTCGTTATAAAGCGTTTCAAGTTATTTTCGTTCGACGTCAATTATTTTATTAGCGATCAATAAAGTTTTTTCTTGTTTCGTTCTTCCAAATCTAATGTAGCGATTGGGGCGCTAATGAAGTCAAGCTTTAAATAATGAAGCATTAGATCAACTTTAGTTGTCAATTCGCTTAGTAGATCGCTTGTCAAGAGCAACTAATATAGCAAGATCAATTGCATTAAGTATCATATACGTTGTTTAAATGCATTGTTTTCTCGTTTTATAAGAGAATAGATATAATATTGTTATTGCGAAACGAGATAAAATTAATATTATTAAAGCAAACAAGATTCTAGACTTCAAAATCGTTCGTTAAGATAACAAAGAGACTTGGAAAATAAAAGGCTTGACGTCGCATCTATATAATTATTAGCTCACAAGTATAGCAATAATGCATAAGCTCAAAACTAGACTAGACAAGCTCACTAAAGAAATAATAATTAATCAAATAAAATTAAGCAAGATTGTGATAATTATCGCGATCATAATAATTAATCGACTTAACGTTAGAAATAATTTTAAGACTATTTTTATCGTCGCAATGTCGACGTTTGTAAATTAATAAATGAACGAGTTTGCGAAGCATTTTAAATCTAATGTTTTTTTAACGTTATCAAGCATTATGCTCTCTTAAAGATGATCGATTTTGAAGCGTTATATATAATGCAAATAGCGAATATTGTGCTAATTATATACGACGAAGTTATCAAATTCTATTTTAAATTCTTATCGCTTAAGAACTTGAAAACGCTTAAGAAAAAATTGAGCTAATAAAATAAGATTTAGAATACAACTTGTGAAGCTTTGCATCGTATTTACTTTTATAAAGTCGTTCTTAATAAAATTTATGTTATTAAGAATTATATGACGCAAACATTTGTTGCTTGTTGTACTAATAAGAATCGCAACGCTCACGAATAATTTTAAGTAAACTAGCACAATCTTTGCTAGTTTATCGCTTAATGATTAAACGTATTGTGTAAAATAAAATAATAAACTCGATCTTCGATCTAATGTATAACGAAAAGAATAGCGAAGAAATATTGATAATAAACGTAAAGCGAAACGAATCGCGCTAAGCATTAATTGTAAGATCGAAGATACTAGACAATCTATCTTCGTTATTATCGTTAGATTGACTAGTTTTGTTAGACTAACAAAAGTCGTTAGTCTAACGAGAATTGTTAAATTGACAAGACGATAAAGAGAAGAAAGATAAGCTTTGCCTTTTCGATCGTAAAGTCGCAACGATTATATTAAATGTATGACGAAAAGATGTGCTTTAGAAGTACGTTTATATCTAGATTAGTTAATAAGAGTACAAAGACTCTTTCATTAAAGCAAGAAAAATATACGAGATTCTTGACGTCATTTTATCGTAGATTTAAAGAAGAGATTGTTCGTCACGCATTTTCTTATTAAAATTTCGTTTTCGAACAAATTAATGATACTTTTTTAAAGCTTTTTGTTGAAGCGTTTTTAACAAAGCGACATGTCTTTCTTCGAGACGACGTTGTCAAGTGAGCCTCTTCGCATGTGCGCTTAAATCGCGTCAAAGACAAATCTATAAAGAAAATTAAGACATAAATTATATTGACTATATATAAATTTCGTTGTATATTAAAATGTTTGAAATTAACGATAAAATAAAGTTTGCTTTGATTGTTCTTTCAATTACGTGATTAGACTTGAGATTTTATTATATTTGCGCAAAGTTCACATACGATTAATGCATTAATCGCAACAATAATATCGAGCTCACGCGTCAAAGTTTTACATGTTTTATTTTTCTTAAAATTTACATTAATTTTTTGTATTTAATATGTTCTTAATACGATCAAGACGAAGCACACGTACGAAAAGAAGACGTTACTTTTACTTAGAACGATTTTCGATTACAACGATACTTAATTAAAACATCGATCATTCTAATTGTTAATACGAAAGACAAGAGATTAAAGCAAATTAAATCGAATTGCTAGAAGACATAACTTAATCAACTAGAGAAATCAATTTAAACATAATTATCAATCTAGCAATGTTTATTAAGATAGGCGCTTTCTTTCGCTTGTCTTAGAAGAAGCAAAAGTTAAAACTTTATCATTAGAAAATTTAAGTCTTAGCTAACAACTTAATTCGATTTCGTCTCTTAGTAGATAGCAATGAAAATTGCGCACGTAATAGATTGCAAATGCGTTTGCAAATTCGACAATTAAACGTAATTATCAATTGCTTGATAACACGTATGTTAGATCTTTAAAAGTTCTAGATTCTTAAGCATTTTAATTAAGAGTTGAATCGATAGTTGCGTTAGCTAATTGTTGACGTGCAACAAAAAAGACTTGATTGATTTGCGAATACAACGAAGAACGAGAAAGAGAATTAGGCGATCGCGTTGTTCGCTTAGTCAATTTAGATTAAATTAACATTTAATATCTAATAAATTATTAATAAACGATAAAAGTACGATCTCAAGTAAAATCTTTGTACATGTAACGAACTTTGCAAAGCACTACAATTCTAGCAATAATTATTGAATTGCGAAGTTACTTTCTTTATTCACAAGTCGAACGCAAGAAATTCAAGATCTTCGTTAACTTCTATTTATTTTCGAACGTTAACGACTCTTCTTATGTCTTTTATCTTTGCGATTCTTTTTTAATGCTTGCTTCTTCTTGACAAACGACTTCTTTTTCTCGTTCTTAAGTCGCTCACACGACTTTTTCGTTAATGTTATTTTTTAATTATTTGATTCGATTGTATTCTTGCGTCTCTTTATTTTTTTCGCGCTTTTAAGCTTCTTTTTGCTTTTATTAGATCTAAGATATGTAAATTCTTCATTAATAATTACTATTGTCTTCTATTAATAGATTATCGAACGCAATTTAACTTCAAAAGCTATCAATATGTCTTTGTTATCACTAGAAATAATTATTAAGAATTCGCTCTACTATATACTTGAAAAAAAACTTTTATTTTTGATCGAATTGTGCTTCGTCATTAGCGTTGATACCAATTATTAATAATATTTGATGCGAAAAATCTACATATAGGAAAAGCTAGAACTTGCTTTAACTACAATGAGCGTTAACAAAAGTTTAAAGTTAATAAGGCGAAAAACACTTTTTCATCGTAGCAATCGACACAATTGACGCATTATTAAAGCACATTGTCGAACGATTATTTTTTCTTGCACGATAAACATATTGTATGCATTAACATTCGAAGAAGTGCAATTATTTGCGACGAATGTGAGCAAAATTCGCTTCTTGTCGATGCATTTTTTTAGTTTTGTTTTAACAAAATTGAAGCTATCTTGTTGTAGACAAGATTAACAAGCTTTAATCTTTAAATTTAGCGTACTTAAAGAAGATAGACGATCTTAAAGATAATAATTATGACGTATAGATCTATTCAAAATCTTAGCTTCTTTGCAATCTTTGTTCAAAAAAAAATCTTTATCTAATTAGTATTTTTGCCAAATTAAATTAGTTCATCTATGATGTTCTAATAAAGTTAAAAGAGATTAGTCTAACACAATATTCTCGTTAAAGTAATCGAAATTTTAAATATGTAACATCTACACATTTAATCATTGCGCTCTCATTCTAGTTACAAAGAATTGCTCACTTCGATTTTGCGACACTTTGCGCCTTGTTTAAACTCGCACGTGTCAAGATTTTTTAAATTGTCTTTATTATTCGAATTTCTAATTATTGTGTAGAATCTCACATTTATCTAGCGTTCTCTTAGATATTTATTTTATCAATTTATTATAAGAGTAATTCGCGACTTTCGTTGCGATCGTTGACGTTGTCTTGAATTTAACATTCCTCATTAGTTAATAATTGTTGTATTACTTTCGCAAAGAGCTTCAATTCTACAAATTCGCAATTATCAATGACTTAAACATTATACATCGAACTTCTACGATATAATTGAAAAAGAAATGTTTTTTTAAACGCCTTTCTATCTAGAAGAGTGTCAATGAAGCTCACAAATATAACTTAATAGTTTCGAGCAACGTAATCAAGATATTTTCTTTTCTTTGATTTATTATCGCATTAATCTTCAAACGACACGAAAATAATAATATAGAAATGTAAATATTAAAACAAGCGACAAGTAAAAAAGAAGAAGTCGTCGATAATCGCTAAAAGTCGAAGTCGATCTTAGAGCTTCGTAATAACTTAGTTACTCTCTTAAGAGAACAACGTTGCGAAGACGATTCTTGAGGTTAATTTAATAGTAAACGATATTAATATAATTTGCTTCTTCGCGATAAACATATTTTAGTTCAAATAGAAAGAAGCTTATATTGATAGCTTGAAGTCGATCTACTATAATTGTAATTTATTTCGAATGTTCGTTAAACAAAATACACTAATCTTTCGAGTTTTGAAGCGATAGAACGAATAGATTTTTACGAAGAACGAAGAATGATAACATGCACAACTCAAATTGCTATAAACTTAAACGAAAATTAATAATCAAAAAGATAAAAAGAGTAAAAGTTAACACTATTTAACGCCTTCTTATAATGATAGACGTGCTAACAATTGTTAAAGTCACAAAGCAAGCTAAATTGCTAACGCAAAAAGTTCTACTTTCGATAAATATCTTAAATGATAAAAAGAGCGATTTGAACGACGACGATTACAAGTCTACTCTTACGTCGTCGTTTTCTTTTACTTCGTCTCTCAAATCTATTTTCACGTCGTCATTCTCTTTTACTTCGTCTTCCAAATCTATTTTTACGTCGTCGCTCTCTTTCATCTTAATTCTTAAATTCACGCTTACTTCGTCGCGTTTCTTTACTTCTTTTCTTAAACTCACGTTTACATCGTTTCGACTCTTTTCGCTACTAATAAGACTAAATTTACTTCAAGGCGTCGTAAACGAAATCGAAGACAAAATTAATAATGCGCTACGAAACACAATACGCGAAGTCGTAGACAAGATGTACGACAATATATTCAAAGATGTTAACAATATTATGACGAGTTCGTAATTCGACGTCGCTATCATTATAGAAAAATATACGAACGTGCTCAAATTAACATTAGCGTAAATACGAAGAGTCTAGAAGGCAAGCTTTATATCTTACAATCAAAATATTAATCTATTTTATCATTAGAGTTTAGTTACTTACGTCTATCGCCATATTTAATTATATTAATAAGAAAAGATGACAAAATAATTAAGATACACTAAAATATCTTTATGTTAAGTCGAAGAACGTCGAAGTTCGTTAACGAATTTTGCTAAAAAATCTATTTATAAAAATCGAGCATTTCAACAATACGTTGTGAATTAAAGGTAAATAAGCGAAAGATAACTTAAATAAGACTTTTCTTTTACTAATACAAATTCAAGAATGTATGTTATTTTTTCGTGAATTAATTGATGTCAAAGTATATTAAACTAACGCAAGCAAATCGAAATAATAATGAATCAAATGTTTCTTAAACGATGAATGAATATCGCTTTCGATTAATGAAACGTTAAGAGAAACGATTTTGCAAGTTATTTGCGTTCGTTTGCAAAGAAGCAAGCATATAATTTAGCGATCTATTGTTTTCGCAAGATAAGATTGATGTTACTTGCTTTTGCGTAGAGAAAGACTTAGTGAAAACATACAAAAATTAGTATAAAATCTTGCTTATTGGCGTCACTCAAGAATTATGAAGACATTAACGAATAAAAATCAAAAAATGAAGCGACTTAACATTTAAAGACGTACTTAATCTTGACAAATAACTTCATTATAAAAACGATCAAAGAAGCGAACTATTAAATTGAGCATCGTCATCTAGTTCTACGATATTTAATGACGCTCTATCTTGCTTAGAACTTGAGCGAAGCTTAATCATTGACAAAACTATTCAAACAATAAGAGAGTAATTGTTGATCGAATGAAGCTCAATAAAACGAATGAAAAAACTTCGAATTATAAGCAAATGATTTAAACATTGTCGAAAGAAAAAAAAATAATGTTAATGTTTTATCGATTTTCTAGATAAGAAATTTTAAGAAATTTATAATTTACGTCTTTCGAAAAGCTAGTCTTTTATCTTGCGTTGTTCGAAGTCTTTAAATAAAGTATGTTTATTTACTTGCTCTCGATTTCTACAATAACGATCATAGCGAATCTTGACAAACAATATAGTACTCTTCGTAAAAAATATGTCGAAGCAACAACAAAGAAAGTTTAAACGTTTGTTTAAAAGACGTTTGCAATTATTGATTCATATTCGCTTTAAACGTTTGACGCGAATCGCTTTCGAAATAAAAGATTAAAAATAATGTTATCGCTAAATAAGCTTGTTTTGCAAGTAGCGATATCTAAAGTGTATAAAACGAATATTAAGACGCTTCGAATTGCAATTCTAAATAAACTTCGAACACAACATTTCAACGTCAAAATAATAAAATTAACGAAAGACATCTATATTTCTGCGCTATATTATCTACGTTTGTGTTACATCTTTTTGACACTAACGAAAATTAATCTAGTCAATAATTTGCAATTGATCGAAGAGAGATTGTGAATTAAGAATTAACTAAACACTAAGACAAAAAACAAGATGTACAAATATATGTTTGTTGTTACTATAGTCATAAGAGTTAAGCTTAAAATAATGACGAAAACACTTTATAAAAAACAAAAAAGAAATTGTTATATCTTCGATTTATGCTCTTTTTTTGATCGTTGCATGTGTAGTCAACAAGATACATTTGTTATCGCAATTTCAAATAATAATAATCTTGATTTAAGACTAACATCTCTACGATAACTAAGTAGTAAACTACGTGTACAAGTTAATCTACTCAAATTAAATGTGTCTACAAGAAAAAGAAAATCGTTAATTGTACACTTTTAAATCGTTTAGCTTCGAAGTTAAGATTAACTTTCAATTAAGTATTTCTTTCGCATTCGAAGAAACAAAGCATTGTTAACGAAGAATAAAAACTAGACTAGCACGACGAGCTATACATTATAAAATAAATTTAAAGTTCATTTCTTAAACTACAAGCTATTGAAGAAAAATTACAGTTTTAAGTTTAAACGCTATTATAACATTCGATAGTTCAAGAATTTCTTTTTGTTAGACAAAAAAAATAACTTAGAACGCAATATTATTATTTTAAGAAAATTCTTTATAGATTCGATTTTAAATCTTTAATAAAAAAGAATGATTTTAATAAGATGTATGTAAAGACTATATGCATTAAATAATTAATCAAGAATTATAATGTTAATAATAGAATTATATTGAGACAATCTAAATAAATTAAGATATTTACAAAAGATTTTATATGCGAACTATTAAGATAGTTGCAATAATTCGAAGTATATAATAATACTTTTAAATTTAGCACAACGCAATTAAATTTTATAGATTATAGTTAATTTAATACAAGCTAACGTAGTCTAAAAATTGCAACAATATTCGAAAATACTTTAATATCTTTTTTTTAAGTAGCATTTTTTCCTAATTCAATGCTTTGATTACTAGGCATTCGAGTAATTAAAATTTATCAATTTTGTGTAAAATGCGATTTTAGAATTAGGCGCAATTAGGACTTCTTCATACTCGTCAATTTAACATAGTTTAACTTGATTTAATAATTTGTATAAAAAGTGAATTTAAAACTAGACGCATTTAGGACTTTTTTATGATCGTCAATCTAACATAGCTTGACTTGAGCTAATGATTGCATTGTTAGTAAGCATTTTATAATCAAGATTTATTATCGCTATCATCTAGGAATTAATAGTCATTTGAAACATCTTAATTAGTTGAAAATACTATTAATAGCAAAAATTCTTTTTAAGATTTAGAAATAGAATGATTTTTGTATAGTAGATAGACTAGAATTGTTGTTTAGTGAAACTTAGAATAGAAATCTAGTATGTAGACGAAAGGGACGAGCTACATAATCTCGCTTTCTATAAATTTAGCATCTATTATAAAGACTTGCTTTAAAGACATCTTGTATATTCTTTTATATGTTGACTTTAGCTTGCTTAATGATTTTTTAAGTTATTAATTAAAGCGTTTTTAAAAGCTAGCGATTTCAATTAAATGACACTATTTTACGTTAACTTACATCGAATGATTGCGAAAACTAAGCTTATCTTAAATCTCGTCTTCACTTCTTTACTTCTTTGATTTTCCCTTTAGCATTCGAATAAATTTTGATCGTATCAACGTATTTATTAGTGATTAGTATATCTCTTTAGAATGACGACTACATTTAACTTTAACTTGATCTTTCTTTCATAATCTTAATCGAAAATTCATATTAAAAATGAGTTTTAAACGATCGATTTCATGATCAATAAAAAGTATAAAAGAATTATTGATGCTTTGATTACTAAGCTCAAGAAGCAAAGTCTTATAAATGAATCACTAGCGACAAGAGACAACAAGCGAAAGCTTCAAAGTACGATTCAAGAATTTCAAGTAATGTGATCAAAATTGCTTTTTTTCTCTAGTCTAAACTTGACGTAATTTCAAAAGGCGTTCGATTACATAATACAAAACATTCGTTATTATAACAAGCGACAAGTAAAGAAGAAGAAGTCGTTAACGATCACTAAAAGTCGTAAACGATCTCAAAGCACTATAATAATTTAGTTTCTCTCTTAAGAGAACGACGTTGCGAATGCGATCTTCGAAATTCATTCTATAATAGACAACATCGACATTGTTTGCTTCTTCGTTATAAATGTCTTTAAAGAGAAATATTAAAAAGTTATTTTAAACGAATTAAAGTTTATTTATTTTAACTTTAATCTTTTTTGAAGTTTCGTCAAGCAAAATATATTAGCAATTCGAATTCTTTAATTGTGAAACGAACTCACTTATATAAATAACGAAAAATGCTAACATGTGCGACTAAGACTACAATAATAACAACAAATTATTCGTTTTTAAATGAACAAAAAAATGAAGAGTAAGTGACTTTTAACGTTGACACAAATTGATAAATGCATTAACAAGTAATATAGTCACAAAGAAGACATAGTTGCTTGCGCAAGAAACTCAAGATTTGATAAAAATCTTAAATAATAAAGAGAGAAATTCGAACGAATTCGAATACGAATCTACTCTTACGTCGTCGCACTCTTATACTTTATTTTATAGATTTACTCTTTTGTCGTTGCGATTTCTCACTTCATTTCATAGTCTTGTTGCTACGTCGTTGCGCTTTGGCACTTTATTTCTTAAATTTACGTTTATTCGATTGCGTTCTTACATTTTATTTTTTAAATTTACGTTTATGCGATTTCGATTCTTTTTATTATTAATATTGCTAGACATATTTTAAGACGTCGTAAATCAAATCGAAAACAAAATTAATCGTTCGTTAAAAAACATAGTATAAGAGATCGCAAACGACATGCGCATTAATGCATTTAAAGATAATATTAATGTTAAGTCGAATTCGTGACTTAAAGTCGTATTTAATATAGTGCAAAATATTAAAAATTTCGAAAAAAAATCAAATCTATTTATGATGAACGCGACAATATTGTAAGTCGAGCTTTATATCTTAAAGTCAAGACATAAGCTTATTTAATCGTTAGACTTAAACAACTAAAGTAGACGACAATATTTGATCATATAAATGAAGTTAAATGACTTGAATGTTGCAACTTTATTAAGTGTTTATGACTTTTTTACGAGAAGATGCAAGAGAAATCTTAGTAGATTAAGCTTAAAGACATAGCAATATTCTTCAACGATTTCTAGTTATATGCTATATATTAGATGTGAAGATTTGAACGAAAATATCGCGACGATTTTTTCTATAACAATATAAGATTAAGCAAGATATAATATTTCTTCGTACATGAATTGATGTCGAAATATGTTAGATTAACGTCTTCAAATTGCAATAATGATCAATTTAATCGTTTTTACAAAATGAACAAACATCGCTTTGAATTAATAAGAAATAAAGAAAAACGATTTTACAAAGCATTTGCGATCTTCGACGAAAAGAAGATCATAAAACTTAAACGATTTTTGTTCTATTTAGAAGAAGATTGAAGTAACTTGTTCGTATATTAAGAAAAATTCATTGCGTCGATTCAAAGTCAAATACGACTTAACACTAATTATAACTTTGAAAGATATTTAATCGCATTAATTTAGTGAGTTTAATAAGTAAATTAATTCTATCTTTGCAAACGTCTTGAATCTTAATAAGTAAATTTAACATGAAAACATTTACAACAATCATAGATTAGATAAGACAACGTTAACAAGAATGCTAGTCTTAAAAAACAATATTTCGTAACAAGAAATTAATTGATACTTTATAATTACAACGAACGATTCATATCACTTATGAGTCGCGAATTAGTTCGTCATAAAGAAGTCTTTGCAATTTAACGAAAACGATAAATTACTTTTTGTAGAAATCACGTTTTGCGACATTATGTGAGCGAAAATTATTAAAGACAAATTTTATTTCGAAAAACATTTCGATTCGTTTACTTTTAAGATTTTTAGAAAACTAAATAGTTAACAAAGATATTTCGACGACATAAAAGTAGTTGCTACTTAAGCAAAGATTAATGAACTTAATGAGAAGACTTTAGATTATAAGATAGCAAAGCAATTACTACTAACAAAAGAAATAGCTATGTTAATCGTTTATCGATTTAGCAAATAAGATGTTTTAGAGACATTATAATCAACGTTATTCGATTAATTTTAATTTTATTTTGCGTCATTTAAGATCTTCAAATGAAAGAAATGTACTTATTCGCTTCGAAAATTTACATTTGAGATTATATTGAATTTCGACAAACGTTTCAAGACTTTTCGAAAGAAAGATTTTAAAGTTACAATCGAAAAGATTTAGAAGCTTGCGAAGGCGATCTTAGTAATTATTAGTTCGTACACATTGCGCAAATCGAATATTAATCGTTTTAAAGACAAAAAATTTAAAAAAATGCTTTCACTAAACAAGCTAAGTTTAAAAGTAACAATATTAAAAATGTTTAAAACGAATGTTAATGCTTTGCGAATTGCAATATTAGATGAGCTTCGAATGCGTTATAAGAATGCAAGAATCGTAAAAGTAGCGAACGATACGTATAGATCGACGCTATATCGTTTTCGAATGTGTTTTACGTTTTTGACGTTGACGAAAATAGTTCTAGACAACGATTTAAAGCTAACTAGAGAGAAGCTTCAAAGTAATGAGTAACTAAATTCAAATACAAAGAGCAATTCATATTAACTAAATTTTAATACGATTGTGAACTTAAGTTCTAAACTAAAGTTTATAAAAAATAATATTAGAAAAAGAATAAAATTCACGACGAAGTTTCTTGTTTTTATAGATTTCTTAATTGTTGTTTATCTCGTAAACAAGATATGCTTGCTATATCGAAAATAAAGAGTAAAGATTTTGATTCAAGATTAATCTTTTTGTAATAATTAAACATAAAGTTGCGTATTCAATTTAAATTGTTCGAGTTCAACTTATTTACGAAAAAGAGAATGACTCTAATTAACGCTTTTTAAGAGATAAGAAATCTTGAAAGCGAGAAGTTGATCAAAAAGAACAATTCGCGCGTGTTAGTAAGAACATACATTTTGACAAAAGAATGAAATTTAGAAAAAGGCAACTAGCTCTATATTATGAAGTTAAATCATCAAACAAATCGAAAGTTGCGAGTCGAACGAAAAGAATAACGATTTGTGCAAAAGATAAAGTGTTTTAACGCGAAATTTGTCAATTTTAATCTTCTAGAAGAAAAAACAATTATAGATTAGACAATAATAGATTCGAACGTAATCAATTATGCGATGCGAGTTCGCGTTAAGAATAACAATAAAATTGTATTCGTTAAGAGTAAGATAATCTTATTAAGTGACAAGACAATTGTATAATTGAACGATAAAAACGAAGAAATTTAAGAGAAGAAAAGTTTAAAATTAGATGATGTTTGAATGCGAAATTGCAAAGAATATAAGCAATTTCTCTCGCAAGCTTTTTGTTTTAATAAGACATCATTATAAGCATTTTAAATAAATTAATTTATTATGTTGTACTTAAAAATTGTCTAAGCAATGTTCTTTCTATGTTTGCAATACTATGTAATCGATGTTGCGAAAATAAATTAAACAATGTTTTCAAAGCGAAAATAATTAGCTTGATTAATCAAAGATTAGACTAATACGACTTTGGCACGCTAGCAACTATTGTTGTTGACAAAAGAGATTTAATTAAACTAATTATATTAAGTTAAATTAAGTTAGTTTAATCTTAAGTCAATTTCGCGATCGCGTACTTTATTGCTTTTACTTTCTTACAACTATTCTACTTAGCAATTTCCTTACATCGCGTTCTTTGCTTCTCTATTACTATCTATTTATTCTCTTTTAGACGCACGAAATATAATCGCTATCAAAATTATCACAACAAGAGAGCAAACTTCAATGAAAAAGTCTACAACTTAAGAATTATTTTCTAAGAAAAAGTCAAAAGCTTTCTAAAAGTTATTTGCTAAGAAGTTGTCTTTTAGCAAACTTAAACAAATTGAAAAAGCGACGTTTAAAACATTGCTCGTCGTTTCGTTCAAGATTGCAATTGTGTACGTGTTTACTATTAAATTATTGTTTGAACGAATTATTTCAATCGCGAACGATAGCGACGCGAGATTACTAAACAAGATTTCTAAATCTTTGTTAATTATTATTACAATCGCATCGAAAGTAAGCTTTCACATATTAAAAGCAATTTGCGAAATCTATTAATTTATACAAAACAAGACTTTGATCTTGACGTCAAAATTAATTGTTATAACTATTAATGAGAAGCACGTAGCTAAACAATCTTAAATAGTTGATCTTACGTCGTAGATCTTATTAAGCGATTTAAAGTTTATCGTGTCTATTGTATCGAACTTGTCGCAAACTTCATTAATTTACTTTTGATCTCTAATCTCTTCGATGCAAAAGTGCGTCAATATTGGCGTTAATGTCTTTCTTAACAACTTTAATAAATGTAAATTGAAGACTATGTTCTTATTAGAGATTTATTTAAAAGCAATATTAAATCTAGAATGTCACAAACAAGCGACAACTATTGTACGAACGTCGAACAAAATCTTTATCGCAAAAAGCTCGCAACGAATTTTAAAGCTTGTTTGCTTCGCTATTATGCAATCGCTCTTCTATAGCAAGCGATACATCTTTTCACAAGTTTATATTAGATAATAATGGCAATTTTAGAACAATAACTACGAATCGAACTTAGAATGAAATAATTAAGCGAAAAAACTCTATAATCAAAAAGCAAAGCGCGATAATCTTTAGATCTTCGATGCATTACGATATGCTTTTAAAACAACATAATTTTTAAAAACACAAAGCTTTAACTTCTTTAATTAAATCATCTTTAAAGTGCGAATCTTGAGCTTTGTTTTATTTAAATTTGCGAAATGACGATTTACAACGTCTAGAATACATTGATAGCAATACAAAAAAATCGCTATTCGACGACGTTAAAATCATTTATTTTTGATTCGAGGCATTGAGGCGATCTAAAGACGACTTCACTTAAGAGCATCGAAAGATCATAAGATTGATTAATTCATTGCTCAAAATCATAATGATGTTTGATTACAAAATTAATTTAGAAAATTTATGATTAAACGAAGAGTCTTTCGAGTTCGATCGATTCGTAAAAATAGTGTGAGCGAATATCGTTAAAAGACTTGACAACGATTAATTTTTTTCGAACGTAAATTTAATATTGACGTCGAATAAAATTAAACAAGTAAGTGTTTATAATACTTCGATAATATCTTTGACGATTAATATCGCCTTAGCTACTAAATCATATTAATTATTGTTAAGCTCACATGATAAAAAAGATACAAAATGTAATTCGCAATCAATACGCTTTTACAAATGTCGATGAAACAAGATTAAGAATTAAGGCACTACTAAGTTCTAACACTTTTTTAATAAAGAAGAGGATCAAAGTTAGTACTACATTAACACGCGTCACATCGCTAACAAGAACAAAAATTTAATCGATCTTTTCTAGCTTCTATTATAGTCAAAGCTATATCGCGAGTTTTCTTCGACAATAGCGATAACAATATGAAAAGAAATCTAAATCATAGATAGATGTTTGAGTCTCTATTATTGATCGCTATTGTATTAATATGTACTTTAATACATTGAACTATTAAGAACTAGAAAGAAAGAAAAGACAAAATTGACAAAATTTGCTTAATCATGATTATTAGTGACGTTTCTATGCTTTGTTTGCAAGATATATGCTAATTTGTGAAATATAAGGCATTATAATAGACTTATAAGAACGTGAACAATTATGCTTGTCGTTATGCAAACTAGTCTCGAAAGTCGTCTAAGAAAGAAGGCGCTTCATTTGAGTAAATAAGACGAGAACGATAACATGCTAAATGATCAAAAGTTTATGCTAGATACTTCAATAATTCGCGTAAAAGATATAAAAGATAGCGAAAAAAAAAATATATAATCGTCGAAGATAAAAAAAGACAAACAACATTTCTCTTCGATAGCGAGTACTAGATTGAATAGAAGAAAGATGTGTAAATTGATCACTTGTTAGACTAATTATTAAATTGATCTCAAATTATTAGATTCGAGAAAAGGAACTTTTCGACGAGATAAAAAATGAAATTTTGCATTTGAACGAAAGAAATCCAATTAATAGTTGTTTTCTATAGAATGAACTCGAAGAAGATGTTTATGCATCATTGAGAAAAGAAATAGATAACGAAAGCGATAAAAAGAATGAGTCGAATAAGAATTTGAATAACGTCAATGTTGCGAAATCTACTATTATAAGTAATAGTTACTCAATGATTTAAATAATTAATTAATTAATTCGCATAATACGAGACAAATGTCGTTAAGATTGCAATTTGAAGACGATGATGTCGCAAAAGATAAAGATAACTATGTAAGCATTGTGACCTAGTGTTAAGAAGTCACACTAATGCTAACGAATTTATTTGTTAAATGAAAGAGCAAACTAATATTAATAATATAAATACTTAGAGAAGTCAAGATATAAAGAACATAAACGACAACTATTTAATCTTTTGTCATAAGAAAGACACTCTTATTATGATGTTCGCAATCTCTTCGTTTGTAGACTTTCGATCTATTGTTATTTGCGAAAAGAAGAATTATTTGTGCTATGCGATTGACGAATTTGAGAATATTAAATCGATTAACTGTCTAAAGAAATACGAGAGATATTTAGCAATAATTAAGAATTATAATTCGAATCAAGAGATTAACGTGTGAGTGAACAACGTTTAATCAAAAGAGTCGATGTAATTTTTCAAGAATTATTGATGTTATACTAAATATTTAGTCGCAACGCTCTACACTTTAGATTGCGAAAGCATATTATATATGTCAACGATACGACGCAATGATGTTGTTTGTTTTATAAATCGCACAATCGTTGCTTATATTGTTGCGTCAATCTAGCGCAACGTAATTACAATAACTAAGATGAAAGCTTGTAAAGCATAAATTAATCGAACTTAGTCTAACATCTAGTTGTTAAACTAACATGAAGATTGTTAGACTAATTTATATATTTATAAGATCGACAAGTTCTATAGTTGTGCGATTAATAATAATTTCTCAAACAATTGAAGCGTTAAGATTATTCAAGTTTGATCGATCGTCAATATCTATAAGATACTAATCAATACAATAATTGCTATGCCCTCAATTAATAGAGAAATAACAATGATTGTTGTGCGTAGTGATCGTATTGAAACATTAAATATTATTTGATTCTATAGAATTTGTAGAATTTGCGATATCTTGAACGAAGTATTCGAATCTTGATTTCACTTAGTTCTAAAATTCGAGTAACACAAAATTGCGACTTTTGTTATGCTAAATCTATGTATCCAAGCAACTAGAATCTTATAAAATCAAACGCGAATGTACGTCTACGCGATTTCGATTCTTTTTATTATTAATATTGCTAGATTTATTTTAAGACGTTGTAAATTAAATTAAAGATAAAATTAATTATTTGTTAAAAGATATAATATAAGAAATTGCAAACAATATATATATTAATATATTTAAAAATAATACTAATATTAAGTCGAATTTGTAACTTAAAGCTATATTTAATACAATGCAAAATATCAAAAAATTTAAGAAAAAACTAGATTTATTTATAATAGATGCGACAATATTATAAGTCGAACTTTATATTTTAAAGTTAAAATATAAACTTATTTAATTGCTAGACTTAAACAACTAAAACAAACGACAATACTCGATTATATAAATAAAATTAAATAGCTTAAATATTGCAACTTTATTAAGTATTTATAACTTTTTTACAAAAAAATATAAAATAAATCTTAGCAAATTAAGCTTAAAGATATAACAATAATCTTCGACAATTTCTAGTTATATATTATATATTAAATGTAAAAATTTGAACAAAAATATTGCGACAATTTTTTCTATAACAATATAAAATTGAGCAAGATATAATATTTCTTTATATATAAATTGATATCAAAATATATTAAACTAACATCTTTAAACTAGAATAACAATTGATCTAATTGTTTTTGCAAAATAAATAAATATCGCTTTAAATTAATAAAAAATAAAGAAAAGCATTTTTACAAAGCATTTGCAATCTTTAACGAAGAAAAGATTACAAAATTTAAACAATCTTTGTTTTATTTAAAAGAAGATCAAGATAACTTGTTTATATATTAAGAAAAACTTATTGCGTTAATTTAAAGTTAAACACAACTTAATATTAATTATAGCTTTAAAAGATATTTAATCGTATTAACTTAATAAATTTAACAAATAAATTAATTTTATCTTTGCAAACATCTTAAGTCTTAATAAGTAAATTTAACATAAAAATACTTACAATAGTTATAGATTAAACAAAACAATATTAACAAGAATACTAGCTTTAAAAGACAATATTTTGCGACAAGAAACTAATTAATACTTTATAATTATAATAAACAATTTATATTATTTATAGATTGCAAGTCAATCTATTATAAAGAAGTCTTTGCAATTTGACAAAAACAATAAATTACTTTTTGTAAAAATTACGTTTCGCAATATTATATAAGCGAAAATTATTAAAAACAAGTTTTATCTTGCAAAATATTTCGATTTGTCTATTTTTAAGATTTTGAAAAAACTAAATAATTGTTATTCGAACAAAGATTAATAAACTTAATAAAAAGACTTCAAATTATAAAATAAGAAAGCAATTACTATTGACAAAAAAAAATTATATCGATTGTTTATTGATTTAACAAATAGAATATCTCAAGAACATTATAATTAATGTTACTTAATTAGCTTTAATTTTATCTTGCGTAATCTGATTACAGGTGTCGGCCCCCCCGGGTTTGGCGTCCCCCCGATCGGGGAAAGCGCGGTTGCACAGCCCCTCGTCGCTTTCCCTCGATATAAATATCGCCTATCCTCTCTTCCATCGTTCGTGTGCGGTTCTCATCGCTTTCATCGTTGCCTTTGTGGATCTTCTTTGCTTAGCCTCGCTCGTTCGACTGCCTGCTTCTCGTTCGGACCTCGACCCACACCAGGCAGTAGGCTAACAGCTACAGCACATCGCTTCAGCTCCAGGGTTGCCCCAGCCAGTTGTGAAGATTTCAGGACGTTCGTGATCAGTCGTGCTTATGTGTTTATTCTCGCCGGTCCGCTAGACGCGAAAGCCACCCTCGACGGTCCTCCTCTTCCACGCTCTCTCAAAGCTCATTTCATTCTTCTCTTCCTTCCGGTCCTGCCACTTTCCCACCACAGCCTGCTGCGCTTCGGTTGTGTCCACCTGGCGGCCATCCCGGGCGAGCTGGAAATGATCGGCATGGCTACGACGAGGGCGCCCACGAAGTGCAGCCCCGATCGGAGCTGCCGTTCTCGCGACCTGACCAACCGAAAAAATGCCTCACGTTCTAGACGGGGATCCTGTCGCTGCGCCGCCAACGTACGGCTCGAGGCTAAGATATTGGAAGAGGTCTGCTGAGACCTCCGGCATCGCTTCCGCATGGGATGATTGGGTAGTCTCTTCGGCTACAGCTCGTATGGATTCTAGGCGCCGATCCGATTTGTCGTGGCAGTGACCGTCGCGTTCAGCATTGCCTGGATGGGGAAGTACGCCCGAGGAGGCATACGCAAGCCAACTTGCCTCTCCTGGAAGGATGAGACACCGCTGTGTCTCGGCCGACCCACATCCTTATCTTTTGAGCGTTGGTGGAGCTCTGAGGCAACAAGCGGCAGCAGGGCTGGCCGCGCAATGACATCTCGCCGAAGCTGAGATGGAGCGCGACCAGGATGCGTCTTCCCGTGGAGACCAAGGAGTGCTGATTGGACCATGCAAGGTGCTGGGACTGAGGATTGAGGAGGGTACGTACAGCCGATGCGTCATAAAAGTCTCAGCTCGAAAATCGAGACCGCTTCGGTTGACGTGACAGAACATAACGTCGAAGGTTAAGTTGTCGCTCAACCCTAATTTCCGCCTTCATTGAATTGTCTAATCTCCCAATATGAATCGCGAACGGTTAGCTTTCAGCTAGGAGCAAGGAACTGTCCCAAGGGCTAGGTTTGCGTTCCATCGGTTGCTCCACCATCTCTCAGCTCTTTGAGCTAGACTTGTTCTCGGTACAAACACTAAAAGCAATATGGATAGCGTTATTGTGGATTGCATACTTAATCTATTTGAGCATTATGCTTACGCATGGCTAGGTTAGCACGTTCTAGTGATAGCTCGCCTTCTAGGCCTAGCGATGCAAGCAAAGAATTGCCAGAAAGGCTATTTCGTAACGCTCAGCATCACGAGACCAGACACCACTTATACAACCGTCATCCAGTTAGTATCCTCCACGAACTGCGCAACAACCACGCCAAATGGACAACAAGGCGGCCTACTCCTTGTCACAATTCCGATTCGGCGAATTCGAATTTGATCGATCCGAGAGAAGGCACCTACGGCTTTTTTCTGGTACCTGCTAATATGTACGGATGGTTACGGACTTTGATGCGCGTGGTTTCCGTGATCGAATTGACAAAGTCGGCTTTGGTGCTCAGCTCGAGCGAACCAGTGAAGGTTCTACAATCAGGGCCAATGAGGAAGACAAAAGCTGCTTTCATCGAGGCGGCAGCGGCACAGACCCAGAACTCTACAGCGTGGAAAGGTGCAGAACAGGAGACCAGCGAGCGGATACAACATCCACAGGACCGACTATTGGAACTCCAGATAATACCTGGCAATACAAACACGGAAAGTGGTTCTGAGCCCTCAGCCGCAACCACTGTCAGTCATCAACTACGTGGTCCGGTACATATCCCACATGTGGACAACATTCAATCACTCTCATTTTCTGCGGTCTACGAAGCCGAACAGTACCTCGAATCTATCTTTGCTCTCTGCCAAATGCCGAAAGCATTGCTTGGGCACAAACGCGTAGTCAGTATATGGAAGGGCTATGTACGATTCTATGTTCCAGTCCGTCGCACTTCTCAAAAGTCCGAGCTCGTCCCACTTCATAAATGCTTTCATATGTGTTTCATGTGGTACGGTATCAACAAAGTATCCCTGAACCTTCGGTGGAGGTTCCATATACATCTCGAGGGCCTCGACGATGGCCCTTTCTTCATCTGGCCACGCCTCTTATACCGCACAATCCAGCTTAGCAATGACAACAAGCCACCATCTTGGAAATCGGTAGCCATCGCGTCCGATATCCAATTATCCCAGATCACGTTGAAAAAATCGCCCAAGCTCTGGACATTCACAGCCGTGAAGAACTTGCTCCTCATAATCCTCTTCATCACCCAAGTTGAGCTCACAATCGTCTGGAATCATGTAAGTGGCCTCAACAACCTGACCAGCCTTGGCCAGTTGATTCCTTTCATACTTGGTGTCGGCGGCCTTCTAAAGGTGCTGTGGAGCAAATGGCGCCTTGTCCGAAGCGGAATCAGAGAAGACTCCAAGTCCAGTTGTCCCCCACCGACCGACTACGAAACTGCAATAGAGGCTTACTTACAGTGGAAGAAGCTCATTGAAGGGCAGACGGCTTCAAGACTGTCCGTCAAGTCGGAACAAGCGGGACCCATGCCTGTCGCTGCCGAACAGGAAAACGTTCCAACACACACCTGCCCTGAAGGCGGCTCTAGCAGTCATAATACACGTATCCCGCATCTGAGCGAAGGACCGATGATGTCACCCGCAAACCAAGTTGCAGAGTCTCGAGAGGTGCTGAGGCTGACGAAACGCAGCGCCACAAACTAATAAACCCCTGCCAGCCTAGAACCGGTTGTTGTTTATTTGATTGGACGACAAGGCTGATAGCCGATGACATCTTGTCTTGCTTTCTTCGCAATGCTTCCAAGGTTTCCTACCATGTAGCAGTGTAACATCTACAGCACTTACGATCTAGCCCTCACCTGTGTACATAAGAGGTGCGTTGACGGCAGATCCTCCGCTTTCTTTTGAGCGTTGGCCCAGCGTAGTACAGTCTCTGAAGCCGAAAAGGTACCTCGAAGTCCTACAATCCTGTCCACCTAAACCCCCTGTGAATCCTGGGACAGCTGCTGACCGGAAAGGTAGGATACTCAGTTGTACAGCATCCAATATATCTCAAAACTCACACAGCATGCACGGTCTCTCGAGCAGCGTCTCCTCGCCAGTGAACACCATCAATCCTACAGCCTCCCTCGAATCGATTGTGAAGCCTGCAGGTATTGCTCCGGGCAAGACCAAATGCTGTGGCTGCGACTGTTGCGGATGCGACTGCGAGTTTTGCTGCATTCCGCTCCCATGCTGTACGGTTATGTGACATGTCAGGGAAGGGGGCCATAAAATTACATTTGCGGAAGTCGGCAGTACGCTGGGATGTATATTCGACTTTGGAAGGGTGCATATATATATCAAGGCTGTCTTGAAGAATGCTCTCACAGCTCATCAGTCCCCAGAGTCGTGGATAACGAAACACTATGTACAAGAATCCCTCTATACCGATTGCCTACAAAAGTGGGTTAATTCATCAAGAACATTCTGTGCTCCAACGCTTTGCAGTATCGTCCACGGACTTTCATTGGTTGACAAGCCCAATGGAAACACGTCAGTTGGTTATGGCTCACTAAGGGCCTGCAGTACTCTTTCAAACCAACGTGTTCACGGATTATCTATGGAACGAACAACCAGTAAAAGCCCACTGCTAAAGAGGCAACCCGTTGATGTATATCGCCGAACTGAGATCAACAAAAGGACTGTCTAGCAACGACTAGCACCCATCGATGAGCATATAATATAGCCTGAATTCTTCCCTCAATCCCACCACAAGTCATCCTTCCCGTCATCCCCTGCCCTCCCCGTCTCCCCCCCCGCTAGTACTGTAAGGTTCGCAGTGTTCGATAGTCGAACGGTATCCCCTTAGAACGCCGACCAAACCCAACACAGCAGCTCGAGCGTACAACAGCTGACCCGGATCAACTCGACTAGGGCAGAGAATCTCAACTCTGATGGACTCAAATGAGGAGAATCTCGCGCTTGCAAAGTCAGCCATAGTCGATCCCGGCAAACCCTCCGCCCGCCAACCCCACCGTTGAGGTTGAATCGAAATGCGAAGTGTGCGAGACTGGTAGAGCTCTGATCGTAACTCGTAAAATAAAGCAAAGCTGGTGGGAACTATTGCGAGACGGTTGCCCAACCGTAGTGATTCGCCTACTGGAGAACTATACGCTTCTGGCGACGGTTTACATTCATCACGTAGTTCTGGCATGAGGTTTCGCCAGATGATTAAGCGTAGTTCGGGCGGAAGCTTGTAAAATGCTCCGAATGAAGAAATGGAAGGTTGACGGCTTCTCTCCTCAGCCCGCTTCTCCGACTCCGGAGTGACTGGAAGGGAGGTCGCTGTGGGTGGAGCCATGCTATCCGAAGCCCCTTGATTCTTGCGGGAGTCGGTCACGGAGGAGTGGGAAAGATGCTGCGAGAGTACGTCGCCACACGGAGCGACAGGAATAGTGGATACCTGGGAGATTTGTGACGTGATTGACATTATTCCTCGATTAGACTCTTCCGTCAAGTTCTCGAAGAGCGTTCGGATTTGAACGCCGGTAGAGGAGTTGCAATATGGAGACGGCGCTCCCAATTCGGGCCTGTGGAGAGTGTCCTTTAGGAATGTGGATGTTATTCCAGCTCAGCTCTGAGAGAGAGAAATCCCAATACAGCAAAGTCTGAGCAGAAGAATATAATATTCTTAATTGAAAGATTGACTTTGTAGATCGAAGCTCAGACTGTGAGAATCACCGCAACCCACGGAAAGTGGCTGAGGATATGACTCAAATAAGCGCATATCTGCCTTCATTTGGACACTCAACTTAGAGGTCTTTTCAACAATTTGATGAGTTGGCGATGTATTGACTAATCCAATTGGTGCGTCATTAGCTTCTATCAGCTATAGTAGAATTAGCCTATGCGCATAATCCCTCAACATATGGCTGGGAAAATCTACCAGCTTTACCAGCAATTTGACAGATGAGCAGTGTTACTGCTGCTCCGGAGCACCTGCCGTCGGCATCCCTTGATAATGGTACCTGTATCGACCATAGGATGGTCACAAAGACGTCTCAAATTTCAAACATGTCCCTCCCTTTCAATATCTTAGACATCTCCCTTCTTCATGCGCCCCTTTACACTCCAGTCCACAGACCCTCGCGCCACACTTCATGCACCGTATGCTGCCCCAATAACCACATATCTCGCAGAAAAACCTCTGAGGTTTCCCCACCGAGGGCGCTGCTCTTGCTTGGTTATACGATAGCGGGGGTGCCGAAGTTAAAGCCTCCATCTCCGCCTCTGATGGCGCGGCAGGAATGTAGGTCTTCAACAGATGTTCGCTTTCCGGGTCTGGCTGTACTACTGGAGGCTCCACAGTAGACTGCGACTTAGGAATCGCTCTTCTCTCGTCCTTCGCTGGCGGACTCATGGCTGCCGTAGAAGCGCGCTTCCCCAGCCCAGGCGCCCTCCCCACTCTCACCACTTCTCCCCTTCCACCTTGCTGCCCCTCCTGAGCCAACATTGCCTCCTCATCTGCGAGGTGATTCGCAAACGTCTTCTGACTCTGCATGATTCTCCTCACATTCGGCGTAAAACCCCCGCCCTTTCTCCCTCCTCCACCTCCTCCTTTCGCCAAGGCAATCTGCACATCTCGACTACTTTCTCGGTCGAGCTCCTGGATATGCTTGAGAGTAGCATTGGCCTGTCGGGTGATGTTGCTGGCGGAGTCTCCTCCAAGACCAGAAGCTCGTGCTGCGCGCTTGCGGGACTGGGGCTGGATGGCGACTTTGGAGGGGTCGTAGCCGGTGTCCGGGACGAGGGCCCAGCCAGGGGCGGAAGCAGAGTGAGAGCTTGGGAGGACTTCGATGGTGGGCATGGCTGGGTATGGGGAAGAACTTGCCCTGATCGTTTCTACATAATTATTTTGGAGTCCAAGTCGGGCGGGTTCATCCTCGAATTTGACCCCAGGCTTGCGCTAGCCGAATTGAGGTTCTACATCCTGTGCTGTCGGCTTGCCGGGCGGAAAATAATGGTTTTGGAAGGCGCTAACGTACGCTAGCCACAAACTAGTCGCTAGGTTCGAGGTTCTCATCATCAGGATTGTTGGGTCTCCAAGCGAGTATATAAGAAATCGTTTTTTGGTCTCTCTTACTTTCCTCAACTTCAGCAACGACTGCCAACCAAAACATTCTCGGCACTGTCTACAACCCCAACTCATCAGACCCAGCTCCATTTCTCTATCCTTAGTGTGACCCTTCACAGATTAACTTATGACTTCTTCGATCTTGTAACTTCGCAGGATTTATACGCAACTGCTGATGGTCTGCTTACCCATTTTCTCTAGGTATTTTGCCAACATCCCTATAATATAACCAGATAGTTGCGAGACTGCGTAGCTCTACTAGTAGGATATTTAACTTGAGCGTGGTGTATTCCGCTCGTTGGACTTCACTAAACTTTCTCTGCATATTTACCAACCTTTCTCATTGCCTAAGTCATCATACAAGTAATGTTGGATTGCATTCGTCTGTCTCTTCACTTTATCCATGATTTGCTGAGTGCTCATACTTTTGAGTAATATACACTGCCCTTATCCATACCCTGTGGAGTTGTGCATTTCATACACATGTAGAGGTCCCATTGAATCTCACGTATCTGCAATACCTCCTCGCGCCTTGTCTTGGAGTTTTTGATTGAATAAATGTAGATACTTTGACGGTTTTTCTCTTTGGTGTATCCACTAGTCGTCTAACCATTTGACATTCCTATTTGGAGTTCTTTGACCGATGTTAAGGGACGAGTGCACCCCTTCTTGCCCCTGCATGGAATAGGGCTATTACAGAAAGTATGGACTGAAGGACCTGTAGACATTCCTTAGCGACATGTGCGTGATAAACCGTTTGTCCGGGCTCACCCCGCAATTCATGCATTTATTCGAAGAGACACTACGTCATCTCTCAACCACTCTGTACGGCTGCAGAGACTGTGCAACACGTTCACAACTTTCGATCTTGAGAGATTTCTAAATACTGGACCTGATCTGTCCTTCTCACCAGCCATGTCTGCCCATGCAAGCGGAGCAAATGGCGACAGCGGTGCCACACTGACTGGCGCTGCAAGACTGCGCCAGTTACTTTCCGATAACAGCATCGTAGTCGCTCCAGGCGTCTATGATGGCTTCACCGCTCGGCTCGCGCTGCGCGCAGGCTTTGATTGCCTATATATGGTAGATTTGCTCTATGGCTTCTACCACACATGCGAACGCTAAGGACTAACAGACTGGGGCTGGCACTACGATGTCGAAACTTGGCATGGCTGATCTAGGCATCGCAACACTCAATGATATGAGAGACAACGCCGCTATGATAGCAAGCCTAGATCGGAAGGGTAAACTTTCATTTCCTTGCAATTTTGCCACCTTTGGGATGGATCAGTCGTTTTGAGCCATGTCAAAGTCGCATCCGCTCTAAAGACATGTCTTTCAAATCATTTCATAATGCAAAGATGAAACGCTGACGCAAAGGATTTATAGTACCCCTCATCGCCGACGCAGACACCGGTTTCGGCGGTAAATGATCCTGCAATAGCACCCGGTTTTAAGGGGGAAGCGCGATACATATGACTGACCTTTTACATCGCAGGCCCGTTCCAGGTCGGAAGGACTGTAACGCAGTACATACAAGCTGGTGTCGCAGCCCTACATCTCGAGGATCAAGTCGTCAACAAACGCTGCGGCCATCTCGCTAACAAACAACTGGTCTCCGAGGAAGTCTTCCTCGCCCGCATACGCGCTGCCATCAACGCACGCCGGCAATCTGGTGGCGATATCGTCATTATTGCGCGAACGGATGCCCTGGCATCTCTAAGCCTCGAAGCTGCGATCACACGGCTAAGGAAAGCTATCAGCATAGGCGCGGACGTTGCCTTCCTCGAAGGCATCCGTTCTCGAGAAGAGGGAGAAGCAGTGGTTCATGAGCTGAGACCGATTCCGGTGCTGTTTAACATGGCGCACGGTGGGGTGACTGCCTCCATCAGTGTAGAAGAAGCACAAAATTGGGGGTTTAGAATGATCATATTCCCAACATTCGCCCTGAACGAGGTATACAAGAGCGTGACAAAGGGTTTCCAACGATTAAGAACGGAAGGCGACGTCCTGTATGACCAAAAGAAGGGTGATCCAACTCTTAAGCAGATGTTCGAGGTATGCGGGTTGCAAGAGTCGATGGACTTCGATACCATGGCTGGTGGGGACATGTATTCGAACGGGGTTTGACGACAAGTTACAATAATACGCAGTGTTTCTTCTCGTGCAGCGTTTAAGTATGATTCTTCTTCGGTTATAAGAGCCCCGAATGCAGTCGACGAGTATGCCCGGCTTCAGCTTGAGCCACGAGGAGTGCGTCATCAGGGGCCGATGCCGGGCCGAAGATTAAGCCGAATCGGACGTTGAAGTCCCTCGTACTCAGTCAGCTTCGAGCCATTGAAGGTCGGTTTGCGTGCTGCAACAATCCTTCGAGTACCAATTTCTCTTCCAGACAGAGTAGTCCCTGACAATAAAACCTCCAGCATGCCCTTCGGAATCAACAATCCGTTTCCCACCGCTGTGGGTAATGAATGCAAGAAAGCTGGAAAAGTGAGTTCTCGCCATCCCAGAAATACTTTCCTGCTGACACTCGGTGCAAAGATACTCGCATCATTCGTAGACCCACGGCAAGCCTTTGGTCCCGATAAGATCATACCGCCTCAGATATTGGCCAACGCAAAAGTATGCCGCTACGCCCAGCCTCGACCTTGCCTCCAACACCAATGCGTTTTCCAGTCCCATCCAAGAATTTGTCTATTCTCTTGCGTCGGCGATCAGACTGACGATATTACGTAGGGCCTTGCGATCATCACAGTACTCAAAGCTGGATTCCTAGGCTCCGGACGCTTTGGCTCAGGTGTCGTCGTAGCTCGCCTTTCCGATGGCTCATGGTCCGCCCCTTCAGCCATTGTCACAGGCGGCGGCGGATTCGGTGGCCAAATCGGCTTCGAGCTGACAGACTTCGTCTTCATCCTCAATGACGCGGCGGCCGTCCGGACGTTCTCTCAGAAAGGCTCCCTCACCCTTGGCGGCAATGTCTCTATCGCCGCTGGCCCCATAGGGCGCAACGCCGAAGCAGCAGGAGCAGCAAGTCTCAAAAGCGTAGCCGGTATTTTTGCCTACTCCAAAACCAAAGGTCTCTTCGCCGGCGTTTCTCTAGAAGGTTCTGCAATCATCGAACGACGAGACGCCAACGCAAAGCTCTACAACTCCCGCATCACCGCGCGCCAACTCCTCGAAGGCGGTGTCCGCCCCCCACCCGCCGCCGAACCCCTGATGCGCGTCCTCAACTCCCGCGTCTTCGCCGGGGTGGCTGGCAGCACCGTAGGCACAGACTCCATGTACAATGACATCCCCATCTACAGCGACACGCACGACAACGTCGTCTGGGAAGGCCGTACAGGGAGCGGCTACAATGAGGGCGTGCGCTCCAATCGTACAGGCTCCGCATCCGGCGACTACGAATACCGCGACCGCCCACAAAGGGCGTCTACATGGCAAGACGATGTCTACGACCGCAACCCCTCCGCCGGCGCCCTCACCGCCCCGCCCAACCGCACCTTCAGCACCCGCGCCAACCCCTCCGAGACCTTCGATAGCCTGAGTACGCGTGGGAGAACCGCCAGCAACGATAACTACAACTACAGCGATAACCCATCAAGCCCCTCGATGAACTCTCCGAAACCAGGGCGGCCAACGGCACCAAAACCGAAGTTCACGGCGAGACCGAGCGCGAGCAGTATAGGGAGAGACCAAGCGGTGGCGCTGTACACGTTTGATGCGGACCAGCCCGGAGATCTGGGGTTCAAGAAGGGGGAGGTGATTACGATCGTGAAGCGGACAGAGAATGCGACCGATTGGTGGACGGGCAGGATTGGAGGGCGGGAAGGGACTTTTCCCAGGTATGTCGTCTTCCTTGTAGATGGCATTGGGTCGCGATGAAGGGGTAGGATCTGGCTAATGCTGTACGCAGCAATTACGTTGAGCCACAGTGACGATGTCGTGTCAGCCCAACAGCGACGCTCCGAGCCCAGATCGGTGCATGCATATATCCTCCCCCATATTTCGCATCTCAGTGCAGTTAGCAAGCGCTGGAGTCTGGGTCTGGCGTCCGTGATCGGTTCTTTGTATATACCATAGCTGGCGTTTGGAAATCCCGCGGGTTGTGGAAATTGTGCGAGCTCGAGACTCTGGTGTATATACGAGGTTGGTTGTACATCGCAAGATTGAGTGGTCTTACAAGATCCTCTCCAGATCACTTCACGTTGAGGGACAGGAAACGTGAACGATAATCAGCAGACTTCACGTCCTAGACGCAACCAACTTTTGAGAGCGTAGTTGACTAATTGCATTCAGCAGTATTGTAGAGGTGTACACATCTTACAAGCAATATACATGCTCATCGCCTAATAGGGTATTCTTCCCGACCCCCAAAACGCCACCGCTATGCCACCATCCTCATCCTAAGCAATGATCGGAAAATCATCGTGCACAAACTCACAAGCGCCAATTCTCTCAATCCATCCTCTACACCCTCAACGCCGCCTTACCAACCACCTCCACAACCCCCTTCCCATCTCCCTCCTTCCCCTTCTCCTTCCCCTTCCCCTTCGGTCTCCTAACCCTAAAAACCTGCCTTATACGCTTCAGCCTCGCCCACCGCTCCTTATCCTTCTCCTCCCGACTCGCAGCATCCACAGCCGTGGCGGTCTCCACACTACTAACCACACTCCCCTGCAGCGTCGCCGGCGTATCCGGCGGGCCCTCGCTCTCCTCCCTTCCACCCTCCATGTTAACTCCCGCATCGAGGCGCGGGCGCAGCGCGTTCGCCACGGCGCCGCTGAGGAGTTCCCAGCCTGCTTTGCTGGTTAGGGGGTTGGTGGCGGAGGGGTGGGGGCCGTGCTGCGAGATGGCGGAGGCCCAGGGGCAGTAGTCGCGGTGTTCGGCGAGGGGGTCGAGGCGGGTCATGGGTGCTGAGCCGGCGGAGGGGGAGGGGCCTTTGAAGAGCCAGAGGCCGAGGCGGCGGAAGCAGGCGGGGCAGGTGGCGAGACCGGGGATGTGGTCGGTTTCGGCGCGCCAGCCGAAGAGGGCGAGGGTTAGGGCGGGGCGGTTGACTGGTGGGTGAGATGAGAGATGTGTGGGAGGTAGGCGGGGAGGCGGAGTTGAGGGGGTGGTGTGGGATGGGGAGGCGGGAGGAGAGGGTCGTGGTGTTTTGAGGAGATGAAGTAGTTGTGGTGAGTCTGGTGGGAATGTAAAGTTTGGGGGTGTGGAGATCGTAGAGGGAAGGTCGGCTGCCATTGCGGCGAGGGAGTGGTAGCGTTCGCGGAGGTTGTTGAGGGCTGTTGCGTGGTTCGCAAGGGGGAGGCGATAGATTGTGTCTGCGATCTCATCAGAGTCTGGCGATGAAAGGGAAGTCGTGTTCTTACCATCGCAGCCCTTCCGGCGCCAGAGACAGCTTCCTTCATGCTCCGTGGCTATCATCTCAGCGTACTTCTCCACCAGCTGCTCTTGTGCTTTCTCTCGCCAGTCGTCTTCGTCTCGCTGCTGGTCGGCCTCCTCTGTAGTGGTGTTCTCGGGCACATCTTGCACCTCGTCCTCAAGCTTGATCACCACTTCCCTCCCACATCCACCTACACAGCCAACCCGCTCTTTGCCGACGCACGACCAGCCGCGCTTCGCCCATTGCACCTCATTGATTTGCTCGGGCTTGCTCATCCATTTATCCACATGCCGGAATGTCCGTAGTCTGTCCAAAAACTGTCCTCGATCCCATGGCGCGAAATTTGGCGGTTTGCGTTCCTCGTTCATGGTAGGTATTGTAGACGTAACAGCAGATTTCGTAACGATCATGGAGTGCCGGCCCAGTCTTATATCGCCACGCGGTGTAGAAGCCACATAAGCAGAGACTGGCCGAGTGGATCTGAGTCGTTTGGCGGGTGACTCAAGTGTTGCGGGTAGGGTAGTTGTTGAAGCGTGGTTCGGGTCATGTTGTGGGGCAAGTGACGTGCTCGAGGCGTTGGAGATGGAGTCAAGGATCTTGTGAAATTTCCGCTTGGTGGTGCTCAACGCAACAGGCATATTGATCAGCGAGAGGCTCGATTGCAGCCCCAAATAGTTGTAGATTAGGGGATGCATGAGGTGCATGTTATGAAACAACAATGAAGCGTTGCGAAGAGATGCTTGGCGCCAAGCAAAGCTCTCCAGCAATCGTTCAATTGACGATTTTATTACGGTAAAGTAGGTATCGTACAGGCTGGACAAAAAATACAGAGAATCGATCAGCGTCACCGATGAAAGCGAAAGGTCTCAGAGGTATATCGTCTCATAGGAACTCGTTGTTCATTGCTTTCCTGATCCTGGCTTGCACCTCGCTCTATGCTTTTCTTCCTCGCCTCAGTCTTATCAGCCGACATCTTCGAGGGTTTTCTGTGGTGAACTCTCTTACAACTACAGCTACGATGTCGTACGACAGTGAAGTCCACATCGCCCAACTGGCAGTTCAGCGCGCCGCCATTCTTACTCAGCGGGTCTTCCATGAGAAAGCCAAAGGTACAGAATCCAAGGATGATAAATCACCAGTCACCATTGGCGATTACGGCGCCCAAGCTTTGATCATTCGTGCAATCCGCCACCAATTCCCTGACGATGAGATCGTTGGTGAGGAGGAGGCCAGTTCCTTGCAACAGAACCAGAGCCTCATAAACCAGATCTGGGAGCTTGTGAGGACAACGCAGCTAGAGGATCCTCATTCCGAAAAAGAGCTAGGTGGTCCAACGCAGAGCGCCGAGCAGATGTTGCAAGCTATCGATGCCGGAAAGAGCGCTGGTGGAGCAAAGGGGAGGATATGGGCTCTCGATCCGATTGACGGCACCAAAGGCTTTCTGCGTGGCGGGCAGTATGCTGTATGCCTTGCCTTGATTGAGGATGGAGAAGTCAAATTGGGGGTTCTGGGTTGTCCTAATTTACCAATCGACGATGCCGCCCCACTGTCGGCGGATGTTGGGAAGAGAGGCGCTGCCGAGCCGGGACGGAGCATCATGTTCGCTGCCGTTGCAGGCAGTGGTGCATGGAGTAGAGCTCTTGCGAAGGGTGCTCTCATGCCAGATCGGCCCATTCATATGAAGCCAGTGTCCGACATCACCCAGGCTACATTCTGCGAAAGTGTCGAGGCTGGCCATTCATCGCATGGTGATCAAGCTGCAATAGCGAAGAAGCTGGGTATATGCAAAGAGAGCGTAAGGATGGATTCTCAGGCGAAGTATGGTTCGATTGCTCGAGGCGCCGGGGATGTGTATCTTAGGCTGCCGGTTCGTGAAGACTACCAGGAGAAGATATGGGACCACGCTGCTGGAGATCTCATCGTTCGGGAAGCTGGTGGCCAGGTCACCGACGCCGAGGGAAAGAGACTGGATTTTGGAAAAGGGAGGACGCTGAAGGACAACAAGGGAGTTGTGGCGGCACCCGCTGCGGTGCACGAGCATGTGCTGAGTGCGGTGAAGAGTGTCTTAAGCTCGAAATAGTTCCAGTCGAATCTACTTGATCTTCTTCGCTTTCAGTTTGATAGTCTCGCCATTAACAAAAATGCCCTTTCCCTTGTATGGTTCCGGCTTCCTCCACATTCTGATCCGAGCTGCAAATTGCATGACCACTTCTTTCTCGATCCCCTCTAGTAGTATTCGAGTCGGCTGCGGTGTACTGGCCTTCACCCCAAGCGGAATACCTAACTCAATTGGATGCGAGTAACCCACTTTAAGGGAAACGAATTGCTGGCCCGGATACTCTGGCTGCACCGTCACAGCTGATGGCTCAATCGTAGCTCGGTAGCCAACTCCGACCAGTCGGAGGATAGCTGTGTGTCCTTCTGAGACGCCAAGTACATGATTGTTCAGGTATGCGCGCGTTGTCCCTAGAGATCTTAGCCAGTGTAAGTCAAATTGAGCATATAGAACCCACCCCACATCTCGCGCTGTTGTCGGATTTTACGATCCTGTACGTTGAGGCTGGCCTTCCTGACATTGGCATTATGTTCAAAGTTTAGATATGGCGGTACAGGCAATGATAATTTGCCTGCAAGCATCATTAGCCCATTTCAGGGACTCGGCCTTGAGAACGCAAGGCCCACCTAAAGGCCCTTCTATCTCTAATATTCGCGGAGGCTCTATCCTAGTCACAAGCTTTCTGGTCTTGGGTGGGTCAACCAGTCTCAGATGGACTTCCGGAGGGACGGATACAGAGGCTGAGCCAATTCGAGAGGCGCATCGCGATGTGCTTGAGAAAAGCCTTGACGAATATACGGTCGATAGTGCAGGTACCAAGAAGTCAGGAAGCAATGCCGTTCGTCTTAAGGAGCTTGTCAGGAAGCGGATTGAAGAAGCTTTGGCAGTCATGTTTACCATGTCAGCTCCATCATGCTATTCTCTCGGAGACAGGCGATGTACATAGCAATAAGGTACCTAGTAAATTGCAATCCGCAAGCTTTCGAACAGGACGCAAGCCACGTGATCTGGCGTATAGCACGGTCTGGCGCGACTTGTAGTCTTAGCTTCCTTCCTTCCTAGCCTCGTTCGTTCCTCGTCAGGAACAGATGTACATGTACGATACTGTCGACAACACGCTGGTCGTTTTTCACTCCATGATTGAATCTGTAAACTAATAGATTCGTCAGCTGTGGTAGACTCTCTGGTGGTGGAGGGACCTAAGGAGGCCATCCAACTTCAATTCACGTTAACGATGAAAGCTCAGATCCGGAAGTGAACATCTACTTCTAGCCATATTTGAGCATACTACAATCCATGACCTCGTGGATTCTTCTTTCCTTCATTCCATCTTCCCATCTGTCGTCTTCAAGCTCACATATTTGATCCATTGAGCATGTCGTTACGACGTCTTCCTTCTTTACGCATTTGACCTTTTCAATCTCGGCCTCCATTGCCTATACAGGTTGTACAGCGCGATGATCTCGTTCAGGCTTCTACGATTTGTTATCGCGGCGACGACCCTACTCGAAGCATCAATCCTAGACGGTGCCGAGGCAATTCGGTTTCTATCCAAGTCAGACGGTGAGCCTTGTTTGCTGTGCAGCGCCGGCAAAGACAAATAACCCGTTGAAGAACAAAACACTGAAGATTTCACTAGATATCTCAATGTCGAAGCACCACCAGGGCGACGAACCAAGGTCTGACTTAACGGCCTTCGTACGGGCATCGTTAATAGACAAACCGCATGCCTATGTCCAAGCGCTGTCACTACTTGATTCAATGCAGAACGCGCCCTCTTGCAACCGCCTAGCTGCTTCGACTCTTTTGGACTCTTGCCAGTCAATTGAAGGCTCTACAGCAGGCGGCGAGTCGTTCATCGAAGATATACGCTCCGTCTACGCCGTAAAGCTCGCAGTGTGTGAAATCGTGAGCGCTGGATCTACTGTCCCTTCTCATTGCATACCTTTTCGGTCTGCGAGTGCCGAGTCCAGGCAGCGAGGGCGCGGCGGAGCCGGAGCCAATGGAAGAGGCAAGCCGCCCGCAAACGATATTGAATCTCGCCATTTGAGCCAGTGTCTCCAATCCCTCGAATCTCGGCCGCAGTGGTGGACAAGTTACAGCAATAGTAGGCAAAACGCTGTAGTGATGTGTCAAGCCGTGAGAGCCGACATTGAGAAAGGTAAGTATATTTGCCCACGTTAGTGCGATCTAGCTAATATGTCTCCAGACGATTTGATCAGATTGCACAAGTCAATGACCCAAGTGGATAGCGACATCCACTCAGCCCTGTCGAAGGCGCTCCAGGAAGCCAATGAACGTCTGTCGCAGCAAGCAGAGTTTGCAACGGCAGTGCAGAAATACCAGGAGCAGGTTTTGCGGGATCTCGATGAATCGCACGTCGAGGCACAGTCGTTGTTAGCAAAGGTGCTCAAGAGCCTGGAGACCGTGACACAGAGCGTGATGAGTCGTCTGTCAACTGCTGTTGACAAGGTCGAAACGGAGGTCGTAGGATTGAATGAAGTGGGTACATCAGCTTTAAAGTGTTATTCCACTACTGACTAAATGCAGAATATTCGGAAGTCCAACGTCGAGGCAATGGACTTGCAAGAGAACGTTGGGCGAGTTTTCCAAAAAGTGGTTGAAGGCAGCTCGGAGCTAGCGGCATCTCAAGTGCGACAATGGCAGCAAAGTGAAGAACTTGCGGCGACCCTGCAGAGGTCTCTGGGGTCGATGAGAGACACAGAAGTGCAGGCGCTCCTTGGCGCATTTGGCAGTATAAATGGTCACCTGGTAGGTTTCGTCCTTCCGAGTCATGTTATTGCACCAGCTTACTCTCGCAGCAACAATCGAATGAGCTTGTGTCCTTGATGTATCTCCGGCAGAATGACTTAGACCAGGTGAGTAAGAAGTCTTGGGAACCTCTTCGAAGATGCTAACCACGTGCAGAGACTGGTCAATTTAGACAAGTCGTTCACTGGTCTTGGAGACAAAGCCGAAGCGTTTCACGCCGCTCAGAACCGGCAAGCAGAGTCACAGACACGCCTCTACGACCAGATGCAGACCGAGATGTATGTTGCTCGTGGCCTGCTGGCAGATGTGACCTCAAGCGCTGCGACTCTGCAAGCTGCCCTGGAGGATACATCTTCTAAGGTCGCGAACCTGGTCACTTCCGGAGCGTTAACTACCACTGTTCTGCGCTGGGGCTGGCTGAGCCTAGTACTGTTCATTCTCTATCTGCTCAATCCACGGTACGCAGGTTTTGCGGCAGCCGCTTGGAGTAGGTATCTTTCAGCAATCCAGATTTCAAGGCTGACCAAGCTCCAGTCACTCTTCTCCTCCTTGCCGCATCTGGTGTGCCGTCCCCTTTCGCAGCGTTACCGAATGACATCGTTCTCATCCACTACGCGTCCGGTTTCCAAGTCCCTCTGGTGCCTGCTATGAAGATTCTGTTCCTTCTGACGTTGCCCCTTTTGGCAACTCTCATCTACATCACATCCGCCCGCTTTCGGGCCTTTTGCTCGCACATTCTCAATGCTGCCTCCGGCCCAGCCCTCAAGAAATACCGGTCCTTCCACAACCCTTCCGCGTGCAACCCATAACGGTGTGCGCAACTACATCTTCCATCGAACGCCGGATCAGTCATTCATTCCCTTTAGAACGGTCTCGCATGTCCGGATTTCTCCAGGCAACCACCTACAGCATAGAAGCCGGATCAACTTACACAAGACACCTACACCTACACAGGACATTACTGGCATTTCACATCATCTTACACCACATACATTGGCATTGCATACAGCTTTTCACGAATGACGATATTGGCATCTACTTGCAGCGTGGCGCTTGGGAGCTTTGGCATTCTGGCTTATGGGGAAAGAGGTCTCATGAGGTGAAAAACGGGGGATAATGGTAGAAGGCCATTGGGGTTGCGATGATCGTGCTTCTGCTATTTATTCGAAAGATACCCATTAGCAGTAGCATTTTAGCTTAGCGAATGCGGAATTGAAAGGCAATAATCTGATACTGATGCACGCTGTGAGTGACATTTGTGTCTCGGTGCACCATACTCAATTCGCTCCGATTATATAAGTTCCCCATGGATGTCACCATCATATGTACAATCTAATTGAAATGCGATATGTCACACATGCGCTCCATCTAACCCGTCAATCTCCTCTACTACAAGAAGTCGGGCGGTTGGCATGTTCCCTTCTCAACCCGTCTGCCCATTGGTCGAGGAGCTTGATATGCTACTCCAAATGCTGTAGCGCAGGATTCGCCGGGTTATGTAGCGTTCAAGACGATCGCTGTACCTTACAATATTACCTCCTCAAAGCTTCAATATCATCGACCTGCACCAAAAGAAACTTCGTCAGCCAGGATCGCCAAGACATGTGACCAGATCCACATACCTCCTTAACAGCCTCCGTAGTCAGCACCAGCGGATGATCTTCCTGCACGCAAACGCTATCTTCAATACGGATACCCATGCCGCGGAAATGCTTGGGGTAGCGATCCTCATTCGGGATGTAGAGGCCCCTGTACCTCAACTATCAATTACGGGTTCCCTAAAGGCACAAGGCAAGACTCACGGCTCAACAGTAACGCACATCCCCGCCCTCAGCGGCGCGCTCCTCGACTGCCCCGGCGTGTCATGAACATCGAGACCGATGTAATGGCTGAGATGGTGGGGCAAGAGGGCTTCGATGGCCTTGCCGGACATGTCGAAGCCTAGCTGGGAAAGGCTGTCTTTGAGACTGGTTTCGGCGATCTCGTGGAGTTTGTCGAGGGAGAGGGCGGCGGAGGCGCGGCAGAGAGAGAGGCAGGAGCGTTGGGTGGTGAGGATGGCGGTGTAGAGGTCGCGTTGGGGGGGGGTGAAGGTGCCGGAGATGGGAAAGGTGCGGGTTATGTCGGTGATGTAGTTCCCGATTTCCTGGGAAGGTAGGGGATTAGTTCATGGGACTCGGAAGACGACGAGGAGAAAGGCGTCTCATGCTGGAGGACAACTTACCCCACCGGCATCTACCAGAACGAGGTCACCTTGACTATCCGATTTTAGCTTAGGATGAATGAAGACGAAGGCACGTTCTTACCTCAACAGGCCATCATTGCGTACATAATGAATCATGCTTGCGTTCTTGGACTGTCAGCTGGAGTGAGGTAGCGAGAGTCCGGGAAGCACACCTGACCACCAGCAACTACGGGCACATACGCAGATGCATCGCAACCGTTACGCTTGAAGGTGTATTCCAGAAAAGCAGCCAGATCCTTCTCACTCTTCCAAGCGCTCCGCATAGCCTCTGTGAACGCCCTGCCAGAGCTCTGACCGGCTTGCCGCATATTGGCGATCTCCGCATCGCTTTTGAACACTCGGATGTCATTAATGATAGGCTTCAAAGCTTTCACCTTGCTGGACTCGAAAAGCTTCTCGAGCCCCTCGGCTTTCGCAGATTGTTTAGAGAAAAGACGTGCGAACGCAGACAGCTTTGGCTTGATGAACAGATCCGTGTATATCTCCGACGCGTCCCCCACGATAGGCTTCAATAAATTTTCGATATTGTCAATGTCTCCAGACTGCTACTCGTCAATCCCCTACGTGCGTTTACAGACAGTCCAATCCTACCTCATCCGCATTGAAGACATCTATGGCGGCTTGTGTCCCGGATCTTGCGCCATCCCACTGTTCGGCTTTGGGGTCCTTCGGCCTGACAAAAAGGTGGAATGTATGATCATCCTTGTCAGAAGCCTTTCCTGGTGCTGTGAGTCGTCCGACCTCAAGGCTGGGTGCATTGCCGTAATATACCTATAATCGCAACCGCATCTGGTTCGTTGAAGCCTAGACAGGCTCAGCCATAGGCATCTCTTTCCCAGTCGGGTAATGCAAACCAGTCAAATAGAAGAAGTTTGATTCTTGATGGAAGTCGTAGAAAACGGCGCCGGACCGGTACTTGACGTCTGCCGCTGCGACTACCGCAATACCATTCCTGGGTAGTTTCGATGCAAGCTTCGAGCGGCGTTCAGCATATTCTCGGGCGGTGATCCCAGGCGTGACTGCAGTAAAGGAATTTTAGCTACAGTCCATGAGGGTCGAAGGACTAGATCATCGTACGCTCCCCAGCTTTCAGCAGATGCGGATGTGTCTCATGGATTGGTTGACCAAACTGGACTGCATAAGGTCTGATCAACCGAAAGCTCCTTCCGACTATGGTTGGCGAATAAGATCTAGCTCTGGATGATGAAGCATGCAAACAAGTTTTCATCGTTCTCGTACTTTACGTCCCTCTATGGGGCTGATTCTGGTGTTGGTTGTGCTGCACTTTCCTTGGCGGGCCGAAAGGTAAAGTACATGTATTGATGGTATCAATTTGTGGATGACTAATTGAAAGGAACGTATTCGGTGTGGAGGTCCTTTGGAAGGGATTGCAGAACTCCTTCCAGAGATGAGCGGCCGGCGTAATCTCGTTGCGGGGGCCCAGATATGCAGGCAAGCTTTCATACTTGACGGTTCCATTAAATATCCATATTCTTTTGTCTCTGAGGACTGCCGTTGTCTTCGTTCGGATCGCGGAATTAGCGTTGTCAGAACGCTTGCTCGTGCTTGGCCTTATTGTTAGATCACATCTCTCATATCTTTGTATTGATCTTGTCAACAGAGGTTTCGAAAAGCATTGACTGTAATTCTAGAGACTTAGTGCATTCTATAGACGCTTTGTTTGTAAAATTTGAGACGACATTAATCGAATGTAGTTGGTTGCAAGTTCTTCTTGTGTTTGAGCTTGTCAAGCTACAAGATGCGATCAAGAACGTAAAATCTCAAAAATGCAACGAATCACTCAAATCTTGATCAGGATACTCAAAACTGCATAGAACAATTAAGCGAGATCTGTTCTATAAGTCTTGAAGTTTTGACAGTGATTATCGAAAAAATGCAGAAGTTGAAAAAGTTGTCTGGGAAGAGTTTGGGCCAAGCACGAGCAAGCGTTCTGACAGCCCTAAAATGAGTTCCGTTGTTTTGCAGCCGAGACGTCATGTTCAAGTGAAGCCAGGCACCCGTAAGGAAGTTCAGGCTGCCTGTGCGCAGAAACGATGAATCGCCCGTATCTAATGACGGTCTTACCAGTAACCATGTTCGAGCATGCTCAGTCAAGCTCGTGCGATCATAACCATAAGTCGTAAGGTTTCTCAAACGACTTCCGCCGACATGTCTACATCTTCAATTCCCCAAGCAGACCTTGAGTCATTCTCTTCCCACATCAAATCCGCGAGACGTGTGCTGGCGCTGCTAGGCGCCGGCTTGTCAGCAGCGTCAGGTCTGCCAACATTTCGTGGTGCTGGCGGACTCTGGCGTAGCCACGATGCTGTGTCCTTGGCCACGCCGGAAGCCTTTTCCAGAGATCCTGGACTGGTGTGGCAATTCTATAGCTATCGGAGGCATATGGCACTACAGGCACAGCCAAACCCGGCTCACTATGCTCTAGCGGAGCTCGCGAAGCGGAATAGGAATTTTGCTACCTTGAGCCAGAACGTCGATGGTAAGGCATACAAGGACCCATCGTTGCTGAAGCCGGCTAACCAAACCCAGGGCTCAGCCAACGTGCGCATCATCCACTTTCTCAGCTCCATCTCCTGCACGGGTCGTTGTTCGACATCCGCTGTACTTCCTTCTACTGCAATTATACAGAGCAAAACAATTTCAAGGACCCCATTGTCCCAGCCTTGGCGATTCCTACCACAGATGCCGAGCCAGCGCCGTCCACTACAGATAATACTGGGGCTGAGGCTACAAATTCTCTGTATCATGCAATGCAATGCGTCAATGCAGGGTCTCGAGCTATTCGCGAGCTAGACATCTCGGACGACAGAGTTGAGATACCGCAGATCCCTCGAAACGAGCTACCACGGTGTCCCAAATGCGGCGACGGACTTCTTCGACCTGGCGTTGTCTGGTTCGGCGAGATGCTACCTTCTGAAACCGTCTCAGCTGTGGAAAATTTCATCGAGGAATCTGAGCAGATCGATCTAATCCTCGTCATAGGCACCAGCTCCAAGGTCTATCCCGCAGCCGGCTACGTGGACCAGGCAAGAGCGAAGGGCGCCAAAGTGGCAGTGATAAATACCGACATAGCCGATGTTCCTGGAGGTGAGCATGGCCTGGCAAGGGTGGACTGGTTTTTCCAGGGCGATGCTGGAGTCATTGTTCCAGAGATCTTGAAACCATTGATTGGAGATGTTGCGAGGCCGGGTTTGGGCCAGTTCCCAGCATCTGAATTAAGATGAACGAAGAGAAGATTGATGACTGCACGTTTCTTGGCGTCTTTGCTATTCGTGCATGATGCTATATCAAGAAGTCGTGTCCGGATGAGTAGCAAGATTACTCCCTAGAACATCCGAATTGTGAGAGCGTTCAAGACCATGCACAATATCCAATTAAAACACAATCGATATCGTCCTTTCCTCTTGTGGTGGCGGCAAATATTCCTTTCGCCGAAATTGCTCACAAGATCGCTCAGAGAGCCACATTTTGCTCTCTAAATAAGACCAACATCCCACGCAGTTATTTCACAAGTTCATACCGATCATTCGCCTCAGCGTAGGCTCAGCGTAGGCGAGATAGAGTCATGAATGTTAGGAATTATGCGGATTCCCATTTATCCGCACCAGCCAGCTAAGAACATGGGGAAGCTTCAACCAAAACGGAGGAAAGGAGACGCAAATGCGGGCGCTATTTTTTCGATTCATGGCTTTCCCATGATGGATGCCGAATAAGATGCCCCACTTCGGGCCGACATTTAAGATACTTCAACCAGATGGTACGGGCAGACGGAAAGCATGACACAGACCATCGTCACTCCGGTGCCAAATGACCATTGTACTTGAACATGATATTTACTCCTCCGTTCTACCGCTGGTGACTCTCTTTTCATAGTGAACAGATACTCTTACTTCTTGGGTAGATACACTATCGAGAGCTTCATCGATTGCGTCAAGGATTCTCATCGGGTTCGTTGCGGCTAACGAGAGCCTCCACTGCAAGGTACGCTTATAGGGTATGTAAATCCTCCGCCAATGAACACATTATCGGAGAAAATCGGCTTGAATCCAGTTTCTATCCTTGTTCAAAGCTACTGTGAATTGGTAGGCCTGAGGCTGGTTGGCTAACATCTGTGCAGGTGTTTGACTACATATATCCAGGCAACGCCCTAGATCCTGACATTTCAGTAACTCCTCCAGCCTCCCTTGCACTGCTCAACGCAGACTGCGCTCGTCAACAGCACGCAAAACAATCTAAGAGCAACCACTATTCCTGCTCCCTCGCCACAATGGTTACTCAAAACGTCAATCGAACAAGCCTCCATCCTGGCGGTGTAGAGTGAGTGGCCCCGCTGTTTGACGAGTGACCTACGGTTTCTGGGGTAATCGCTGACCTTGGCCGTTTCATAGACCTCAACGCGAACACACTGAAATCGAAGAGGAGCTTCACGAAATAGCACATATTGACTACGACCGTGTATCCATTGTCAGCGATCGCCGGCTCTACCGAAATTTGCCCTCGACTGACAGCTTGCAGATTGGGAATCCTTCCGTCGCTGCCCTGTATGAGGATGCATTGGTCTACGAGACTGGATCAGCAATAACGTCCACAGGCGCATTGACAGCGTATTCTGGGGCAAAGACGGGTCGGTCGCCGCTTGACAAACGTATCGTCAAGGAGCCGGGCTCGGAGAAGGATGTGTGGTGGGGGCCAGTAAACAAGGCAATGACACCAGATGTGCGTATAGCCATCCATCAAAAATCTCAACTCTCCGAATGTTCATGACAATGCTTTGGCAGAAGCAGCGCACGCGCATGTGCTGTCGCGTGCCTCGGCATACTACCCCTCGTGCTTCCTTATCGCTTATCGAAGCTAACCCCGCTGTCACGTGCCTCATCTCAAATCTGTGCTGACTGTCTTGACAGGTATGGAAAATCAACCGAGAACGCGCTGTCGACTATCTAAACACCAGAAAACGAATCTACGTCGTCGATGGTTTCGCAGGGTGGGACGAGCGATACCGCATCAACGTCCGTGTCGTCTGCGCCCGAGCCTACCATGCACTCTTCATGCGGAACATGCTCATTCGCCCTTCAAGGGAAGAGCTCGAGCATTTCAAACCGGACTATACCATCTATAATGCTGGCTCGTTCCCTGCCAATCGTTTCACCACCGGGATGACGTCGGCGACATCTGTGGCCATTAATTTTTCCGAGAAAGAGATGGTTATTCTTGGGACAGAGTATGCCGGTGAAATGAAGAAAGGAATCTTCACCGTCCTATTCTACGAGATGCCTGTCAAGCATAATGTATTGACCCTGCATTCTTCGGCCAATGAGGGTGAGAAAGGCGATGTCACGGTGTTCTTTGGGCTGTCCGGCACTGGCAAGACAACGCTGTCCGCAGACCCAAAGCGAGCATTGATCGGTGATGATGAACATTGCTGGAGTGACCACGGAGTGTTCAACATCGAGGGTGGAGTAAGCCATTGCTTAGGAGGTGGTCATCCGAACATACACTGACTAACCATTCACAGTGTTATGCCAAGTGCATCGATCTGTCTGAGGAAAAAGAGCCAGACATTTTCCATGCAATCAAGTTTGGCTCGATCCTTGAGAACGTCGTCTTCGACCCTGAAACACGCCTAGTCAACTATACCGACTCGACACTCACTGAGAACACCCGATGGTATCTAAATCCTTCACAACATTGTTGGTGATTTTATACTAAATTCTGAGCAGTGCCTATCCCATCGAGTACATCAAGAACGCCAAGATCCCTTGCCTCTCAACGAGACATCCAAGCAATATAATCCTGCTCACTTGTGATGCACGTGGTGTTTTACCACCCATCTCAAAGCTCACAAGTGACCAGACCATGTTTCATTTCATCTCTGGTTACACATCGAAGATGGCCGGGACGGAAGACGGTGTGACGGAGCCACAAGCAACATTCTCGTCTTGCTTCGCACAGCCCTTCCTCGCCTTGCACCCAATGCGCTACGCCAAAATGCTTGCGGACAAGATTTCCCATCACAATGCGAACGCATGGCTATTGAATACTGGATGGGTTGGCGCAGGGGCCACTACTGGTGGTAAACGGTGCCCGTGAGTGGCCCTATATCTTTTAGTGGCAATTGGGATGTTACTAACCATGCTCAGTTTGAAATACACCAGGGCCATTCTTGACGCAATCAACTCTGGCGAGCTGGCAAACGTCGAGTACGAGACATATGACACATTCAACTTGCATGTACCCAAGACCTGTACTGGCGTTCCAGACGAGATGCTAAATCCTAAGAAATCTTGGACTGGATCAACCGATTTCAAAGAAGAGGTCACTAAGCTGGGTGGCCTCTTTGTCGACAACTTTAAGAAGTATGCCGATGAAGCAACTCCTGAGGTAGTCAAAGCCGGTGAGTCTAAGTCTGTCAGCGTATACCCGATTCGGGCTAATGAAGTCAGGTCCCGAAGTCTAGGCTTCATCCAGGTTCGAAGTCGACCACTCAGTAGGTCAGAGAGCGTTATGCATGTGGTAAAGAATGAATTGGGTTGGTACTGGCGAGGTCCAACATGTCATCATCAACTGTATCTAGGACAGCCAGCCGCAAATGTATAAAAAAGTATGACTTGATGATTCTATTTGGACGAGAGATAACTTCTAGAAAAGCACTTCCATAGCCATCCCGCACCCTGTAAAGACTACAATGGTCAACGGCCCGGGAGATTCACGTATTGCCCTTGGAACGCGCAATTAGCGATCTGTCTCCATTTACTAGTAAATGTCACCTAATCTATGGTACCTCCACAGTCCCCTTTTCGCCGCCTACCCCATCGCCTGCGTCTGACCTTGCCGTCGCCGTTCGCCTCTGACTTCGTCATCGCCATCTACCTCAGTTGTGAGGCGATGATCAGGTATATCCTTCATGGAGGCCATCTAGCGGTGTGATGCCTGTTTCATAGCTCCCCCGGTCGACGGTGGGTTCCAAACGTCGTTTGCGCGATCGATTTGGAGCTCCAGTTGAAGCTTTAAAAGATATATTTTAGGTTTGCAAAGTCCCTAGAGAGGCAATGAGATAGTACATCAAATTTGATAGTATCCTGGCGACGCTGTGTGTATCTCCCATCGCCTCCCATCGTCGAGGGGCGTCAGATGATCTCGCCTAGATACGGAGTGACTTCGCTCTTTTGATTGAAGCAGCGAGGTGGTACATCAATATCGGTGGCGTTCGCTGGTAAAGCCATGTACCTCTCTGGTGGCCTTGGTGACAAGGGTAATATGTGATTGCGTCGGCCCATGGACATTGTAGTCTTTACAGGGTGCGGGATGGCTATGGAAGTCCTTTTCTAAATAACTTTATCCGACGATCTATAAAGTGGCTGGGGATACAAGGTACTAAAGTAGTTTCAAACCCTCGGCAGTTTTAGGCTTGAGACAGCGCCAAAAGCGCTTAGATCGCTTGAACGGATCGGCTATTGTTTCCTTCGTCGAGACTTCCATTTGTAACTGATAATACTTCCCAGGAGGAAGCCGCTTTCCCATACGGATGAGGTATGGACGTAGATTGGGGCGAGGTAAATGTTTCTCCCATTATAAAAAAAAAATGCCATGATGCTCGGAATTACAGGATTATTCGCCCGTCAATTGCCACTCCGCTTATTTCGCGACCCTGATGGATTACCTTGTTACTTTACTGACTTCTCAAAGGTGCATCGCTTGCAGCTTCCTGCGTCAAGTGCTCATATCAGTATCATTGCTTTCGATACGCAGCAGGAACTACTTTGGACTGGTGATGAAACGGTTGGTATTTCTCTTCTATTTTTTTGAAGCAACGATGCAGGTCGAGCGATTAGGAAGGCTCCTGATCAGAATGCGTAGGGTCGAATCACCTCTTACTATGGACCTAATTTACAAAAGTATACTTCGATCCGTGCGCACCCTGCTGAAGAAGGCGCGGTCACCCAGCTTCTGTTCCATCAAGCCGGCGTTATCTCTGTGGCATCGCGAAGTGTACATTATTTCTCCAGAAGAAGCTTGACACAATGGCATTTCTCGTAGATTTACACTCTTGTCCGAACCCATGCGTACAATCGACTGACTCTCATTCAGAGAAGAATCAATGAGAAGTCTGTCGTGTATGAGCTTCTTAAGAATCGATAACAGCGAGGTGCTTGTGGCAGGTCACCAGAATTCCATGTTTAGAATAGATGTGGAGCAAGGCAGTATCATAGAAGAGGTGGCCTCGACATCTTTGCGTCAGGAATCCGTTGGTAGGCTAAATGTGCGTAGATACCCACCAATCATGAGTACAGTATCATGAAGTACTGCCGTTACGTCTGTGCGGGCACAAACAAGGGCGCGGTACACCTTCTTGATCCGGGAACTCTCAGTATCATAAATATATGGCAGGCCCATAGCACAGCAATCAATTGGATGGACGCACAGAACAATTATCTGGTCACCTGTGGATGGTCCACGCGACCAAACGGAGCCAGGATGCTTGACGCCTTCGCTAAAGTATACGATCTCAGAGAAAAGAAACAACTCGCGCCCATATCATTCCCTCCCGGCGCTGCATACGTCCAGATGCATCCAAGGATGTCCACTACTGGCGTTATCGCATCACAGGGTGCGCAAATCCAGATCATTGATATACATGATCCCAACACGTCAAACCTTCATTATGCGGGCATCATGTATCCCAATCTGCTTTTAGGGTTGGTCATGGCGCCATCAGGGGAAGCTTGGGGCATGATCGATAAGGACAATGCTGTGCATCTTTGGGGTTCTGCAGAGCGTCTCCGATTTGCGGAGACCAAGAATGCCACAGAGTTCGCCGATCCGAGTACGGTCGCACAATCTATCCCTTGGGAGGGAGATCAGTGAGTGTCAAGGTCCGAATTGCTCATGGGTTGGTGCTGAAGACTTATCACTTATTTCAGTCCCTTAAGCCTTGTCGGTATGCCGCTTTATCGCGAGAAACTTTCATCGGCATGGCCGCTCGACGAAGTTTATGAAGTTGGGTTCCTACCCCCGAGATATGATCCCGAAGTACTCAAGACAATGACAGAGTCTCACGTAGGATACCGTGGGCCAAATCAGCGGAAAACTCATAGGAATCAACTTCAGAGACATCGCCCGATTGATCCGGTTGACCTAGGCCTGTCGGCTCCAAAATTTCTAAGCGAGAAGACGCGTGGGAAAGAATCTGATGCACACAATGGAAGGCGGATCAGTGATGCCGAATTACTAGCAAACGCCGCTTTGGCTGGCAGTACCAAAGCTGATGTGCCCGTAATGTATCGTAACGTTGAAATCAAATACAGCAAATTCGGCGTTGACGATTTTGATTTCAAGTAAGTCCTCAGACCTGCCACGGGCTATGCGTTGTCTGATGGTGTTGTAGGTATTACAACAAGACAGTGTTTTCTGGCTTGGAGACACATATTACCAACTCCTACCTGAATCCCCTTCTACAATTGTTTAGATACATCCCCCTTGTCCGAAATCTTGCTTTACACCATGCAGGAGGAAGTTGCCTTTCCGAAAAGTGCTTGCTATGCGAAATGGGATACCTTTTTGATATGTTAGAGAAAGCGGCTGGACAAAGCTGCCAAGCCACGAACTTTCTGAAAGCGTTTACAAGTATCCCCGAAGGTACGTCTTGCATGCACGTTGGAAACTACTACTGATCACCTCTTCCTAGCGCGTCGATGGCATGTCCTAGAAGATGCGTCGACGCAGCTCCAGAACTCTCTCGAGACTACGATACAATCTGCTAATCGATTTCTGCTCGATCGAATTGCTCTTGACGCTACTAGGATCAGCGAACCGGAACTTATGAAGATCAACCGCGTGGGTTGAAGTAGATATGAAAACCGTTCTATCGCTGACCACGCGGTTTAGTATCTCCTTGTCCATGCAACACCGAGAATGATCTGCATGAACTGCCAACACGAAACTTACCGTCAAGAGTCATCGAGGTTTCTTGATCTATACTACAAGTCCTGGGTAGGAGGCCGTTTGTGTGATCACTCATGTGTCGCTAATGAATATGCGATCAGAGCTTCCGTCGATCAAGCCCTACATTTTCGGATGTGCTCATGGCCACTTTCCACAAAGATTCAGAGAAGAAAGGCTTCTGTAATAGGTGCAAGAAATATGCGTCGATTTCATCTCGACCCGAGATCAAGTCCGTCCCACCGGTCCTGATTCTCAATACATGTGTGGAAAGTAACGCCGAGAGTCGGCGCTTGCTGGCTATACCGCAGTGGCTCCCCACCGAGATAGCTGTAATTCCTCACGGCCGAAGCTTTCTGTGCCTAGAAGGTGAACGTTTGGAGGAGCTGCGGAGAACAAGACCCGATCTTGAAAACCAGGTGTATGAGCTTGTTGGGTTGGTGGCCGACATCAACAGCGGTGAGAAACAGAAGTCACATCTTGTGTCGCTCATCAACGGTAGGTTTCTCGACCCTGGCATATGACCAAAGCTAATGTTTGACGTAAGTTGCTATATCTGAGCGCGATCCCGCGGTTGAAAATCAGTGGCATCTATTCAATGATTTCCTGGTCAGGCACATCCCACAGCACGAGGCTCTTCGTTTTTCCGCAGATTGGAAGCTACCCACAGTGCTCGCATATCAACTAAAAGGGGCCCGGAATTATATTGACGATAGTTGGAAAGACTGTCTCGACACTAGATGTCTCTATATTGAAAATTCCATGAAGTACGCAAGGCCGTCTGTCTCACGACCGGGTGCTAACACTTCTACAGTCATACTGCTCATTCATTCAACGGCTGGGTTCTGAAGGAAAACCTAGAATCTCCTCAAGTTGGGACCCACGTCGCGATCGACAGCGAGTTTGTTGCCCTCCAGCAGGAGGAGATTGAAATCAAAGCCGACGGCGATCGCGAAGTCATACGACCTACACGCCTTGGTCTGGCCCGTGTATCCGTGCTTCGTGGCAGTGGTCCTAATGAAGGCGTCCCGTTCATCAATGATTATATCAAGACGTACGAGCTTGTGGTTGACTACTTGACTAAGTATTCTGGTCTTAGGGAGGGCGACTTGGATCCAATAACCTCATCACATGCACTACTACCACTTAAGGTCGCATACAAGAAAGTCTGGCTACTTCTGAATCTTGGCTGCATCTTCATTGGACATGGTCTGCCTTCTGATTTTCGAATTATCAACATCCATGTCCCGAAGTCTCAAGTTTTGGATACAGTGACTCTTTTTCATATTCGCACCCAGAAGCGCAAGCTGTCCCTGCGCTTCCTCACATGGTTCTTCTTGAAAGAAGATATACAGCAGGAGACTCATGACAGCATCGAGGATGCGTGCATGGCTTTGAAGCTTTGGAAAAAATATGAGGAGTTCAAGGATGCAGGCATTGTGGCACAGATGCTCGAGGAAGTCTATCGGGAAGGAAGGAAACATGGATATAAACCACCGAGCGAACGAAGTGGCCATGAACGGTTTGGAGATGGAAGGACCACGGAAATATCCAATGGGAGGGAGACTCCGCCTATTATCAGAGAAGCGGCCAGTGGACCGCAAACGCCCGTTGGAAAAAGGCTGGGCAGAGATAGTGAGTACTTCGAAAGTCCACTGAGGTAGTCGGCTTGGGGACAAAGCAAATGACGTTAGAAGCTTGATGGGAGCGTCATTTATAGAAATCAGCCGAAAACAACTTGAAATACCCACTTGCTACCAATTGATGCCTGTGAACGTGCACAGCAACGAAAAGTTGAGAATTTCTCCTAGCGATCTAGGAGTTCAACACCAAGAAATGTTCAATAGAAGGACCATTGTAGGTCTAATAACGCTACTACGTATTACCCATAAGCTCAATTGGAGCTCGCTCTAGGAACCCGCTCCGAAGGCCCTCCAAACTTCCAGCTGGGCGGCTACCCATAGCACCCCGATCCAAGCCCTAGGGCGACCCCTCCACCAAATGCTTGGCAATACAATAGAAATTTAGCTATTCCTCGCGTCGTATACTCCAGCTTTTCGTCCAAAGGATGTTCAATCTTCCAGAAGAAAAATGGTATATCTACTGACTCTTATGACTTTCAATACTGAGACAATTTAGTGTGCGGCGCGCGGACCTAATATCTTCCCAATCATCTACCAGACCCTCGAGCCCGTCTTCCAGTCTTGAGGGGCACTTTCAAGAGCAATTCACGTCCTTCTATGGTGTTGCGTCTCTTGAAAACCAGATCAGAATCGGGGCACTGGATCAGCCAGCTGCTGGTACAGCCGAAGCCGAAACCGAAGCTCAAGATGGAGACGCATACGAATTTCGTCTATTTGCCAAACCACTGGATCCAACAAAGCCTACAACAAACACTAGGATAGTCGTCAAGTCACCAACGCCAATCCAGGGTGACCCTGGCTTTGTCAGATCGCGAAGGCTCGATGCCTACTACTTTACCGGCAACACTGGCGAGGCATTGATGGAGCAATACCGGAACGCTGCCGTAACTGTTCAGCACATTACAAAAGGGGTAGCTGTTCGATGGGTATGCTCGATGCTCCAGGAAAGAAACCTCATACTGGGCTTACGTGCCGCTTAGCCTGGATGCGAGCTACCATGGCGAGTTACAGCTATCAGAGCGGCTAATGGGAGAATCGCTTCCGTTCCTTCTGGTGCCTTGGACGTTGAAAGCCACAGAAGGAAAAGAAGCGGCAAGAAAAGGCGCATTAGGTTACGAAAGGAAGTGGCTGCTGCGAGGGAGAACGAAGCGGCTGCCAAAGAGCGCAAGGTAGAGAAAGATGCCGAGGAAAGGGACAAACGGACAAGGAGAAACAGAGAAAAGAAGGTCAAGAAGAAGCAGAGGGAGAAGCTTAAGAAGGTCGAGGGAACGGCAGAACCTGCATGAAGCAGAGCATAGAGTCAATCACATAACACAGCGACTACGCTTTTGTCGACAGGGCTCTGCATTGAGTGGACATCCTGTCTAGAAACTTCAGAAAATTACAAGGAGTAGAAAGCACAACATCGCTATCTGATTCCGCTGTTCACAAAGCTACGCAATACTTCGATCTTGGAAGATCAGCTGACTTTACGTCACTACGTGACGTGCAGCACAGTATACGAATTCACGTACTGCCATATTCTTAAGCGCTTCAGCCTTCATCTCTCACCATCGGAAGGGCTAACATGCCGAGGTTTCCCACGACCAATTCACGCTTCCCGCCCAGATCAGAGGGAATTCTGAGAGGAATCCTACGAGTGGTAAGATGATTGAATTGCGACAGAAACTTCCATCAAGCTGGACTTCTATCTCCAGATGCCTTCGAGCTCTCGCTAGTTTCAAAACACTGCGTCTACCTTTTGCACAACTTTTGGCGTTCATTCTGAGCCATGTATGGGAGGCACATCGTCCAGGGTTTCAGCGAAGTCTTTCATACGACCTCTATCTTCATTCTCTGTGTTATCTCTGTTGCTCGTTGCCAAGTCTGTTACACTCCTTCTGGGGCCGTTCTGCAAGGTTACGGGATATGCAATCCCTTTACTGGTTCCAGCCTGTGCTGTGCAGCCGAGGACCAATGTCTGTCGAACACGCTATGTGCAACCCATAATTCGACCTTTTATCGTGGTGGCTGTACTAGCAAGTCTTATCTCACAGAAGATTGTCCGGCTTTCTGTAGAACAGGTATGTCAATAGAGAATGCCCAAGATCATAAAGCGCTGAATCGTTCACAAGGTGTCCCGTATTCCCCACCTGGGAGCCCAGCTACAGGTGGGTCAGCGATCCGAGTTCGTCTAGTGAGTATCTCCAAAAATCGGTGGCACAATACATCATGAATTGGGGTGTTTGTTGGAATGTCGCTCAAAGCTTCTAAACCACCGTCGGTCGAGTTTACTAAGTTTCGCCGTTCGTACTTTAGTGCTACACCGAACAAAGCGGCCCACACTATTGTTGTGACACTGATGGGACCGGTTCTTGTTGTTTATCTACCGCCAGTAACTTGGGCCTTACCAGTGGCAGTTCGACAGCCCTTGCGAGCCCTACAACAACGTCTGGCACGGATCCCGTAATATCTACAGTCTGGCTCACGTGGGGTCTGGCGGCTTCGTCGAGCGAGTCCAGCAATACCACAACCTCCTCCGCCACTAGACCAACAGCGTTTACAAAGCCATCTTTCGCGTCCTCCACCGCAAGTTCGGCAGCTGCGGACTCATCGCACAAAGCTGTCGCTATAGCGGCTGGAGTAAGCGCTGGTGTTGCAGGGACACTGATCGCTCTTGGTGTGATCGCATACGCTTGCTTTTGGCGCAGACACCGGCGTAACGAGGATACGACTCACCAAGATCTCACTGCTCGATCATTGTATGATGCAGACAAGCAAGCCATCTCCTCACCCTCCCAGGCTCAGCAAATCTGGTCTATCGGCACCCCCTCTACGCTTGTGGAGGTTGGATCGCCTACCTCACCCACCTACCTAGAGCTCAAACAGCTTCAATCGAGCCCTATGATCGGACCTGGACCGTATGAGCTCGGCGCACGACCATTCAGTCGATGTGAGCTCCCTGGTGACCTCCCAGCTGAGCTTCCAGGCCGTAATTCTCGTAGCAGTGCGCAGGAGCTGGGGAGGGCAGAGTCCACGAAGTCGAAGAGGATCAAGACCCTTAATTCGAACCTGCCGAAGCTGCGCTCGCCAAGATTCTCGACTCTCCGAGCGCCTGCCGAGCTTGACACGACATCGTTGGACCGGCCCATTCCTAGAGTGACACAATCGAAAACGGCGGACGACTCTAAGGGGAGTGGTTAAGAATGGAGAGCTCAGTATGGAAAGATTAGCGTCCGAGAGCGGCACGTCTATGAAAGGTTAGACGGCATCAGTTGAGGGATGATGACCATGTAATGGATCGATCTCCGGTGGGCTTGGGGTGTGTCACGTTTGCAGTGTAGTGTAGAGTGTCCAACTGTGCGTTACTCCAATGTTTGTCGAGTCTACTTTCTGGAGGCCCAATCGATCTTGAGTGTACAGTAGTGATGCTATATTACGGTATAATTGCGCCGTCTTACCGTAATACGGTACAACGGGGGTTTTTGCTTCGTAATACATAAAACGCGCTAGATCCGGTCACGATGTGGCCATTGATAAGGTCCCCCCCTACTAGCGCATTTTACGCTTTTACCGTAAAATGGAAATCATTTTGTAAAAAGTCGGTAAAACGGCGCTAGCGGTAATTTGTGGTAGTGTACAGCCACTTCTGTGTCATTGTCGCGCTTGACGCGTGTGATGAAACGGACCACCCGGGATCTGCGCCACCACAATCCGGATCTGTGCATTACCGCATGTGGCGAATCGTAGACTATAGTCTATAAACTATTTGCAGGTCCACCATTACCTAGGTTATGTGGACTTCCAGGGTCCTCTGAAATTCGAGCGTAGAAGCACTTCTCGTTGACCAAACGGCTTTGATAAGGGAGCTATAGTACATCCCTGATCCCCGCAAGGAGATTTGCCCCATGGAGCGTCCACAAACAACACGGAACCCTCTCCTTACCCAGCAGGTATCCTCACGGACCATCTTTGACCCCCGCAGTCTCTGCCTTTACGTATCATGTGGTCCAGCGGCTCGGATTCTACACATGACAGGCCACGATCACGATCCTCACCACGGCGCCACACTGCGTCCAGTCAACCAGACTCTCCCTCGCCGAGGACCAACACAACAGCCCCCAAGGGCCAAAGTACCGAAAAGCCCCAAAAGCCTACATTCAGCCGCAATGATACCATCACCTTATCTTCCTCCACTGCCACAACATCTAGGTTTGACTCATTGGGAGATTCCGCCCCTCATCGTGTGTTTCCCATACGATCCGTCGTTTCTGTTGATCCAGACCCTACACCAACAAGTCGCGCTGGTGGAAGTAACACCGATGGCTTTCCAGGAATGGTTCCGTCGTCAGGATCGCGTCAAGCATCCACTGCCAGCAGCCGATCGCGAGCTTCAATGTCAGACTCTTCGCCTATTGAAACGCCCTCTAGACCCGAAGCCGGCGCAGACCTTGCGACTCCACTGGTCACTGGCGCTCAAGAGCCGAAGAACAGACCGAGGTTTACTCGAGGACGTACGTTAGAGATGAGAGAGCAAACGGACGGTCCGCGACAGTTGCAGACCTTTGTGGACTCCAGCTCGGTGGCATCTGAGGTGTCGAGCCAGACCGGGGACCATGCCCTAAGCTTTGCAGGATCAACAAGATCCGTAGCTGACGACCCCGCTGGAAAGCTGATAACCGCACGGTTTAAGCATGCAGTGACTGAAGGAGGCCACGCTGTCATTACCGGGCGTGATGGAGGCACCCTTCAACGGTGTGAAGATGAACCTATACATATTCCAGGGGCTATACAGAGCTTTGGACTATTGATTGCCCTGCATGAAGAGGATAGTGGCAAATTCAAAGTACGAATAGTCAGCGAAAACTCCGAGCGCATAATAGGGTACTCGCCAAAGCAACTATTCGCTTTAGACAGTTTCTGTGACATTCTCTCCGACGATCAGACGGACAATCTTATGGACCATGTCGATTTCATACGTGAGGATGATGCCGATCCAGCGACCAATGGACCGGATGTATTTACCCTCGCTATTCGTCACCCCAAGAAGAGAACCCAGAAGATGTGGTGTGCTATGCATGTTAACGAACGCAATGCCGACTTGATCGTATGTGAATTTGAACTAGAGGATGACCAGCTCAACCCTCTTGTTCCGGCTGGCGAAGGCACGCCAGAGCCACCTGAAGACACTTTGCAGAGCGATCCTACTCCAGAGGAGTATGCAGAAAGTACCATTAATCTGAGCAAGCCTCTAAGGGTACTGCGAAGTGCTAGAAAGCGAAAAGGTGAAGCGGCAGCCATGGAGGTTTTTAACATCATGTCACAGGTACAGGAGCAGCTTGCGAATGCTCCTACTCTTGATGTCTTCTTGAGGATTCTTGTGGGAGTGGTGAAGGAGCTTACCGGCTTTCACCGAGTCATGATCTACCAATTCGATCAGACTTGGAATGGAAGAGTTGTAACTGAGCTAGTGGATCCACGAGCCACCAAGGATCTCTACAAGGGACTGAACTTCCCAGCAAGTGATATACCTCCTCAAGCAAGGGCACTCTACAGATCAACAAGGTACGACTGCTTTACGATCGTGATCAGGAGACTGCGCGATTGGTTTGTCGCTCTGTCGAGGATCTCGAAACCCCCTTGGATCTGACTTTTGCGTACTTGCGGGCCATGTCGCCCATACACATCAAGTATCTTGGAAATATGGCTGTTCGTGCTTCTATGTCGATATCCATTAACGCCTTCAACGAACTCTGGGGTCTAATTGCATGCCATTCCTATGGGTCCAAGGGAATGCGCGTATCGTTTCCCATCAGGAAGATGTGCCGGCTAATCGGTGACTCGGCGTCTCGTAATATCGAACGGCTATCATATGCCTCTAGACTGCAAGCTCGGAAGCTGATCAACACTGCGCCAACGGAAGCCAATCCGTCAGGTTATATTATTGCATCGTCTGATGATTTGCCGAAGCTTTTCGATGCAGATTTCGGTTTGCTTTCGATACGTGGCGAGACTAAGATTCTCGGCACACTCGAACAGACCCAAGAGGCACTTGCTATGCTCGAGTATCTACGCCTTCGAACAATTAGCGCAGTCACCCACTCCACTGATATACGACTCGATTTCCCCGACCTACGGTATACCCCGGGCTTCAGTGTCATTGCTGGCCTACTGCTCGTTCCGCTGACTCCAAGCGGCCGGGATTTCATTGTGTTCTTCCGCAAGGGTCAGATGCGCGAGGTTAAGTGGGCCGGTAACCCTTATGAAAAGTTCATAAAAGAAGGCACCGAGGGTTATCTTGAGCCTCGGAAGAGTTTCAAGGCTTGGAGTGAGAAAGTGGTAGGCAAATGCAGGGAGTGGACAGAAGAACAAGCGGAAACGGCGGCTGTGCTATGTCTTGTATACGGAAAATTTATTGATGTATGGCGTCAGAAAGAGGCAGCGCTTCAGAATAGTCAGCTCACACGTCTTCTGCTGGCAAACTCTGCTCACGAAGTAAGAACTCCTCTCAACGCGGTTATCAACTACCTTGAGATTGCGCTCGAGGGTGCAATCGACCGAGAGACGAGAGACAGCCTGGTCAAGTCGCACTCGGCTTCAAAGTCATTGATATATGTGATCAACGATCTTCTCGATCTAACTAAAACCGAAGAAGGCCACAATCTCATCAAGGACGAAATTTTTGATTTGGCAGCCACTATAAAGGAAGCTGCAGACTCCTTCGCTGGAGACGCTAAACGAAAGCAACTAGAATACGAGGTCACCATTGGCTCGCTACCTCAGAATGTTGTCGGTGACCAGCGACGTGTGCGACAAGCCATTTCTAATATAACAGCAAATGCAATCCAGCATACCTCAACAGGTGCCGTCAAGATCGAGGCCTGGCTTGCAGCAAGGGTAGAGGGTCGCGCCGACGTCGCAATTGCCGTACAAGATACTGGTGCTGGGATTTCGCCCAAGAAGCTCGATGCTCTATTTAGGGAATTAGAGCAGGTCCAGTCGGAAAGCGACGAAGGTCTCCACGAGAAGCTTGCACCACTTGGACTAGGCTTGGCACTAGTAGCTCGCATTCTTAGGAACATGAATGGTCAATTGAGATTGAAATCCGAGGAAGGTAACGGCTCTCGTTTCGTGATCCAACTCAGCTTCGCTCTACCAGACAACGACACACAGCCCACGCTGGATGTGACAGAATCATTGGGACATGATTTCGCCGATCGTTCAGCTCAGAACCCCAATAGCCCGTTCAGGAGGCCAACCATACAATTGCCGTATCGAGGTACTACGGGAGTCGCACTGCCCGCTGACCAACCTACCACCCCACCCATGGAAGTCGGCGAAATTATGCTCGTGAACAAACGTGCTCAGAAGGCCGTGAATACAGAAAGCAGAGATCTGACTCGACGAGTCAGCAATGACAGCTTGAACAGTATGAAAAGCAACTGTAGCATGAAGAGCTTTAAGACTGCTTCAAGTGCCAAGAGCGACGTTGAGCGCCTAATCGATGCCTTTCAAGAGCCTGTCATGTCAACAAAAACACCAGCACATCTAGACGGGCAATTTCCAACCTCCCGGACTTCTGGCAGTCGGATATCGCGCCCCGGCTCGTCATCGTCGTCAAAACAGCAGAACCCAGCCGTAAAACCTCAATCATCAAGCTCGATAGCGATCGCCGACAGACATCAAGACATTCCTGGTCAGACTAAAGTCCAAGACTCTAAGACACCAATCAGGCCAGTTCGTGTTCCACTGGAGGAAAGCGCCAATTTGACAGACGCGAACTGGACCTCCCGCACTCCATCTAGGGTTCTTTTCGATCTTCCCAACGAATCTACTAAGCATCCCAGGCCTTTAGATGCTAGCTGTCTTGACGTCTTGGTTGCTGAAGATGATCCGATCAACAGTAAAATTGTCAAGAAGCGGCTAGAGAAGGTTGGTCATGTGATCCAACTAACAGTGAATGGTGAAGAATGCTCAAGCAGATACGGCGAGCGGCCAAATGCTTTTGATGTGGTTCTAATGGATATGCAGGTTTGTAACATACGATTCCGTTGCTTGTTCTGATCTCTACGTATGCTGAGTAGCACCAGATGCCGATTGTTGACGGGCTTACCTCAACCAAGTTAATTCGGTCTTTCGAGAAGACCCACCCAGGAGAGCTATCAAAGTGTGCGTCACTGAATGGCCGCATCCCGATCATCGCTGTCTCGGCATCTCTGCTGGAGAGGGAAATCCAAACGTATTTAGATGCGGGCTTTGACGGCTGGATCCTGAAGCCCATAGATTTCAATAGGCTCGGTGTGATATTCGAAGGAATCGTGGTACAAGAGACTCGAGAAAGCTGCTTGTATAAGGCTGGCGCATGGGAAAAGGGAGGCTGGTTTGTGAAGCACCAGCCCGACGTGTTCAGCGCATCGACGGCACCTTCGAACATGAATCCTGTCTCACAGTCATCTACGGGGCCAACACGCTCGCTACAGCCAGAAGACGACTCCGCAGACAAGGAACGCGAGCGACTAAATAGCCTCCAAACAGACGCAGTTCATGCCGAGTCGAAGCCTCACAACCCTGGGGAGTCTGGAAAGCTTGATGCATCCACCCTTGGTGGCAATAATTAATGACCATGGTCGTTCACTCAAGCAGGAATATCGTCCAGAGTGCTGTGGTATAATGGCCTTTTACGCACAATCACTAATCAAAACAAGGTGGAGCAATTGTCAGAATTGCGAGCGTTACAACCCAAATCATGGTGGCAGCCTATCTTCTCCTGGAGGACCTACTTTGTCGCCATCTCAGCATCCATCAGGCCTTACATAAGAGTATCCACCAGTCTGCGGGAATGTAGCGAAGCCGACGAAAACGTGGTAGGTATCTGTTACACATGGCTGGACCACGGAGTTATGATTTGACGGCATCCATGGGCCTGCAGCAAGCGACGGCGTTTGGGAGGTGCCAACTGGCCGGCCTCAGCATGGGCGGTACTTTGCATCATGACTTGCGGATACAAGTGTACATGGTTGTCTTCCGTACATACGACAGCGAGCGTTCCATTATCATCTAGTCGGTCATAGCCAAAGCGCTGACTGCTTTATTATTAATATTATTGCAATTTCGATCCAAGGTCTAGTACTATAGATATAAGCTTAAGCGCTTTGGAATAATAAGCCTTTCTTACATTAGACTCGGCATGATAGCATTCTCCGTACCTTAACTGCTTTACTCCGCATGGCTATTGTACTTTACTGATGGTTTGCCATAACCATCACGCCACAAAATTGGACCACAATAATCAACGGGTCGACAGAATCACGTATTGCCCTTGGTAGCGCAATTATGCGATGCACATCAATTGATTACCAAACGCCACCAGGAATGGTGCATCTTCTTTCTCGAGTCTCTGATTACCTCTGTTGGATTGAAGAAATCATATCCTTTATTGTCGCCAGCGACAGCAAGACGTCTATAGCGTTGACCTGATATATTCTTGATAAAGGCTACCTGACGATGTAATGCCTGTCTGCATAGCTTCCTCGATTTCTTGATCGACGATAAGTTTATCGCGTCGTTTGCACGATCGATGTTGAAGCTCAAATTGCAGTTTAATACATGTTCCAGTCTTGAGAACGCTTAGAGAGGCAGATGAGATAGTACATAGAATTAGTTGGTATACTCATTATGCTGTATGTACCTCTCGTCGCCTCCCGTCGTCGAGGATGGTACAACAATATTGGTGGCGACTACTAAGAACGCCATGTACCTTCTCTGATTTGCCTTGGTTGCATGCAATATGTGATTCCGTCGGCCAGTTAGGTACTGTGGTCTTTACAGGGTGCGGGATGGTTGTGGAAGTCCTTTTCTGTAAAGTATGGTTTGACATGGAGGCACAGCAGCCCGGTGGCTTTTCGTTCACGTGAAAAGCCCTTGGCCCCCTACATTTGAATCCTTCGAGGCTTCCCGCCCCACGTGTGGACAGGGTATCGCGTATCAGACTATTAGGCGCTAGAATGAATCGACGTCGTCCCGTCTTTACTTACTCTACCTGGCTCTTTGCTTCGGAACAACCTCCACGAGACCCTTCCGTTCTTGACCTCTCCCTTTGCCATGACGGGATGAATGTGTCCATTGCGCTCCATCCTTTTGTATAGTACCAACTCTGACTTCGCGTCTCTTTCAACCCTCGTCATCCTACCAGCCGCCGGCTCGGCCGTGTCCATAACTGCTACCTCCTTTCCCTTTCGATCCCTACCTATGTCTCTCTGCATCCTGGGCGCCTCCAGCACATGATTGTGTTGGCTCAATGGGTAATACTAATGGCAAGCCAGTGGTCTTCACCGATCAAGGTACGTTGCTCGCCAATCACTCCTATGATCCCAGCGCCTACCTCCTCAGATTGCCCAGCCAATATCCACTGTCAGGAAAATACTCCAGGACAAGAGCATCTTTCACTAACCCCAAGTGGCGCAATAGTGAACCTCAATCACTTCCGTCTATTACGAGTTGTTGGCAAGGGAGCCTTTGGGAAGGTCCGCATCGTCGAGCGAAAGGACACTGGCCTCACATTTGCGCTCAAGTATATACGTAAAGATGAAGGTTAGCAATGACACGGCAAGAAAATAGCGAAGACTTCAGCTCATATAGGAGATAGTCGTCCGATCAGAAAGCGTGCGGAACATCATTCGCGAGCGAAGAATGTTGGAGCATTTGGACCATCCTTTCCTCTGCAATCTCCGTTACAGCTTTCAGGACATTGAATATCTGTAAGCCTTCAGCGGCTACGTATATAAGGTCTTCAGATGACATTGACGTTTCGAAGATACCTGGTCGTCGATCTCATGAACGGCGGCGACTTGCGTTTCCACATATCGCGGAAAACCTTTACAGAAGATGCAGTCCGATTTTGGATGGCCCAGCTAGCCTGCGCATTGAGATACATACACAACCAGGGCATTGTACATAGAGATCTGAAGCCGGACAACGTTCTGCTAGATTCTGAGGGCCACGTCCATTTGGCCGATTTCGTGGGTCTTTCGCCTCTAGGCTGTGTTGGCATTGCGGCTAACGATTGCCAGAATGTTGCTTCGGAGTTCAGGCCCAACAAACCGCTCCACAGTAAATCCGGCACACTGGCGTACCTTGCTCCCGAGGTTTATGTAGGTGGAGGCTATCTGAGTGAGGTGGATTGGTGGTCTCTTGGGGTCACTTTCTATGAGTGCATTTTCAACAAGGTACGTAGGACAGTCGCCGATGGAACCCTATACTGACAGGATTCCAGAGACCATTCTCATCGCATGGCCATGAAAAGCTGGAAAAGGAAATTATTCGCGGCACACCGAATTACCCTGTCACTCAACCACCAGTATCGATGGCATGTCTACACGCTATAAGCTCACTACTTGAGAAGGATCGACGAAAACGAATAGGAGCCATAGGTTTCGAGTCTTTTACGGATAACCCTTTCTTCCAACAGATTGGCTTTGAAGCTCTGGAGAAGAAGAGGATACATCCGATATTTGTTCCATCGAGCGAGAAGACCAATTTCGACGCTACATACGATTTGGAGGAGTTGCTTTTGGAAGAGGCACCGCTGGAAGCACGGGCAAGACGGCAAAAGCCTAGAGTGCAGCTCAAAGACGACGCTACAGATAAGGAGATCAGGACCGACGAGCTGCACCGTATGATCGAAACACTCTTTGAGCCATTCGACTATACACTTATGGGGTAGTAATACCTTTGTTAATGCTATGATGGACTTTGACGCTGATTATGAACGCAGCGATAACGACCTTTCAGCTGCAGCCGCACTGGAGTCCGCGCCTGACTATGTGCATCACGAATCGCAAGCAAAATCTAGCGTGGAAGAGCCGATTGCGCCTGACAGCCCTCATTCTCGAAGTGGTACACCTCCTGTGGCAATGACCCATTCCAATAACTCCGACTACTATCCTGCCGTGGAGCAGCCGACTACCACGCCTCCGCCTCCGGCACAACCGCCTACCTCGCATCCTCAGCAGGCCGCACAATTACACCAGAGACCGCGCCCCAGCACACACCACGCATCAAAAAGTGGGGGTGTACAGGTTGTCCTAGACGAGACAGGATCATGGTCGGAACTGGCAAATAAGAATGTAACTCTCCCTGCAGACGCTGCACTCCTTGCGAAAGCAGGGAAATCGCACGGTATGTTGGCCTTTCTATCGAGGAACAAAGGTAGAGAGAAGAGTCCGAAGCCGCAGGAGTCAGGCGTCCTAGGGAAAGAAGGGGCAAGAGTCGTCGTTTCCGGTGGGCGATGAGATACTACATTGGGGGAGGAGTCTTCACTCTTTGGCTCTATACCAGAGGCCTCTGCTTTTCACTTGGATTCTTGGGAGTATCATGTGACTATGTGGTGTTCAGGCGATAAAGGGGGGTAGGTTTCATCTTGAGCATTGTCATCATGTTTTCGATTTTGGGAGGAACCAGCACCAGCATACCCTACTTGTATACTTATTTATACCATTCTTAGGGTGTCCATAGCAGAGAAAACTACATAAGTCAACACATCGTATGTAATCTTCGAACATGCACTTGGTCAAGCTCTCGCGTGGATCACTGATTTTTCTCTCCAAGCACACACATGGAACCATTGGCAAGGCATTGATGACGAATCTTTGGCCTCGGCCTAAGATTGCTGAACAGCAACCAGTTCATCTTGTTCATTCAATAAGTTTCATAGCAAAGTTTTACAATCGTGACAGTACGATGGCAAGACTTTCACTTAGGTTTGAGTCAGGGTAGGGCTTCGTTCCCCCGTGCAACGTCCAATGTTTCTTGGAAAAAATCTTGAATATTCAATCTTTTGCAATGTCGCTATATCAAATGCTTTCCACATGGCGATAACATTTCCCACTGTCGCGTGAGCATTCCACACCATGCCCCGCGCCGACCCTGATCGCGACCGCCCCTCTCGCCCCCCCAGGACGCATACTCGTCCGAAAGCCTCGCACAAAGAGAAAGTGGCCCCCCGTGGCACCCCCGAACGACGTAGCGCACACGCCAGCCCTCGCACACCCGACCGGCGCTCGGCGCAAAAATCATCAAAAGCCGTCAAGCATGCCTCTTCCTCCACAACCGGCACCGAGCGCTCTTCGAATGTGCTCAGCATCGATTCGCTGGCGAAGCTCGATGCGCTGAATGAGAAAGCGCCTCGAGAGCAAGTGAGAGCGAGGGGTGAGGACAAACGGTGGAGGGAGAAGGAGAAGGTTGCCACGGGAAGGGTTATCAAGGAGCGGGGCAAACATAGGAGGAAATCCGGGGGTGAGAAGAGGAGGGTGGTTAGTGGGCCTCTGGCGGAGGAGGGAAGGGTGAGGAAGAGAGGTGGATATGTTGCCGAGAAAAGAGAGGGGCGACGGAGGTTCGGGAAGAAGTTTTGGTGGATCGTGCTGATCTCGGTCTTGTTACTTGTTGTACTCATCGCGGTCATTGCAGTGATGGTGGGGAAGAAGAAGGGTGGAAGCGGAAGTGGAGGGGGAGGAGGGGGAGGAGATGGTAGCGGTGACCCGAAGAACACGAACCTGGCGGGGATCAGTCAGAGTGATATCCCGACTTCGGCCAAGGGAGGTTATTTAGATCCGTTTACGTGGTATGATACCACGGATTTCAATGTCACATATACAGACCAAACGATTGGCGGACTACCCGTCATGGGACTGAACTCGAACTGGGACGACTCAAAACAAGCAAATCCAAATGTTCCGGCGCTGAACAAGCCCTGGGCGTATGGGACGATGCCAATACGCGGAGTGAATCTTGGGGGATGGCTCTCGATTGAGCCCTTCATCACCCCGAGTTTCTTCAAGAGCTACAAAGCGAACCAGGGGATAATTGACGAGTGGACTTTGACGACGATCTTGGGGCCGAGTGAGGCGGCGAAAAAGCTGGAAAAGCATTATGCACAATTCATCAACGCGCAATCATTTCAGGATATCCAGGCGGCAGGCTTCGATCACGTCAGGATACCTTTCTCTTATTGGGCAGTAACGACTTATCCAGGAGACCCATATGTGCCGAAAATCTCATGGCGGTACCTACTCAGAGCCATTGAGTATGCGAGGCAAGCTGGCTTGCGGGTCAATCTGGATCTACATGCTGTACCAGGAAGCCAGAACGGCTGGAACCATAGCGGTCGGCAAGGAGCCATCGGCTGGCTCAATGGTACGGACGGTGATCTCAACGGACAGCGCTCGATAGACATCCACAACCAGCTCTCAACATTCTTCGCTCAGCCACGATACGCGAATGTTATTGCTATCTATGGTCTTGTCAATGAACCAAAGATGATAGCTCTGCCCACGGACACCGTGCTGACTTGGACCACCAACGCTGTGAACACTGTACGCAAGAATGGCATCAAGCAAACCATTGCTGTTGGTGATGGCTTCTTAGGGCTACCAAAGTGGCAGGGAAAGCTAGAAGGTGTCCAAGGGCTGGTGTTGGATTCGCATCCATATACGATCTTTGACCCGAATCTCATAGTCTTTACGCATCAGAAGAAGATATCGTACGCATGTGCTAGCTGGTCAAGTCAGATGAAGGCTAGTATGAACACTGCTAGCGGGTGAGTTGACCTGCTCCATGGAGAAATGAGAGAATACTGACCACCTTCCAGTTTCGGACCCACCCTAACAGGCGAATGGTCCCAAGCAGACACCGACTGCGCTCTCTACCTCAACGACGTCAACGTGGGCAACCGCTGGACCGGCACCCTCAACAGCGTCGACCGGTCCGCCGCCGTCACCACACCCTTATGCCCGCCCAACTCCGGCTCCTGCTCCTGCGACGGCGCAAACGCCGACCCGAGCAGCTACAGCGACGTCTACAAGCAATGGCTGCTGACGAACGCCCAGGCGCAGATGTCGAGTTTCGAGCTTGGCTGGGGCTGGTTCTACTGGACTTGGGTCACGGAGAGCGCGGTGCAGTGGAGCTGGAAGGCGGGTATGGATGCGGGGATCCTGCCGAAGAAGACGTGGGATAGGAATTTCAACTGTTCGAGTTCGGTGCCGGATTTCAATGGTCTGCCGGAGACGTACTGAAGGGTGGGCATCGTTAATCTGCGAAGCGGCATTGAAGGCGTCGGACGTTCAGGGATTGCTGTATGAGATACCCTTGGGGCGAATGAGGTATATGAGCGGCGTTGCGAGAAGATCTAGAGCCATTAGGGCCTGCATTTGACAGAATATGCCATAACAGTTGCAGTTGAGTCGGCAATCTTGTGATAATCTAGGGATCCCACTCAATGATGTGTGGTGGATGATGGCTTCTACACAGCCCTGGAGCTGCCAGGAGAGTGCTTTCAGCCTTGGCACGTCAAGCGAACAGGAATCTGCACTCAGCGCACACGACGCTCGCCCGAGGTTGCCGCTTTAGCGCATAAGTATCAAGGCGATGTTTCTTGTAGAGAATGGATTTTTGATTTTTCGCGAAAACGGCACAGAAAATCGCAATGCAGAACCAAAGAGAGTTCGCTCAAAGGGCGAAGCGCCAAGCTCCTGAAGGAAAATGCCAAGCTTGCTTCACAGATAGAAGGTCGTGCAGTGGAGTATGGCCTATATTGAGCGAGAAATGCGCTTTTTGTGCAAAGGATATGGGGTTCTGTGTTCGTCAACGTTGCACCGAGGAAGAAAAAGAGCAAAGAAAAGTCGCTCAGAGTAGGCATTGGCAATCTGCCGAGGAAAAGTGCCAAGCTTGCCTCAGATATGAATATCGTGGCAGTGGAGTATCGCCTCTACTCGAAGAGAAATGCGCTAACTGTGCAGAAGGGGAGCTATTCTGTATCCCCCAGACATGCACGAAGGAAGAGATCAATCAACGTAAAGCCGTTCAGAGTAAGCGGAAGAGAGCCCCTCTGATCAAGCGGGCTACAATGATGGCTGAGAAGAAATGCCAAGCGTGCTTCAACAATAGAGCCTCGTGTAGTGGAGCATCGTCTGCACTTGAAGAGAGATGCGTCAGATGTGAGAAAAAGAAGCTTCACTGTATTCCTAGAGGCTGCACGGAGGAAGTGAGCGACTAAAGAAGGACGGCTCAATTTCAGTTAGTTAAGCATGCTTCTTAATTAAGAGGACCCCAGTTGTTATAGTCAAAGTTGGCCTTTGGTGTTGAAGTCGTCCAGAGCTTCACCTAATCGCTGGCTTAGAGTTTTCTCCCCCTCACGTACCCACACACGAGGATCATAGTACCTTGAGAAAGACATATGATGAGTTTGCGCTCCGAAAATGACCCTAAATACAATGCAGGGCCGGATTTTACTCACTTCTTGTTGGGTTTGTCCGCACCCTCTGGATTGCCGACTTGAGTCGAGATGTAGTCTTTCTTAGAGAGCACATAATCGCGGATGCCGGCGAGGAAAGCATACTGCATATCAGTATCCAGGTTTACTTTCACGACCCCGTAGGATATAGCGTCTTTGAACTCTTGTTTGCTACTGCCTGAACCTCCGTGAAACACCAAGAAAACCGGCTTCGAATCTTGGGAACCGATTGCCGCCGCGACGTGTTTTTGATGACTAAAGAGCAACTCCGGATGCAGCTGTACGTTGCCCGGTTTGTAGACACCGTGAACGTTGCCAAAACCTGCCGCGATAGAGAAATACGGGCTGATTTTAGAAAGCCGATTATAGATATTGAGAATGTCCTCCGGCTGAGTATACAGCGAGTTGTTGTCGACAGATTCATTATTGACGCCATCTTCCTCGCCGCCGGTGATGCCAATTTCCATTTCAAGCCATTGTTTCATGGGAACCGCCCGTTCAAGGTATTTACTTGTTGTATTGATGTTCCACTCGACCTCCTCCTCAGATAAATCGATCATGTGGGAAGAGAAAAGAGGTTCACCGTGTTGCTTGAAGTAAGTCTCGTCGGCGTCAAGCTATCAATTGAATTAGCTCACTCGCGAGATAGGAACTGGCAAAACAATCACCATGCCGTCTAGCCACTTGAGTAGCTTCTTCGCGCAGTGATCCTATGACTGTCAGCAGCATTCGACGCGGAAGACCAATTCACATACTGTGTGTAGAATTACCGGAACCTTGTACAACGGGGCGACTGAGCGTATGAAATGCGCAGCGGCAACGGCGCCGCCAATGGATGCTTCTTGGTTCGAATTTTCGACGCCTCAAGCCCTTAGCACGAAAGACTGCGAATCAAGCAAAGCATTAATACTTTACCTTTCCCTGCGAAGTAGGCAGCTCCTCCTTGAGATACTTGAAGAATGATGGGGGAGCGCGCGTCTCTTGCTGCCTCCAGGACTGCAATCACTGTTGGAGACGAGGTGACGTTGACGGCCGGTATTGCGAAGCCGTTTTGCTGGGCATACTTGAACAGTTGTCGCACGTCTTCGCCGCTGTGACCAATTAGTCCTGATTCGAGTGGTCAATTGCACACCGAAAGGAATCCATACACGATGACGCCAGATTTCCGAGACAATACTTCCGTAGCCCCCATCTTGATTGCTGTCACGGTCAAGAAAAGACGGTCGGTGTAAGGAATTTGTAGCAGAGGTGGGGCTTGTTCGGTTGGGAGAATGGAGATTGATGGGCCTACTTTATCAAATCCGGCCTAGTCCAGTATAAACTATACGGTTTGAACATTTCTTTCCGGACACGACAAAGTTCCGGTCATGCACGAATAATGCATCTTTCGGACTTGCTGAATCCACCTTGAGATCCCAACGTCGGCACAGGGTTTCCCGATTGCTGCGACTTTCCAGCGCATCAATAGAGTAATAATGCTCTGAGCTCAGTCAGGCACCCATACTCCCATAATTGAGGTTTCGAACCATCCGAGGCTCAGACCGGAGCTAGGAAAGTGCATTTTGGGCTTAGTGCTGGCTTGTCAGTTGCTGAGGGATTCCAATTCCATTCATCTTGGCACGTCGCGTTCTTGCCGAAACATCACATCGTGATTGATTTGAATCCTTCAATGGCCCTCGAAACCGTCCGAATGGATATTGCTTGTAAAGATGTGAGCACTTTGGAGCGACTTGCTCCTGCCTCCCACACCTCGCTGTCGTCAGAGCCGATGAACTTGCTCCTGCCCGTCCCATGCACCTGCCGCAGTTGGCCTGGACGAGACGCAGCCTCCCACTTGCCCCGAGACCTTGGAGATCGCTTCTTCTGTCCATCTTCTTTGCTTTGAGCCGTGGCATTTTAAATTGCGCCGCAAATCAACATCTGCACGTAGGCATTGCTACAATCAAGTTGTCTCTCATAGCATTTTGGTGGAATCACGACAATGGCTTCCAACCAGCGTATTGGTCAAAGCAATGACATCCACAAGCCCTCACCCCAAGCATCACCATTCCAAGCACGTCGTCCTGCTACCTTGGGCACATCTACCTCCGCAGCAAAGCCGGGGCTCAAAGCTCGACCATCCCTAAGTTCCATCATAGATCGGAAAGATGCCAGTCCGGAAGCGACACTTGACAAGAGTAAGACGGCCATGAATGGGTCAGCCAAACGGGCATCTGTTCTGGGGCCACCAAGATCGATCTCTCCTACCAAGGCCTCTCTTGGGAGACGTTCCGTGCTGGCATCTACGACGAACATCGAGAAGAAACCTACAACAGACCGATCTGGTACTGCAAGCCCACTCAAGTCAGCTTTGAAGAATACTGGGGCTAGTACTCGCCCATCGAAGCCAAGCGTCACCCCGCGAAGCACTCGCCCTATTGGATACTCTCCAAAATCGAGCTCTACGAAGAAGAGGCTCAGCTCGATCACCGCTTCACCAGCCTCGGCACGAGAGGAAAGCCCATCACAGGCTGCTAAAAATCAGCAGACACCGACAGTGGCTAAGACACAACGACCACAGCTGCCGACCCGTAAGTCTACGATGTCGGTTACTATTGAGCAACGGCTCCGTGAGATGCAATTGGTGAACACCATGCTACGAGCTGCTATGGCCGAAGACGGCGAGGAGGATGATGAAGTCAAGGAAGAGTATGGTAAACAGGCAGACGAGGGGTTGGCGAAATTGCGCTCGAAGCTGGAAGAAGCCAGGCGTAACGAAGGCAAATCAATTATGAATGGCAGTGAGATCGGCCAGAACGAGCAGCAGGTGGCGACTGTAGAGTCTCCTAGTAGCAATGCAGCATTCGAAATCAAGTTCGTAGAGAGCCAGCGAGAGGTATTGGTTTCCATCCATGGATACAACATTAGCTAACTCAAGACTACAGACGTCGAGACTCCAATTTGAGCTTAATTCACTCACTCAACAGTTTGCGGGTATCCGCGGATCGGGAAATGGTGAAACCCGCTCGTTCACCACCGAAGGCTGCATATATCATCCCGCAGACCATTACCCTGAGTTGGAAAAGGCCAAAGCACCTCAAGCGCAGGATCTATCAATTCTCCAACAACAGCTTGACACTGCTCAATCCGCACTTCAGGACAAGATGAAAGGCTACCCAAGAGCTCTCGAGGAAGCCAAAGCGTCCTACGCTCAGGACTTGACAGCTCTTCAGCAGAAGCTCGATGCAGCTCAGGCAGCGGAAGCAGTACTGCAGGATGACGTGAAAGGTCATCTCAAAGCTCTTGAGGAAGCTAAAGCGTCTAACACTCAAGAGCTGGCAGATCTTCAGCACGGATTCAAGGCAGCGCAAGCAGAACTCCAGGAAGCTAAAAAAGGCCACGCGGAAGCTCTCGAGGCAGGCACCCTTAGAATAAACCGTCTCTTGGACAATCAACTACAACATCACGAAGCAGAACTGGGCTCTTATCGGCGGGACCTCAGTAGGGAGAGGCAGCTAAGACGTGAGGCAATAGTCAAGCAGGAACAGCGCGGCTACGAAGTGCTTGACCTCAAAAACAAGGCTGATGACGATCGCGCGGAATTCGAAAAAGAGCTCAACAATGCTTATCTTGCCCGCGTCGAAGCCAGCACCCAATGTGAGCAATTGCGCCAGGAGTTACTTGATGTAAAGCGCAAGAGCGACGAGGAACGTGCATGTTTGATGCAATGCCTGGAAAAGCTGGAGGACAATAATGCAGAGCTCTCGATTCAAATGGAGGACATGAAGTCGACTAAAGATGCCGCTTACGATCAGCTGATGAATGAAATGCACAGCTTACAGGTCCGCAAGGATCAACAAGCCGCAGCTACTACAGATTCGCAGACCGCTGCTTTCGGTTCACAACTCAAGAACTGCATATCGACGATCTACGACCTCGAACGTGCCATGGCTAACTTGAAGCGTGATTACGACTCACGAAGCTCCACCTACCTTCGTCAGATCCAGGAGCTTGAAACCATAGCTCGCCAGACGGCGGCCGAGCGTGATGCTGTGGTTCGAAACAAAGGCGAAGAGGTCAATCTAATGCGCGACGTCATTGAATCCCTTCAAGACACCGTACGCGATGTGCATGAACGCAAAGACCGCGAATTGGAGACACAAAAATTTCAACTCTTGCAAGAGCACGACGAGACACTTTCGAAACTACGATTCGAGCATGAGGAAGCGCTCGACAAGGAAAAGAATACTGGTACGAAGGACACCTCTGCGCTTGTGCATCAGCATGGTCAGGAACTGGCCAGCTGTCGTGAGGAGTCACAGAAGACTATTGAGCTGTTGGAAATGCAGCTCAACGACCTACAAGAGTCTGTAGAAGAAGGGCTGCGCCAAACCCAAGAATACCAGCAAGCACTCGACGTCTCTGAAATCCAGCATGAAGATACCAAATCCGCTGTCCTCGAGGCCAAGGAGCTGATTGAGATCCTTGGGACCAAAATTGAAGAGACTCAAGCCGAATGTAAGATGGCCAAGGCGGACAGTGCTGAATTCAGGGATCGTTTGCAGCTCAAGAACGACGAATGTACAGATCTGACCCACAGACTGGCTTGGCACGAGAAGGATCAACACAATGCAACCCAGGACCACTTAGCTACAGTTAACAAGTTGAGGGAGGAACTAGACGCAAGTACCAAAGCCCTCGACCAGAAAGACCTGGAGCTTGGCGCCGCTATCGAATGCCAGGAAGCTATAGAACGCGAGCTAGATTCGGATAATAGCACCGAGGTTGCCCAACTCAAGAGCGCGGTAGAGCACTTACAACGGGCGCATTTTGAGGCGTTCGAAGGCTCTGTTCGTTCCCATGAAATACATATCGCGGAGCTCAAAGCCTTCCAGGAGGAGACAGTGGGTGCCAGCCTACAAGAGCTTCGGGATATCAAAACCCAATTCTCCATTGAGATCGAAACCCTTCAAAAAGCCGACGTCCAGCAGCGCGATCAGAACACCATCCTCCACCAACAGTTGCAGCAGGCCTTAGACGTTGCTGAACTGCGCGCTATGCGTTTGCGAGAGGCCGAGTCCGCTCTTAAGGTCACCAAGGCCGAGCTCGTAGAGCTACAGACGAAGAGGCCTAACAGCAGCTCCTTTGCATCCAGTACTCCTCCGCCGAAATCCAGCTATCGCTCGAGTCTTTGGGCCGTCGACGAGAACACGGCTAGACGATATGAGGATTTGGGCCCTTCCATTTCGGGTAATGTGGGACACCCTCTTCTGAATACCTCGTGCGCATGGATTGCCAGGGCTGACTCGAGGATTCCAGATGGCGGGCATGAAAGAGCAGGTCAGACAGCTCAAGGATCTGAATGAGGACTTGATTTCGGATCAGGAGCGGTAAGCAATTACTGCGATTGCCCGCTTGTGCACACTGATGGCCTTCTAGACTTTGTAAGAAAGTGTCGACTTTGTACTCGCCTGATCCATTGCGCTGGCTAGACTCCACAGTGGAAGAGGACGAGGAACTGTAGGATGACGGTATGCCTGATTATTACCACGGCCGTAAAGACATGGCCTTCAGCATGGGGCTTTAGGTCGCTCTTGGTGTTACTTGGGGATTCGGTGGTATACCCCAATCATGCATCTTTGGCGCATTGGCCTTTACGGTATGCTTTTGTTAAGACTTTACTACAACCACTTGACCATGGATCATTATTTCTTATGGTCGCATCCTCTTACTAGCGTCTCTGCCATGATTCAAGATCCAGGATCCTTCACCAGCCACAGCCTTCCCACAGCCTTCCCGATGCACTCTTTACACCGATGCACCACCATCCACACCGAAATTACCCAGGCCTTACTATTGGTCTTGATAGCCTTTATCATAAGTCATTGATATCTACTGAAATTACGTGCGCGTTGCTGATTCCGCTTCCTTTGCCATCATTGTCCTGGGTACCACTCACATACCGCCTAAGCTAGATGATGGCAACAGCAAGGTATGCAAATAAATCTCCTACTCTTCACAAGCCATATGTCTAGAGACGATAGGCTACACCACCATCACGGAACCGATCAACGGATCTCAAAGCAGCAATCGCGGAGTAACAACACCGGACAGAAAGCAAATCCTAGGAGCAGAGACTTTCGTATATGGTTCTTCTTTCCATCACTAACGTTTGTCGATCATAAGGTGAAGGACGTTCTTTTTCAATCCTCTACCCATGAACATACACATCCCACTCCTTCCTATTATGCGTCACGTATGTCAATTCTCCTGGAACGGCTTCAGAATTTCATCTTGCTTTCTGCATGCTTCCATGATTAATCTTCGCAAGCACTAGCCTGAACCATACTGGAAAACTCCCATGGCTCGACGGTCTTATCCAGCTGGGCCCGACCTTGTCCGCACAATCAGTAATGGAAAAGCTGAGATATCCATCGACGGGCAATCACTGAATCTAGCTACTATTAGAGTTGTTGGGGGCTGTAATCGCCCTGAACCCTGGAATCAGGAATCGGGTTGAAGCCACTTCAGTGAAGAACTTGCCTATGGAGACTGCATCTAGGGTGTCAATACTGGAGCTGGGAGCGATGCTTGTGGATTGCAGCGGATTCTGAGGGCGGGGTGTAATATGGCGGGCATCCTTAATGTGGCCTCCACCGAAAGCACGGATTGGAAGATACGTAAACGTTCTTAAAGGCGCTACCGAAAAATGACCCATCTTACTAGTTATCGACAATCTGGATGCCCGAAGCCCGTGTCCGAGCAGTCCGCTTTGAATCGCTCGCTAGCGGCAACTCTGGCGTCCGCATATTCCCTCCGCAGAGACATCATCCCACTCATCCCACTTCGCGGCAAGCATCTCCTCAGTCCTCTCCCCTACCTCGCCGGCGCCATTCAAGGCTCCCCTAGCATCAACGTCTGGACCACGGACACAGAGAGAGGCACCCGCTGATATCGCGTTCTCCGCTGCCAGAACGCGGAGATGGCTTGGATAGCTTGGTGCATGGTAACGCTCTTCGCTTCGCAGACGGCGAGTTACACTCCACCACACACCAGCTCCTCCCCCCCAGCATTGAGATCTAGCTTCGAGACCTTCCCACCCGAGCGGCCTTGCCCCTCGGCGACTAATCAGCAGCGAGCTGGCGACGGGGATGAAGTGGTGTGAGCCACTGGGTGGAGGGTTGTGGAGGGGAGTGAGGGGACTGGCTGGGGGGGGGGGGGGGGAGAACCGATGGTGGTGGAGTGGAGGTGGGAAGGGGATAGGGGGAGATGGGAGATGGATTGTGGGGGGTGGGAAAGGGGGAGTGTAATGGGGATCTAGGGGCCGGTGAAGATGTGGATGGGGGAGGGGACGGTGGAGCAGGGGGGTGGGAAGTCTGGATGGGGTTGGAGGGGGGGTGGTACTGGATAAGGGGGTTTGGCTTTTGTGGGAGGCGGGGATAGGAGTTCGGATCGAAGAATGTATTGACGGATTGACGATGGATGGATCGACCGGCCGCAACCCAATGCTAAAGAGGGAGAGGGTGAGAGTGTATCGCGCGTTTGAGGATGATACCCTTACAGCGGCTTTAGGGGAATCAGGGAATATAACAGATTGTGCTTCTGGATAGGTGCCGGAATAGGGAAATGGGGCTGGATTTGGGCGGTTGAGTGAAGAAGATGGGAACCCGGTGGCAGAGGTTTGGTGAGTATGTGATGAGCGTTGATGGTCTGCCTTGCTGCTCATAGGTCGTCGTACGGTGGGTCAGTCCATTATCGAGTCGTCAAGCTATTCTTGGTTGATGGAGCTATGAGATACGACGTTCGTTTCGGCCCCTAAACGTCGAGGGCCACATCTGCCGGCACCTGGTGTACTACTTCCAGACGCTGATTCCAATCATCATTTCAATGTGGGAAGGGCTAAAAAACGTCCTGTCTTTGGCTCTTATGAGAGCGAAAAATATCTGGCTGGCTTTTTGAATATTCTTCCGGTATCATAGCATCGTCAACGTACCTTGATACAGCCCCGATTTTCCTAACTCATGAATTTCTCTGGGAACACATAACACCATAAACCCCTACAGGTACCTTAACCATAGTGGTACTCCAATCCTTCATGTGTCCAATTCCTGATTATATATATAGCAGCACTCGATCCATTAACATTGTTTAGACGGTGACTTGGGGGAGGTTGAGCTCTCCGGTGTTGATGTCCGGTGGGAATAGTTTGTCCCATTCATACTAGAAATGCGTCAGTCATGGGGAGTTGTGCTGGAAGCGGGAGAAGATCTTAGGCTTACCCAGTCAATGTCCACCATAGGAGCATCAGGCATCTGGGGTAGTATCATTGGATTGGATTGAGATTGCATCTGCGGAGGTCTTGAAGCCGGAGTTGGGGCCATTCGTGGGACGTTTGCTTGCGCACTATACGCATGCTGCACACCCGGCATCTGTTGAGGGACCTCACTAGAATGAGGGCCGATGGGTTGCATCTTGCCCACAGACTGCAAAGGAGCGTCCGTGGGGCTCTGGGACTTGGATGCCAAGCCCATCGACTGAGGCGCGAAGTTATCGATCTTGGCTGGCGCACGAGCTTTCCGAGCGTTCATGTAGACGTATCCCTTGTCCCGGATCTGAGTGATGATCCACCGACCCTTTTGTTCGCGGCTCATGCCAGGAGGGACTTCGTAGATGTAGTCGAGACAAGCCCAGATGCGGTCGGCTTCTTTGCGCATGGGGAAAGCGTAGATTTCGATGAGGATGAGGAGGGCGTAATGGTACTGCTGGATGGCTCCGGCGTACCAAGCCCAGGGACTCAAAGCTGGAGAGGTTTCTAGCTCGATCGCCGACTCCATGACGGTCACGCCTGAGGTGATGATGATTTGCCGAAGCCGGTCTGTTGCGTTAGTCAGAGCTACTATGTAGTGGATGAACGGGACGGGGGATACCTGGAATTGAGTATGCGACGCTGTTGTGATATCGGTGTAGAATCATTGCATGCATTCTCAGACTCTGGATCTCGAAGATGAGACGTCCAGCACGCTGAACAGGTACTCTGTCGTCGATAAAGGACATATACTTGTCTTTCATCATACGGCGGAAATTCTCAACCTTGCCAAGGACGGCAGTAAGACTGATTTTCTTCTTCTCCAGTCGGGGCCTGTCAACCCAAATCTGACGAATGATCTCGTTGCACTCCATGCGTATGAGACTAAGGGTCATATCTGTCCATCGAGAATCGGATTCTGTAGGATAATGGGTAACTTCCAGCTGAGCATCATCTACGTTGAGCGGGAACTGAGTGTCAAACTCGTCGGCACGGATGCCAGGTCTTGGACCTTGAGCTTCGCAGGTGCGGATGTCGAGACAGCATAGTTGAAACCATAACATTCGCCGAACATGTGTTTCGATCGGCCCAAGGCCATACTCGGTACCGTCTCGGTGTAGTCCCATGCATTCTGCTATACGAATGGCTGTTCCGACCAAGGCCGAATGGGAACGTGAAACTTCACCACGACAAAGCGGCAGCTGCGTCACCATTAGCAGTTTGACTACGCACAAGGCACGATGGCTCAACAAGCACGGGCATCAATGCCAATTATACAGATATCGGAGATCATCGACACCACTTTGAGAGCAGAAAGCGGGCAACAGCAGGAATGAATAATCTGAAAGAGATGAACGTAGTTTAGGAGGTAAATTGAATTACCCACCATATACATGATAAATGCCTGAAGAGTTTCCAGTTTGGCAGTTCGAATGAAGTTGGCGCGACCGAGTGCGGTTTCAGTGCCCATCTGAAAATTGTCTACTAGCCCCTTTTTCGCAACTCCAAATTGCATTACGATAGTGTCGTCGGGCATACTGACGACACCTGAGAACATGGCCGCGAAAACAATGGCTTGCAATGAATTCGGAGGCTCTATACCCGACGTGACATCGTTCCAGAAAGCATCATACCTTCGTTGAAAGGTTGGTCTGTGAACGGCACGTGCAATTGGATGAACAGCCTGCCAGTACTGGGCGAGAAGTCTGTCAGCGACCATTCTGGAGGGCAGAAAATCAATTAGGGAAGCAGGTGCACCGCCGCTAGAAAGGAAAAAGCTCGACGAGGGTGCTATATAGGTTGGTCCTGGGGCAAGGAAGCGAGCCCCTGGGAAGAACGGCATAGGGGGGTCCGGAGACCGTTGTTTCTCGGTCTCTGATCTGTGATCATTTCTCGAATCGTTCAATGTTACAGTAAGCTTCGAGGGTCAGCACAATGACGATAGTTTCGTCGTGTGAAAGTAGGGTTATACCTCTTCGGACATTTTTGGCCGGAAGAACCCTCCAATACGATCTGTGAGTCTCATCTTACCCATCGCAAAGCCCAGATCTGCAAGATCGTCATCGACAGCATCCTCATCGTAGACCGCGTCTTGCACGGTGAGCGCCGATGGTTCGAGATACTTCTCATCTTCTGGCTCAGGGGCGAAGTCGATATCTTCGCCTTCCACGTCCGCTTGTGAAGCAGCCCTCCTGTTAGAAATCTTAGTGCCCTTCTTAGCGGCATCTTGCTCAAGAACTCTTTCCAAAGAACCCATTTTCTCTTTGATCTCGGTGAGCTTGAGTTGCGATGCAGCATCAAGGGCAGGTGCCAGGAATAGGCAATCGCGTGACGACTTAGTACAATTGGTACATGGGTGAGATTTGTCGCATTTAAGCTTCTTCCTTCGACATTCGAGACACGAAGTAATCATCCTATTCCTTCTCCGAATCCTAGGCATAGCGGCCGTAGCACCGGTGGCCGGTGTAGCGGCGCCATTCTGGGCGTGTGAAGCCCCAGATGCTGCAGGATGTTGTTGCGGCGAGGCATGCTCCGGGCTGTCTGCGTCAGCCTTGACATCCATGGCTTTGCCGGTCACATCTATAGGGTGCATCATCTTGAGCGAGTATGGGGTGCTTTTTAGCCCCTTTCGCCCACGCTTCTAGCGCTTCTTATGTCCGTTTCGCACGTAAAGATCGATTGGCGCTGCAGGAATTAGACTGCGATTGAAATGGCTCCAATCGAGCGTGGAAGGCTTGCGTTACCGAAAGCTAGAGTACAACATAGATCTTTCCTACGTCCGTACAGTCTGATGCGAAGAAGGAAGAGGGGGCGTTCAGACAGCAGGACAGTCCGCGGTCTTGTTGCATTGGCGGGGCAGGATGTGACCAGTTGCATCGAGGCGGATAGCTACAGCTACATGCTTGGACCACAGGACCTGGCGATCGCAAGGGTTCATTTTGCCTCGGCCCCGTTGTTCAGCACCCGGCAGGATCGCGGTCGGCGCAGATACTTTGTATGCAAATAAGAACACGCTCGATTCGCGATAATGCAATATTGCGATTTTCGAACAAACTGGCAATCTTGTATTCTAAGTTCGAACAGATAAGTAGAAAAGCATAATTATGAAAAAGAAATTCGTTTCAATACTATAGATTTGCTATATAGTATTTTATCTTATACTTAATTGCTAAACGGAAATCGAGGATAATGACTGTCATATCTTCCTACTACTAGCAAAAAGTTCCTGTTGTACACGCCAGGCCGTGGAGCTCAGCGCTTAGATGTCAACCCGATTTCAGACTTTCGCAGGAACTGCCTCATCTGATCTTAGCTTCACCCTCAACATCATAGGCTCCTTCTGTATGAGCATGATCGTTGGGAAGTCATCGAAGCTAACCCGCCGTGTTGGCTCCTCGGCGAAATCGAAAGCCCACAAAAGCCTTGTAACCACAAGACGTAGCTCTGCCCATGCGAGAGGCCGCCCTAAGCACCTATGATATCCGACGCTGAACGGTTGGCTCGCTGTATGCCGATCGTTGTTGTAGCGGACGGGACGCTCGCCCTTTGGCAGCCAGCGCTTTGGAACGAATTGATCGGGGTCAGTAAAGTATCTGGCGGAGCGATTGACGGCGAATGTTCGAACGGCAAGCCTAGTCTGTGATGACGTTAGTACATTGTTCCTAGCACTCCGTTCTTGGATACGTTTAAGCAGGAACTTACGCCACCAGGAAGAAATTTGCCGCAATAGGTGTCACCTCCTTCAGGGACCATACGCGGTAAGCCGCCAGGAATGGGATTGCACATCCGCAAGCCCTCGTTAAGAACGGCTTCGAGATACGGGAGATCGTGAATTGAGTCAATAGTGATGTGCTCTTCCTTGCCATATCTGTTACGTATCTCTGTGCATAACCGCGTCAGGATCTTCTCATTCTTACACAAATGATTGAAAATGCCGGTTAGCGTCGTGGCAGTGGTCTCCGACCCTCCAACGATAATGAAATTGAATGTCGACAGTATTTCATTCTTGGACATGTGCTCGAAGTCGACGTTGTTTCGCAAGAATGGTGTCATAAAGTCCGGTCGATCAGTCTTTAATGCTAAGCGACGAAGAATCCGCTCATTTGCATATTCGGTGTGCTGACGTTGACCTTCGATCACGCTTCGAGGTATCAATTTCATAAACAATCGCTCGGTCAGCGGATAATATCGTGGTGCAGCTGCCAGCGACATGCCCTTGAGATAGCTAAAAAGAGTTCGAACCCAGGTATGATACTCTCCAGTCTTCAGGCAACCAAAAGGCTCTCCGAACGCCAGATCGCCTATAACATCCATAGTGAAGAAGTTCAACCAATCGGTCAGATTCACAAGAGCGCCTGACTGTGTTGAGCTTTGAGAGGCAGTTGCAAGCTGACGAAGCTTGTCAACTAGCATATCAGCGTGGTGATGGATCAGAGGATGCTGATTTCGCAGCGAAGCTTCAGTAAAGGAGTTGCTCATCAAGCCACGAACACGCCCGTGAAATTTGGGATCTAGTTTCCGAGTCAGCATTCCTCCTTTCAGTCAATACAATGAGCAGAGTTGCATGCTTTGGGAGCGGATACAGCTCAGACATGTTTCACCCTTCTCGAAAACCTCAGAAAGGGGTAATAAATACTCCGAAAGTTACGTACCACTGGTCGTAATAAGATTATCAGCTTGGTCGTTCGGTGCTCAATTGGAGTTAGTACTATGATTCGCCGTTGTTGAGAGTGGGAGCCCACCGACGTAGTAGGCTTTGTCCCTGACAGCTCGCTTGTGACCGGGACGAAAACTATAGATCTCATTCCAGGCTTCTTCATTCGCAAAGGAGATCTCATCTGGGGCCAGTCGTATGATCTCCCCATACTTCTCGTGGAACTCCCGCTCGCGCTTGACAAGCTTGCCAGTTAGCAGGCAGTAGATGAAAGGCAAGCGAGATGCAGCCCAGAGCTTGGGTCCTGGGAATTTCGAGAGAGGATGGAAGTAGAGGTTGATGATTGCTTGGATAATCGGGTACTAGATTGTTTTAGTCGTGCTATGTTCAGCGGAGGTGAGAGTATCGTGACTAACCAACAGTGCAGCACAAATCGCTATTACGATCTGCAGTGCAGTATGCTGCTGTAAGGTGTTATAAGTGGTATTCAGTATCGCCATGATTGACAGGTTGACGAGTCTTGGATTTCCTAAGGCGAAGACGGGGACGGGGGAAGGCCTTGATCAATCGAGGTCCACACTCAGAAATGCTGAGCACCGCGGGAGCCAGCATAACCCCCGCCTGAAAGGTAGTGGCTGCCTTGGCGAACCACAATTTGATGCAAACATGTGGCGCGGATTGAGAATAGAATAGAACTTAATCGCAGGCCGGCACCTGGTGCCGGGGGATTCGGAAGCATGACTCAGTTGTTGCATCGAGTGGAGTCATGATGCACATCGCTAAGAAATAAGTGGGATGCGTTGAAGGCAAAGAAGGCGCTTCCATGCGTGTTGCGTTTCAGCTCATGCCCCACGTTCTCTGAGCCACACCAATCTTGCATCAAAGACGCACAATCCTGGGCCTCGTTTATTTGGCGTTAAAGGTTGCAATCTCATTGGAGCGATCGACAGAACGGCTTTCGCCGCTCCAGTAGCCGCTAGTCGCCGTTAGTTGCCGTTGGAAGCCGTGGCTGGTCAAAAGCTTCTCCCAACTTACGGATACAGGCTCAGTTTTTTTACTTCTTTCATTCTTCATATTTGGTATGCGTCTCGTTTCTCGCCGGTTGAAGAAAGCTACTCTGGATGCAAGTGACTTCCTTTGCTTCGTCGGTCTGGTCTGTCTCGGTTCTCCGCCAACAACTAATCTAGCAGGAACATCCGCGGACTAGACGAAGGTTTTGCATGTCGCTTTATCGGTGATACAATGGGCTTGTAACTCATATCTGCGAAGACATTTAATGCGTCGGATGCTAAGCAATCGCTTAGCCTACTCTCACGGTTGGGGTGAAGATATAACACATTTCACGCTGGAAGATGCTCGTTTCGCAGGATGGGTAAGCAAACGTCCTATTTCCCCGTCGCCTGAAGCCACCTAAGAAATTGCTGTCAACAATTAGATTTTTGTCGCTATCGACATTACATGGAACAGTGCGTGTACCGCCGTCCGGTTCTCCATGATCTTGCTCTACATACGAATTTTCGCCACCAGAATCTTCCGCTACATCTGCTGGTGCGTCGTCGGGATCAACCTTGTAACACTCCTATCCATCATCCTAGCAAGCTGCCTCATCTGTCGGCCGATCACCTACAGTTTCGACAAAACTACCCCCAATGGAAAATGTGGGGATCTGGCGAGCTATGAACTGTACACTGCGGTGATGAGTCTAATTGCGGATCTAATGGTGGTAGTGCTTCCGATGCCGATGCTCTGGCGGCTGCAGATGGGGTCCAGAAAGAAGATCGAGCTTAGCATCATCTTCGGCATTGGCGCTGTGTAAGTCTCGTTCCATCCCTACCCGACTAAAGATGCCCTGTCTTTTTCTGTTTCTGATTGAAGGCGCTTGAAAAAAGAATCTGCGCTCTCACGTTGACCCGCGTGCTCGCCTCTCGACTGTATCTGTTGGACGATTACACCAAATCTGCGGCGCTCGTCTCGCTAATCACGGGCCTCGAACCCATCCTCGGCGTCATCATCGCCTGTCTCCCCTTTATGCCTCCGGTGGTCGAGCGCGTGGGCCAAAGCAAAATTTTCCACTCCACTCTGACTTCTTACCTTAAACCCTTTGCCAAGCGAAGTGGGGGAAGAGGGATTAATACCAAGGCCTCGTCCGACTTCGTCAGGATCGAGGAGTCATCGAGCCCGGTCAAGAAGTTGCAGGATATTGAGATGAATCCTGTCAAAGGTTCGAAGGGGGCGGGAAGAAGTTTCGTGAGTACGGGGTCGAGGTATAGTCTACCCGAAAGTGGACCGTGGGATAACTTGGATCATTTCCGGCACCAGGATCATATTTTTGTAAGGAGTGATCTTACTGTCGAATAGCAGTCTTCAGGTTGCTTTACTGTAAAGAAGAACTTGTATTATATAGCGATATTCAGACTGGTACAAAATTACCGACATTTAACAATAGCGTTTGACTACTTGACCGAATTGGTCACATCCTTGGTAAGATACATATCCGAGAAATGCTCACAGGCGCCCATATACACTCTCAAACGCCTACTGATATCCTTCCCTTCCATCCCTTCCTTTTCCAAAATTTCACACAACTCCTGCATCTCTTGATTCGCCCGTTGACGCTCATGCACCGCTGACTCTAACAGTGTCTTTTTTGCCTTCTCAAAACACCTCTCCCCATCACCATCCTCTCCCTCCTTGAAAAAGAACTCCGGAAAATTCAGACTATTCAAATTGCTCTCCTCACGATCCCGCGCAATGGAGCCGTAGTCATTGTACATCCGGCAAAAAGCGCCAATATGCGCGTTCATGCTATGCGCTATTAGTTTCTGCTTTATAGTCTGAAATGTGTCGATGCCGCCGTGACGCACAGAACCGCTCATGACACAGGTGAAGAAGGCAAAGGACCAGGGACCGGAGATATGGCCCGCGCCGATCGTGTTGAGCCAGGTGTGGTATGAGATGCGAGGGGAGAGGAATCTAGTACGGGCGTCTGGATTATTGGACGTTGAAATGGAGTCAGGTTGCTGAGCTAGGCGCGCATTGTCTTCGAGCTGGATGATATGCGAGAGCAGGTAGGATTGCGTTTCGGCGTAGAGGTCAAGGTGCTCGGTCTGCGAAGCGGAGGAAACTCGTGGATAGGAGTAGATGTAGGTGGCGAAGTTGCGGAAGACGGTTATCGCATTTTGTAGACGAGCACTTGATGCTGTGTCAATGCCATTCATCGAGCGGTGCTCTTCTGAATCCAGAGTGTTGTTAGGAAGGCATTGCGGCGAGCTAAGAGATTCCCCAACCGGTAGACATATGTCTCCGAGACGAGCCTTGAGGGCCGCAAGTTCGACCGGGGAAAATTGGGCAACGGTGGATTCCATATATTCGTCTGCGAGGAAGACGTACATGGAAAGAACCATCATGTCCAGCAGAAACTCTGGTTTGGTTGGGAGACCTTGGCTTGTGCCGGGGAGAACCCACATGATTGGGATGTAATCGAGATATTTGTCTTTTTCTTTCGCATTCGTTGCTGGAAACACGTCCTTACGCATTGCTTGGAGTTTTGGCCGATATAAGAGTGCTTCGACGATGGAAGCTTTGATGAGATAGTAGGGTGAGCTTTGCATATGCTCGAGACCTGAAAAGAAGTCTGCAAAGACATGGACCTTCTGTACGATCTTCTGGATTTCTGGCGTGAGCCCGTCGCCACCACATGGCTCGCCATCCACATTACACACCGCTGATTGCGAATGGGTACTGGAGGACCAGTTGACGAATGCTGTAGAAGCTTCAGCTGGATTTGACATCTTCAACTTCTTGCATCTTGGCACCAAAGCCGCATCACCTTTTGCAATGGCTTCACGGACTCCCTTTCCTAGCGCTTCCAGGTATAGGAATTTTACCAGGGACTTCAATGCTATTAAGCTATGTGCTGTCGCTTCTTCGGACTCGTCCGAAGCCCAGGAACCGTCACTGTTCTGCGTTGAGAGTATACAAATCAAAGCTTGTACGCTGATGATTGGCATCCTCTCTTCTAGCAGGTCCTTTGGGACATCTAAGCGATTCCCATCCTTGATAAGCGCATCGACTGATGCGAAGACTTCCACCAAAACCATGATGGAATAGTAGAATAGAGCGGACCCTTTGGACTAAGTAGAATTAGCGATTCAATTAGAACTGGGAAATCGTGACTATACCTTGTCAATATCCGCCTTACCAGTCCACCACAAATCACAAAGCGAGGATAGTACAATCGAAACATGGCGCTGATATCCGTTCAGGCGTGGTACACGCAATACGGCGCTCAAAACATCATATTTGATTGTGAACGCTGACTTATACTCATTCGAACGTTCGATCAATTCGTCTTCGAGACTCGGGAGATCTAATGAACCTGGGGTCTGGTCGTGCAATTTCGCCACCGAATATTTTTTAAGTAGATCCTTAACGTCAAAAGCTGCTTGCCGCGCCATCTGCGCTACTCAAATTTACTCGATTTCTTGATCAATGAAAACTCTCAAGACTGCACCACTTCCCAGCGCCTCTTCCACAGGACTGAAGCTTAGCTATGTATAACATGTAAGATTCAAAGGTCTCGCAATGAGGTTAGGCTAAGGTAAAATACCTCGACAAGGGTGTTTCCACATCTAACGATAAAGAGATGGTAGCACTTCTGCTTCTCACTTGGTACGAGAGACAAGTACGCTCATCCCCGATGTGGCGTCTTCGTAGGAATCTGTGCCGGGAGGCTAGAACGTAGCCTTGACAGGTTTCAACCTACTCGTAAGAACATCCTCGACCCGGTTTTCGCAAGCCGCTGCGATCGTCGTTGGGGTTGTAAAGGAGCTGACTGTCTCTTGTGCCTGTATGGCTTATCATGGCTGGCACTACCGGAAGTTACTCCTATGCTTCTCGAGTCTCGAAGCAGTCATCCAAAGAAATAATGGTGTAGTGGGGGCAGCTTAACAGGATGTCGGAGCTGCAAAACCCCTCTTATCTGCTTCTGATAGGCGCAAGCATCAAGCAGGTTCAGCCTGCATTTGGGCGCCTTATATTGCGCCCAAGATCGCGAGTCATGAAGATTTGACTTTAACATCCTGCTTGTGGTTGCTAACAGATACTTGGGGGATGCAGATCATTCTGTGGAGGAGTCCTTCGTGTCTGGGGTGTTAATTGTCAGTATGGCAGGGTTTCTTTGCCTATAATCCCTGTTGCGCTAACAAATCACCCCGTGGATGGAAGCACGTCAAGATTATTGGCTGGCGCTAGTACGAGGCACTTCGGGTAACGCATCGCTGTAGCCGACGTGCTCCTCCGTAATCCTAGTGGCCATTCTTGTAATAAGGCACGTCGAATCCTTTACGCGCTCCACACGGAACAAATCCTGGAATTACGCTGGTGCAGGGCAGGTGCTCCCGAACCGCTCGGGTTTTGACTGTGATGCACGGCTAGGGAGGCTGAGCGACAGGGCAAGGCGACAAGGGGGTTCACGGCGGCGTTACTTGATTATTGACAGCCCAGGATTGCCTTAAGGCATCGGGACGATCCGTATTGGGCTTGTCTGGTTCTCATATCAGACAGTCTTCGGCAACATGCAGCGGTATGAATATTCCTCAAACATTCCCACTCCCCAAACGTCAAAATCTCCACGGAAATTTGGCACGACGCCGGTGACTAAACCAGATCTCAAAGCGGAATCCTCAGACACAGAGCAGAACCATATTCGGTATCCCACGGGTCTTAAGCTCGTTACCATCATGGTGTCGCTCATGCTTGGCACGACCCTGATGTCACTCGATACAACCATCATCTCTGTGGCTACGCCAGAGATATCCACTCAATTCCATGCCCTGGATGATGTAGGCTGGTATGGAGCGGCGTACTTGATGGCTCTTACCGCAGCGACCCCAATCGCAGCCAATTGCTATAAGTACTTCCACCCAAAAGCCGTCTACTTGACCTACATCGCAATCTTTGAAGTTGGTTCCATCGTTTGTGCTTCAGCGCCCAGCTCCCCTGTCTTCATTACCGGCAGAGCGATCGCAGGCCTGGGAGCGCCAGGATTGCTCCAAGGCGCTTTCGGTATTCTGACGTACGTCTGCACCCTCCAGCTGCGACCTTTGTTCCTAGGTATGGTCGTCAGTTTGTTCGGCCTCTTTTCCAGCATCGGGCCTGTGGTTGGAGGCGCCTTGACCGAAAGGGTGACGTGGAGGTGGTGTTTTTGGTTGTAGGCGCGTCCATCTCCTTGAACTGAATATTTTCGTTGACTCCAAATTCTGCAGGAACCTGCCACTGGGAGGACTGGTATTGTTGCTGATTGCCCTCTTTCTGACTTTGACCGGCGTTGATGAGTCAACACGCAAAATCCCTTTAACAACCAAAGTCCGGAAGTTAGATCTACCAGGTGCGGTTTTGCTCGTCGCATCTGTATCGTGCTTGTTCTTGGCACTTCAAGAAGGCGGTGTCAAAGTGCCATGGTCATCATCAAAGCCAATTGGACTTCTTGTAGGCTTCGGGCTTTTGATCATTGGTTTTGCAGCATGGCAGTGGAGGGCGGGCGAGAACGCGATGGTGCCTGTTCACTATCTCGGCAATCGCACTGTTCTCTGGGGATCACTCTATCTGTTCTTGGATAATATGGCTTCCTACCTTGTAAGCCCCCAATTAAATGTTTGGTTATACATTGTTGCTGACATGTGTGAGAGTATCTACTATATGCCCTTCTACTTCCAAGCGGCGCTCAATCGCTCCCCTCTCAGGAGTGGTGTTGAATACATGTCGCTCGCTGTTCCACAGATGATTGGGTTACTAGCCGGTGGCGGAATAACAACTGCGACTGGTCACTATGTAAGATTCTCGGTATGATCACCATTGATAACAGCTCAATAAGTCTTCCTCCAGATGCCAGTCATACTTGTTGCACAGGTGGTGTGTGGCATTGGGTCCGGACTCTTAACCACGCTCCGAGTCGACACCAGGACTGTACTGTGGGCAACGTACATGGTATTGACTGGCCTCGGTCTTGGTTTGGGGTGAACGTGCCACACATCGCAGTACAAGCGGTGATGCCCACGTAAGTACATTGATGCCATGGAAGCAGCACCAATTTCTAACGGCAATACTTTGGGTTTATGCAGTGATAATGACATCTTCATCGCTAACGGTTTGTATAACCCTAATCATTCATATTTGACAATATAACTGACATCGCGCAGGCATTGCGAGCTTCTTTGGCCAATTGGGAGGGTAAGCGTCTACAGGATGTTACCATTGACCAGGCGGAACAGCCTTTTGCTAATGGCATGATTATCTCCAGGGCCCTTGGAGTCCCCATTGGCATCGCACTTCTTATCGGCGGTCTTAAAAGTCAAGTGCCCAAGTACGCAGGTAGTGTTTCATCCGAAGCCGTGATTCGGAATGGAGCTCTAAACCTACAATCGCTGACGAACTCGCCCATCGCTCTTCGTGGACTTCGCGAAGCCTATGCAATTGCAATTTCACGAGTCAATATCTTCCTAATGGTCGTGATCTGCGTCTCTGTGCCTACATCTTTGGGCATGCAGTGGCTGAACATAAAGAAAGTCTCCATAAAGCGTGAGCAGCAGATATCGGACCTGAAAGGGCAGCATGAGCTGGTTGAGACTAAAACATCGTAGCGCAGATGTCAGAAGTAGACCGTGATTTAACGAACTCCAACGTTTCGTTGGACATCTATCATCGACGTCAATACTACGTAAGAATTCGGAGGGAGGCCAAAACCGGCTTAAGGAGAGTGTTTTGTGATGTAATCTCCAAGAACGGCTACTTTTCGCCCTCAAGATAAGATATCTCAAAACGACCAAACAGGCCTTTCGGATCATCGATTGATGTGCGGTTGCCTGAGATGCCTGAAGTAGCCTTAACACGTAGGCCCATCGCTCGGAAGGGTAAACGCCAAAGCAAATCCTTTGCTCCATATCCAACCAATAGCACCTTCCTGAGGATGCGGTCAGATGAAGTGCCTACAAGTAGTATGGCCCCACCATCTCGCATGTAGATCTTGCTGGACCGCAATGCAGTGCAGGACCCCGTTAGCTCTGCCTTGCTGCAACTGCTGCGCCGAGATACAAGAAGCTTAAAGTACTGGTCTGTATTTGCTCCTTCCTCCTACAGATGCAAGCATGATAGAGTCTCCACTTTTTCGTAGCCGATGCTGAGCGGAACCACCTCGCATGAGCGTAGAATAGCAACACTGGACTCTGTGCAAGAGGAACCGAGCATTGACTCATACACTAAATTAGTTCACTAGATAGTCAGTTTCGTTCTCGCGGCGTCGGGGTGCGGAATCACAAACGAGATTGTGCCATGGATCAGCTGTGGCACAGAGAATGCCCCTGTTCAGCTGCCTTGCGAACAAGCGGGCTCCCTTGATGGCCTATCTTATTGTTGAACATACTCTCAAGTCAGATAGAAACACACTGACAAGCTCAAAGTAAACAGTTCCTTCGGTCGTCGATTTGGGCTCCAAGCCTACCTCATAGAAATCGAGAAGTTCTTTTCGAAATTACCATGCAGAAAATAGAGGTTCAAGACTGGGTCCCCAGACTTATTAATGGTCTCCTCGACGGCTACGATCCATCTTTTGGACTTGGTTCGATGACTTGTAACGTCTACGACACGGCCTGGATCGCATGCGTGAAGAAGACCGTGCGTGGCCATTCTCAGTGGTTGTTCCCGTCCTCTGTCTCATATATTCTCGACTCCCAGTCACCGAATGGGGGCTGGCCGGCACATCCAGGCGAGGAAGACTCAGATGGAGTTGACGGCATTCTGTCAACGATGGCCGCTTTGTATTGCTTGACTCAGCATGAAAAAAACCCTCTGCAACTGCGCCATCTTCACAATGGTGGTCTTACAGAAAGACTCAACAAAGCCACCGCTCGACTAGGGACAATGCTTGAACCATGGCGCGTGGATCGTTGCAAAGCTGTAGGTTTCGAGGTCCTCATCCCTTCTCTTCTGGAATTGCTCTCGGCTGAGAGCATTTGGTTCGACTTCCCTGGACGGACGCTGCTCCTCCAAATGCGTGATAAGTAGCTATCCAAAGTCCGACCTGAAATGCTCTACATGAATGCACCGGTAGCGCTGCTACATTCACTAGAAGCATTCCATGGGTGCGGAGACTTTCCCTTCGACAAAGTAGGTCACCATAAAGTTGGCGGAAGCATGATGGCATCTCCATCTGCTACTGCCTCATACCTAATGCAATGTACCAATTGGGATGACGAAGCGGAAGCATACCTGCGTCTAGTCGTCTCGAATGAAGAAGGCAATGGCTCAGGCGGTGTGCCAAGCGCCTATCCGTCGACAAATTTCGAAGTCACATGGGTAAAAAAATCTCATCTGCTTGAATTGTCTGGTCGCTGATTATGGCGTAGGTCATTTCAACCATACTTGAAGCAGGCTTGTGGAACGAAGACGCCCATGCGAGTCTCCGGCCAAAGATTCTAAGGTTCCTCAGCGAGGCAAGAGGGAACGGAGAAGCGCTTGTTGGTTTTGGTAAGCCTCCTCCAGATATGGTCATAACGTACTAAATTCATAGCGCGATAGCTCCAGGCATCGAACCTGATTTAGACGATAGTAGCAAAGCATCAATCATCCTCAGTCTATTGGGAGAACCGGGCATCACAAGCCGCATAATAGACTATTTTGATTCTCAAAGTTGTCTGAAGACATACAACGCCGAGAGGAATCTCAGCCTCAGCGCTAATTGCAATGCGCTGCTCGCTATCCTTCTGGACTCTGAAGAGAGTCAGTTAAAGAGTAGGACAATAGAGAAAGTGAAAGCTTACATATGCGAGAGTTGGGGCAATGCCAATGGCACGCTTGAGGATAAATGGGCAAGTTCACTTCAGTCCTGATGAGACGCAAGGTAGCTAATACTAATTCTTGAATAGAACCTCTCCGGATATTACACAGCGATGCTAATGAGTAAAGCTTTCATTGAGCTGCTCAGAATATTGGACTCGGCAAGGTCTTCGCAACTGGCTCTCAAGCTGCTGTGCGAGAAAGCCATGCCCGTACTCCTTCAATGCCTGGTCCGGACGCTTCATTCGCAACATTTGAACGGTTCGTGGGGTTGCAAAGGGCCGAGAGAAGAAACAGCCTACGCCATACTTAGCCTCTCAAATTTACGGACTCTTCCCTTGGCTCAATATTTCCGGTGTGAAGTAATTTCCGCAATCGATCGCGGGCAATCGTTCCTAAAGATCTCAGATCCACGTATCGTCTTTCTAGCAATCGAATAAATTCGAAACGCATATATTAGCAATTAGATAAAAGCTCAAAAGCGAATTTAAGAAATTAACAATCTAATTTGTTAAATTACGTTATTACAACAAGACAATATTTTTGAAGAATTAATAAATCAAAGTGTATAAATCTCGTTTAAATTACTTAATTTTAAAAGATTGTTTGAGAAATTTATAAAAGAAGTTACGAATATAAAGAATAGCGCAACAACTTAACTAGATTAATCGTTAATTCAATATTCGATTCTAACTTTAGAATTGAATCGAATTGTTAAGAAATTGAATGAAATCAAATCGCTTAAAGAAGCTAGCTTATTACTATAATAAGTTTAGCTTAGTCGAAAAGTTACTATTTTAAGCAATTCGATTTTAAAAAAAAATCGAGAAACCAAATCTTGACGCTCTCACGTAATATTTTTGGTTTCTCGCGATTAGTTTAAACTTGACTCGCGACTTTCGAGCAAAAATTCTCGCTTAATTAGTTAAAAGTTGCCAAGAAAGACAAAGATAACAAGAATTATTAAACTTCGACAAACGTAAAAGAGTTTTCGCAACATTAAACATTTATTATTGCTATAAGACTATGTACAAACGTGTGACAAGACGTCGCTACATCGACGCAGACAAGACGAAGCTACATAAAATGTAGAACTATAGTTTAGAAAAACATTAATTCGTAAGAATTTCAAAAGAAAATTCTTAAAAAGAAAACTCTACATAACGTTAAGTCGCTATTACAAGAACTTAACACTAACATATTTATTAAATTATTAATCGCTAACATTACAATTGCTCTCTTCTTTAAAATTTTAATTCTTAAAATGTGTATTCGATGTCGCGATTGCGTTGCGACTAGATTGATCGTTAATTCAATATTTGATTTCAACTTTGAAATCGAATTGAATCGACAATTCAACTTTAGAAATCAAATCGAAAATTGATTCGATTTCAATTATTTTTGAAATTGAATTGAATCAAATCGAGTTAATTTTCGATTTTAATATTAGAAATCGAATCAAATTGTCAAGAATGTCAAGAATACTAAAAATAGTATAAATTAAGTTTAAATTTAGATTTTTTATTAATTACTAGATAATGCTTAGTAGTAATGCATTTATAAAAAGAAATATCTAGTATGTTTATTAATTAATTTAAATAGATTAACTATTTTTATTAAATTATTAATTAATTGTTACTAAAAATAATTAAATATACTAAAAATAATAGTTTTGTCAATTCGATTCGATTTTTCAATTCGATTTTCGATTCAACTTTTGAAATTGAATCGAATTATCGATTTCAACTTTAGAAATCGAATCGTCAAGACTTTCGATTTAATTCGAATTGAATTGTCAAGATTCGATTCGATTTCTTGAATTAAATTCGATTTCTCGAATCGACGCAATTAGTTTAGTTTAGACCAATCGTCGAGTCAAGTTTCGATATTAACATTCTAGTCTAATTCATATACTTGATATCAATCTCTTGACTCAACTTAAAATCGACTCGAGTCAACGATTTTTTGACTTGACTCAATCGACTCATCAAGCAATCGAAAATGACGTCAAAATGCCAAGATTTTCTATTTTTAAAAAAATTCGCATTATTTGAATTACTAAAAATAGTTTAAAAATAATAACGCACAAATAACATACAAATGCATTATCTAAATGCATTACTATATAATATTATAAATAAATTAATTAAATTAGTCAATTTGATTAAGTTGATTAATGCACTTTTTTAAAAATAATCTAAATTTTTCGAGTCTTGGCGAGTTGGGCCAAGTTATACGCTAAGTACTTCATATCTATCCTTTGACTTGACTCAAATACTTGAGTTAAGATTTCTAACCCAAATTAAGTCTTGACGAGCTAGAAATCTGACTCGAACTTGATGACTCGACTCGACGCGATCATTCTAATTATTTATGATCAATAAGAGAATTTTCTTTTTCTTCGTATATCAAATTATATTTGTTTTACTTTTAACATTTAGCTTTTTTCTTTAAGCAATTTAATTAAGTGTTAATTTTAACAATATATTTTTCTCTCGTTTCTTAATTTAAACTTTATATTTATTTTATTAAAGATTATTCTTAATATTGATTTTCGACTTGACGATTAACTTGTTCGCAAATTACATTAGCACAAATAATAATATAGAGATAACGAACGCAATTTATTACATTAACATTTCTTTCTTTTAGTATATTTTATTTGTTGTTCTCTAGTTAATCTTGATTAATTTAAAACTTAATTACGATTATTAAAGATAACTTACATTTTTTATTATATTTTTTAAGAAATTATAATTGTCTAATTGCAAATAAACGTAAACATTCGATATTCAATTTAATGTAATTTTCACAAAATATCTTTTATTAAGAAAGTCTATTTTAACATTATTCTTTTTCTTAGATTCTCTTTATAAGCACTCTTGTTATTAGTTAATAGATACGTTGTTATTCGTCAAATTTGAACAAGATTTAATCTAGATTTATATCTTTATTTAAGAATGTCTATTTAAATGTTACTTTATGTGACGATCTCTCTTTGTAAGTACGCTTTTAATTAGTTAACTTATTTGTTGTTATTTGTCAAATTTAGACAAAATTTAGTTTAGATTTTCTTCTTTATATGTAAGCAAATTTATTTAAACGTTGTTGTTCTTTTAAGATTCTTTTTGTAAACATCTCTCGCAATCAATTTACACAACATTTGTTATTTGTTAAATTTAGATAAAATTTAGCTCAAATTTAACTTGTATTTATTTCCTCGATTAAGAATGTTTATTTTTACGTTGTTTTATTTGTTAATTCTTCTTTACAAACATTCTCGCAATCAATTAATATCTTCGTAATTATTTGTTAAAACTAGATTAAATCTTCTTTAAATAACTTACATTTATACAATTATTGCTTACATGTTTGACGCTCATTCTTTATTAAAATTGTTAGTTAATCGCTCAAATTAATTTATTCTTATGTATTTTGTTATTCTTTAAGTTTTTAAATACGAATTTTTTATTCGAAGCATTTATTAAATTCTTGTTATTGTTTTATCGATTACGTCGCTTCAATAAGCACTTAAATTTTAATTTATTAGTATTTAAATTTAAGAGAGACTTTTAAAGAAAAATATGTAAAATCTTGTCGTTGTCGAACTCGTTAATAGCTTTTTCGTTGCGAAATACAATTTTTTGTCGCAATTGTCGTATACATTTTTCTCTTTATATTACGAGTTAATTGTTTTATTTTTATTGTATTTTCTTGTAAACATTTGTCAATGCATTATAAATATAAAGATTGTAATCGTTAACAAAATAAAGTATATATCTTCGATATATTAGTCTTCGAAATAAATAAATATTTGCGTTTTGTGTTTAAATTTCTTGATACAATAACAAATTATAGTTTTTATTATTTTAATCGTCTTTAAAGTTATAGAATTAAACATGTATTTAATTAAAAAATTAATTTTAAAACTTTCTTAATTATTGTTAAAAAATAAAGATGTAAAAGTCTTAATTATTATTAAGTTCGCAAACAATTTAAATTGTTTCTTTTAATTGTAATTTAATAAAATAATAATAAAGATAAACAAACTTACATCTTAAATATTTTTATTCAAAAAAATTAATTTTAATAATAAGATCTAAACGTAATTACGCGACTTTCTATTGTTAATAAAGTTGTAATAATTTTTAATTATATTGCAAACTTGTTTTATTATGTAAAATTAACAATTCTTTATTGCGTCGTAAAGTTACAATTAAAAAAATTTTCATTTATAATAGAAAAAAATAAAGATAATATCTTTCTTGTTTTCTTTAATATAAAAACATTTTTTACATTGTTATTACGTTAGTTTTTAACACTTTTTATACAATTAATTATTCTTTTTTACACACGTTTTATTAGCATTAATAATTTAAATTTTTGTCAAAAATTAACATGAGATTTATAGCTCTTAACGTCGTATTTAATGACAAATGTAATTTGCAAAAAGATATATATCTTGCGCATAACAATTTTATGTTTTAACGTAAAAATATATTTCGAACATTATTTTGTTTTGTTTTATAAAATAAAAATATTAATACAATATTAAGTCTTGTGTAATAACATTGCATTTTTTCGTCTATTTACGAATTCGAAAATCTATAATGTAAATTTCGTACAATTAATTTTTGAGAACGTAATATTAAGCTCGACGTTAAAAGATTAAAACGAATGTGAAAAATACGTTTTTTAATTTCGAATTTGTTCTTAACGAACGCAAGATTAATAATAAATTGCATTTAATTAATAAATATTCTTGTCATTAAAAATAAACTTACATTGTGTCGTATTTGTAACGATAATATTCTTATTATATTGTTTTCTTAATTGTTAAATAATAACGTTTTTCTTTTACGCTTAAGAAAATCGCGTAATGTTTTAAAAATCTTAAATTCTATTCTATTAATCGAATTGTTATCATTTTTTTACGAGAAAATTAATGTATATTTTTAAGAATTTAATAAGCAATAATTGCGTTTATCGCTTATATGTGCGAAGTTCGCTTAAGAATTATTTGCAACACGAAATTAAATGTTCGAATAAATTAATAAAACACTATATTTAGAATAGCGTAAATTCGTTAAAGATTAAAAAACTAGTAGAAAGAACGAAGATAAAATTGTATTAAGAAGAAAAACAAACGAAAGAAACTATTGTAATGTGTCAAGATACGCTAGTTTTAAATCTAAATTATATTTGATCAAAATTTGATTAAGATTTAATCAAGATTTAACTTAAATCTTAATAATTTTTACTTAAGTAAAAAAGATAACATTTATCGTTACTTAGAAATGCTTTGCTTTCGCTTATTTGTTAAAGTTTTCTTTATATTTTTTACAATTTTATTTAACATTATTGATTTAGATAATTATACACAATTTAAAAAATTTGAGTTCAATTGTATGCAATTCGATAATAGCAATAATGCGAACAATTTTTATAATAACGTCAAAAGTAATGATTTAAGCAATAATAAGACGACTATCACAAATATCGAACTAGATAGTAACAATAATAACGATATCGAAAAAGATAATAATAGTCAAAAAAAGACTAGCACAAAAATTAAGCTAAACAATAACAATAATAGCGACAACAAAGAAAGTAAAAATCGAAGAAATAAAAACGAACAAGAGAGCATTAAAGAAAAGAATTATATAATCACAAACGATAAATCTTACTTTTTTAGCATCGATTTACTCGTAATAAATTATAGCAAAATATCACTTATTGTCTCTAGTAATATTAATACGTTTATTAAGAATAATTTAAGTTTTGTTAACTTAATTTACATTTATCTTGTCGCTTCGACTATTATAAAGATGTATTTTGCGTCAATAAAAACTAATTTTTAAACATCAAATTATTAAAAAATCGATTTCGTGTCTTCTTTATAATTATCGCTCTTTATCTTGAATTGTTATTCTCTTATAAGATTAATTGAGTCGTATTGTTAAAGTAAAAATAAAATCGTAAGCAATAAACATAAGTTCGACAAACTTAACATTTATAAATTACGTTCAATTATTAAATTTATAACAATTAAGAATGTTTGTACATGTTGTATATTTAATTAATATTAAAAAACATCGCTAAATGCATCTTTATGTTTAAGAATATAAAAAAGATGTTAAATTCGATGTTTTTAATCTCTCAATACAATCGATAAGTTAAATGACATTTTTATTACTTATATAAAGTCGTCGTTCTTATTATCTACAATACTAGACAGTTAAATCGAGATATCGTTCGCACAATTAACAAATAATAATATAGAATTGTTGTTTTTGTCACTTAAATTAATTATCGTTTTTTTGTACTTTAAAGATTTTGTGTTACATATTATTAATAACAACTTATTCGTTAAACGACAGTTTTGATTGTTAATTTATTTGTTGTTCTCTTCTTCGTTTATAGCAATAATGGAAAAAGCACAAACAAAATCGTTATTGTTTTTTTTTCGTATATAAAGCAAAGCGATATTTCATAATTCGATTCTATTATTTTTGTCAAATTTATTCTCTTTGTCTTCGTCTTCTATGTACGAAGATTCTATTTTAAATAAATATTATGCGAGAGAATAAAATAAAAAAAGACAAACATTAAGTCAATTATTGTTATATAATTTAATAAATAAGATTTTAATTAAGTCGTTTTTTTAAAAATTCGATAACGACGACGTAACATTAAATAAAATCAAGTCGTAAAATTACATTACTATTGATAACAATACACTTAAATCGTTATATCTTGTAAGAAAAACTTAATCGTATATTAAAACAAGCAATAATATTAATTTTGACAATAATAAAGCTAATAATTTGTCGATTTTTGTGTTTAAATATTCGCATTATATTAGAATTAGTTTTTTTTTTTTTCGTCAAGATGTACACATCTTAATCTCTTTATTAATCTTTTCTTATTTAAGATTGTTATCTTCTAAGTTTTGCAACATTTGAACGAATTGTCATTATTATCAATTGCGTAAATAATTAAAATGCGAAATTACAAAAATTTCTAAAAAAATACGTAAATTTTAAGAATTGTATGTTAAATGTTATTTAACGAACGTCTAATCTTATTTATTGTTTTTTCGATTAATTATCTTATAATTGTTTTGTTTAAATTTTGATTAAATCTTAAGCTTTCAAAATTATAAATTTTTAAAATTAAAAAATTAATTAATTTTAAAACTTTGTTACTTCGTAAAGATTTTTTCGTCAACATAAGTAAGATTCGCGTCTTTGCTTTTGTTTTTAATGTTTATACTAAATATTCTATTATTAACGCAATTAAGAATGTTAAATGTGTTTCAATTTATATTAATCTTTTTATTACAAACGAAGACAATAACGACAAGAAAAAAGTAATTTCTTTTTACGCAATCGCTCTTATAATTAACATTATTAAAAAGTATAAAGATCGCATTTTAAATTTCGTATTTTAAAAGTTCGTATTTTTCTTTAATTTGAACGCTAGCAATATTAATTAAAATCTTGCGTAAAATAAATGTTTTTAAAGACAAGATTTTTAACATCTAATTTAAATCTAATCTAAAATAGATGTTCTTAAAGATTAGACTTTCGACATTTGAAAATCAAGATAATTTAAATTTAAATTTAAATTAATCTTCTTATAGAAAAGATCTTAATATTCGAAGATTAATTTAAATTAGATTTAAATTAAATTTAGTCTAAAACAATTGCTTCTTAAAGAGAAAACTCTTAACATTCAAAGAATAATTTCACTTAAATTTGATTTAAATTTAGCTCAAAACAATTACTTCTTAAAGAGAAGACTTTTAACATTCTAAAAATAATCTAGTCTAAAATAATTACTTCTTAAAGAGAAGATTTTTAACATTTAAAGAATAATTTAATCTAAAACAATTTCTTCTTAAAGAAAAGATCGTTAACATTTAAAGATTAATCTAGTCTAGATTTGAGTCAAATTTAACGTAGAACAATTGCTTCTTAAACAAGGAATCTTTAATATTCGAAAAACAATTTAATTTAGATTTGAATTACGTAAAACAATTGTTTCTCAAAGAAAAAATCTTTAACATTTGAAGAACAATTTGACTCAAATTTAAGTTATGTAAAACAGTTGTTTCTTAAAGAAAAGACTCTTAACATTTGAAGAATAATCTAAGTTAAATTTGAATTAAATTTGACGTAAAACAATTGCTTCTTAAATAAAAAATCTTTAATATTTAAAGAACAATCTAATTCAAATTTGAGTTACGTAGAATAGTTGTTTCTTAGAAAAAAGATCTCTAACTAGATTGATTGCGTCGAGTTGAGTCATCAAGTTCGAGCCAAGTTCTTAACTCGTTAAGACTTGAATTAAGTTAAGATTTTAATATTAAAAAGTCGATTTAAGTCACAATGTTAATATTAAGTATTTGAGTTAAGTTACGATGTTAATATCGAGTATTAACTCGAATTTTCGATTCGATTCGTCAAAATATAAAGCAATTTAATAATAGAATTTGTAGACATGAATTGTGTGTTAAATCTTATAATTTTTTTTTAAAATGTTGCATAGTAATGCAATTAAATAATGCATTTGATTTTTTTTAATGTTTGTGTAATAATTAGTTTAAAATTATTGTAATCTTTCGATTAACTTCATTGTTATCAAAAAAAGTGCATGTTCGAACAACAATTTAATTGACACATTTGCTAAGAAAATTATATAATTAAACAACAATTTCGTTGACACATTTGTTCGAAAAAATGCATAATTAATGTATATAATAAGACAATACGTTTAGTAAATAATGCAACAAAGTAATGCAATTGATGAACTATATAGTTAAATAACTTGTATTCTTGCTATTTATATTTAATATTAAACTATCTAAATATAACGAAAACATTTCGATTTTAAAATTTCGAGTATTACGACGAATGTTTACTTTTTATCATTATTATAGTGGATTTCTAAATTAATTATTAATTGCGTTATCAATTGTATATTTTTCTACTAAATAATCTTACGCTTTGCGTAAATAACAAACAAATTGCTATCTACATACATAAAGTAAAACATTAGTAAATGTCGTAAAAAATCAACGATAATGCAAATAAATAATGCATTTACTAAAAAAAAATTAATTAAAAACGCTTTAATAGTTTTCTAAAGTGTTTTTAATGTCGAAGCTTAAATTTTGTAGTTTTTATCACTCAATTCGTTTTTGAATCTATTGTTGAAAGCTTCATTTTAAAGAATTTCTCGCATTAGTTTTTCGAAAAATCTCTTAAAAATTAACAAACTCGCAAACTTTTAATATTGACGAATTTCTCTTAGAGTCACAATTTTAGACTTAAATTTACGCTTCTTTTATTGCAAAAACTTAGTTAATAATAGTTCGTTGCATTACTTGTTTGCATTATTTTTTAAATTTTAAACGTCGTACTTTTAGATAGAATTTTGCTTTTATCTTTGCTAGCTTCTTTATCGTCGCAATCTCGTAATGTTATATTATTACAAGTTGATTTTTTGATTTTTTGATGTTTTGCATTAAGCATGTTAGCAATTTGCAACAAAGAATGCATTATTCGAATGCATTATTTATTTATTTAATACGCATCATTATAAGATCGTAAGTAAGAAGTTGTTCACGTTAATTATTTAAAAAAATTGTATTAACTTAAAGATAATTGAGTTGACGAACGATAATGTGATCAATGAGAAGTTCGAGACGTTATTTTTTCAAAATTTCTATGTTAAAGTCTCTTTGACAATGACGTCAATGCGAAGATATTAATCGTCTTCGCTTAAAAATAAAGATTAACGTTGATTTCGTTAAAAAAGAGTTTATATAATTATTGTAACAAACTATATAATTATTAACAAATAAACGATTACATTATTAATTTGCATTATTTTGTCAATTTTGTTAGTTCGTTGCGTTTCGACTTTTGAAGTTATAATTCTTTTTTCATAATAACGACTAAAATAGTTCTTAAACTCTTTCTTGTACTTGTCGTAATAAGAATGATTAATTTTATTAAAATTTTATTTTTAACATTCTTTGTGTTTTAATCTTAATACAAGTTTAACTTTTAAGTAGAATCTAAAATTATAACGAAATTATATATTAGTTCGTCTTTGTCTTTAGTTTTAAAATAGTACTTCGCGAGTTTTGTAAAAGTTAATTCGCAAGCTTTGATAACAAATGTTTTTGAAAAATACGCATTATTGCGTATAATTCTTTTAACAACATTAAAATAATTAAAAAGAGCATTAAATAATCGAAATTTTAAATGCATATTAACATTAATTGTTCTAAACACAATTAAAATTAATTTATAGAAAGAACATAGCATATTGTTAATAAACAATACTAGTAATTATTCGTTATCTTTTAATTAAATAGCTTGAATCTTTAAGTTTTTCAAAATTTTGTTAATTTATATATTAATTATGTTGCGCAATTAATATGTACGTCGAAGCATTAAATAGATAGAGTTTCAACGAATGCGAATGTCTTGTATTAATGTTTAAGACTTTGTTTTAACTTCAATTTAAAGCTTTTAAAAACAAAGCTTTCGTTAAAAAAAACTATTAATAGCAACTATAAAAGTGCGAATCTAATTTAATTATTAGCAAATGCATTATCTTTTTGCATTATTTACTTACAAAATATTTTTTTAACAATAGTGCACAAATTATTGCTTATAATTACATTTTTAACTTGATCGTTTTCTAATAATAACATAATATTGTTATTCAAAGTTTTTAATTTAATGACTTTAATAAACTCTTAAGTCACGAGATTAATAATATGAATTATATAAAAAATCGAATTTTGTGTTTTATTTTATGAAGTGTCGCGTCAATTAAGTGTTTTTTTAAGCTTTTCTTTTAAAGTGTCATTGTTGCTTGCATTTTTTGTAACAACATTAAAAAGTTTGTTTTTAATATTATATGTGTTTAAAATTTTAAGAAGCTCTTGCATTAAATAACAATCAATATGTTTAACTTAAAGAGACATAAATTTAATAAGATGTTTACGATATTAAAATGCAATATTTATTCAATATATTAATACTTTTAAATAAACAATTTTTTAAAAACTAGATTATGCGTTTAATGTAATAAATACACATTGTAATTTTTTTAGATCTTGCTTTATCTTAATACGAATATTATTATATTTTAAGAAAATCATAAATAACTATTTAGTGCGATGCATAAAAATAAGATTTAAACGAAGCATTTGCAATAACTGTCAAAAATGCTTATTTTAAATAATTCGAAAAGATAAATTTAAGACAATAAAGATCTTGCACAATATTTATTCTTAATTAAATTAATTAAATTAAAACGCTAAGTTAATATAATTTTTCTTCTATTAATTTATTAACTTTTCATTATTTATTTGCATTATTAAATTAAATTTATACGATTAAAAGTTAATTCAAACTATGAAAAAGAATTAGATCGTTTTCGTTTTTTGCAAACAATTGTCTTGCGATGTTTAAATATATTGATTATACTAAAGTCATTTATAATTGTAGAATAATTTAGAATTTTAAGACAATTTTTGCATGTTATCTTAGAATATTTTTTTAATGTTAAGATTATTTAAACAAATATATTTTAAACATTGAATTGTTTATTTGCTTTAGTTTTTTTAATTTAAAGTAAATTTAATATTCTTTTTTAAATCTTGTTTGTGACATTGATGTCAATAGATGTTTGTAATTATTATTGTTAAAATTAAGCATTAATATTAAGATTTTACTTAACGTATTCGTTGTTCTTTTTTAATTTTAAAAGAGAACTATTTTGACGAATTTTATTAATTGCTTCTTGAAAAGCTCTTTTTTTTTCAAAAAAAAATTAATTAATATTTTATAAATTTTAACTTGCGAATTGATTAAAATGAAAATTACTTAAAACTAAATTATGCAACATCAAGAAACTAGACTCTTTCTTAATCGAAAATATTAATAAATTGTATACATCGTTAGAATTAGACATTTTGCAATATATTTTGCAAAAAATAGCAATCTTGATAACAACAATAAATTATTTAAAAATGAACACTAATAATGTAATAAAATAATGCAATAAAATAATGCAATAAAATAATACAAATAACGAGAAAATAATAAAGAAAAAAATTGTTTCGTTCTTGGCGCATAAATCTCTCGAAAGTCGTGACGTAATAAATTCAAAAATAGAAATTCTTAACATTATGACGACATTTTCGATTGCTTAACGATTCGAGTCAATAATTCAAATCGAGTTAGAAATCGAATTAATATCAAGTTGAATTACGATATTAATATTAAGAATTCGAGTTAAGTTACGATGTTAATATCGAGTATTCAAGTCGAGTTAAAAAGTTGATATCGATTCCTGACCCAACGATTAGTTTATCTCTAACATTCGAAAAACAATCTAACTTAAATTTAAGTTACATAGAATAGTTATTTCTCAAAGAAAAGATTCTTAACATCTAAAGAACAATTTAAGTCAAATCTAAGTTAAATCTAATTTAGATCTAGCTCAAAACAATTGCTTCTTAAAGAAAAAATCGTCAACATTTAAAGATTAATCTAATTTAAATCTAAACTAGATTTGACGTAGAACAATTGCTTCTTAGACAAAAGATCAAATCTAGATTAGATTGTTCTTCGAATGTTAAAGATCTTTTGTTTAAGAAGCAATTAATCTAGACTAGATCTAGTTCAAATTTGAATCAAATTAATCTTCGAATGTTAACGATCTTTTCTTTGAGAAGCAATTGTTCTAAATTAGATCTAAACTAGATTTGACTCAAATTTGATTCAAATTGTTCTTTAAATGTTGAAGATCTTTTCTTTAAGAAACAACTATTTTACGTAATTCAAATTTGAATCAAATTGTTCTTTAAATATTAAAGATCCTTTGTCTAAGAAGCAATTGTTTTACGTCAAATTTAACTTAAATCTAAACTATATTAATCTTCGAATATTAACGATCTTTTCTTTGAGAAACAATTGTTCTAAATTAAATCTAGATCAAATTTAATTTAGATTTGACTTAGATTGTTCTTTAAATGTTAAGAATCTTTTCTTTAAGAAACAACTATTCTACGTAATTTAAATTTGAATCAAATTGTTCTTCAAATATTAAAGATCTTTTCTCTAAAAAACAATTGTTCTACGTGACTCAAATTTGAGTCAAATTGTTCTTCGAATATTAAACATTTCTTGTCTAAGAAGTAATTGTTTTACGTTAAATTTAATCTAGATTTAACTTAGATTATTCTTTAAATGTTAAGAATCTTTTCTCTAAGAAACAATTGTTTTACGTGACTATAAGATTGTGTACAAACGTGTGACAAGACGTTGCTACATCAACGTACATAAGACTAGATTATATAACATGTAAAACTATAGTTTAGAGAAACATTAATTCGTGAGAATTTTAGAAGAAAATTCTTAGAAAGAAAACTCTATACGACGTTAAGTCGCTACTACAAGAGCTTAACACTAACGTGTTTATTAAATTATTAATCGCTAGCATTACAACTATTTTTCTCTTTAAAATTTTAATCTTTAAAATGTGTATTCGATATTGCGATTGCGTTGCAATTTCGTTTTCTTTACAATATTAATAGTTTTTCAAACATCATAATAATAATGCTTTGCTTTTCTACTTTTTGTAAACGTATATTTTCGCGAAGTGTGCAACAATAATTCGCTTCGATTTATCGTCGTATAAAAGAAAAAAAAAGTTTGAATTGTCGAAAAAATCTTTTTATAGACTTTTTTTATTCTTTTGATAAATATTATTTGTCGCATTAAGTTTACGCATTTATTTTAATTATTTAATCTTATTTATAAAAAAACTTCTTACATTTTGTTTTTTATCTTTATTTAACATTTTATGCGAGAGAAGTTAAGCAACAATCTTGATTTTTCTCGTATATTATCGTGAGACGTTTTATTTTCTTTAATAAAGTCTTATTGTAAATTAATTATATATTAATAAGCAAAAAGATATTTAAATTCTTAGCAAAAATATTTAATTTAATTTTAATTATTATATTACTATTTTAATGTTACGACAATGCGACAACATTCGACGCTATTAATTTTGAAATTTCTTTTTTAATGTTATTTATTATTTTAATAAATCGATCGAAATTTCTTTGTTATATTCAATTTGATTAGCGTCGTTAATGCGCTAGTAATATTTATTTACAATCTTTAACTTTTTTTTTTCGCATATTAATTTCTATAACGAAGTAATAAGTAATTGCAAACGCTTCTTCTATTGCTTGTATTACTAACAATAATAATACGCGTAATAAGATAAATTTAAGTAAGTAATTTTAGATTTTTCTTTGCATTTGTTAATAACTTGAAATAATATTATTATATTTAACGTTTTGCAAATTGCAACTTAATTGATGTAAGCACTATTGCATGCGAATGTTTTAACTTCGCTACATATAAGATTAACGATATAACATTTTATTACGAATATGCTTTTGCTAAGTTTTTTTGCTCGTGTCTTCGTTATCTTTCGCAAGTTCTCTTATTTTCTTTGTCTTTGTTGTTTCTCTTATTTTAAGAAGAAATTCAATTATATTGTAAATATTTACTTTTGATTTTTTATAATTGCTTACGCTCTTAATGTCGCAAAACGAAAAATTGTCGCTACGATTATTACGTTAAAAAGCGCAAGATTATACGTTTTATTTCTTAATTATATATTTGATTTACGATTTAATGCGTTGCGATCTCTTAACAATTCGTTAAACAAATTAATACTTTGCTAATTTTCTACGCGTATGTTCTTAATAACAAGAATATCGAAATTAATTAATTTAAGTTTGCTTCGCGAGTTCGACGCTATTTACGATTTATGTACGCATAAATTAGACAAAACAATTTGACTTCGCATTCAAGTTAAGAGAATTTGTTAATTTGTATCGATGCGAATTTGCAACGTTTCTAGGAAGTCTAGCAAAAAATATTGAACATAATGTGTTATCGCATCAATCTTAATGCTCTTTCTTTAAAAGAATTAAATAAGAACGAAGAATTTAAGTTTAACTTAATTGTTACAAAAGACGACGTTGCTCTTAACAAAAAGACGTCGTAAATCTTGCGTAACTCGAAGAACTTATTAAAAACGACATTATTCGTTTCGTTCTTTATTTTTAAGTCGAACTTCTATAAAGAAGAGCGACGTAAATATCTAGACGAGATTTTTCTCGTATATTATAAGCTATTTTTATAGCTTATACGACTTAAAATTTTATGCAATACGAAACGTTACTTGCGTTATTCTTTCGCTTTAATTGCGCAATTTTATGTTGTTTATTAACGTTATTTATTTTCGTCGAAGTTTCTCTTGCAAAGCGAAGCTTTAAATTTCTCGAATTTAATATTTTCTTATTAAGAGATTCTTTTGTCTTGTACTCTTTGAGTTTTCGTTGCGCATACGCTAAGTAACTTTTCGAAATTCAATAATTCTTACATAATAAAAATTCTTTTTATCGAACAAAATATTATAATTTATAATATTTTTGTTTGTTATTAAAAATATTTTCGATTTTTAATTTTTAATTTTTGTCAATAAGTATTATGTTCTTTGATGTAATTATGTTCGCATTTCGATAATATAATTTTAACAATAAAATGTGAAAAATAAAATAAATTTATTACTTTTTAAAAAGACGAAAACAATATATTTACTTTTTAATAATGTTTTTAACTTCGAACAACTTTATAAATTTGTAGAACATTCTTTTTTAAACAAACGTTTAAGAGATTTTTCGTTAAAAGCATAATTTTATCCCTTTTATAATACTTTTTTGAAATAATTATTTTATTGTAATTGCGAATTTGTGTTTATTGTGCGAACTAAAAATAATTTACAAAATAATTTTGTTTATTTTACAAAGATTAAACTTGTTTTCGAATAATCGAAACGTCGAAGCAATTTTTGTTATTCTAGTTAAATTTAAAATTCGTAACGACATTAAACATCGTTTTAAAAAGCAACAACTTAATAAACGTATACGAGACGCTATTGTACATATATTAAATTAAAGCAAAGCTAGAAGCGAATTTCAATTATTTTGTTTATAATTGCAATAGCATCGCAAATAATGTTTTAATATTTAATTTTATCGTTCGATTTAATTATTAATTTAAAAATAAAAAGTTGTATTTAACTTTTATTTAGTGCGAATGCGATAATATATTGCGAATTAATAATTATTAATAAAGAGCAATTCTTAATTAAAAACGATCTTTCGAATTTTAAAATATATAAATAGCATTTTTTCGAATAATGTGTTTGCTAAATCTTTCGCAATTTTTATAGACTTTGCAAGTATATATAACGACATCTTTAAATATTAATCAACAACTATTAAGATAGCGTCGTAAATGTTGTTGTCGCAACAATTAACAAATAGTTCGATAACAAAGTTTATAAAGATTTTTGTTTAAAGTCGAACTAAAACTAATAGTAATGTCAATTTATTATATAAACAATAACGCGATGTTTTGTTACGCTAATATATATTGTATCTTCTAATGTATGCGTCAATATTTAACGTTATCTTAAATTAATAGAACTTTCTACTTATTAGAATTCTCGTTTTCTTGATTTCGAAATGTCTTGTTAGCGAGTTGTCATAATGTAATTTAAGAAGTTTCTCTTTAAAAAATGCTTCATTTAAGATAAGAATTGCATGAAAAAAAAATAACACTCTCTTGTAAATTAATTACTTTTATTTAGCGCAAACATTACGCGTATTGTCTAACATTAATTGTTCTTTAATCTTAAGAATTGTTAAATTTTTATTTTGAAACTTCTTAATTTTGATCAACAATAAGAAGAAGAAACTTTCTAAATATTTTTTTTTGTACGTTGAACAAACGTCATATTAACGCAATTGCTATGTTATAGCGCTTTAAGCAATTTTTACAATTTCTTTCTTTGTTATTTTAGTGTTTATAATCTTCTTATTTATAAATATATTATAAAAGAGTTCTTTAAATAATTTATTATTAAACTTCTTAATTATAAAAGTCTTAATTTCGTTTTTAGAAGTGCGAAGATTGCGCTCTAACGACGTCTTAAATTAATATCGAAATTATTTTAATAATTGCAATTGTAATGTTTTTTAACTTATTTTAAAGAGTAAGCAAGCAAATCTCGTTATTTACATTTTTCTTATAATTAGATTGTCAAAACAACTTATTTGCGAAATTATTCTTTCTTGTGCGATATTTAATTTCGAAATTATATTTCGCTAAAGTAAAAACTTATTGTATTTAATAACAATTTAACGTCGTTATTTTTATAAAGTAGTGCAAATTGTTATAATTCGTTAATACAATAATTGAATAATAACTTTTCTTAAGATAATGTTTTCATTACTTAAATCTTATAACAATTGCGAACAACTCTTAATTATAAGTTTCGTATTGTGTTTTTACGAAAATTATTTTTCTTAAATAAAATGCAATTAAATGTTACGTTGTTTGTTCGATTTAATTTACGAAATATACTAATTGAAAGAAAATAACAATAATAACAAATTTTAAGACGTTTGTTTTAACACGAATGTAATTCTTGAAATCAAAGTGCACTAATATAAATGTTCGCGTAAAAATAAAAATAAGCTTTTTAAACGTTGCTATAACGTTCTTGTTAAATACGAAAGATTTATTTTGTTTCTCTTGCTTATTGTCTTTTAATAATTTCGTTAATACTTAAATTATTTTTGCATAATATTGAACAAATCGTCTATAAAAGTTTGCAAATTCTAGAAACATTTAAAATTCACAAAGAGTAGTTGACTTAAATTACGTTATAATAAAGTTTATACAATGTAAATTTATTAACACATCGTAACTATTTATAATGTATTTTAAAAATTTAATTAAGATTGTTATAAAGAAGCATTTTAATAACTTAACATAAAACTTATATAATTGCAAGCGTTTAAAAACTTAACAAATGCAATCTTAATACTTCTTTTATATCTTTAAGTAAATTAAGATATTGTCGAAATACATTACACAAATGTAATCAATTAATTTTCGCAATACTTTATTAATTTAAGATTAGAAAATAACTAATGCATTCGTTAATTTAAATAACATTATTATATATTTGAAATAATTGTATTGTGTTTAAAAAGCGATCTTTTATTTATTATCTTAACAAATGCGAATTCAATAATAAACGTTTTTAAAATTTAGCTTTGTAAAGTAGACAACGTTAATTAAACGATTTAGCGTTCTTTTGATCAAAGATAAAGAACATTTATTTTTAATAATTATAACATTAAGATTACGATAATTGACACACAATCTTAAGCTATTATTACTTTTTAATATAAACAACATTAACGCATTAATAAAACTAATAAACTTACAAATTTTGCTTAGCGCTAAATTCTTCAAAAGATATTTTTGCAAAATATCTAATTCTTTCTTGAAAAAAAAGTATAACAATTTGTAAAGAAGCTCTTTACTTAATAATAAATCAATATTATAATTCTTTTTTCTATAATTGAAAAAAATAAATGCGATCTTTGAATTAAAAACGTTATTATAATTTTTGATGCATCGCATCTCTTTAAGAACGTCGCGCAATTAAAGCTTTTCGTTTACATTAAAATAATAATAAACAAAAGTAAATACAAAAATAAATTTTTTATGCTTCAAGAAATCTTTTAGAGATTTTAGCACAATTATCTTCTTAATAACTTGATAGCGCTAGATTAACGTATATTAATCGATATATAAATTTGTCTTTATTATTTAAAAAAGATCGATAATAATATTGTGTGCAACGTTGTTAAAGACGTAAAAGACTTGCTTCGAAACGTACTTACGTCTTTTATTATCGCAAATCTTGATTTTTGCAATGTAAAATCTTGTAAATTAAGTCTTTTAAATTCGTAAATGCTTTTGCTTTAATAATAAAACATTAAATCTCTTTAAAATGTTACGATTTTATTAGTTGTTCGCTAATACAATTGACGTAAACGTCTTTATTAAGAGAATCTCTTCGTTTGTGTCATTTTATGTCAACAAATATTAACAATTTTGTAAAGAGTGTCTTTGTTTTATGCTTTTAATTCGCAATAGCGATTACAATTTTCGCAAATTCATTTAGTTTTTCGACTTATTAGAGACTTTCTTAATAATAAGTCGCGACAAAAGCGCATTTTAAGCGCTTATTACAAAGCTTAATTAAAAGTTCTCTATTATATTTACTTGCGTTTTCTTAAATGATTTAAGACAATTTTTTACAATATATTTTTTCTTTTCGCAATTATAATAAATGCGTTTATCTCGTATAATATTGTTAACTTTTCTTAAGTTATGAAGAGAAAGTTTGTTTATGCTTTTTTAACAACTTGCAATCGCAAAGACGTTGCAAGTTTTACTCGTTAATATAATTTTTTTTGTCTTTAATTGTAAAAACTTTCTCTAAAATTGCGAAATTTAAAAAATAATTTTCTTTTAAAGATTTTATTTAGTATCTTAAATCTTAAAAATATTGTATTCTTTATGCGTTGTGTTAACGCAACAAACGTATTCTTTATCTTAGAAATTTAAATTACGTTATTAATTTTTTTTCGAAAATCTTTTTTTAATTTATGCAAAAAATAATTACGTTATTAACGTTCAACATATTTGTTAAGATTTACTTCGAACATTTTAAGATATATTACGAAGTTGTTGACGCTTTGCGACGATTATTGCTTAACGTTTTTATATTTTTTAAAAAAAAAAAAAAGATAATTTTTTAAATTCTTGATAAGATTGATTAAATACTTAGTAAACTATTTTTAATTTTATTTTTTAATTTTGTTCTTATTTTTGTTTTTGTAATTCTTTTATCGCAACGCAAACGCATCGCGAAGAAACTATTAAACTTAATAAATCTTTATAATTTTTTTTAGAAATTACTCTTTATTAGCTTCGAAAAAGTTTTTAGTATTTCAAGTTTAATCTTTTTATTTTTTAAAGTTTTTTTTATAATATAAATATAAATTAATCGATTTTATAAATTGTGCGAAACGCTATTTCTTAAACATTAATTTGTTATTTTTATTGTTAAAGTTGTTTTTGTAAAAGCGATGCAAACTAGACGCTTTAACTTCGTCTTAATAAAAATATTCTTTAAAATGTTTGTTTTTTGTTTAAGCAATATAAAAATCTGGTTTTGTTTAAATTTTATGTTTCTTTGTTTACTTTTTAACAAATAGCTTTTTATAATTAATATTTTTATCAAATAATAACGACAATATAGCGTCGTTATCTTGCGAAGATTTTTTTTGTAATATAATTTCGAGATTCGTAATTGACGCAAACTAGATTCTCGCATTGCTTTCGTTCTTTAATTATTAAAACATTATAATATTGTTATTGTTGTTTAGATTTTGTTTTATATTGCGTATTGTATTAATTATTTTGTCGAACAATTAATTTTATAAATTAAGACAAATTAATATTGTAAGATTGTATACAAACGTATAATAAGACGTTGTTACATCAATGCACACAAGACAAGATTACATAACATGTAAAACTATAATTTAAAAAGACATTAATTCGTGAGAATTTTAGAAAAAAATTCTTAGAAAAAAAACTTTGTACGACGTTAAGTCGCTACTACAAGAACTTAATACTAACGTGTTTATTAAATTATTGATCGCTAGCATTACAATGACTCAAATTTAAACTAAATTGTTCTTCAAATATTAAAATTCTTTTCTCTAAGAAACAATTGTTCTACGTAACTCAAATTTGAATTAAATTGTTTTTCGAATATTAAAGATTTTTTGTTTAAGAAGCAATTATTTTACGTTAAATTTAACTTAAATTTAAATTAAATTAATCTTTAAATGTTAACGATTTTTCTCTAAGAAGCAATTGTTCTAAATTAGATCGTTCTCTAAATGTTAAGAATCTTCTCTCTAAAAAACAATTATTTTAAATTAAATTATTCTTAAAATGTTAAGAATCTTCTTTTTAAGAAGCAACTATTTTGAGTCAAATTTAAATCAAATTTAAATTAAATTGTTCTTCGAATATTAAGAGTCTTTTCTTTAAGAAGCAATTATTCTAAATTAAATTTAATCTAGATTTGACTCAAATTAATCTTCGAATATTAAGATCTTTTCTATAAAAAGATTAGATTTAATTTAAATTTAAGTTATCTTAATTTCTAGATGTTAAGAGTTTAATCTTTGAAAACATCTATTTTAAATTAAATTCGAATTAAGTGTTAAAAAATTTGTCTTTAAGAACATTTACTTTACGCAAGATTTTAATTAATATTGCTAACGTTTAAACTAAAGAAGAAGACAAATTCTTAAGACGCAAAATTTGAAATACGATTTTTACATTTTTTAATAATGTTAATTATAAAAGCGATTATACAAAAAAAGATTGCTTTTTTCTTGTTATTATCGTCTTCGTTCGCAACGAAGAAATCAATATAAATTAAAACATATTTAATATTTTTAATTGCGCTAATAATAAAATTCTTAATATAAACATTAAAAACGAAAGTAAAGATGCGAATTTTATTTATGTTAACAAGAAAAAATTGCGAAGCAACAAAGTTTTAGAACTAATTAATTTCTTAATTTTAAAAATTTATAATCTTTAAAAGTTTAAGATTTAACCAAAATCTAAGCAAGACAATTATAAAATAATTAATCGAGAAAACAATAAACAAAACTAAACGTTTGTCAAATAACACTTAATATATAATTCTTAAAATTTACGTATCTTTTTAGAAATTTTTGTAACTTTATATTTTAATTATTTACGCAATTTGCGACAACAATAATTCGCTCAAATGTTGCAAAACTTAGAAAATAACAATCTTAAATAAAAAAAAATAAAAAAAGAGATTAAGATGCGTACATCTTAACAAAATTAAAAAAAAATTAATTGTAATATAATGCGAATATTCGAACATAAAGATCGACAAATTATTAACTTTGTTGTTGTTAAAATTGATATTATTGTTTGTTTTAATATACAATTAAGTTCTTTTTATAAGACATAACGATTTAAATGTATTGTCGTTAATAATAATGTAATTTTACGATTTAATCTTATTTAATATTGCGTTGTTGCTATCGAATTCTTAAGAAAGCGACTTAATTAGAGTTTTATTTATTAAACTATATAATAATAATTAACTTAACGTTTATCTCTTTTCATTTTATTCTTTTGTATAATATTTTTCGAAATAAAGTCTTCGTATATAAAAAACGAAGACAAAGAGAATAAATTCGACGAAAATAATAAAATTAAATTATAGAATGTCGCTCTACTTTATATATAAGAAAGAGACAATAACAACTTTGTTTGTGCTTTTTTTATTATTGCTATAGAAGAAGAAAGAAACGACAAATAAATCAACGATTAAAATTGTCGTTTAACAAATAAGTCGTTGTTAACAACATGTAATACGAAATCTTTAAAATACGAAAGAACGACAATCGATTTAAGTAATAAGAACGACAATTTTATATTATTATTTATTAATTGTACGAACGATATCTTGATTTAATTGTTTAGTATTGTGTTACGCTAGTACTTTCGCAAGTAATATTAGAGAGAGTTATGCTATTAAAGAGATTTGTAAACGTCTTCAAACAATGTAAGCAATCACTTAATAACAAAGATTTGCAACTTTAGTAATTGTAACAATAAATTAAAACTTAAGATAAATTAAACACAATTTATAAGAAAGTCGCATTTCTAGTTTCTATATACTAAGAAAATATAGATTGCTCGTCTTGCTCGTTCGTTAAGCATAGCGAACATGATTGCTCGTAATGTTCGCTCATCGAACATGTTAAACATTATGCTTAAGATGCTCGCTTCTTGAACACGTCAAACATAATAATAGATGCGTTCGTAGCGTATAGAACCTAAATCACTAATATAGCTTAAATAAGCTCGTAACATTATCTCTCTTCTTTAGAGTTTTCGTTCTAGAAACTCAATGCCTCTTTATTATGTCTTCAAGAAAGATTAATACTAGAAACTCTTCTTTTCGTAAGAAAGATTTCTTCGACGCCCTAGATTCTTTGTGTTTAGCGATGCGTTCTTGTCGCAATTGTGCGATGTCTAGTAAAACTTGTTGTGTGAACGATAATTTCAAAAAGTGTATGGAATGTGTGCGATTGAGTCGTGGTTATAATTTGGCAATTTCGCTTGCTTCGATAAAACGAATTTACGAGAAAAGATTACGCTTAAAGAAAGAAATGCGCGAAGCGCGTGCTAAGCTAATTCGTTTGAAAAGACAACTAGATTTTCTAGAAAATAAAGAGAGAAAAATAATTGTGACGAAGTGAAAAAACATTGACGATCTAGAGATGAATGAAGCGCTCTTTGCTAAGTCTATTACAAAGACTCTCGAACTACTATTCGATGTGTCGTTCGAACAATTTTAACTTTCGATTAAGTGAAATTAAGCTATCGTTTTCTTGCCTAGCTTTGATGAAATTTCCTTAGAAGATTCCAACAACAATTAAGATTTTTCTTCGACTCTTATGTATTTTTCGATGTAGAATATTCTTTTTATTTGATAAGATATTTTTAATCTTCTTGTTGTAGAATTTTTTCAACTTTATACTATTTCTTTTTTTGTGAATAAAAATAAAATGTGTTTTGTAAAAACGTAATTAAATTCGCTAGTTTCAACAATAAAATATAAAATACTAGAAATACTTTGACGTCTTTGAGCAAGTCAAGTTCGTAATTGACTAATTTCTTTGTCTTCTTAACGAGAAACGATTCGACTTTGATATAATTCAATTTCTTGTTTAACTTTCTTGTCTTAAGATTTTTAATTAAAAGACATATTTTATTTTCTTTCTTTAGTTGAGATGTCGTTTTTCGTCTTTTGTTTTAATACTTGATCGACTTCTCTTACATCTTTAAGATGTTGTCGTATATCTTCTTTAGTGTTGCTATTCTTTTAATAACTAATTGAGCTAATAGATGCTTTCGTTCTTTCTCGAAAAGATTAAACTCCTTGCTATAATTGGCGAAGAATGAAGTTATCTTAGTGATGTTCGAAATCTTTGCATTTAATGCTAGTTGTGTCATAGATAAAAGTAATATTCAATTGCTATAAGTATTGTTGATGTAGTGTCTTAGATATTGCTTTAAACTCTAGTTTGTTCGCTCTATTTAATCATTCGTAATTAAGTAATAGGCAATGAACATTCTAAGTCTCGTTCCGAACATTGATAGAAGTATCTTTTAATAGTTAGACGTGAAGAGCTTGTCTCTATTACTAGTTAATTCTTTAAGTATATTATAATATCGTATAAGTCGATTCAATACAATGTATTTTAGTTGTTCTACTATAAACTTCTCTTTGCATGCGATAATATATAAGTACTTGATAAGTTTGTTAATCATTATTAGTATCGAATTATATTTGTTTTCAATTGCTAGATTCGTTAATTTGAGCAACTTAATAATAAAGTTTATTGTGACTTTATCTTATAACGATTTAAGTAATTTCTAATAACGATTTAAGTAATTCCTAATATTGGATTTCGCCATAGCTCGCATATGTATTATGTTTGTTCTACTAATAACTAAGACATCGTTTAATGTATGTTTCGACAACTTGTCTTATTTAGAAAAACTAACAATGCTAACGTAAAAGCTAAAGAATCTTAATTATTTTCAAGTGTTTTTGCAATAATTTATCATGATGTTTCTTTATACATTTGTCGATTTTGTTAATAGATATTTGAAGTTTTTCTTTCTTTATTAAAAACTCTTTCTTATTATCTTTAAGTATTCGTAAGATAGCATTTAGCTCGTACTTGTTTATTAATAGTGATTCGTTCTTGTTAATCTTAAGTATGTTGTAATTAAACAATTTTTTCGTTTTTATATAATTATTTCTTCTATTAAGTGCGTCTACTTTGTCGTTATCTTTGTTTAATGTATATTGTATCTTAAACTTGTATTGTTCGAGTCGCTCTAATTATCGCATTTGTCTTTTGTTAAGTTGTTTAATAATAGTAAAATGTAGAAGATTTTTATAATTTGTGAGAATCGTAAGTTTTAATAATTCTTCGATGTATACTTTTTATAATTCTAGAAATGCTATAATAGCGAGTAACTTCTTGTTATAAATATCGTAATTTTGTTCAATTAACAAGAGTTTTCTCGAAAGATATATTATTACGTATTATATGTCTTTATACTCTTGATTAAAACATGCATTAATAACTAGATTTAATGCGTTAATTTTAATTTTGTTTAACAATCGTAAATTGTACATCTTTAGTATTAATTTCTTTAAGCATTTTAGCTTAAGATCTTAAAATGATTTCTCTTTCGTCAATTTTCATCTTTATAATATCTTTTTTTTCGTAAGGTTTGTTAATGATATTGCGCTAACGAAGTAGTCTTTAATGAATTTCTTATTATAATTTATGAAATCTAGAAAGAATTGAACTTTCTTGACGTTAATAAATGATTTTCATTCTTTAATTGCTTGTAGCTTTTCGAGATTCATGCGTATTTCATGTCGTTTAACGACAAATTTAAGGAAATTAATTTTTTCTTGATGAAATTTATATTTCTTTAATTTAAAATGTAGATTTCTCTTATTTAGATATTTCAACACTTTGAAAATATAATTTACATATTTCTTCAAGATATTTGAGTAAATTATAATGTTGTTCAAATATGCTATAACAAATCGATCTAAATATTATTGTAATATATTATTGATTATTTCTTGACAAGTTGTTGAAGCGTTCGTAAGCTCAAACGACATTATCGTGTATTCGTATAATTTATATAATATACAAAAAGCTATTTTTTACTTCTCTTTTGTCTTTATTCTAATCTAATTGTACGCTTTTCGTAAGTTCAATTTAATAAAATACTTTACTTCAAATAATCGATTCTAAAGCTCGCTAATGTTAAGTAATAAATATTGATTTTTTATCGTAATATTGTTTAGCTTTCAATAATCGACACATAGATAAAAAGTTTCGTTCTTTTTAAGTACAAAGAGAATCGAATATTCTATCTATGATTAGAATTTTTTAATAAATTCTTTTTTTTTCGTTTTTTGCTAGATATTTGCGAAGTGTTTTTAGCTTTTTTTCGAATAAAGCATATATAAATTCAAACGTGAGTTGCTTGTCTAATTTAAGTCTAATCTCGTAATTTTACAATTAATGTTTAGATAAAATCTTAGTTGTTTTCTCTTTCTAAAACAAATGTTTTTAACTATTGTATATTCGTGATACATACTTTAGCAATTCTTTCGCTATATTAAATAGTCTAAAACTCTTAGAAGATTCGCAATTTTTTTCACTTATTTTGACTTTGTAATCTAGCTAATCTTTGCTAGTGTCTATTAAGTCGAACTTTATTAAATCGTTTTTTTGCAAAAATGCAAGCTCGCTACTTGCGATCGAATTTCGACTTAATCTTTTATCTATTATTAAACGTTGTCGATGCGTAGATTAGATGTGAATTGCGTGATCACATTGCGCGAATCTAAGTACTTGTGTATTTTAGTTAACTTCTAGATTGTGTTGCTTCAATCAAAACATTCCTAGAACGATATCGTAAATAACTATTTTCACTATATTAAAAATTAGTTTCTCGTGATGTTGCTAAATAGCTATTGATAGTAATTTCGTTTCTTTGTTCACTTTTTTATTTCTTGCGAGTAATGAATTTTTATCTACAATTATTAGATTGTAAGCGTTAAGCTTTTTTTGAGTAAAATATTCTTTTCTCTTTACAAAAGCTTTGGTTATAAAATTATCTATTATACTAAAATTAATTATTGCTATGAGTCGACGATCGTTGATCTTAATTGATGTGATAAAACATTATACGTACGCTATTGAGTTTAGTTGTTGCTATTAAGCTAACATATTGCATTTCTCTAGTATGCTCTTTACTAAAAAATTTGAACTTTTTTTTACTTTTTTGTTGTGACTTTTGTTTCAAACGTCTATTTGCGCTAAGCTTTTTTCTTTTGTTAGATTGCTAACTTTGACTTTTTAGAAAATCAATTAGCTTCGTTCTTTTCTTCTAGATAAGTCTAGCATAAGTCGTTATAACAAGCTATTTAATTGAGGCTTGCGTGTGCTATAAAATTTAGTTGTTTCATAATAATGTCAAGTATGTTCTTTTTTGTAATAACATTGTTTTCTAGTTTCTTCTCGCATTTGTTTACGATCTTCGATGAGCTAACTAAAGTCTTAAGATGATTCGTAATGTTTTTTATGCATTCGTGAAAGTTCTTTTATTTGTATTTTTCATTCGAGTTAATAACTAGATTGTAAGACTTAATAGTTTTCTAAAGTATTTAATTAATTTTCTACGTAAATGCGAGTGTCTTATCTAATGATATTTTATCTAGAACTTTTTGTAATTAATTTAGATTCTTTATTAAATAGTAATCGTCGTTCGATTTAGTTTTGAAGGTGTTCGCCTTTATGTCAATTTGCTTCTTGATATTGTTCTAGCTATTAAGTATTTCTCTTAACATGACATTGATCTATTGACGATTTATTAAGTTTCGTGATGAACAATCTCTTGCGAAGTGATTCGATTTGTTATATAAATAGCACGTTTTCTAGAATTTGTTATCTTGCTTTCCTCTAAAAAAATTCTTTTTGCGTCGTTAGATAAAATTCAATTTCATAGATGTAAACTCACAATAGTTTAAGTTATTGTATTTCTAATTAGAACGAAATTCTTTCTAATAATATTTGATCGTTGATTCAAAGAAGATTCTTGCTTTTTCGTAAAATTGATCGTATCGCTTTTTTATAGCTTTTTTATATAGTTTGTCGTCGAAATTAATAACTACTTCGATAAGATTAAACATGTCGCTAATAGATTTGTTATCGCGCATAATTTCGTTCTTAAAATTGTTTTTAAAATTTCGTCGAAACATTGTCATAAGTGCGACATCGTTTCACTTAATAAAATTGATATACTTTTAGAATCTTGCTACGTAATCTATTGCAAAAATTCGTTAAATTAGATGCTAAATTACTCTTTTCGCAATTTGTTTCTCGTTAAATGTTTTAAAAATTCTTCGAAGCTCTCTTTTAAAGTTGTCGAAATTCGTGAACATTGCACAAGAATTTTCGTCATAATTTTTTAGATACTTGCGTAAGTTTAACTTGAGTTAATGCTAAACTCTTTCTTTAAGAAATGTGAATGCGAAAATTATCTTCTTGTTCGTTAGAACAAAATAGAAGATGAAGTAAATATTTATCTACATAAGCTAGTTCTTTAGATCAATTTGTTCTTCATAATAGACGTTAGACTTATTAATTCTTATTTTGTCGTTTCTATCAATAAAGAGTCGACGTGATGTTATTAAGCTAGTGCTTAAAATAGAGACGCGTTGATCTAATATAAACATTCTTAGAATGTTTAAAGTGTTACGCTAATATTTTCGCAAATAGTATTAGAGAGAATTATGTTATTGAAGAGATTTGTAGACGTCTTCAAGCAATGCAAGCAATCACTTAGTAATAAGGATTTGCAACTTTAATAATCGTAACAATAAGTTAAAACTTAAGATAAATTAAATACAATTTATAAAAGAGTTGCGTTTCTAGTTTCTATATACTAAGAAAATATAGATTGCTCGTCTTGCTCGTTTGTTAAACATAGCGAGCATAATTGTTCGCGATGTTTGCTTATTAAATATATCGAACATTATGCTTAAGATGCTCGCTCCTTGAGCACGTCGAACATAATAATAGGTGCGCTCGTAACGTATAGAATCTAAATCACTAATATAGCTTAGATAAGCTCGTAACATATTGTAAATAATAAGAGTGACAATTTTATATAAATAATAGAAATATTGCTTAACTTATCGATTGTATTAAGAGATTAAAGACATTAAATCTAACGTTTTTTTTAATATTTTAAACATAAAAATACATTTAACGACATTTTTTAATGTCGATTAAATATATAACATGTACGAACATTCTTAATTATTATAAATTTAATAATTAGACATAATTTATAAATGTTAAGTTTGTCGAATTTATGCTTATTATCTACAATTTTATTTTTATTTTGACAATGCGATTTAACTAATTTTATGAAAAAACAACAATTTAAGATAAAAAGCGATAATTGTAAGAAAGATACAAAATCAATCTTTCAATAATTTGATATTTAAGAATTAGTTTTTATTAACGTAAAATACATCTTTATAATAGTTGAAGCAACAAAATAAATCTTAATTAAATTAACAAAACTTAAATTATTCTTAATAGACGTATTAATATTATTAGAAATAATAAATAATGTTTTGTTATAATTTATTACAAGTAAATCGATGTTAAAAGAATAAGATTTATTGTTTATAATTATATAGTTTTTTTCTTTAATACTTTCTTGTTCGTTTTTATTTTTTTAATTTTTACTTTTTTCGTTGTCGCTATTATTGTTATTATCTAGTTCGATTTCTAGACTAATTTTCTTTTAGTTGTTATTATCTTTTTCGTTATTATTATTATTGTTATTGTTTAGTTTGATATCTATAATAGTCGTTTTATTATTGCTTAAATCGTTACTTTCGACGTTGTTGTAAAAATTGTTCGCACTATTATTATTATCGAATTGCATACAATTGAACTTAAAATTATTAAATTATATATAGTTATTTAGATTAATAATGTTAGATAAAATTGTAAAAGATGTAAAGAAAACTTTAATAAATAAGCGAAAACAAAGTATTTTTAAATAACAATAAATGTTATCTTTTTTGTTTAAATAAAAATTGTTAAGATCTAAGCTAAATCTTGATTAAATCTTGATTAAATCTTAATTAAATCTTAATTAAATATAATTTAAGTTTAGAACTAGCGTATCTTGACGCATTACAATAATTTCTTTCGTTTGTTTTTTTCTTAATATAATTTTATTTTCGCGCTTTCTATTAATCTTTTAATTTTTAGCAAGTTTACGCTATTTTAAATACAATGTTTTATTAATTTATTTAAACATTTAATTTCGTATTATAAATAATTTTTAAGCGAACTTCGCACATGTAAGCAATAAACGCAATTATTGCTTATTAAATTCTTAAAAATATACATTAATTTTCTCGTAAAAAATAATAACAATTTGATTAATAAAATAGAATTTAAGATTTTCGAAACATTGCGCAATTCTTTTAAACGTAGAAAAAAAACGTTATTATTCGATAATTAAGAGAACAATGTAATAAAAATATTATTATTACAAATACGACACAATGTAAGTTTATTTTTAATTATAAAAATGCTTATTAATTAAATGCATATATTATTAATCTTGCGTTCGTCAAGAACGAGTCTCGAAGTTAAAAAACGCATTTTTTATATATCTCTTAATTTTTTAACATTAAATTTGATATTACGTTTTTAGTAGACTAATCGCGCTAACCCGGAAATGTCACGTACAAATGCCAAGATCTAGATCAAAAAAAAATCGAGGAATCGAATCGCTCAAAGTAGTTTAGTCGATTACTATAAGTAGTTTAGCGCAAAGCGCGCTAAACTAATTTGAGCGATTCGATTTCAGAAAATCGTCGCGACTCGATCTTGGCGCCAGGTCGAGCTAGAGAAATAATATCATAACTTGACTCGACGATTAATCTAGTTTTTAGAAATCAATTGTACGAAATTTACATTATAAATCTTCGAACTTGTAAATAGACAAAAAAATGCAATGTTATTACGCAAGATTTGATGTTATATTGATATTCTTGTTTTATAAAACAAAATAAAACAATATTTAAAATATATTTTTACGTCAAAACACAAAATTGTTATGCGCAAAATATATATCTTTTTATAAATTACGTTTGTTATTAAATATAACGTTAAAAATTATAAATCTTAAGCTAATTTTTAACAAAAATTTAAATTGTTAATGTTAATGAAACGTGTGTAAGAAAGAATAATTAATCGTATAAGAAACGTCAAGAATTAACGTAACAACAATATAAAAAATGTTCTTATATTGAAGAAGACAAGAAAGATATTGCTTTTATCTCTTTCTATTGTAAATAATAGCTTATTCGATTGTAGTTCTACAATGCAATAGAAAACTATCGATTCTACATAATGAAGCAAGTTCGCGATGTGATTAAAAATTATTACAATTTTACTAATAATAAAAAGTCGCATAATTACGTTTAAATCTTATTATTAAAATCAACTTTTTTAAACAAGAATATTTAAGATGTAAGTTTGTTTATCTTTATTTATTTCTTGTTAAATTATAATTAGAAAAAGCAATTTAAGTTGTTTGTAAACTTAATAATAATTAAGACTTTTACGTTTTTGTTTTTTAACAATAATCGAAAGAGTTTTAAACTTAAGTCTTTAATTAAATACATGTTTAATTCTATAATTGTAGAAACGATTGAAATAATAAAAATTATAATTTGTTATTATATTAAGAAATTTAAATACAAAATACAAATATTTATTTATTTCGAAAAACAATACATTAAAGATATGTATTTTACTTTATTAATAATTGCAATTTTTATATTTATAATGTATTGACAAATATTTACAAGAAAATACAACAAAGATAAAATAATTAACTCGTAATATAAAGAGAAAAATGCACACGAAAATTGCGACAAAAAATTATATTTTGTAATAAAAAAATTATTAACAAGTTCAACAACAACAAGATTTTGCACATTTTTTTTCAAGAATTTTTTTCAAATTTAAATATTAATGAATTAAAATTTAAATGTTTATTGAAGCGATATAATCGATAAAACAATAACAAAAATTCAATAAATGCTTCGAATAAAAAATTCGTATTTGAAAGCTTAAAAAATGACAAAATATATAAAAATAAATTAATTTAAACGATTAATTAACAATTTTAATAAAGAAAGAGCGTCAAATATATAAGCGATAATCGTATAAATATAAGTTATTCAAAAAAGATTTAATTTAATTTTGACAAATAATTACAAAAATGTTAATTAATTGCAAGAATATTTATAGAGAAAAATTAACAAATAGAGCGACGTAAAAGTAAGTATTTTTAATCAAAAAAACAAATCTAAATTAAATCTAAATTTTATTTTATTTAAATTTAATAAATAACAAATGTTGTGTAAACTAATTGTGAGAAATGCTTACAAAAAAAATCTTAAAAGAACGACAAAATTTAGATAGATTTGCTTATATATAAAGAAAAAGATTTAAACTAAATCTTGTTTAAATTTAACGAATAACAACGAATAAATTAACTAATTAAGAGCATACTTATAGAGAGAAATTGTTACACAAAATAACGTTTAAATAGACATTCTTAAATAAAGATGTAAATCTAGATTAGATTTTGTCTAGATTTAACGAATAACAACGTACGTATTATACTAAATTAAATGTTAAATGTTTACGTTTATTTGCAATTTAACGATTACAACTTTTCGAAAAACATAGCGAAAAATGTAAGTTGTTTTTAATAATTATAATTAAATTTTAAATTAATTAAGATTAACTAAAGAGCGATCAACAAAATATATTAAGAAAAGAAATATTAATGTAATAAATTGCGTTCGTTATCTCTATATTATTATTTGTGCTAATATAATTTGCGAACAAGTTAATCGTCAAGTCGAAAATTAATATTAAAAATAATTTTTAATAAAATAAATATAAAACTTGAATTAAGAAACGAGAGAAAAATATATTATTAAAATTGACACTTAATTGAATTGTTTAAAGAAAAAAGCTAAATATTAAAAATAAAACGAATACAATTTAATATACGAAGAAGAAGAAAAATTCTTTATTAATTGTAAATAATGTAAAGAAATACAAGAGATTCGTTGCTTATATAAAAAAGCGTTCGTACGTAAATATCTTTATAAATAATAATAAAAAAACTTTTATTTTTCGTAAAAATATAACGCATATATAAGAAAGATGCATTTAATGTTAAAAGTATCGAATATTTTTACAAACGCAAATGCATTTAATGTTATAATATAAATTAAACAAATTATATTAGAAATTGCAATACTATTGTATATATAAATTGCGATCAAATAAAAATCTAAATAATTATAAACGTTAAAAATGTTATGTTTTTTATAATGTATATTATAAGCATAAATTAAAATGTCGCGAAATAAATCAAGAGAAACATTATAACTTACAACAATATTATTTTGCGAAAATAAATATTTTGATTTAAGATAGATTCTAAAGCAATTTTATGTTGCTAATGTAATTCTAAAGCTAAGACATTAACATAATCATTTTAGAAGCTTCAAGTTGTTAATAGAATTTCTAGAGAGTTATCTTAAATTGTTAATGTTATTTTAAAGAACAACAACTTAATAAACGCATACAAGACGCTATTATACGTATATTAAGCTAAAGTTAAAAGCAAGTTTCAATTATTTTATTTATAATTGCAATAACATTGCAAATAATGTTTTAATATTTAATTTTATTGTTCGATTTAATTATTAATTTAAAAATAAAAAGTTGTATTTAACTTTCGTTTAATGCGAATGCGATAATATATTGCGAATTAATAATTATTAATAAAGAGCAATTCTTAATTAAAAACGATCTTTCGAATTTTAAAATATATAAGTAGCATCTTTTTAAACAATGTGTTTGCTAAATCTTTCGCAATTTATATAGATTTTGCAAACAATATATAACGACATCTTTAAATATTAATTAACGATTATTAAGATAACGTTGTAGATGTTATTATTGCAACAATTAACAAGCAATTCGATAATAAAGTTTACAGAAATTTTTACTTAAAATTGAGCTAAAACTAATAGCGACATTAACTTATTATATAAGCGATAATGCAATATTTTGTTACGTTAATATATATCGCATTCTCTAATATATGCGTTAATATTCGACATTATTTTAAGTTAATAGAACTTTTTGCTTATTAAAATTCTTGTTTTCTTAGTTTTAAAGTGTTTTGTCAACGAATTATTATAATGTAATTTAAAAAGCTTCTCTTTAAGAAATGCTTTATTCAAAATAAGAATTGCGTAAAGAAAAATAACATTTTTTTGTAAATTAATTATTTTTGTTTAACGCAAACATTACGCGTATTATTTAACATTAATTGTTTTCTAATCTTAAGAATTATTAAATTTTTATTTTGAAACTTTTTAATTTTAATTAACAATAAAAAGAAGAAACTTTCTAAATAATTTTTCTCTTTGTACATTAAGTAAACATCACATTGACGCAACTATTTATTATAGTGCTTTAAGCAATTTCTACGATTTCTTTCTTCGTTATTTTAATGTTTGTAATCTTCTTATTTGTAAATACACTATAAGAGAGTTTTTCAAATAATTTATTGTTAAGCTTCTTAATTATAAAAGTCTTAATTTCGTTTTAAAAGTGCGAAGACTACGCTTTAACAATACTTCAAATTAACATTAAAAATATTTTAATAATTGCGATTGTAATGTTTTTTAACTTATTTTAAAAAATAAATAAGCAAATCTTATTATTTGCATCTTTCTTGTAATTAGATTGTCGAAATAATTTATTTGCGAAATTAATCTTTTTTGTGTAATATTTAATTTCGAAAATTATATTTTATTAAAGAAAGAGTTTAACGTGTTTAATAACGATTTAACGTCGTTATCTTTATAAGATAACGCACATTATTATAATTCGTTAACACAATAATTAAATAATAATTTTTTTTAAAATAGTATTTTTATTGCTTAAATCTTGTAACAATTGCGAGCAACTTTTAATTATAAGTTTCGTATTATGTTTTTGAGAAAATTATTTTTCTTAAATAGAATACAACTAAGTGTTACATCGTTTATTTAACTTCGTTCACGAAATATATCAATTAAGAAAAAATAATAATAATAACAAATCTTAAGACGTTTGTCTTAACACAAATGTAATTCTTGAAATTAAAGTGCACTAACATAGATGCTCGCATAAAGACAAATATAAATTTCTTAAACGTTGCTATAACGTTCTTGTTAAATACAAAAAATTTATTTTATTTTTCTTGCTTATTATTTTTTAGTAACTTTGTTAGTGTTTAAATAATTTTTGCATAATATTAAATAAATCGTTTATAAAAGTTTGTAAACTTTAGAAACATTTAAAGTTTATAAAAAGTAATTGACTTAAATTACGTTGTAATAAAATTTATACAACGCAAATTTATTAATATATTGTAATTACTTATAATGTATCTTAAAAATTTAATTAAGATTGTTATAAAAAAATATTTCGACAACTTAACATAAAACTTATACAATTGTAAGCGTTTAAGAACTTAACAAATGCAAATTTTAATATTTCTTTTATATCTTTAAATAGATTAAGATATTATCAAGATATATTATACAAATGTAATCAATTAATTTTCGCAATACTTTATTAATTTAAGATTAAAAAATAATTAATGCATTTATTAATTCAAAATAAGATTATCGCGTATTTGAAATAATTGTATAATGTTTAAAAAGCGATTTTTTATTTATTATTTTAACGAATGCGAATTTAATAATAAGCGTTCTTAAGATTTAGCTTTGTAAAGTAAATAACGTTAATTAAGTAATTTAACGTCTTTTTGATTAAAGGCAAAGAACATCTATTCTTAATAATTATAACATTAAGATTACAATAATCGATATATAATTTTAAGCTATTATTACTTTTTAATACGAACAACATCGATGCATTAATAAGACTAATAAGTTTACAAATTTTATTTAGCGTCAAATTCTTCAAAAAATACTCTTGCAAAATATTTAATTTTTTTTTGAAAAAAAAATATAATAATTTGTAAAAAAAACTCTTTACTTAATAGTAAATTAATATTATAATTCTTTTTCTTATAATTAAGAAAAGTAAATGCGTTTTTTGAATTAAAAACGTTATTATAATTCTTAATGTCTCGCATCTTCTTAAAGATGTCGCGCAATTAAAACTTCTTATTTGCATTAAAACTATAACAAATAAAAACAAACACAAAAACAAAAACAAAAACAATTTTTTTAAATTTTAAGAAATCTTTTAAGAATTTTAGCACAATTATCTTCTTAATAATTTAATAATATTAGATTAGCGTATATTAATTAACATATAAGTTTGTTTTTATTATTTAAAAAAGATCGATAATAATATTATATACAACGTTGTCAAAAATGTAAAAAATTTATTTCGAAATATATTTATGTTTATTGTTATCGCGAATCTTGATTTTTACGATATAAAATTTTGCAAATTAAGTTTTCTAAATTGTAAATGCTTTCACTTTAATAACAAGACATTAAATTTTTTCGAAATATTATAACTTTGTTAGTTGTTTGCTAATGCAATTAACGTAAACGTCTTTATTAAAAAAATCTCTTTATTTATGTTACTTTATGTTAACAAATATTAACAACTTTGCGAAAAATATTTTTGTCTTATACTTTTAATTCGCAATCGCAACTACAATTGTTGCGAATTTATTTAATTTTTTAATTTATTAAAGACTTTCTTAATAATAAATTGCGACAACAACGCATTTTAAACGTTTATTGCGAAGCTTAATTAAGAATTTTCTATTATATTTATTTGCGTTTTTTTAGAAGATTTAAAACAATTTCTCGTAATATGTTTTTTCTTTTCGCAATTATAACAAATACGTTTATCTTATATAATATCGCTAGCTCTTTCTAAATTATAGAAAAGAAATTTGTTTATACTTTTTTAACAATTTGTTATCGCAAAGATGTCGCAAGTTTTATTTATTAATACAATCTTTTTTTATCTTTGATTGTAAGAATTTTCTTTAAAGTTGCGAAATTTAGAGAATAATTTTCTTTTAAAAAATTTATTTAGTATTTTAAATTTTAAAAATATTATATTCTTTATGTATTGCGTTAACGCAATAAACGTATTTTTTATCTTAAGAATTTAAGTTACGTTATTTAATTTTTTCTCGAAAATCTTTTCTTAATTTATGCAAAAAATAATTACGTCATTAATGTTTAATATATTTGTCAAGATTTGTTATTCGCGTTTCGAAAGATAGATTAAGCTAATAGAAATTAAGATATTTACAAGATCTTGCAAATCTTACAAATCTATCTATTCTATGTACTTAAATTAGTATTGTCGAGGCAAAATTTACTTAAAAAGCTCGTTTTGTTTTTTTTATGTTTAACAAAGTTGCGAAATCTTTATCGAGTTAAACTACGTTTTAACGCGTAAAGTTTTAATATTCGCGATGCGCACAAACGTTTGCAATTGCTCGCTAGTTACACAATTGCGTTAAATCATTACGTTTTTCGATTTAAACATCAAATTTCGTCAATTTGAACAAAATTTATTTTGAGAACAAATTTGATAAATCAAGAGAACGAATGCGCATGTCACGCAAAAAGATCATAATTGTTATATTAGACGAACGCATTTACGAACGCAATGTTAAGAAATGTCAAAATTATTTTTCGCAAAGCTTGACTTAAATCTTTAGATTCTCGCAAGTAATGTAAGATTTATCAATTCTAATCTTGATTTCGCACAAAGTCTAAATATTAATAACAAAAAACTACGATTTTTGTTATGATAAATCTAGATACACTTAGAACTAAAGTTAGGGTTTATTAAATGCGAATGATTTCGAACGTTTTAAGATATATTACAAAGTTGTTAACGCTTTGCAACAATTGTTGCTTAACATTTTTATATTTTCGAAAAAAAACAAGACAATAATTTTTCGAATTTTTGATAAAATTGATCAAATACTTAGTAAATTGCTTTTAGTTTTATTTTTTAATTTTGTTCTTATTCTTGTTTTTGTAATTCTTTTATCGCAATATAAATATATCGCGAAAAAATTGTTAAATTTAACAAATCTTTGTAATTTTTTCTAAGAATTACTCTTTATTAATTTCAAAAGAATTTTTAGCATTTCGAGTTTTAATTTTTTTATTTTTTAAAGTTCTTTTTATAATATAAATTTTAATTAATTAATTTTATAAATTGTACGAAGCGTTGCTTCTTAAGCGTTAATTCGTTGTTTTTACTATTGAAATTGTTTTCGCAAAAACAACGCAAACTAAACATTTTAACTTAGTTTTAACAAAAAAACTCTTCGAAATATTTATTTTTTGTTTAAGCAATACAAAAATTTCGTTTTGTTTGAAGTTTACGTTTTTTTGTTTGCTTCTTAACGAGTAACTTTTTATAATTAATATTTTTATCAAATAATAACGACAATATAACGTCGTTATCTTGCGAAAATTCTTCTTGTAATATAATTTCGAAATTTGTAATTAACGCAAGTTAAGTTCTTGCATTATTTTCGTTTTTCGATTGCTAAAACGTCGCAACATCGTTGTTATTATTTAAATTTTATCTTGTATTACGTATTGTATTAATTATTTTGTTAAACAATTGCTCTTATAGATTAAAACGAATTAATATTGTGAAATTGTATACGAATATGTAACAAGACGTTGTTACATCGACGCACACAAAACGAGATTACATAAAATGTAAAACTATAGTTTAAAAAGACATTAATTCGTAAGAATTCTAGAAGAAAATTCTTAAAAAAAAGTTTTGTACAACGTTAAGTCGCTATTACAAGAGCTTAACACTAACATATTTATTAGATTATTGATCGCTAACATTACAATTGCAAAAATTATTAAAATCGAGTCTAAAACTTTATTACGAAGTAATAAATACTTTAAGAAGTTTCTTAAATTATTTATCTTTATTATATTAGTAATTAATTACTTTTACGACAAAATCTTTTTGCAATTCTTGCGCATAATCAAGTTTATAAGATTCTTAAATTATTACGTAAATAAGATAGCAAATATTTTTTACAACGTTGCGAAGATATTAGTAAAAATAAATACTAACAAGACTCGAAAAATAATTGCAATTATAAGAAATTACTACTAGAAGACTAAATTCGTTCAAAATAATTATATAATACGCATAACAAAGAATCTTATGTTACAAATTATTATCGCGAGTTTTATTCTTAACTTATTAAGAGATGTTCTAGACGTTGCTTTTAAGAACACGATTACTTAAAAAATACGAATAATGTACGCAACACTAGTAAGAGTAATTAAAGCGAAGATAAAGATCAAAGAAAAGAATATAAAGACAAACAAGATTCAAAAATTCAATAAATAGGGCTTGCTTTGTGATTTCTTTTGCAATTCGCTTTTTTGCAACTATCTATTGCAAGATTCTTTATAAATGTTTTTACAACGATTACGACAATGCTTTCTATAATGTTTTCTTTTGTCTTTTTTTCTTGTTCATTCGCATTTGGTAAACCCTAACTTTAGTCCTAGGTGTACCTAGATTTGTCATAACAAAAGTCGCAGTTTTCTGTTACTAATATCTGGGCTTTGTGCGAGATCAAGATTAGAGCTAGTGGATCTTGCGCCACTTGCGAGGATCTAAAGGTTCAAGCCAAGCTTTGCGAGAGACGATCTTGGCATTCCTCAACATTGCGCTCGTGAATGCGTTCGTCTAGTATAGCAACCATGGTCTTCTTGCGTGAGATGCGCACTCGTTCTCTTGATTCATTAGATTTGTCCCCAAAGTAAACTTTGCTCGAATCGACGAAATCTAACGTTTAAATCGAAAAACGTGGTGGTTTGACGCAACTATGCAACTAGCGAGCAACTGCAAACGTTCGTGCGCATCGCGAACATCAAAACTTTACGCGCCAAGAAAGTAGTCTAACTCGATGGAGGTTTCGCAACTTTGTCGAACATGGAGAAAACAAAACGAGCTCTTCGAGCAAATTCTGCCTCGACAGTACTAATTTGAGTACGTAGGGTAGATAGATCTGTGAGATCTGTAGGATCTTGTAAATATCTTGGTCCCTATTAGCTCGATCTGCCTCCCGAAACGCGGATGTTTACGAGTCTACGACTTACTACTTTATGAGATCGCAGAGACTCCTGTTTTGAGCGTCGATGATGTGATCAAGAGGTTTCAAACTAGATAGTTTTAGGACTAGTTTTCTTAGTGGCTCGGAGGACTATTTAGGTCCTCCTGCAGCTTCTGCAATCAATCATCCTTTCTACCCACCAGAACCGTGCTCCTAGTAGACGTCCGTTTTCTTAAGTAGGCGTCGAGATGAGATGAACTAGGGGCTCTGGAACCAGGTACAAGTATCCGTCAATCGATCAAACGACGAACACTTCAGAGGCCATGGCTCCAGCCACGGAGATCGCGATACTCCCACTAGCAATAGGAGCCAAGTTGGAAGACCCCAACTCTCCCACCCACACTATCTGGCAATCTTGCCTTGACACCATTGCCAGTCAAGAAGGGTATCAGCGCCTGTACTGGGGCCGAAAAGTCGAGGCCCCGAACGTTCTCCAGCTGTTGATCGGTACGAGCCTCTGGTCCCAACAACGAGGACAAATCTATCAAGCTGACACGATCTAGACTGGGACAACGTAGACTTCCACAAGAAGTTCATGAGCTCCCGCGAATACGGCCCCTTCATGGAGCATTTTGGCAAGCTGCTCGACGGCCCTGCCTCCATTTACCACGCCAATCTCTCGCCCCATCCTCCAGCACCAGCGACCGCCTCATCTCGCTCCCCCGTCACGGAATGCTTGACCTTCTACCACCCCACCGACGCGGACACATCTGCTTTTGAAGAAAAGTGGTCTGCCAGCCGCTCTAGCCTTGAGCAGCATGCTGAGGGCTATAGAGCTAGCAGTGCGGGCTGGGTTGTTGAAGAGCTAGAATACGAACATGAGATGTGTAAGGCGTTTGCCATTTTCATTGGGTGGGAGAGTATAGATGCGCATATGAAGTTCAGGGATACGGACCACTTCAAGAAGTCGATTATGCCGTTGAGGGAGGGACTTAAGGGTATTACGGCGTGTCATGCGACTATGCAGGAGAGATAGGGGGTCCATACACCCGAAGAATGTTTACGAGAGATGGTGATATGATGATGTATTGAGGTTGCCTTTCTATGCATGCTAAATAAGTAATGTCCTGTACACTATCTAACATCCATGCCAGAGATTTGGACTCCTTCCTACAACGGACGCTCTGGACAAGCCACACAAACACACGACTTCGAATCCTGACAATGAGTTGTATCAATAGCCTTTCTCCTAAAAGACAGGTCAGTCTATGGGCTTCGCGTGTTGTGTCTGATATAAATGTTGCTCACCTACTTCTCCACCTCCACCATAACCACACAAGGCTCCGTCTGCTTATGCTCGTGGTACCTCTCACACCTGGCAGCAGCATCCCTAAACGGAGCCTTCTCCCTGCACCCATTCGTCCTCTTGTATCTGCAAAAGATCTCTCTCAAAAAGACTTCGCTCCTAGAACATGAAAACAATCATCATCAGCCGTCACCTCTCCAATCTGCTAATCCTACCCAAAGAAGAAAAGTCCTTTGAAGAGAGGAGACAAGAACTTACCAAGAATCCTCATGTGTCTGCACCAGATTATCCGTCTTCTTCCATACAAACAGATCCACCACCAAATCCCTGAGCCCACACTTCTCCCGCAATTCCTGATCCAGCGTCTGCGTATCATTCGGCGTGGGCACGCTGTTGTACTTCTCGCTCAGCCGCACTGTCTCATCAACAATCGCATTCCTCAAGCCCTCCACCTCCAGCTGGTCGGCCAGCGCATACAGTCTTATAAGTCTGAAGAAGGCGGGGTGTTGGGCTTCGACTTCTTCGTGGGCGAGACTCTTGGAGTAGATCCACTGCTCGAAGAATTGGAAGTCGTCGGGGCGGACTTCGGGGAGGTGGATGCTGCCGGTCGTGGATTCGGTGAAGCCGTATTGCTGGTTCCAGGCGGCGCGGAAGAAGGGTGAGGCGGCGGTAAAGATGTCGCGATGGACGGGAAATTCGACTTTTTGTTCGCCGACGTGAATGGTTGCGAGTTCTTTGTAGAGGGTTCGGGTTGGTGTTGTTGGGGGTGTAAGGAGCTGTTGGCGCTTGGGGGATGGCGTGGATTTTCTAGATGAGCCCGGTGAGGTGGCAGTGGATTTTACTGAGAGACTAGCGGAAGAGCATCTAGAACTTCCTGACATCATTGACGGCGTATGCGAGCTTCGTAGGATACACGAGATGCTTGAGCAGTGGGATGCCTCTCTCAACGTCAACAGCGAAGCGTGAGATATACGATGGGTCTGCAAGGACGCAAAGAGGATTTAACGAATTTAAGTACAAATGTAGAGTTATCACACTCCGTGGACGAGACATAGTGATTGAGATAACCTTGACACTTCATGGCTGAAGCCAGGCAAACCTAACACCATGAACGGCTGCATCTGGCAAGCTAATGTCATTGCTAGTACGGTAGGCAGTGATGTAGATGCTTGCAACAAAGAGATAGAACAAAGGATTGAGCAGTGAAACCGCGATTGCAAGTTTGTCAGGTCGCACAGAAGCCGAATGATAGAAAGCGAACAATTTGTGATGCTGTCTTGGCTGAATTCGGTTGTACGAGCATTCCTTTTCCGGGAACGTTCATAAGGATGATCACATTCCAGAGCCCACACTATCCGCAAAGAGTTTCGATAGCATGGTAACAAACGCTTTGTGCAATTGACTGCGCAATGTAAGAATGAAGAGTACCAGATGACCTTGTTACCCACAGATATCGCAATGTGGTCTGACTATGCCGGCGGGACCACTAGATGCGATGCTTCTCGCTCTCTGCACTCTTGTGTCAGTTGCAGAACTCGCATGCTGAGAAGCATTACGTACCAAGCCTTGAGTAAAGCATGTAGAGTGCCATCTGATTGCACTCTTGGGTACCAGTAATTGTAACCAATCGCTCGTTGCTGTTATCTTGTGGTTCATTAATCTTGATCACACTACCACTAAGCTGCCTAATCTCATTGATCTTGGCTCCACCTTTTCCGATTATTGCTCCGACCATGTCGTTGGGGATAAAGATTTGCTGCGTCAGCGGCTGACCGGGCACCATACCCTGCATTGGTTGAGCCGGTGGCCCTGCGTGGCTCTGAGTGGTTTGGTGACCCGCATGAGGCATTGGTTGATGCGGACCAGCTGCTCCATAGCCAGCTTGCTGAGGTGAGCCGCCATAATGCACAGGAGCCTGCGGCTGCTGCTGTGGCGGCTGCCCATGGAGGTACGGGACACCATATGGGTTAGCAGGTGTACGATTGGCTTGATTGTTGTGACGCTTATAGTTATCTGGGTGGCCATAGTTGCCACCAGCAGGTTGTGGTACATAGGGCACAACTTGCATACCACCAGGAACAACACCAGCAGGACCACCGCTACGGGTGGCGTACGAGGACGCTGCGGGCCCTCCAAAGCGTTCTGTCAGCTGTTCGACAAGGGTCTGTCCTACGTAGTAGGTAGCTATATGAACCGCATCGGCAACACCGAGGACTACGAGAGATCGTTCCGTTGACAAAGGCAAGCAGGAATCAGAAGCATTGAGTCGAGCTCCAGAAGCTTCCTGTATCTCACGGATGCGCACACCAGACTTGCCAATGATCGACCCGATCAGTATGTGTGGTATTAATAGGCGGAGAGGGTAAGTCTTGGATTGACTCGTGGATGGTGCGTCGATAGGCTCGTTGTTGAGTGTGCGAATGATCAGTCCAAACGCCTAATCGATTAGCTGTTCCGATCTCTGACCTTGGTGATTCGAACGTACCTTTGCAGCAGCATCAACCAGTCCACTGACAGTCAGGACTCTCTCTACTGCACCGCGAGAGTAGTCGCTGACAGTACACTTCGCTCCAGAGTGACGACGGATCAGAGAGACGTTCTCTCCACCCTTACCAATGACAGTGGCGGCTTCAGCGCTAGATATAACAGCACGGATATGGATCCACCCTGTTTCGTCCTGGTGGCCTTGATGCTGACCAGGTCCCTGTGACGCACCCCGATCGTACTGGCCACCAGTTGATTGAATAGGCTGCGTCTCAAGTACGGCCGCAGCAGCTGCGCCTGTGCCATTAGGGGCGTCTGGCACTACAGTATCACCTTGATTGTCTTCATGCCCGTTTTCGACCGGTGCAGACTGTTCCTCGGTTTTTACCTCGGCTGTGGCAGTTTCGGGAGCTTCGACAGGTTCTGGCTTGATCTTCTCCTCGTCCTCTTCCTCATCTTTGGCAAGCTTGTCCAGAGCTGGGCGTTTGGCATCCGGCTGATCAGTCAATCCCGAAGGTGAGGACTCGTCGTCAAGCGGACGCTTGGCGGACGCAGTCGTAAGCGCCGAAGGTGATGCAGACATGTTGGCTAGTTGTCAATATGCTGTCTTGATATCTCGGTCGTACAAGGGATGTTAGAGGGATGTTATATTGATTGAAGCCTTGTATTTGATCCTATGTACACCAAGGGATTTCCAAGGAAAACGTGCTGGTGCTGGTGCTGATACAGGATTTCGGTGAGGTTGACGGTGGGTGAGCTGCTGTTTGAAGGGAGGGGAGGAATCTGGTGAAAGGTACTCGGATAGTATTGCAAGGCTGTGGGTTGGAGAGTGGGTGCTGTGATTGTACGCTTCAACTGCGAAGGCAGCAAGTCAAACAACAGTGACGGGAGGGTAAGGCGCAGGGTAGCCTGAAGAATTTCAAAAGGGGCTCTTGATGCTTTCGAGATCGTGCTGGGGGCGCTGAAAGTGTGTGAAACTGTAAGATCTACGACCTCTGCGAGGTAGTATCCTTCGTATCAAACCTTTCCAGTGGGGACCATATGAAAGATCCTCTCGTGCTACGACACCGTTGCCAACGAAGGCTTGGCAGCTTCTGCTATCCGGGTGGTCCTAGTAGGAATGTAGTTGAAAAGCTACGGTCGACCTCAGATTCAGATGAGGGTAGAAGTGATGGAGAGTACGAAGTAGGTGGGAGGAAGGGGAAATTATGCGGCTCAAGGTTACTAAGCCTAATGAAGTTAGAGGCCTCTATCACAGCTGCCTTAACAACACAGCACAATTCTGGTCGCGTTTCCTCCGAGAATCTGCCAGTACAAGCGACGCTGGTATCTGCGGCCCTAGTCATCTGCGAGTTCAATGACAGACAGATGCACACAGCGATTGAGGTTTGACTGCCGCCGGACTTACACTGCCTTCGGTTACTTTGGTACGATTTGGAACCCAAATGCATTTTTGATGCTAGCTTTACAAGCGACGTTGTCGATAATTGCCGTTGCAGCCACAAATATGTTGCCTCTGCACTGAAGGAGCTACTTTGTGCTCTTCGGCGATTTACAGCCGCCATACAATATTACCGTTAGGATGGCAGCATCTACATCCAACGGCGGCAGAGAAGCATTCAAGCAAGCAATTACATTGATCCGCCAATTTTGGTAAGGCTAGCCCAACATTTTCAGCATCCAAGTCTTCTAGACGGCCACCTGCGGTTTTTTTCCAGCTATCCGTTCAGTCAAGGACATCATCCCTCAAGGCGAAAAGCTGCTTTATTAACTCATCGCTTTTCTTCGACAGAGCATCGTGATACATGACGTTCGTGATGAAGTGCTTGCAGTTCTTAATTTTCAATGCCGTCTCACGGGCATATTCGAAGCCCACATACATATCCTCAATATAAGTCGCAGAGTATACTGGTACTTCGTTCTTGGCAAGCTGCGCCTCGTCATACAGATCTGACCAATTGTCGACGTGTGCTATGATGTCCGCTGTCTCTCGAAGACGGCGCAACTCAGCGTAGTCATCGTACATTTTCTTGAAGCACTGCGATTCACTTGATCAATATCTCCATCCGTGTCTTTCGCGTGTTTTGCAAGAAATCTTACCATTTCCCCGAAAAAGTATATGGGACCCTGCCGCTTCTCGGACCCATCTGCAAACTCTGGAAAGCGCTGCGACATTCGATCCGCAGACCAATTCGACGCCGGCCTAGGACCCTACTTTAGTACCTCTTGTCTGACTCCAGGAGGGCACAAACCCCCGTGTGTAACAAGTCTCATGAATCACGGCATATAGCGGCAAGGAGTCGAAAGGACCCTGAATAGATTTCGGAGTCAGTATTCCTTCCTTTCAGTCGATGCAAGGGACAATAGAGCCTGTATTGGGAGCAGATACTGCTGAGACATGTTTCAAGCATCTTGAAACCCCCAGAAAGGGTAATAGATGCTCAGAAAATTACTTACCATATTGTCGAAAGCCATAAGAGTTGGCCTGGTTAAGTAGCCGAATCGAGACAGATCGTTACAGCAACGGAGGATGATGTCTAGAAAGATCAGCAAACATGTTCACTTGATTCCTAGCTTGTACTGACCATGTACGCTGTCCATGGAGCCTACGGGAAAAAATTCAGTAAGGTTCACATCAGCCATTGAAGGGCGTACCGTGGAAACCAAAGTATATTCCAAGCTGGCGGAGCCGAAGTACGGAGAATGAGCCGCCAGACGGTAATTTGACGTTTTCAGCAGCGAGGTAGGCAGCTAGGCGCTTGACCTTCTCGATGTCTTCAGGGTACTTGGTATAGTACGCCTCGTTTCTCGTTCGCAGCTTTGCTTCGATGAGTCAGTCGGCTATCTTGTCATATCCACCTTCGAGCATTACAGTATGTCAACTCGTAAACAGCATCTGGCTGCTTGACTAGTGGTGGTAATCCACCAACGGTAAAGACTACCGTAGATTAGTTCTGACAGACCACTCACAAGGGCAACAGGGTATCCCAGACCTTCTTGTAGACCTTCGGGGCTTCGTTTCGATTAGCAAAGCTACTCTAACGTCAAGATACTGACTAACAATCTAGAAAGATAATTCACGCCTGCGAAACCTCCAAAAGACTGCCCCAAAATCGACCACTTCTTGGTACCCTCAGGATACTCCGCTGTGAGAGTCTTCCGAATTAATTCGCAGTCCTTGACTAGATGGGCCATCAGTCGTGCTATTCGCAAGATCCTCACTGCAGCGATTACCGATGCTGTCGGCGCGGAAATGCCTCAGATACGCTGCTTGCGCTGAAGGGTCTCCTTGTTCGGCCAGGGTCTGAGCCGTGATCGTGCTACTCAAGCCTGTTCCTAGACGCAGATCGTAACATTAAAGCGATCCGCAAAGCAGAGGTTGGAAATACAATACCGCGCTGGTCGAGAAATAGCAACTGTACGAGTGTGAGAAGCATTGATGATCATCATAATGGTGACTTACTTTATATCCTTTATCTAAGAAACTATCCGTGAAAGCAAAGCTCTGCGGCGGGCCACATGGTACTCCTGGACCGCCTACGAACAACAACTCAATCTCGATTCACGGCCTCTAGTCAGAACGACTGACAAGAATATCATACCTTGCAAATAGCATACTGGGGCGAGGAAATATTGAGTTAATCTTGGTCAAGCTTGGGCACAATGGATGGCTTACGCCAAGGCAGCTGTTTCCTTTCTTTCTTGGAGACGTCTACTGGCTTGTCGAAGCGCTCTACGCTTCTGGCAAACAATTGGAGCACGCCCTGCTCCGGTCTTGAATGATTCTTCGGGACCTCAAAGAAGAGCTCGGAGATGCTTAGCTTGCCTTGGAGCTTGTCAGAGCCTGCAGTCCCAGCGAGCTTGTTACTTTACCTGGGAATTGATGGGTCGAGCTACTGAGCATCTTTGCAGTCTCCATGGTAGGACGTCTCAATACTTCGAAAACGCAGACACAAAATACATGTACAAGTACTTCGCGTGCCAAAACAGGTGACAAATCTAGCCGTGCCTAACCTAATTTAGGTTTTTCGCTTTCTGTTTAGAGCCCCGGTCCTCGGTAGATGTTGCCCATGATCAATTAAAGTAACCCCCCTCGGTGCCCCTTGCATCGCCACACCAGCACCTCAACTTTCATGACGTTGATCATCCCAGTTTCTGCACTGTAATTTTCCTTTGCCAATACCTCGCTCAATTTATCATGCTAGTCACGGTCGTTATTGCATACTTGTGTAAATCTACATGGATAGAAAATGGTTGACCAGAGGATAGATCTCGAGGTGAGCAAGCTGCACGACGAGGCTTCGAATTGACCAGCACTGACCATCATGCCACCACTCCTGCAGAAGGAGTTTTGTCCACCTATAGACTCAGCGCTGTTCTATGCTATCATTTCCGACTATGACATATCGAATCAAGCATCGTTGGAAGAATTGCGCGCTACATTAAGTGTGCTCAAGGAGAGCGCCGCGTCAGAAGACGCGAAAGATTTTGATCCATCTGGAAGTAGCGCCCAGCATGAGGATTCGAGCACCGGAGGCTCGCCTGGACGAGCAAGCTCGTGGCATGGCTTCTCCTTGACCGAGGACACAGAGCTGACAGGGTCGTCTCGGTGGCCAGAGTCGAGCCCAGATGTGGAAGGGGAGCAACAGGCAGAGGATGGTGTCAGCACCCTTTCAATACAAGATCGCACGGAAAAGGAGTTGCCCTTACTTGGAAAGCTAGAGCTGCTCGCAGCAATGTTCCCAACAATCAAAGACTTCGATCGGAAATTCGCCTTGAAGAAAGCCGAGGATGACTTTCACAGAGCAGTCGAGGATTTGCTCAATCAAGCTTTTCTGGAGGAGGAAGGAGTGAATGACGGGACTACACGATTCAATCGGGGTATCGAAGGCTTTGCTGACTTCGAAACACCTGAGACCCATAGAGGACGCAAAGCTAAAGGCAAGCGGAAGAAGCAGACACGTCGCGCAAGCTCGACACCTGGAACAGGCACTTTTCAATCAGAACCTTCTCCGCAGAGTAGGTGGGATCAAGCAAAGAAAGATGTGGATTACCTCGCTGAGCGTGTCCACTTACCACGTCAATGCATCTCTTCGATCTACCATAAATCTGGTGCTCTCCTTCCAAGGACAATCATCGCCTTATGCGCGTCTTCCGAATCGATGACTTCCAACCCATTCCTGCCATCCGCTTCGTCCAGTGTCCTCGAGGCTCATAGTTTCGAATTAGCCTTTGACTTTCCGACACTCTCCCATACTCACCTCGGGGCCCTTGTCCGCATGACGCATCCATCGACAGCATCAGCCCACGAACTTGCGAAAGCCATGCTATCATCCCCAGAATCATCAACGGCCATTATCCCACAATACTTGCCTCGGCCACCGTCACCATCATCGCTTATGACGGAGTCCACCTCTTCTCCGCTGCCATTATCCTTCCGAACTGCAGGTAGCCTTGCTACAGCGCGCTCCAATGCGTTCATCCAAGCTAATGCCGCTTACCGAAAATCGAAGTCAAAGCCGCTCATGGGCGGTGCAGCGGCGTATTACAGTTCTATCGGTCGAGATGCGGCTGCAGGTCTGGCTCAGCATGAGGCTGCCGTCGCAGATGCACTTGTCGCAGGGCAGTCGAACGCAGATGAGATCGACCTCCACGGCGTTAACGTCAAGGATGCGGTCAGGATCACCAGGACTAGAGTACAAGCTTGGTGGGACGCAGGCGCAGCTGAGTGGGCTAGACAGGGTAAAGTCCAAGGACATGGCGGATTCAGGGTTGTGACAGGTATTGGCAGGCATTCTGCTGGAGGAAAATCGAGGTTAGGACCGGCGGTTGGAGCAATGTTGGTACGAGAAGGATGGAAAGTGGAGGTTGGTGATGGGGTCGTCACGGTACGAGGAAGAGCAAGAAGGTGACCAGGATTTTTTCAACCAGCGTCTATCACGGGACAGGATACAACGCAAGAACTCGTTATCTGTAGAATTTTGTCCGATCTAAGATCCTGAAGGAACGACATCTTCTCTTGGATGCTTGAATTATTGAGACACCCACTACCGCCTGAATGTGATAACATCGTCTCCCAGCATCCGTGTCTTCGTCATGCAAATTAAATAGCCCACTGGCGTAGATTATGTGCAGTAGTCATTAGTGTTAGTTCCTTTCGGGATCCTAGTGCGGGATGTCCACTAAGGTACTTTATGTAGTGGATAGACTCACTTACTTTACATAACGTTCTCACTGGTCCTTGTGGGCCTCGGTTAAGGCTCTTGTATGAGACATGCCATTGCTACTTTAGATTGGCACTTTAGAATCTTCCCAAGCATCCATGTCTTCAACAACATATCCATCTGTTTGACTTGCTGCGGCCCCTCCGTGAACATGAAGTCCACCCGCGTACTGAGGTTTATCCTTCCAACAAGAGGTACTCGCCTCACACGCTCTCGCGGTCTCTGCACCTCCCAATGGCTACGGCAAACCAAGCAAGATCAAGTGCCAGTAGTGACTCATGACGGCACAACATCCAGGACAACTCTACACGTCGATCGATCCCATCCAGTCGTGGATTCCCGGACCAGTGATGAAGGCAGAGAAGCACAGCCATTTGACAAGAGCGTTTTGTCAAAGCTGACACCGACGATGAGGAGCTTTGCGCTGGATGGGAAGATAGCTGTCGTTACCGGGTAGGTGATATCTCTCTTTGTATTCTGAGACATCAATAGCCGTTCGATCAACCGCGACCATTTTCCCAATTTGCTATACCCTGTACCTTTATTGATTTGCCTAAACAATCTTGAGTGCCACAACGTCAAGCGGCGTTCTCGTTGATCCTGATATCTCCTCCTCTTTTCCTGCTGTGTTCACGAGTCTGTGGTCCTGATGGGTACTTGATTTCTTCCTGTATATTTTCGTGGCCCTATCTTCAGACGCCTTCCGCTCTGTCCCATTGTATGTACTAATACTGGAGCGACTGCCCCTCCCTCTCTTTCCAGCCCTCGCTCGATCGTTTTTCCAAGATCGGCCTTGCTAAGAACCAAAGAGCGGTGCTCGAGGTCTAGGCTGGAACATGGCACAGGCTCTCGCCGAAGCCGGCGCATCGTCCATCGCTCTCCTCGACGTGAAACAAGATCTGGGGGACAATGCAGCTGCAGAGTTGCACAAAACGACCGGCGTCCCTGTGCAATTCTACAAAGTGGATGTTCGAGATGAGCATGCCATCGCCGATGTTGTCACCAAAATCACGTCAGATCTGGGATGTCCGACCATTGTTGTCAATTCTGCTGGGGTTGTGGAGTAAGACTGGTCTCAATTATCTTCTACATCTAGCAGTGAAGCTTATAGCGGCAGCTCTCAAGTCAGGGCGGAAGATCACCCAGCGGAGATGTTCCGTAAGGCGCTGGATGTGAACCTGACTGGCTCTTTCGTGAGTCACTTCCGTCCTCCAAATTGCTTGCCAGAATCGCTTGAGTCTATGCGAACGCCCTCAGGCAACGCCTTTTTCCATAGGACTCGACGTCTTCATTCCGAACCACAGACGAGAAGACATGTTCTGACAAATCCCAGACATCATGACCATTCCCAACTCCTCCATAACCCGAACCCTTTCTCGAAGGGGTCATACTCCAGACCCCCAGAAATCACCTCCCGCAATTCTCTGCCAAAAGGTACCTGATAACGCACTCCACCCCCTCCTTCATCACCCCCTCAACCACACCACCCCTATTTAAACCCTCCCCGGCTCCTCTCCCTTCAAACCACAGACTCCACCAATCCCTCCCCCTCCTTCCTCCCCCCTTCATCACCCTTCAAGCTCCACCCCCCCCCCCCCCCTCCCACCATAAAAACCACAAAACATCTACCCCCCCCCCCCCAACCCCCAGCTCAGACAGGACATCTACTCCTCCTCCTTCTCACTTCGGGCGTACGGCAATACATAAAGCCTACAATCAAATATCCACAATAATCCTTGATCTGGGAGATGTGCTCCGAGCATTATTGGATTGGTTAGTTGGCTAGATGTTGGGTATAAGCACACCTGGGCGTGGGCTTGGCTAAAGGGATCTGCTTTTTGGTTTGTTGGTTCGGACGTAGGAGGGGGAAGGGGGCGGGGGGGGGTATGTGGAATGGTTGTGGAACTGGGATGGATGGATGGATGGATGGATGAATGGGCGCTTTGGGTGAGAAAGACGAGGATTTGGGATCGAGAGCGAATTCGAGTATAGGCTCCGGATATGATGCTCAAGCGAACGAGAAGGTGACGATTGTTCTGGAGATCAGCGAATGGGGAAGCGCTATGCTACTATAACCAAGACTGACAACGTAAAAAAGTAGGCGAATGGAGGTTGGTATCGAGTGGGAAGCTGTTGAGTTTTGCTATTGTTTAATCGTATGGCTATGAGGGGGGCTCGTGAGTTTCGGAGTGCGATGAATTATGGGTTTGGAAGGGAAGGCTACATGTTTTTTGATTGGAATTACAGGAGCTGGGTGGGGTTTTGGCGGTAATATGGTGGAGTTGGTAATATTCTGTGGTTAGACTTACCTGGATGGGGGCGAGCCACGGCGGATGGGGATTATGGTGTGGACTTGGTCTGTTTTAGGGAGGTTGGGATGACGGGCTCATGTAGTAAAAAATTAGACGGAAGAATTCCAAACCTGGATAGACGGTCAAGACTTCCCACATATCTAGCGATAGACTGACCATGGTGAGGGTTTGTAGCTAGCAAACGTAATGTGCAATCTGCCACTTCTGCATGGACATATGTAGAATGCTAGGAGGCAGGCATCATGGTGCAGCAAGCTGTCGCTGCCCTTGTACTCTATTGCTCGTCAAGTATTCTTGTATCTAGAATTCATTCTCATCGCTACCGGCAATAATCACATTATTGACCTGTATGCGCCGTGAGCAACCTTTCGAAACGTACAGAGAGCCGCATAACATACCTTCAGCACCATCCTACATAGCTGAGTAGCAAGCATCAGCTGCTGCCGCTTCCCAATCAGCGGGTCTATAACGAAGTGCTCTCGCATATCTAGTCCAAACATGTTAGTCCGTATTCCGTCACCAAGGGAAGAGGCGGCTACCATTGCTCCCAGTCTGCATGCAATCAACACCCAACCTCGAGTTCTTCTCCCTGACCTGCCGCGATTTGATAGATGCCAGGGTCTCGATGGGGCTGAGACCCGAGTTCTCGGCCAGAGCCATGGGAACGGCATCTAGAGCGTCTGCGAAGGCGCGCATCGCATATTGCTCTAGACCTGGGCTCTGTTGATTTGCATTAGTGGGACGGTGGATATGGCTTATCAGGGAGATACATGCCTTGAGCGAAGCTTCCTCGACAGCTAGGGAGCACGCAATTTCGGCGGCACCGCCGCCGTAGACGACTCGGTTGTCCTTGACCAGGTTTCGGACTACGCAGAGGGCGTCGTGGAGTGAGCGCTTGGCTTCATCGATGATCTATGAAGGAGAACAGCTTTAGCTTGCAGATCACCTTCGAGATGGCGATGCAGGAACAGACCATCTTGTTGCTACCCCTCACGAAGACTGTTACTGCCCTCGTGTTCGCACACTCTTCGATGACAAGCATCTTCTCTCTCGTCGTGCCAAAGCTCATCTCTCGGACAATGCCAGCTGTGCCCAGTTTCTGTGCGCTTAGGTCTTCGAACCTAGGTACTATTCTCCCGTTCGTCGCGATGGCAATCAGCTCGATCTCTGGCCCACCAACCCATCGTACGGCTGGCAGCTTGTTCTGCAATAGTAGGTGGTTCGCCTCGTCGTCGAAGCCCCATTGACAAATTACCAAATTTGCACCCGTCGCCTTTATTTGGTCAATCATTTCTGTGAACTTCGTCTTCTCATAGGCCTGCAGCTTCTTGAATTCTTCGACGGTCGTTATGTCAAGCTTATGCTTTGTTTTTGGTTTTGGTGGCTCGAAGGCGCATGTCAATATGGCAAGCTTGGCATTTCGTACTTCGTCTGGCATCTGGGGATGTGAGAAGTCTTTGTCCACTATAACGCCCTTGACAAGTAGTGTATCCTCTAATGAGCCTCCGACCTTGCCGTCGACTTTGATGAGTTCGAAGTCGACATCCTTTCTCTCCAGATCTGCTACTGATAGGACTGCATCGACCGCGATCTGGGCGAATTGGTCATGTGCTTTCGATACACTTAAAACTTGTCAGTGTGTTTCAAATTCAGGCAATTCACGACGTACATCTTGCTTCCGAGACTTGTCTTGGCGACTTTATGCAAATTCTGTACATCTTTTCGGCTGAAATCGACCTTGTCGCTTATTCGATCTAGCTCGGCCACTGCAACCTCGCAAGCTTCGTCGTAGCCGTCTGCTATTCGTATCGGGTGGATGCCCTTGTCAATGAGATCTGCCGCTTGCTCCAGCAGCGCACCTGCTAGGACTACGACGCCTGTTGTGCCATCCCCTATTTCGTCGTCTTGAGATCTTGACAGCTCGACCAGAAGCTTGGCGACATTGTTCGATATCTCCATCTGAGGGTATTTAGTGTTGTGTCCCAGTTACTAGCCAGACCAGCATACTTGCGACAGGATGGTAGCACCATCATTTGTGACTGTAATGTCTCCATCTGGTGATATGAGAATCTTGTCCAGACCACGCGGTCCCTGAAGCCCAGAATCTCAGCACCGTTTTCCATGCAAACATGAATGCGGCGTACAGCAGCTTACCAGCGAGGTCCTGACAATATTTGCAACTGTTCTAGCTGCGACGATGTGCGACTTGACCGCATCGGTGCCGTGCAGCCTCTTCTTTCTGCCTTGGCTATACCATTGTCAGTTGCCTCTTTCTAGTGTACCCAGACCGGATTTAGCTGAAAAATCCAGGACCTGCTCTTACGTACTCTCGAACGACAATGAACGGTCGGCCTTGTTCATCCTTCATCACCGACGCTGGATGTCCGAGTCAGCCTGTGGTTGCCATACTTGAAAACGTAGACCTGGATGTTACCTTGAGACATATCGAGCTCTGCACACACAGATGATTAGCTCACGTACGCGATCTCCGTGCACAACAAGGTGCATAGATACTGTGCCCATGGGGAACGTACGCATAGCCATGTTGTAGGCTGGTAGAGCCGAGCTCTAGTGAAAGGGCTTGTATCTTTGAGCGCAACCGCCAGCACCGAAAGTATCTCTAAACGTAGAGTCTTAAGAACTATCGCCGAACTATTAGCATAAATCGACGTTTCGTTAATTGTTCTGCTGCTCTGCGCGGTCCACAAATAATTTCCATGGTGACGCGAATTGCCTTATCGGGGTTAGCGCCTCTCCACGCGCATTGAGAAATCCGACAGCTCCAGAGGCGCGAACTTTCATCTCCCGTTTCCTTAATCGCCAGCACGCTCAGTCTTTACAAATCATTGCACCTTCAGTATCAAGCAAGGTTATACAAAGTTGCTATCGACCAGCCTTCCGAGTATAGAACACTGAGAAGAAAGCTACGACGCAATTAGCTCTACAGCCGAAATCTGAGTCGCAATGCCTCGTGAGTTCCCCTTCCCAGTGTCGCGACTTTCTCTTGAATCTAAATTAATGTTAATTGCGTAATTACAGCACCACTACCTGTCGAGAGTGACGCTGAGTCGGTGGCCGAGGAACAATCAACCCCGAAGCCGACCTCAGCATCCGCGCAAGCGAAGGACGAGCTCAAAGACGCTGTGATGGAAGACGTCAAAGCTATGGACGAAGCCAAGGACGACGCCAAGGCCGGAGCGGACGAAGATGAAGAAGACTCATCTGGTGATGAGGATGAGGGAGAGTGCGTAGCAGCACCTTCACGGTCAGTCAAGGAGATGCTAAGTTTTGTATCAGGGTCTACGTTGTAGAGAAAATTCTAGACCACCGCTCAGATTTCGAAGACGTGAGTTTCCAGAAACCGTTCGATCATATTTGGGACTGATAGTGTGCTAGGGCGAGATGCGCTATTGGATCAAGTGGAAGGGCTATGAAAAGAAGGGCGATCGCACCTGGGAGGAAGAAAAAAACCTCGAGTAAGCCAAAACGGGTCGCGTCCAATGCCTGCTCAAACCCATACTAAGTCATTCGAAGAGGATCACGCGAACTGCTCGAAGCCTACTGGGAAAGCATCGGCGGCAAGCCCGTCCCCGGGCAGGAGAAGCCCAAAAAAGGCCGAAAATCATTGACTGGCAAGCGCTCCAACGCGACTCTCAACGAAGCCGAAGAGAAGTCGGAGTCCCCCGCGCCCAAGAAGCAGAAGCGAGGCCGAAAAACCAACGCGGCCAAGGAGGAGGAGGAAGAGGAGCAGATGGTCGAGTTCCGCGGCTACGTCGAGCAAGGCGCAGACGACTGGAAGCCCGTGGCGCCCAAGGACGGCGCGTGGGACCCGCTTCTGCATAAGGTGGACACTATTGAGCAGGATGATAGTGGAGATCGCTGGGTCTACATCTGCTGGAACGATAAGAACGTTGATGGGAGGTTCTATCGGTCCAAGGCCAAGCTGGCGACGGTCTACAAGGCGGCGCCGCAGAAGATGCTCTTCTTCTACGAGCAGCATCTGTAAGTCTTCTGTTTCCGACTGTGGGACTTCCATCAAGCTGACACCACTGCTAGCGTGTTCACCGAGGCGGGCAGCAGGCAGCACAAGGCTCCTGCGCAGAATGGTGGAGATGTTCAGGCCGAGTAGCACCAAAGGTATAGCAGATATGTTCTGTGCCGACTTTCCCTCTCGGCGAGCATGGCGTTTGGTTCGCTATGCTTGGTCCTGTCTGCCTTCCCTTTGCAAATATTGTACCAATAGTTTCAGACGCTTTAGGTTGCGGCGGTCGCAGGCCTAGTTTGAGCATACTGTGCAGTGGCAGCAACTTCTAGCTTTAGTAACCCGGCAAGAATATCTAGCATAGTTCCAATGATCGTATCAGCTCAGCTGTCGATCCGTCAAGTGATGAAGAGCAAGGTCTCACCAGAGTTTCGGCAAGTAGGACGGCATCACGGATTGTTCTGAAAACGATATCTAGATTTATTGCAGTCGATTGTAAGTAGCGCAACGATACTTGGAGGAACGCATGCTAGGAGCATCAAGCTCTCCATGTCGATTGATCTATCTCTACGTAGCGGCGTACAAATCTTCTAGCCCAATGCCCCTGGGTATCTTAAAGCAAATCCATCCATATGCGAGCTAAATTGCAGAAATCCGAGCACGAATACACTCAGAGATCACGTTCCCAACACCCGGCTGTAGCCTTACCACACGGTTCTCACAAACAGACGACACCTTTAGCAATGCCGATATCTTCCCAATCGACCTGCCACACACTAAGAATGCCCATCTCCCACCCCTCGTTCTTTTTACCACGCTTAATTCTGCCGATTACGCGCGCTTTCTTGCCTCTGCCGCCTTCTGCTAGGAATCGTCTGGAGTCATGTTCCCATAACTCCACGCCCTTCCAAATAGCATACTGTCCGTCTAGAGAGGGCGCCTTGTCTGGTGTGAAGAGATCAACAAGCTCAAAGAGCTGCTTGTATGCTGTGGGCTCGCGGTCAGAGTACTTGACGCGGCAGTAGAGCTCGACGATTGCGTCCGTTGAATTCCGAAGCGCCACTGAGGCGGCATTGAGTGCTTCGCCGATCCGGAAGCAGGTACGCAGAACAGCCGTCTGGGAAACACCCATAACGGGAGAACGTGGAAGTAGCGGTTTGGGGAAACTAGGCCGGACGAAGGGAACGGGACGGCCATCCTTGGTAGGAACAATATGCGCCACTACGTTCGGGGATCGCTCAGCAAGAGGTGACGACCTAGTAATTGGAGTGTCAGGGCTAGTCAAACTGGTCGACAATGAGGAAGGAGTCGAGCGCTTCGACGGCGTGTACAAAGTCGGCGGCATCCACTGAAGCTTAGGCACAGTCGGTGTACATTGCGTAAACGGAGGTGATTGACCATCTGTACGTTGAGCTGTAGTAGTATCCAGATTCATGAATTCATCGTCTAGGCTATCATCCTGGAATGGGTCTTCCAATATCTGAGTAGCTGGCTTAGGCGTTCCCTTCTTCAGAATCTTCTTCGTTGACTCAAGAACCTCGTCAAATGTATCATCAGAAAGAAATTCGTCAATATTGAGGAAGATGTCGTCTTCCTCGTCAATCTGGGGATCTGATTTTCGATCCGAGAGGAAGGTCATGGAGCTGTCAAGATGAGGCGCTTGAGCTGAATCCGGACGCGAACATGCCTGCACATCTGGAAAGTACTCTGCTGGATACAGATCCTGAATGTGTGAAGCCGGTTCGGAGGAGCTGCAATATGCTTGTACTTTATTAGCGTCCTCAGAAGCTCCAGCTTTGATGGGTGTGAAACAAAAGGCATCATCCTCTGCATGCTGTTCGACCAAATTTGCGCTCGATCGTCTGAAATAAGCGCACTGGTCCATTGCAGGGTCTTCAGGGACGAAACGACCGGACTCTGTTGGCCTGAAGCCATCCTCAACCAGCTCTCTTGGGATGTCTTCAGGGCCCGAACTTGCAGGTTGCCCAGAAAGGACGTCAAAGAAGACTTTATCGCTTGACGGACCGTTGTCCGATGTTGGCCCTGGGCTTTGACCAGCAACTGCACATCGACTCCATGTACCTGCATAGGGATCACCACCGACTGACATCAAACCGCTTGGACCTTTGAAAGCTGCCTGATAGCTTTGTCCAAGACCAGCATATTCACAGTGCTCCTGTGGGTTAGTCGCTTTCGATGTCGGGCATGAAGCTTTCGGAGACCCGTTCGAGGTACGGAGCTGAGACCCCGGCGTAGATTCAATCTGACCATAATCTTCAGAGAAGGATTTGGAAGCGAAAATTCCTGGCTTGGTCACTCTCAAAGCCTGCGAAACATCTAGACCATGTCTTTCATCACCTTTGCGTGCTTTGCTTACTTTGGCCTGGCGAGGCGCTGTGACTGACCTCTTCGGCTTTGGGTTCGGTTTCGTGAGCTGACTCTGTTTGCTTTTGCGGCGTTTGGTGGATCTTGAAGGTGTCGAATCGTCCATGGTGACTCGTAAGGTATTGCTTGTGTACGTGGATGTAGCAGTGTCGTATGCTCGCTGGTTGATCGGAGTAAAGCCCGAGATTGAAGGCTCCCATATGGCACCGGCGTCTTGCAGAGCGTCTACATCATTCTGGTCGAGGTTGCTCGCCGCTTTCATCTCGGACATCTTCCAACCCCAAATTCTTTCTCTCTCCATCCTGTCACCTCATGGCTGCGTCATTCCACTCCATGCTAACTGCCTCTTCCGGCACATCATCATTTTTGTGCCTTTCACAGGTTTATCTCCACACTGTAAGCGACATATGATGATATGAGTGGACGAAGAGATGTTTTAACCTCCATCTCTAGTTAGTTAGAGATGATGCTTCAACAAGCTTTGCGGCTGATCGACAATCCTGCCGAGGATGACGCGCAGGGCTAGTGCGGGGCCTATCTTAGTACTTTATCGATTGTTGCTGCCTCGGTCTGCGTATTCAAGAACTGTTTCCATACTTTAACTCTCTCGCCAGTCCTCGATCATCTGTAGCATTTGCTGTCTACTCCTAGCTGAAACATCAATCAAGGACCGCCTCCCGCCAGTGTTGCTGTGTAGAAACCTTCTCCTAATCTTACAGTCTTACTGATCAACCCCTGGCAGCAGCTTGTGAGATATGGATGCAAGATACTACTAGCTATAAGGATGTCTCGACTGTGAGACTAGCAGCGACTGGGGTCTTGAGTTGAAAACGATAATTCTGCAATACCAAGCATCGGGCCATCGAGCACGATGTTCTCCTCAACGGTACGTTGAGTGAATTATACTAGCCCATCCTGTTCATTTAGTGCGCCAATTACTATACTTTTTATGTTTACCCTATAAAACTGCATGACTCAGGCCAATGCGGAATCTTTAATACTTGTAGATGTGACACTATGGTTGACTTTCATACCATATCCTCCTTTGCTTCGTCGAGTTCTCTCCTTCTCAAAGCTCTACCAGATACCAGAATCTTCAATATGCTGACGCTTAGTTTCCTCTCTTTCAAGAGGAAGCCTTACACTGCCATTACGGTCCAGATCGACAGAATGACCAGCGGACAATATGATGCTGATGACATGAGTGGCATTCCGGACCTCATCGAAGTCATACGATTGCAAGCAGAAGGTCCAGTCGAGGCTGCCCGAGCGATTAGAAAGAAGCTGTAGGGTGTCTTGCATCTCGATACACAACGATCCAACTGATAGATATCTAGCAAGTACGGCAATGTACACCAGCAGCTCCGCGCCTTGACCGTTCTTGATGGTCTTATCGAGAACGCCGGTCCCCGCTTCCAACGAGCCTTTGCTGACGAACGCCTCTTGGAGCGCTTGCGAGTCTGTGGGACAGATGGCCTCTCGGATCCGGAAGTCAAGAAGAAATGCACCATTTTGTTCCGGCAATGGGCGTTGACATATCAAACGACTCCTTACATGGAACGTGTTGTAGCCTTACACAAACAACTGCCTCAACGCAAGAAGCCTGTACGGCAAGATCAATCAAAAGTCATTCGGGAGACCGAGCGCGAAGTAGAGGAGGATCCCTTCGGCAACAACGACTATCAGGATGCAGCTCATTCCAGCACCGCAGCATCACATCTACAACGCTCGCCTCCAAGCGTATCATCAGCTTCCGCACTTTCACAAGGATCTCTTTCATTATCTAAAGGCGACAAGTCAAGAGCGAAAAAAAGTCAGCATAAGCCATTTAATCTTGAGAAAGAGAAGCCGCAGCTATTGCAGGCGATCGCCTCATCCTCGGTCGCTAGCACGAACTTGTTGAATGCTCTAAAGCTGATCAATCGCGAGCACAAACGTGTTGGCGAAGACCCTGAAGCTATCAAGAAATTCGAGAACTGCAAACTACTTCGCAGACAGATCCTACGATACATCCAATATGTGGACAGCGAACAATGGCTCGGCAGTCTGATCCATGCGAATGACGAACTGGTGACTGCGCTCATGGCATTCGAGGTGCTTGACAAGAGCGTAGAGGACGACAGCGACAGCGAGGCGTGGGAAAGCGACGGGCACAAACCAGGCCATGCCGGTTCCCCTAAAGCGAAGAGCGCACAACAAGCGTTTGCAGGCCTGTCGCTTGGACAGTCTAGGGTCCCGAGTGTGAGTGTCAATGGAAAGGAGAAGTCTTTAGATAGCGATGAAGACGAAAGCGAAGATGAGAGCGAAGATGAAGCGGACGAAGACGACCCTTTTGCCGACCGAAATGTGGTGCACACTCCCAAGGATGAGAGGCCTGGTATGACCTGGTAAGCGCCTGTTCCAGGCTCCTTGATCGCAGCTTACTGTACTGCAGGAGAGAGTATTGAGTTAGTCGAAAGGCTTGCCTTCTCAGATATTTGCACATGTAATTGTATCCGTACTTATGACGCAACGATAGAATCAACTGTTTTCAATAATAAATGGTCCTTGTGACAAGTTATTATGAGCGGCATGGTATTGCTGTCGAAGCATCCAATGTTCTACGATGAACTGTGACAGGCGAGACAGGATCTATTGAGTCTCTGCTTTCAGTTGTGTTTCGACCTCCATCATTCCTCGCTTCTGCAGGAGTAAAAGCTACCTCTTGTCCATCTACCTTCAAGTCATCGCTTTCGCAAGGCTCATATGGAAAGAGCTACAATCACCAAGGGGTAGCCCAAAGCTCTGAGCTTTGTCGCGCCTTCCATGGTGGACCTCCAATTAGCGAGTCCTCGTCCTCTCCTTTGTCTACAAAGCGACCGCAACGAACGCAGCCGAATGCGTCGATCGCCCATTACATCCCAATGCGACAATTTTTCTTTCAAGCCCACCTCATGCACCGACTCATGTACTTCCCGTATCCCTCACCGATTCAATTTCCGCCTCCGCCTCCCATCTACATCCCACAACTCTGCCCCTCAACTATCCACCCGAATGATCTCACCCTACAATTCCACAAGCCTCTCGCAACCTCCCTTTCTCCCCTTCTCCACCACAACCGCAACACTGGATACCTCCGCTTCCCTAACCTACCTCCCCTCCGCCTTCCTCCTCCCCCACCAAATCCCCCCCTCCCTCTTCCATCCCACCACCCACCGCCTCCGTCTCGTCTTCCGGAGCCTCTCCTCCCTCATCGCCACCACCTCCACCTCCCTCATTCATACCCTCTCCACATCTACCTCTAGCCTCCCCACCCCCTCCATCATGCCCCTCCTCCTCATCCTCTTCCTCCTCCTCCTCTTCATCTTCTGCTTCCGCATCTCGGTCTCTTCCCGCTGGATACACCACCTTCGGGGTCCGCGTGCCCGAACACCGAGCGCGCTGGAGAGTGGGGGGGGGTATGCGTATAGGGATCCGTCCAAGAGCGTGAAGGAGGGGGGAGCGCGAACGGTACAGGGGGTTGTGGGGGAGGTTATGGGGAGGAGAGGGGAGGAAACGATGTTGAGGGGTGGAAGTGATGGCAGTGAAAGTCCTGGGAGGGTGGGGGGGTTGGGGGTGTGGAGGGTTGAGTAGAGGGGAGGGGGGTGGAAGGGTGCTGCTGAGGAGGCGGGCGGTGATTCTGTGTTGGAGAATCGATTGGGGAGCGTTTGAGGGGAAAGGAATAGGGCGCTGTAGGAGATGGAGGGCGATTTGTGCGAAAGGTGGGATGGATAGCTTGGTATACGATGTTGGGTATACTTACCTTAGCATGACAAGGGGTGGGTGCATGAGATGGCACCAGAAGCTGGTGTTTGGAAGGCGGAACTTTTCGTCTGAAGGAGCTCGTTGACACGCTCAGCGATGTAATGAGATCTATCGAAAACAGGGTACGAGGTAAAGCCATAGAAAGCACGCTTCTTAGAGACGGAACACCACGCGCAGCGCAAGAAAATCCGAACAGTGCTTGAAATTCGTGAGGACTCTTTCTGGGAGGTCTTTCATCGCACCACCTTCTCACCTTTGTCCATGCAAGCCTGCAAAAATGTTGTTTAAGATATCTGAAGTCATGGAGTAAGAATACATTGCACTCTGGGGCTTGTCATTTGTTTTTTCGGGGACAGAGGCACGGGTCCTTATTCGTGCTTGTGCACCATTGTTGTCGACGAGATGATGACACCAGTGGACCGCGCTTTTCAGAGGGTTTGGATCGCTTCGTAATTCCTGACTGTAGAGGAATGGATTCGACAAATCTGTATTGCTGATCTGTCGCAAGTTGTTGGGTCCTTTGAATGATTTTTGCTGCGGTCCCTGAGAAGACCTATCAGAGAGACGGTGCGTAGAATTCTTCTGCGTATAGCCAGCTAGAAGTCTCGAAATTACGACGCATTGACTCAACGACTACTTGACCTTCTGATGGATAAAGTAGAAAGAATGCTGCCAAGGAATAGCGTCGGATATATGAAGTGCCACTTAACTCCGCAACGATTATTAAAGTTGGCGTTACATCACCTTACGCAAAGGGATGACAACCCTTCAATTTATTGTTATAATCACATCTTCCAGTCATGAACTTGTGAGGTCTCGAGCAAAACATTGAATGTCGGGATTTATATCAGAGCCATTACGAATTAACGAGAAGACCTCCTCTGCTCACGGACATGGAAGTGCGACAAGCTCTGCGCAAGGGCAGAACAACCTACATGTACCGGAACGCGGTGAATCTGGTCCGACGGTGACCACGAGCGATCCCAAGGAGATGGACATATCTGCTGGCCAGAAAATGCTCTCAGCAGTATCAGGAAGTCTTCTTACGTCCCTTCTTGGTACATTCTCAATCCTCGTTCACAATCCGCATGTCCGAAGCTAACAATGATCTACCAGTGACTCCCCTCGACGTCGTCCGTGTCCGACTTCAGTCGCAGCCCAGTCCTTCCCTCGCTCGACCCCCAACCCTCCCCTCCTCCTTTGCCAACCTTCCTCCCAACCTCGGCGTCACAGCCTGCTGCCGCGAAGTCTTCTGGGTAAACAACGCCTCCCCCTACTGCATGGTCACCCCCTCCACCATCGACCCCCTCGCCTCCACCTCCACCTCCTCCCCCGCCGCCGACTGCGCCGTGGAGGAAACCCGCCGCAAGAATTTCACCTCCACCCTCGACGGCCTGCGCAAGATCGCTCGCAACGAGGGTCTCACATCTCTATGGCGCGGTCTCTCCCCTACACTAGTCATGGCCATCCCCGCAAACGTCATCTACTTCACCGGCTACGACTCCCTGCGCTCAAACGCACACAGCCCGGTCAACCAATACATCCCCGACGCCTACGCGCCACTGATAGCAGGCTCGATAGCGCGCGTGGCGGCCGCAAGCGTCATCAGCCCGATCGAGATGTTCCGAACGAGAATGCAAGCCGCTACCTCTGGGGACACCGGGGTCTTCGCGGAAACACTGCACGGCCTGCGGAAGATGGTCAGAGCGGAGGGATACACCTCTCTGTGGCGAGGCCTGACACTGACCATGTGGCGGGACGTGCCTTTCAGCGGGATCTACTGGTGGGGCTACGAAGCTATGCGGAACCGTCTAGCGGAATTGAGGGAACCTGCTCCCGTGGGCAACCGCCCCAGGTCCAGATCCAGAGGCGAGGAGAACCATACCACGACCTTTGTAGACAGCTTCGTTGCCGGTGCGGTATCCGGCGGTGCTGCGAGCATTGTGACGACTCCTTTTGACGTTGGGAAGACAAGGCAGCAGGTCTTCCAGCATTCACTGGAGAAGCAGTCGATGCCGCGGTTCCTGCACTCGATATGGAAAGACGAAGGCACGGCGGGCTTGTTCCGCGGCTGGGCAGCGCGGTGTCTGAAAGTGGCGCCGGCGTGTGCGATTATGATCAGCAGCTACGAGGTGGGCAAGAAGATGGCGAGGCGGATGAACGAGAAGCAGGCGGCTGCTGGTTGACTGTCGCTCCTTCCTGAGAGGGATGAGATAATCACACAGGGCTCTCGGGACTAGGCTTCTTAGAGGGCCAAACCCGGAGAAGCACGACAACGCTGAGGGTGGCATTGATCACCAAGAAAGGCCACGACCGACTATTCCGGTCCTCGGCCAGTCAGCCCCTGACCTAATACCAGTGCATCTCCTCGAGAAATGGAGACTCTGAGCATATTTCGGTTTTGTACTTCTGTAGCATTAGCTAGGTGTTTTCCTGCTTTACCAGGACGATGCATATCGCAGGCGTGGAGTCAAACCTACAGCCGCACCTCTCTTCGGCCAAGAGCATGTTTTTCTACAACAGGGTTGCCGGCAAAAGAGAGCATAAAAACATCCACAAATCTCTCATATGCAAGCTCTAGTGAATTGTAGGACCCAACGGAGTAGATACCAGATACAGTATTGGCTTTCCTCATTATCTACATCCTTCGTACATGTAGCCTGTACGCCCCCCTATGCCAGATGTATGTACCCCCATGCCTAAATCACACGAAAACCCCCAAATCCTTCCACAACCGACCGTAAACACCATCGCTTTGCACGCTCTAGACACACAATTTCATGCACAGACCCACCCCTACCACAAAAACTCATCTCTTCCCTCTCGTTTCCCTCCTCTACTCACCTCCCTTCACTGACTCCCCACCCTCATCCCCGCCGAGCTCTCCCGCCCACTCTCAATCACCGCCCGCGGAAGCGGCAACATGCTATTCCTCCTCCCCGCCATCGCAGTCACCGGCCGCTGCGGCCTCGGGCGCACTGAAGGACTCGGGCTCGCTTCCTCATGTTCTTCGAGGACTCGATCGGATATGGAGCTCTGACGGCGTGGGCCCCCCGCATATGAAAGCTGCGGGGTGGACGCCAAACCCCGCGCTTTCGGATGAGGGTCATGGGGAGGTGGTCGTGCAGGCGAGGAGAAGGAGGTTTGGCGCATGCCGAGGGAGGTTTGCGTGCGTGCGCGGGGGAGTGTGAGAGGTGGGGCGGGGGAAGGGGCGGAGGAGCGGCCGAGGGGGCTGGGGAGAGGGGGGTTGGTGGAGCGGGGAGGGGCGCTGAGAGGGGGAGGGCGGAAGGTCATGGAGGTGCGGCGGTGGGATGGGGGGGTGGGGAGGGGGGAGGGCTTGGAGTTGCGGGAGAAGTCGAGGTGGTCGACTCGGGCGCTGGAGTTCCAGCGCGGCTTGTAATCGTGGGAAGCGAGGGAAGGGCGTGCCGCTCGGGAGCCGGGTATAGGGGTTGAGGCGGTCCTGGAGTAGGGGGATGGCGAGGCGTTGCGGGAGTCGGAGAAGGATCTGGAAATGGAGTTTTTGAGTGGGAGTTCGGATGGGGCTGTAGATGCTTGGGTTATACTCGCGTGTCTTCGCGAGCTGCTTGGGCGGGAGGTAGTGTTTGAGATGATGCTGCTGCGGCGACTGGAACCGTTCAGGCCTGAGTGTGGAGGTTCTCCTTTGCTGCTGCCTGTTGGTCCCAATACCGGAGATGATGCTGGTGAGCTTCCTGGCGTATCAACGACGCTGTTGGTCGCTGACCGATCCATCGAGACTATTGTAGAAATGGAGTCTCGCAATTGCTGATTCCTGTTCATGGTCAGATCATCTAGAGCCAGGTCCATGTCCTTGATTTCAGCCTCAATAGCTTTCCATCTAGCCCGCGTATCTTGCTGTAATCTCAAGATCTCCCCGTTCACGGTAAGTCGGTCTTTGACACCTTTGTCGATGATTGCGAGAACCCTCTCGATCGCTGGCCCATAGTGGATCTTCTTAGCCTCGTAGCTTTCCACTTTCTTGGCCAATACAGGAGGATTACTATGCTGAGTGCCGAGGTCGATGGATTCTTGTAACTTGCTGATGCTTCGCTCGACCGATTCACACAACTTTTGGGCTTGCCTGCCGGCATTCCGAAACACGAGAACCCAGCGATCCTCTCCGAGCTCCCTCCTCAGACCCTCGGCATCCTTCTCCAGTTCTTTCCACCTTTTCTCCAGACCTCTTCTACGATCGTCGAGTTCTTGGCAGGCCGTTGGAAGCGTGGCCATTGCTTTTGTGCGAAAGCTCGACAGCGTCATTGGTAAAAAGTCCAGTGATGCGCGCAAGGGCTGCATCCTAGCAAAGAGCGCCAGCAGTCTCGAATCCTCTTGTGGCATGGAGAAGGCAGGAGACGTTGGCGACATGGCTGCAAAGGCGGGTGGTAAACTGAAGCGGTGATTCGAGGAATTCCCATTGGTCGCTGGCGCCTCTTCGACAATTGTTTCCAGCTCTTGCATATCTATAGTTGCACCGTTGTCAAGCTTTGTATCCGTGAACATTGCCGTATGTCTCGCTTCTTCCATCTCAAATACTAGTCTGCCTAGATTCTCCACTTCAAGCCCGATGTCACCTAGAACGTGGTTCCAGAGCTCTTCCCATTCCATTGCAAGTTCCACCTGACTCTTCACGCCTTTTAGAAGCTTTCGGGCGCCTTCCCACTCTTGGAGGATCTTTTCCATCTGTTCCACAAGACCACCAAGCTCTGAAGGAACCGTGGCGACATCCTCTCTTCCCTGAAGATCTTCAATTGCAGTTACGTATACAGTGATCAGGCCCTCGAATCTGCCAATGGCCGCGTCAACCTCGCAGAGCCCCTCTCGGCCTCCAGCAGCGGCCCATTCCACGTCATCCTCGGCATCTAGACCGTTCAATACATCTTTAGCTTTCTTCAACCACTTTCGTATCTCGTCAGCCGCCACGTTCAGTGTATTCGCGGCTGCCGCTGCAGATGGTAATCCTGCTATGCTGCTCGACAGCGAGGCAGCATCTGGTAGATGTAAGTTTGTTAATTGCGTGAATTGACTCGAGAAGGATATCCGTGATATTGAGTATATTGAGTTGGCCCTGGACGATCTGATCGAAGTAAAGTAGGACTCAGCATCGACCGGCGAGGTCAAAGTCCTAGCTATGATTGCTTTCGGGTCATCTCCAGAGAACAGTAACGGTGACTCGGCTTCCACAGGTTGTTTACCCGAATTTTCTCGTCGTGTCTGCAACTTCGGCTTGCTCTGCGCCATTGAAGGCTTGATGGTGGAACCACGGGCCCGTATAGCCTGAGGGCAGTATCTCGCATATATTACTTGAATGACCCAAAACTCCCCGTTTGGCTGACAATTGATACAATTGACGAAGTCTGCGAGGAGGTAGATACAGGTCGCCGAATGAGTCTTCCTGCTTGGCCCGGCTCCCCAGGTTCTATGAAGGACAAGGCTGCTGATGATTGTATGATGTGCCACCTGCCCCGGGCCTCCACTACAGTAGAATCCCTACTCTTCCCAGCCTCACGAGTCTTTTGCAATCCAGTGTAGTAGCTGCAGGGATTATAGATGAGCTGTGACCGGTGTAATGAGCCGTATGTTGCAGGAACTCTCAGCTGCCCGGGGCTCGCATGATGCCGCTGGAGTAAAGCATAGAGAGGCTATGAGTCGTACTCAGGTCTCGGTACATGGACTAGGCAATGGTCCAGGATAGACACAACAGAGGCTCAGTTTTGGTCCTTGTTGTACAAGCCCTGAGCTGCACACCACATACAATGTTACGCGTTTAGCTGTGGATTGTTTAAGCTAAAATCGTAGCTAGAATCGTAAGGAATCTTGGAACGACGGAGGTCTAGGCACTGAGCAAGTTATGCCGCAATGCAACACCTCAGAAGTTCTTGCCGGTGAAATTTTAGAGTTGTGTGTCTTGGTGACTGTGGCGGGCACGTCGCCGTAGAAATGGGGTTGTTTCATAAACATTTTCAGCCTTATGAGCCTTAGCCAACCATTACCTCAATATTCAGAATGTGATTCCCCCCCGCAACTTTTGAAAATCGGGGTTTTTTTTCGACGCCAGATTGCAATTACCATCCATTTCTCAACACCAACGCTATTTTTCTACATAAAATTGATCCTGAATAGAAATACTATATCTAGAAACACTTTGACAGCACTCTTATCTCTTAGTTCAACTTAAGACAAAAGTTATGTGTGTAATTGCGTTTTTCAAAGCTTTGTCTCGACACATTTTGAGCACTCCTCAAGTCCCTATCAAGTCCTTATCAAGCTCTATCAAATATGTTCGATCAAAGTCTCTCGACAGCAACAGATACACACGATCGTAACTGCAATGCTCAAATAGGATCAAGATCAATGTTCAAACTATTATCAATACTTTACTAGAATTTGTAGCAATTCAGATGCGTTGATGTTGAGGCATGAGTGATGTTTGCAATTCGACGTCGAAAAAAAACCCCGATTTTCAAAAGTTGCGGGGGGGAACCACATTCTGAATATTGACGTATCAGAACTGACCAGAGATTTGCCTCTCCGTATATCGAAATATAGATTCTACTCCCATTAGGTATAGAGATGGATCTTTTGGCTAGTCCGGGCCCGTTTGGATGGTAAGCTTTACAATTATCTGCATGTTTGGCTCAGGATCCCATGCAATTACTCAATTCATCGACTCAGTCTATCATTGCACATACTCTGAGCTCTCCGATTAGCTGATCAAGGACACAACGCAACAATTAGTCCGTCAGGAATTACACATTCTACCAGTTCTTTCCAGACAAAAGGTTCAACCGCTCGCTGTTGGGGGATATAGGTGTGCAGACACGCAGAAATCTAAAGCCAATTGTAATTGGCTGTCATCACATCATAAATCGTTCCATCAGATCGGCTGCGGCGATGCTGCCTCGTTAGGTCGCTCAGGTATCGAGGCTGATATCCGCCGTGATCCTTCTTTCCATTCCTGTGTGATCTCCTCCCGGACAGTCTTGCTCCATTGCAATATGGCCTCATCAAAGTCAGGCCATGCTTCCCTCCTCCTATGAACCACACCCGTCACATCAACCTTGAGCTTAATCTCCCAGCGGAGTTCTGCTGCTTTGATCCAATAGCGAAGATTCTCAGCACAGCGGTAAGGCTTAGCGGTGTCAGTATGGAAGGTTTTGATATCACCGAATTGTCTTTTGGACTTCCTCAAGATCGCGTTGTGCAGATTCACGAGTGTCAGTCCATTCCGTAGAGATTCTAGAAATGCGGTCGGCGTCGCCTCGGCTTTGTTCTCTTCGAAAGGCGTCCAGTCTGGCAATGTTTCGTCGGAGAGGAAGGAGCTCATGAAAAGTCTTTCTCGTTCTCTTTCACGACCTGTCCAAGACCCGTCAAGCCATTGCCATTTCGTTCGCGTCACTGCTTCCTTATCCTCGAAGGCCTGCTCTTGATTAATGAAGTCCTCAATGCCCCTCACCCAGTCCCGGATAGTTTTCAATTCGTCTTCTTTCATACCACCCGCAAAATAGCGACTGGCCATACGCTTGAGTACGTCCATAACACCCAAAAGCTCTTCGCGTATTCGACGTTCACTCTTGATACTGTAAAGGCGTAAGGGATGTTCGTGGGCGGTGTAGTAGATCCTTGCTGCGCGGATCGCAAAAGTAACCACGTCTAATACATGTACACCTTGTACCTCGTGCCATCCAGATGACTGATCTGATCTTGGTGAGTTTTCGGAAAGTTCTTGTGCGGAATTGTAGTCATTTGGGTCCTTATGTATCTCTACAGCGTCCTTCCTGTGAGCTTCGACTTCTCGCAACGCTTGCTCCGCCTCTGATAGAGCTTTCTTAAGATCCTGTCTTAGAGTCTCGGAGTCTGGAGGTGGCGGGAGATGCTGAATCTTGTGACTGTAGGTACTGACAGTAGGAGGTAGCATTAAGTTCTCCTCCCAATCCAAATTGGAGTCATCGTCCATTACGGCAACTTCTGTATCATCATCTCCGTCAATTCCACCTTCATCTGACAATATGTACTTCTTGGGTTTCCGGTTTGCAGAACCTTCTGAGCGGGCCTTTTTCGGTTCATCCTCCCTCGCAAGCTGCCCGCCTTTCCCATCGAGTAAACCGGTACGTGCAAAGTAGTATTGGAGATGTGCGATACTGCCGAGGCTCAATACGCTATCCCTGTTGCCAGCCGAAGCTGCGAACGCTACACCTTGAGGACGTACATAGCCGCGTTGACGAAGGGCTGCAGAGGCTGATGATGAGCGGGAGGTCGTGGATGGCCTCGAGAATGTAGAGATGTCCGAAGAAGCCGCAGAAAAGGATCGATCCAGCTTTGGGCACGCAGACAAACCAGGCGTAGGAGATGGGAACGGAGATGGGGAGGAATCTCTTGTCGTTGTAGGAGATGCTGTCATGGTGTTCTCTGGGGCGAGGAAAGGACTGTAAGCCATCTTGTCCGGCAAGACCAATTAGCCCTCTTCTTGCACCCAAATCGAAGTTTCAGTCCTGGTTGGTCGTGTAACGTAAGGGCGGATTTCCAGGGTATGGCAATTGCTGTCATCAAGCATGCCACATGTCAGGGGCTGTGGTGGTTGTAGAGATTGCAGGGGCACGCGTAGATCCCCCGGTTGACGCGTTGTTTAGAAATAGGGGAAGGATTCAGGACAGATATCTTCCTTGATATACTCAGGATTTGCGATAGTACAATGTACACACCACGGACTTAATGGACTGTCGAGGACTTGGTTCAAATACAGTTCCAGAAGATGAGGTGCTTTCTAATCACCAATCAGAGCAAGAATGAAAAGGGGGGCCGGTACTATTCAAATGTATCTCTGGGTTTCCTTCAGGGTTGTGACTCGCAGACGACGAAATGTTGACCGCCCGGATAAACTCGATACGATCTCATAGCAATATAAAGTAAGTACTCCTTAACGATGCTGCGCGGAGAGCCTTTTTGTAATTTATAATGTATGTCTCTAGAGTAACGACAAGAACGAGGAAAAGTAGAAGTATCAAAGCTAGATATAAACACTAGACATCTCATAAATACCTGGCTCAATATGAGGACGTTCGGCTAACCTAATATCGTAATATCGGTCTACCATGTCTACAACCTATACCATGACATCAACTGTGGGTCTCTTGCTATGGCGGACTCAAGCAACGAAATACTGTTTTTGTGGCTTAATCCCCAATTCCAATGTAGACAGACTACTGCCTACCGCGTTTCTGAGGGTAACAGTTTACCTCACGAGTACAAGCCTATGAATGATCCCTGTCTCATGCGTAGCAAGAGGTAGGCTGGCTTCTTTACATTGACGATTACTCCGCCATTGCGTCATGATTGTCCAATTCAGTTGTTGATTTTTAAGCCAACAGCAAGAAGCTGTAAAAAGACAGGGGATCACTAATCTATACATGCATGTACGTTCAGTACATATTATCCCTCTTCTTCCCTTCATTTTCCTCAACTTCCAACTACGTTCTCCGGATTGGTTCTTGATTATGGCACCAATCCGCGTAGGTATCATCGGCCTCTCCAAGGCTGCCAAAACCTCATGGGCCGGCTCTGCGCACTTCCCATATCTCATGGCATCCAATGGCAAATACGAGATCAAAGCGCTGTGTAATTCTAGCGTAGAGTCTGCTCAAAAAGCCATCGATGGCTTCAATCTCCCGTCCACGACGAAGGCATACGGCAATCCTCAAGACCTTGCCAATGATCCCGAGGTGAGGTTAGATCGAATTACAGAAACATGTGTTGATAGTCTCAACTTAGGTTGATTTGGTAGTTTGCTCTACCAGAGTCGATACCCATTATAAGACCATCAGACCTAGCATCGAAGCTGGCAAAGATGTTTTCGTCGAGTGGCCACTCGCGTCAAACATGCAACAAGCCGAGAAGCTAGCTTCTCTGGCAAAGGATAAAGGCGTCAAGACCATGGTAGGTCTGCAAGGGCGGGTATCTCCCGTCTACCTCAAAGTAAAAGATCTTGTCCAAGGAGGCAAGATCGGAAAAATCCTGAGTAGCTCCATGACTCTCAGTGGTGGCACCAGTTCGCGCGACTCTACCGGCGAGGGACTATCCTACTTCTTTGACAGGAGCGTTGGAGGAAACTTTCTAAGCATAATAGTCGGACACAGTGAGAAACCCAAACCCCTGTACCCTCAACGCCATAGTATCTAAAGCATGCCACACTCAGCTGCCGACTCGATCGCCAATGTCCTCGGCGCCATCAAGCTCACCTCATCAAATCTCTCTCTTCTCTACCCTGACATCAAGGTTCTCTCCTCGTCAGGCGACGTCCTCCGAACGATCAAATCCAACGTCCCAGATCTCGTCCACATGGAGGGCTCTCTCCCTTCCCACAACAACGCCCCTATGGCCATCCTCCTGCGTCGCGCGCCGCCTTTCAAAGGAACCCCAGCGCTCATCTGGGCCGTGCATGGTCAAAGCGGTGAGATCCGCGTCGAAGCTGTCGGGACAATGATACATGCTGTTGACTCGGGTGTCAAGATCCTGGTCGAGGATTTCGAGAGTGGTGAGGTTGAGACGGTGTCTTGGGAGGATCCTATGGCGGGAAAGGGAATCAAGGGTCCGGCGAGCAATATCGGGGCGTTGTATGAGGCGTTCGCAGGGGGAGAGAAGGGGGCGTGGCCGACTTTTGAGGATGCGCTGCAGAGGCATAAGATGTTGGAAGAGGTTTGGGGAGACTGGAATGCTTGACCTTGACGGGGTCAAGCAATCCATGGAATATACCAAGTAGGAAGATCGAAGAGGTAGTATCGGCATGAATTCATGAGAACCGTGCATCTATCTCTTTACTAGCTCTTGGGTTAGGACAAACCTTCCCTGCCATTGGGTGGGATCCCTTGCAGTAATACGTTGGGTAATTCGCGTGAGATGCAAGTGATACCGCAAGTAGGGAAATCGGAGAACCAGCATCAGCACGGATCACAAGAAACATCACCAGCTCTCAGATTAGGACAGACCTCGCCCGGCCATGATTCCATGGCGTCGCGCGTTTGGCAAATCACGTGATTTACAAGGGTGATCAAGGTAATTGCCATTTACATGTACCTCATGTTGATAATTGTCGAACCTGCAATGGCAACGGAAAATTGCAGAGATGTGATATCGATGAGATGGATTAACGACACTACGTAAAGGCTCAGTAGCCACTAGTCCATGGCATAAGATAACCTCTAAGCGCGACCGAACCCAACGTCGTCAAGCCTTCCCAATCATCTCGCAAACAACTCGTACAAGATCCAGATTGGAATCCGATAAACACCGAGGCTGGCAGGAAACTCCCCCCTGTCGCAAAGGAATTAGAATCCTTGCACCACAGCAAAAACACTCCTCTTTCACAAGAAAAAAAGAATCGAAAGCAGAAAGAAACTCCAAAAGCCAAACCATTAAGCCTTCCCCTCCCCCTCTAGCGCCTCAATCTCCCCACCCGCCTCCCTCTCCGCCCACGCTCCCCACAACCCCCTCTTTCCCCTAATCCTCAACGCCCCCCCCAGCTCCTTCGCGCTCTGCTCCACCTTCACCGCATCCTTCGTCGCCAGCACCAAGACCTCAAAGAACATCTTCGTCGCATCCGCCTTACTCGTCGTCGCCTCGGGCAGCATCTCCTGGAACAGCGTCTGCGCCTTCTTGAGCTGCGAGGGGGATGCGGGTTGGGTTTGCGAGTCCAGGTTGGTGGAGGCGGAGAAGCGGTCGCGCAGTAGGTGCACGGCGTGTTGGGTGCCCAGGGAGATGGGGCCGGAGTCGAGGGGGTGGAGGAGGGGTGCGGTGGTGTCGTCGAAGACGTCGCGGAGGGGCGAGAGCTGGTCGGAGTCGTTGGGGAGTTGGTCGTTGGGGTTGAGGTTGTCGTTTTCGTCATCGTTGAGGGGAGGGGGAATGCCTTCGTCTGCGGGTTCGGAGATCGGGCGGGTGGGGCCTAAGCCGAGGCTTTCGTCTGCGGGTGGGAATTGGTCTTCGTCGTCGGGGATCTCTGGTTGAGGCGTGGTGGCTTTGTCGGCTTGGGCGTCTTCTTCGTCGACGTCGGCGACGCCGCTGTCGCGCTTGCGCTTGAGCTCGCCGGATTTGCGGACCACTTCTATGGAGAGAATACCGCGGAGTTCTGGGGCCCAGCCCTTGGTTTGTCCGTCACCGAGGATGTTCGATACGAATTCGCCATTTTTCTGCATGTTCATCAGGCTTAGCAGAAGTGGGTCACGGGGTAGGAAAGACGCGGGCTTGAGAATCGCGGAACGATCTTCTTGCAGCGCCTTGATCTGTGCGCTAGTGAACTGGGTTTGTGTGTCTGCTCGAAGGGTCTTTCTCTTCTTAGCTCGGTGAGCTTGTTGCATCGTGGCTTCTTCCTCGTCCTCTTGATCGAAGTTGAATGTACGGACGACGCTCGAGCGAACAGATGAAAGAGGCGACTGGGAATCACGTTCCAGTCGGGGATCTGCGGGTGCACCTAGATCTCCTAATCCAATAGTTGGGTCATCCATGGGCATCTGGAAATCGTTCATCGCGTCATCCAGCATCATGGGATCGTCGTGTGGGTTATCTGGAATCAAGGAGGGCACAGGACTAACGGCCTCAGCCGGCCTTCGCGTGGGCTCATCATCTCCGAGGTCGAGTCCAAGATCATCGTCCTGGAATTTGTCGACATTGTCCATCATCGAATCCTCAAACGCTCTTGGCGCCGGCGCCCTTCTTCCAATCTCAATGCTTGGTCCATCGTCGTCCCCGAGATCGAGGTCGAGCTCGACATGCATATCATCTTCATCAAATATATCTGGCCTCGGATCGGGCGCGTGCCGACCTTGCTCGATGCTGATGGCGTCTGAGGTCATCTGACTGGTCCAGTTTAGAGGATCGTCCTTTTTGCCCCCAAGGTCGATTTCCATAGGTCGGAAGTCGAGAAGGGAGGGGTCTAACTCGGGCATCATGGGATCGCTGATCTTGTCCGCCACAGTAAGAGCCGCTGCGCTAGGCATGGCCAGATTAGAAGGGAGGTCGACGTTGCCAGGGCGGAACGCCTGTGCGATTCTTAGCAGACATAGTCTCGTGTAGCACCATGCATGTTTACCATTTTGATCTTGAGCAGCGCTTCGTTGCAATCGTCCAATAGATAACGCGCTTTTCGACTGTATATCCTCACGACACCCAAGAGAAGCTGTCCACTTAATCGCAAAGCCATCGGCGCGGTGCCCTGGTCGACGATTGCATTTACGCTGCTTTCAATGTTCGACTGTAGAATGTGCGTTTTTGACAATTTGCGCTCGAGGTTGGCCGAGAGCCAGACGCGAGCCAGAGGCCCCGTCTTCGAAAGGAGCGTCTCTGAATAGAACATCCTGTGCGGAAGAAGCCGAATCCGACGCGATGGGGTGTTCAATTTCACTCAAGGCGAGAGGAGTGCAAGACGCGCGCACAGGGCCTATGTTCTGTTGTTGTTATGAATTGTTGTTGCTAGCGCGTCGAGATTCTATCGCCCGAAGCGCCAGATCCAGGCGCGCGTCGATAATGTGTCCTCCAAGAATATTTATGGCGGGATACTGTAGAGTAGCAATGGAGCAATGGAGTATTGGAGCAAGTACGGAGTAGCAAAGAATGTGTGGTGCTCGAAGTCTAATGTTGCGGCGAGTGGAAGTGAGAGCCGTGACGATGGCTGGGATGGGGTCCGAAGGAATCTAGTGCGTGCGGCCTGGCGCTTCTCCGGATCTGAGCAGGGGTCAGTCGTACCTTAAGCCTGGTAGGGAGTCTCTACTGAGCAGCGTGCAGAACGACGCAACAACAGATGCCCTTTCGCTCCTTTTCAGCATCCTTTTGTATCGTACGCAAATCAAGCACCCGGTTGCAGCACCAGCCGGGAACCGTGTAGAGACCTTTTGGTTCTACTGATAGTATTCCCTATTCAGGGTCCTGGAGTGATTCTTGGTTGCTCTGCCGGCAACGTCACTTCTTGAAGAAGTGTCGCCGATAAGCAGCCTTCAAACCCCATGTTCCAGCCATGAGATCATGTCGAGATCACACACACCCTTGTCTTCTCCTCCACCTAACGGGCCCAGCGCAGCCCATCGAACAAGCTCCCCGCAACCCGCAACGCCCCACAAGATATTCTCTGGATCTGTGAGCGTTCAATTTACTGTCTCGTGCGGGAAGCTACGTAGCTGACCTAATTCCAGTCGGGAGCATCTTCCTACTCCCTCCTTGACCCCGAAGAGACCGCGCGACGTCTGAATACCTCCCTAACACATGGCCTCTCGCCTTCGAACGCCGAGACCAGATTGCTCGATAATGGCCCCAATGAGCTCCAACATGAGAAGCCTGAGCCGCTATGGCTTCGGTTTCTCAAGCAATTCAAGGAAACCCTCATTCTCCTCCTGCTCGCCTCGGCCGTCATATCGTGGTTCATGGGAAATTTGGACGACGCCGTCAGCATTACAATTGCGGTGACCATTGTGGTAACGGTTGGGTTCGTGCAAGAATACCGATCCGAAAAATCTCTCGAGGCGCTCAGTAGATTGGTCCCGCACCATGCGCATCTAATCAGGAGTTCCTCGGATGGCAAGCCCCGAAGGGATCGGTCGAGTAAGCGGGAAGATGGAGAGGTGGGGATCGAAATGCAAAGCCGACTGGATAGCAGCGTTTCTACTACAAAGCTGGCCTCTACGACAGTTATCGCTTCAAATTTGGTCCTGGGTGACCTTGTTATTTTTTCGACGGGTGACCGTATCCCTGCGGACATTAGGATTACCAGCGCTGCAGATTTGTCGATTGATGAATCAAACCTCACGGGAGAGAATGAGCCAGCGCTGAAACATGCTGAGGCTTTGGAACGTCCGGCAGCGCCAGCGAACCCTTATGCGCCCCCTTTTGCATCTCCTGCAGCAGGGTCCGTTGGTACAGATATCCGGCTTAATGAGCAAACCAACATTGCCTTTATGGGAACTCTTGTACGATCAGGACATGGTCAGGGACTGGTAATAGGTACGGGAGGAGCGACTGAGTTCGGCGCCATATCGGCTTCATTACAAGAGATAGAAAGCCCCCGCACGCCTCTACAGCAGGCAATGGACAAGTTGGGTCAACAGCTAAGCTATATGTCGTTCGGGGTCATTGCTCTGATCATGATAGTGGGCATATGGCAAGACAGGAAAGTGCTGGAGATGTTTACGATTGGCGTGTCATTGGCAGTGGCTGCTATCCCAGAAGGTTTGCCGATCATCGTCACGGTCACACTCGCTTTGGGTGTTCTACGAATGGCTAAACAGGGAGCGATTGTCAGGAGGTTGCCAAGCGTGGAAACACTGGGCTCTGTAAATGTTGTTTGCAGTGACAAGACCGGTACATCTCTTCTTGCAGGATGGCACAGGGGTAATGACTGATAATCTTACAGGAACTTTAACTCTGAACCATATGACTGTAACAAAGCTCTGGCATTTCGATGCGCCTTCGCCTATGGAGGTCAATAGGGACTTGGCATCGTCAACGCCTGACTCCGCGGTACGGACTATCTTACGTATCGGCAACATAGCCAACAATGCGAGGCTTTCCGGCGCCCACGGTGCTTCTCCTGCCACTGCGTCTTCGGCTGCGATCATGTCATCCATGCTCGGCAACGATCCCACAACAGCTGGTGCGAAGAGTCGTTGGGTAGGACAACCCACCGATGTCGCTATGTTGGACTTACTCGATGCATTTGGTGAAGATGATGTTCGAGGAAGGATTGGAGGGCGGAGCGCAGAGACACCATTCAGCTCCGAAAGGAAATGGATGGGCGTTGTTATTGGTGGTAACCAAGGCAAAGATCTCAGCGTCGCGCCAGATGTCGCTTACATCAAGGGGGCACTGGAACAGATACTGAAGCGGTGCGATACTTATCTTTCTAGGGATGGCCGGGAGATCATTCTTGACGAACCGAGGCGTCAAGCAGCCATAACTGCTGCAGAGAAGATGGCCGGGGATGGTCTTCGTGTTCTCGGCTTCGCTAGTGGCACGAAAAGGGATGCCCCTAGACGCTCATCTCAAGCTCCATGTCGAGGCGCAACGCCCCGGCCACCAATGCTGGACCGCAGCCCAAGCCGCCAAGTCAATGAAGACGCGTACCAGGGCTTGACTTTCGCTGGTATTGTTGGTATGAACGATCCACCACGGAAGGGCGTAGATAAGTCCATACGACGTCTGATGGCGGGAGGGGTGAAGGTTATCATGATCACTGGAGACGCAGAGACTACGGCTCTAGCCATTGCGAGGAAGCTCGGCATGCCTCTTAACCCACCCAGGCCCAGCGCTGCCGAAGGCCATCGGCCCGTTCTGCGAGGAGAAGAACTCGACCGTATGTCAGCGGAGGAACTGGCGGAGGCCATGTCGGGAACATCGATTTTCGCCCGAACAAGTCCTGACCACAAGATGAAAATCATCCGGGCACTCCAGTCAAACGGCGACGTTGTTGCTATGACAGGAGACGGGGTGAACGACGCGCCTGCGTTGAAGAGGGCTGATATCGGTATATCGATGGGTCTCCTGGGGACTGACGTTGCAAAAGAGGCAGCCGATATGATCCTCACGGACGATGATTTCTCAACGATACTCAGCGCTATCGAGGAGGGCAAGGGCATCTTCTACAACATCCAAAACTTCATCACCTTTCAACTCAGCACCAGCGTCGCCGCCCTGTCCCTAGTCCTCCTCAGTACCTTTCTCGGCTTCAAGAACCCTCTGAACGCAATGCAAATCTTGTGGATAAGTAAGGCTCCCGAGCTCTCATAGACCAGCTTCTTGGACTAAGCACTAAACCTCCTCCAGATATCCTCATGGACGGCCCCCCCGCGCAATCCCTCGGCGTCGAGCCCGTCGACCCAGCCATCATGTCCCGCCCGCCCCGCTCCCGCACCGCCCGCGTCCTCACCCGCGCCCTCATCCAACGCGTCCTCACCTCCGCCTCCATCATCATGCTCGGCACCATCATCATCTACGTCCGCGAAATGTCCATCGACAACACCGTCAACGCGCGCGACACCACCATGACCTTCACCTGCTTCGTCTTCTTCGACATGTTCAACGCGCTGACCTGCCGCAGCGAGGGCAAGAGCGTGCTGCGCGGGGAGCTGAACCTCGTCGGCAACAAGATGTTTAATTTCGCCGTTGGGGGCAGCCTGTTGGGCCAGATGGCGGTGATTTACCTGCCATTTCTGCAGAGGATTTTTCAGACCGAGGGGCTGACGGCGTGGGACTTGGTGTTTTTGGCGGGCATTGCGAGCTCGGTGTTTTGGGTGGATGAGGGTCGGAAGTATTATAGAGCGCGGAGTCGAAGGAGAGGGCTGGGGGGGTATAGTGTGAGTGTATAACAGGCATTGATAGAGTATCTGTACATATTCGCGGCATTCGAACTCGCATTGAAAGCGGCAGACTCGATATCTTGGATGAACAGACGGTTCGATATCAGCAACCAACCATCCATACTCTTCTTTTCTGGGTATTCCCCCTCTAATCATGCATGCAACCCAGCACTGGCTCGCCTCCTCCCTCCCCCTTTATCAGTAAACTCCTATAGCAGCAATCCGCCATACCCCATCATCCACAGCCATCGACCCCCTCCCCTCCAGCACATGACATGCCCTCCCCTCCCCACCCCCTCCCCGCCCCCCTCCCCTCTCCCTTCTCTCTCTCCACCCCCCACTCCCATCCCCCCATCTACAGCTGCCGCATCCTCTCCGCGAGCTTCCTCTTCCCAAAATCCCACATATTCAGCAAGCCCTGCTCACTCAAATCCAGCTCCTTGACATTCGGCGCATCCTGCTGCGGCGGCCGGCTGACCCTCCCCGCAACGACCACGGGATCCGTTTCCAGGATGATGCCGTCGTCGACGATCTCGTCGATGGCGAGGGAGACGAGGTCGTAGTTCTCGATGAGGGTGCGTTTGTCGGTGGAATTCCTGTTCGCCGGGGATGGATGTCAGTAAGCTGCATACCACTGCAAAGGGTGAGGATGGGTGTATAGTATTTAGAAGATAGGGGGGAATATAGTGGGGGTGGTGGAGTTTACTTTAGGAGGATTCCTAGGGCGTCTCGAAGTGCCAGCACGACGCTATACAGCAGCACTTCGTTCTCGTCCCCGCCGCCAACGACATACAGCATGACGTCGCTCTCCATCTTGAACACAACAATCTTCCCATCATAGAGGATGACGTCGCTGGTGGATTTGTTGGTCTTGTCGAGGAGGCCCTTTTCGAATGCTTTTTGCGCTTTGACGGTGGGGTAGGGGTTTGGTGGGGGGGCGAGGGGGTTGTTGGGGGATTGGGGAGAGGAGGTGGTGGTGGAGTGCGGTGGGGAGTAGTATTTTGCGAGGATGCGGGTGCGGTCGTCGGTGCTGAGGAGGAGGATTGCGTGGATGGAGAAGAGGGTTAGGTTGGTGGGCATGGTGCGGTTGTGGGGAGGGGGGAAAGGGGGGAGGGGAAGGGGATGGAGAATTTGGTTGAGGGAGGGAGCAAGGGGGGTTGTGGATTGAGTATTTCTGCGGAGTGGAGGGACGTTGTGTTGTAGGCAGGAAAGAGGTTCAGATGTTGAAGCCATGAAGCGAGACCACGTGACCATATCAGGCCGATCCATGAATTAGAGCAACCTGTTGCTGAACGCATATGCCTTCACACAATCATTCTGTACACCGTACATGACATAGGTTAAGGTCATGAGAGCTTTTCCAGTGGCATCTTGAACAGTGAATATCGAGCCTTCAAATCAGGCCGCTGTCAAAAGATGATGCAGACTCTCCTTTACTGTCTATTCTGAGCTCTATCAGACGAGACCCCTACGCCATGCTAGTGATCAATAACCCAAATGCGTCCAGCAGTATTCCTGTATGCCAAAATCGTCAGTCCTCGGTCCCGCACACATATCCACCAAAAGTACTAGCGAAGACTATGTCTTTTTTACCTCCCCTGCCATTCCATTCGGCGGAATTGCCGCCTGACGTACTCCCTTTGCACTGCTTCCAGAGCTGCTGCCTCGCTCGCCGTCGATCGCCGGATCGTATTCCTCGAGCTTCTTGGCATCTGATCTCGATTTCACGCTCCCAGTTGAGATAGCTCCCTTGTCTGACACCTTGGTCGCTTCGACGTTGTTCGGATCCTTTGCCGTGTCAACCTCGTCGCTATCGTAGACCCCGTCTGTTCGTTGTTCGGACCCTTCCGATCTCCGCCTCCTCGTCCTTCGAACCCCCTCATCGTTGTTTTCCTCCCCATCATCGCTGGGTATGGGCTCATGATCGCCGGGCTTCTGGTCCTTGATAAACCCATCAATGATATAATATTGTATCGCATTCATGATGACCGGAAATATGAGCATAACGAAGACAACCTGCACAGTCTCGTTTCCTTCGGTCCATCGTAATGCCCAGTCGCCGACACGGATGATCCACGGACAGAGCCGAAATATAAAGAAAACGCACAATTTCATGCCGAGGAGGCCTTGGAAGTAGATGATACATTGCTTAGCCCACCAGGTTGCTTTCGGAGGACGGCCGTAATTGCCAGATTGTATCGACTCAGGCGGTTTGGCAAGAGGGGTGAGAGCAAAGGCGGCGTGCAGAACATGGAGAAGGACGATGAGTATGGGAATGCCGATTGTAGTCTTCGTAAAGCGAAGACCAAGTCAGCACCAGGGAAGAGCGGTCGTGGAAGTAAGGTAGGATTCGAACTTACATCAATCGCCAGATTCAGAAGGTAGAATGAACAAGGATTTGCCTGGTAATCCCCTGCTTTGACCTCGAACTGCCCACTCGAAAGCATCGACATTAACAGATTTGCGATATGTAGCAGCACGGAGCCCACAACCTGCTTCGAGGCATCGAAGGCCCAGATCTTGAGCGGTCGCTGTGGCCTCTCTCTCCATCTCTTATATACTAGAGATAGCAAAGCAAGGGCACCTAAAGCCGCTTGTATGAAGAGGGAAGCAGGACCCAGCAGGCGACATTCGCCATTTTCGGCGCCGGGGTGATCATCAGTGCTGTTGGCAGTCGAGGTCGCGGTAGCGGTGGCTGTGAGCACGGCGGAGAAAGCCGAGGGAACGATCCCTGTTGAACTGATCTGGAGAGGAGTGGTAGGCAATACCGTGGACAAGGCTACCTCGCTAGGTAGAGCGAGGAAAGATGACAGTGTGGAGGAGGCATGTTGTAGGAATGACATAAAGCTCGGAGGTTGTGTGAAAGGTTGACCATAGAATACTGTGAGGCGATACTCTGTCGTCCAACCAAGATAAGAGGGATGCCGTTCGGTAGCTGCTGGACTATCGTATAACGCTCTCAGTGCAAACGCTCTTTGGGGTGGTAAATCACTGATGATGTCGTCGAGGCGGAGTAGGTGAAGTAGGTTGAGTAGGTGGAGAATCGGAGAGCGATCAAACGCGGAATCGCACGCCAACATAGAATTGCATTTGGCAGTAGGAACCGTACAATCTTCAGTACTGCAGGCAGACGTCTACCACTTCAACACAAATGGTGAAGCACTGACGAGTTGCAAGGGAGGTGGCTTCCGAGGCGCAGCGCGGGGGCAAGGCGCATTCTATTTCCGGCAGCATGAAGCGCTTGATCATGATCCATCTCTTGACGCTTTTCTCAGGCATTATTGGCATTGAAAAGGAATGCTGCCTCGGGTGGTAGAATTCATTCACCAAATAATGATACTGATTTCGGTTCACTGCTTCTCGCTGTCAGAATAGGCTTGAAGCAAGGAATTTCACTGCATGGTTGTGATCTCGTCACGCTGCTCGCCATGCAGGTACTACTCATGGGGTACCGGATGGTCAAGAAAAGCATATAGGTTTACTCAATCTAGCCTTGGGCTTGAACATGAACAGGTTCTCTTTCGACACAACCGCTCGAGACAGTGGTTGAGGCAGCCCTGCCGAAGCCTGCCGCGACCCTCCGACGTTTCCATCGATATCTAAATGAAACCCAAACTCTCCAGTAAGGGCAGATGGCTGCCTACAAGTCGACACGTTACATGGGACCTTCAACGCCAGACATGAGAATCATGTCGGCATAAATGGAGCAACCTAGTACATTGAAGTCCAGCCTAAGATGACATGAAAAACCTTGTCCATCAAGGTCATTTGGCTAAACATATTGCGCTCTGTAAGGATGACTTTTGCGTTAGGATTGGCTGCCTGAAGCTCCTCGGATTGACAGAATGTCGCTCAAAGCCCACACGAACAATGAGGTGGAGCACCCTGGGCCAACATACATGGCAGCCCTGACTTTCGCTATGGTTGCTTACTTTATCGACTGCTGCGCGCCAGTAACTTGTGGATGCCTAGCATGTATCGCCTCCTGCTCATATCTATCTCACACGCTCTAGGGTCCTTCAGTGCTTCGTCCATGCGATGAGCCTAGAGACCCAGTTACCCAAAGTTTCCTTCGATACTGCCATCGCTCAGCTCTAAGAAACTACAGCAACAGAGATAAAGTAACACGGACTGGTGTGCTAGGATTTCAAGGCAGCCAAACAAAGTGTGAGTCAAAGGATGTAGGTGCACATCTACATCTCCTACGTCCTCCATGTCATCTGGAGTCTGAATGGCAAATGTCTTGTCGGAATAACGCAAGTACTTTCATTCCAGTCAGATTGGCATTCGTGAAAGAACGTAATGGCCGAGTGTCGATGGACTGATTGACCAATGGTGACCATCGTAAAACAGGGGAACAGTTGCTCGATCAGTGTCCCCAACAACATACGGGCTGTGCAAGTCCTGAAAAGTGCAGCTTGCCAGCGCATGGAACAAGCGTACCTCTAAATGAGAAGTAATTTCTTTACATTCTTACACTTCTACACATTCCATCTTCCCGCATCCCTGGCATTGTCTACGATTGCGCCCACGCCAGTCTGCAAGAATATGAAGTCTCCCGCCTGATGTTACAAGACATCCCAATTACTGGATTTTCAACTTGTGGCACGACGAAGGGCTACGGTCATGGATCCGGATTGAACATAAGGGTTTACGCCTGCGGTCAAGCTCTTTTCCAAGACAAACGCCAAGAGAAAAAAATACACTCCCAATGCTCGTGTGATTGTCATGGCGGGTTGTGGCGGTCGGCTCTTGCGAAGCTTCAGTTCTCCGCATTGCAAGCACATCCTGTCTTGAATCCTGATCCTTCAAGATGAATTGGCCAGTGCGTCCTCGGCAGAGCTCTGGTGTCGAGAAGGATCATTCATCGAGGATTAAATCAAGCGGCTTGCACCTTCTACTTCTTTCCGCTCAGTCGTCGTGCAGGTCTCTTTGAGACTTCATTTCAAACTCTACACAGATTTTGGAAATGCTATTCTTTGCCCCTCTCGCAGTGATCAGTTGCTCTATATTTCACTTCGTCGCTCAATTAATACTGATTACAGTGCTTGTGGGGACCATGCCACAAGTTGGAGCTAGATATCTCAAAGGATCACACTCCGTAACAATTACCGAGTCATCGATCCATCCCATCCATGCGCTATCATCGTCAGTCCGCGAACGAGCCGCTGGCCCGACAGTCATCTCACTGCCCACCCTGAACGGAACCTGACACCACAACGTGCAGAGCCTGGTTCGAATCTGTCCCGCAGATTGAGAGAACCCTTCGTCCGCGTCCATATTCACCCATATGATATCAAGCGTGTTCCCAGGAGGCGCTCTATACTATCCATGCCGGCCGATGTAACCATAATCTTGGTACGAACTCAGTGGCGGCGGGCCCGTCGATTTCGGGCCAACCATCAGCGGCGCCTGGATATGTGTCTAGCAGAGGCAAAACGCAGTAACGATCTATAAGTCGATGATCTACAAGACAAAGCTCGGCGGTCCGTTTTGATCTCAGCGAAGCTATCAATCGTCAAGGGGATTCAGCGCCGCCTGTCAAGACCTTTAGAGCTTGGCTTGACTCCGTCGGTCTTCTGCGATACTGGATTACTCACGCATCTCCAGGAAGCCTAGGCATACCCAGTACCGTTGTGGCGGACAGTTTCCACAGAACATGAGGAATTAGCCATACCCTGGCCATGCGAGAGATGGAATTCGACGTGTACTATGATTTCGATTGTCCCGGCCATCAATTGATAAAGGTAGCCGGACGGTCTGCCTGGCTCGCTGCACTATAATACCAAAAGATACCAGGACGATTGAGGCAGCGCGGCAGGATGGCGAAACCTGTGTTTCCGGTTTTAGCGCTTTCACAACGGTTGTCGCCCCTTGGCCTTATTTTTAGATCCTCGACCCCAACTTCTGGCAAGATGCTTTTGATCAACTTTCGCATTTCTTGATTTATCACTATCAAAATCTTATGTTTGATAGAGTAGACTTTGCGCTTTTAACAGCACATCTTTGATAGAGTTTAAGTCAACATTGAGAAAGTTATTTGATTGCAAAGTTTTTGTGATCAAAACTTATAAGCAAAGCAATTTTAGAAAGCGCATAGTGTCTAGAGTAATAAGTAATTAATTCTATATATTTTAATAGCGAAATGCGAAAGTTGACCAAATTTATCTTGCCAGATGTTGGGGTCGAGGATCTAAAAATAAGGCCAAGGGGCGACAACCGTTGTGAAAGCGCTAATTGCAATAATCACTCTCTTATCGACATACCCGCCATCAGCAATGGGTCTATACTCAAAACCCAGATGCATGAGAAAATCTTCCTCCCCCCTAGCCGACCCACAGACATATCTTAAAATCCCTATCTCGACCCTTGTCCTGTGGCAAGAAATGAAGTCACTACATCTTCTACTTTATTCAGTACACACCCTCGTTATCAATATCAAACCATACTTTCTCTCTTCCTTGACCCAGTATACAACACCAAACCTATCAAGAATCTCATCCCCAATATCTAAGCCATTCTGCTCCTAATCGCGTTGGTCAACCAAGATATCTTCCAACATGCGATGTTTAGGAAAATACTTTTCTTATAAAAGGGGCATAATATTCCGCTTTTTCCCCAGTACTTGCGGGAGGGAGCCCTTGAACACGGCAACATAACAAGCGCAATATAAATTTCTGCAATCAATGCGTGTTGATTTCTATGACACGTTTACACCATCAATCAGGGGGGATTGTGATCAGAAATCCCTCCGAAGTCAATGCGCATGGGCTCGTATAAATCATCTACACATTATTTCTAATCAGCGCTTCCCACCCCTAGAAGTCTCCATCAGGAGGCGACACTGCACCACAGGGCGAAAGCTTACACGTTAACTCTCTGCCAGCCTGCCTCTTCCCACAATCAGAAAGCGAAATGAGAACAGAAAACGAAGGGAAGGCAGAGAAGGAAAAAGGCAAAGGTATAGCCTCCATCATCCCTCCCACCAAAAACACCAGAGCGCAAACTCAGCAGCCCGTATGCAAATCTTCCTCCCACAAGTTTCCTCAGATCACTACACATAAAGCTCTTTCCTAGTATCATCCTCCCATTCCATACCTCTAGCATAGGGCTGCATCTCCTGCCTTTATGTTATGTTTTATGTTGATTCTCCTGCTTCCCCTCCGCTTGGAGCGACCATAGTCAGAACCCCGTAGATGTGGTCTTTAAGAAAGGATATCGCAGTCTTTCTCATTCCATTTGTAGTGACAGGCTCCTGATATTTCGCTCACAGTCCACCCACTTCTGGTTCTACACTACTTGCTTTCTTCGTGCCTGAGTGGTATTTTTCGTAGTCTCAATCGTCTTCTACTCCAGGTGCTAGGTTCTTGATGGTCTAGTAATAGGCCATGCTTGTACTGACCCCCAGTACAAATTTTGTCTACGGTTCTGATCTGTCGACCTTGGATGGAGTAAACAGAACCACACTACACGCCTCCCTCCCCAAAACCAAATCAAACCATATAACGCATGGAGACAGGCTGAGGCATTCGACTTCCATCCATCCACATCCCATTCATCCACAGCTCATCGCGTCCGATGGCGATTCCCAATCACCCTTAGATACTGCAATGCCCCCCCGCCCTACGAAGCCTTCAAACCCCACAAACACACCTCACCGCACCTTTCCCCCCCACCACCCCCACCCACCTGCAGGCCGTCCAATACCCCACACACAACTCCACCATCGAAGCCCCCCCAGTAACCAGAAGCGTTCCCGAACCATCGTGGATCATTATAGCGAAGATTGCCTTGATCACGCCTCCACGGTATCCTCTTCCTCTTCATAAAGTCTGCAAGCGCGCTCTTGTTGCAGTAGCTGCACCGTTCGAGCAACAGTCCAGGGTCCTTGATGAAAGCTTTAGGACGAAATGAGGCGCACTAGTATTTGCGGGTGGGGGGCCGTAGCTGAGGATGCATGTCCGAGGAGCTAGCGGAGACAGGTAGTGGGGATACGGGGGGGGGGGGGGGGATTGGTTGGTCTGGCTTTGGGGTAGAGGGGTTTGTTTAGGTGGTGGATTTGTGGTTCTTGAGGGGTTTGGGTGGGGGTTGGAGGTTGGAGGTTAGAGGCGATGCGGGAAGAGGATGGGGATTTGGGGAGGGGAAGGTGGCCTGGTGACTAGGGGTGGAATGTTGGGGGGAGATGGGAGACGTGGGAGATGGGTAGAGAATAAAGACAGAAGGACTGTCGGACCGAGTTTGCCAGACGATCGAGAGCTGCGGTATGGCTGAACGCTCCAAAGCCAGTGAGGCGCTGGGACATAGCCACTTACATGGTGTACATGTAGAATCGACAAATGAGCAAGTAGCCGAGAAGACTTGGAGACTTGGGGCTAGAAGGCTCACGAGCGACTCGCGTTAAGGTATGAAGATCTATGCCCCAAGTACCATTCAAGAAAAGCCCATTGCAAGCACTCTCCAGCACTTGGAGGCTCTGGCGAGCAAGCGTGCAGTTCAGATAGCAACCACCAAAGATTCCCCTTAACTTTTCGGCACCATAGCTTCGCCAAAGATAGGACTCCCAGGCCAAGAGAAACGCCTACCAACTCCATGCAAAGCATTCAGTCAATCCCATGTTGCCTTTTCAGCTTTTCCAGATTCTCCTGTCGCTCTGCAAGGTCCTCTTTCGACTTGGCCATCTTCTCGGGTTGGTGATATAGGACTGCAAAAGTGGAATGTCCATTAGTAATGCAATCCTAACATCCAGTGCCTTAGGGAATAGCGGAGGGCACAACGTACCGACAAGATAACGGTTTTGGAAGTTGAAGCCATTGAGCTTGTCACAGGCTTGCTTCGCGTCCATTACATCTTCATAGACTACGAACGCTGTGCCTTTCGTGTTTCCTGCGATTCCTTGCCGGATCTGTCTACAACCTGTATTAGGTTCTTCTGCGCATCGACTGTAGATAGAGGTCAAGCTTCGTCTACCGTATAGGTCCAAACTTGCCGAAGAGATCGAAGAGCTCCTCTGAAGTGACGTTGTAGCTAAAGGTTGAGTCAGCTTCGAGCCTGCGTTCGTCTACCGAGAGAAGGCGGATTGGATAGGGGTCCGAGAAGTGCTGATTTTGCGGAGTAGACTGACCTCAGGTTCTTGACAAATAGAGCCCTGAAGGTGTTAGAAAGGTAGAATAAAGAGGTTGCCAGATGGTGTGTTGGGCTTCATACCGATTTACTTCAGGCGCAAGCTTTCCTCCGCGACTCATCGCTTGTTATATGGTATGTTTGAAGTAATTTTGATGCCTGGAATACCTACGAGGATCTGGATATCAATTTGACGATGAGCAGAGTGACGGATCTGGAACGAACATGATAGTGAAGCTGAGCAATGAGCCCTGATTCAACCCTGAATACACCAAATGCGCCTCCACTGAGGCCAAGATCCCCTGACGTTGACGAATTCTAGCGAACGACGCATCAAGTCGACTAGGTGATACATGTACTTATAATGTGAATGGTGTTGTTCAGGAGCTAATGCCCAAGGCAGAGCACTGCCGGGCTGTCCTCTGGCAGAGATTTGCCTTTATAGAGTGCCAAGCAGGTTATAGGTGCATCCCTATTTCAATTCGGATCAAACTTATACACCCTTGTAGTCCTCTGCGAAGAGTTTGCTAGACTTGCGAATTCTGGTATGGCGTCTGGATGATAAGATATGGTGGTTCTCAAGCACCATGCCCAAAGGCGAGAATCGTGAGAGCCCTCGTCCACATGAGGCGAGAGTGGAAGGAATACTCTGCCTTCGAGCGACAAAAGGTGTGGCTTCTCTACCCATGATCTCTCCCTTGCTCCGCTTCTTCGTCGACCAGGGCGATAGTGCCATCATTTGTAGCCCCCTCGTTTTGTTTCTTCCCTTCAAGTTCTTTCCCCATCTCTACCGCGTCTCGTCGACCTCTGTCCACGTCGACCAATAGCATTAGCGGTAGTGGGACGAAGATCAAAATTGCAAGAAACAAGAACGCCGGTCGAATCTCGCCATAGCGTTGTGTAATGACCCCGACAACGGCGGGACCAAATATGCTTGACCCCTTGTCGGTGATAGCATACAGCGCGTAGAAGGCAGCCTCGAAGCCAGGAGGGATTAGTTCACCGAAAAGGCTGCGGCAGTACGATGACAGGCCACCGAGCACGAAGCCATAGACAGCCCCAAGGGGATACATCTCCCAAGGCTGCTGTAGCCCAAAGACACCGAGTCGCTTTACCGCTGGCACAAAGCCCAGGAGGCCATAGAGCGGGATCATCTCAAAGAGAATGATACAAGCAACAATCGTTTGAGAGGGGCGCGCGTTGAAGTATCGAGAGATCTCGCTCCACATAAAGGCTCCAAGGACACCAAATATGGTCACAATGACATTGATACCGGCAAGGGCGGCGGGACCCATTTCTAATTGTGTTTTGGCGAAGAGGACTGCAGTGCCACTCACAGTTGCGATGGCGTCTGGGTCGATTTAGATGTCAGCTTTTGTTCCTGATGCTAGAGGATGGAATTAGGAGGTACGCATCTAGCGCGGATGTTGCTCAGACAGATTCCAAGCTCCTTGAAAAAGGTAAACGATGCTCAGAAATCCACTTACCACTGAGGAGGAACCACGCTGCCAAGAAGAGAAGCATGTCTGACAGATCATGAGCCCGCAGGGCTGTCTTGCCTAACGAACGCCAAGCATAGCCTACGTAGCTGATCCAGCTGCGTCTCTGCTTTCCAGTCGCGGTGAACGGCATTGGTGGACCCGGTCTTGGACGTAGCCACAGAGCTGAAGGTATGGTGAAGACCAGCCACCATGATCCGACAAAAAATAGAACGAGGCGAAGGCCCAGTGTGCTCGATCTGCTTAGCCATCTAGTGATCAGAAGTATTCCGATAGCCAGGCTCTGTACAATCACCGCTGCGGTGTAGCCGATACCGATGCCGTACGAAGATATTTTCGTTGATAATACTAGTTCCGCGGATACACTCCCAGGCCCGTTATCTTTCACAGTCAGACCGGGCTCGGTAGACGAGAGCAAAGCGTCTGTAGAGGACTCAAGATGGTGCTCTTCAACGTCTTCCCCTTCATCTTGCAGGCGCTCCTGGCTTGTACTCGAGCGATCATTGTCAGACTTGACTTTATGCCGAATATCTGGATGATTCCGTACCAGCACAGGCAAGAAGGAATTCAGCAGGACAAAAGATGCACCGAAGCAGGTGTTTGAAACGATGGCCAGAATCGATCCAAGTATATATATCTCGGGAACAGCCACAATGAAGAGCATGGTCGCTATTGCACCCGTGATCGCGAAAGTCAAGAGCAAAAGCTTCCGATATCGGCCGTGGTCTGCAGCACCGGACATGGATATTATCAGGAGCGCTTGAAGGAGTACACTGAAGGAGAATGTATACATCGCGAAAGAGGCGGTATTCATGTCGCTGCCAAGGAATTGAAAGACGCATTGGTTCCGGTCGCCATGAGGAACTCTTGGCTTGAGTTGGAGATATTCAGTCGAAGCGTTGAAACTGGCAGGATGCTCGAGATTTGGTTTGCATGATCGAGATTTGTCCGAGAGGAGAACACCCCGTTCCCTCACCAGCTGTTCCAGGATTATGGGGATGAAGGACCCTAGATGTCGTATGTTAGCCTCATCTACGGCCCAATTACGAGAAGCTGCTGCGTCGCATACCGACACCGCAGACCACAAATACTTCAGCCGCCCAGCCATAGCTGTACCAGCCAGAGAGCTCTTTCTTGCTCGTCAGCCGGGTATCTTCACCGGGGTATTGGGGACCTCGATCAAGCCCGTCGCATTCACCGTCCATAGGGAAGGAAAGTACTAAGGATGAGTGTTCGTCATCCGCTTCACCCGACGACGTAGGAGACAGGTAGGAGGCTTTAGTGCTGGAAGGCTGCCGAAGGAAAGCCGGCCTCGCTGACGTTGGCCCTTCATTTCGAGGCACCTATGTGAAGACCATCAAGCCCAAGCGCGCAGACAACGATGAGCTTGGTCAAACCATTGTCAGAAGGACGCAAGCGCGGCTGTGAACGGGCCGGCCGACCGCCGGCAGGCCTAAAACCCCACGTTTGTGCTACCTGAGCTGGTTTGCGACTGGGGATTGGAGCAATCCTCCAAAAAGACAGGCATGGATGACATGGTCGGACCCCATGCCTTCCATTTCGACCCAAGGGGTATTGGGGGGACTTCAGGTAAAAGACGCCTGTTGGAGAGATTGGAAAGATAAAGTAAAGTAGATACAAGCAGATGGCGCTCGTGCTAAAAGCGCCCATGTGACGCTCGTCATTCGTTGCGGTTTGCACTAGTACTATCTCTTCCGCTGCACTTGAGGCGGCGAAGAAGGACACAATGACGGAATCTGACTGCAGAGTTACTGCCTTCAGAAGCGGATCTTGCGCTTCCTGGAAGAGGAAATGGCGATCGCGCAAGGAATAGAAAGAGTATGGAGTCATTGTCCAGGTAATTCATGAATGATCTTCCCTAGAATCGTGTTCGTTTATTTTCTGATTGCGCTGCTCTGGTGCGACACGACGAAGTACCAGGCTTGGTTCCTCCTTTGCATTAAAAGTCAGTCAGTCAGATAATGGAAACGGTAAATGTATATTGTTATATCTTCGGTGAAGCCCAAATTCGATGAACTCTTACCCCGTCATCTAATTCTCTCCACCGACTACTCGAAAGAGATAGGATCGAGTGTTGCAGATCGCAGTCCTCTGCTGTCTAAATGCCTGCCTCTCACTCTAAAGTTAGACTTTATTGTTCTCCAATCACGTCTCGATCAGAGCTCGATATTTCCTGATACCTGCACCTGAGAACTATTCTGGATATCGGCGATTCCGTCTCAGACCTACCGCAAGGATCAGAAAGAGGTGAAAACGGGGGATAAGAGCTATCACCATGTAGACTTCACGGTTTCCCATCTTCACAAAGTATAACCTGATCCATCCATTTCGCTAGTTCTCCGCCAATCAAAGACGGATTGTCCTCCTGCAAATAGTGCCTCCCAGGTCCAATCCCCACACTTCGTGTATTCTTTAAAGTGTTTCGATACCAGCCGGCCGATTCCTCTCCAATAATCACCCCTGGAGTGGCCGAGAAAAACAGCTTTGGAACCTCGCTTTCCAACAACCATGCATGGTACTTTTCCGCAATGGCATACTTGTAGCTGATGAAGATTTTTCAGCTACTGACTTTGATGATAGCGTGTCGCGGAAACGGAAGAAGGTGGACGTTCTTGCTTCAAACGGTCCTGATGCACATGTCCCAAAGATTCGGAGTTACGGTGACGAGCCGCTCCTTGAGCTTTTCGGAGATATTGATCACGGCAAGAGGCGTGATCACAACCCTCAAGGCAATGTTCGACGTGGTCGGGCAGGCCTTTCTGTTGCTGACGAGTCAGCGCATCGCATTCTCCGAGATTTGCGACTTCAGATTCCAAACTCTAGAGAGCTCATGTCTATACTTCAGGCTGGCTGCTCCACCATGCGTTTATGGAGCGAAGCCTTTCCCGACGCACTAGGAGCTTCTGAAGATTTGTCGCTTGAGCGATTGCGAGATCATATCTACAGGTGTCTATACTCGGACAACATAGCCGATGCGGCCAAGCTCATGCTCTGTCTTGCACTGCACATTCAGCAACTGCCGACGGATCTCGAGACCACGCACATCAACGGGTTATCCGACGATTTGCAGGAACACTATATGACTTCAGTAGAGAGCCTGTTGGCTTCCGATGAAGGTCTCGGGGGGACTTTGCATGGCTTAGAATGTATGATATTGCAGTCAGAGCTCTACATCAATGTGGGTGCTCTGCGCAAGGTTCGGCTGATTATTCGGCGAGCCATAAATTTTGCTCAGCTATTGGGCCTGCACCGCAAGATCGATGCTGACGTGGAACCGAGGTTGGCAATGCGCAGGAAGGCTATCTGGGCAGAATTGTGGCTGAGAGAAAGGGGATTCTCCCTTATCCTGGGGCTTCCCTGTTCTACGCTGGAGTCTCAAACACCTCGGTTGACTCCCGATAACGATGTGTCTGATCTCTAAAGAATGAAACGGTTCACGCGAGATCTAGGTATAGTGATGGGACACATCAGTGACCGCGACCAAGACCCCAGCGGCAAACCATACTCCATCACACTCAAGATCGAAGAAGAGCTCGAGGAATGCCAAAGTATTATGTCTGCACAGTGGTGGGATTTTACACCTGGTCCCGCCACGCCAACAGACGCCATCTGCGGCATGTTTGTGGCTAAAATGAGGGTTTACACTGTTCAAAGATTGTTGCATCTCCCGTTCCTGCTCAAAGCTTCTGGCGATCGAAAATTCGAAGGCAGCAGATTGTCCACGCTGAAGAGTTCAAGAGAGATTATCAGTGTCTACAATGTGCTACGGGACGAGAAGAGATCCGTGTTCAAGTTGTGCGACATGGTCGATTTTCAGGTCTTCGCCGCAGCGATGACGCTTGTGGTTGATCTTCTGGCTTGTTCACGAACTCAAGATCGTTGCGATCAGCACGGAGAAGAGCGTGATTGGCAGCTCGTTCTCCAGACTGCAGTGAGACTTGGACGGCTTTCTCAATCGATGAGGGGTTGTGATGTAGCTGCATTGGGTGCTCGGGTGCTGGAGGATTTTTCTAAACTACGGAATGCATCAGCTGAGGGGCTCGCCAAAGTGGATATACCTTACTTTGGTTGGATTGAGATTCGGCGGCGTGATACACAACATGACGAGTATACCTCGTCTCCGCAACCATCCACTCTAACGAATCACCACACACAAAGTCAACAGGACTCCGCAAGTGCTTTCGAGAGCTCCGTTGAGTCGATGTTATCGGTCGATAGCTATCTATTCCCCATGCCTGCAGCTTCTCAGCCTTGGCAGGGAGCAGACGAGAGCGGGACGCACATGCTGGACTTGACTTTAGCTGATGATTGGAGTTGGTTTCCATGCGGCGAATCCATTTAATTGAGATCCTCTTCGGCTATTGATGCCTTACGGTTTCCAATGGCCAATGTTTATGAATGCTCGATCAGCATTAAAATCACATTGCACCTCGCTGCATTGGTTTCCAACCTCCCCCCAGAGACTCATACCGCTTCGATTAGATTCTATACTATGTGACACCTTTCTAGACGAAATCGGCAAACCCAAGTAGCGTTGAGATCCCAGAAAATTCAGCCGCTATCAATGAAATCGAGACATCTCCCACTTCCCACGACGACACAGCGAACCCCGAAATAAGCACTACCACTGCCAGCGAGACTGCAGGACTTGACCTTGGGCTGCTCCATACCCACTAAAGCAGCAAATGAGGCTGATACACCGGTTCTTACCTCAACGACTACCACACGCTCTACCATACGTACAGGAGAAGCGAACGACTCTACACCATCCTCCCACTACAACTCCGATGAAGCCAACAGGGTCCGCACAAACTTTCCCGGTGGCTTCAACCGCGGAACTTAAGCTAGCCAGATGACATCCAGAGGCAGCGGTGCTATTGACCTTGGAAGCGGGGCCGACTCGTTCACCTTGCCACCCGACAGATATAGTAGGGTCAATTTGGATGGCCTTTCGTTGACCTTGGGCACATTGTATTCCGGCACTCGAGGTTCGACATTGCCTAGCTCGGCTTCACCTAGCATGAAAACCGTCCTTCAGCTCCACGAACCGAACTCTGTCGAATCGTAGCCCCCCGACGGCGTCGAAATGGTCAATTGTCAACTCTCAAGCTGCACCAGCAAGCGTCCAGTAATCGGCTCTTTGCTTAGTAGCTGCAATTGCTCGGGGTACACAGTGACAATTGTCAGTACTCCAGCTGCAACCTCCGCGATTGTCAATCGTTTCATTGCTCCTTCACTGGCAGCAATGTTCGCAGAGGGCGGTTCACGACCTATTCGCATTCGGGATCGAACGTGCATTAAATATGAGGTGTGGGCATAGAAAGGGAGGTAGGCCATAGACTTATTAGAGTAAAGGCTTGCTCGGCATAGTAACAATTTTACTATACTTTTAACTACACTGCATATTCTCTTCTGTTTGAGATAGTGCCGATAAGATTGAATCAGGAAACCAGCGATTTTATCCTCATCAACAGCTCCATATCTTTGCGGTTCAGCTGATTTGATAGACTAGAGTGTGGTTACCAAGATCGAAACAATGGAGGCATAGTACATGCCATACAAGAATTAGATAGCTTTATGACGTGACAAAGTTACGACAATTTCGAGCGGTGCGTACAGTAAATCCCTGCACGAATATCCCCTATTGGTTTCATGGTTTCTTGTGCTATTATCTTTGAGATTGAGGTCAAGGCTCGCGCTTGCTGATTTTCATGTGCTCATAACGTACCTATGTTGAAGCCGTACGATCTATGCGCGCCTGGCTGTCGGTTATTGAGAGGCCAAAGTCTGTTCGCTGACTGATAACTTCAATCACGGGTCATAACTGCCTTGGTTTCGGAGAAATTATTGCCGATTTAGTATCTCCTCAACTTCCGAGATACATGTGTTCCCTGGGATGAGGTACTGATATTCCTCTCGAAAATCCAACTAGATAGCTTCTTCTTGACGTCTTGAAATCCTTGGATTTGCGGGCGCAAGAATGGACGATCGTAGCAAGAGAAAGTTTTTATCGGTATAATCTGTGCGCCTTCATCATGCGACCTTGCGGTGGAATGAGACAATTCGGAGTAAAGTGAAGTCGGCTCTACTCTTTACAGCTTATTGCTAGCGGTTGGATTGCGCATTGCAGTTTGCAAGCCACCACCGGCTTAGAGTCGCTTGGATCGTAGATTTGCTTCTGGCGCCGCTTCCGAAGGCTTGGCACCGCCTCAAGTCCAGAACCAATCAGCCGCTCTCAGCCATCTCACAATGGAATGGCAGAGGTGAACCTGCATCACTTCACTCTACTCCACCTTCATCCGCCCAGCCTTCGATATCGACCCATCGTAGTCTGTCGCAATGACTGCCCCATCACATTACGCCGTCGCCGAACTACCCTCAGCATGTCGGTGACAGCGCCTATTGTCTAAGACATCTGCGCAACAACAAAGAGCTCGCGCATTCCTCTCCTAGCCGGCCGCTCATTGAGAGCGTAGGGATCATCTACGACGGAAAGACAGCCACAGCTGATCCGACTATTCGCCTCTGCAAATTGCTTGCCTTTTCCACCGCTACCGCGACTCCCCGCGACCACATACTAGTCCAGCTCGCTCCTACGTCCGTCAGCTGCGCACGATAGAATCGATACAACGTGTAGAATCGAAGGTGGTGGAGGGGCAGGAGGTGGAGGCGGCAGGTGTCGATGTTGCGCAGGGAGGCACGGTGGAGAAGCCACTTCAAGTTATGCCTGGCGTGTTACTACAGACGCAAGACAATCCTAAGATTGTAAAAGCGACCAAAAACGCAAAGGACGAGCGGGAGAAGAAGATGGCAATAAGCGCTCAGGTCTCGCCACCGCAGGCGCTTACCAACGGGGTGCAGCTGACCAACGGAGGAAGTACACTTCCGAATGGGACATACGTGAATGGCATGCCTGCAGACCACATCGAGAGCAAACCGCAGCTTGCTAATGGTATTGAGAAACTGATCAACGGTCAACTTCCTCCGGAAATAGAACACATCACCTACGGCTATATTCCACTTTCTAGACTGATTAGTCGGCTGGCCCAGGAGACCTTCAACAATCTTACGGATGTCATAGACGAGATCTCAACAACTGGGGCGGCAGAGGCCACGAGTAATTCCAGCTTTCCGAGTAATCAGATCAATGGCAATAGAGGAGTAGACTCTAGAAACAGCGACATCTTGAAAAGGCAGCGGATGCTCGAGTGGGCTCAGCAACGACGGGACGACTTTATCAAAATCCTTGTGCTCTCACAGTGGAGTCGGCAAGCTGAGCAAGTAGGGAAATGTATCGATTTGAACGTCTGGCTAGGTACACAAAGACGGACTTACAACGATGCTGTAGCTTGGGTGGGAGAATTCAAGCGGGTCGTAGAACATACGAAACTGCCAAATCCGGATCTGAAAACCGCTCTGGAGGCTCTCTCACTCGGCAAGGCATCCTGGCTTCCAGATGTAAGGCACCGCAGGTCGATGACCGAACGTGGTTTTGCTGACATTGCAACAGCTTAATTACCTACCCCCCAAAAAATTGACTGCTTCAGAGCTACTCCACGCTCTACGTAGAATCAATACACTGCTCTCTATCCGGCTGAACCTGCACCAAACTATCCCACTTCCATTGCGGAATTTCTCAATAGCATCTGGTCGGGCCACGTTCCGGGTCGAGAATGAGTTTGAGGTGGACCTCTCAATAGCAGATGAAGATTACTCATCGCAGCTCTTTTTTGTTGATTTTCGATGTTTGTTCTCTCCAGCGGCTTCTGAGCTACCAGCAGGCCGATTGCGGGATCAGATCGAGTTCAAAGTGAACGATGTGCTCAAGCGAGACGGTCTTGCAGGCTGCTTTGATTTTCTGCACGACCTCGTCCTCACGCACAAGGTGAGTATTTTAAGACATCAGGCCTACGAGATGGTCAGAGGGCACTGGTCGGATCATCTGAAAGTCGAAGCCGTCCATCGATCATTGGTTGTCCAGTACTGGATACAGAGGTCGGGTGGTAAGAATTGGATTGAGATCGGTATTCGACGGGGAAAACCGAAGACTACATTGGGCTCAGCGAGCACCCCATCAATACCACAAATTTCTTTACGATGGTTCCGCGCCGGTAAAGAAGTCGCTGATGTAGCAATCAATCTTGGTCTCGGAGATCTGTCATTGACTGGCATCCTGGATCAGATCACTGCGATGCACACTACATTCATTCTGAAGGCCACTACCGCAAAGTTGCGAGCTGGGAGTGTTTACTCGGAGAGACTATTGAAATTGAAACAAAGCTCGTCGGCTAAGCAGCCCATGGATGCTTTCCTCTTCGTTCAGCTCACACGCAAAAGGGCAATCAAGGTGGTCCAAGAGCCGGTGACTGGAAGGTTCGCCATCTTGCCTCCGAGCCATCTCAACAATCGTACGGAATGGGAACTTAACAAATCATCAACTCCAGCTATTGAGGCTTCCCACCACATAGCAATGCTCAGATGCGTGACTGCTCAGGAAGAATTCGATGTGCACGCTAGAAGCTCTGGATGGGAGCCAGTCCGCTCGCTCAAATTAGACCGAGAAACCACGCACCGTTACTTTTCCCCAGATACGCTGAGGATCAGCCTTTTCCGAAAGAAGAGCTGGAGTCATGACTGGGTTTTGGCATTCACAACTGGTCTTATGGGCGACGCTACATGGATCGTACAGACGGCAGAGAGAAAGAGAGCAACAGATCTTCCTGACATGGGTTCTGGACATGGCCTAACTATTCGTGTTGCCAGCAAGATTCCCGGCGCCGGTATCAGATGTCTTCTGGTTGATCCTTCCTTCACTAACCTTGCACGTATTGAGCGCGCGGCTGTTGGCATGATATCTCAGTATCTTGATACACGGCAGCTCACGATGAATGGCATCCCATACAGGCTTGAGCCCTCAACAACCGCAGGTCCAGGAATACGATCATCCACACTACAAATCTACCACCCTCCGTCCAAGTCTTCGGAAGCACTAAGGGCAACTTCCGGTATGCACGTCCCCTGGCGCAACAACATCATCTCCCTTGACTATCACGGCATCGATGCTCCCTCCTCGTCCGGCATTCATGTAGCGGCAGCCCGCATGCAGAAAGCCCTCTCCGACATCAGAGCCCTCACCTCCACCCTCACCTCCACCCTCGTCTTCCACCCCCAAGCCAGCGCCTTCGCTCTCCGACTCACCACCCCCGTCGGCACCGCCACCGTCCCCCTCCTATTCCACCGCCTCTCGACCATCGAGCGCCTCATCCAATTCCTCACAACAATCCGCCGCCACAAACTCCCCTGCAACATCCTCTCCCTCACCCGCCTCAGCTTCACCTACTCCTCCCCACCCCCCCTCGCAGCCATAATCGACTTCTCCCCCGACACCCCCATGCGTCTCCTATTCTCGGCCCCGAGCCCCCACCTCCGCATCCAAGACGCCCTCACCACCATCCTACGCTCCCCCTCCGGCGGCCTCGCCCAAGTCCTCATCCACCTGCGCATCACCTCCCCCCTCCTCCAGCAGCTCTCCGCCCTCGAAGCCGCCCACTCGAACGACTCAGAGCCAGTCGACATCCTCCCCCGCTCGGCGGAATGGTACGAGCTGCGCTATCGCAACCCCAGGGGAAGGATCGACATCCTCCTCCGCCAGGGCCCGGAACGCGTCCAGTGGTTTGTGCGGCACCTCCCGGCTGCGGGTAAGAATGTAGTGCTCGAGAGCGGGATGAAGGCGCTGTTGGGGGAGAGGGGGGTTGGTTGGCAGGGGTTGAGGACTGGGATTGTGGCTTCTGTTAAGGGGGTGGGGGAGCTGTTGAGGAGGATCGACGAGGTGTTCCGGGACGCGAGGGAGGAGGCGCCTGAGATTGCGAGTAATGGTGTGAAAGAGGAGACGAAGCAGAGCGCACTGAATCCGCGGAAACGGAAGGCGGAGGATGAGGGGGTGGTGGTGCTGGATTAATGTGTATGACTATGTTCTTGCGTTGTTTCTCCATCTTTTTTTTGATCTGCCTGCCCAGCGGACTCGGGCTCGGGAATCTTCTGGTGTTGATATGGAATACCCATTGCGGAACAGCATCATGGTTTGGGAAGCGATGTGCAAAGGGCCCTGAGAGGGTCTAGATAGTGAATGCAAATGATTGACATTGGAAAGTCGGTGACGAGATGTTGCTTCTACGCGTACGATACCTTATGTGGCTATGAGATGCTTACTTCCTTTCGTAACATCTCGAACAGATTAGTGGATTTTATGCCGGTCGCAGCAATGGGTCCTGGCAAGGATCTAAAACCCCTACATGTATTGTAGGGAATACCTCATCCGCACCGTGTAGAATCAAGCCATCTCTGAGGTTCTAAGCCCTGGGTGTGGCGATTGTCCACGTATGAGGTACCTAAGTAGGGGACAACCTCGTGTCGGCGTTAGGATGCGGTATTCTGGATATCTGTTCTGGGGAGATGGATGCTTTGTGTGGGGGGGTACATGGGGCATGAGATGCCTTGGAAGTAAGGTATTCTTCGATTCGCAAGTTGACTCGATGCTAAGAAAAAAAGTTGATCTTGGTGGCCGACCTTGCTTCGAGCAAGGAATTATATTGTGTGACTAAAATGATTGACTCTCTATAATTGACTCTAATACCCAGATACCATCTCCCCAATTGGAACGTGCCCCTTCCGTTATCATGCATGCATAAACGCTGAATTGCCTTAGCCGAAAAGAGACCCGTTCAGGGACTGCCCCCAGATGGATACGATCCACTCTACTGCAGCAACGGATCCCGGAAATGCTTCTGCTGGTTCCCTTTCTTATTCACCCCCCACTGAAAGTCCCGCATCTCTCTCTGCGCCCTCTTCGTCTCCCTCTTCTCCACGGCCTTCACCTCATTCTTCTTCGCGTCTGTCACGCCCAGCATGCCCAGCCCGCCGTCGGCTCTTGTCGCCAGCTGTCGTCCCCGCTCACCAGGTCGGGCCAGCGCCATCTCCTCGTCCGAGCCAGAGGAAGCGCCCTCCTCGATCGTAAGTTGCTGTTGCTGGAGGCGCTCCGTCGGCGTGGGGTAGGAGTGCAAGTTCTGGCGGAAGTAGCGCGCTAGAGAGCGATGGCCGGCTGTGCGGCCGCTGGGGAGGTGGAGCTCGTACTCGGAGGTGAAGGCTGCGCGGCTGGGGGAGCGCGGATTAGGGCAGTAGTCGTCGATTGCGCTGTAACGCCGGCCAGCGGTGAGGAGTGAGGGTCGTCGAACGTTGGGAGGTGGTTTTTCGGGAGCTGATGAGGGTTCGTTGCTTAAGTTTTCTGTGTTCGCCTCGCCATCCTCGCTGTCTGTCTCCCATCCTTCGCCAGCAGCTTCGGGATCGCCCATCTCCTGATCGCCGTTCTCGTCGCTAACGATTATCTTTGCGGCTCTGGGACATCCGAGCTTGACGCCGCCACTGGTCCCTTCTTCGCCGTCAACCATTTCCTCGTCTTCATCTTGATCGGAGTAAGTGCTTGAGAAGTTGTAGAATTGGCCCACTTCGATCATTTCTTCTTCGCTCTCGAACGCTATCATGCAATGGCCTTTGTCTCGCATGTGTGTCTGGATGCCACTTGTTGAGCTTTTCAACTTGTGACAATGCAGACATTCGTGATTTTCGATTATTTTCTTATGGAGATATTCAATAAGTCCTTCTAGGTCTACCAGGTAGGCCTGCTCCGGGATGAACATGCCGTGGAATTTGGTCATGTGATGTACATTGAGCTTGAACGAAGGCGAAGCGTAATTGCAAAACAAGCACTGTGGCAGCGAGCCCACTGCAGGCTTTGCTGCTACTTCCGATGTTGAGATTACTTCTTCTTCTTTCTTGATGGGAGACAATGGGTGCGGGGACCGCTGCTCACCGGCCGAGTGATGTGGTCTAGTAGGTCGCCGAGACACCGGCTCCTCGTCAGTAATCGTAGTTTCCTTGATACCATTGACGACTTTTGAGAACTCTACTTCCGCCTCTAGATCCACGGTATCAGTTGCTGGCTCCAATGGACCCGCAGATTCAGCAGGCGTCATATTAACGGGCTCGCCCAACGAGAACGTAGAGCTCATGACAGAATCCGTCTCGTCATCCGCGACTGCCGGACCCTTACCATTCTCTAAAGCTGTGACATTGAGCTGGTGCTTTTGGCTCCCCAAGTGGTTCTGGTGGGCGTTCTCGCTGTAGTACGTTTTCTGGCAAGCCGCACATGTTTTCTCGAAGGACGCCTTAGCCGCTGCAGCGGTGGTGGAGGCTTGAGCGTTTATGACTTTCTCTGCAAAGATCTCTGAGGAAATGGGTGGCAGGGAGGCGACTCGTCTCTTGAGGTTATAGCGGCTGCACTTCCGTCAATGAATGGTCAGGTCAGTACGTTATGAGCCTAACATACTGCCATTCACCTCGCATGTGGCCTCGCTGTAGCTCACTGCTCCTGAATGCCACTTGGCAGGTATTGCATGTGTAAGGGTGGGTCTGCACGGTGCTTGAGACTGTCACAGGTTGAGGTCTAACGGGAGTGGATCGGCTTGCCACGATGCTCGTCATATTGTGCAAAATTAATGTCCGCTCCAGAATGCAAGGGGTGAAGAGTTGCAATTCGGACTGAGCTGGCGCGGATTGAACTGGTTAAGAAGGCAAATGTTTACTACTGAGCTGTGCCAGCGAAGAGAGTGCGTATCGTACCTGAGGGAAGGCAAAATCATCAAAGTGCGCTCAATTTCTAGTCTAACCCCACGTCAGATGATCGGCATGACGAATGACAAGGGGAAGCGGCTTAACCTCGGACCGAAAAGCGGCTCTTCTTTTTTGAAGATGAATTGTATTGAACCTGAAAGGTGGAAGGAGCTATCCTATTTTGAAAGCGCCCGAGTGTCCAACATTGACAATGAAGCGAAGACGAAAGGCAGACCCTTTCAGCGATGCCTTGCCGTCATCAGAGCAGTCAATAGCTTTAATGACTAATCTCTGACCCTATCTTTGCATTCCTACAAATGCTATCATCGACCTAGAAGCAGGCTCTAGGTAGCACCTCAGGGATCTCTTTTATTGCCGGGACTTCTTCGACTTGATGATATGACGGGAAGACATGGTGGGAACCAACCGGCCGCCAATGCCTCAGCATGCTCAGCTTGCTCAGTTTTTTGTACTAAATGGGGCCATGCCCCAGTCTCGCTCGATGAAGCGAATGATCTGATACACGAGCGCACCATCATTCTGGATGATCCCGCTTCAGCTTTGCCTCATCATTACCTCGAGCGACGGCGCGCATGCAGAGAACTGCTGAACCAGTGGGTTGTCTGCTCAGATGCCCCTTCTTGAGCTCACCAATTGACTAATGTTCATAGATTCTATCGCCAAATGCGATATGGCTGCGGGAACTCCCAGTGTACGACCCCCAGCTGTCTTGACTCCCAGAAACGGTCATCGAAAGGTCCTTTCCGCCCATATACGGTGCTTAGTGCTCGAGCTCTGGCTACGTACCTGGCTAGTGACGATTACCCGGAGCAATACCTATGTCCTCACATGGCACCTGAATTCTCAGATTCTGTCGAGAGTAACATCGCACACGAATCGAATGACCATACTAAGACAAGCCAAAAGCCGAACGGAAAAGCTGGACACAAGGGCAAGAAATCGGTACGCTTTGAGGGGACAACGATCAGACCAGAGAATACGAAGACGACCACACGGGATGGAGCCAGCCCCAAGACTGAGAAAGTTCGTTCCCCATCGACGCTAAAGCGTGTACCAAAGATGAACCAGGACGGCCCGGCCCCAATAGTCAAGAAAGACCCGAAGTCTTTCTCGCAGACTTTGTTCGATACCCTGGTCTTCAAGGCATTGCAATTTGCGAAGACTCCGGACCTCTTGTTGCGATGGATCTCGTACAACCATGCACAAGCGCAGACGCAGGATAATGGAGCTAACCGGAGTGCCTTTCATGACCAGTCATGTCCGCCGACTGCGAATGCGAGTGTTCCTAAGGTGGAAGTTGCAGAAGGTCGGGCAGACATAATGGGCACGGCAGATATGGGGACCCCCCTATCCTATGGACCACCGAACAACAACGAAGATCTCGTTGCCAACAATCTGTTGGCCGAAGGCGCAGAGTCTGTCTCCACAGCCGAAGAATACTCTCTGGATGCTGCAAAGCGTGGTCATCATCTCCTCGAACCAGTCTTATCTGGCTTGATACCTAAGCATTTGCTCATCACTTCGCGTCCGGCCATCACTAGGTTAGTCTGTGGTATTTCGATACTAGCGCCCAAGACTCTGTCTCATTTTACCCACGAAAACGTAGAAGCTTTGGTCGCGTCCGTCAGAAGCAGCGTACACGCGGATAATCAATTTTTACGCTCCTTTGAGCGTCCAGTCGACCCGATGCGCTTGGCGCCGTCACATACTGGTCACACTAGTCAAGATAGAGCTGCCGACTTCGCCTGTCAGTCTATTGTTTACGTCCTCGGCAATGTCAGGAGTATTCTCATGTCTTTTCGAAGTTCATCGCGCAACCCAAGACTTCCGATGCAGCCACTTCGTGCTTACTTCACAGAAATTGAATGCGCATTGCGTCAGCTCATGCAGATCGATTCCTATCCCTCGACAATTCTCTCGAGTCTCTGGGCGTGCCTAGGAAAATTAGAGCGATCCCTATGTGCTCAGTCACATATTAGAGTCGGCGTCGAGAGCAAACCAGAAGACGCGTTCGAGCTGAGGGATGCAGATGTCATTCAGGTCATGGATGTGGTACTAGCATCGCTTGTCGCCCTGGTGCCAACACGCTCTTGGAAGCACTGGGACGCGTTCTTGCGGTTCCGCAGATTAGGTCGTTCGATCCCAGCCGGTGGCATATTGCCGGAGAATGCAGATCTTCGTACAAAGGTACTAGAGATAATGGATATTTTCGAGGACGACATGGCTCTAAAGCTCCTGAAGAGGCTGATCAAGGTTTCAATGTTATATTGGGCTAGGGGTCTGGAAGGCGACGCTGCACCGGTGAGCTCTCTTGGTGCTCCGAATGTTCTCCACAAATACTTCTACAGCCCCGAAATGGTTTATTGCATTCGTATGTCCGGTATCGCGCCCAACTGTGCCCCATTCTTGGACGTGATTATCGAGTGGCTTCGGACCGTTATGATCAAGGAGTGGAACGGTAAGGCCAGTGTGGCCAAAGGTGGGCCATTTTGGGGAGCTGCCGAGATTCTGGCGCACTTGTGTCTGTACTCCCCGGGCGTTGCTCGAGCCTTTCTAATATATACTACAGATCACCATAGCGTCCGGATACGTTTTCAAATCATATTCAAAGAAGTTTTTGTCAATTGGTATATCGTGGATCGCTTAGACGTTGTCCAAATGCCTACGGAATGGGTAAAGTCGCTGGAGGACAAGGACTCTGTTCACCTCCTATCCTATCCATTTCTCTTCCCAGACTCAATTTTAGTCGGATACTTTCGGGCTGTCAACTATGAAGCCATGTCCAAGGCTTACGAGGGATCTCTATTAACCAGACGCTTACTCTCACTGATGACATGGACCAACCATGAGACCGGCCTAGGGGCAATCCGTCGTCGCGAAAGGCTCAATAAAGAGCTTCACAATTTCTTCGTGCTAGAGATTAGTCGGGAAAACATTCTCACTGACGCTTTCAATCAACTATGGAGGCGCTATAAGCCGGAAATTCTCAAACCTTTGAAGGTCCGTATCGGAGCCGCGGAAGGTGAAGAGGGCGTTGATCATGGAGGTGTTCAGCAAGAATTCTTTCGATTGGCAATTGGGGAGGCTTTCAAGCCAGATTATGGTACGTTATGCCGTCGGTAATTGGAAACCTATGCAACACAGCTAACAGTATATAACAGGGATGTTCGTGACAGACGACCAGTCACGAATGTCGTGGTTCCAGCCAGGGTCGTATGAGCCTCTGTACAAGTTCAATTTACTCGGTCTACTGACTTCACTCGCTGTCTACAATGGACTCACTCTACCTTTTACCTTTCCTCTAGCGCTCTATCGCAAACTCCTAGGCTTGCACAACACAATGGACGACATCTTCGACGGTTGGCCAGCTCTGGCGAAAGGTCTAGAGGATCTTTTATCCTGGAAAGGTGAAGACGTAGAAGACGTATTCGTGAGATACTTTGAATTCAGTGTGGACATACCTGGGGCCAGGTGGTCTGTCCCACTGGATCCCAAGGGCTCCCCATACCCACTAGATCTAAAGAAAGAATCACGGACAGAACCATACATGGTCACAAACGAGAACCGAAGAAGTTATGTGAGAGATTATATATGGTGGCTAACACATAGGTCAATCCTTCCGCAATACGAAGCTTTCGAACACGGCTTCTATTGCTGTCTCGATCGCAAGGCAACCTCCATGTTTACGCCCGACATGTTAAAGCTGCTGGTTGAAGGGACATCCGAGATCAATGTGGATGGCTTACAAAAGGCGACAAGCTATGACGGTTATACCGCCAACGACCAGACGATCAAGGACTTCTGGCATGTTGTACGCTCGTTCTCTCCAGAGCAGCTTCGAAAACTCCTTGAATTCGTCACGGCAAGCGATCGTGTCCCATTTGGCGGTATCGAGACTATCGAGTTTATGATCCAGCAGAATGGTCCAGGCGATGATGGGGTAAGTGTCGTTGATATATACCGAGCCCTCAGCTAACGTTGAACAGCGACTACCCAGCGCCTCCACCTGCTTCAGCCGTCTGCTACTGCCCGAGTACTCGAGCCGGGAGAAGCTGAAGGAAAAGCTTTGCCTCGCCATCGAAAACAGTCAGGGTTTCGGCGTTATGTAAGCATTGAGCGATACGCGCTTGGCAAGGGAACAGAGGAAAAGTGGTCTTGCATTTACACGGCGCTCAAGCGTTGTGCTTCCGATACCCCTGTACTACTAGCATTACGACGTCGAAACATTATTCCGTCCTATCCCCAATGTATCCATGCCTACATCCCTTACATCACGCAGAACGAGCGCTCCCGCTGCAATGACGGTGGTTCGCTCTTCCACAATCACAATCCTTAGCTCTCTGCTCTCTGCTCTCTGAGCGGAATATATAGAACATGCCCGCCGCTTGCAGCATCGCCGTCATAAGCCCACTCTTAACATGGTAATAAGGCTGCGGGGCGATCGCCGGCGTGACCAAAACAAATTTACATCCGTACGAATGGAAGAACCCGCTGAAGACGCGGCTGTCCACCCATGCGTCCTTGTCATTGACGGCCGTGAGCGTGAGCCCGCCGATGATGGCCATCATGGCGTCCAGAAAGGCAATGGGCCGCCCTACGAAGGTCGCGCTGTAGGTCAGCGAGTCGCCTAGGCTGCCATCCTCGCTTTGGTTGTTGACCGGAAGTAAGGTCTGTGTCTGGTTCCGCGTTGGGAGAGTCGTGTTCGCTCCGATGGTTCTTGTGTCGCCTGCGCCGCCTGGGGAGCTCTTGATGAACTGAACCGTGCCCACGGCGATCCCCTGCCAGAACAGCGTGAAGCGCGATTCGCGATACGCGTATTGTTCCACCATGTGCCGGATCGCCTTGGTCAGCCCCCAGACCGCGTATTTGACATCGAGTCCGCCTTGGTCGTGGGGGCCGGCGAAGCGGAGCCTCACGCCTGGGAAGTGGGCTGAAATGGCGGTTTTGGCGGTGTCGAAGTGGGCGTTGAAGGGGAGGGCGGCGAGGTCGGTGAGGGCGGTGATGGTGAGGGCGAAGCAGGCTCTTTGGGGGATGTTGGCGGTGGAGCTGGAGACGGTTATGGTGGAATCAGGGGGGGGGGGAGGATGGCGGATAGGGGGTGAGATGCTAGTAGGGATGCGTTTTGGCTGGCGAGGATGCTGGGAGCGGGTGGGAGGGTGGTGAGGGTTGGGGGGAGGAGGGTGGTTAGGAGGTAGAGGAGCAGGGAGGGAGATTGTATGTTCAGTGGGGTGAGAAACATGGCGACGGAATCGATCATTGACTAGAGAAATAGTCGATTGAGAAGAGTCCTATGAGATATGTATAGAGATCGCTGCGGTCTTGGTCGCATAGAGGAAGCAACGCGTGTCGGGTACGTTTCTACCGCTGGGCCCGGGTCTTGCTGTGCGCGTCGAACCCACATGTTCCGCCCCATGGCTAGAGATTTCGTCACAGAATGCTGACAGTAAGAATATGAGATGGAGGTAAGCTGTTGATTAACATTACTCTATGGTGCGAAGCGCAGTTCTGTCGTGGTACGTTGTTACGAAGATCTGATATAAGACCCGAGATGGTGGCTCATGACGCCTTTGAGATGACAAGTGCTGAGTCTCCAGCAATTCCGGACTCATATGCTACACGACTGAGAGTTATGAGCTGGGATGGAAGTCAATGAGGAAGGGCTTGCGAGAGTAAGTACTGTGAGTCTTGATTGGCCAGCTCGTTGATGAAACATCTAAATTTGGGCACGGGAAGACGGCAGCTACCTTACTTCATCTTGGCGTGGAGCGATCTCGGCTAAGCCTCCAAACGCGAAAGCAGTGGAGGCCATGCACCACAGCCGCGTCATAAAGCCTTGTGAACCACCTGGGATATATACCATGATGAAAACTTTGCACCTTTACCGTATCTCGACGAGCTACCTCTACAGATCATCCATACATGCTCCATCATTCTCCGCATACCTGCCAACCACCCTCGACTCCCTTTCCAGTGTCTAGTGAAGCATGTTAGACGAGAATCTCCCTAGTAATTATTACCATCGATGCGGGGATGTCGATCAGCACTGACTCTGATGTAGCCTTCTATCTACGGCCATCCAGCGATGGCATCAAACATAACGCTTCACTTCTCTTCTCACACCATGGCTCCGACGCTGTGCCAGAGTACTCTCTTCGCCATCCAGACCCATCCCTGACGACCTCGAAGAATCGCTACGCTGCAGCCTTGTACGATATCTACAACCCTGAGATCCTGTTCGGCGAGGTGCTGCTCATACCAGATTGGAGTCATCCAACACCAACAAAAGAGGAAATCCGGCTGAATGGAGGTGTACCCCCTGCGCCTCAGCCCTTTCTCCCCACGGAATTCGTCATACAACTCTATAATCCAGACCAGCAGGTAAAGGTCAGGGTAAAGCCATGCACATGGAACACAGCGACTACATGGGAATTTGAAATGCCACAGCAGAGCTTCCGTCAGCCGTCCGTTTCTTCAATAGACCGCACGCAGAGCGATCCTACGGCCTCGGAAACAACACCAAAAGTCAACTTTCGATGGAAGAAGGATGGGAAGCTGTCAAAAGATTACGTATGCTCAATAGCTGGCAGATCAACTAATCCCGATGGAAGCAAAAGAAAAAACAAGGAGCCGGACATCCCGATCTCACTGTTCAGACACCTTCGAGAGATCACATTATACGAGTCGAACCTCTCACGTATCGAAATGGAAGACCCGAAGGGCCTAGAAGTCGTACTTTTGCTCGGCGCCATTGTGATACAGGAAGTTTATAATGGCCGAATTCAAGAGGCCTTCAACATCACCGAGGCACAAGCTCACGTACCAAATATCAAAGTGCCTCCACCGCCGCAACGATCAACACCCACTCTGCCCTCAAGACCTGGCCAACAGCAACCGCAAACATCTTCCCCGCGCCTCCCTCTCCAGAACCAAAGCCCCAACACTCGGCCTCCACCTACAGATCCGCGTACTCAATGGGAGCTTGACGCGGAAACCGCCCGGTTAAAAAAGCAGGTAGAAAAGGAAGAACGGGAGCGTAAGCGATTAGATCACGCGCAAACCAAGCGTGTGAAGATGATGATCGAAGCGGAAGAGCGTGAAGCAGCACGGCTGAAAGCAGAGAGTGATCGCCAAAAGCAGGCTGAGATCGATAAAGAAACAGACCGTTTACGGCGGGTGTTCGAGGCGGAGAAGATACGCGCCCAACAGGGCGGTTTGTATGTAGCGCAGCCCGTTCAACGACCGCATAGTGCTCAACCACGGATGAGTGCGGCCAGACCGCAGCAGCGAACGTCTTCAGGGCCTTATATGCAGCCATTGGGCGAGGATGGTGCGGCGAGTAGTTTCTCTTTAGCACCAGTATCGGGCCGCAACGATGGTAAGAAGTTGAAGGCGAAGAAAAGCTTCTGGGGGCTCGGAGGTGGAAGCAGGGAGCCGGAGGGTCGACTGGTGAAGAAACAGAGTTCTATCTTCTGATTGGATAACAATTGAGAAATCTTGATGATACCCACGAATGATGAGGACTGGATAGGGGCATTTAGCACACTACAGCATCACGTTGGGAAGCATACACGTATAGACTATACTGGTGGATTAGCATCCACTAGCACATGTGTTCCCACTGAGAAGAGCCTTATAATCAGGATAATGGACGACATTATATTTATCTGAGCTTGCAGCCATCGAATGTATCACGTGAGTGCGTGAAGGCGCTAACCAAAGCCCTATCCTAAGCGAGCGCTCGTCGCCATGCAAGGAACCGCGCCACTCGCACTTCCCAGAACGACTACTTCGTTTAACACGAACCATTCTACATACCTTCGCGCTCACCGAACATATGAATTAGCCGTCTCATTGTCTGTTCTCCTACCATCGCGTGCACCATCTACAATGCCCATCGGCATCACCCGTCTGAACGCCCGCCACCAACAGCCTAACACTTGCATCATCTTCATCAAGCCGCTCCCAGGCCCCAACTCCCCATTCGCCCAAGACTTCCTCGAGCGCATCGCGGCAATATGTCACCCCATCATGAAAGCCAACCATCTCTCCCTCATGACCCTTGAGGAATACGAGCCCAATCCTGAGTTCGTAGGCCGCAACTTCAACGCCGGAGAAATCGTCCAGCTAGTCCTAAGAGCAAGAGATGGATCATGGCTAAGCTTCCGGAGCGTGCAGATGGTCATGATGCACGAGCTGGCACATTGCATGCAGATGAATCACAGTGGCGCGTTCTGGAAGGTCAGGAATCAGTACGCTGAGGAGTTGAGGGGCTTGTGGGCGAAAGGATATACGGGCGATGGGTTCTGGGGGAGAGGGAAGACTGTGTTGAGTGAGCGGTATGAGAACACGGCACCAACAGCGCCGGAGATCATGCCGAGGAGTCTGTGTGGCGGCACGTTTCGGTCGAGACGCAGGAAGCGAAAGAGGAAGGATGACGGGTCTGGGCAGATGTCGACGTATGCAGAGAGACAACAGAAGCGAATTGCGAAGAAGTTTGGTGCCAATGGAATGGCCTTGGGGGCTGATGAGGAGACAAGAGTGAAGCTGGAAGATGGGCAGAAGGTGAAGGCTAAGCCTAGGGTCGCGGGCAGCAATCGAGGGCGGGAACTTCGCGCTGCGGCTGCTCTTGCAAGATTCGGGCAGCAGAAGAAGAAGGAGGAGATCTCGAAGTCAGAAGCGGAGCTCGAGAGTGATAGGGAGACGGACGATGACTACGATGCTGCTGATGAGGGTAAAGAAGCTGTCAATCTTGATGGATCACGGATGCTGGACGGCAAGGGAAATGGCTTAGTCCGGATATGCGAAGACGAAGACCAAGATGATGTGCATGTCAAGCAGGAAATGCAGGAGCTGCAGGACTTGGAGCAACTCGATAGGGGCAGCCAACCAGCATCGAATCGTGCTTCGAGCGAGGCCTCTGGTCCTAGGGGCGAGTCTCCTCTGGAGCACGACGACGAAAATGCAGGACCAGGATCTAGTCATCCGACTACGATGACACAGACGCTCTCAGCGGCCCCAATACCTAGCTCCGCGAGCAATATAGGCCGTGACACGCAAGCAAATGTCAACGAGTCTAAAGAAGGAACCCTGGCCTGTCCGATCTGCACCATGGCCAATGACCTCTCTGCCGTCACTTGCATGGTCTGCTCCCACGTCCTCGATCTAGCAAAAGTTCCTGGCTACTGGCGTTGCAATAGCTCTGTATGCGCCGATAGCCAGTATGTCAACGTCGCCGACTGCGCTTTATGTGGCGTATGTGGTGCCCGGGCGCCCAATTGAGGGGCATTGATGGAATTCATAACCTTGAGTGGCATCTGGTCTGGGATGCTCTCAGTGATTTGAGCTTGAAGTTTGTTTCAAAGATACCCCCGTTGCGTTTACCGTGCTCTACTAACGGATTTCTCCAATTACAGTATCCCTGATAATGTCGGTCTCCATTCCATTTCGTTCATTGTGTGCCATTGTACGCTTCTCGAAGACCGCAACCCTTCCCTACCTTAAATCAAGGTGATGGATCTATCGGTATGTTTTTCGAGTGATACGATTTTTACTCGGGTGTTCGTCGCCAGCCTTGTATTTGATGTACAAGATCCTCAATCGCGCTGGCCCATTTAATGAGTGTGCCTTCTTGCCAGGCCGTGTGCTGCAGGGAAAGGCTGACAGGGAAGCCAACAGCATCCACACCTATCGGTATACTAATAATAGGATACCCTTTGAAGACCTTAGCCGTATCATTGGGCTTGAGGAGTGCAACGTATATGTACCTGCTTGTGCAGCCAGTTGTTGACCTGCTCCTTTGCGATCACACAGCAAAAGAGCATCGAGTTCACCCTTACCGTCACTCTCGGTCACGGGATTCAGAGCAGCGTCGATACCACGAGTGCGGCACTGATGCTGAATATGCGCCAGAGCTTTTGAGTAATCCTCGTCTTTCACACCACCGCAGTCGACGATCTCTTGAAGATTATCCTACTTCGTCAGCATGTCATCTAGTCTAGCCTGTGATCAAGTATGAACCTGTCCTGATGCAAAAGCAGGTAAGTCTCCTGGTTGAGCGCCCTCCGTACCAGTGTTACTCTCATTGAAAGCGAGAACGTCCTCTATTGTCTTCACCGGAGATGCTGATAGCCCTGACAGGTAAGTATTTATGCCATTGTATGCGTCTACTTTCACAACGGTGAATTCTGATTTGGATGGTTCACCACGCTTCCTGCTTTCATCAGCTCATCCAGAAGTGATGGCCCTGATGAAGCTCATCAATCCCAGGTACCAGCCGAGGCAATACGTTCTTCGGCGCAAGGGAAGTCCGTGCGAATAATCTTACCTCCAGCATTCTCTATTGCCTCAAATATTTGCAAAGCGACATCCTTCTCTGCCCGACCCACTGAATCCCAGCAGCGTATCCATGGCAGCCCAAACCTTGCTCCTTTCAGAGCCATTCTAGAGGCTAAGAATTTGGAGTAATCTTGCTCATAATTTCTCGAAGGTACGAGTGTCATAGGATCATCCTCGTCTGGCCCAACTATGGCGCTGAGCCCATGTACAGCATCAGCCACGGTCCAGCCAAAGGAGCCTACAGTATCCAGGTTCTCGCTTATAGGAATTGTCCCAGCCCTCGAAGTAAGCCCAACGGTGGGCTTAATGCCAACAACGCCATTGTAATTAGCTGGTCCAATTATCGATGTATCTGTTTCTGTGCCCAGCGAGATCGGCACCTTCAAATTATCCAGATCAATAGGCGTCCTCCAGGTTGAAGAGCTGGAACACATATAGCTTACCATGTTTGCTGAGACCGCCACCGCAGAGCCCGAGCTCGAGCCAACTTGCATTCTGTGCGTTAGATGATTATACCCAGCTTCAGCGGCCTTGAAAGACGTACATGGAGTCTTAGATAGATCGAAGGGATTGCGGGTTTGCCCTCCCCTCGGAGAATATCCGGTTGATGCTTGAGTCGACCGTACAGAAGCCCACTCACTCATATTGGCGTGGCCGAGGATGATGGCTCCGGCTTGACGAAGCCGAGACACGACGTGGGCGTCTTTGGGAACCTTGCTGCCTAGCAAAGCCCACGAGCCCGCAGTCGTTTGCATCTTGTCATGAGTGGCCATGTTCTGTGGGCGTTAGTATTTGCAAGGTATACGCAATCGTGTCACGCACGTCTTTTACTAGGATTGGAATACCATGAAGCATGCCTCTCACCCTGCCCGCTCGCCGTTCATTATCGAGCTCCGCCGCGATGGCCGAAGCGTCTGGGTTTAATTCGATCACTGCCTCGAGATATGGGTTCAGCTTGTGTGATGGGGAGATCTCAGTGAGCTTCTTTGACTCGAATCGTCCCGTGGAGTGGTATCGGAAGGGCTACTGACTGCATGGACACGCTCAAAACAATACGCCACGTATTCGACAGATGTCATATCGCCGTTAGACATATACTGCTGTAAGTCTTCGACCGTGACCTCGTAGAGATTCAAAGACTTGAAGGGACGGGGACGGAAGACCTCAGGCACACTGTCTTCTGATAAGTCACTTTGGCTGCTCTTTGGGTGCATTGTATGGAATGTGGCCAACTGGGAAAATGGTTTTGGACTATTCTACAATTTTATGAAATGTGATTAGCACCATGGACCACGCCTCGTAGGCTTCAGCCAGAGGATTGGACTGATAGTAGGAAATGCTCAGACCACATGAGAGGCTCGGTAGAATATAGACTCAGGTGAAGGTGGAATCTCCAGGGAAGCCCATGATTGAAGCCTGACTTGGCGATTTACCTCTGGCGCCGGCGTAGGCGAGCGGCTACGGATCGAAAGACACCGCGGCTACACATCGTAACAACTTACTTCTCTCTAGGCCAGCTTTCTACCACTCATCTACCTTACCTTGGTCTCAACTCACAAGTTCGCATACCAAATTACCTATTTTCGTCTCGCAGCCTCCAACCCCACCCCACTGCGTAAGTTCGCAGCCATGACAAGTATTTGGAGGCGAACCTTCAGCATGCAAGAGGACCTTGCTCACGCAGTCGAAGTCTTGCGATAGTACGTCAAGAGTCGACCCCGCATCGCCATCTCCTTTTCTTTCAACTCTGATGCTCGAATCTTCTTCTTTTGAATCAAATGACACTTCATGTTTCGTGAAGCAGAGGTATGCAGCACGTACGGAAACAAGCTTTTGAGTCAGTATAATCTGTATTGTTATAGAAGATAGAAAGAGTTGCGCCCGAAACTTTCATGGAAATTTCCTCTCCTGCTAGGAGCGCGATTACCTCAATATTCAGAATGTGGTTCCCCCTCGCAACTTTTGAAAATTAGTTTTTTTTTTCGACGCCAGATTGCAAACATCATCCATGCCTCAACATCAACGCATTTAAATTGCTACAAATTCTAGTAAAATATTGATAATAGTTTTTACATTAATTTTAATTCAATTTGAGCATTGTAATTACGATCGTGTGTATCTATTGCTATCGAGAGACTTTAATCGAATGTATTTGATGAGACTTGATAGGGACTTGATGGGAGCTTGAGAAGTGCTCAAAATGAATCGAAACGAAGCTTTGAAAAACGCAATTACACACATAACTTTTGTCTCAAGTTGAACTAAGAAATAAGAGTGCTATCAAAGTGTTCCTAGATATAGTATTTCTGTTTGGAATCAATTTTATGTAGAAAAATAGCGTTGATGTTGAGGAATAAGTGATATTTGCAATTCGACGTCGAAAAAAAAAACAGATTTTCAAAAGTTGCGAGGGGGGAACCACATTCTAAATATTGAGGTAGGTAAATCTGTCTACGGGAACTAAACAGGCGACTCATACCATAAGATGAATGCTATTGAAGTCCAGAAAAGCTTGGCGAGCGCTCGGGCATTTATCCTTGAATGAGTCACTGTCAGAAAGGCTTTTTCCTACTTCTCCTCGATTACTACGTGAGATAGCAGTATAGCATTGCTCTAAGGGTCGCTTATTTGCCTTAGCAAGACAATTAACGGAATGCTACAAGCGTCTGTTGCTTGACTTTTGAGACGCGAATATTGCCCATTGGCGTCAGCGACTCCATTCCGTACCTCGCGTGATCGCAAGACTGTCGTGAACGCCTTGGTCGAACGATCAATTATAGATCAATGTGGTACTATAACGACTAAGGATTATATAAGTTGGACACCTCTGTCCAACAATATCGCTACACAAAACCTATCAACCATCGGCCTTTGAATTAACCATTGCCTGACCAGTGTCATGTATCTTTTAATTATCGGCTGTTCCGGCTATGCTCGCCACCGTATTGGCCCTATCTATACCTGCTGATGTTTCCATGTCCGTATTACCAGATTTGACCGCTAATATTGTTTCTACAAGGGGAGTCTTACCAAGTTATGCAAAAGCGATTCTACGTGCTCACCTAATTAGAAATTATAACCACTTGGATCTATCGATCATCCAACCCACAGGATCAAATATTACCGTGAAGACTGAGTTTGGGCTCTAGAGACATTTTATGAAGGGTGGGCAACTTGTCTCACCTTATATACGATGAAATACGGACAAAATAGACCAGCCCAAGGATGAGCTCACGATTGTTCTACCAAAGGGCGCCATTCGCCAACATCCTCGTCACTGCAGTACTAGTACCGTATTGGGTTTAACGATATCTGAAGCTTGTCATGCTAGGAAATGCACTTCAAATGATACTTTTGAACCTGTAGACGCAGCCCTTCCGGCGACAATCACAGCACGTATAAAAGATCGGCAAATGGGTGAATCAGTCACGCGAGTCCGGAAGTTCTTGGTAACGGAAAATGAGAAGGATCGTGATAAATCGGCCAAATTCCAGAAGGAAGACCGAGCGGCTATCTACTTTCTTCAGCAAGAAAACGATGAGGCCCATCAATCCATTGAATCCTTGCGAAAGGAGAAGGGTAGGGCTAACATAAGAATTATTTAATACCAGAGAATAATGAAATCTGTGTCCAATATACTTAAGGCTCAGACAATGTTTCCGCGAAGGCGGACACTAGTACCAACGATGCCCTATCCCTTCCATTAATATCTCAAGCGGACTCGTTGCGGAACTGTGGATCGAGGGAAACAGTGTCCACGGAAGTGCAAATTCGCGTACTGTATAACTATATATTGATAACAATATTCACACATCAACATACCTGGCCCGATTCAATATCAAGGGCTCCGTTCACGCGCTGAGCGACAGTTATGGGGAAGACGTCTCTGATCCGCAATATGTGGCAGAAGCTAAGCTGATCGCTCAGTTATGGATCACGCGAGTACCACTACCAACCAACGTAGCCAACTCCATGATACATCAACTTGAATTTCTAGAAGAAGAGCAGCAGATGGAATAGCACGAAGGATTTACTTGCAAGGAAATCCTCGCGAAACAGGTTACGCTCGAGGAAAGGCTTACCAACGATGAGCGCGAAAGATCCAGGTGGGATACCGATGATCGTAAAAGGCCCTTCTTATATGATGATTACAAGGGTTTAGCGTAGAACGGAGAGCTCTTGCAATCGGATGGTGTGCTGTAACCAGCGTCGGGACTGCTTGAACTATACGCAGAAGAATGATCTGTGCTGTGTCGATCAATATCTGTCTTCGAGGCAACCTTTAGTCGTCAAACTCTACCTCATGCATTTGCAGCAGTGGAGGCCCATCTGTTCGGGAATCGTTACCGAATCCAGTCTAGTGTTGCATATTCAAAGTCTTGTAATTGATGTCGTTCAACGCTTCGCCGCTTTGGCAATGGGCTGACACTGGTCATCGTTATCTCTTCAACACATTGTTCCAGAGTGAGGTGCAAAGCAAGCGGCTCTTGATTCAGCCAGCTCAAGAACTCCAGTACCTTGGCAGCGCACAGAATATAAGTCAAGGACCAATTCGATGTTCTTCACTAGCGGTCCCTCTGCTAGACCAAATTGTTGCTTGAACCTACACTTATGTGTGTTAAGCGAGTTCAGGGCTTTTTGCTCGGCATTGAGCGAAGTGTTCTTCCTGAGTGACCATGGAGGTGTGATTGCATCATTAAGGTGTTGACAGACTAGCGTACAGTCTACAGCAACGCAAAGACCGTAATTTTGGAAGTTCCTGTTAACCTCGCTGTGAACGCAGGTTGACGACAATAGCAGGTTCCGCCCGCGCTAGTGAAATTCATCAACATCCACTAATAATAGACTCTCGCCAGGACCCGCAAAAGAGACAATAGCTTTCGGGCAGTCGAACAATGAAAAACGTAGGTAGACAATGGAAGTAACAATAGAAACCCACAATAGGATTCTTAGCGCGCAATTCTCCGGCCTGCGCTCGTAGGTTCGGTGTTTCTCATCCTTTTCTCTCTCTCTCTTCTCTCTTCGTCCTCTTCGTCGTTGTTAGAATCGTGTACAAGCAATAACTGCTCTTTACCATCAAGTATACTTATCTGTACCAATTCTCCTGCAGTTGCAAAGCCCTAGTGGCTGTTTTTTATCCAGTATCAGAGCTTCTTTGTACCACCAATTCAGCGTTTCTTCCGCCCTGGTGGCCGTTTTTCTGCCCTTTCGTCAGCACCATCATCAGCGCCATAAGATCATCTCCAGAGGACCGCCGGCGGCCTTTCAACGGATTAGCGAGTTGACGGTCGGATCGATTGGGCAGCGTGCTTGTGGCATTCCGTGTTTCCGTCTGTTCATTTCAGCATTGTCACTGCGCTGGTCGTACTCTGGTCGGTTTTCATATCGGAGCTTGCTCGCTGTATTTCGCAGAACCATCGACGACGACCCCCCTCTGGCTCTTTGACGGCTTTCCTGATCAACGCTTTCACGTACAATGGCACCAAACGTAGCTAAGCCGAAGCGCATCAACTATTCTCTGCCGAAGAACGCCATTTCCAGAGACTATAGTATCACCAGATCAAAGCTACCAGGCGGTCCCCACGTCAGCATTGCGTATGAAGGCCGGAGAGCAAGATGCATCGTGTGCCGAAAGAGCTTTCTGACGAAAGATATACTGAAGTACCATTATGAGCAAGCACATAAGGTGCTATCGGAAACCCAGGACGAAGGCTTCATCAATAGGCTTCTACCACCATTTACGCACCCGAGCTGCTGGCCGGCTCCAGTGAAATTGTCGAGGCGCCAGAATGAGAACATGGCGGCCCGTAGGCAGCGATTAGACGATACCGAGCCGCCGGACTCCAGATATGACCGTGCATCGGTGGTGCAAGATTATCGCGACCAGTGTAGGTTCGCGGAAGTGGGGGCGAGGAACGAGAAAGAGTACAAGGAGATCAAGGATGTGCAGGAGTATCGGATATGGAGCTGGTGGGTAGAGCAACAGGAGATTGACATGGACGTGGCGTTGAAAGATGAGGAGGCGAACTTGGGGACAACTGGTAAGTTAGATACATTCGGCGGATCGTTGGCTGGATTGAATGGTAGCTAATCCTTTGGCAACTTATAGCCGACGCGGGTGCGATAGACCGAAAGCTCCAGCTGGAGGCCAACACTTACCATCAGACTGCGACGTTACCAGTTGCCCCGCAGCACGCACAGGAAGTTTACGACGAAAGCCAAGCCCGAACAGACTCGCTTGCCGGGTCTCGACGCTACGCAGACTTGTACTGGGCAGCCGAGCGTGCTGCCGGGGCGGGTGGCCGTCTCACGACAGACTGTGAATTGCCAACACGGGGCCCATTGAAGTCGGAAGCCGTCCTTCAGTCCTTGGCGGATGCCAACATGGCATTCGTTGATCAGAACGGGGAAACGGCTGACTCCCGCCACACCATGGCCATCGCCGCTGAGAAGCTCTTGATGGCTATCCGTGCCCAGCCGCACCTGGACCAGCTCCAACAGTACCGCAACAACTTCCGGAACAAAGATTTCCGCCAGCAACGCGATGTCTCCCAAATGGGTGCCCGAGAACTTGCGATCCGCGAGAAGAAACAGAAAATTTGGTACATGAGCGAGTTCCGGAAGGATCGGGCTCGAATCCTTGCTGCGTACGAGTATGCCGAGCGCCTGGGAGCTAATGCGGTCATGGAGATGCTGAATCGGTACTTTTCGGGGCATGGGGAGAGATTGGTCGCCACCTGAATGACAGATACGGAGAAGCCCAACGATAGATGGCTTTACGGTCAATGCAGCTGCCTCGTCAATCATTACTCAGCTCGCGCTGCCAGCAAATCCGCCCCACGAGAAGGAAGAGTGAACTTCCTATAAGAAAACCCAGGTAGAGTGAACTTCCTCAAGAAAATTCATGTAGAGGCGACCTACCTCAAGAAAACGCAGAGCTCCAGGTGGTCCAGCATTAGCAAACTCCGCGGACGTCCTCAATTTGTCCAGCTCAATCCAAGCCCATGATTCCGGTAGCGATGTCTGCAGGTCAGCATCGGGCCTAAAGCACCCACGTCTTCTTCTCGTCCCTGCGGCAGCCTCATTTTCATCAGTCGACGTCAGTCTTGCAAGCATCAAAATTGTTGAACGAGTGGTCGATGGGTCTTTGTTGGTATCTGCTATCTCTCTGGAGTCTTCGAAGCAGGTCAGGACCGTTGCTGCGAATATTTCCGCCTTTCCAGACACCGTACCCGGGTTCGGCACAGCACATTCAAAGCCATGATGATCATAGCTGGACCAGATACACCGCCGAGAGTGCAAGGAAACTCATTCATCGCTGACAGTCTCGACATCGCTCCTCCAGATCAAAGGCAGTTGCACCAATTAGCGATGAACTCAAGGCAGCGTTTCCCAACATCGGCGGATCTACGATTTCAAGCCGGGCTTTTGTTTTGGATCATGGAAAGGTCGGCGTCGGTTGATCGAATTATTTGGAGTTTTGGGAGATCTTGGGATTACCTGCTTTTTTTTGTATTTCATTGGTTGAAGCAGAGTAGCACATCAATGCACAATTGCCTAGACTCTGTCTCATTATTCAATGTAAAGTGAACCTAAAATTGAAATCGGAACGACGTCGAAATTTGATTGGCGACGAAGGGTGAAGGTATCGCGGCAAAAAGACGCTAGTCCCATTCCGGAAAGGCAGCTTACGCAACATCTTGCCTTGGATCACATCTCTACTCTACATTCTGGCTGGCTTATGAGCCGCGAATTCCGCCCTAGGCTGGCAACAACAATCCCCTCTGCAGGAATTTCCTTCAAAATTGGACGTGGAGAGCCCAGCTGGGGAGTGAGAACCGTTTTGATTGAGTAGATCAAGTTGGACACGGAACTTGGAAAGTGCGATACTAAGAAAAGATAGGTAATCTCGAGTGCTTGTGCACGGCCATTTGCCGTCATGCATTTTCTGTTTTGGGCGAGACTTAAGTACTTGATGTTCGGTAGGGATAGGTAGTTGTGTCTATGACGATCACTATGATTCCTTCGTTCAGCACCATGAGATCTCGATCTCCCATTGCATTTCTTACTTCAAAATATCCTGGATCTACATCGCCCATGAATGGGCATTGTGTTCTAAGCAGTCCGATGAACCGTTTCTTATCTGCGTGCTCATAGCCAAATTAGGACAGAAAAGGCAAGAAAAGTGGAAAACCATGTCACGTCCGATGAGTGCACGGGCAGTTCCACAATATTACTCTCACCACTTCGAGGCAATCGCATAGTAAATACAAGAGAGCACGCCAAGCTCTCACTAGTTGCGATGCAATGCCATTACATGTCTCTGGCCAGCTTTTCCTTATTGATGGAGCCGAAAAGCGAAGACTCAAGGTGCTCATAATTTAGCCCTGATTATCCTCAAATGTAACCGAGGAGACGAAGCTTGCAAGGGCGCCGGAGAAGAGCATGACGCTCTTACCTGACTCCTTTCAATCTCACTATAGTCCACTGACCGAGCCTTCGAAGCAATAGGAGGCGCTTGTCAAAACACCAATCCAGAGCCCGCACATTGTATATCTACCTCTACACGACGTCCAGAGGAAGCACTTCAGCACAAGGCCCTCTTCATCACGTGAACAAAGTGAGATCAATCCACGAATATTGATTCTATATCTTTCTCGCCACGGTGAAGACAGGACACTCCATCAATCACCCGTTCAAGCCCAGACTGTCAGATCGTCGGTTCGCATTGCAGATCCATAACACAACGGTTTTCGACTCCCGGCGACATCTACAAGTACACAGCCTTGGGGCCTTCCTTTCTATTGAGACGCAGCACACACGTTACTACGCAAGCCCACCATCTCGGGCGCGGCGAGGTTCTACGTACAACACCGTGGATCTCTGGATACATTTACTGTAGGATGAGCACGCGTAATGGGAGTTGAGTCTTTTCTACCCCTCGAATAGCGTTGGCAAGGGCATATACCACTGCCTGGAAGATCTAGCGGCTCGGGGTTTGTCGACTCGTAGACAGGGTCACTTCTGCTCATCATTCATGGGGATGTCTCTGCTTCTTCCATGGCGAAACACTCTGCCATATGGTCCACGCTCGAAACGTTTTTAACCACGGAAAACAGTAATGACGAGGAAACAGGGCAATTGCCATCAATGAATTCCTGCTTGGATATCCTTTCCATTGATTCAAAAGCCTTACTGACGTACAAAGCCGCTCAGTCCAGAGGCCTAACCCTCGGACCCGTCTTCAAGAACGCCTCTTGTACCATGCGACTGACTTCTTTCCTCCTCTTCGTCTTTGCTCGAAGTCCTGAGACTTCTTCAGGGCTGATAGCGCTCATTCGCTTTCGAGGAGTCCCGCGATCACCTGTGGACCGTCTGAACGTGCTACCTGGAGATTCTGCAGCGCCGGACGCTAACGAGGTAGCGTTCATGAGGCTAGAAAGTTGATCTACTGATTTCGCTGCATTGAAGGGAGAACCGTCTCGGCTGGTCGGCCGGTTGATCGATGAGAATCGCAGCTTCCGCATTTGGTTCTCTAGGACGTCAATATCCCCACTCTTCTTCTCGATCATGCTGGTCATTTTCAAGATAGTGTTGGTGACGGCCTCGACGGTTGGTCTTTTTAGAGGGGTGCCTTGGCTATTACTCGTGTCGTGCGAGGCAAGGCTGGTTCTAAGCAAGGTGATACTTTCCTCGACTTCCGCGATCAATTTCTGAACACTCGCAAATTTCTTTCGCAACATGTGCTGTTGTTCGGCATACTCAGTGCTCAAAGGAGCAGCCCTGAGCGTTGCCTGTTGCTCACGGTCGCCCTTGAAATCGATGTACCGTTTGATTTCCGTGCGCTTTGGTTGGAGTTTGGCAAGATCCTTTCGCATGTCTCTACACACGTCGAGCTTCTGTTGGATGTCCTGCAACCGACCATCGAACAATTGATCTTTGAGATTTTCTTCCAAGGTTCCTAGATCAGCGATTTCTATAAGACACCAATCTTCATTGTCGAGATCCTCCATCGAGCGACCACCATTCTTGGCTAGCTCACTATGGCCTCTAACGAAGGCCTCCAGAGAACGCGCGTTGAGACCCAGTGTATCTACCATAGAGTTGATGTCTCTATAGACTTTCTCGATTTGGCCTGGTATTCCAGGCTTAGTGATGTTGCCAACGTAGTCTTGATGAGCGACGAAGTCGTCCAATGTCTTCGTAGCCTCAAGATCTGCTTCTAGCTCCTCCCGTACTCTCTCGTCCTCACAGTCGCTAAGATCTTGCTCTTCCTCTTCTTGGCGCTTAGTGCGTTGAGCCAAGATGGCTTCGAGGTCTCTCTGGCGCTGTTGTTGCACACTAGGTTGTGTCTTAAGCGTTGAAGTAGTTTTTTTAGCTCCAGGTTTGCGGCTGTTCATGAAATTGGGAGGTCGACTAGCGGGGCTGACAGACCTAGCCTTCTGAGCTCTTAGATTCCCTGTCGGAGCGACGGATCGAACGGGACTAGGAGATCTTGGGCTTTCTTTAGATTTCGTCGGCGGTGGTAGATATGGTGCACTCGGCTGCCCCAATTCTCCAAAGAGAGACGTGACCTTTTGTCGAGCTGGCTGACGCGGGACTTTGCTGAACAGTTCTCCAAGAGGACTACGTTCAAACGAGGCCCCGAAAGAACTCTCAGGCGTCACCCCAGTGGTAGATCCAATCTCCTGCGCTACATCCACACCGCTGCCCTCGTCATCCCACCCTTCATCGTCCTCATCCGATGGCAGTGCAGTCTCTTCTTCGGCGGGCGACTTCGTCTGCTTAGCCTTCGGTTTCGGCAGATTATAGTCTGGTGGCAACGGTGCATCGTCTGGTGAGGCAGTGCCTTCCGATGGTGGCTTCTCTTCTTTATTCAGCTTGGTCCGCACAGGAGTCCAATCTGGAGGCAAAGGAGCGTCGTCCAGCGAGGATTTGGATGAATTTGAGGAGTCGCCAGGGGCAAAAGCTGTTTTGCTAGTCGACTCGGGCGGTAATGGGGCTTCCGGGATAGACTTCAGAAGGTCAGTAGGCGTTTGCGAGTCGTCAGGCTCGGCTTTGATCGGAGGAGATGGTGGTGTGTCTGACGGCTTAGGAGTCTCAGCTGCTTTCTGGGGGGTGCTCTGAGGGGTTGTTGTAGATGTTGAGTTGCCAAAGATTGAAGGGACCGGGGCGCTTGTTTGCACCGCAGCAGGTGTAGATTTCCCTTGCGCCTGTGTGCTAAATAAACCACCAACCTTCGGGGGTTGCGTCTCATGAGGCTGCGTTTCCGATCTAGGGGTTATTCTGTCGAACAGTGATGGCGCAGGGGCGCTGTTTTGTACAGCAGCAGGCGTGGTCTTCTGCTGTGTCTGAGTGCCGAAGAACCCGCCTGCTTTCGGAGGCGAGGTGTCGGAAGGCTCGTTACTAGCTGGAGCAGGTGCTGTAGCTTCAGCCGACTTTTCTGGCCGGGCTAGGTCCAAGCTATCATCGTGAGATACTACACTGCTATCGTCATCCTCCATATTTGTTTCTTTCATTTGAGGCTCAGAGACATGATTCCGTGCCTCATCGAGAGCGCTACCCAATGGCGCAAAACCAAAGCCACCGTGTTTTGCGATAGATTCCGAGTCATCCACCTTGGCTGAGCCGTCGCCGACAAATGTTGAGCCTAATTTGAAACCACTCGTCGACATTGTGTCTGCTTTCTTTTGAGGGGTCCCCCCAAAATTGGTATCTGTGGCCATTGTAGATTCAAAAGAAGCCGCGGTACCGGCTTTCGCGAACGGACTCTCTCCTCCAACCTGAGCGGCAGCTTGGGCGAAGCCGCCTCCCTGCGTGAAGCTTGCAAATGGGCTCTTGGCAGAAACGCCAGAGCCGAATGGATTCGTGGCGGAAGCTCCAGCGAAGGCAGATCCACTCCGCATACCGAGACTACCGGACTGACCAAAAACACTTCCTCCTGTCTGCTGACCTCCGATGGATGGAGTAGCCCAAGGAGAAACATTCTTGCCGAGACCGCCTGTCGTACCAAACGCTGGAGCGTGTGTTGATCCCCCAACAGTAGCTGGGGCCCCAAAACTGGGCTTTCCAAAACTAGATGGCGCAGCTTGAGAAGCGCCAGACGTAGGACCGCTAGTCGTCCAGGGTGATTGAGGTGTACCTAAGGCTGAGGAATTGCCGAACGGACCTCCCCCAATGGCGCTCGGGGCCTTTGCGCCCCCAAACAAAGATCCAGAAGGTTTGTTGAGCGAAGTCAATCCCGCTCCTGACGCGGTTGTTCCGAATCCAGCCTGGCCAAAAGCGGGCGCCGTAGGCGTAGCAGCGGCACCAAAGACGGGCGGCGGCTGACTGGTTTGCGATTGATGATAAGTCTGAGATCCTTCAGCGACCAGTCCAGGATACGCTGTGCCTTGGCGAATAGACTCCGCGTATACGATCCACCATGAAACCAAGATTCCTTCGTGGTTCAGTACCATCAAAGCGGGCAGTGGCCCCGGGGATGAATCCATTTCTTCACCTGGCAGAGGTCGTGGCACGTTTTCTTTCGCGGACAAGTCCAAAGCTGTGCCGATGGGCGAGGTACTCGCTAAGTCCAAATCCTCGGCCATAGGGAGTATTGCGCGACGCGAGTCATTGGCCATGGTGGTGGTCGTAAAAACGTTGGTAACCTGCTCTGGCGGCAGGTCGCTTGAGAGAGGCGCTGTAGATCGAGAGAAGAGACCAACGTCGTCGGAGGCTGTAGACGCCACGAGTATGAGGTCTTGTAAACCGGGCGGGAAATCCTTTAGCCTTTGTATGAAATGGTTGGGAGGCGATCGATTGAGTCCGAATGGAGCGCACACTTCGGGAAGCTTTTGGAAAATGACAGAATTCTGGCTCGGTTGCCGAGAAATGAGATGGAAGATGCTCGCTGGAGAGTTTTCAGCGTCGTAAGATGTAGGGGTGTGAGCCACCAGGAAAATGTTGTTCTCGAGCCACAAAATGGAAGAGACTATGCACGTCAGAGAGTTCAGCGGTCAAGGCAAGGAAGCATACCATGCTGATCACCCTCCAGTGCCAGTGGTTTAGGTATCTCAGCCTTGCCCAGTCCTTCCGGAGTCAACTGGAGGCACGTTCCATCTCCAAGTCCTGCTACTAGCTGCTTCCCTTTATTACTCCATGATACACAGCTGACACCTTCCTTCATGATTAGGCCTTGAGCGTCAATGCAGAACTCGCGAGTCTGCAGATTGGCCATCATAAGCCCCCCATTGCTCGTAACCACTGCAACCAGTTCGGCCTTTTCTGCAGTAGGATTAGGTACCAGTGATCGGATTCCGATGTTATTCGTAGGTAACTCGAACGCTGGTTCGGTGTTGCCTTGCATAAGGGCTTGCACGTTGTAGACTGCCAATCCTCCACCTTGCTCTGCTGAGATTATAAGATGGTCCTCGTCAGCTGAGAAAGCGACCTGTGAGACTCGAATGCCAAGGTTCAAAATCAGCTGTGGCGTGAAAGACTTTGGGTTGCCCTCTCCGCCGCTCGAGAAAGCCTGTCGTACAGACTCCGTACTGGCAAGTATGACTGAGTCGGGCCCAGCAGCGGCCAGGAGCCCTTTCCTCGAAGCTATGCTGAGCAGAGAAGCCGTTGGGGGAGGAAGAGCATTGCTCGGCCATGGCGAAGGTAATAGTCGGACCTTGGACTCGCCAGCGATCGATTGGAATCCGAGTGCCTTATCAATTTTTAGCAAGACCGTGGATCGAGTAGCCATCTATCTCACCTCCGTCTGAATCTCCTCTAGGTCCGGGCCAGTTTGCGTTTGAGCGTTACTAGTTCCTCCAGCATTGTTCCCAAAGCCTGAAGTCCCGGCACTGGCGAATTGGAACGCCATCCTTGCTCGTTCGAAGGCTGGAGAGGCAGTCCCCACCTCGCGTTTCAAGGGATGGAGGTGTCGAAGGGCATTTGGAGGAGTTCGAGACAAGCTACTAAAGGAGTGTGGTCGGGCCGCAGGAGTTGGCCGGTGAAGAAATGTGAGGGCGCGGTCCAGGATAGAGTCGGATTCGTGCTCGGCAGCAGAGGAGCGAGCACTAAAGCCTAGTAATGCTGCAAAACTCTCAAGAATTATCGTCGCGAGCATTTGAAGAAAGATGAAGCGCGTCTAGGGTTAGGGTTAGATTGGTAAAGCTTGCGTTGAGAAGCTGGCGAGCTTGAAGCAGCTCGAACTCGTCACTGCATCTACGAGCATCAAGAGAAATTAACCATCACTTCAGTGAACCAAATCTTGAGGATTCGACAGAGAGTATTGGATAAAAGTCATCACTAGAAGCGCCGATATACAAATCCCAAGGTCAGCGGCTGACCGCCCTCCGCCGCCATGCCTGGCTTCGACTTCTCCAACCACAACCGCAACCTCGCTCTCCACGCGCGAGGTGTCCCCCTCCCCAAAGCTACCAGCACAGGCACAACCATTGTCGGCTGTATCTTTGATGGCGGTGTCGTAATAGCAGCGGACACAAGAGCAACCAGCGGACCAATAGTTGCCGATAAGGTCTCTCTCCGTCCCCTTTACAACCCTCGCCTAGAGACTCCCTCCACTATTGAAAGCTAACCAGGAATCCCCCTCTAGAACTGTGAAAAACTCCACTACATCGCACCTCAAATATGGTGTGCCGGCGCGGGCACAGCCGCCGACACCGAATTCACCACCGCCATCATCTCCTCCAATCTCGAGCTGCACTCCCTCTCCACAGGCCGCAAGCCGCGCGTCGTAACTTGCATGACGATGTTGAAGCAGCACCTCTTCCAACACCAGGGCCACATCGGTGCCTACCTCGTGGTCGCGGGCGTTGACCCTACCGGCGTCGGTCTCTTCACCGTACACGCCCACGGTAGCACGGACAAGCTCCCCTACGTGACGATGGGTAGCGGGTCGCTGGCCGCGATGTCGGTGTTTGAGACACAGTGGAAGCAGAAGATGACGCGGGAGGAGGCGGTGAAATTGACGTCTGATGCGATCCAGGCTGGTATCTTCAATGATCTGGGGTCCGGGTCGAATGTGGATGTGTGTGTTATTACGGCGGAGAAGACGACGCTGATGAGGAACTATATTACGCCCAATCAGAGGGAGGAGAAACAGAGGAGCTATAAGTTCAAGAGAGGGACGACGGCGGTGCTGAATGAGAAGGTCATCACCAAAGAGGAGATTAGCAAGTATGTTACGGTGCAGGAGCTGTCGTCAGATGATGATGTTGTTGTCGTGGAGAAGATGGACATTGACCAATAGACGGTTTTGGGCCATGATTTGTGTACCATCAAACTGTATGGAACCGGCGAATTCAGGGTCATAAATGTCTGGTCAGGGCGTGGCCGCCTCAGATAGCATTGCAAAAGGGCATTTCTGTTACCTCCCCTTAGCCAACAGTCTCTTCGCCTCCTCCAAATGCCCTCGCAAATCCCCTTACCAAATCCATTTCAACCTCTTGTCCAGCTTACTCGCCGATTTCTCCATCATTCCCCACCCACAACCCTTCAAAGCCATACAATTTTCCCCCCTCTCTGCTCGTGACTACCAGCCTCTGCGTCGTTGGCTTTCGCACCTCTTCGAACGCTCCAAGCGCCCTCTCAGTCCGCTCCTTCTCCTCCACCTCTCCCAACAAAGCCGACACGACAAAGGCATCTTCCAAGGCCATCCGCGCCCCTGTCCCTGGTAGGCATACTTGCGTGCGCCGAGTCCCCCAACAAATACACTCTCCCCTTGTCATATGTCTCCGCAGTAAGGTAATCAAGACAGCGCCCACACATCATGGCTGTCCGGCAAGCTCATTTTCCTTGACACTCTGGCCCCATTCCTGGGAATCTGCACTCATATTCGCTTTCCGTATCAGCTGCACCATTCCTTATCCTCCTACTTCCTATCCCTCTTCGTCCGGAACGCAACCACAGCTGCACCCATTCCTTGTCCTCCCACTTCCCATCCCTCATTGTCCGATAGGTAACCACATTCATCATTTCTACGAGCTCGATTAGGAACTGAGCACGTGCCCGTGGTATCCCATGTACATCTGGCTATTCCGTGTCAACTCGTCCCCTCAGCAGCGCCACAATTTCACTCATCGGTGTCAAACCCCTGTAAACATACTTCCCCGTGAAGCTCGGGTGTGCAGCTGAATTTTCATCCCCAAGCACAATACGTCGGACACGGGATTTCACCATCTCGGCGAAGGGCTTCGCTTGAAGGAAGGAGGAAGTCATGGTAAATGTTGGAGGGTTCGTGTGTAGAGTAAAGTACCGAGAGCGGAAGACTTCTGTGAAGTATAGACGAGGCGGATCGTATGAGGCTTGTATGGAAAGAGAGACATTGTAGGGACAGGAGAAGACAAACTTGGTAATGGAGATGAGTACTTTACGGAGACGTCATGTTGATGGATTTGAATGCTTGGACGAGGAAAGCGGCACCTTATCTGGTGGTCGTCTCTATTCGTACCCTACATATATTAAACGGATGGACCCTATATGTAAGATACTAGCCGGATCATGGCAGGTTTTCTCGGATCCAATTCTCGACAAGAGATAGTGCACCACAGAATGATTTGACGACATGGTGATGGGCTTATCAACCAGTGAAGGTCCATAGGTAAGGAGAAAGGTTGTCAATGCGTTGTACTTGCGCGGTCATCAGAGACCTAGAAGAAGCGGCTGCACAACACAGCAAATCGAATGTTGAATATCCACACACTTGATTCTAGACCCCTAAAAGTTGCGGGATGCCGGAGTATAGGATAGAGAAATCTTGCCATGTACCGGATAAAATACACAGGGTCCGGTAACCAGATGTAAAGTAGGGTACGGATAGAGACTCCCTTGTTACCTAAATGAGCTGTGATCTGAATACCTCAAGGTACCTTACATGTAGAGTGCATTTAGGGTTGAGAGAAGGGTATACTCTACGGCTGTCGGGCCGCTCCGCTGAGCCTCTGCCAAGCTTCTGAGGAACCGCAACGCCGCAATGGGCATGGCTTGTTGATATTCGGTCTCTTTCCTGCAGGACCAACATGCCATGGCGGGCTTCCAATACGTCCAGAGGCTGTTTTCGTTGGAAAAGCTCGATACGCGTTTCACTACGTCCTCCAAAGTCCAACCCAGCGAACAGCTTCTGAATGATTCAGCTAGGGCAATTCCTAAATCAGGGAGCTACAACTTGCGCTCTCGTAGAGATGCATCTACCAATGCAGACACTAGTCTACCAGCATCCAGGTGGACCTCCCCGGAGTTTGTGGTCTATGCTGTCGTTTTTCTGATCGCTATACCTTTAATGATCAAATCCGTTTATGAGGTCTCTAATCGTAAGTGCTCTTTTTGGCCATCAATCGGGTCTACAACAACCCAGACGTCACGCTGACTGTCGTGAGTAGCATCTCATCCCAACTTCAGTCAATTCGAGCACCTTCTTTCTCCCGGTTGGATACCAGGCCGGAAGGTTGACAATTCTGATCAGCAATATGCCGGCTTTAGAAGCAACATCCCCTACCTTGCCCTCCTCCTCGTTGTACATCCGTTTCTCAGGCGAGCCTATGAATATTTGCAACCCATCAAAGACTCGTCGAATAGCGTAGCCTCTGATGATAGGCCCAATGGGAACTCTAGCGCAAGCAAATATTCTTCCGAAGCGGACACGTGCAAGACAAGACGACTCACGTTCGACGTTTTCTTTGCATTCGTGTATATATTTGCGTTACATGGTTCTTCGGCGTTCAAAATCCTTGTGATCCTTTATATCAATTACACATTGGCGACGCGGCTGGGGCGCGAAGCAGTGCCAATTGCGACATGGACATTCAATATTGGCATCCTGTTCGCGAACGAATTGTGCAGAGGATATCCGTATGCTGGTTTTGCCAACCTTTTCAAGCCTTGGCTTACTCTCGCAAAAGACGAAGCCACTGAAGGTGCGCAACCTAATTGGGGCTTGTTCCTCGACAGCTATGGCGGTCTGATACCAAGGTGGGAGATTCTTTTCAACATCACAGTACTTCGCCTCATAAGCTTTAACCTTGACTATTATTGGGCTTCCGGCTATACAAACAGTAGCGCACTTGAAGTACGTCTTGCTCTCATAATTAGGTCGTACGAAGGCTGATTGGATCAAGAAGAAGCAGCTCGATCCCAGCAAACTCACAGAACGAGACAGGGTGGACGTCCCAGCCCGCTTGGAAGACTACTCGTTCAGGAATTATGTCGCGTACACTCTTTATGCTCCTCTGTATCTCACGGGTCCGATCTTGACGTTCAATGACTATATTTCACAATCCCAATATAGATCCGCCAGCGTTAACACTAGCAGAACCGCGTATTACGGCGTCCGCTTCTTAATATCTCTTCTGACAATGGAAGTTATGCTTCATTTCATTTACGTGGTCGCCATCTCCAAGGCTCAGCCAGCCTGGGAAGTGTATTCCCCTTTCCAATTGAGTATGATTGGCTACTTCAATCTCCATATCATCTGGCTTAAGCTCCTTCTTCCGTGGCGCTTCTTCCGCCTCTGGGCACTTGTCGACGGTATAGATCCGCCCGAGAACATGGTTCGCTGCATGTCAGACAATTACTCTGCTCTTGCATTCTGGCGTGGCTGGCATCGAAGCTTCAATCGCTGGATCGTCCGTTACATCTACATCCCTCTTGGGGGCAGTGGTGGACCGTCCACACAGGGGAGCTGGGGAATCATGCGAGCTATAGCGAACATGCTCATTGTGTTCACATTTGTGGCGCTTTGGCATGATATACAGCTTCGACTGTTAATCTGGGGCTGGCTGATCACGTTTTTCGTGCTTCCCGAGGTGCTGGCTGGGTTCGCATTTCCGAAACGGAAGTGGCAAGACCGCAAAACCGCATATCGAGTCATTTGTGGAATTGGGGCTGTGGGTAACATATTGATGATGATGGCCGCTAATCTTGTAGGGTTCGCTATCGGCTTAGATGGTCTGAAGGGCCTGATTCATGGCATGGTGGGATCTTACTCAGGTTCGCAAAATTCATCCGGGCCAACTCCACGATGAGAAGCTAATATCCCATGTGATAGGCATTGCATATCTAATTGTTGCCTGCGCGGCTCTTTTTGTCGGTGTGCAAATCATGTTCGAAATCAGAGAGCAGGAATTGAGGCAAGGCATCAAGATGAAGTGCTAAAGGCTTTGATTTTTGAGCTGGCAAGTGTCGATCATCGCAGTGGTTAGCCCGCTGAGAGGTCGGACAAGGGGAAGTGAGGCCTCGGCATCTTGTATGGTGCGCTGCTATGACTACTACCGTACAAGCAAGTATTCCAGCGGCCTAACGTTTGACGCCGCCCCTCATCTGGTAGTGCACGCTGGATTCCATGGATCATCCTTCCACCGATGACGCCAGCCCACCACATCATGCTAATCTCGCCAGGACGGTGGAATCGATGTACCAGCAATACAAGGGCACTTGGTCGACGGGCAGCCGCCGGTTCAATGTTATTTCTTTCGGACAGTGATTAGAAACAGGACTAGTCTTCTGCAGATGTCTGCCGAGAGTCAAAAGCTCCCATCGATGCAATCACGCCTCCAATAACGCCGAGCGTATAGGCCTCTTCAATGTCTGCCGGCCTGGCTTTCCTGGAAATGTCGGCCTCACTGCGTCGCAAGAGATGGGGTAAACTCTCGCGTTTATTGCAACGCATAGCATGGTCGGAATGGACTGACGACGTAGGAGAGTTGCATTGGATTGGGGGAGCTCCAGGAATACTGACGCAGGTCTGCTCGCAGCTGCAACATACTGGGTCGACTTTGTTTTACTATGAAAAGGTCAGAAACCCTCAGTTGTTTTATATGCATACTCTAATCAACATGTATGTCGAATGCTTCCGACTCGACATAGCGACTCTGACGACGCCCGAAAGTGGCCTTACGAGTTGTAAATGGAACAAGAAGCCCACTGTGCTACCTTACAATGTTCTCTCTCTATATTATTGCCCTTTATTTCCGGCGGAGCCTGTGCTGCCACGTCAAACACCCAGCTTTCTTCACACCCTTTGTTGAATAGGCTCGCTCTACGAGACTAAGCTATTATTTCACTCGACATGCTCTACACCTATGGCAATCTGTCCTTGGTTTTATGTGGTACAACCTTGCTGGGTGTTTGCGACCTCCGCCTGCATCATCTACCTCGGGCGGCGAGTTGATAGAAGCTGGATTAGACATAATTCGTCGACTGGTCGAAATTCGAGAGATGGTGCTGCTCGTTCACGCACCGAAAGCGAGAACAGCGGTTCTCCACCTTTGCATTCATCACGAAAGGGGACGAAGCTCTTATGCCGTCTATTTCAGCTTTTATGGGCCATGGTATGGCGCCCGAGCGAGCAGCCAGATCAGACTCAGTGTACTCCAATGTGGGACCGCTGTGTGAGACGGAGATGCTCCCATATCCTTAGTGCCTTGCAGCCGTCATACGTGCCGCGGAGGAGGAAGGTAGACGAAGGCGAAGCACGTCCGCGAATTTGACACAAGATTGGCGATCGGGTTGTGTGGTATTGGAAAGCTTGAGGACGTCTTCATTTTTCAAGCGGTGCCTCTCTTCATATCCCTCTGTACGTCGCGCTCTCACGTTGCTCAAACACTATGGCATACCAAGTTCGGCTGAGGGGACCTAGCTCCTGGCCAGTTCCTGTCATCGGCGGCAACGCTGATGGTAGTGGCGCCGCCGCTGTCGATTTGGCATCTGAGTCCATCATCGCGCAATAGAAGAAGTCAAAGAAGGATATCACTATTGATAATGGTACCATCAGCCCAAATACGCCTCAAGAACAGGGTCCCCAAGAGTAGCCCCAATTTATGAGTCCGTGAAGGAAGGAAGCAGATATCGACCACAACAGACAATGGGCATTGCACGACACCGGAGAAGACCTCACCTCTGCCTAATCTACAGAGAAGCCTCCGCAGAGATCAAAATGACTATCAATCGCTTTCATAGGCCGCCACCCTGTACCAGCAAGCTTGAAAGGTGCCTTGCTACTCAAGCTACCTCCAACGGAGAGGTCGAAAGACCCTATCGCGCGGCTTCATCCGAGCATATGCGTCCATGCATCAAATTCGTGAAATCGATCAAGTCACGTTCCTCGACATTCGGGAAACCTTCTGTATGTCCAGTGATGCCTCATCATGGCTCAATGCCATCGACCTGGCTTCTCCTGTGGCATCATCACTACCGGATATGATCTCGATGGCGGTGTCGATTGCCCTCATGAAAGCGGTCACGGTTGCCAGTTGAAGCGCAAACCGTATGTTAGTATGTTTCATTCATCATCTTAATAATTCCCTTCGACGGCGCCGGAGTCGATTACAATCGTTGCGGTTTCACGACTTCACGTCGGTGTCTGTCACCTTGGACAAATACCCCGTTGACCAAGTCGTCCTCCATCATCATCATCATCATCATCGAGCCATCGAGCCGTCGAAGCCAATCCTGACTAGAGGCTCGGATTTGCAGCAACGAAGATCGATGACGACGAGATAAGATGATTTCGTGTGACACATGCATTCAACTGCCGCGGCGCGTCCGCATGAAGCTTCGCCTCTGAAGCAAGCCACTTGCGCATCAGCCTCTAGCTGGCATCGACGAATTCAAACCGGATGCCCAGAATTAACCGGAGCAACAGAACCTCAAATTATAGACCTGTGGTGCGATGTTGACCAGATCGGCAGCGCACGTTGAAATTTCCGGTTTGTCTTTCCTCCCATTCGTTCATTTCTACACTGCCCTGTGCACGGTGCTCCGCTATTGAACACGCATCTCCAATGCTCGGGGCCTGCCCTTCTCAACTTAATACTTGTTCTCTCTGCCCTTATACCAACCAGAAACCTCAGCCTCCTCAGCCACTCCTCCTCGCCTTTCCCCCTCCTCCCCATCCCACCGTTCAACCTCCCCCCTCGCCCCCCAGAAACGCGCCGACGGCCATCAATCCCTCGGCAACTCACCTACAAGACCTTCACGCCCTTCGCCCCCACCTATCCCGCTTTCCTCACCCTCTCCCTCTTCTAGACCGAGATCGTCCAACACGGCGCGGGTCCCCGACGACCGGTTCCAAGCCCCCACGTTCAGGCTGCGGATGGCCAGGACAGGATTGGATTTGGTGTTTGAGGTGGTGAGTTTTGAGGGGGTGGTGTTGAGGGAGCTGGGGGGGCGATGATGGGGTATAGCTCAGGGGGAAGGGGGGGTTTAATGCGTGGGTGAGGAGGAGCGGGGGGGTGTGGATTGTTTTGAGGGTTGGGGAGAGGGGCCGGCGGGGGGAGGTGAGGTGGGCGGGAAAGGCTTTTGGGGGGAGGTGATGAGGAGGCTTGAGGTGGAGATGGTATCGTTCACAAGCAGGGTGGATCTAGGGACTGCGTAAGAGCGGTCACGTCAAGACACTGTAGTCGAGCGGAAGCTGGTTCTTGGGACGATGATGCGGACGTTTCTCCCCTCTGACCTTTTCCATCGGTGGATGCAAAGCCTTTGCCCAGTTTGATTGAAGAAATGTAAGAACGCTAACGTCGCCTCCATGTCTATCTGAAACGTTGAAGGTGTCTGCTATAAGCCCAGGTGACGCGTTATCAATATCAGGGGACATTGTTATCGAACCACTCTGTAGACATACTCCCAGCTTCGCCACTGCCGCCACTCCAGTCTCGTGTGATTCTCCCAGCGACACCTTTGCAGCTGCTTCAGGTCTAGAATTATAATCCTGTGGCTCTGGGGACAGAACAGGCCAGCCCTGGATAGAAAGACTGCGACTTTTCAATATTCGATACGAGGGCGCGAAGTTCATGAGCCGAGCTATACCATGACGGCGAGCCGCGGGCTAATTCTCGCTTGCTGAGTCTTGCAGATCATGTTGAGCGCTTGCCTCCAGCAGCTTCTCTACGCTGTCTGCCCTATCTTCTTGTCCTGTGAGGACAAATCAAGTATGGCCGATTATTGGGATGGCCTTGATCGATTGCCTCAGTACTCAGACCCCTGGCACGCTGCAGAAAAAATCGTAAAACACGCTAAAAATTAGCGAGAGGTTTTGATTGGCAGCAGGTCTGAGTACTGAGGCAATTGATCGAAGCCTGTGTCAAGATTGGCTTACACGGCCTGAATGATCTCTCTATCGGGTCTTTCCTCGCCTCAAAGGACAGCAATGGATAGGTCATTTTGAGCCCCTTTCGAAGACTTCTCTCACCCTGCCTCCAGATCATTCTTATTCTCGGGATGAGTGAGCGTTTGTGTTGAGAAGCGCTTCTAGAATCGTAGTGTAAGCTTCCCGCATCAATTCAGTTCGTCTAGATTTGTTTTGCACGTTGAGCTTAAATTTTTTTTGTGTTGTATCTTCTGGAAATAGCTTTACTGTGCTTTGATGCTCCTCGGATGAAAGCCGTCGCTGACTGCTTTAATTTCATAAGTGGCTGGTCCCCTTTTCAAGAGTAGCGCCGCGAGTACCTCGCTTTTGCCTAGTATGTAAGTAGAAAATGACGAATCTTAACTTGCAGCCAAAGCATTCTTCTTGGCGACTCAAGAAGGCCGCGTACAACCCTTTTACCATAATCTTCAACTGCCACCCAATAAAGCGCGTGGAAGCTGTCATGCCCTGTCGCGTTCATGTTACTTCCGGCTTGAGGTACCCCTTCAGGAACGTCCTCACGGCCTGCTCATGCTACTTACATCAACGATAAGCATCAAGGCTGGGATTGGACCCTTCAGATATCGATTCGCACAAGACAGTCTCGAGCCCATTGAAGGATGCGACTTAGAAAGGAGAGATCCCAGAGTTAAGGGCGCAATTTTAGGCGGTTCTTTCGGTTGCATACTGTATCACTTGCAGAGAGGTGCTCGAATGGAGGTTTGCTCTTGCGGAGTCGTTCGCTCAATATCCTCACTCGGGCAGCTCTTGGCATGCTTGCCTCAGTATCCCATGGTGCACTCTGCAGGGGTTCCTCGTAGCACATATAAGTTCAGGGCCTACCTCTTAGATATTTTGACCGATGAGATGAATGCTCTAACGGTTTGCCTCTTCGGCTATGGGTCTTCATTAGTGATTCAGTCCATCAATTTTCCGTATTTGCGTTCTTTCATAATTCCAAGGATCGAGTGCACTACTTCATGCCGGTGCTGACGCATACCAGCGAAATGGGTAACGCGCTGCCCGCTGCTCGAAAACGATTGTTGGCTGTCACTTGCATAAGCTCCAGATTCAGAGACGCTGTAACGTGGATATGTGAGGTACGGTCTCGCAAGTCAAGTTTGTTCACCTGAAAACCACCTAATGTGTATCGCGAAGACAGCTTTCCGTTATATAGTGAAGGGGAGGTATTGTCTCCTCTTTGATTGTAACTAACCCAGCACACATGGAGGCCAAGACGTCTGCGCTGATGATATCGTCTTCTTCGAAGTCGTATGCTCGAATATAGCAGGCTCGACTTCCTGAACACTTGGAGCTCGCTCAGCATAAGCGGCCCAGAATCGGAAGCCCACCTCAATAACACGATGCTCTCGCTTCAGGCTTTGTATACTCTCCATGGCTTGATCGTATGTATCATCTGCGCTTGCAGAAAGCGTAGCAAGGGCATCCAATAATGGATGTTGGTTTGAGGTCCGAGGCCAACACGTCCACATGGAATGTTGCTCACAGAAACCTAGATACTATTCAGCGTGCGTATAACGACATTCATGACTGCAGAACAACGGTGTGCGTTCTTCGAGCCAGTAGGATGACCTTTCTGAACAATCTCATTTTGCAACCCAACCATCTATGCCATACAACTAGCGGAGAAACGGCTCTTCTAAGAAGGTATCCTGTGTTCAGTTCAAATGTAAGTAGTTGGCCTGCGGCAGCAATTGTGATCGTGATGGCCTTGAATGGTGCCGTTCGTGCCTTCCTCATACCAAGATGCACACAGGTCGAAGCCCATCCCCTGTACAACCTTTGCAGTGGTAGTAGTGGCTCTTGCGTGGATTGCCTTCGCACCCGCCACGGATGATGTGACTTGGATGAGGTCCGAATATTTGCTGAACAGTCGACAGCGGCCGGGTTATTGTCTTGTAAACAACCTATGAGGTTCGGTCTTGTTATTTCGTTCAACGACTCATCAAGACCATCCACCACGATCAAACTTGTTCATAATGCAACAGACCTTGACCAAGTAGCTGTTCATAGCTCGTCGAGTGTTGGTCATGCGTCCATTTGGTGTATGACAATGGTGCAGCTCCATCAGCTTCTCATCCACCACCGCGACACAAGTCAGCATATCTTGCTTCCCTAGGTTTGCGATATGACCGTCAACTGCCCGTGTTTTGGGATCACTATAGCAGCAGTATTACCATAACAGCAACATCCTGCTATTTGTATTTCTTCCGACAGGGTTTCGGCGATGGCTGAGGCCAGGAAGGTCTTGCCTGCTCCACGATACCGGGATACCATAACACTGACTCGTCTCCAGACTCCCAGCTATCGAATGTGTCCGGGTCGAGAAGCCAGCTGCCTGTCCCTTGCCGACGATCCTTGATAATTCCGTCCCCAGAAATTCGGCGAAGAAAGCCAATCAACGATGGCCTGAATTTTCTGAGTCGTCACCCATTTCCTTATTCCAGCCGTGCCTGCTTGATATCATGAACCGTGGCATATCATGAACGTAGCCATAGTTGCATCGTCCAGCACCAATCTGATAGCACTCTTGGGCCTCTCAAGCTGTGCGATAGTACTCGCAACTTCCCATTGATCGCGAAAAGGCTAACGTATTGTTGTCAGCGGCGTAACGATACTCTGGATTTCTGATTAAAGAGAGGCTAGAACACAACTGGGATCAAACATCACATTCTGCACCGGTAAGCCATCCTGGTCTGCCTGAACTCATCGGAGATGCAAACGATAGCCCCACGCCCGGGGGTTGCTGGTGCTGTGTCGTCATCCCTTGATCGGCACAAGATTGAAGTGGCGCTTGTGTTTGTCATGTGTGCTCTGGGGCAGATGGCGGTGAGTGGCACAAACTTTTTTAAGAAGGGGGGAGCATTGTGTGCGTGGGTCAAATGGTGGAATTGGATAGCGAATTAGCGATACCGGATGGGTAATGAAGAGAGATACCGCTTGGTCTGGATGTGGAGGAGCTTGAGAAGCGTGGGAGGAGGTGAGCGCATCAGGCTAGCATTGCGGGTGTTGGGGGTATGCAACGGCTGTTATAGTTTCTGTTCGTTAGACTCGCCGTCTCGCTGCTACTCACGGGACGGATGGGGGTTCGACTTGATCTACAACGCGCTGTGGTGTTTGAAGGGTTCGCCTATCCTGCTCCAGGTTGATCGATCCCCTTTGTTGGATGCCTTCGTGGTTTCGAGATGGGATGCATCTTGATTGTCTCGCGCTGGGGCTGGGTTCGACGTCGAATAGTAGTTCGACGGAGGGAGCGTTGAGACGGTGCTGGTTGGCTGGTTTTCGGACCGGGGTTCTTTTCGAGCTAGCCTAGATAATCGTGTTGTTCGGACCGAACAGTTGGAGGCAGACTGGAGGAGGGGAGACTTAGGAGGTACAAAGGTCCGCTTGTCGTTGGAAGCGAGGCGGTGAAGGACTCCACTTCTGTGTGTAGTGTCTCGCTGGGTGGACTTAAGAAGCGTCTTGTGCTTGGAGAACAGGAGCTAGGAATGTCCGGGAATCTAGGAAAAAGAAAGATCTGGTACCGTACCTCAATGGCATACTTTCAACATGTGTCTGGGTATGGACGAGCTTATGTTCTGGGTGATACCATTGTGACCGTATCAATGAATAAACGATTTGACTAATGCAAGAATTTCGAGCCACATGGAAAGCAGTCTCCTATGGGGTAGGCTGGGGGAGAGAATGGCAGCGGGGTTGGTGGAGGGAGAAGGACCGCAAAAGCAACGAGCAACATCATTGGAGCGAGCAAGACCGGAGTCGAGCCGGTGTCCGTTGGCAGACAGGCTCGAAGACTAAGAGGTCTTGGGCCGCGTAAGTGGAGTGATCCAATGGGATTGATGTCCGATGAAACAGGGATGAGCAGACCAAAAATACTGTTCGACCGCACGTGGGATTCGGATGGAGGTGAATCGGATGCAGAAGGAGGTAAGGCAGAGAAACCCACGTGTGTAGCCAGGATGCTCATCAGATCTCCTATCTGTGGGATGACCTGCAGCATCTGGGCGCAACGCCGTTATTCCACGGAGGTACCATGACCGGGACTGTGCATGAGGCACCTTACGGAACATACCGTGGGCTTTGTGAGATCTATATTGAAGCTAGGAAACACTATGGTTCCACAAAATAGTGATAGAGAGGGATTTCAATCTCAGATGTCAAGCTGTACATACGCCTGAACGCCGTGCAGGATGTTTTTTAGCTGCGGAGCTTATCGTGAGCCATAACGCAGAGCTAGGGCTGGAGGACTAGTGCGGCGCGGCCTGTGGCTCTTGTCTTGTGGTTCTGGCAGGATGGTGACAGTAGTACGGCAGACCGGCATATGACTTGAGCTGTAAGGCACGACGCACAGCAGCGTTGCCGAAGGACGCACCGCTTATTTCCCATAACCTTGTTCCAACGTTGATAGATCATCGCTCAAACACCGAACTAGGTGGGATATGTTCGGGTCTTCCTCTCTGATCGGTCCGGCGGTATAGTAGACACAGTTCTATATTTCTTGCCAGTGTGACATTGTATCACCAACGAAATTCTCAACATGCTTGCTCAATGTGCCGGCGGACTGCCGCGGCTATCTTAGCCTTTCGGTGAAGAGGACCAGCAATATATGATGCGTTTCTCTCGTCGTCGAGCATATAATAAGGAAGCCGATATCCATACCCTACACTCACTGCTCGGACCATGATAGACTTACTCTATCCTATGCCCAGGTACACCTTTCAGACGTCAGGGGTCAATCGCGTAAACATCAATCATATAAACATGGTTTATTCTGCAATCGCATCTTCTGGGTCCCTTGCCCATGCAAGTGGAATGCTTTGACGTTTTGCCTCTTTAGCTATGGACCTTCACTGTTTGATTTTTCCTTCATTATCTCGTTGAATCTTTCTGTTTCAGAGCGTCAAAGTACGGTGCACTAAATTTTGGTCGACGCAACCATGGTCCGGAGATAAACAAAGTGTCCCATTAACAAACGTAGGGTACGAATAGAGGGCTTCCCATGGAAGTATAAACGAAACCTGGACTTATGATCCGAGCCAGCAGGCTGTGACACATGGTATAGACGAAAATTGGCAAAGCGCTCTTGGCGAGTCTGGTGTAATTCGAAAAGGCGCCCCAACACTCGCACTTCAAGGTGTCGCTTGGGCAACGTCGGCTACCAGAATTACATCAGCTTGATGGAAGATAAACTACGACGTGGCTTTCCGAGAACTTGTATAATATGGGAGCTTTGTCCCAGAATTGTCCATAGCTGCTCCTAAGTCGAGCCCCATGAATATCAACAGGGAGGCTCACATGATCTTGATACTACGATAGTCTATCAAGAACAAAGGGACAGCAAAGATCTGGACTACTCGGAGAGGTGGCTATCCATCTTGCGAGGCAGTATCCGCGCAAGGCTGGCGAGGCCATGAGAGGTTACAGCATCCCATAATCTTGAGACGATGGGCGAGCTATCTCTTGCTGCAGAAGAGAACATGCAATGAGACTAACGTAGTATTGCAGAGAGCTCAGGTCTGATTGTACATATTCGGCTGTGAATGACTCAAACGCGCCACCCAGGTGATGAATCTGGAGCGCTCTGGTGGCTCATAGAGTTATTGCAGATGCAAACGCCGGACAAGCGCCTTCACCGGAGGGTTTTGTCGCCATACTAGATTCAACTTCCAGCTTCTGGCTTCGTCGACCGAGACCTTGTACTCAGAAGATAAGGCGTTCGTGGATGTACAACAGCATTGTACAGAACCTTAGAACTCTGCAGCCACAAGTTGAGGCCCGAGCCTAACCAAGAGTGACTGCGTAGCCCCCACGGCGGACATGCGAGTAGCCTGCTGTTCGCTGCTTCAATCCTAGGGTACGACCGTGTGGCGCTGCGCTTTACATGATCCTTTACTCGTGAAAACGATAAGTTACTAGCGGCAAAAGCTGTCAACAAGCGGTAGCGCTTTGACCGTCCCGTGAGACGAATGATCGGGAAAAGTCGAGTCCATGTTGTGATGGAAAGGCTGACATGGAATTCCTGTAGGAGCTATGGTGGTATGATCAGTGGAACGGAAGCCATTAATGCACCTTGTCCCGAACTAGGACCTCTTTGCGGACACATCGCACGATAAGAAGAATCCTAAGGCATGCCTGCAAACCGCACCGAGATAATCCTTTTCGCCAGCGCTGACACTGCATTCAACCCACCAGGTGCTGTCAGCCCACCAGGTGCATAGCATGAGGTCGACCGATTCGTGTTACTGCGATATTGACCGTGTATCTGCGACCTTGATTGTGTACTGGATTAATCATCAGGAACCGCGGGCATCCGCGTTTGTCGGGTGAAAATAAGCGGCTTCGGGACGACTTGCAGCACCGTGGCGTCGGGAAGAGGTCCGCGATTGGCTCGAGTATTGTGAGTATCGTGGAAGTAAGGGAGGCACGCGATTGGTTCCAAGAAGAGTATCCACTGGCTTGATAGGGTCATTGACTTGGAAGTTGGAACAATTGGAATTGCAACACTCGTGAGACGTAGTGGCGCAAGGGCGGGCGGGTGTAACAATAACACCTCCATCATGCCATCACGATGGACCAGTTGTGTCTGTGTTGCAACGAGCATGATCGCCATCGCGATTCGTGATGATTACAGAGGAAAGGTTGTGTACACTGTGGGGCGAACTCTGTACGCGAGGAGGGTGATGATGATCTCACACCATTGGAGCAAGCTCCTGTCGGATAGGCGTGGAAGGATGCGGCTCAAGAGTTGAGAAGTCAGTATCTTGGTTCATGCATACTGCATGCTTCGGCGAGAGAGCGTGGAGCTGGCTGGATCGGGTTTCTGTGGTGGGCCTATGCGCTTGTTGTAGATCCTGGTCCCTGCTTCTTGTTAGCTTTCGAAAGGAGGTGACAGTGTGGGACGTGGAATTAAGCTCTGACAGGTATGCGCACTATGATAGTGGTATTCAGACGATGGTAATCTAAGTGCCCCATCTGTCCATTGTTCCCTTGTGCTAGACACTGCCACCCATGAAGCTTACGATCCCGTCTCACCGCGCCCCCTGGATCCTGGCCCGGCGACCGTTGGGCCGTTAGTGACAAAGTCAATCAATCGAGATCTCGAAGTCAGTCATGATTCATGGCTTTGATTACAAAAGCATCTACATAGTAGGACGGAGTTAGGAAGAACTGTCTTCCGTGCAACGTCTGGCCTTTGCAGGTTAGTCTTCGCGATCGTCCGCTACTCAGGAGCCGTCAACGGTCGAACCCAGAGACCGGGGCGATCTGTACCACCATCTGCAAGGTGCACGCGACTCGGAGATTTAATTGTTGATCTCTGCCTCGCTTTTGCTTCCGCCGGAACTATGTGTGCTGGCATATGTAGCTACTGCAGGTGAGATTCTGTTCACTCATCATCCCGATCCAGCTCCTCCCGTCTAGGCTTGCCGGGGCAGCCCCGCTTATTACTGTGCACCTTCACATGCCTTTGACGCTTGAGGCCCACAGTGCCCCCAGCGATCCGACCGTGGGTTCGGACGCCAAGGTCTCACACTTTATGAAGGTTGACAGATGGGCTGACCATTTGCCCATGGGCGTATTGGTTACGAATACGACGCCCAATGTGAAGTCGGGTCGCCGTTGAACCGTTAATCATTGTTTCACATTCCTTCAAAACCTTCATGGCCACTGTCTACCAGGGTGTGGGATGCGGAAAGACCGGCCGAAGCCGTGAGAGAGCTAAGAGCAAGTTCCTAACGCTCGAATCCCAAAACAGGTATTGGCACAACGTGCTAGAAACGCCTTTGGTCCTAGGACCGTTTTGCTCCATTCGGAAAGAAGCACCTTGGTTGCGCGGGCATCGATCATAGAGAGCTGGAGATCTACTCTGGGGCCCAGCATGTCCTATCTGACATCGCTGGAACCCACTCTCTACACCCGAACGGTCGCACGGTGAGGAGCACGACCATCTAGGCTGCGTGTTCGGCCATCGTAGGGTCGCTTCAGTCATTGGCACTTAGCCTCTGGTCTGAATGTATTCGCATGCATCGCTCCTCATGTGGGAAGAAGAAGACCTCCTATGATCAGATCCTTCTGAATGCTCTTTGAAAATTCATGTCGTTCCATCTGACTGTCGGTTTAAGACCGGCCAGCTTCCATTCCCCGCCAATCTTCGTATATAAATGTTTGATCAGAGCATGAGAATGCCCTCTACTTTCCACTCTTTTGCGATCTATGGCCGAGTAGCGTTGGTGCGCAGCCGTTAGCTGATGGTGTCCGATAACGTGATCCTCCCTGATCTTCTGCCATTTGGAGACCCCGATATGGTGGTGAGTGCGAACCAACGGGTCACAAACGAAGCCTGCGTGACTCATGATGTGGACGAAATCGTCTCTTGGCATAGCGGGCCAAAGGTAGCCATTGACATCTCTATAGTCGATCTGTAAATCATGCCTCCGTCAATGTAAGCTCCAACGGTACAAGATCCCATGCGGAAGAAACAACAAAAGGTAGTAGATGCCACTTCGTAATTGAGCCAAGGCAGTACACAATCACCCATTTGTGCTACTTAGACAGCCCCATCGGCACCACCATGCTCGCAGTCTGGGTAAGGCCACAGCAGATTGGTACATTCATACTATGGCCTTTTCCATTGAAAATTCCGTGATTATGTGTGACTTTAGGATAGAAATGGAACGAATTGGACCACTGACCACCTTTCTCGTAATGCAAGTAGGTTTGTAAACTGGTCATGGAGGGCTCGAAGGAAGGTAGAAAAATCAGGACTTTTCACAGGTGTCATGCCACTGACCAGAAGGATGGGGGCAAGAATTGCTTTTAGTCTGCCGTGTATTAGGAGGAACATAGCTGCATAGTTTTGCCAGTGGAACCCTACCTCTTCCAGTCCTTCGAGTCGTAGCTATCACCCCATTCAAAGGTGATTTCCGAGAGGGACAGGAACTCTGAAAAGGTGGAGCACATAAGCTATGGTAGGTTTCGACATTCGAAGCGCTAAGGAAAAGTCACACGAACCCTCAAACGATATTCTACCGTACGTGACAATGTCCTCGGGTGGTGCGCTATCAAAGACATTCGTCGAATGCGCGGCACTCAACGTCGGTTCACCAAGACCAGGCGTTACCTCGCCACTCGGGTTGAGTACAGCCTGGGTCGCAGTTGACGATGGACGACCGTCAAGAGCTGAAGGTTCTCCTGCTGCTGCCGTAGCTTGAGTCGTAGCGTACGATGATCCGTCTGAGCTGGGAGGAACAGTTTGGATAACGCTGATAGTGTCTTCAATCGTAGAACTAGGCGCATCGGGGAAAGCGGCTGAGGGTTGCAAGCCTGACATTGGATCTGGTGTGCCTGAACTCGGCGCGTCTCGGCGTGAAATGATATGTTGAGCCTTGGTATCGCTTTGGGGGCAATGGCAGCTCATATACCTTGTCCATGGGAGCGTGTTGTTCGGTGATGTGGGAGATATAAGCCTACATTAGGCTGTGTTTCAGAATTTGACAGGTACGTTGCAGCTGTTCATTGCTGCATCGGTGATCGAGCGCTGGCACACGATGTTTCAAGGTAACTGCTAGGTAGCGCAAAGATGAAGACCTTTCCGGTCCTATGCTGTCCCAGTGGTGTTCAACGGCTTTCAACAGTATGATCTGGACACAACAAGGTCCCCATAGTCCACGTTCCGCGCCCTACCACAGTAGAGGCGAGGACGCGTGTGTTCTGTGCGCGGAACAGTAGAGAGGCGGCCGCAGAGTCACAGACTTCGGTCAACGAGACTCGCCGAGACTCGCATCTGATTGGCTGCAGAGCTCGAGCCATGTTGCTGACTGAACCGTTGGGACGACGAGAGACCGGATGAATGAGGCAGTATTGCAACGTCCGAAGGCAAAAACCAAGCCAAATGACGTTCGAAAACGAGTCCGCTGGTGGATAAGTATGCGTGGAACATCCGAAAGGCGCAGGGAAGAAATTTTGTAATTGCAAGCTCCAGGTTCAAGAAGACCAGCGTTCGCCGGGATATCAGAATTGCACTTCCGCTCACTACATATATACCCAAGAGCGCCGTTGTCCGACACAGATTTGGTAAAGTGGACTCAAACGCAATCAGCAAGAACCTTCGCTTCGTCAATTGATCAGAACAGCGCACAGCCTACACCTTCCGCGCGCTACGAATCCAGTAGTCTCAAAGACCAAACACGATGAACGGCCATAGTACGAATGGCGACGCGTATTCGCCGCCACCAACCCTTGCCGGCAAGGTCGCGCTTGTCACAGGGGCCAGTCGAGGGATAGGGTCCGGTATTGCTCTCGAACTTGGGGCCCGCAAGGCTTCGGTCGTGGTCAACTATGTCAAGGGCAAAGCTGGCGCCGACGAGATCGTGGAAAAGATCGAGAAGCTTGGCGGCAAAGCGGTCGCAATCCAGGCGGATGTCTCCAAAGTGCCAGAGATCACGGCCCTGTTCGAGTCCGCCAAGGCCCACTTCGGCAAGATTGACATCGTGTGCTCCAACTCGGGCACGGAGAGCTTCGACAAGACCGAAGACATCACCGAGGAGAAATACGATCATGTCTTTGGCCTCAATGCGCGTGCCCAGTTCTTCGTTGCCCAGCACGCGTACAAGTACTGCGAGAACGGTGGCCGCTGTGTCCTGATGTCATCGATCGCTGCAGGACTGCTGGGTGTCGCCGACCACGCGCTGTATTCGGGGAGCAAGTCCGCCATCAATGGCTTCGTCAAGTCTTTCGCCACCGATTTCGGAAAGAAGGGCATGACATGCAACGGCATCGCACCCGGAGGTGTCAAGTCGGACATGTTCACACAAGTTGCGTGGAGGTACATCCCTGGCGCGGATGGATCATGGCCGGCGGAGAAGATTGAAAATGCCATGGCTAATCATTGTCCTCTGGGACGGTGCGCGGTGCCTCAGGACGTTGCCAGGGTCGTTGCGTTTTTGGTCAGTGAGGATGGCGGCTGGGTCAACGGTAAGTTTCTACCGAGGCGATCACATGATCGGTCACTTACATTGTTCAGGGCAAATTGTTACCATCTCTGGGGGTTCAGGGCAATAGGTGGTACGACAAAGGATTTGAGAGTGCAGTATCAGGATGGGGTGATATTATTATCATTAATCAATTCTATGCTAAGCATAGTTTGTACCTCTCATAGTTCTATGTAATAATACCATTGAACTTCGAGAATGGATAATTGCGTACGCAAACATCGATATAACTCAGGTATCCTGCACAACAGTGTACCATAAGTAATTCAATAATTCTCCCTTACTGGGTGTGGGACCCGACTCGAGCACAAGACGCCGCAATGCAATGACAACCCACACATCCATCATATAATTGGAGCGTTGGTATCACACGTGAAAATACTGCGCGTGATTACACCCATCAGGTGTCGCCCGATCCATGTTCTTTCTGAGATTGCAAGAAATCAATGATGTAGCTAAGCTGTGTTGCCAGGTACGTCGCCTGAGGTTCGTATACCCCGTTGGTGTCTTTCTGAGCATCGTTGTCTTGACACTTGGCTTGAAACTGACCCACGATCCTTTGCACCTTCTTTAATTCGAAGAGCAGAATCTCGGTCTCGAGAATATACCGGTCCTCATCAAGCACTGTGTAGGCGCCGAAAGCGAGCTGGGCGTCGTTGGCTGGTCTGCATCGATTGTGCACTGCGGCCCGATAGAGTGACATGACCTTTCCAAAAACCGTGCCCAGCAACATTGTGGACACGGGTCCGCCGTTTTTCCTAGAGCAGTTGGCGCAATTCATCATAGATTGGCACCCTCTGACAGCTTGGCGGTTTATTGTCAAGATGACATCGAACGGAATCATCCCTCGCGAGGCGGCCGGTGTATTCCAGGAATGGGAGTGCAACGAATGCAAGGCACTCAAACACGATGCGAAGCAGTCCTCACAGCCTTGTCTTTCATCCGTGCCCTGTTGTGTCTGTTGTGGTATGCTTTCTGTCTTTGCGCCAACTTGGGGCTGTAGAAACGGATCATCAAACAGGTCCTTGTCGAAAGGATCGGCTCCAAAGGGCGACTGCAATGAGGTTGTGTCGTTAAAGGCGAACAAGTCCAAAGGACCTGGAATATGATCACCGAAGATGCCGTAAGAGCGGTCATTTGTCATCCAAGCATCGGCCCCAATCAGAGGTTGCAAGATTCCTGAGGGAGACGGCACGGTAGAGTGGACATCCGGAAACGAGACATCTGTCGAGGCGGAGAGGGGTTCAGGACCATGCGAGAATGACTCCGCGAACTGATTACTGAATGGAGGCGTTGGGACTTGATCAGGTTGTGTAATAGATGCCGTGTTGTCTCTCCGGAGCGCTTCGGAAATTCGATCGTCGTGCGTCATGGGAGGAGTGGTGCTGTTGAACACATTTGAGAAGTGAGGATTGACCGAAGCGGAGTTGTTGATGTCAAGCGGCAAGTGGTCATGATCGTATTGGGTGAATTGTGGTGTCCATGGACTTGGGCTTGGACATTGTTGACCGGAGGGGAAGGAAGGTATCTCGATTGACGCCGGTCTCTTGTGTGGTGCCGGTTTGTTTATTCCATTGTTGCGATGCTTCCTCCCTGCTCGAGCTGATGGACTGTACTGGCAGTCATTCCCATTCGTGAGGCAGCGTTGACAAACAGGTCGACCTTTGCCGCATTTGACCTTAGCAGTCAAGCAGCTATCACAGGATTCTCGAAGCTTGACCCCCATATTTGCAGCTTCCTGAGTCGTCAGGTTCAAAAACGATCCAGGCGGAGGTCTTGGTCCCATTTTGCTATGTCGTCGGATATGTAGGATTGAACGGTAGAAGCCTTGGAATAAAAATTACAGCAGGCGTTGTCAAAGAAAAAGTCAGGGTGGGTAAGCCGCTGGCGAGCCTTGGGTATATGTTGAGCTTAGCTGGCGCCCTTTACCAGACATGGCCCGGAAGGGTCCACAGAGCTTCATAACAGGGAAGGCTCGGAAATGGCCCCGTAATAGCTGCGTAAGTTCATCGATCTTGAACTAGTATGACGATTCCCTCAGGAACGTATCGATTGTTTCACGCCGTCCGAACATGGCAACATGGTACTGGGGCAGAAGCTACCAACTGTTGAACGTAGACTAAATGTACAAGGTAGTCGAATTCGAGATTGAGTTGGCCTAGAGCAGTACAATCGTCGACCAGCCAGAGATAGCCGCTCTCGAGAGACATGTGCCAAAGCGCTGCGCGTACAGCCACCCAGCCCACGCGCTTGGGTCGATAATGACCTCACTAAGGATGCACGTCCGCTGTGTGGGTTTCTGCGTGCAATGCAGGGAGACTGCATGAGGGCACTCAAGAGTCAAGGGGGATCATGACCAGGGTCTCGAGGGCTGATTGTGCTGCATAAGGTCGAAGTATTGGACTGGTTATTAGCCTCAGGTACTCCTTGCCCATCCATCACCTATCTATCGCGCGCAGTGGCACACACACCTAGACTTGCATCACACGCCCGCCCGCACATTCATTGAGGTTCAGCCAGCCATCTGACATGGACCGCCCGGTGCTGGACGCTGGGGGCTTCCACAAGCGAAAAGTTTGATAGGGGCAGAAAGCCTGAAGGTTTATCGCCAAATCATCGATTCCAACGTGTGTTTTCCAAGCCACCGTGACATCTTGGCACTACCGTAATTTACCGGTAGCGCATGATGGTGTCGTAAACAAAATTGACACCGCCGGTTCGCTTTCCCGTGGATGGCCGCACGATAAAGTTTCCCTTCCCACCCTACTCCGTATTGCCGGCTGCATGATCCAGCGCCCATCAGACCTGACTCTGACCAAACTCGCCCCTCTCTGTCTCAGCTCGTCACAACACTCTCGCACTATCTCGCAACCAGCCCACCGCCTTGCTCGGCAGCCCGGCCGAGTCTAGTGGAAACGATCACGATCCGAGAAGGGAAGAGCCGAGGAAGGCAAGCTGTACGATGTAGATGGATGCCACATCACGATGCTCTTGACATAGTGCAGCAAGTGTACGCGCAGCAAGAGAAGCTTATGCGAGTCATCCAGACTCTATTTTGGGTGCCGTCTCCCCTTGGTCTGTCAACCGCTGGCCCACCCTCTCTCCTGACGTCGATCGCTCGGGCCACCAGCGCCAAAAAGGCCATTGCACAGGGACTTGGCTTGACGTGGGTTTGTCCTTTGTCCATCCCGACCATCTGCCATACTTTCGAGCATCTTTGTCTCGTACGACACGGCGATGTCGTCGTGCATCAAGGCATTCATCGTGCTGCATCCTTGACAGCACCATCTATTCTCCTACCTGCAGCCATCGTACATGAGAGCTCCAGGCTCGGAAGTTTTATCACGTGCTGTTGCTCTAGAATGCAGATGTCATCTCGCAGTCATCATTACATTATCAACGGCAAGCACCTTCTCCTGTCGCGTATCTCAAACCTTGTTGCCGGTGCTGTCTTTCCTGGTCTTCTTTGCTTGTTAATCTTCCGACATTGTAGCCGTCAGAAGCAGCTAACGGTCAATTGAAGCTTTCGGCGTCCATGATACGCCATGAGTGGACAAGTTTTTCGATGCTCACAGTCTCGCAGGAGTCCATTCCGCCATCATGTTTGCATCTCCGCATCCCTCCGTTTTCCCTGAATTGCTACGTCGGTATGCTCGTCGCCACCGGCACATCCTTGAGATTGGTTGCCCCTAGTTCATGCCCTCCATTAGCCAGTCCAACAACGAGTGAACTTTGAGTCAATCGCCGGCTGCCCTTGGATGCCCTTGGATTTACCATGCTTGTCCCACTGTTATGGCACCTGATTGGTCGTGATACTTGCTATCTTAACCGCTCTTGGTACAGGCCCTTTCACTTACTGCTGCTTGCGCCGAAACCATGGTATAACGAACATAAAATCCCGAGAACCATCGGTCTTCTTTCCTAATTTTGATCGGTCTCGTCACGAATATCTGTCGCTCTCACCATGCCCTTTGGATGACAAGACGACAATGCTGAGTATCAAGAGTGTGATACGGTTTGGGGGTTCCAGAAGCACATGCCTAAGGTGACTGAATGCGCTTGCTACTTAGCGCGGAAATGTATGATACTACCTATTCCGATTCAGACGCATCGTGTTGCGATTGCTACTTGCGGACGTTAGGTTACTCTCGGCGACCACTGATGAGCGATCACAATCGACTAGAGTACCAATAGTCTCTCATCTGTAATCCCTGTTGGATCCCGGGGATCCACTTCCTTCTCAACTTTCACCAAGCCGCTCAAACCTTCCATGGATGCATCGGCGGGAGTGAGCCAATATATTTATGCCAACCCCAATAATATCTCAACAATTGTGGAATTCTTACAGCGACAGGAACGTTGCCTTCCCATGTCTGATCAACTCCCCACTTCCGCCGACAAGTTGTCGGTGGAGTTGAGGATTCTGTTGTTTGGAGATCAGACTGCCGATACGCAGATTTTTATTCGAAACCAGCTCGTCGCTGGGAGAACAAATTCGCTCCTATGTATATTCCTAGATCGTGTCGCCATTGCCCTTCGACAAGAGGTCTCCGAGCTCTCGCCCTTGGAGAGGCGACGAATGCCATCATTCTCGACTGTCGACGATCTCGTCGACCGTGCTTACAGTAAGGAGGGTATTCACCCAGGAATTGATAGTGCCTTATTATGTATTTCGCAAATAACCCAGTATTTCGAGTAAGGTCGTTGTTTGGATTTGAAGAACCAAGATTGACATATTTTCAGATATGCGGAGAATGTGTACAACCATTCTAGTGGTGCTTCTAAAACATGTGCGGTTGGACTTTGCACTGGTCTTCTAGCCGCTGCGGCAGTTGCCTCTTCGCCTGCACTTCCGGCTCTCGTACCCCTGGCAGTTGAGGTCGTTCTCATTGCTTTCCGCACTGGGCTGTACGCTGGAGTAACCGCGAAGAGCCTCGAAATCTCCCAAGGCCACGCATCTAGCTGGTCATCCGCTGTCACCGGCACGAATGACAAAGATGCGCAGGCTGCCATATCTGATTTTCACCACCAAAAGGTATGTAATACCGGATTGGCAAGGATGCTGAAAACTCATTCCTGTCACAGAAAATACCGAAGTCGAAGCGTGCCTACATCAGCGCAGTGGGCAAATCGGCAGTCACCATCAGTGGACCCCCTGCCACGCTTCGAAAGTTGTTCAACTCCACCACCATTGGAACCAGTCGTCGATCATTGTCAGTCGCCGCGCCCTACCATGCACCACATCTACACAAGGGGCTCGACGTCCAGCGGATTCTTGGTTGCAGAAATCCTCGCACCAAGGCGGTCCTTGACAGATACTCGCCAAGTCTACCCGTCATGTCCACAAGCACAGGCACATGGTTCAGCGAGAAGATGACAACAACAGAAATCTTGACAGAAATAATTAATGACATTCTCAATGAACCCTTGAGGCTCTACCAGGTGCTTAACGGATGTTCCAAGTTCATTAATGATGAGAAGATCGCCAAATGTCAGATTGTCACCTGTGGGCCCAGCACCGCAGAGGCCGCCTTCATCACAGCTTTGCGCTCGGATACCAATGCCGAGACAATGCTGCACGAAGAAGATCCACATCGAGCATCACCTTTGAGACTCAACCAGACGCCACGCACTTCGAAAAAGCAGAAGCTGGCCATTGTCGGTATGGCTGGCAGATTCCCCGATGCGGCAGATCACGAAAAATTCTGGGACTTGCTCCACGCTGGCTTGGACGTCCACCGCGAGGTCAGCGCCGTTGTTCCCTTTCAAGCATTGTTGCTAAAGATTGTTAGATACCAAAAGATCGATTCGACGTCAAGAAGCATTACGATCCCCATGGTAAGGTACGAAATACCAGCCATACACCATATGGATGCTTCATCGAAGAACCCGGCCTGTTTGATCCTCGCTTCTTCAACATGTCTCCTCGAGAGGCGACGCAGACAGATCCCATGCATAGGCTTGGTCTGACCAGTGCCTACGAAGCCCTTGAAATGGCGGGCTACGTTCCCAATCGCTCCCCGTCGACGAAACTTGATCGTATCGGGACATTCTACGGGCAAACCAGTGATGATTGGCGTGAGATCAATGCCGCGCAGGACATTGACACGTATTTCATAACTGCAGGTGTCCGTGCCTTCGCACCAGTAAGTTTCGTAACCCAACGTCTGTGAAGATTATTCTAACATGTTTCAGGGAAGGATAAACTACCACTTCAAGTTTAGTGGGCCAAGTTTCAGCGTCGACACCGCCTGCTCGTCTAGCATGGCAGCTATTCAGATTGCATGCACCTCCCTATGGGCTGGTGAATGTGACACCGCCGTAGCTGGCGGGCTGAACGTTATGACTAATTCCGACATTTTCGCCGGGTTGAGTCGTGGACAATTTTTGTCCAAGACTGGCAACTGTCAAACTTTCGACAACGATGCGGATGGTTATTGTCGAGGCGATGGCATTGGAACAATCATCTTGAAGCGTCTCGAGGATGCGGAGGCTGACAACGATCGCATTCTTGGAGTTATTCTGGAGACTGTAACCAATCATTCATCGAATGCCGTCTCTATTACTCACCCTCATGCACCGACGCAGGAAGATCTTTTCAAAAAGGTGATGGACGACGCTGGCATAGATCCTCACGACGTGAGCTACGTCGAGATGCATGGTACAGGGACTCAGGCAGGTGATGGTACTGAGATGAAGTCTGTCACCAACACTTTCGCACCAGTATCTCGCAAAGGCACCAGAACGCAATCCTTGCATCTCGGTACCGTCAAATCGAACATTGGTCACGGCGAGGCTGTTTCGGGAGTCACCGCTATGATTAAGTGTCTGCTCATGATGCAGAAGAATATCATACCTCCACACTGTGGTATCAAAAAGACCATAAACCAGGGATTTCCTCAGGATCTGATGGCTCGGAATGTCCATATTGCCTTCAAGCCAACACCCTTAGTTTCCAAGGATGGATCGCCTCGAAGGATATTCGTCAACAATTTCAGCGCCGCTGGTGGTAATACGGCTATGCTCATTGAAGACGCTCCAAAGAGGCCCGCCCCAAATAAGGACCCGAGATCAGATTGGGTCGTTGCAGTTTGCGCGAAGTCGAAGGCTTCGTTGCGCGGCAATGCTTCCCGGTTGATCAAATTCATTGACACCAATCCCGATGTGAGGATAGCGGATTTGTCGTATACGACGACCGCACGTCGGATACAACACAATTATCGTATTGCCTTCAGCTGTGGTAGTGTGGCGCAAGCCCGCGAAATCTTGGCTTCAAAAGTCGAAGCCGCGGTCGACCCTGTGTCGACTGTGCAACCAAGCGTGGCCTTCGTTTACACCGGGCAGGGGTCACATTACACGGCTTTGGGAAGGGATCTTTACGAATACTCCAGCCAATTCAGCGCCGATATCATTCACTTCGACAACATCAACCGTGGTCATGGATTTCCTTCGTTCCTTCCCCTGGTCGAAGGTAATGTTGTCGCCAAAAACTTGTCACCTGTCATTGTACAAGTCGGTATTTGCTGCATCCAAATGGCTTTGACCGCGCTATGGGCCTCTTGGGGTCTAAGACCGGCTGTTGTTATGGGCCATAGCCTGGGAGAATATGCCGCCCTCAACGCATCTGGGGTGTTATCTGCATCGGATGCCATTTACCTTGTCGGTGAACGCGCCAGCCTCCTAGAGCAGAATTGTACCGCCAATTCCCACGCCATGATTGCTACCAAGTCTTCTGCCCAGAACGTCAGAAACATCGTTGCCGACATCAGGGGCATCGAAGTTGCATGCATCAACGGTCCTCAGGAAACTGTTCTTAGCGGCACATCTGTTGATGTCGATCAAGCTGTGGACATGCTCGCATCTCATGGTGTAAAATGCACCAAGCTCAACGTTCCATATGCGTTTCACTCCTCTCAGGTTGATAGTATTCTGACTGACTTCGAGGCGATCGCGAGCTCTGTGGTCTTCAGCAAGCCTACTGTCCCTATTATCTCCCCACTATTGGCCAGTGTGGTGAGTGAGGAAGACAGTATCGACGCGACGTATCTTTGCAGACATGCCCGAGAGTCGGTCAATTTCTCTGGTGCGCTTGCTGCAGCACAACAATTTGGCCTGATCAATATTGAGACTGCGTGGTTAGAGATTGGACCTCACCCAGTATGTCTGAGTTTCGTCAAGTCTGAGCTTGGTCAAGGGATTACAACAGCATCATCACTTCACAAAGACGTTGCCCCCTACCGTAACCTTGCCAATAGTCTGGCCTCCCTACACCTTGCTGGTGTTGCCATTGATTGGAATGAGTACCATCGAGATTTCTTGGACTGTGTACGAATGCTGGACCTTCCTTCGTATGCTTTCGACAATAAAAACTACTGGATCCAATACACAGGTGACTGGAACCTGACCAAGGGCCAAGCTGCCGGCGTGACGTTAGTCTCTCCAGAAGCTATTACCCCCAGCCTGTCCACTACGACCGTCCAGAAAGTTATTTCGGAGAGTATAGAGAAAGATAAAGCGTCGATGATCGTCGAGTCTGATGTCTCCCGTCCAGACCTACTCGCTGCCATAAGTGGTCATCTCGTCAACGGCACTGCTCTATGCCCCTCTTCGATCTACGGAGACATGGCATTAACAGTGTGCAATTATTTATACAAGCTCCTTCGACCGGGTGTTGAATCTATTGGAATGAATGTCTGTCATATGGAAGTCTTCAAACCATTCATTGCAAACGAGGGGGGTAAAGGTCAAAGCCTACGAATGTCAACAAATGTCGATCTCGCTGTCAACAGAGCAATCCTGCTATTCAGCAGCGGCAATGGCAAAACGGAAGTCCAGCACGCCAAGTGTCACGTTGACTTCGGATCCGAGTCAGCCTGGTTGGCCGAGTGGGCACGGACGGCTTACCTTGTCCGCGGCCGCATCGACAGTTTGATTGAGTCAGCGTCCACTGGAAAGGCTCATCGCATGCTTCGTGGCATGGCGTACAAGTTGTTCTCAGCTTTGGTTGACTATGACTCGAAGTACCGCGGTATGGAAGAAGCCATACTGGACAGCCCACTTCTTGAAGCCACCTCTCACGTCAAATTCCAAACTAGCGAAGCCGATGGTAGCTTTTTCTGCAGTCCATACTGGATTGACAGCGTTGCTCACTTGGCAGGTTTCGTGGTCAATGCCAATGATGCCTTAGACTCTGGAAAGCAGGTATATATCTCGCACGGCTGGGAGTCGATGCGCTTCGCCGAACCTCTTTCAGCCAATAAAACCTATCGCTCGTACGTGAAGATGCAACCTGCCGGCAGGGATATGATGGCCGGTGATGTCTTTATCTTCGATGGAGATCGTATCATTGGCATGGTCGGGGCTTTGAAGTTTCAGTGCATCCCTCGTCAACTACTGAACACTTTTCTGCCACCCAAAGGAGCTGCAGCCGTGGCCACCAAAGTTTCAGCGGCCGCAAAACCTACCTTTGCGCCTAAAATTGCCGCAGCTCCCAAGAAATTATCCAAGCCAACCGTCAAGATCACTGCACTTCCCAAGTCCGGTCCGTCAGTCACTATCAGGACGCTCGACATAATTGCCGGCGAGGTCGGCATGCCTCCAAGCGAATTAGCGAATCCCATCGACTTCGCCGACATTGGTGTCGATTCTCTCATGTCATTGTCGATTACTGGCAGGATTCGCGAGGAATTGGAGATTGATGTGCCCTCATCCTTGTTCACCGATCAGCCAACCGTCGGTGAATTGAAGAAGTTCATGGACCGATACGACTCATCGGATTCTCTGGACGTACTCGTTGAGACTGATGGCAGCACCACACCAAATCTAGACTCCAGCGACACATCGTCCCAGTCCGATAGTTTCTCGACGCCCACGTCGCCCGGTTCTCCTGGTGAATCAGAGGACTTGTCTGTCATTATTCGCGGTGTCATTTCAGCAGAAATGGGTCTCGAGGTATCAGAGCTGCTGGCAGCCGGAGACCTTAACTCTCTGGGTATGGATTCGTTGATGAGTTTAACCATCCTGGGAGAGCTACGTGAGAAAACAGGCTTGTCGTTACCGGCGGACTTCTTGGTTGACAACAATTCTCTCAAAGCAATTGAGAAGACACTGCACGTCGGCCCGGTCAAAGCGGCCCCTCAACAGCTGTCAATTGCTCAGCCAATACGGATCGAGACACCGGCCATGGTCAAAATACCTGTCAACAAACCGCAACGTCACGCGACCTCTGTCCTGCTCCAGGGCATGCCTAGGGTCGCGACAAAAACCTTTTGGTTGATTCCCGACGGTAGCGGCTCAGCTACCTCGTACATTTTCATGCCCGATATTGGCAAGGAAGTTGCCGTGTACGGTCTCAATTCCCCTTTCATGAAGACCCCGGAAGAGTACGACTGTGGTGTGGTCGGCATGGCCACGTACTTCATTGAAGAAATCAAGCGTCGCCAGCCACACGGACCATACAGCATCGGAGGATGGTCTGCAGGTGGGGTGATATCGTATGAGACTGTTCGCCAGCTCATCGAGGCTGGCGACCAAGTGGATCTTCTTGCATTGATCGATACACCCTGCCCCTTGATCATCGAGCCGCTGCCCAGCTCGCTGCATCGGTGGTTCGGAAAGATCGGCCTTCTCGGCGAAGGTGACGGTTCCCTCGACAAGCTGCCTCCATGGTTACTCCCCCACTTTGCAGCATCCGTCACCGCGCTCTCAACATATGAGACGAAGAAGATACCTCCAGGAAAGACGCCCAAGGTGGTTGCCATCTGGTGTGAGGATGGTGTCTGCAAGTATCCCGAAGATCCTCGACCGGACCCTTACCCGTACGGTCATGCACAGTGGTTGTTGGAGAACCGCACCGACTTTGGTCCCAACTTGTGGGATGAGTATCTGGAGAAGGATCAGATCGTTACACGACACTTGCCTGGTAATCACTTCAGTATGATGCGAGCACCATTGGTTGAGAATCTGAGCAAGTTTTTGAGAGAAGCTTTAATATAATCCTACGGGCAGGAGGTTTAGGTCTTTGGATAGCTTTTGGGTGTTTGGTTGACTTCTCTGGTTGTTTACTATTGTACATGGGTTCAAGCGTTGCATACTGCAAGGTTGGACGGTCACCTTCTTACAGCTGGATGACGTGTTTGAATGCTCTCCACTGGTAATCATAATCATAGGTCTACAGACAAGTTCTAAAGTCGAAAAACTCTGTCATGTAACATACTTGACCCTTCTAACCTACCTTATTTTCAATTAACCAACACTCTATCTTCTCTCACTTGCAAGCCCTGGTCGTAATGCTTCCGGAATGTGATGGCCTCTATACTTCCATTATTTGTGACACGTAGTTGAGGTCTGACAAACATGTCCGTGTACGCGTGCGTGCTGAGCACCATGCTAGCCGTTTGGCAATTGAGAATCTCCCATGTTATGCGCCTCGTGAACCAGCGTTGGCACTGTTGATCCACGGTTTGCTTAGAACAAAAATGCTTGGCAGTCTCCCGGCAGCCAAGTGGTTTGGAGATGATCGATTGTCAGGTACACGACTTGGCGGCTTTACATGCATTATTGTACTTTATTGTCTAGAAATTTGAGTTAGCTTCAATCAACGCTCTACCTTAACATCCGGATTCTTTGGACAACATGCGTGACTCGACGTGCCATAATCCCTTGTCCTGACGCCTTGACCCGCCTCGAAGCCCATCATCACTATCTAATTCAACACTTCTGAAGCCATGGCTGCACCTCAAACTACCACCAATCCCCCATCCACGACCGAGTACGGAGGCGGTATGTAAGCTCTTTGCGACCGCACCAATTTGCACCACTATGTCTGACTATGCTACCCAGATGAGATCTCCGCCATCGTCCTAGATCCCGGGTACTGCACCACCCGCGCCGGTTTCGCGGGCGAAGATGTCCCCAAATCCATTGTCTCCTCCTACTATGGCTCCGTTCCCTTTGGTTCATCGGGGAAATACCTCTTCGGCGACAACTCCATCCACACCCCTCACCCGGGCATATCAATAGCCAACCCTATGTCCAGCGACGGCACGGTCGCCGACTGGGACACGGCGCAGAACCTGTGGGAATATGCCATCACATCACGGCTAACGAGCGCGAAACCGGGGCATCCGATCTTGCACAATGATAAGGATCAGGTCGAGCAGCAGGATGTAGATATGGAAGGCGTGGAGGAGCAGGAGAAGCCGATGGCGGAGAACCCGCTTTTGATGACCGAGACGGGCTGGAACGTGGGCAAGAACCGTGAGAAGGGCATTGAAATTGCGGTAGAGAGCTGGGGATGTCCTGCCTACTGGCTTGCTCGAAACGGTGTCCTCGCCGCGTGAGCACCTCCCTCTACACTCCATTCACTCAGCCAACACTTACAACCAACAGCTTCTCCGCTGGCAAACCCTCCGCCCTCGTAATCGATATCGGCGCCTCCTCCCTCTCCGTAACTCCCATCCATGACGGCCTCCTCCTCAAGAAAGGCGTCGTCCGCTCCCCCCTCGGCGGCAACTACATTTCCTCCCAAGTCCGCGCGCTCTTCTCCTCCTCCAACCCCTCCAACCCCTTAAACCCGCACTACCTCATCGCTTCCAAAACCCCCGTCGACGCTGGCACCCCCGCCCAGCCCACCTTCCGCACCTTCGCCCCCGGCACCAAGCACGACGCTACCTTCCGCGCGCTGCAGGAGGAGCGCCTCCTCACCGAGTTCAAAGAGACAATTGTCCAGGTATGGCCGCACGGCAGGCTAAACGGCCACGATAGCACGGGCCGCTCGAACCTCGAGACGGCGAAATCCACACCCGCGCGCACCTTTGAGTTCCCAGATGGGTACAACCAGCCCTTCGGCTACGAGCGCTACCGCGTCGCCGAGTCCGTCTTCGACATCAAAGCCGCCTTGCCTGCAACCACCTCGGACTCCATAACGCCACAAGCTGGACAATCACTTCCCGAACTGATCAAGAGCTCGCTCAGCAACGTGGATGTGGATATCCGGCCCTTGCTGCTCAGTAGCGTCGTCGTGTGCGGGGCCAGTAGCCTGTTATATGGGTTTACGGAGCGGCTGAGCCAGGAGCTCCAAGTGCTGTATCCGGGGATGAGGATCAGGATCAGTGCGCCCGGGAATGTTTACGAGAGGCGGTTTGCGAGCTGGATTGGAGGGAGTATCTTGGCGAGTTTGGGCACTTTTCATCAGGTATTCTTAAAGTTTTTCTCTCTTTTGGGTTGCGCTGCTCTCCCTTCCCTCCCTTCCCTTCTTGGTCTCCCGTTCGTATATTGGGATGGTCCGCTGACGAAGAGGAATTTGCAGATGTGGATCTCGAAAAAAGAGTACGAGGAGAACGGGCCGGGTATTGTCGAGAAACGATGCAAATGAACACCTTTCATCAGGTCTCTGACAAATTCCATCTCGACCATGTCACAACGGATAGAGTTTTAGAATTAAAAGCCTCGTTGCTAGCACCTCCCTCTCGAAATGCTCGCCTCATCTGGCGAGACTGGATGAGTTACCCGCCCAGATCTCGACTGTCTGTTTGTAGGTTTGGCGGCATCGTTGTTTTGGGCTCGGTATGCTCCATGGCTTGTGACCTTCTCCAAAGGCGAGGCTTGAGGGGTTGGTAGGCTGGAGGCTTGCTAGCTGTTCTATTCTGCTTGCGCTGAGTTGTTCTGCCTTGTCCTTCTCCTCTTCTTATTTCTCCTCCTCTTCTTTTTTTCTCTTTTTCTCCCCTTCTCCCCTTCTTCTCTTCTCCCCTTCTCCCCTTCTCCCCTTCTTTTCTTCTCCCCTTCTCCTCTTCTTCCTTTCTCTTCTTTCTCTCTTCTCCCCTCCTCTTCTTCCCTCTCCTCTTCACCTCGCCACCTTCCACCCCATCACCTCTCCAACCCGCTCTTTCACAAAAAGATTATAGATCGAAGCTCGTTATCGACAGACCAAAACGATGCATTGCGAGACTGCAAAGAATGTACAAAAACTCATGTAAACATGAGCGCATCGAATCCAAACCGCGCTACCTACTAATCCAACGAGTGCACATACAGGAGAATGCCCTTCCTCACCATGACTGTAGAATGACTGCAGAAGAACTGCAGCTGGCCTGCACATCCTCAACATGTTATTACAAGAACGTCTCCTGCAAACTACAGATCGAAACCCCTACTTCTCGCGCGTACAACGGAGTACAACCTAAGTACACTTTTCACCAAATCAACCACTAGGTTCCGCCTTCTTCTTCCACATGCCATTTTCCCTATTCCCCCCGTCCATAACATCTCCCATCTATTTCCCCAGCCCCCCAATTCCCTTGCGCTCGTCACCTCCCTCTCAAACATCAACACAAAGCCCACTCCGATCCCCTGCGCCTCGAAATCGCAGCCTTGACCATCCACCATAAGGGGTCCATACTCCAGCTAATCCCTCTATTGTGCATCACCAGGCATAGGTCTCAGAATGAGTAATCGCGCTCGTTTGTATTTTCTGGCGATGAAACGCACGCGTCCGCTTCCTGAAAACATGGCCTATCTTGTCAGCCTAGAACCCAGCGAGAGAGATGGGTTTCGTGGCTGTATTTCAGATGCAGGGGTCGACAGCGATCTAGCTCGCCTGTGAAGGTCCCAAGGTTCAAATCTTTATGGATTGCAGTATGGAATGAGGAAAGCGATCATAGAGTTTCGGCATCCATGAACTGGCACACCGCAGAGAGCTTCGATGTCTCGGTCGGGATGCAGGCCCCCCGCGACGATCATGTCAAGCGCTCCCGAAAGAAGACAAAATCGTCCCAAAGAGTGCTGGGTTCGAAGTGGTGTTTTCTCTGTGAAGTACGGCGTCAGTCAGACTACCGCGGCCACGAGCCTCGTGAGATACGACATTGGGCAACACCGACATCCACCCAAAGAAAGGAGAGGGCCTGGGAAGTAAGAGTATCTACATCGCCATATGAACTCGGTTTTAGGGAGGGATTCTTGCCGCGAGGTCGTCTGAGACGAGGTGTAGAACCAATCGTGGCTGTATAGGACGCGTAGAAGTGGGTGGAGGCGGAAGCACGCCGTTTTGAAGAAGCGTTATACGGTGTTTGTAGGCGAGAGGAGCTAGCCAGCCACCGGGGACGAGCTTTGAAGAAGGACAGGATATCGAAGTTTAGTATGGAGGATTGGGTTTTGTGCGAATGGAATAGGATTCTAGATTGCCTTGGAGCGCAGGGCTGGTTAGGGAATGCTGAGTGGAGTTGTAGAGATTATGGTATGCGATCCAGGTGTGCAGTTGGTGCATCTGTTTTATTAATGATGTTGCGAATTTATTTTCCATGTGTGTAAGCCAGGGCCATTGAAGAAGCCGGCTACAAGCTTGTGGTTCTGGGAGTAGGAAAGGGCTTGAGCGTCAAGGGTGTGGTTGTGGTTGTAGATTGGCACCCGATGGATCTCCATCGACCGGACTGAAGTATCGAAGCACTCCTTCACGAAAAATGAGGTCACAGCTTGTGTGTCTAGTTCCTTTGAGGGCCATACATGCACGACGGTATCAGATCCGGTGACGGAGTTGATCTTTGTTGGGAAGAGCTGCAGATATATGACGCCTTTTTGTAGTCTTCTGTGATCGAGAGACTATTAGTAAGATGAAAACTGTGACGCCCTGAAATGTTGCCAACGAAGCAAATCGCTTGATAGGAAACGCAACTTGGCTAACGAAAGAACTTACTTGCTCACTTCTCCAACCACCCCTGTATTCCAGAAGAACGACAGCCCCAGACCCAGTTTGGAGCAAACAGTGGCCTACTGTCTTTCGTCAGTTTACGAAAGGGGTTGGACGCTCGAAGAAAGGTAATCGAGTAGATGATAAGAAATGGCAGGTCTGGAGCGAAGGTATTCAGGATTATATGGTGCTTGGCAACCATGTTGAGAGAGATCGTAATACTTATACTGCCGGCGGTGAATGAAATTGAGGCCCTAGCTCAGGGGGTTCCGTATGGCAGCACGATAAGTCAAGGTTTGGTTCAGCTCTTGGTGGTATCAAAGGTTCGTGGTGGTCAAGATTGCTTGGTGGCGAACATATAGTCTATAAAGCCAGTAAAACAAGGCATCGATATCGCCAACAACGCGCAGAAAGGGCTCAGTGAGAGGGTTCGGGACAGTACCTTTCTTAACGATCCTTGCAAGACGTGTGGTGTTCAGGGAGACTAGAGACCAAGAACCATGAATGGGTACAGAGGTGACGTAGAATCGAGTGCCGCACCGCCAGCTTGAAGGATTGCCTATCCTCTATCTCTATCTTATCTTTGTGTGTGTGTGTTAGAGGCAATGCAGCCCACCAAGCTGTGCTAGGCTTTAGCTTGGGTGTTCAGCGGTTGTTGTACAAGAATCGTTTCCGAGGTATGCGTCCACGGATATCAGATCCGGGGTCTCTACACTTACTGCTCCAGCCTAGCAATCCCTATGTATAGACATCGAAAAACATGCTTGATGCATATGTAATCCTACGGCGATACGTACGCAGCGTTGCATGATTATCTCTCCATCTAATGCAGCAGGCGAATGCTTGCACCAGAGGCGCTCCAGATTCCGGACGAGCAGCTCGTTCACCAGCTCCTAAGGCGTGGACCGAGATACAGCTTACGTCGATGTCGGCGCCTCAAGCTTTGTCGTAGTCTTGTCTGTTCTCCACAAGGAATCTTTTGCGGGGATCCAATGACTGGGTTAATTAAGGGCCACGTTGCTTCGCATGAGGATAAGGCAGATTAGAGATCATCTGGTAAATCGCCGATTTCTCGTTCAATCAGCGGCTGGGCCCTTCTCTTCAGTCTCTTACTACATTTTTGTGGAATTATAGTGGCACCCTATTGAACTTAGGTGTGGCATCATTGCATTTAATCGTCGATACTATGCAATCTATGGAGGAGCAGACAGTAAATACAGTGTACGGGCGGACCTCGGTAGAACCTCGGTACGCCCTACAGCCCTATGATAAGGCTGATTTCCAACACACCCATTTGCCAGTCTCCTGGAATCCCAACTGAGCAACCATTGTTTGCTCCCCAGAACCCAATTGGCAGCATGGAAATCCCAAGTGTCTCAGAACCTGCACTCAAGGGAAATAGCTTCTAACTTTGCTAAGTACTGGATTTCCCATGCTTCCAGATCGTAGTCGGGGTCTGCTTCGGCCTTGCCATGGTTATAGCGGCATCTCGAATTGCTATTCGCTTATCGTATCAAAGGCGGCTTCGCCTGGACGATTATCGGCTTCTTCTCTATGCGCATTCCGACTGCGACGAGCGGTGTTCCTTCTTACGGGACTTCATTATTATTTTCCTTCTCAGAGATTGCATCCAACCGGGGCGAAGTCTTCAAAACTGGGATCAACAGGGCAGAAATCCTGCGAAAAGTATATCTAGTACAAAAGATGACTTGAACTTATCTCACGCTCTTGTGGGCGACTATTTTCTGGATCAAGTTTGGCTTCTTGGCGCTTTTCAGACAATTTGTGGACCGCGTTGCCCGGCTGTAGACTTTTTGGAAGGGCGTACCTGGATTCACGACTTTGGTGTTTCCAATTGTCGTTTGTGATGCCTTTATCGCGTGCCTAAAACAAGCCACTACTGCTGGCTAGTCATCTACGGTATTGCTCCAGTTAGAGACCATGCTAATGATCCAATAGCTGAGTGCAGCGCAACGCCTTACCAAGTTAGTGGCCATTGGGGTCAACATGACAGTACTGGATATGGTGACAGATATACTCAGTACGTACATCACCGAGAACGTAGCTTACGACAACTGACTCGTAGTAAGGTACTATCCATACCTGTTTGGCTACTTTGGCGGGTCCGGATCAAATCGAGCCAAAAATGCGGACTTGCAGCGTTCCTCTGTCTTAGCATTTGCATCATTATGATGGCCATCGTACGAGTTTCTGGCCTCCACAATTCTGGCAAATTCGACATCGCCTGGATCTCTATGTGGCAGCAGGTGGAAGCTTGTGTTGTAGTAACCATGCTATTACTGACGTCTTTCCGCTCTCTCTGCGTGGCGCCTAATTCGAGTGCCGGCAAAGCTCGTCCATGGGTGCCTTCAACAAAACGGTTGTTAGGAAAACGCAAGGGAGCCGGGGCCAGCAATCGGCGATTACAGAACTTGACGATACCGTCTGTGACTTTAACGGGTCTGTGCGGGTTTGTGCAGGGAAATATGGCAACAATGTCGACCCAGGAGAGCTTTGCATCGGACTTAGCCACTATCCACTTAGAGCCAGCCCGAATTAGCTGGCGAAGATTGAGGAGCATGCTTGGTGATTTCTCTGTGCTTGATGAGGCAAATGAAACATCTTCAGACGCTGTATTCCCTGTCTTATTTCCTTTCCATCGTAGAGGAGGATTGAATTAGCCTAGCTTCGAGTAAAGCCGAAAACGACCAACAAGCTTACTGCACATGTCTTGCTTGATAGCTGTAGAATACTGTGTGCAGCGATATCTCCTTTGGTTTCAGAGGCAGCCAGCTAGAAGTGACCACGCAATGCTCGAGCAACGTGAGGCTGACAATCGCACACTGCGGAACCAGAGCATCCTAGGTGCATAGACCCATGTCAATGAAACACTCTGACAACCGGTTGCTAATCAGTCGATTCTGAGACTCGGCACGGAAGATCGTCACTTGGTTGTGCGCGCTCGATCTGGTAGCCCCTCTCCCCATAAACAGTATTGATTCTCCCGGGTTTCCTAACGCTATCCACCTCCTCGTATGCAAGCTTAAAGTCAAATCTTCGAGTCGTCAGAATAATGATAACCTTCATCTCGATCATTGCAAGCTCTTGGCCGATGCAATTTCTTGGTCCATGCTCAAAGGGTCGCCAGGCACCCTTGACGGGATGCAAAGGGTCATCTGACGCGACAAGCCATCGTTCTGGTATGAAGTCATCTGGCTGATGCCAGTATTTCGGGTCGCGGTGTATTGGTTGTGGGTTGGCCCACACAAGTAAGCCGTCTGTGGGATAACGACGGCCTTGGTTGTCCGTGACACAAAAACCGGGTTCACCAGCGCGAGTACTTGATACAGCGGGATAAAGTCGTAGCGTCTCTTTTATGACAGCGGAGGTGAGCGGAAGTTGGTTGAGCAGGAAGGGATTGGATTGGACGAGCACGGCCGTTTCAAAAATGAGTGGCCCCAGAACAGAGTTATGCTCAGCGCGGAGACGAGCGAGAACAGCAGGCTGAGTGGCTAGAATATAGAAAAGATAACAGACAGTGCTACTTGTTGTATCATGTCCCGAGAACAGGAAGAGCTTGACTTGATTCATGGTGAAGTTCTTAAACTCGCTGTCTAGAACTCGGGTTTCTCTGTCCACCTCCTGGGACAGATACGCGGTTAGAACAAGATCGATGATTGACTTGCCGCCTTCATGTGACCGATCGTTCACCTTCTGGAGTTCAAAAGAACGGGTTTCAATCTCTTTAGATACATAACTGTTCATGCGCCGAGTATTGTACCAGTGAATCAGAGGGCGCATCGGATTGGACCTCTTGAAAGGGTTGACTTCGGCTCCGAAGGTCAACCAGCGGACTTGCATTCGTAGGCCGTTTACCAAGGGATTATATGCCCTTTGGGAGTCGAGCTTGGTATTTCTGACCAATTGATTAGCAGCTGGAGGGTTCAATGCAACAGCGGTACCCACCGAACAACTTTCCCAATGATGTCCATGGTCAAGCTGTCAGTTATATCCTTCATGTGAAATATCGCTTGGTCTTGCGAGCGTTCTTGGAGGATCTCGCAGAACCGACGTGTTTCCTCTATGATGCTGCTTGTCAAGGTCATTAGATGCCCCGCGCTGAAGCCAGGGTTGAAGATTCCTCTCCAAGTCTTCCATGATTCCCCTTCCATCGTGACTATGTCCAGTCCCCCTGATATTGGTTTCAGGAATTCCTTCATGGCATGATACTTCGGTAGAGAGTGTTTTTGCGTGATCTGGTAAAGGCCGTCGGTGGATGCAACCACAAGCATTTGAGGGCCGAATGGCCAGAGGTCCAAGTAAAATATAGGACCGAGCTCTGGCAGCTCTCGCCGAATCATGTCTGGAAGATAGTTGGGATGAGCGTCTTTGGGCAACTTCGATTGAATTTTGTAACAGAAGTACAGATGGCCGACGAGAGGGTTCCATGGCGGCATCGGCTAATTGCTAATAAGCAAACCAGACAATGATGTTGTGATGAGCTTTGAGGGTACGATACCAGCCCTTGCTTCCTGTACTGGAAAATTGGGTTACGTGCCCAATATAGTTTGAGTAAGAAACGAACAAGGAACACAACGAGAATAGATGCTACGCATGAAAGGGCCGCTGAGGTACTTGAATCAGCCATCTTCAATCGGTCGAGGAACAGCGTTTCCTTGAAGTTCAATCAATGATCCATCACTAGGATACTGCAATAGACAGGTTGCGCAGCTTTATTCAATACGATTATTCAATTAATTTGCGAGAGCTAGTGAGATCTAGAATCGCTAGCTCGCTCGCGCTATACTAGATCGAGTAATATGAATCGCAACCTAATGATTATCGTATTTAATCAATTTTCATTCTCTCTTATTAATAATGTGCACTCTTAATTTCTTTCATTCTATCTAGCATGTCTTAATTAACTTAATTGACTTAATTGATCGACGACAATTAGGGCATACGTATAGCTATCGCTCTTGCTCTTGCCATTATCGTTATTTTGAGTTTACATCTCGTCGACGATCTTTGACATTCATACATTAAATTAATGAAATATAAAAGATTTAAATTCGATTTGAATCGAATTCTTTCTAAACGTCTTCGTCGTATAATGCGATTTAATAAGAAGAAAATTCGATTGTTTGTTAATTATTTTGTCATCGATATTATCGAATGAAGCAATCGTGTTAAATTATTTTTCGAACTCGCTCTTTGTTGTCTTCTATACAAATTATTCTATTCTCGTTAGCTATTTGAATTGACAAAACAATTTAATCGTTTCTTCTTTTATCTCTCTCGCATTCTTAACGATTTTCTTAAACATCTCGAAACTTAATACAACGATATGCTTCGATAACATTCAACGCTTATCTATATACGCATCAAAAGATACGTCAAAGCGATAAAAAAAGTAGAAAAAATTAGAGGCAAAAGCACTATATAAAAATTTATTAATAGAACTTTTTAAAAGTTTTGCAAGTCAAATGTGAGACAAAAATTTTATTACTTTAACTACAAAAAATTATACGAAATAATTTGACTAGTTATCATTTGTTTGAACGATTTAATAAAATTTATTTACGATTTTTGTAAAAACAAAATAAACGACGTTACGATGCTATAGAAGTTCGAGTTGCAAAATCGATTAAAAATTCTTCTTAAAGATCGAAGAAAACTTCAATTGTACAACAATAAAATCTATATTTATCAATTATATATTATGTCTCTCTATTTAAATTATACAAACGAAAGATAAATCTTTTTTAATAAGCGAATGTTTAAGGTTCGCATTATCGTCGAAAACTTCTTTGATTTAACTTAAACTTTGTAAATATTTAATGCTTTTAAGACGTAAATAAAAGTCGAATTATAATTAATCGAAAATCTCTATTTAGCGATAGTTTTTCTAACTAATTACTATACGTGTCTACGAGACAATCAAATAGAATTTCGCTTTGCAATGCGACCTTCTAGTCTTTCGAAATATTTACAAGTTGATAGAGTTTTTAGCGATTTCGAAAGCTCTACATTATAAAAGTGCTAGATTTTTCTTCTTGTGTTTATATATATATTTAGCTTCGATAAAGTTTTCTAATGCTAATCTTTAATGCTTGTTGCCTTAAATCTCGTTGTTGTTGTTTAATTGTTAAAACATAAAGAAGAATCTTAAATCAAACTCTTAAAAACGATTTTCGTTCTCTTTCTTTTCTTTCGTCATTTCTTATTATTATCGCATTAAATCGTCGCGATAACATAATTATCTATATATCTTTAATAATTAGAAATTCCTTGTTAATTCGACAAAGAGTTGTGATTGTAAATAATGTCGTCGATGTAAGCACTTTTCGACCTAAATTTTATTTGTTTGGTCCAAGGATTTTTTAGAGATATTATCAACGCAAATGCGATTAAACATTGAATCATTATTTTCTTTGTTCGAAGATAAAATTTCGAGTTGTCGACAAGATGAGTGCAATTAGACTAATCGTCGAGTCGAGTTTCGATATTAACATTTTAATCTAATCTAGATACTTGATATCAATCTCTTGATTCGACTTGAAATTGATCTTAAGTTAACGATTTCTTAACTCGACTTAATCGACTCGTTAAGCAATCGAAAATAACGTTAAAATGCCAAGATTTTCTATTTTTAAAAAAATTCGTATTATTTGAATTACTAAAAATAGTTTAAAAATAATAACGCACAAATAACGTACAAATGCATTATTTAAATGCATTACTATATAATATTATAAACAAATTAATTAAATTAATCAACTTGATTAAGTTAATTAATGCACTTTTTCAAAAATAATCTAAATTTTTCGAGTCTTGGCGAGCTAAGCTAGGTTATACGCTAAGTACTTCATATCTATCCTTTGACTCGACTCAAATACTTGAGTTAAGATTTCTAACCCAAATCGAGTCTTGGCGAACTAGTGTGACCGTTGGGTCGGGTCGGACACTTTTTTCTCAACCCGACCCACCCTCTTGGGCCCCGTAGGGTTGGGCCAGGGTTAAGGCGCGAACCCGACCCCAGGGTCGAGTTTCGTCGGGCCAATGCCAAGAACCCAAGCTAACTTCGTCGCGTTAGCATCTGCTTATCTTATCTTATCTTATCTATGCGCTAATTCGATTGGGCTAGCACAGGGTCCAAGCTAACCGCATATGGTTAGCGCGTCACGTGACGTCACGTGATCGGGTGGGTCGGGTTGGATACTCGGCGCGCATTCTTCGCCCGTCCCACCCTGTTGGGCTAGGAAATTTGCCTGACCCCAGGGTCAGGGTTGGGCGGGTCAACCCGATCGGGTTGAAACCCGACCCGACGGTCACACTATGGCGAACCAAGAATCTAGTTCGAACTTGATGACTTAACTCGACGCGACTAGTCTAAGTGCAGTTCACACTCGTTTGTATTGCAACTCGCGCATCACATTCCTTTAATATATATCTAACATCTCTAAAAGAGACGATATTGTACACGAAAGTCTAGTGACTAGATATCTCGTCGTCTCTTTTCTTCTCGAATGAAGTTTGCAAAGCTTTGAAGAAAAAAATGCGATAATAGTGTCTCTCGCCTCAAATTATAGATATTTTCGCAAAAACGCTTTCTTTTCGCATCTAATGTCATGGTTTACTTTCTTAAATCTAGGTTATTTGTCGTTCTTCTTTTTTTGTTTCTCTTATCGCTTGTTACGATCTTCTTGTTGTTCGCATTATTTGTCTTAATTTTCTTTTCGTTCGCATTATCTATTGCGAATCTTTTTTTTCTTGCATTATTTGTTACGAATTTCTCTCTATTACTTCTATATAATTGTTTTAGTTTTTTTATATTCTCGCTAAGTTTAATTAAATCTTCAAACAAATTATTTTATCAAAAATAAACACATTTTTTATGATACTTATGCAACGATTTCTTAAAATAACGTCTAAGTTTCGAGACTTTCGCAATATGCTTTATTAGATATCTTTTAAACGTATTCTTTATCTTTTTTAGCAAAGATTCTTGTCTTAATAAATCTTTTATCGATGACGTTCGATTTTTGAAGTAGTCGATCAATGTGTCTTACAAAACGTCTAAGTCTTTATTGTTTATTACGTTAACATGCGTTTGTTTAAATCTCTTTGAAGTCTTTTTATTATTTCGAGATTGTTTTGCAATCTTGCTTTTTTGACGTTCTATAAACTTTAACGATGTAGATTCATTTAATAAGAATTCAAAGAATATAGACGAATAATCGTCGTTGTCTTTAGATAAGGTTCACATTCTTGCACGTCAATTATTATTTATGTCTTTTTCGTAGTTTAAATCTTTTATTATTATTGCATCGTTATTAGGTAGAAAGCTTGTTTTTATTACGAGTTTCAATTTTCTTGCATTCTTCTTTGCGTTAAAGAATATATTAGAGCTACTATCTTCGAAATTGCTTTAATTTTTGAAGCTCTTCTTATTGCTAACGAAGACGATGAAGAAAAAGAAAAAGAAGAAAAAGAAGACTTCGTAGTTCGATTTATTCTTTAGTCGTTAACTAAGTTTGTCTCTTCTTTTTTTGTGTTTTGCATTCTTTTTCATTTTTCTTTTTCGCAAAGAGCTTTTTTAGTTTTTCGCTTTTTAATATGTTGCGAATGTAGATATTTATTTATTGATAGCTTGAGTTCAATTGTCGTCTCGTACTACATAACTAGATTTGTGTGAGACTCTAATGTTTGCTTTTCTTTTACTTATTAAGTGCTTCATTCGTTTACTAACGCTAACATATTTACGATCTATTGTTGTCTCGAATCTCTTTCTAATCTTATTTTAGAAATGCTACATAGTCTCGATGTTGTACTTCGCAAATCTAGTCACGCACATGTTGACAAAAATAACATCGTTCTTCTTTGTAAGTCGTTGATCGTAATTGAGCTTTTACTTTAGTTATTGACCTTTCTTTCGCTTGTGAGAGGCAAAAGAAGTAGAGATTTTTGGCGACAAAGAAGCACTAGAAGTGCTAAAAGCACGATATCGACTAGCGATGTTTTAAATATAAAATTCGAGGTCAATATTGCCATTTGCATTTAATTCGACATTCTCTTTCTTCAATTTCTATGTAATTGTTCTTTGATGTCTTTTATCAACTTATCTTCTTCTTTTCTCTAACGATCGTTGAAACGACTTTGATTCGAATTAGATCGCCTTTTTTCGCTTACGAGGCGATCGTCGTGTGTTCTTCGAAGGTTGCGAGACCTACAAAGGTGACAATGATTGCGAGGGTGACAAAGACGACAATGATTGCAAAGGCTTCAATTGTCGCGAAGGAGTGCCCAAATCAAGGACGTGAAGATGACTTTTGGGTACACCTCTAGGCATAACGACGACGACGACGACGACGACGATAGAGGAGGTGATTATAACCTTTACAAGCTACGCCTAGACGAGTAATTGAAGCAATTGAATAAGGTGGTGGGTCAATTGAATGGGTATTCAATAATTGAATACTGATTCAATTGGGACTGCCAAGCCGCCAGATCTGCTTGCCCTTTTGGGATCACGCTAACTAAATCGGGCAATGTTCAATTGAATAATCGTATTGAATAGAGCTGCGCAACCTGTCTAATGGAGCTGGGGATTCCGATTGTCCCTCAAATCACAAGGGCAAGATGATGCAAGAGGAGCATCTGCCCGACAGATGAAAGCATGATGCAAGTCTCGATTACGTAAGGCAACCAGTATTACTCTTTTAGGATGTCTTGTGTTTGCCTTCTTTCCCTACGGAAGTAAGCCGAGGGGTCGGCTCGCGGTTGACAATGACGATCAGCGCGCACTGCCCCGCACCTACATGTGAGATTACCACAAGCTGTAATTAGGGAATTCGATCTGAGTGGGGATCGTTCCAGAAATAGAAGTAATTTGGAAGAATGTATACAAAAGTGGTATGTAGTGTTGTTGAGAAGAACTCTAGCGCTATGTCTGGATGGAGGATTGGCGAAAGCGAGAACGGAGGTGATGATGGGCGGAGTACAGCTTACGATCGCGATCTATGTGAAGGGAGGAATGCGCAATGTGGTAAGTCTGCCTAGGAGCACGACGCTGAAAATGTGGCTCAATCGGGGGCATGGCAGAATGAGTTTCTTGAATTTGACAGTATATATAGAGTCCAAAATAATACCCTCTCATACCTATACACCCATCCCTGATCCTGGCCCTCAAGGAAGAGCCCGATCCCAACCCCGTTCAACGACCCCCAATCTGCCCCTTCGGAATCGGCCTGATCCAGCTCAGCGACAGATTGATCGCAATCGTGATAATGCCAATGATCCAGAACACCTTCGCGTAATCCTTGCCCATATACCGGAAGATAATCGCGAACACAATTCCCCCCAGGTTGCCGCTGGCCCCGGTACATCCGCTTACAAGGCCGTTGGCGTGCGGATGCACGTGCGGCACGAGGCCGAAAACCCCGCCGTTGCCGGCTTCGAGGAAGAACGCCATGGCGGCGATGAGCCCGAACATGGCGGCATGGGATTTGGGGTCGGTGGTGCCGATGGCGATGAGGAAGGCGCCGGTGATGACGGCGAAGACGTGGATGAGGTATTTCTTGCCCCAGACGTTCGATCGCCGATAGATGAAATCCGAGAGCATCCCACCGATAGGGCGGCAGACGACATTAAGAAGGCCGAACATGGCAGCCCAGCGCCCTGATCCCGTTTGCTTGAGGCTGGGAAAGTTCTTGACGTAGTAGGCGCCGAGGATGGAGTTGACTGCGAGCTCGGTGCCAAAGGAGCAGAAGTAGGCGCCGCAGGTGACGAGGGTCTGGAGGGAAAAAACTACGGCCATGGCTTCTTTGAAGCTGGGCTTGACGACGACTTCACCCCGCGCGGTGTCGAGCATTTGCTGCTCGCCAATTTGGGCTTCGTGGTCATGCGTCGAGGTGTCTTTGCCCGTGGCTTCGAAGTCAATCTTCTCGGTACTGGCTGTGCGGCCTGGACTCCCGGAGCCGGAGGACGCAGTCCTCGCGTCTGTAATTGAGCCAGGAACATTGACGACCGTGCCGGTAATGCCGTGCGAGGCGAGGTTCTGTTGAGCGTGGAGATGGCGCTCAGACCATTTGCCAGTTGGGGTGTCAGGGCAGGTGAGGAGCATAGCGATAGATGTTGCTGTGATGATGATAAAGGGGACGACAAAAGTCACTCGCCAGGCGACGTGAGGCGTTAGATGCTGCCTCGACACCAAAGAGTCGAAGATGGCTGGCATGAGGAAGTATGTAATGCCTCCTCCTGCATTACCAAAGCCAGCGGTGAGGGAGTTTGCAGTACCAACCACGTTCTTGTCGAAGAAGCCGGTTGACCAGACTTGACAAGGAACGAAACTACCACCCAGTATACCAACAAAGAACCGAAGCGCGAGTAGACCCTTGGCATTGTATACTGCGCCTGCCAAGACAGTCGGGATCGAACCGATGAGGAGACATGCTGCAAATGTGTAGCGAGGACCAAAGCGGTCGCAGGCCGGCCCTGCTACCAAGCGAACGAGGAGACTTTACTTTCGTAAGTAGAGCAGACGAATGGGGATCATGGTGCTTACGTGGCAACCAAAGCTATGATGTTAGAATTCGAGATGTCGGTCGGAGTAAGTTTCAAGTCTTTCGCAATGGTGACCGTCAACTAAGAAGACAGATTAGGCCCGACCGTGTTCGTATCGAGGACAAATTCCGTCAACATACCAGTGGTGGGAACGCATACCTATGACAAGACGTCAGCCACGAAGCGCAGGACAGCACTGAATCAGGGAGGCCTACCAGGACCAGAAGGCCACGAAGAAACCAAACCAAGCGAACGAGAAAACGCGTCCGTAGACATCAATGGGATTTAGAGCGGGGATGGACCGGGCCTTGCGGTTGACTGGGTTGACAACAGGGGCCGTCCACAAAGTGACAGGGTTGAACATCTTGAGGCACACAATTAGGTAGGCTCAATTAATACGACTGAGAATGATGGAGTGGAGGGACACAGAGTGGGTAAGCCTCTTATACAAAGGCCAAGAGCCTCTAGAGAGATCTGGCGCCAGCGACGTCGAAGTACAAGGTGCTTTTCCGGTCTTTCTCCAGAGGCAAAGCTATCGATCTCCATGTGCCATATCCGCGGGTTACGTCAAGCTGCGTGGGCTTGAGATGCACGCAAAGGCCACAGAAGGAGCAGGGCACCATGTGGACCAAGTGCTCGGTAGTCGCTTGGCCTGATAAGGAATATCAGATCATCCACCCCAGTCCGACTTGGCAATATGTCATTAAAGGATCTGAAAACACCAGATCGATCAAGGTCCCGATCGTTGTGCAGAGCTCAGGGCGCACTGTCGAACGAATACGGCGCGGAGATAGTCGTGTCGGCACTCAAGCGGCCTCTTGCTATCGCAGAGTCCCCAACAATGAGGCCGGTGAGGTGGTGTGTGCGGTGTGTGTGGTACGTGGGAGGTGCATCAAAGTCTCCAGTGAGATGCATCCCATCGCAGGAATATGGCCAATTGACGTCGCCGAGGGTCTTATCCGGCTCGGGGCGGTTGTCTCGTGTCCAGAACTGGGGGTCCTGAGCAAGGCCTTGTATGGACGTCGAGCTGAAGTCTTATCTTCAGGGGCTAGTAGTAGTGTGGCGACCCTTTGTGGAAATCGTTATCAACAACCCATGTTGCACAAGCAACTCGGAACACTCGACACTTGCCCTGCGTCTCGGCCTGCTCACAGGAATTGATTCAGCTGCTTTGATTTGACGTGACTTTGTGGCTTCATGCCAATCTTGAATCTAGAATTTCTCCATGATCAGAAGATGGGCAGTTGGGAGACGCGATTACGGTCTTTTTAAAAGCCAAGCGCCTGTAGGAAGCTTTACATTCTCACTGCCGATCGAGCGCTTACCTGCCTGGGTCTGTGCACCATGGATGGTTTCTCCATAGCTCAGGTTTTCTTTGTCAGTCAAGGCATTCAGTTGCTTTGTGTTTGAAAGAGAGAGTGGTATTTTTGCATTCTCTGGGAGATCGTTATCTCTTCAGGTTGTCAAGGAAAGCTCAGACGAGGAGACTATCTTTCTTATCTTTCGCTAAATCAGCCAATCACTATCGCGTTTGACGCTTTAGCCTCCAGCACGACTAGCGCCAGACTAAGATCGAGCTGTTCTCCTAAAGTACCTTATGTTGGTCCTCTGAATTTACTCCAGATCCCATCACCACGAGGGGATGAAGCACGACACCAATTGTCGATGCGGGAGCCCGATGCAAATCGTGGTTGCAGATTTTTTGAATGCTTCTCAGCAACGCCACTTCAGGTTCGTTGAAGTTGCACACCGCGCTGTACAGATCGTGCACATTCCTGGTTGGCTAATGTCACCACCCACGCCATCGAATCCATACGTCGACAATGTCGTCTCTCCTGTCTCCCGATAAGCTGGAATCAACAACTAGGTACCATCCGAAACCTGCTCCCGCCACACTATTGGACATCAGGGGATCAGTACGACGTTCTGAACTGAATCGATCAAGCCGTAGAACAGCTCTATTGCTCGTGGCGTACAAAACAGAAATTATATTACAGTTCCTACGACGGAAAGAACGGCGAAGATACTCACCAGGCATGATTCGGCCAGATTCTGACCCTCTGCCCGACCTGTAACTCAGCCTGGGCCTTACCGTCGGGGCCTTTGGTCAACACGCCATGCTCTTGGCTGATACGGCCGACGATCCATCCGGAGGGGCTTCCATCGATGCCTGAAGACCGGCTCCAGGGGCTGATGACGCCCCATCCGCTGTATGATTTACAAGGCTCTCGACCAAGAGCTAGTGAGCCAGCTGCGACGAGCGCCTCTGAGCTTTCGCGTCTTGAATACAAGCTTACTACCTCTGCCAAAATCGTAAGGCCCAAGTCTGCTGTTGACAGGGATTGAGATGAAGCTGATGGACTTGCGTCTGCTGTTGGCGTGGATCCAGCCGAAGCCGGTGGGCTTGCGTGGGTCGCCAGCTGCTGCAAATCCAGAATCGGGTATACACCGGCGTGAATCTCGATCTCATGTTTTTTATTGATGCGCTCAATGCACGACTTTAGTTCTCCGATCTTCTGCTGTGAGCTCGACGACTGCGTGCTTTCACCAGTGTTATTTTGGATCGATGTCGCTGTTGGTGTGGCCCCAACGGAAAGTGTAAGTGGCCGAAGACGTGAGTTTTCTGACCTACCACACAAGTCGTCACAGATTTGTGCTGCTTTCTCCAAGCAACAGAGCTCATCCATCAAGAATGACATCGCATTTTCCTTCGAATCGCCGGAATAGCTATGGCCAGCATGGCTGTAAAAACCCTGAAGATAACCGTTCCCAGCAGGCTCGACGCTAGAAAGTACGTGAGCGACTAGGGCCTCAAACTGCTCGGACGTCGTAGTGAGTCCAGCCCGATGGTATCCGGTGTCAACCTTGACGAAAATGCCGATCTTGAATCCAGCTATCTCTGTGATCATAGCCAAGGCGTCTAATTGAGCTTGATGGTCGATGAGAACGCTGAGACTGCCGTTCCCACATTGGTGTGCCAACCGGCCGAGTCTGCTGGCTTTTGAAGGTGGCAAAGGTACGCCATACAGTATCTGAATTTACGTTACTATGTAGACGATAGCTTTTCAAAAATCTGAAAGGATTTGATACATTCATCTTCTTATGGTACGACGTGTTCCATTGATCTGAGGTTGCTGCCAAGTGCTCGGCTTCGGCCAAAGTAGAAACAATGAGTCTAGAGGTAGCTTCATTACCTGGGGCTTCATGCGTTTGCCATGACGTGAGCTCTGCTGTCTTTAGTATGTAGAATCTATCATTAGCAGGTGCATCTCATCATCCATTCACTATTTGCGCAACTTGGCTTAGGGAATAAGAAGCGATTTGGACTGGGAAAAGGGGTGACCAGGAAACGTATCACAATCACCAAGTGGGTTTGATTCTGGATCAGCTGGAAATAGCAGAGGTATACCACGAGGTTGCGAAAAGCTTGTTTCACGCTCGTCCGAGACGAGAACTTATTGGACTAATGAAGCAGCCAATGTCCATGGTTGTTCGGTCCTTCAGTCACTGAGCCTTGCCTATGACCATCACCACCCATATGAAGCCATGCGAACATACTGTAAGGTAGTTGGAGCAAAAGCATAGGAGATTCATAACGAGATTGAGATGTCAGAGGCTGGACCACAGTACCTTATGAGTCTTGACATGAGCTCTAAAACTAACGTTAAGAGCCTTACAAGAGTCTATCATCTGTCGACAGTTCCTCCGAATGATATTTCGGTCCAGAACTGCAGCTGGAAGTGGTACATCCCAGAGCGTCTTCCCAATGAACGCTTTTTCGAGGGACTCTTTGGAGGGACTAGGGAATAGGTCACTTGGTATTGCGGACATCTTGAGTGAAGGCTTGAATGAGCATCAGCAGACCAGGGTCTGGATAGATGAACGCAAGACACCAGAGCTGTGGATATCAACAGACCATTTGTTTTACGTGACAAGTATGAAGACCGGCGCTGTGGGAAGAAGTTTTTCCGTGAGCACGTACTCTACCTTTTTCTACGTGACCATGATAGCCATGGTCCGAGGGGTCCGGCAAATGCTGGAAAGATGAGCCGGACTGGCTTAGCGCGGGAAGATTCTCTGGTTCATCTCTGATTAGATGATGCGCCGCATCGTGGATGAAACACCCAATCAAAATGCCTGTCTAGTCCGCCCAAAACGAGCTGGGGGATAGCTCGGCTGCCGTGCCCAGTCCTCAAATGGCCATGGCTGTGGCCAGGATGGTTAGAGGGCGCACGGCAAGGCCTCCCAAGAGCTATTTTAGATGCAAACGTTGGCCGTCGTCGCTCGCGGGCTGTGGGCCGACGACGAAGACATTCTTTTCCGCCTGTTGTCGACAGCGTCGAGACTCGAAACCGTCCTTTCAAGCACAGCGTGGCTGAAGCTCATCCTGTCCGGTCTATCGTTTCAGCTTGCTAGCGACGGTGCCTGAAAGGCAATACCTCTCCGCCTCCTCTCCAATCGCGTGTACTGACAGACTCCAGGCTTCACATGCGATGACACCCACACTGGGTCGCTTGCGTGCCTGTCCTCTACCAGGTATCCCATGTGCTTGACGACGTGCGATCGATTCATCGGCACAGCGAGAAGTAGCGAAGGCCTTTGAGCGGCTCTACGGGACTCGACCTCTCTAATTCCTGATCTACCATAGCTGCGCTTCCCGAGACAGGGTGGCTGTGAGATTAGCTCACTCATCATATATACTTACAAAAGACATGACCGTACCGATACCTGCAGAGAGTGAATGGCTCTCCCAAAACAGAATGTCAGATTCCGAGTGCGACTCCGGCTCCGATGCCGACATGGAACCCCCCGTACATCCCGTGCCGACAATGCAGGGTGCTTTCGAGGAGTCAATGGCAGAGACCATGGAGGAGGCGGACGACCCAGAAGCTCCCGATCGAATGTCGGTAGCCGATTCGGTCAGTCGACGCAAGATGTTGCTTGAGCAGGAGGATTATGAGCGGACAGTCGCCGGACGATGGAGGCAAAAGCCTGGGGAGAAGTTCCATCCCTTGTGGAAGTTGGTCGCTCAGATCTCATTCGGTATGCATCTGCTGCAGCAGGGCATGGCCAAATCCGATGAAGAAGTTATCAAAATTCTACAGACCCATGTCGACGAGATTGATGGCTTTCTTGAGCGGACAACGGAGGATTTTGACCTAGCTCAGGGTGATATCGATGAGCGTATCCGATACCTTCGGTTGCCCTTAGAACACGGTGATGTCTTCGACACTATGCTCAACGATAGAAGCTTTAGAGTGGCAATCGTTGAGGGCAACGAAAAGATCGAACATATCATTGACAGGACGGCCGCTGCAATGATCGACGCTCTGAAGGACGTGCAGAAAGGTCTCGACGCGACCCGAGAGTTGGCAAAGTATCTGACAAGAGTAGACAAGAATTGGGATGATCGTACAGAAGAGCACGATTCCGTGTACTTGGCTATGATCGGTAACACCGAAGGTTGGACAAGGGCGTTCCTCACCCTACAGTCGAAAGGAAATCACCTCCGCAAGGGGCTGGTACAGCTTGGTGGCATTGTTGGGGAGATGCAAAGGAGGGCAGGTGCTGCGAGTCGTAGGAATCTAGTGAGTCAGATATCGTTTCTGTGTAGGTATACCTCTCTAAATACACAACGCAGGCTCCAAGACCCACTCATGGTCGGTATTTCGTAGAACCGAAGCCCTCTTCGGCGAGCAATTCAAGTCCACGGGGTTCAATATCACCAAGGTCACCCATGAAACCTCTACCGACCGCTCCCAACGCAGAGGCGAAAGCTGCAAGAGTGCCCAGGGACACGAGTCCAATGCAGCAATCCGGTTCGAGGAAGCACTCAACCTCAAGCCAGCAAGCTGCTTTAGGTCAGCATCCGAGCCTACGACAGCTTTCGAGCTCGACCCAGCCCGCTAGCCCCGGACAGCATCCTGCTTCAAGGCAGTCTATAAGCACTGCACAAACGGCAAGCTCAGTACAATACGCTGGTTCCAGAAAGCAGTCAATCTCAGATCAAGAGCCGAAACCCGCCCAACATATAAGTCCTGTACAGCATTACAGCCCAACACAAAACGATGTCATCAGGCGACGCGTGTCATCGAAGGATTGGAACAGCTCTGTGCAAGAAGAAAGTCCAAACGTACGGAACCCTTCGAGGGATTGGTCTCAAGTTTCGACGGCATCTCCACTCATAGAGCATGCCATGTCAGCCAAGAAAGTTTCACCAGTGATGCGGATGCATAGCACAGAGCGGATAAAACTTGCTAAAACCCCAGAGCCACATATGCCAGTCAGCAATCCAGAGAGGAAGCCGCTAATACCTGAGACGGGTTCATCACGTAGACGATCACATGTTGATCATAGGCGTTCGATGAGTGTAGAGCAACCACTAACGAAAGGTGAGAAAGATCAAGAACTCGTTGAGGAAGCAAAGAACGAGTCTGGAAGGAGATTGAAGGAGGATGATAGTCCTTCTGGCACCGATTTGCCAATACAAAGTCCGACCGAACTTGATCCACCTCCGCCGACAACGAGCCCTCCCATTATAAAGCGAGTACCCTCTCGCAGGATCACCATCATGAGCACTACCTCAGAGTACTCAGGAAGATCCGACAGTCCCGTAACGCGTGAAGTTAGTCCGGAGCTGCATCGCAATTCCAAAGGCTTTGTTCCCAACCACCGCTCATACGGCTCGATATCATTCCTACCGATGCACCCGCTGTTATCACCATTACCTGATCCGTCTGATTCGTGGGCCGATGATGCCGAAAGAGAATTCGAGAAGCGTACCAGCGATCCTCCACGAGCTTCCTCGCCAGCGCAACGAGTCCCTAGTCCCCAACCCATCCCAGCGCCAGACGATAGCGAGGGCGCTGTGAACACCTCCCATCCTCTACTTCTTGCCGAAAGGCATACCAAGTTTTCCTCAAGAATCACCCCGGCCTCCTCAAGGAACGGAAGAGATCTTCCTCTCCGGCATTACCGCAGCCAAGAAGTGGTGCGCCAATCGATCTTCTCTCCGTCGGATGAAAAAGAGGTTTTCGTCCCACCCAAGCGATCTAGCTCTCTTGTCTACAGCCAAAATGATCGAGCTTTTTCCGCCCTCGCCAACTCAAGCGCCTCTCTACCATTAGCGACCACTCTATCACCACCACCTCATGCATCCTCTGCCGCTCCATCGCCCCTCAACGTCACCCAAACCCAGCGATCCTTAACCCCCCAGCCCACCAACGTCCTCAAATCTTCTAAGGCGTCGATAGTTACGGGACCGTCCTCAGAAGACTCCCTTTCCACAAGTTCTGCCCCTTCCGACGGCGCCACTCCGCCAGCTATATCCCGGAGCCGCTCACCGGGCATCTCTCACTCCAAGAGTACGCCCATCCTCCCCACCACAAAATCAGTTCTTGATCCCAGCGAGTCCGAGGATACCATCTCCGATGGCAAAATGCCACTCTCTACCACCAACAACACGCCCGTCTACCTCAATCCTATCTCCTCCGCCGCCCTCATCGACTTTCTCGCCTCGACACCACCGCCCACTCCACCAGGTCGCCGCCCCCGCTCTCCTTTCCATCAAATCATCCGTGACAATGACGGTCCTACAAAAGAACATTCCGGCTCTTTCAGCATATTCCCCTCCTCTCCAGCCCCTCCAAGCCCAGGCGGCCGCGCAATGGCCTCCCTCCTCAATCCGCGCGTTGGACCGAAGGGTGTCCCCCCGCCAATCGTAGCGGCTGCCTCGCCAGTAGAGAACAAGAAAGGATTCAAGAAGTTCTTTGGAGGGGTGGGCACGAGAAAGGCGAAGAACGGCAAGGCCCCTCGGACCGAAGGGCTTGCTTTGGTAATCCCGGAGCATGATAGATACCGGACAAAGAAAAGGTCTGGAAAGAAGGGCGAGAAGAGCGAGAGTGCGGGCGCGATTGAAGGGAAGAAGGAAGGTGAAGGAGAGGGCAGCGGGTTCATGGGGGTGGGGAGGGACGGGGTGTGGATCAGTCGGAAGAACTTCTTGAAGACATGATGTTGCAGAAGGTATATTAAGCTGACGTGAGGGTTCAAGTATCGAGTTCTACTTGGGTGCATGGGCGTTTTGGCTGGGATGATGATGTTGTTGGATACACCATGGTTAATGTTTCCAATGTGGCTCACTAGCTTTCCTTTTCCGATGATGTATCACTACTGTCTGATGTATTGACGGTCTTTCGGGGCGTGGCCTGTATACTATTTCTTAAGATTTGTTCATCGTTACCCTGGTATGATGGATATGAGAACACTTTTATCAAGTCAACCCAAGTGTTCAGCGACCGCAATGTTGTTAAAGCCTTCCGCGCGCTGAAGAATTCATAGAAAACTAGCATGCGGTTGCAAAGATTCCAAAGCTGACCACGTGCGGATGTTCTACATATGTTACGACTTAAAACCAGCTGCGGTTCGCAAGAGTTTTCTTGAGGAGGCCCATCGTTGACTTGGACGCTCTCCTAGGGTTGCCGTGTCCGACCCTGCCAAGCCAGCCTTGGCCATTTCGGGTCTGAGGATTCTACCATGGATTCAAGGGCTCAACCTCAAAAGCTGTATAGAATAGCTTCCCGAGCCATTGAGCCGTTCGTCCCGTCTCACTGACATGCAGCCAGAATTCTAGGACTATGTCTGGCAAAATGCGCGCAGTACGATCATTCCATGTCTCTCCGACGGCGCGCTTACGGCAAAGCCCTGCAGCGCTGGCAGACTGCTACTTCGGATCACATCTGGATCAGCGATGACATCCTCGACAGAGCATTGCGGCGCTTCCTCGTGCCACAGTGTTCCCGACGCCAGGGCAGCTCCGTGCCGGGCCCTCTCGAAGCTCAGAGAAGAGCTAACAAGCGGCGAATGATGGGATTGGCACTAGCAGGAGCTCGTGGTGAGGATATTGACCCGAGTCTTTTGAGGAGAATCCCTGAGCAGCAGACATGGCAATGGCAAGGTCCTACAGCTGCAGAACCTCCGAACACACCTTTTATTCAGGGTACGGATATTGGCAATTCATCACTGAACTTACAATTCTGATTGACTATTAGATCCGCCTCCTTTACCCCAATGGTTGACCCAAGGCCTCTCAGATGAACATGCTTCCAGTCCCTATGGCGAGGCCGGAACACCGTCTGCGGTAGCCCCCTCCACAGTACATGATATCTATCCAAAACTCGACACGGTTCCCGGAGTGGCCACGCAAGTGGACTCGAACAATACCGTTGTTTCCGAGATAAGGCGCAGTCAATTGGCGTTCAAAGATATGATACAAGAGGATAAGCCGATGGACATGATTATAAGTTTTCTCGAAGATCCGAAGCTTAATGTCTTCGAAGCACAGAACCTTCAGTGTCTGCTTACTGTACAATCGCGGACTACAACTACCGATCCCAAAAAGACCCAAACACTCTGCCGCTGGCTTAGTAGACAGGTTGCTCTGGGACTGCTGCCACATGATGAGGTCGTGTCGACGGTTGAGATCATCACGGGCAACAGTGAAAAAAGGCGTTTATTCTCATCATGCGAAGATTTGTCCCGGGCAGTCTTCGAAGGAACTTCACTATCTACCGTCTATCAGGGCGAAGACAGTCTCATGATACACTCCTTCAATGATTACCTTAGTTCGCTTCCCTTAGGGGCTTTATCCTGGGCCACTCAAAATCTGGGGATTGAAATGATAAAATCGTTGCGTGTTGCTAACGAAAATCCTTTGAAGATGCGTCTTAGGGTTTTCTTGCAGGTTTGGTACTCGATCAAGGAGCCTGACGTCAAGGAACAAGACGTTGTTTGCAAATCGCAGACTCGTGCCTCCAAGTTGTTGGATATGCTGCAACACATCCCACGTCATTTGTTGTTGGACTTCTTACACGAGACCCACAGGAAATTCTTCAAACGCTTGTTCGCTATGAATGGAGGAAGATCAGCAATCCTGGAGCAATGGAGTCGCTTGGAGGAACCAAGTTTCCTGAGAGAGCTACTCCCCCGGTTCGAAGCACAAATGGCGCGAGAGAAGATAGCAAATATCGCCGAATACCTCCAGCTCATGGATCATAGAGCCAAATGTAGTTTCCTGCTACGACACTGGTATGAGACAAAATTAGCCTACCACTCGAAAGCAGGCCTCTCTTTCCCCTCCGCTCTCGAAGCTCGCTTCCAGCGCTCGCTCCAAGAAAATCCCAACCGGAGCCCCTTCATCAATCTCCTTCTGAGCCTTCGGTCCCTCGACTATAACCCGCCCGCAGAAACGCAATCTCGCCTTCTTCGCCTTCTCCGCGCCCTTGACATGTCCGGCATCATCGTCGCTCTGATCGCTAGCAGCGAGATGCACCACGTCCACTTCGGCGCCCGCGTTGTCCAGGCTGAAATCTACCACCACCTCTCCATTGGCAAGCAGCGCATCGCTTACAAGATCTTTCGTTCCTACCATAAGCTCCCTATCGAGCACGTCCCTGAGCTCGCCGAGGTCATCATCTCAAGACCAAACCTCCACTCCGAAGTCGCACTGCGCTTGCGTCATTCGCGCCAAAAATGGCTTGGGTGCACGAAGGAATTCACACAGAATCGACTCACGCTTAGAGATCTCCGCACCAGCACACTCAACCGCATGGCCCTCGCCTACGCCAAAGCACCCCACCTTCGTCCCATATGGGCGTTCAGGAAGGTGTACGCTTGCTATCAAACCCTCAGAACGGAGCATCTCCCCGTCCAACCCGACATTACGAGAGCAATGACCCACGCCGGCGTTATTCGATTCTTACTAGAAGGCGAGTGGGTCAGCACGATCCGCTTCATGCAGATCCTGCGGCTGGTACGCGAAGTGGAAGGCGAGGAGGTGGCGGAGCAGCTGGATCGGTCGTTGTGGGATTGGAGGCGTGAGGTTTTGGGGAAGGGGAGGGAGAATAGAGATAGAGAGTTGGAGGAAGGGTCGAGGGTTGGTTGTTTTGTGAGATCGGCTTTTCCCAGGACTGCGGTGGGGCCGAGACGGACGAGGAGACCGTGCGCCAAATGGTGGAAGTGTGATGGTGAGTGAGTCGACCAGTATGCTCTAGATCGTCTCCAGTACAGCATGATTTGGCAACGGGACACCAGCAGCTTGAGCATACGACAGCTATGTTCGTGCAAGAGGACATTTACCGAGTATAATAGAGGGATTGCGGTGGGGCCGAGAAGGACGAGGAGACCGTGCGCTAAATGGTGGAAGTGTGATGGTGAGTGAATTTACCGCTGTGTTCTGCATCGTATCCAGTACAGTATGGTTTGGCTGCGAGGCAATAGCAGCTTGCACGTACGACAGCTATCTCCATTCCAGGGGAAATTTACCGAGTGTGATAACGGATTCGAAGAAAGAGAAAGAGAGGGAAAAGGGTGGGCATGAGGATTGCGGGCATGGAAAACCGAGAATGGAGGAGAAGGAGAAGCGACTGGGTCTTGAGGTTCGGAAGACGATGTACAAGAAGAGTCAAGATAATGATGAGGAGAAATAACGAGATTGTGCTCCGGAGAGCAAGAGGCAGGATTATTGCACCGACGACGGCTGTTCTACAGAGAGATGGCGAGACGTAGGGAAAGAGGGCGATGTGTGTGAGGCGGTAGAAAGGCGAGGGGAACAAGCAACGCGACAGAACATGAGTATACTATAGTATGGGATCGGAGGCGAACCCTGTACTGTACTACTACATGTACAACCAGGAATACGTTTGTAGGTCACACAGGATATAGAGCAAGTCTCGACAGATACTAGGGGTCTTGCAGGTACGTAAGATCCAATGGAGCATTTCGAGCTGTCTCCAGAGCAAGATTCTGGCTGGGGAAATCGACGAGAGGATTTATGATACTCAACCAGCAGGGCACAGCTGCATCTTCAAATTGCTCGCGCTTTTACGAACACAAACCCCTGCCTGCTCCAACGAAAGCCCCTCTACCACAGCAGTATCTCTGCCCACCCAAAAACGCCCCCCCCAAGCCACCCCCCCCCTCCAACGCCATCACACCACCACCTAGAACCCTCTTCCCCAAACCCCCCGCTCCCAATCCCAATCCCGCGCCCCAGCCCCCTCAATGCACAATCCTATACCCCCCACCCCCAACCTCCAACCTCCCCTCCTCAACCTTCCCCCCCAAAAACTCCCTCATCTCCTCATTCCCAAACGGAAACCCCCCAGGCACCACCATCTTCAGCATCATCACAATCCTTTCCAAGCGCATCGCCCCCTGGTTCGTCAGCATGCCCACCACAAACTGCCAGAACACCTCCATGCGCTCGCTCTGCATCTCCTCCTCGCTACGCACCGCCGCCACGCTGCTTACGGCCTCGGACGCCGCGGCCGCCTGGGCGGTGACGCTGGCGGCGGATGTGGGCGCCAGGGTTTCGGAGGTGAGGGTCTCGAGCACGCGGTAGGTGTCGGGGGTGGGGCCCTGCTGTGCGAGGACGAGTTTGGAGACCCAGAAGGTGAGGGCGTTGCGGACGAGGAGTTCGGACATGGCGAGCCGGGTTATTAGTTCTGGGACGGTTTTCGTGGTGGGTGCGGGGGAGTTGGTGGGGGAGGAGAAGGCGTAGATTACGGTGGCGTGCCAGGGGGGCACTTCTTCGCGGACGACGCGGTCGGCGAGGTCGAGATGCACGGTGACTTGGCCGAGGGAGGGCAGCCAGGTGAGTTTGCGGCTGGGCTTGAGGGCGGAGAAGGTTGTGGCGTAGTGGGTTTGGAGGGCGGAGATGGGGGCTGGGAGGGCGAAGGACTCGGTGTGGAGGGAGGGCCAGAAGAGGTGGGAGAGGATCTTGGAGGTTAGGATTTGGGGTGGGGAGCTGGAGGAGGGGGAGGGGGTGGGGGGCCGCTGATCGTTGCGGATGGCGAGTTCGAGGCGGCGGGAGTCGAGGATGTCGCGGAGCATGACTTCGCAGGCTTGGAGGGCGGCCTCGCCGAAGCGGATTTTGAGGAGCTCCATGACGCGGATCTCTTTGTCGAAGTGGTGCTCCCGGCGGAGGAGGCGCTCACCGAGGGTTTTTTGGAACTCTTTGATGAAGGTGTCTTTGCTGTCGAAGAGGCTGATGAGAGCGCCGATTACGTCGCTGTGTTTTGAGCGTTTGTACTCTGGGCAGGGTCAGCAGAATTGATTTGAATATGACGTGGCCCTGGCTTACCTGGAGGTGCATCAACGGGGTCTGGGAGCCAATTCATGTCATCCCAGTCCAGGTCTCCGTCGTCTGCTCCTTTTGCTTCTTCGACCGGAAGACCACCGGTTCTGTCGAGCTCTATTGCGAGCTCGGTCAAGGCTTCAGGTCCAGGCGACTCATCTCCGGGATCTGCGAGCAGCCCTCCTACGACGATGTGGACGGTGTCATCTCGCTCGCGAAGGTAGCGGCGTATAGGACGAGCTACTCGGTCTAGCAGAACGCCTTTAGGGTCCAAGAAGGTGAAAGCACGGATGATAGATATGTAGACTTGGAGAATCTGAGTCGTGGAAGCTCCTGGTTGGAGTAAGCGATGCGAGACGACCTCTGAGAACTCCTGGGTCACGTGCAGCCTCGCGTTCGGGTTACTGATATAAGACTTGAGGTCTTCCATGGCACCACGGCTTCCATTGTCCCAATCTACAATGACGTTGAAAAGCTCACTGACTCGTAGAGCGCCCAACTGCCCAATACCCATCTCTTGCCATCTTTGAACATCGGCATGAGTAATCTTTGTAATGCTCGATGGTTCATCACGTGCACTTTCGTCAAGAGAGGCAAGCACTTCAACGACGAAACGTGCGAAACGGTTTTCGATCCAGCCTTGTAGCTCTTCTGGTACCGTTGATGGCGAGCTCCATCTCCCGGCATAATGGCTCTCGACGTGCTTCGTCAGACCTTCGTTCATTACTTCTGCGAACAAGCGCTGGGCTCTACCACCAGCGAGACCAACGTGGGAGAGACTTCTCATAACCTTCACCGTCAATTGACGCGCCTTAGTTACCTGAGAGGCTTCATGCGGTTGGTCTTCTGTCCCAATGTTCAGGACGGTAAAAGCCTGGTCTTTGAGAAAGCGGCGAAGATGCAGACTAAAGGCATCTTGAGGAATTGAATGAGCGAACAAACCATGGAGAGTCGCTCTCGCTTGTGCTAATTCCCTACTGCCGTTTTTGGGCAGGAAACCCACAATGTGGTGTTTCAAAGGATGTATATAGACTGTCTGTACGATCTGCAAAGTCTGAAAGACCTCGAACAGGGCATTCGTATTACCTTGGTCATTCAAGCGCTACTATTGATCAGACGAGCCATGTATGTCTCAGGTTCAACGATTACCTTGATCAAGCCCGGCAATACGTGATCCACATAGTGCCGACTCCCAACCTCCTCATAGTACCATTGCAACAGGTTATCTTTAGTAGAGTATCGTCGGAGCTGCCGCCCACGAGAGTCCCCTGAAAGCAGATAGGCTGTAGCATTTGCAGTCTCCACATCGAAAGGCTTGATCCACTTTGCCTTCAACGTCCCCTCATCTTGAGAGGCATGGGCCGCAGTGATCGGCTCATTGGGTAAAGAAAGATATGTCGTCGCAGTATGCCATGCCCGGTCCCATCTGATCTGCTCGGCTGCACCGCTTTCTGCTCCGACATCCAAGGTAATTGGGCCCCCGAAAGATTCGCCAAAGTCAGTCGAGCCAAGCACGGGCGTTGCTGTTGGGGTAGGAATAACTACATCTGCGGAAGGGGGAAAGACTGCGGCAAATATCGCCTCTTGACAAGCCATATCCGATCATGGTTTGGGGACTGAAAAGCTTCGAAGCCCGGCGCAGGACTGAAGAGGGCCATCGCGTCGAATCGAGCGCGCAGTAAACTCTACATCACGTGATCTGTGCGGGTACAAATCGTGAAACATGTTGGAATCATAATTGCTTTGGCTAACCACAACACTTTTGGAGACGGTTAGCCGATATAAGAGTTCTAGCGATCTTTGTCTAGCTCTATCAGAATCAAGGGTATCATCAACAGTATTTCACAGCCCCACCAGCACCCCATATCAAGGTTCTTAGCCATTCCCCCCTACCATACTCGAGTACGCCTGTCCGTGGATTTCCCCAATCAGGAGCTATTTCTATCGATCCATCCTAATAGGTCGGTGACATAGGTTGCCATGGGCTTGTTGTGTGCCAGAACAAACATGAGCTTTTGCCGTAAGGGCTCAAAGAGCGTTCCTATCCAGTCTTCTACGCCATCACTCTTCTCATACTCAATGCTGTCATTCTGTCCAAGTATAGCAGCAGCTTTTGGTATATGACGTGCCATGTTTCTGAGTATAAGCACACTGGTCAATGGTAACCCTGCGGCATCGGCTCGCTCGTCAAGTGCGGTACTATGCCATGATCGTTGGCTTACGGCTTCCTTTCTGCCCTCCCCGCTTGACCTCAACAAGTCTAGAGCTGGCATTGTGGTTTGCGTTGCTATAGTCCGATTGTGCTTCTCTCGGAACGCGGCTTTCGCTGGCGCGTCAGGCAGGTGGGTCTTGACGTGCACCGCAACTTGAACTGCTGTTGGGTTTTCCTTTTGCAGGCGTGTGAAGTGGCGGCATCCTGTCCAATAGCAGTCGAGTTGTGCTTGCAGCGTTTGGCCAGCGGAAAGCTCCCAACCACCTTCCGGGTTTTGGGGAATGTTAAGGTGCTTCGTAGCGATATGGTTGAATAGATCCTGCGGTTCTAGAAGGAATTCACCACATCGCTTATGGCTTTGAAGTGTCCACAAGCAGCGGCGATATGGCTTTCCCTTGAGGTTCGTAGGAGTGTGGCGTGGTCGAATTCCTTTTATGATGAATTTACTGTTCGTCTCAGAGACCACACGAACCTGTGCGTTGGCGGTTGTGAAGACTTGGCTAACATTCTTAATGAAATCCGCCGCAGGCAGGAGCTGGTTCGAAAGAGTGCTGTAATGGGAGAAACGGGCTTGGTAAGCCTGCCATAAGGCGATCTGCGTTATCTCACTCTCTGAATCCTCTTCGAAAACAGCCTTCAGCCATTGAGTAGATCGCTCAGGTTCATCTAATTTGAGAAACTCTTCGAGAAGATCCCTAGGGACATTTGGGATTTCTTGCGCAGATGCAGACGCAACGGGTCCATGAACACTGTGCTTTGAGAACGTATCTACTGCGTGATACTGTAGAAGTCGGACAAGCTGCACAATAAAGGCAGGCGTGGACAGATGGCTGGCATTGGCGAGCAATATAGCCACATTTTCGGGGCCTGCAGTGAAAAGGTAGAGAAAATCTAGAGATGCGTTGAGGAGCTCCTCGTCTTCGAGTAGAATCCAGTCGATAATATTCCGTAAGACGGGGATAGGCACTCCTTTCAGACGATTAGGCTCCTCAAGGTTCATTGAGATGCGGCTGATCGCTCGTAGTGCCGTAAGTACGGCACCTCGATCAGAACCATCAGCGACTTGGTTGAGCAGCGATCGGTACAGTGGATCCTCCGATTCCATCGACCAGAACCGAGTGACCTGTTCTGCGATGTCCAAGGCATAATGCTTCAACTCGGTAACCCTTGGGTCCCGTGGCAGGTTTAGAGCTATGGATAAAAAATCACGGAGCTGTGGTAAGTCCGCTAGATAGGATGCGTTCTCCTCCAGTAATGCCAGATTTCGGATAGTCAAGCCGGCTTCATGGATTTTGGTAAGCCTGTGACCGTCGGATTCGGTCTCTATCTCGTCAGGATGGTCCAGGCGTTTCAGACATTGGATACGTTGAAGTATGTCCGGAGTTCCGTTGATCCCATCCAGAATGTTGATCTCATGAGACCGTTCCATATAGTCGATCTCCCATTTGACATCATAGAAGATTGAGCTTGCATCCAGAGCATACTCGATGAGTGCTTCGGCTAAATTGGGAAAAGCTTCAAATTTGTACTTGTCACCACGCTCATGCGATATTTTGACAAGGTGATGTAAGGCATAGTCTTGTTCCTCAGGTATATTACTCCGTAAGCCTTGCAATGTTCGAACGTAGATATTAGGACCATCAAACCCTTCTATGAGAAGTAAGTCGAAGCAATAGCTATCAGACGTGGTACACTTACGGCCTGGTTTCATCATGCCTTTCGTGCTTGGGTGTGGTGCCCTGCCCAAGGCAACCAGCCTCGCATCACGCAATTGTCTCTGGCGCTCTTTGAAGAGATTAGGATTATTGCCAGGTGTTGTGATGGGCCGTAAAGTTAGAGGATTTGGCGGTCGCGGTTCGTAATTTGCGATACCAAGGGGCAGGCTTCCGGCATTGGTCGAGGAGGAGTAATTGTAACCTTGATTGGGGGCAGAGGATGGCTGTGGAGAGTGGAGGTGACCCTGGGCATTGCGCGTGTTTCTTGATGATGAAAGATCTGGCTGGAATAAGACCCTCTGAGGGGGAGCTTGGCGAAGGCCTTGGTCGCAATCTATCAGTCAAGACGTTCAACGTTCAGATACAATGAACGGTCGATTACACTGACCTCTTGTTGTGCGTCCACCCCCACTGCCGGGCTCATCGACATCCATTTTTTCGTCTTTTGGCGTCCTCGACCCGTCCACGGAGCCTTCGCTATCTTGGCCATAACCAAAACTCTCCCGCGAACTAGGTGCCCTAAATTTTTCGATGGTACGCTTTAATAGGTCACCACCCTTCGCAGTCAGATCTTCAAGTATTTGCTTCGGAGGCGGCTCTTGTTGGTATATTGTCTTTATCTCATAGGCGCTATGGCTATGTCAGCAGATTCACCACCATGGGATAGGATAGACCCACGCCAGATTCTTGTAATAGACTGTCTTCAAGGCGAAAGCGTAAGCGGCAGCGTTGGCCGACCCAAGATTGAACTCTTGCCCGACTTTTCGCCAAGCGAGCTTCTCAGCACTGATAGCATCGTAACCGCCTCTCGATGTAACGACATTGAAGAACTTGTACAGGTCGATATTTTTGCCGTTAACTCGGGCCTGAAGGTCAAGCGAAGTCCTGGCAACAATGAATGTGCGCCTATGCGTGTGGGTTGGGGCGTGACTGCCTTACCCTCTTTCAGCATGGAAAGCTGCTAGATTGCCGATAAACTTATCGTAGCCCGCAGCATGCTCTTCGGATTCCTCTCCATTCACCCCGGGACTAGCCATGCTTGCTGAATACAGTTCCTATCTGGCTTGTTGTCCGGAACCCCATCGACAGTCCAGAAACCTCCTGACTGGTGTGTGGCTTTGTTTGCGGACTTCGGTGGAAGATTATTGAGATCGGCTCACCGCAATCATCAATGGAGATTATGGACTCGCGACGCGATTGTACTGAACGGGCTAGAGTTCCGGCGTTTGCTGCGTCAAAGCGGCTATCTAGCATCACGTGACCGTTCTCTTATCTTACCTCTACCTGGTCCATTTCCTACAATAGTTTACGTCGCGAAACAGATGAGTCCCAGAAAGCTGTAGGTGTATGAATATAGCGTACGACCCATTGATGTTTGCCAAATCTCCTAGCACATCCTTCGTTCTCGTCCCTATCCATTTGGTGTCACCAGTGACTCTCAAATATAGATATGGCTCCTTCATCACTTAGGTCTCAATCAACGCTCGTCTCCGGTCCAGTGTCTTTGACATTATTCAAGCTCTCCTTCTGTACAACTGCTAGTCTAAGATCCAATCTACTATGGACACACCTACCGAATAGGGATGATCTCTTTGCCGTGTTTGATTCAGTATTTCACAAAGATCTAGAAGGCTCAGTCGCTGAGAAGAAGGTTCTCAAACTCATTCGAGGTGGCGACCTTCTAGTATGTTCATAATCGTAATCACTTCATCGACGGCCCGAAATATTCTATGACCTCGAGACTGCGATAATTGATATTGACCATTCTTCGTTTAGGAAACCATTGAGCTTGATAGCCTAGTTCTCCAGGCACGCCTTGACGAAGAGCGGACCAGATCGCAACATCTCCAAGACGTCGATCGCCACGTAATCATCATGGTCAAGAAACCCTTGCTCGCGATTCGTTACCAACTACCAACAGGCCAGGTAAACTTGTCGCGAACCCGAGGCTTATGTCTACTAAATCTATGTGCATAGATCAGAAGACTCCAGATGAACTTTCGACCCGAGTCTGGCTTCGACTCGGCTTACCTCGCTGTACAAGCGCTAGGCCTTCCGATCCGCGACAGATCCCAGCAACCAATCAATCCTTTGTCGACCACTACGAATCTACCACCGCCACCTCAGACATCCATTTTGCAACCACCAAGATCAATTGGTCTGTTGCCGAGTTTAGAGTTCAATTTCCGACCCATGACCTCGCACGGTTATGAACATCGCCCTTCCAGCTCTGCTCCAGAGACGCCGTCTGAGCGTCCCTCTACGGCTCCTATGACGTTCAGTCAGATGTTACCTCCACCTCGAGAGTTACCATTTTTTCCAACTCTCCCCAAACCACAGAATACTGGAGCGGTTCCAGCAGCTCTGACCGCCAGCCAGCCTACGTCATCGCAAAGCCAATCTTCTTCCATAACTAAGCCGAAGAAGAAGGGTCGTGCAAAGACAGCTCAAGTAGCTGCTCCCGAGTCTCAGACAGATTCAAGGCACCCAGCTCTTGTAATCGGAAGTCGGTCCTCCACCACGGAGCCAAAGAAAAGGAAGAGCCGTGCACAGCCGGCAAAGAAAAAACCCTCACCTGGTTTGACAACAACTGCGATAGAAAAGAGTACTCAGACTCTGGAGCCTTCCTCAGTGGTTGCGCCCCATCGTCGTGCAGACACGACGAACCCCGAACGCCAGTCTGAAAACACTCAGTTGAGCCAGGAAAGGCAAACTGAAGGCCAACGAAGCGGTACAAGCCAGCAAACCCAGCAAAATTTACCCACGACAGCTGCTGCTGTTGCTATCAAACCACCTGTAAGCACGAGGAATGACGTCAAGCAGCAAGCTCACCCCCCGCTTGTCCTCCATGTAGGGACAAAAGGTATGGCGGCAATCTCGGCAAAGGAGAGCAAGGCATGCCTTGATCTATCAAACTCCAGTCCGGCCGAAGCCAGTGATGCGACTCCAAGATGCCTCTCATCAACGGGAGAGATCTCGCCGGAAGATTACATGAGTCGCCTCGATGACTGGGTCCGGAGATATCAGGACTTGCCTGCACCAAAGCCTCGTTCATCGCCAGTTAGCGATCTTACAACTTACGCTGCTCAATCGGAAGAGGATCGACTCGCTGTAGTCGACGATATGATCTGCGAGTACCTTGAAGATGAGAACTTCATCAAGCTTGTAGAAGACGTGGAAAAATCATGGAGAAGAATTGGCTTGGGCTTCTGATTCCGCAGGCTTGAGATTTCAAAAACCGTGTTCGCACAGAACAAGAATATAATTCTATTGCGTCATTGGCTTTGCACAACGGTCCTAGCACTTATTGAAGCTGCATATGGCTGGGGAAAATAATTGTAAGTCTTGCTTTTCCAGCAGACCTGTTAACGGACAAAGTCGGGCTACGATAACGCTTGGCTTGGTGTTGAAGTGCAAGCGGTAGCTTTCAGTAATTTGGTGTTGCCATGGATGGCAGAACCCAACACACCAAGCCGTTATGATGTTCCAGATTCACCGTCCCGAGGGAAAAGACGTTATAAGATAAAAAGGTCTTTCGCCTGATTCTCTATAAGGTACCCAGGGATAATTTCGCAATACCCAACTCAGGGCTGTTTCAGGGTTCGTAAGTGGAGTTGCGATCTCCAGTTCCTCAGAATCGTCAGTTCAGTCCTCTTCAAATTCACAAATTTGCAGATTTTCTTTGCCATTTTGTATAAGAGTACATATCTTCCTCCTTGCAATGCCTGTCTCAACCAGCACCCGCGCAGACCTCACGTCTCGCACAATTCCCCTAATGTCTCTTTCTGATGGCTCCCCATCTTCAATGACCGGTCCCCCAGCTCCAATGCCGCACTACCTTTCCGCCGATGGCCGAGCTGTCAAGAGATTCGCAATCGAAGGCAACGCTATCAGTACGTCGAGCGTTTGAGGGTACACATACCTGTTTCTCACCGTACATAACCGCACCCGCTGACTCGACGGCATCAATCCTCAGTGACTGGCGGCGCTGGAACTCTTGCCTTGATCAATGCACGTGCACTGCTCGAACACGGCCTCTCGGGTCTTGCCCTCTTCGATCTCGATCCATCGCACGCAACCGCAGAGATCTTTGCTCTGCGAACGGATTTCCCACATGCAACGATATTGACGGAGAGTGTCAATGTAACTGATGCGGCGCAAGTCCAGATGGCGGTGGATCGAGCCGCCCAGGAGCTTGGGAGTGTAGATATCCTGATATGCTTCGCGGGCGTCGTGGGCTGCCAGCATGCGGTTGAGATGACGCCTGACGAGTGGAAACGAACGCTCGACGTCAATACTACAGGGGCTTTCTTCTGTGCGCAAGCGGTTGCGAGGTATGTCCTAGAGTCTGCCGGGAAATGCTATATTGATCGGCTGCCCCATGATCTCACCGTCTCATAATTACACGAATTCACGCTTTCACAACTCCACGTCCCACCCAGCCGCCTCTCCCCCCTCCCGGAATTCTACTCACGTCTCCCCATCTCAGACTGCAGATCTCCCTCCACCTCCCCCTCTCCATCCTCCTCATCGCCTCCATCTCCGCCCACCGCACCAACTACCCCCAGCCCCAAGCCGCCTACAACGCCTCCAAAGCCGCGCTCATAAGTCTCAAGACCTCCCTGGCCGCCGAATGGGCCGTCCACGGCATCCGCGTCAACACCATCTCACCGGGATACATGGACACGGTACTCAACGAAGGGGAAGGCCTGGAGGTGGCGCGGCGGACGTGGTGTGAGCGGAATCCGATGGGGAGGATGGGTGTGCCGGAGGAGTTAACGGGGCCGGTGGTGTTGCTGTGCTCGCAGGCGGGGAGTTATATCAATGGTGCGGATTTGGTGGTTGATGGGGGGCAGTGCTGTTTTTGAGGAAAGCGGGATTTTTGAGAGAGGTGACTTGGATGCGGAACGAAGTATATGATGGAAGGGAGGGAAATAAGGAGAGGCCACCGTACCAGTACATAGGAAGATATAAAGGTTGGAAGAAACCCTATGTACGCTCAACGCCACACCTCCTGCTAGACACCCATAGGATACGCCGCCGCTACCATCTTTCATTGACCATTCATCATCCAGACGCCGTACCGTTGCACCGGGTCCTACTCCCAATCAGGCTCTTCATCACTCGCCTCTCCATCCCCCTTCTTCTTCTCGTCCTTCGGAGTTCCAGGAGCTAGACTCGTCGCCCCGCTGACAAGGTCATAGCTCGCATCGCTATCAGGCTGCGAATGCAGGTCCTGTGAGCGGCGGGGCTGCCCATCGCTTGGCTTGAGTGCCGACGAGGGTTCTGTGGATATGGTTTCTGGGGCTTGGATAGTCGTGGATGAAGAGTTCGAGGGCGCGGTGGTCGATTTTGAGGCCTTGGGTGTTTCGGCAGGGTGCGGTGTGGAGGATTGGGATTCGCTGTCGGAGTCGTCGTCCCAGCCGATGTTCTCTGCTGGGGAGAGAGCGGCGCCTGCGGTTTTGGGCGTTAGTAAGTGGAAGAGTCGGTAGGTGTAGGTGCGATGTACCTTTCAGGAGTTCACGCCTTCGTTCCTCTTCAGTCTCGATGACCATGCGCAGGAAGTAGTACCGTGTCCAGAATGGTGCGTATTCAACCTTTTCGGGTACTAGTTTCTCCATTGATTTACGAAGCTCTTCGTACTTCTCCAGGTCTGCCGCTATGGCGTCGGTCTTTTTCTCCACGGAAAACTCATTCTTCCACTTCTCAAACTCCGGACTTACTGGATCCTTGATGAAGCTCTCTGGAGCCGAATGGATAGCATGCAATCGAGCATCGAAGCGTGTCGAGTGGATCACACGTTTGCCGTCTTGGTCTTTGCTTTCGAAAAGGACATTGTTTGATCCGTGACTGTCTTCACTAGGCGCTGCAACCGTAACGGCGTCTCGCAAGAAGTTCCTAATGTTGGTCCCAAACTTGAGGAGAGCTTCATCTGCGGCATCCTCGGCTTTCCGCACGTCTTTCAGGCGTTTCGTAGCTTCTGATCTGAACCTCGAGATAAGGCCTTCTGACTCCCTCAGAGCTTCACTCTCTGTTCGTTCTTTGCTACTTGAGGCTGCAGTTTGTGCGTCGCCAAATGTCGTCGCAGCTGTGGGAGTTACTGGTGGGCTGAGACCGGTCGACATCGAGCGTGCTCTACTCGCCAGCGTGGTCTTGAGATCCGTGAAGCCTTTCACGGCCTCCTCGCCCACAGCAGTCGCTTCCTTCTGTGCTTCTTTGGACCAAGTCTCGCTCTGTTTCTTGACATCGCTGAAGAAACCACCAAGTTTAGCGCCCCAAGGGCTTGCGGTGAACGACTTGTATGCTTCTTGGAACTCGGCGTTGAGGTTGGTGGGCTTCTGCTTCTCCCCTTCTTGTTTGGCAACCTCTTCAGGGGAGAGAACTTCCTCCTGAATATGGTCGTAAGCGACGTCCATGGCGCTGTCACCTGATACGAGGCCTCATAAGTGTGACGGCGGTAGAAATATGTTGACAACTTCAAGGAGCTGATTTGGCGATGGTCTTGCCAGGCATGATGCCGCAAACAGACCCCTGCTCGCTAGCGCCAAGCCCCGCACTCACATGAAGACTGTCATTGCAAATTTCACCAAGCGCACCATGTCTCTGGATAACCCGCCATGAACCGACTCGAAGCAGCTCCAAAAGAGGCTGCCAGCGAAGAGAGCCCACTACTCGCCAATGGCAAGGACCGAGATGACAATGGCACCATCGAGCGCCAGGCGCCTTCAGAGGGCGACGCCGTCACGGAGAATGAGGTGCCCGTCGCCGACGAGCCCAGCACAAGACGTTTGGTGGTCATAATGTCCAGTGTTTGGCTGGGATGTTTCCTTGCTGCCCTGGATCAAACCATAATTGCAACGCTCTCTGCCCCCATTTCTGCATCCTTCAACTCACTTTCGCTGCTCTCGTGGTTGGCATCCGCCTACCTGATAGCGAATGCCGCTCTGCAACCTTTGAGTGGCCGCCTGACTGACATATTGTCGAGGAAAACAGGGTTGCTATTCTCGAATATCTTCTTCTGCGCCGGTAACTTAATCTGTGGACTTGCAACTCGGGAGTGGGTTATGATCCTTGGGCGCGTAATAGCTGGGATGGGAGGAGGGGGGTTGACCGCCATCTCGACTTTTGTGGGATCAGACCTGGTGCCACTGAGGAAGAGGGGGGTATTGCAAGGTATCGGGAATATTTGCTATGGCGTTGGTGCTGGGCTTGGAGGTGTCTTTGGAGGTTGGATCAACGACACCTGGGGCTGGAGAAACGCTTTCTTGATCCAGGTCCCATTCACCGTGGTCTCAGGCATACTGGTCTTCTTCGTGGTCGATATACCAATCAAAACGACTAACGAGTCTGCATGGGAACGTATCGACGTACTTGGCGCCGTTACTTTGATAGTAACCCTCGTTCTCCTTCTTCAAGGTCTGAATTCTGGTGGCAATGTAGTTCCTTGGACGCATCCTCTCGTGCTCGTCACCCTTCCATTATCACTTGTGTCTTTAATCATATTTATATATGTCGAGAACACTTACGCGAGGGAGCCGATAATCCCCGTCAAACTCCTCCTCGATCGCACTGTTCTTTCCGCATGTCTTACGAATTGGTTCACGACCATGTCCATCTTCGGCATTATCTTTTATGGTCCCATCTACTTCCAGGTCCAAGGCCTCTCCGCTACTCAAGCCGGTGAACGATTGATACCACTATCACTTGGTATGGCTGTTGGTTCCATATCAACAGGACTTATCATGCGCGGGACAGGGCGTTATTACTTCTTATCAATTATTGTTATCGTGGTCATGGTCATCTCCTTAGCAATCGTTTCGACTTTCCATCTGGATACCCCAACCTGGGAGCCTTTCGTGGTCTTTGCTTTTGCGGGCTTTGGCTACAGTGGCATGCTTACTGTGACTCTTCTGGCGTTGATCAGTGCAGTTGCACATGAGCATCAAGCGGTGGTCACGTCTGCTTCCTACGCTTTTCGAAGTACGGGAAGTGCGATTGGCATCACAGTCGCGTCTGCAGTCTTTCAGAACATCATCAAGATAGAGCTTTGGGACAAATTCGGTGGTCGAAAGGGAGCTGCTGAGGTTATCAGCAAGCTGAGAGACAATCTAGACGAGATCAAAAGTCTGCCACCGGAGTGGAAGGCTGGAGTCATGGAGGTATACATGGATGCATTGAGAGGCGTCTTCTTGACTACACTAGGCATTGCCGTTCTAGGATTCTTGGTCAGTCTGGCTATGAAGGAACACACATTGCATAATAATCTGGCCAGGGAAATAGAGCGAAGGAAGTAGGAAGGTGACACACATCGAACACGCTTGCGATACCACCAGCACATGGTACATGAGATGATGAAGATGTTGGGTGGTTGTAATCATATACGCTAAGAAGCATTGTTGCATGCTTCTAGCTTCCGTTGAGAAAGCCAAGTCGTGGACGGGACAAGGCATTGGAGAACGCCAAAGCAGAATTACGCAAAGTGCTAGATGATGGGAAGGTTGGTACTGTGAAGGAGCTTAAAACGGAACTCGAAGCAACGCTTTACCGCATTACCGTTGGGCACTCGGAGGGCGCGGAAGCGAACGTTCGGGAGACCGATACCAATTTCCTTACGATTAATTTTGATAAGGCGCTGGGGAAAGAGCCTCAGGTAAGGAAGCGGCTGCTGAGGTATCAGATGAATCCGAGGCCGGATTGGGGGCTGAGATATAGTAATGGAAACACGGTTTGCCGTTTTGGCTGTGAAGCTACACTGGTTAAATCCTCCAACGTCATGTCGTCAAACCATCGAAGCATCAAACCATCAATTCAGCAATCTTCTCTTGTCCTAGTCTTAAGCCATATTTGCATCAACACATCCCACACTTTCTTTGACCAACATCGTTACTATCTTCAGACACTCATATAGACTACTTGCCTAAAGCACCAAAGCAATCACTAGAGCTCTCCTGCAACAGCAAATTTCCAAGATGCATAGGCCATACCGTCATCTCGACAAAATCACCAGAGCACACCAAACTGCCAGACAAGCACGAAGACCTGCAGCAAAGGATAAGAAGACCGGCTTGCTCGAACTACGTGAGTGTTCATGGGTCTCTCTTGCTTTGTCGTTCATGCAGCGAGTAATGCATAATGTCCAGAAAATTTCTTTACTCTTCAGCCATATCGTGCGGGCTGTTCTCTCCTGAGCGACGAATGCTGACCCTCATGTTTTCAATAGCGATGGAAGTACGCCTGATCATTTACAGGCAACTCTGCACCCCAATCCATCATGAATGGCTCGACGGCGAAGGCGAAGACCTCCCGGGATCTTGCATTTCATTTGACTTCCCGCCAGCTGTTCTCCTTGTCAACAAGCGAATCAACGCTGAAGCCAAAGTGGTCTTCTACGGCGAAAATACCTTCGTCACACACATCGAGACAATGGATGTAGACCAGGACTACGATACCGTGGAAGCCGATACGGTTCGCCGGCGCATCATGCTTGGTCATGTTAAAAAGGCGCATATCCATCTTAAGCTGTCGGGACAACTGATCGCAGAATGGCGCTGGGCTGGAAGCATGGCAGACTACCTTGACTACATCCGCAGAAGCATGACGACCGTTGTGCGGGACTTTATTGCTGCACCGGCTTTGAGATTGGTCGTCATATCTTTCGAAGACGCGATCAACGATGACCCTTGGATTCCCGACTTGAACTATACCGCTGAGACCCTCGATCCGAGAGAACTAGAAGAAGCGAGGTACTCTGCTTTGGAGATCCTCGGGTCATTGGAGTATCTACCAGTGCGAATTTCGCTAGAGCTTGGAAAGGTGTCGGTGGACACTGCTGATGGGTATGAAAACATCCCGGAGGAGAGATTTGCGAGCACCTTCGGCGAAATCATAGCTTCCAGAGCAGCTGAGAAGGTGGCGCCCCAGAACTTAGCGTCAATGGTAGTGATTTAATGCGGTGCAAGGTGTTTGGGAATGGAAATTGAATGATTGGGGCACTACAAGCCCAAAAGCTTTACCAGTACACACAAAACAACGTAATGGTGAATTAGCTGGCTGACTGACCGGGTACTAGCCTACGTTTCCTCTTGAAACTTTGCCCCTATTGATTTTCTGGGCTCCGTCTATATACTGCTGGTGGAGATCGCTTTTGTCCTTGCACTTGAGCTTCTCGACAAGTATATGTCACAAGTTCCGGCGTCATAAGCAGGCATCCCCCCGAGCCCCCTATCTTTCCCAGATAAAGATGCTTAGGGCTGCTGGCAGTGGAACTCAGGGTTATAGGTCATGATTTTCTTATCGATAAGCGTACCTTACCCTCGGTACGGAGTAGTCTCATCATCCTCACTTCCCCATGCCTGCCTCATCCACGCGAGTCTAGTGTAGATAACATCAGGCGACACTGTGCCCACGGACATATTTGGCAATCACTCTCAGGATGCAGGGGTTTAGTACGTACTCTGAATGCCGCCATGACCTTGCTGACAGCATATAGATATGGGACGTTATGTCCCCCCGGAACATGAAGGCACCACCTCTGCCAACAAATTAGCTAGCAAGTGCGTCTACTCCTATGCAGCATGAAATCTACACCTTCATGAGCTTACCCATCTCATACTCAGGCACGCGCTCGGCGCCCGCGCTCGTAAATCCGCTCAAGGCATTCTCACCGTCCGCTTCGAGGTGCCCTTTGCCATATGGTGTTCCACATGTCCAAAACCCACCATCATCGGCCAAGGCGTCCGCTTCAATGCCGAGAAGAAAAAAGTCGGCAACTACCATTCCACACCCATCTTTAACTTCCGCATGAAACATAATGTTTGTGGTGGGCCTATAGAGATCAGGACCGATCCGAAGAATACGGCGTATGTTGTTACGGAGGGAGCTAAGAAGAGGGATATTGGCGAGGATAGGCCACCAGAAGACGGGGAGATCGTGCTGCGAACGGCTGAGGAGAAGCAGCGGCTGCAGAATGATGCGTTCGCGGCGTTGGAGGGTAAGGTCGAGGATAAGAAGCAGCAAAGTACGGATCGTTCTCGCATTGAAGAGCTACAGCGAGCGAAAGAGAAGGACTGGGATGATCCGTATGCAGCAAGTAAGAAGATACGAAGAGCATTCAGGGCCGATAGGAAGCTGCGACAGGGTAAGGAGAAGATCACCGAATCCTTGAAGGACAGGATGAGCCTTGGTATGGATCTCTTAAATGAGACAGAAGAGGACAGAAGAAGAGCTGGCTTTGTGGACTTTGGAACCGTTGACTATGATACCGCGGTTATGCAGGCCAAGAACAAGCCCCTGTTTGGGCCATCGCCAAAGAGAAAGGAGACACCAATGAAGCACCAGACCACAAAGGCCGAACTGAGCGCTGCGCAAATAAGGGAAACGCTTCAGAAGGAGCTAGGGAACAACACCAGAGCCGTTTTAGATCCTTTCCTGAGCAACGGCAAACCGCTGGCGATCTATGCAACCAACAAGCCATTAATCAAGCGAAGCGGCCGTTCCATTGAAGCGTCCAATTCCATCATCGATCCGAAACTGGATCTCGTTACTGCAGCTGCATCATTGGTTGACTACGACTCCGATTGAGGACTATGCTGAAGCGATGTTCGGGTTCTGTAGCCCTGTAAGGCGTCAAGGCGGAAGATACCCCTGAGAGCATGCCATTTTCACCACGAACGAGGCTGCCTTGTCATGTCGACTCAGAGGAAAGGTGCAAAATGACTTGCTAGTCATCTCAGGATTGCTCAATCAAGGTAAATGCTATCAATGCGCGTTCTCCTTACCTCTTGTCTCGCTCCACTCAACATCTCCTTTTGCCTTCCTCAATTCATCTGCTGACCTGATTGGAAAACGTTCGCAGCAAGATTTCTGGCAGAAGGGGATCGAAGACACAGCCTGTACTCCACCCTAGGACGGAGAGAAAAAAACAACCCGCCTGGCGACAAGGAGCACGCTTCGTTAGTCATGGGTAATGTCGGCTGTTGCGAGTGCCACATAGCAACCTCTAAATCAGCGATCTATTTTCTGATCGGAAGAGGGAGGTGAAACAGCAGCGACGTCAGTCTTATTCGTGGCGCCCGCATTCTCTTGTACGTCTGACTATGAGTCCCTATACTGTTCGTTGAATTGCTGTACACATTTTTTTTTACTGAGGTGGGTGATCAAATTTCGGCTTCGCTCTCTCGCGCTCACAGTAGGCTAAGTGTTTTGCCAATCGTGTCCTCACCTACATTAGTATTCCCTCTATAGGTCGGTGGTTTTCCCTCTGTATCGGCCAAGGGTCGGCAGGCATCAATCCACGGAATGGCCTGCAGTAGCGTCTTGATAAGCATCCACTTCACGCAAGTTCAACTTGTCTTCGAAGAGCAATAGTTTTATCTAGTACTTTTGCAAGCTGTTAGCCTTATCAGCTTATTCTTCCTTCACCTCCATTTGATTTCGTTGAATTCGGTTTCATTTCCTTCGTCGCTGGTTGCTTCCCTCGAGATGTCCGCATCTTGGTGGTAGGCGTTTCTCCAGACTTACAATTATCCGCTCTAAAGCATAAGTAGGAGGCACCAATCGCGGTCTCTGGACCCTCGATGGTCTTACAGCTACTTAGTGGCCCACTGACCGCTGAAGTTCCTGTCTTCCGAGAGCATCAACGTCATTTGATCCTAGCACAGCAAGCTACATCAAGCTTGGATCCCTAAGCTTGACAGATAATCCGATTAGATTTCCTAGTCAACACTCCGTGGCAGGCCGGGCGGACCAAGGTAAACAGCGAGTACAACTTCTACCTAATGATATCTCTCCACTGGAGCGCCCTGCCAGCCTCTAGAGCGTTCCGCGATATACGTGGGCTCTCGTATATATGCTGAAAGGCGCATTGTGCTAGGCATAGATGTAGGGTTGGATGGACCTTTTTCACGAAGACCTTCCACAATGGGTGGTAGCGTATTGTTGGAATCTTACTGCGACTACTTGTGGGTGTCGAGGAGAACATATGTCATTTTCGCAGGCCTCCGCTCGTTGTTCGAGTCATATCCTCTATCTGTTTCCTCGATCCCTCCATATCGTTCGTTCACGTGTCCATCGTTGATTTCGAGTTGCTCTGTGGAAGCAGCAATAATATTGTTTACTCGGCCAGCGAGAGGACTACCTGTACGTGGTGCTGGCTACGAACCTGTTGATACTGCGATATTCGACAGAGCCAAATGTTTTTAGCATCGACAAGCAAGGCGTTCGCAAGCGTTCGATGCAATCGTCACGACAAATCGATCGATCAAATCGCGAAGACAACAACAACATCAATTATTACTATCACTATTATCTCGAATCTCCCACGTATGGTGAGATATGTGTGATCGAGGTAGACTGGCCGCGTCGAGCCGGGTCATCGAGTTCGAGCCGGGTTCCCGGCCCGCCAAGACCCGATTCGGGTCAGAAATCTTGGCCCGAGTATTCGGGCCGGGTCAAAGGGTAGGTATGAAGTACTTAGCGTATAACCCGGCCCGGCTCGCCAAGACTCGAAAAATTTAGATTATTTTTGAAAAAGTGCATTAATCAACTTAATCAAGTTGATTACTTTAATTAATTTGTTTATAATATTATATAGTAATGCATTTAGGTAATGCATTTGTACGTTATTTGTGCGTTATTATTTTTAAACTATTTTCAGTAATTCAAATAATGCGAATTTTTTTAAAAATAGAAAATCTTGGCATTTTGACGTCATTTTCGATTGCTTGGCGGGTCGGTCGAGCCGGGTCAAGAAATCGTTGACCCGGGGTCGATTCCGAGCCGGGTCAAGAGGTTGGTACCGAGTATCCGGGTCGGGCCAGAATGTTGGTACCGAAACCCGGCCCGGCGGTCAGTCTAGATCGAGGGCACGCAAGATCATCTATAATCATTATTATCTACTCCTCGTACGCGTCGATTGTTGTTACGATGATTGCCACATCACGATTACGAAAAACGTGTTTTGAAATATCTCAAGAAAGTCTCGAAGCGTTGTGCGTATAAGTTTAGAAAAGCTAGAAAAAAATTATATACGCGTACACTACATAGGCAAAAGATCAAAAGTTCTTGTTGCACATGAATTGATCGCGTTGAGATTACGTGTTTTGATTGATCGCAATCGTCTCTTGCCTTAACTATGTACACGCTCAATTGCGCATTCGAAGTTAAACAATGAGAGATTTCGTTCACTTCAATAGACGATAGCAAGAACATTCAATTTTGTTGAAAGCAACGTCTTCGCTACGCCTCGAATTGAAAGCGCTGCGTGTGTGAGTGTACAAAAAAGAGTTAACATTGAGTTTGAGTATTGAGACTATATAGACACAAATACGAGTACTACATATCAAGAAACAATCTTCACATGATCGCAGTCTACAAAGAGGACTCATACGTGAGTCCTTGAAGCTCCCGTTCTTGATGTGCACGAGTTTGAGGGTTTAGAATTGTCGAACGATATACGAGGTTTTCTTTTGTGAATTATGAATCAACACGATCTTTACAATTCTTATAGAGGATTTCTTTGTATCATAAATATCACAATAGTGGCATAAAATATTGGAGCGACGTGGCTTGGATTTGAAAATCTGGTCGCGCAACACATATAGGACTCGCATAGACCCCCAGGGGTGTTGAATCGAGTATGAATTAAAAAAAAAAAAAAAAAAAAAAAAAATTATTGTTTAGTCAGGTCATTGTGCTGCTTTTTATATTGATTTCTGGCGACCATGCATCTTGGCCGACTAGTTCCCTACTCATTCTACCGTTACAACCCACGCACCAAGCCTTATGCCATCGAACATCTCGGTGGCTTCAAGATCGCAAGCCTTGGCTACACTTTCCCTCAATGCTCTTCCTGACCACTACCACAACAATCCAATCCAGACATTCAAACGTAAGCCCCCCACGCCTTGCAAGAATTCCTCTCCCCTAAAATTCCGTTATCACAACAAGCTAACACTCCCTCCTCTACAGGCCTCAAAGGCGCCAGCAACTTCCACACCCACAATCTCGACCGCACCACGCTCGAAACCCACTTCCCTCTCCTCTCCCCCAGCGACGATCACGCCCTCAACAACTACGACCTCAACACCGAAGTCGCCTCCAGCCCTCCAATATCGAGAAATGCTACCTCGCAGCCAGCACGCCCTACCGACTCCTCCCTCGCCCCCTGCCTCGCCTTCCTGGACAACCAAGCCCGCCTCGCCGTCGCCCCTCGCTACCACATCATCTCCATCCCCAACTGGAAGCCCAACACGCACTCCTCCAACGGCACTATATCCGATGGAGCCACGACGTGACGCAAACCATAGCAGAAGGCCCCCAGCAAAGCGCAGTCGCATTTTCTTTCCAGCAACGACGGGCCGGCTCAACCGGTACCTCAACGTGGTACAGCTGGGCGCGGAGACGGGGTAGACTGCGATGGTTTGTGGAGCTGAGGTAGGGGTAGATGGTTATGGTTGAGTGTTCGGGTGCTTGAAGGGGGGGGGTTTGATGGTGTTGGAGGCTGGGGGAGTAACGGTGCATTTTGGGTGGGGATGGGGTGGTTTTTTTGTGGGGATGGCGGTTGCGGTCGCGAGTCGGGTGGTGGGGGGGAGGGTTTGTGGTGATGTGGTCGGGATGGATGGGGTGGTGATGAATTTGAGGGAGGGGACGGAGGCGTGGGATGATGCTGTTGCGATGGCAAATCAGGCGGTTGATGGTTTGTGTGTGCTTCAGAGGGGTAGGCATTGTGAAGGACATAGGGGCCCGGGTGTGAAGATGGGCTTGTGTGTGGTTTCGCTATTAACTTCAGGGGGGAAGTAGATAGTGCGGTCATGGCTGCATTGAAACTCCGTATTTACCTAGCTCAAGTCCTTGAGGCACCCTTCCCTAAGTTGAGTCATCTCATGGGTTCTTTGAGTCAGATGATATTGGAAATGCCTTCTCTGGACCGTCCTGTTGGGTGTTGTGGATCAGCGAGGCGAGGGTTTTAGTGATTTGTCCTTTCAGCTCTGGGTCTGGATTGGCCACTAAGCCCGTCGTCAAGACATTTAAACGGTTATCGGAGAGTGTCAAGAAAAATTGCACTCCTTGTCACTGACTGGGATAAGCCACTTGGTGGTTCGTTTTGAAGAATCCAGGGATAATCAATCATAGGAATGCGACGTGAAGATTGAAAACAATGGCAAGGAAAGCTGTGATAATTTCAAGGAACCTAAAACTTGACTCGAGTCTAGAACTCTAGAATGACCTATTCCGGTGGTCAATGAGAGTTGAGCGATCTGTTGATCGTCTAGGAAGCGGAATCCATAATTTCGAATATAATGAGCGTAATGCTAGTGGCGTTGATCGCGCCAGCTAGTTGGGACGGTCACCCTTCTCCCCTTTGATGCTATTGTCTAAGCTAGACTTCTCAAATGGTCTTCGCAACCCTGCTGACCCATGGCAATACCGAATATTCTACGAGGTGCTCTGTGCTTCGCTTAGTGTTTTCGAGGTCAATTTGACATTGTCGGTAATGATGGCATCGAGGCCGGCGTCTGCCTGTGTCTGAAGTCGATTGTTAATAATGCTCCAAATTGTTGATTCCTGGTGCAGAAGGGTATGATGTTGGAGCGTAGTCCACTACGATGTAATAGCTCAATCATTGGGAGACAACCAATCTAGAAAAAGTAGAAACTTACCTTGATATGTTCCGGCACATTATTCAGACCGCCCCAGGACACACACAAGAGACCGGCGTCCTTGACATACTCGATTAGGTGCGGGCTCATGACTAGCGGTTCAGACCGGCTGATGACGCCCGCAAGGCGCCAGCTCCTGGCAAACCAGATCGCCTCCTGAAGACTGTCCGCGCGAGCGTCAGACGAGGGTATGTGGCCCGCTTCGGTGAGGAAGAAGACGGGGTGAATAACTTGTTTCTTGGAGAGTAGGATGCAGATCTCGGGACTGAAGGATGAGAAGAAGATCTGGCGATTACCGGCATGGCGGTAGACGCAGTCGAGGATGCGGTCGACGAGGTGGTTAACTTCTACTGCGGAAGGTTCCATGCCCCAGTCATGGCTTCGAATAACATGGGATATTCTTTGGGACGCCGGCGTCGTTAGCTTTCGGTACAAATTCCGAACCTCCGTGATAAAGAAGGAATTTACTGATTTCGATGTCGAATTTCATGACCGGTGGGAGCTTTGTGAGTAGGTTTTCGAGAGTCGCAAAAAGAGCTTGTATGTATTTCGCCCCTGAAGTTGCCTTTGTACGAATTGTGACCTTTAGGCTCGTTGAGCTTGTATTCGAAGGTATACTTCATGCGCTCGATGAGCTCTTTCGCTCTCGGTTGACGGTATGTGTCTAGAGAACGCGAGCGCTGTCTGGGGTTTCCTTTTCCTAAGTCGCTACTATTCTTGAGAAATATTTGTTTCGTTGTCGATGACGGACCCTCTTCCTTGGACTGCGCATTGCTGATGTACATGAACTACGAGCGTAAGTCGACGTCATGAAATGCGAAGCACTGAGAAAGATGTGGGAATTACCTGCTCCAAGCTGAGATAATGTACTGGAGCATCTATCCCCGTTTCACTCATGAGAAAATCGTGGTATATGACCGGTACATCATCTTTCGTCATTTGGACCTCTTCAACCATTAGCACGCAAAGTGACATTTCACGCATGGAATCAGATACCGAACTGAAGATCTCTTAGTATAGGTCTTAAAGACACACTGGAGATCCCTCACCTCTATATACGATGCCCCTAATGCCTTTGCTGATAGAAACGACTGCCCATCAATCAGTATTTCCACTGCTGTGTTCTTACTTGCATTGTTACCTCGATAGTATTCTCTCCAATCTGCAACTGCCTACGACCCGGATCATTCTCACCAATGCCTGTTCAACAATGAGTTACTTGGCTTGCCTAGACCGGAGCGGAAACTAATGTACCTCGATGCCCAATGATTGAAAGGCTGGATTTTTTTGGGGAATGACAGCTCTTGCTTGATCATTCGCTTGGGGCTGGGTGCGGAAACGGCGTCACGATCTGGAAGTAGAACATGACCGTGCCTATAAAATCAAGAGTGTCCTTATGAAGGACTGGAATCGTGAAATTCCTGATCAGACTCTCGTGTGCGTGGCCCGATCCTTCCTTCAGGCTGTTGAGTAACGCAACAGCACTACCAATGAGTAGGTTACCCTCATGCCCCGACGTCTCCGAATGGTAGACGTTGAAGGCTATTTTGAAATCCTTTGGATTGCTTGTCGTAAACCGCCATGGTTTATTGGCCATATCCTCTAAGATCGGTAACTGAACGGCGTGTCTAGCTTGCTCTTCATTGATAGCTCGAACTTCAACGCGGAAATCGGCTTCCCGCTGTGGATTGTAGTTGTCAGGCCGTACGTACGGACTCATGTCAACGGCGGTGACTGGCTCATAGCTGTCCAGCGCACCAAGGTTAACGTATATTAGGCTTTGGCCGTTGAGAGCTTCTCGATCGTGTTCTCTAGATGTGACAGACAGGTATAACTTCCCGTTGGATCGTCTCCGCTGATGGAGGCGACCAGCACTGTGTCCGTCCGTTGAACAGCTGGCAGTCAAAGCTGTCAGTTTCCTCGCCAAGGGTAGCCAGCCTCTGAACGCAGCATGGTCTTTTGCTCTCCATCCAGACTGGTCTAGCGCAGCTAGATCGGCTCCTGCTTGAAGTAGGAGCTCTACGATGGCTTGATCGCCTCTAGCGGAAGCCAACATCAAAGGAGTCCAACCATGACTGTCTTCATGTACGTTCAGATCTAGCTGTGGGAATTCTTCCCGGGATTGAAGTAGTTCAGCCACGTATCGTACGTCTCTTGTTCGTATGGCTAGATGCAGAGCAGTGTTGCCGCTCTGGTGTCTACTCTGAACATCGATGACAGACTCACATAGAAGCTGTACGATTGCAAAATTCTTTAATTAAAGCGCATAGGCAAGGAGATGACCTGGAAGTGCGATCTGTTGGTTGGAACGATTGTTCCCTATCTTGGCCGCATCTGTCCTGCCGTGATAATCGTCTATCAAAATCTCTAGAATGGACAGATTCCCGTTGATGACTGCTAGATCCAGAGGCATGAGTCCTTCTGAATCTGGGGTAAGCACGGGGTTCTGAAAGTGTCCGGGAAGAGAGTAATTTTCCCGTCCCAAACGCATTAAGATCTCTCGACAGACCTGAGGTAGATCATGTTGCACAGCGTAGTGTAACGGAATTCTTCCAAAGGCGTCTTTTGTCTCAAGGGCTTCCTCTAATTTGGACCCAAGCTTACGGAAAACTTGAACGAGCTGATCGGCAATTTCGCCTACGGAAATATCCCGAGTGGCGTTGCCAGTCCACTCTCGAAGCTGCGTATATTGACCATGCAGCTTCTTGCTCCGCCCGATCTTGATGATGAGCCAATGAACATGATTGTCGAAACCGTGGAGAGACTCAATAGCCCGAATCAGTCTTACAGTACAGCCTTGCGATCTGTAAACCACCGTACTGTGCAGCAAATCGAAGAGGAACTGTTGTTGCTTGTGACCATCCACCACCATATGAATTAGGCTTTGCGATAGATGTCGATCAAGACCATATGCGTCATCTCGTTCAATTGCGGCGAAGGCTTCTCTTAAGGAAGAATCAACCAGATTTTGACCAAGGTATTTTCGTTCCAGAAATGTTGTATGTGCCGGACCGATGCTACTAAAGTGGTTCTCGGAATGTATTCTGTCGAGGCATCTGTCGATCTGACGTAAAGCCTCAACAGAATCTGTTCGATTGGCGAGGTCTGCGTCAGAGATAACAAGACCTTCCTGAAACTTGGCCAGTGCGCCAAATATCTTGTCGAAGTTGACTAGCCAGAACCACAGTAGTTTCTTCAATGAATCACGTAATTCGATAAATGCCGCTCTCAGATCGAGGACTTCGAGATTGCCAGCGGCGTCTAAGTCTTCAATAGCGCTTATGCCGTAATGGCGATGTAGTGCTTCAGTTTGCTGTCGAATTACTTTGTGCTTGTCATGATAGAAGGACCTTGTTCTCGACAAATTCTGCTCCAGACAAGAACGGAAACCTGCAGCACTATCAGACTATTAAGTTAAAGACAAATAACGGTCTTGAGCAGACCACTTAGGTCTGCGTCTTCTCTACGGTCTGCTCCATGGCTTTGTGCAAGCTTATAGAGCTGTTTCAACGCCTGATAATCGATGTAGAAAGGCGCCCACTCGACGATTTGGTACCGGTGAAGGTTGTGCCCGAACTTCATAGCTTGCTGTCAATCTCAGAAACATTCAACAGTGTAAACGGTCACAGCGAAAGCTTAGTACGCGGCGGCAAGAGAAGGAGACTAAAGTACTTGACAGGGGTGGCCTCTGCATGCTACGATATCACTAAGGAGGTTGTAGCGATGAAGGTCGACAGAATAGTCACATGCTAACCCCGGGCTTTACTGAGCTATTCCTTCCAATTAAAAATCCCCCTTACACAGGTTCAACAAGGTGAATCGCTCGTGCAACCCCACGTCGATATCGCCGGATATTAAGGGTGTAGCATAGTGGAGGACAAAGAATTAAAGTCCATCATACAAAGAAACCGGAATTCCCCACTCAAGCCGCAAAAGTCGTGCTCAGCGCTGCCAAAAATCAGATCTTTTTGCTTCACCATGTTCACTGCTGATTGCGTATGTGCTGCGATCTGGGAATGACTTGACGACTCGGTGATTAACATACTGAGGTTCCAAAGTCAGAGTTCCCTGGTAGGTGCTGTATCGCGCGAATCCTGTCCACGAGCGAAGCCCGAAGAACACATCACAGCCGAATCAGGGTATGATCGCGATATCGACCTCAGGTAAGATCATCAGAGTATCCCATGCGCTGGCACCAACGCGTGCTAATCACAACTCTCACAGTCCCTGGAGGCCTTGTCTTGTTTCTTTCCTTTCGGACTCCTCATCGTGGGTGTCCGATCTGGAAAAATTATTCTTCGATGGTTCACCACTTCGACAATAGGGTGCACTGGTTATTCGGTCCACCAACAATAATTCGATAGGTGGTGGACAATGTGCCAAGAAACCCCAAACAGCTGAATTGAGCACCATGCCAGCACATGGTATCGGCGCATGCGATGACTTCTGTGGGCCCATTTGGATCGCCGCTCGGCCATATGGCTGGAAGGCAATCCTTGAACCAGCGGCTGAGATAGCATAACAGTCGCAGACTTCCCAAAGACTGCAAACAATTTTGACAAGTCACTGCTGCTGATAATCGACCAGGACGACGGTTGGAGTCATCCACGGATTAATACAGAATCTTGTAAGCAGAGTTGCTTGGTGATGCACGTTGGCTTTCACTTCAGTGCTCTACTCTACTGCACTCCACGAGTGGACAAGCCGATGTACTCGAACTATCGTTAGGACATGTACACTGAGGCATTGCCTCCAGCATGGCTATGTTTTGATTTGAAGTTATGTAGGGCAAGGAAGCATGGCAAGCGTGATATTGCTCACGAGTCACATGTTGGGGGACGTCCTGAAGCGCCTAGGCGCTTAGAATAGCCCGAGCCGGCCGTTCCGATTTTCGAGCCGGGAATTCCAGTTCCGGCTCATTTTCGTATTTAACATCAAGGGTCCTCTGACAATCAAAGACCGGTCCGCAAATTCCCTTTGTTGTCATCTTTTAGTGGCTGCCGCAGTATCGGTCAATTGCGCGTGACTGAATACTAATGATATTGTGGAGCCGATACGAGGATGGTACCGTCTGCCGAGAGGAATCTCCTAGGGTTTCCTTCATTATTAATATTGTGGCGGTCATAGACAGTACTTAAGGGGCGTTACTTGCCTTTTTGATACATGTCTTAGTAGAAAAAACACAACGAATAAAGACACTTGGCTTTATTGAAAGTCTCATACATCTTTTTCTCTCTCTTATCCTACATCATCCATCCCAACTATTGAAATACAACCATTACTGACTGCTGCTTCCACTCAAGCTAGAGATGTATGCATCAGCCAGACCCACCACAGCTTCCATCATGAGTGGAAGAGCTACTACCAGGCTTGCCAAACCTCTTCAACTACTCTTCACCGAATCTAGAGCTCCCTCGCCACGCATATGTACTAGCTGTATAGCCGTGCAACACGTTCCGAATGCGAGACGGCAATTTAGTGCTACGTCTAGGACGCAGCTCAAAGAATACTTCCCACCACCAAAGGACACTCCAAACATCAAGATCACTGGCCCAGCATGGCATCATCCTGTGTAAGCCATCCTCAACCTTTCCTTGCCCCATTTACCAGTCATGCAACGAGCTCTCGATTTGAGCTGACGTTGGTCTAGGTACACCGAGGCTCAGATGAAGGCTATCAAAATCGCTCACCGTGAAACAAAGGATTGGGGCGACAAGACAGCGCTCGCTATGATCAGATTACTACGGTTCGGTATGGACACGGCGACCGGCTACCGACATCAGATAGAGACCGCCAAGGGTACACCAGAAACAAAGCAAGGCTGGTTTGTCATGAACGAACGGAAATGGCTTGCCAGATTTCTTTTCCTTGAGAGTGTTGCCGGTGTTCCTGGCATGGTTGCTGCCTCAATACGCCACCTGCACAGTTTACGGCGCCTCAAGAGAGACAACGGATGGTAAGTCATGTGGAGAGCGCCTCTGCAATGTTCTACTAACATGATCGACAGGATCGAAACCCTCCTTGAAGAGGCCTATAACGAGCGCATGCATCTCCTCACCTTCATGAAGATGGCTGAACCAGGTCGCTTTATGAGGTTCATGATCCTCGGAGCGCAAGGGGTCTTCTACAATGGCATGTTCCTGGCCTACCTGATGTCGCCCCGGATCTGCCATCGTTTTGTCGGCTACCTGGAAGAAGAAGCAGTTCTCACCTACACCCGTGCCATTGCTGACATCGAAGCTGGGAAACTCCCAAAGTGGCAGAGCCTCGAGGCACCGGAGATTGCGGTGAAGTATTGGAACATGCCTGAGGGTTACCGCACCATGCGCGATCTGCTTTACTACATCCGTGCCGACGAAGCCAAGCACCGGGAGGTCAACCATACCTTGGGCAACCTCGAGCAGAAGACGGACCCGAACCCCTTCGTCAGCGAGTACAAGGATGATGCCAAACCGCATCCGAGCAAAGGCATCGAAAATATCAAGCCTACGGGATGGGATCGGAAGGAAGTGATTTGAGACGAGCATTGACGTCTGTCTTTGACTAGCGATTCAGCGGTGGGTTACACACTTGCGTCTCTCAACTCTGGGAAGAGCATTCTAGAATGGACGACTGTCTCCTTTATGGCCAAGCGACAAATGCATGTGGTATCTTAGTGTCCTTTGAGTGTTCAAGAGCTGAATACTTTTCTCCATCCATGTCCCAATATCTTCAACGACCATGGGACTCGCAAGTAACACCATGAACAATCGCATGTTGTGCATGTCATGCTGTCTATGCGCAGTAATGTGGACGTCAACAACGTATACTCCATGGACATGGAAGCCCCTACCCCTATGATGGGAGAGTCGTGAAGTCGTGATTGCGTGAAAGCGTTCGTCTGCCCCGCACCGAGCCGAAGTCTAAAGAGGATGAAACAGGGGTGTTTAGTGCAATGCAAGGAATCCACCCCAGTGAGGGGTCGCCCTAATCGATAACCGACAATAGCTCCCTCCACAAGCTCGACTCGAGCGCCCAAGTCTGAACAAAGCACCTTTCGTCCCATTGTCCCACCTTCACCTTACAAATCCAAGTGTTCGAGAGACTCAATTGAGCAGTAAATAGCTTGGAATCCCTCTCATACATGCTGTACACTCCCTTGTTGCGCAGTAATCCCGCTTGACGCTCCGAGTCCTCCTCGAGTCTCGCTTCGCCGACCACGGCAAGTCATGCCGCCGAGGTCTTCCCTCACCAGCTCTTTCCAAGCCTCTGATGCCAACAACGAGGTCGTCTGCCCATTGACTAACCAAGATGGCTCCAATTGCAGAAAGAGATGCCTCGGGGTGAGCATTATCTCCCCTCCACAGTCGTTCACCACGGCATTGCGTGGCCGGAAATGCAGCTTTCGCTGACCATGCATTGCCATGTAGGAGAAGCGTTACCGTTCAATGCAGGAACACATTCGACGAGCACATCCGGAGCACTACATACCAAAGCTACCGGCGACAGAAGAAAGCTTCCAGCTCATGATCAATACCCCTCCTTCTGAGAGAACCCCACCGCCGCCCACACAGCCCCCTGAACAGCCAGGTACGGGGGCCCCAACGGAAGAGTCGGAAGCTTTTGCTAATTTGCTCAGCATACGGTCATGATAGAGACTCCAAGGCCGGCGAGGCGCATGCACCAGCTCCGGCTCGGGTGCTGGAAGATGCATACCCTGCTGCAGCTACGGCCGCCGTGGCCCTTGCTCAACTCCACAACCACCGGCCAGACTCAGACTGGGAATCGGAAGCTGTATGGCATATCTGTGGCTCAGATACCTACCTCCCATAGCGAGAAGCACTGACACCGGTCTTGCACAGGATCAGATGTCCGACCACGAAGCCCTCCGCCGCCCACACATGCATTCCTCCGTCGAGCTCCCGCCGATCCACAACCATATCAACCAAGAGCCCATGCCACCGTTTCACTCACCCAGACCACGGGAGCTCCTTCCATCCATAATGTCCCGCTCACCGCCCGGCCGATCATCGACACTACCTCCCATCCAAAAACGAGATAAACCCGCCAGACCCCGCAAGTCCTCCATAACCAAGAGCGAGCGGCGGCCGAAACATGGAAGAGGCATGTCCAAGGAACATGCTCGGAGACTGAGTATAGAAGGACGGAAGGCGCTTTCCGCTGAACCAGCATCAGCAATGGGGAAACGTTGGGAAGACCTCATTGAAGCCGCAACCTCAGCCAACGAAGCCGACTCCGATCGAGACCTCACACCAGTAAAACCACACTCCTTCCCCCTGCCTTCTTCCCCTGTATTCAACCATCCGCAACTGACAAATCCCGAACCCCCAGATCCCCCAATCCCCCCGATCCGTCAAGCGCGCCTCCCTCCCTCCCTTCATCGCCTCAGGCCCCCACACTCACTTCGAATCCTACAAAGCCTCTCCCCTCCAACGAACCCTCACGCCCCCACCCCCGGACCTCGAGCCCTTCCCCTCCGTCGAATCCTCCCTCGACAGCTCCACCTCTCACTCCCACTCCCACACCCAGTCCCAGTCCTCGGGCCAGAACTTCCACATGCACCCCTCCGGCCTCTCCACCCACAGCGGCGACACCTCCCCCACCTTCGGAAACAGCGTTGGCGCCGGGAGAGGCGGGCGGGAAGTCGAGATCTACTGCGCTGGGTGTAGGAGGGTGGGGTTGCTGAGGGAGTGTTGGGCTTGCACGGAGTGTATTAGTGGGTTCTGCAGCGACTGTGTTTATAAGCTTAGTAGTTCGAGTGGGGAGATTGGTGGGGTAGGGGGCCGGATGGCGGGGCGACCGTGTCCGAGGTGCGGGAGGGTGGGGACGAGGTTCAAGCCTTTTCAGCTGGATTTCACGTGAGGCCGTGGTGGGTAAGCGAGGGGTTTGGCTGTCGATACTTGGGGCTGATGTAGCGATGATGGGTATGACGGCATGACGTGACACAAGCTCTGGCAGTAGTATTGAGGATTGGGCGGATCTTAAACTGCGAAGCGAAGCGTGTGGGATGATGCATTGAGTGGGCAGCGCTTCGAACGGATGATACATGGGTTGGATGAATGTGCATCGATCCCTGAAGACAGGGAAGATCAAGAAGCGACGCTGGGCTGCTGCCAAGGAAAAGTGTAGACTCTCAGCCATCAAACATCGTTCGGATGATCCGAACCACATGTTTTCAGTATCTAGGTGCTGTATATCAGACGAGTGTCTCTGCATGCTACCCACAGCCGCTCCATCTAAATCCTGTGACTCTCAAAGACGTCAATCCGCATCCCACAAGCCACGCATCTCCACAGTCCGCCGTCCATATCCATCCACCCTGCCAGCCCCGCTCGCGACGCTCATTCCCCATGCCCATAACTGCCCACCCGACTCCAGAAGAACGCCCGATCATTCCTCAGCCCAAACTCCGCCCAATCATCTGTCAGCTTGTTGTAGCTCCAAAACCCCCTCCACGCCAGCTTATTACTCCTCGCCCCGCTCGCTCTGCCCGCGCTCTTCAACGCCAGCGATAGCACATACGTGTACTTCTCCGGGTCAATGCCCAGTGTCTCAATCGTCAGACTGCCTTCCGGCTCCTCGCTGTTGGTCGATGTCGATGGGTCAGAAGAAGGGGGTGACAGTTTCCAGCGCCCGCGTAGCGCATGCTGCATGATCGACATCGGCGGCAGGAGGCTGGGAGCACCGGAGCTTCCGTTTTTGGCGGCCAGGTTGGTTTTGGAGAGGTGGTGCACGACGTCGATGGGCTCAGTGGTGGTGAGCAGCGAGGCGCAGGTGCCGTCGCGGAAGAAGCGCAGGTAGCGGTAGTAGGTCACGATGTGGACGGGGGTGTTCCAGGAGACTTGGGAGGGGGTCGAGGAGCCGGGGCGGATGTAGTTGACGGTGCTGATGTAGCAGCCATTGAAGCGGAGGCGCGGGCGGGAGCGGAACATGGCTTTGTGGGTTGGGTAGGTGGGGGTTAGGGGGAAGGTTGATGGGGTGGGCGGTGGCGGCGGAGGGAGCTGGAGGGTGAGGGTGGAGAGGGCGGGATATTCGGCGAGGGAGGTGGGAAGCGCGGCGCCGGTGATAGAGCATGCCCAGGTGTAGTGCATCGCTGCGAAGCCATATTCAGGGCCGAGGCAGATGCGCTCCCAGATGCGATCTTCGGTTGCGACGAGGTGGGCGAGGTGTTTGCAGACGAGGGAGAGGCGGGCAAAGGAGGCGATGTCGGCGATGGCGAGGCGGTAGAGGATGGCGACTAGGAGCTCGGAGGGGATGGTGGAGATGGGGCAGGGCGTGTGGGGAGAGGGATCGGTTTCGGGTGGTATAGGGGGTATGGCTAGGCCCGCGAAGGAGGCTATGAGTTCCGAGATTGTTGGTATTGAGGCGGGGGGCCCGTCTAGGGAGTGGTGGGCGGGGTTGGGGACCGTAACAGGTGCATTGGAGGGATTTGGGTTGGTGGGTTTCGACTTAGTGGACGAAGGGGGGAAGTGTTTATTGCGGTAAATGATATCCACGCCTGCATCGAGCTTGTATGCTTTTCGATACAAGCTCACACTGTCTCCTAGGTTTCCTTGCTCTTCTCGCTCCACGGCTTTTTCATAGTGGTCTAGAGCTGTGCTGAGCTTCTTCGCGGTAGCAGTGCTCGGATGAATCCCTTCTCCTTCTGTCCCTAATTTGCGGACCTCGTCCCTATCCTCAAAGTCATGGTATTCCTGCGTCCCAAATTCTCCAGGAGCTTCAAAATTATTCTTTGCCGCTTTGATATCCTCCGATCTAGAATATTGGGGAGGTTTCCTTGCTGACGTAGATTTCGCTGTGCTGGTGATACCCTTTACAGGACCTGCTTCTGTTTTTGATCGGTTGTCATGAACTGGAGCACTACTAGTCGACCGGGCAGTGACTTCCTCTTTCCACTGCCTGCGGAAATTCTCAAGCTCTACGTTGGGGTCATTGGACATGACGTACTGGTAGCTCCTGCAGCATAGGGTGGGCGGGCTGTATGGAGACAGGTGAACAGCGTCTAGTAAATCTTTGAACGAATTTGAGATCTATTGCTACAATGTGTGCTGTTTCTTAGGACATAACGGTTGCACTCAGTGCTTTCCTCGAATGAATACAGGAAGACGGCCCATCGACTAATGAGTCGACAGGTCCCGGGCCGGACTTCCGGTCGTGGAGATAGCGGACTTTAGATCTGCATCAGTAGAATCTTATTCTCATTCCTTACTTTCTTCAACCACATGTTGATGACAGGACTTGCTGCAAACGTCGAGGTGACTCTCTAGCCACTCAGATTTGTGTCAAGATATTCAATACCCAGATGAAGCTGCACTCTTCGAAAGTCCGCTATAATCGTTGCCAAACACGAAATGCGCCGTACGAATACTCTACTTATGCATACACCAAGTCGAGTTATTACATGGTCCCGACGCCTGTTCTCAGCTCTTAGGCCAAACAAAGCAGTGCAACAAATACCAGCTATCACATTAGGTGCGAACCTAATTCTGACTTTCGCAGGGTATCTGGGAACTTGTTTCGAGGTAAACACGATGGGCGATACCAAAGCGGCGCAATGAACACTTCGGATCCAGAGAGCGGCTTTCATAGCACGTTTGTAGCTGATCCTAGGATTCATTGCTCTTCGGTGGTATACGCAGGCACTTCTTGAATTCTTTGATTTTGGCAGTCGCAAGATTCGATCGGTCCATGAATGAGACTAGGAATAGCAAGAACAGGATTGGCAATACTACAAGATCGATTTTCAGGAGTGGTCTCTTCGATCGAAGACGATTCGTCCTGCTGAATCTGACAATTATGCTTTTCCTTTGTTGTTTTTGAGGCTCGACGGTGTTTGATATTTCGACGTCTCTAGCGGCTTGATATCGTATATTGGAACGTCCATTGTTCATGTTATCAAAATTGCGGTTGTTGAACTCCAGAAACCAGTACACGCTCTTGAGGGCTCAAATTTGGGGACGTTGAATCCAGAGAGCGATGAAATAGGAATGGATTGTCTTGCGTATGTATCGCGGAACAGACTATTGACGAGGTGGCTTCCACTGCGAACCACAGTCCATACGCCAACTACCGTTGGTTTTTAAGCGAGCTTCTGGGAACATGGTCAGGTTATCATGAACGAAAATAGGACGGTATGGCACAGAATTTATTACGCCTTCTGAAAGCATGTTCCGAATTGCTGTTCCCATGCCGTAGCAATTCCCATCCGTTCTTGACGGCCGGATGTTTCCAAGAATTGGATGTCCTGTACTCCCTTTCAGCCTTTTGATAGAGCTGACCTTAAACGTGCGCAAAGCCAAAGAGACAAGGAATAATGAAAAGCGGCTCTTCAGCCTCAAACAGTCTGTAACCCTCATGACCGGTGCTGTCAGGATGAAGATCCTACGTCAGCATAGGACCGCTCCCGACCATGGACCTCGGGTCAAGATCATATCTCTTGTTCCTGTATGCTTGAGCATTTCCTTCGTTGCGGCTGCAACCTCTGTCGACCGGTCATGAGTGATAGCGGTATTGGTGCTAACGATATACTCATTTATTCTCCTTTTGGTATTGATAATCTTCGAATATGAATACCCACTCAAGATCTGATACGCGAATTGATTTTTATTAAGTCAAATAGAAACAACAAAATAACAGAGAAAAAAGTCTTACAGACCTGCAAACACATGTAGCAAGACGCTCGCAGACATCGACTTATACCTTGCACAGGCGTCGAGTCGTTTGATTATAGAAAACATGTAGCAGACCTCCCCGCAGCACTGCGAGGCTCCCATAAAGCAGATATCATGCTTATCCTCAGCGATCAAGGGTGCGAGAGAGAATGGATTCGACGTGACCAACAGCTTTTCTGGATCGCTCAAATCATCCAAGAATCCACAAGTCTTGCCACCAAAGAACCAATCAGCTTCATCTGCCTCCGCTCTTCCAATGCCGGCCACCCCCGCTTCAATATCGCTGCCCTTAATTTGATGATTACCATAGCCCTCTCCTACACCATATCCATTCTGACCACCTTTCTTGAATGCATATCCGTCAGCAATTCCTGGAACAAAAAGGAAATAGACCATTGAATCACCACCGCAAAATCTTTCTCCGCGAACGCGGCCTTCAACATTTGGAAGGACCTGATGCTCATGGCATTAAACATTCCCATACATGCGACATTGCAAATGACGAGGAAGCAAAGAATAAGTAGGCCTAAAGGTCAATGTTCTTCGTTGGTACGATGTACTTCTTCCTCTCACCCATTCAGTGATACCTCCTCCCACAACACACAAATGAATGAGACGGATCTAAAGAGAGGCGAAGACTTTTGATAATGGATGTCTGCCTCAAGGGGCTTCTCCTCCGCTTGGGATTCGCGCCGGGGATATGAATAGCAGCGGAACGTATCATGGAACGAATGCGTGTTGATAATCTCATGGGTTCAATTGAATACTACAATGACGCTTACGTTCATGAGATGATTCAGACATTAAAGATACGCTGCACTGACAGACACAAGTCAAGGTTAAATGATTGACATATCATTATCATTGGGAAGAATGCTCATGCTGGCCATATGAGCCGTGGATAAGGTAAACGCATTATGGTCTGAACATAGCATTCATACACATGACTCAGGATACAGGAACGCTATGCACCGATTTATCCCAGAAGTAGAACCCTATAAACGTTCGACGTGGTGGAGATATCAGCCCTGCCTTACTCTGCAAATGCCCTGCGTGCTTTAACCCGTTGGTTCAGTGATTAGCTTTGTAATCTTGCCAATGGCTATCGTGGTTCCCTGGTCCAGTGTTAGTGGGATCTCTGCATCAAGGGATATCGGAGCTATGGACCTTATCTCGTAATGTAAATCTACCCATCTGCGGATAGTCTGCATAGGTTTCTGCGTCCGTGTCAGTAGATCCAGCGCGAATAAGGTGTCTTTTATAGGTTAGAGCTTACCAACGCAAACAGATCCGGCCCCGGAGGTCACTTCTAGCCTTGCAATGACACTCATTCCTTGTTTAGCGTACGGGGGCGCCGTTCTCGATCTTCTGAGGGGTGTCAGTTTCGCATTGCCCAATCTGCTGGCATGGCTAGAGTTGCAGAATGTATACCTTCCTGTTTTTTTGTCTAAGTAGTGCAGCAAGGCTACGAAAGTCACTTCTTCGATGACCGAGTGAACGCTGCGCAGCTGTCAGTATCTTACTGCTACAGAGATACATTGACGGGACTCACTGGAGCACGCAATTGAAGCCAGCACTCAGTATGCTTTGAAGTTCCAGCAGCATGATTTGGGCTTCAAATGTCTTCACACAGTGTACCGGACGCTTGAGAGAGCACATGACAAAGCCTGTATTCTGTCACCAATGTGATCTTGGTTTCGGGTCTTTTGAACGTCTTACCTGACAGGATGTCCTCTTCTTCAATACCGCGCAATCTCATTCGGACCTGATCACCACATATTGCTTGAGGCACCTGTAGACATTAGTTGCGGCTCTCCCTATTTCATGTTGGGTAGACACACCTCGTCTTCTGTTTCGCCATAGAGAGCAGAGATTGAAACCTCGTCCCTGTTTGGCATCATAATGTATTTGTTGTCCTTGTTCACAACTCCAGCTTCGATCTTGCCCTCGATCATCGTTCCCATATCCCTGTATTTGCCGCTGACCGGCATCATGAAGGGAGCATTTACCTTACGTTCAAGCGACTTCAAATTGTCAAGGTACTCAAGTAATGAAGGGCCGTTATACCAGGGAGCAAGGTCTTTCGGAACGCGGTCCTTGATTCCAACGGTTGTTTGAGCGGAAATGGGCATAAAGACTACATCGCTCTTGCCGTATCCCACACCTTTGAGGAATGTCGTGAGCTTTTCGGAGCACTCCTTGTAGCGCGCTTCGCTCCATTGCACGGTTGGATCGTCCATTTTATTGATTACAATCACAAGCTTGTTAACACCTTGAGTCTTGGCCAGGATCGCGTGCTCCCTAGTTTGCCCTCCTTTCTCGAAACCGGTCTCGTATTCACCTTTCCGGGCCGATATGACAAGAACACCAACGTCTGCCTGGGAGGCTCCGCCTATCATGTTCGGAACGAAGGTCTTGTGGCCGGGTGCGTCAAGTATACTATACCGTCGTTTTTCCGTTTCGAAGAATCCCCGCCCAACTTCGACGGTCTTTCCTTTCGATCGTTCCTCTTTTGTAAGATCAAGAGCCCATGACAGGTACCATGTCTCACGCCCGGCCTCCTTCGCTTCTCTTTTATATTTCTCCATTGTTCTTTCGTCAACCATGCCAGTAGCGTAAAGAATGCTGCCTCCCAGTGTGGATTTGCCAGCATCGACGTGCCCAATAAAGATAACATTCACATGCTCTTTGCCATACACCTCCTCAAGCACCTCGTTATCTACCGCTGCCGCTTGTTCTTTGGCAACGGCATCAGCCTCTCGCTGCGCCGCTCTGCTGTCAGCCGGCGTTGGACTTGATTTTCCTGATGACCGTGATGGAGATGCCTTGCCGCTCGGTGACGCCGCTGACTTATCAGACTTCTCGAGCGCTTTCGCAGCGGTGACCTTTGCTCCATCCTCCGCTGAAGGGGCTTCCTTTGGTGCAGTTTCCGTCGGAGCTGATGTAGCTCCAGCAGCATCGCCTCCAATGGACAGGACCTTCGTTTTTGGTGCTGCCGATTCCACTCCTACCGAAAGGGTCTTCACCACTGGAGGCCCTGAAGTTGTTGCTGTTTCTGCAAGTTTCGGAACGGGATTTGAGTTGGTAGGTGTTGCCGCGTCACCCCCTGTAGGTCTTTTCAGAATGCCTGGGGTTCGGACTGGTGGTTTTGACTGAGGTGAGGGCTGTTGGTATGCTTGCTGATGCTGAAATTGGTTCTGCTGCAGGCCGTAGCCATTCTGCTGACCGTAGCCTTGTTGGTATTGCCCGTAGTTTTGCTGCCCGTACTGAGGATACCCGCCCCCGTACTGCTGGTGCTGCTGCTGCTGCTGACTATAATATTGGTTATATTGCTGCGTTTGATCATACTGACCATATTGCGGGTATTGCTGCTGGGCCGGGAAGGACTGGGCATTGGGTTGGAATGAGTTGGCGGTAGGCGTGAAGTTATTTGCCCGGCCATTCTGAGCGCTGATATTCAGATTCTGCTGCGTATGACGGGAGAGATTCTCGTCTTGGGCGGCGGGATCATCCTCCCACGAGTCGAGACCCGACATTTCTAGTGAGTGGACGCTGGTAGTCAGCCGATGGTTGCTCTCTTTGGGGTACTGTTGAGGTGATTCGGCGATATCTCCTTCCTAATGCCAGGCCAGAACCTTTTTCTGCCCTATAGTAAAGACTTCTTTTGCGGAGACTTTTTCGCGAAGTCTAGTGTTGGGGGTTTTATGTAAAATCTCCCGCAGTCAATTCTCGAGACGATTGAATGAAGGTAGAAAGACACTAGCACCAATCCGGATTAGTGCTCGCTTGTTGACTCTATGGCGAGTCACCGTGACCTCACCTTCTGTTTGTTTGCATATTCAACATGGATTTTGTGACGCGAAGATGACAAATCTGTTATCACAAGGCAAGCTAATATGTTGTAATCAGCGTGTCCAACTTGAGAGTATTGTCGAAGACCTTATGTCATGGTCACAGAAGCCTTCGTCTTCATGGTTCAGGCTTCGGTGCTGACAGACAGGTTGCACAACGCATCATGGATATCTTTCTAGGAAAGGTAACGCAACAGGCTATGAACTATGCCATAAGGTTGGGTCCATCAGGCTTCACGTTATTTTGGCTCACGGGTATTGAAGATCTGGCATTACAATAACTGCAGGCTACGCCATCCGGCAATCATCCAGGCTGCTGAAGGTATCGCACCTCCACGCGAGCCAGTGATCTCGAAGTCTAACGATGGACGCCAGGCTGTCGAAGGCAATGAGAAAGAAGAGCTGCAGGACCTGCAGGATCGCCTGAATAACAAGATAAGGGTTCGTTGGCCTACATCAGTAGCAATTGCCTTTAGATCCTTTGTCTCCATCCTTCCTCGATATCCATGATATTCATCCTACTAAGCTCCCTCTGGAAGCCCTCTCGTTACACCCTCTCCTTGAACCATATCTCCTTCTGACTTCTTGGCGATAGATTATATCTCCTGCAATTGATATGATAGAATTGATGTACGTAGCAACATAGATATCTTTGTTTCCAGTTTCTGATGCTGCAATCAGCTCTGCTCGTGGGAATACGTCGCTAGAATCTGCAGTCTCCTTGACCAAATCCCTCCGTTGGGAGATCCAATCCTTAGGACAGCGTCTCGGTGCTGCTGCAAACGCGGAAGAGCTGATACAACGAAAGAGCTCACGGGCGAAGGACGACCATCACTTCCAGTCAGAGCTCAAGCAGATCATATCCGCCATCCGAAAGCTGCTAAGCCGCATTGAGGATGCGGTTCCGTTTATCAACCTCGCAATCACAGCCTCTGGCGCCAGTCTCTCTTCGACTCTGCCATCCACGGTGTCCCCGTCAAGGCTGTTGCAGTCCAGCACATTCTTGACAGCTGGGGACGCACAATATGCCGCAATGCCACTCCACCCGGTCCAGATCGGTCCCACGTTTACGCTGTCAATGTACATGCTCTTTATTGGGCATGTCCGACCCCAGACTGAAGCAGACGTTCGCGCGAGCACTTGGAAAGAGGTCATACACAAAGCTAATGTCAAGCTGGTGCGCGTGCCTGTGAACGCAATCTACCACCTGCCAGGCACACACACGAACGCAGCGAGTGGCAATGGACACACTCCAGGTGCCTCCAACCCAGGCGCAACAGATGATGAATATTGCCCCTCTCAGATTGAAGGCGAAGGGAAAGCAGATGAGTATGCATATCAGTTAACCATCATCGAGGACCTGGAAGACGACAGAGTACATTCGTTCGACGATGACGAAGCGCAAGCTGGACCTTGTGATGATGTCGAGCTGGCTGGCATACGGGAGACAGTGCCAATCCACGAGCTGTCGAAGATCTTTTACGCAGATACCGGAAAGATCTTGAACATTGGCACCGAGGGAGAGACCAACAGCCCTGTACTTCTACTCAAACGAGATGTCAATGCAGCTCCACCGCGACGCATGATGGACCGATACACCGAGGGAGAGGCCCCAGATGACGGCATAGTCAACGCAAGCCCACCCTCACCGAATGGCCACGACGGTGGCTCCACCCAACTCTCCATACTCTCGCAAGACGACGGCCCCTCTCAACTCTCCCACACGCAAGACAACCGCTCCACCACGCCCACCTCTCCAGCACCCCAAAACAATGCCTTAATCCCAGCACCCAATCCTTGGCGTCTCCCTCCCAACCTGGACCCCGAATGGCTAGCCTTCGAAGTCTACACCGAGACCCCCGACTCCGACACCGAAGCCTCACCTCCCAGCACCCCGACCCGCAAACCGCTCTCCCGCACCCCTTCCCTCTCCACCCAAGCCACCCACGCCCTCTCCCGCCTCAACCTCTCCGCCCCTCCTCCCTCCTCTCCCAACCACCCACAGTCCCCTTCCACGCACATCCACACATCCCCCCAACCCACCCTCCCCCCCCTGAAAACCTCCCTCTCCCTCCTCGAAACCCTCCTCCGTCTGCTCTCCCTCCAGCAATTCCAACAAGCCCCCCACCTCTCCATCCCCGACGAGCTCCTCACCTTCTTCCTCTCCGAGAGCGCCTCCACCGGCGCCGACGGCGAAGAGCGCAAACGTCTCCGGACCGAAGCGCGGCGGCGCGTGGGGTTCGATCCGTACGACGAGAGCCCCGTCAAGCGAAGAGGCGAGGAATACCAATACCAGCACCAGTACCAGGATGAGTCAAGAAGTGAATATGCTGTTAATGCGGGGTATGAGACCTATTCCTCGACCGACAGTCCGAAAGGCGGCAGTGGTGGTGGGAGAGGAGGGGAGCGATATGCCAGCCCGCTGCGGTATGACGAAGGGTACGAGACGCATGCGTGGGAGCGGCCGTCGCCGGTATCGAGAGCTGGTTCGTCGCCGCTGTTGCTGAAGGGCAGGGCGCAGAGTGAGAGGGGTGGGACGCCGTTGAGGTGGCAGCGGGGTGGGGCGCGAGAGGGGGAGATGAGGAGGGGGAGTCCGTTGGCGAGGGGGGGGGCTGGGGGTAAGGATGAGGGGTTGGGAACGAGTCCTGGCGTGGGGGGTGAGGAGGGGGGGAAGGAGGGGAGGGAGAAGGTGGGGTGAGAGAAGGGTTCTGGGGGAGGGGAGGAAGTAATGGAAGGTTTAAGAGTAAGGTGTTTGCTTGGTTTTAGGAGAGATACCCAACTGATCTTCGCTTACGAGCGAGTCTACGAAGATAGACATGGCGCCGAAAAGGATATCGAATGTCGAAGTTCAAACGTTTGAGATATCCTGGAGCAGTCGCTGCAAAGTAATTTGACTCAGTGACGATGAATGGATCCACCATGGAATATTAACAGCCATAGAGGTAAATCGTTAAGGGATTGTCTACTTCATACGATGAACTAACATCTAATGGATTTTGATTTACACACTACTACACGCAGGCCTACCCCTCTGCTATAGATCTTAAATGTCGCCCTTCAAACGCATGCCATACCGTCAATTCCTCCAAGCAGGCGAACAAGAAATTTGACCGTCACTTCCTACTCCCAGTTTTCAGGAAGTAGCACATATCTCATACCTCTCTCGACTCAACCCCAGAAGTAATGCCCAAGCTCCACGCTCAAATCACTGTGGTTTCGTCGCATGAAAGCAATATGTCCAATTAGACTCTCAAAAAATCTGTCGTAGGGAAGACGACTCGTTTGCACACTGATCAATGAAATTCGGAAGCATACGGTGGAGCTTAGGTGCAATAGACATTTGTAATGCCTGCGCGGTTGTAAGACCAAATACCATGGATTAACAAGAGTTGCAGGGGAGGGGGGGCGACTGTTAATTTGAATATTGAAGGATACTACACGCTCTCCGCAGTGATGTTTCAAGCATACATAGTCCAGATCAGAATGAACCCCTCTCGGGGGAGTGTATTTGGCGGAGAGGGTTGCTCGCTGCTGTTTGGGAGATCCAGGCGGTGTGATTTTCTGGCACAAATGTGTGAGGTCGATATCTTCATGCTTAGGGGATGATACGGTCGTGATGCGTTGGGTACCGTATTCTCGGTCGATGGTTTGCCGTTCTTCGCTGGTTTGTGAGCGATGGGAAAGACTTAGACGCTGAGATGGGAAGGACCCAACATCTCCATGCGGGGGTTAGCAGAGGTGTACAGACGTCGCGGTACAAACTGAGCTGGGCAATCCCATTAATTAATGACGTGACATTAGAGTGTCGACGGGTGGAGCGTTATAGCTGAAGAGTCACGTCATCGAAGAATATTGCTTTGTCAAGGCTAACCCGACAGTATGGTTGCAAAAGAGATGTAAAGAAATAATTTGGAGTACCAGACATGGGACAAATATATCTCTATAATTTCCTTAAGATGTGCATCATGTTAGCACATCGTGTAAAGGCGTAGAACAGACAATTGCACAAGATCGGGAGGGCTTTTTCAGCCAAAAGAACTGCAAGAGCATTCACAGATTCACACACCTACCTGTAGTCTTAGATCGAGCTTGTTAACAAGGCTCAGCAAGGGCCTAATACACGCAGCTGTGGACCGAGTTACGTTTTGCTGAAGGTTTTTCTCTCTCAATCGAAACCGTGGAATCATGTCTGGATCTATGAGCGTTGGATCACAGCACCTGTCAGCAATCGTTCAAACACGACACCTAGGTCATTTGCTAGTTTTCTGTACGTGTCAATTGCCGACCTTCTTTCTGCCTGCCGGTCCTATGGGTTCAGTAACCTTCGTCCTCCGCGCCTTGCTGGTAAATGTGGCGACTCCGAGAAGCATCCTTCCGCATCTGCTGCCCGGATCCTGTGAACCCGACTGGGCGATAATCAGTAAATGATCAATTGATAAAGCCTAGACAGCATACCTCTGGCATTAACGCCGTCAGGCGTCCTGAACATGCTATCCTTCTTCGTAGACTTCCCAAATTTGCCCTTGGACGCAAAGTCTTGCCACTTGCTTTTGCCTGCTTCCAGCTCCTTGTTTGCCTTGACTTTTCGTGGTACCTTGGCTGGCCTTGTTGGGCCGTCACTGACTTTGCTCGGCTCTTTTTTCGCTTGGCTGGCCAATGCTGGGTCAATGTCGGCGGCGGCGGAGATGACGTTCGAATTCGTTGGCATTATAGGTCCTGCAGGCGTCCCTGGCATGCCATCAGCCTTGCGCTTCCTATCATTTGACAGTGGTTTGATATCCTGAGCGGAGAGTGTTTCGGTTGTGGAATATGATTTGAAGGTCACGATATAAACGGGCTTGCTGGACGATCCAGTGATGGAGGTAATGCGTGCAGGGTAGAAAGCTTTGTCCCCTGACTTCCACTTAGCGAGGACGTTGTCGTTGACAGAAAAAGTTGTAGGCCCCTGTGGCTCCTCCACTGGGCTCTGAGGTGCGGCAGGCTTGCGGTAGCCAGCCTGATAGGCGGGATGATTCTCCTTTGACCACTTCTCCTTTACTGGTGGTGCCGAGGCCTTCTGGGCCGGAACTGATGCTGATGCGGGCTTTAGCTCTGCGATCGCGGTTTCGGTGAGGGTAATGACTTCTACAAGTTCAATTTTGAGATTTTGCAGCTCGGCATTGTCTGGGTCGGCCTGGAGGCCTGAGTCAACAGTCTCGAGCTATGAGAGAGACTCCATTAGCAATTTCGAAAGAGATCGCTCGGGGGTAACTTACCTGTAGCTTGTACTCCTTCACTTCCGCTTCCAAGGCCGCCACCTCGCTGCTCATGGTGCCTCAATCTACAGACGGGCACACTGGATGTCTAAGTAGCCTCCCAGTGTGATACAGCCCCCTCTTTGTAGGTTTAAGCAGCGCCTGAAGCGACTACTTAACAAATGCCGTGATAATGTGGGATCTTCCTTTGAAGAGCGATGGAGTCAAAGCGTTATGTGACCGATAAGATAATGGCGAAGTAAGGTAATGCAGTCAGAGTACCTACCTCATCAGGCATGTCAGAATCCGACTAGCTCATAAGGCCTAGTGTGAGTGATTGGCGTTTACGGCCCGGTAAGCCTTGGGGACCCTCTTCCAACGGGGTGAAGAGACGCCGTATGCAAGAGGATTTCTAAGCAATCGAATCGACTCATTGACTTGCGCCCACCCCCGGCCTCGTCAAGCCGCCTCGAGAGATATTGCGCCATTACTGCCTTCACTCCCCTATTGGTCCCCCTCCCTCCCTCGAGTTCCAACCTGCAGTGATCAATGCGCACACGTGTCATGTTGCATTGCTGATTGGGGCTATTCCCCATATCCCACCACATAGGCGGTGTACTCTTGTACCTGGACCGCGGTTGGACGCTTTTGTCGATCCCTTGCACTTTCTTCAGAGAGCGTCATCTTGACTGCCTGCAACCAACAATCTCTTTTCCATCTATCGCCACTTCATTCTCCACCGACTGCACGGAAGGCTTGTCCGTTGCGATAGCTCTGTCATTGATTCCCGCACAAGATCACAATCACTGAGCGCTGGCTCGGGTCAATCGCTGGGGACACGCTGGTGCAGGGTTGGAGTTGATTGATTAAGCCGTCTCGCCCGGAACGCAAACAGCCTTTGAATCCTTCCGTCTCTAAGCTTGGAATATGCCCACAAACAACACGCAAGAGCCTGCCACCATATACCAGCCTCACTTGTCTTTGACCAAGGACGAGCAAGCCCTACTCCGGACCGCCCTTTCGTCAAACAGCCCTCGCACTCCGGCTACACCATCTTTTGGCGGACGGCCAGCAGGCAGAAACATGGCTGCTCGGATGGCCAGCGTGACGTCAACTCAAGATTCCCGAGATATGATGATGAACGACACAGATAATTACAGATCTCCAGATGAAGACGGACCAGTCTCGGGCTTGGACGCCGTTACAAGTCCGCTGGTTGACTTTGATTTGGAAGATGGGAACTTTGATTGGGACAATAGCGGAGATCCCTTTGGTGACTTGCCGAATCTATTGACCGACGACGGAACAGAACATCATGATAAGAGGAAGAAATCAACAGACGAGGATGACGAAGAGGAAGAAGGAAGTGGCAAACGACGCGAGAGCGACGAAAGGGCCGCCAGGAAGCCCGGAAGAAAGCCAATTACCGGAGAACCAACTACGGTAAGGTCATGCCATCCTGCTACAGTTTGATTGAAGGGACTAAACCGTGCGTCGTCAGAAACGAAAGGCGCAGAATCGAGCTGCGCAACGAGCGTTTCGGGAACGTAAAGAACGCCATCTGAAAGATCTGGAAACGAAGGTAGACGAGCTAGAAAAAAATTCCGAATCTACCAATCATGAGAACGGACGACTCCGCGCACAAGTCGAGCGCCTGAACACTGAAGTGAAGGAGTACCGAAAGAGACTGTCGATGACTGCTCCCAGTGTTGGTCTACGGACTCCCGCCGCAAACCCCGTACCATACACTACATACAACAATAGTAGCCAGAGCAGCGACTTCCTTTTCGCATTCCCGAAGTTCGGAGACCTTCCTGGGTCATATTTCATGAGCAATGGGTCTCTTGCGAAGATTTCTCCGCCAGCTACGACAAATTCTGTATCGTCTCGTGCTTCTCCTGCGGGTGTACCGAACCTGGCTCGATCATCATCTTCGCAGCAGTCACCTGCTACTAAGTCTCCTCTGACCCCCATAAGCCCAAATGGCATGCAGGGCACGAACTCGAAATCGCAGGATCTATACCAGAGCCCGACTACCAGCTTCAATGGCAACAACTTGGACGAGCTCAACGAATTGTTCAGTCCTTCTGGCCTAGAGAACTCTAGACGCAGCAATTCATCGGATTACATGTTTCCCAAGAACTCGTCAGCAGTGTCCACCGCACCTAGCAAGTCGACAAGTGCCGACAGCTATCGTGCCTCAGCACACGTGCCCGGCTTCACACAGGCTGTATCCAACGGATCCACCAGCTCACCATCAGCATCTTCCATGTCTCACACCGGGCTAGACTCGTCGTGCGGCACCACCCCAGAACCATCAGCCGATTCACCACAAAATCGCAAGATAAGTGAGGCCTCACTGAATACCATTGACGAGGAATCTTCGCACATCAACAACGATGTACAAGGTAAAACATCTCCTACACAGAACCGCTCTCACCCTCCTCTGCTGCCCAAGGAAGATTGCGTCTCTGACACTACCCACAGCACCATCCACCATGACGAAATCGCCCGCGGCCGACTTCAACGGCATCGACTGGTTAGCGCAACAAAACGGCGGGCAGTTCGACCCCGTCCTCTTCGGCGACTACCGCGATCCCCAGGACAACATTATGAACACCAACCTCGGCGACTTCTTCAACGACGCATTCCTCACGCAGGACTTCAGCACCCCCTTCAATACAGGCGAGCTCACACTGTCCCCTCAGCCCGCCCCGCCACAACAACCAACTGCGCCTGCCAAGCCCGACCCGATCAAGCAATGCGAAGCAGCGCAGAACGCCAACGACGACCCCTCTGCAAGATTCAAACACTTTTTGTCATGTGACAAAGTCTGGTTGGTTTTCCCTTCAACCAACTTTTCCATTTTGGTACATCACTGACTTGTATAAAAATTTCAGGGACCGCGTGCAGAAATCCGAAAAAGTCACTTCCGGCGAGCTGGGCATGGACGACCTCTGCGCCCAGCTGAAGTCCAAGGCCCGATGTTCCGGCAAGGGCGCCATCATCGACGAAGCGGACGTCGATGCCATTTTAGGGCCGGCGTTCACGGGGCAGAAGGATTTCTTCTCGATGTTCTCTTGAGGCGGGGATGCAGATGTTGAGAGGCTGACTGTGGGAAAAAGTGAGAAAATGGTTTGCGGAACAAGGCAAGGACTCGAGAGGGGAGGGATACATCGAGCGTAGGGATGGGCGATGGTTCTGAGGGCCCAGTATGCGGACGGTCTTGGTATGAGCTTATGTATGGTACATAGCAGCAGTATGCGGGCTAGAAATACAATGCAAAGCCGGCTCGGCGACGTCACCATCGTGGTCCAGGCATGAACACAGAAGAAAACATGAAGAATCTACAAGCGTGCAGTATGCCATGTTCATGAAGATCCACTGCAGAAGTGTACTCCGACGCGGACGCTCAATACACCCAGTATATCTCTTTCCTTGCGAATCATTGATCGAAGTCTATACCATCGCTTCGCATACATTCAAAGCCAATCACGCTCTATCCATGACTTCATTTGTCCATGCATGCATTTCCCGTTCCTGGGTATCGTATCACATGCCTAACCCCCCATTTCCTCCATGCAGATCATCGCAGTACACTCATCTCCCCAATGTCCATGCGTTCACACCACCCAATCCACTCCTACCAATCCTATACCTTCCCCCATCCGCCCCTTCCTCACGAACGCGCCACCTCATCCAATCGCTCATACTTCTTCACCTCGGAGGGGTATTTCCCATGGACGTACTTCACCATCTCCACGAGCTGCGAGCGGGTGGCGTCGCTGAGCTGCTCGTCGGGGGGGCTGAGGACTTGATTGAGGATGGGGAGGAGTTGGGGGGTTAGGGACAGTATGGTGGGTTCGGAGGCGGAGTCTTGATGAGAGAGGGTTGTTAGGGCAAGGAAGGAAGGGATGACGAGAGGGGGTATAGGAAGGGATAGCTTACAGAGCCGCACAATCATCCCCCAGACAGGCTCGTTCTCCTCGTAGTCCTCCTTTAGCGGCAAGAGCTCCACCAGAGCAGGCAGAACCATCTTGATCGGCATATGGTCCTGATGCCGCACAATCATGCGACTCACGCACCCCGCTGCGTTGTCCATCATGCGCGCCCGCTCGGTCTGCAGCATCGGCTCCAGTTTCCCCAGGATGGCAGGGAAGGCTTTCAAGATCTCGGCGTCGGACTGGGATTTCTCCTGCAGCAAACCGATGGCGAAGGCGGCGTTGGATTTCGTCTCGGCGTCTTCGTCGCTGAGGCGGTGGAGGAGGAGCTTCAGCAGTGTGGATGTCGAGGGCGTGATTGCGGGGCCCATGCCACGGATGCATTCTGCGATCGTGCCCACCGCGGTGCTGCGCTCGATGTGCTCGCTGCTGCTGGCGAGCTTCAGGATGCTCTTCTCGAAGATCTTGAAGAGCTCGGCGAAGGAGGCGCCGAGGGCGGTGGCGAGGCCGATGATGGCGTCGAGGGTGCAGTCGACGACGAGCCAGTCGTATTCGGCGGATTCTTCGAGGTCGTTGTCTTCGGTCTCGAGGCCGAAGTCGGATTGGCAGGGGTGGGAGCGGCGGAGCAGGTGCAGGAGAGTTTCGGTCAGGGGTTTGAGGATGGTGGGAGAGGCGATTAGGGAGGGGCCGGTGATCTTGAGGGTTGCGGCGAGGGAGCGGCAGGTTTCTGTGACGGTATTGCTATGTAGAGGCAGGGTTTTTTAGCTGATGCTTGTTGTAAGAGGATGCGCAAATGAAGGGGGCTATTGTTGGTGGGATCAGGGTAGAAATCGCGTTCTCAGCAAGGTACCAAAGGTACTCTGAGTGAGCTGGGATTAACGATATGTGTGTGTCATCATGTTAGGGAAGCGCAGCAGACGAAGTTGGATAGAAGACACATATCAACGTACCGATCTTCTTCCTCGGGCCATGTAGCTAGCACGGCGGTCATGATGAGTTCACCAAGCTTGGCGATCTCGGATGTAGGCTGTACCTGCACTGGCACACCAGGCTTCCAACTCTTCTGCGCCTCCGGTTGGAGCTCCCATACCGTAGCATACATCCGGAACAAGGTACTAATTGTGCCTCGCCGAACGCCTTCGTAAGGGTGCTCTATCAGAGGAAGTACGATCTCGACCGTCTTTTCCAAATATCCAATGTAGTCATTGGGTAGGTGAGTGACAATGTCTCCAAGAACCTCAACGGCGATCTCTTTCTCCTGGGCAATAGCAGTCACGGCTTGGAGATCATCATCCCACTCATCATCCTCCCCGTCCAGTTCGGCTTCGTCAATGTCCTCGATTTCGCTGGCTTCGATGATTTCATCCTCGCTCATGGCAGCCACTTTGACCTTTCTACCACCAATTGTCACCTCTTTGCCAGCAAGATCTGCTCCCTCTTGGCCGAGATCGACTTCGAGGTCCGACTCCTCCGACTGTAAGCTTTCGAAAAGAGCCTTGACTACACCGTCGAGGAATGGTTTGAAGTCGACTTTGTAGACCTTCGCCAAGTTGCCCCAGAAGAGGAAACTTGTCTCCTTGAGCTTGGGATGGTCAAGGTGCATGGCCTCCTCAGTGGCCGACATCATTGGCTGGACGTAACGCTGGAACGGCTTAGCTCCTACAGCTACAGCGATATTGCCGATGGCATCGCAAGCCACGCATCGTAACTCGAAATCTTCGTCACTGTCCTTGATCTGCACAAAGCTAGACAAAGCATTCATCGTCTGTTCAAGGTAAGGCAGAAAATCGTCACTGGAACAAGCGGCGATCGAGCCTACTGCTCCAATCGCTGCCTCTTTGGTCTTCGTGTCAGGGTGTGAAAAGAGGCGGCTCATTCGTAGGTAGAGTTCGGACAGATACTGTTTCATGTCCTTCTGCTCCATATCGGTAGCGATCGTGTCGATCGCGTTGCAGCTGGCTCTGATCATGCCCATGTTGGCCTCATCGTCGGGCCCGGTCAGGTTCGAGGTGGCGGTGTCGATGGCTTTGACAAGTGGCGGGAGCAGCTCCTGATGTTCCTTTGACAGCTCCTCGCCCAACTCCTCGCCCAATTGAATGATGCAGTCCAAAGTGGCACGCCGGACCGCCGGATGATTATCGTTGAGTAAGCGCAGTACGAGTGGTATGACCTCCTTGATTTGGGTGGCCACAAAATCAGGAGCGCCCTCAACACACTGACCTAAGCTCCGAATGCCAGCTTGCCTCCTCTGCGGGTCTTGGCTGTTTACGTATGGGCCCAAGGCGTGCATCAAAGGTACAACGACTTGAGCGGGTGGAAGGTTTCCAGACATGATCGTAAGAAGGCCTAATGCTGACCGTGGAGGGTCCATCTCGTCGTCGTCGCCATCTGCATCTAGCTCCGTTGCGATCTCAAGACACAACAAAGTTAGCTGCTCTCCCAGCTTCAGGCCCTGGACCTTGAGCTTGCGAACAGACACTGCCTGAATCAAGAAATTGAGAGCTTGTGTTCGTGAATCATCGTCAAGCTCGGTCCGGGTGGCGATATCGCTCATGAATTGAATCAGGTTTCGGAAGTGTGGATTCAGTATCGCTGAAGCGCAAGCCAGTAGAGTCTGGAAAACCTCGAAGGCTTGTAGAATACGGTCTTCATCCTTGGCATCTATTGAACTCTTGAGAACACTGACCATGTGAGGGATTGCGTCTTGTATGGCACGCAACGTGTCCGGGTCATTGTCCGGCTCAAGCAAGATAGCTATCCTGCTAAGTGCCAGCATAGTGTTGATCCTCACTTCCATGCTCTGAGGATCATTGATGGTCTTGTTGAAGAGATCCAGTATGTGCTTGAACCTGTGCATGGCCGCTTCTCCTGCGGTGTCGATGAGAGCGAAGAGGATGTCTATAGACAATCACACGGTCAGTATTACTCCTCTAGTAGCGAAAGTCAAGCGTGCAAGAGATCTCCGGAGCTCGTTTGCTGTAAGACATCTTGCATGGCGAATTGCATGGTACAAAGAAACTCCAGGGATACTAACATGTGCTGACTTCTCGTGGCCGAGGATCTGAGTCCGTCCCAGCACTTAGCAGCATGTCGAACAATTCTAGCCATTCCGAATTTTCAAAGTCCTTCTCTGCTATAGCAGCAATGACTCGTGACGCCTGATGCCTCACTAATTTGTCTTCCTCGTAGAGTGTGCGCTGGAGCAGGTTCCTACGGAACCCTGCCTTCTCGCTCTCTGGGACCGCTTCCCAATGCTTTGGTATCAGTGTCTTAGCTTGGGTCGCAGCCAGCTGCCGTAACGCTGCAGGTTGCTGTGAAACGAGTAGCTCAATTAGGAGGCAGAGGGAGGCCGGGAAAGGGTAGTAATCCGACTTCAGGGTAGCTGTCGCAGCTTTGACGCGCTCAGTGTTTGCTGCTCCACATCAGTATATTATTTGCCTTACAGATATCAGATGGCTAGCTTACGCGCAAGGACATCCTTAAAGACGTCAAAGAATTCTTGGCGATCCATAATAATCTGTGCGCGACATAATAACTGGACAAACAGATTCGAAAAAAGTTAATGTGATCTCAACTTTTGTACCGACGTTTCCCCGCCGTGTATCTATCACGTGCTAGGGCTGGAAAGTGTTGTGATACTGAGTATCGCGACACCATACAACCCAAGTATATTGTTATCACACACACCATTCCATAGCTGGGGAGAAGTTCTACGCTCTCTGGTTTATGGCGTCTGACTCGGATTGCTGAGCGGCTTTTCGAACCTAAGAAGCTATCCTCAGATCCCACAAGCAGTATACCCTCACAAGCAGTATACCTGCCAAAGTCGATCTGAGATTTTAAGTTTTCCAATATAAGCGACTTTCTATCCACTATGACAAGTCCCTTACAATGCAAAGCCAACGTTACAGTCTAGACAATGCTGTTTTCTACAATTCCTCACCCAAATGCTTTAGTAATCGTCCGAATCGTAGTCGTCCTCTGGCAGCATCGCTCTATACCGCCTCGAGTTCAGATCATCTTCAAGCCCCCCGTCCGACTCGGGATCGACGTATCCTGTAGGTTTCTTAGCGTCATCTCCCTCGTCATTTTGAAGAGAGACACTCACCTTCACCACCCAATATGCTTAACGCCACCGGCAAGAATACCAATGCGTGCAACGCTGCCAAAACCACCAAGCTCAACCAGATTCTGAAATAATACACCTCGAAAATCTTGCTCCTCGTAAATGCCAACACGAAAACCCCAAGGAACTTAGTCACAGTAATCCCACTAAATACACTCGCACCCACGTTCACTAAAGCTGCCCATGCTCTGGCGTCCTTCCCCCTAAATTTACTCTTCGCCTTTTCCATGATAGGTTTCGAGGGAAACATGAAAGCTCTCGCTATATGCGCGCAAAACTCGACCCCGATCCCGACGCAGATAACCAGGTTAACGAGTGAGATGGCATTCAGGGAGACCGAGAAGAGCGCCATGGCCCCAAGAACGTCGACGACGATCATGATCACGGTAAGTGTTACCACCATACCGGTGGCGAAGGAGCCGAGAAGGGTAGATGAAATAACCAGGATAATGGCAAGCGCAGACCCAATAAGAGTGCCGGCTAACCGGGCGATGGTGGCGTACTGGTCGAAGAAGATGTAGAATTTTGAATACGGAAATACTTTAATATCTTGAAATTCGCTGATGGTGTCCGCAATGCGCCGAGCGGAGGCATATGCTTCGATGAAGCTGCGTTGGTTGCGGAGAGGTGTGTGGCTCGTTCGGAAGTGAGAGGCGGGCACGGAGCTATTATTTTTGTCAATGACGAGAGCGTTGCTGTAGGGAGCTTTACCCCCAAAGGGGCATTCCTCATTAGTGGGCGACTCGATCCATTTGGATAGATAGTGCACGAATTCAGAACCTTCGGGCATGCCATGAAGAGTTACGTTCCAGGGCGGATCCCTGCCTGCGAAGCAAGGTTTGCCATCCTCGACGCAACATTCTTCGTTCGAAGGATTGAGCCACGTGAAGAAGTCATCGAGCCAACTAGCTGTGGAGCCGGAGATGTAGGAAAAATTTGGCCGTTTTGATTCTTGCTCGAGGACGTTGGCCAGAGAGAATGAGTGGCAAGTCGAGAAGCGCCCACAGAGCTCTTGTTGATGCTGGCGAGCGGTGACGTCTAGATCGCGCGTCACAAAGTAGACTGGGGGGCCCGTATTGAAGTATTCGTCTAGGTCGTTGAAGTATGGTATCAGGTAAGAACCACGGGGAAAAGCGATTCTCTGATCAAGACCTAGTGCGACCTCCGGCACAAGCGCCAAGCCAGCTGTGAACAGACCCAGAAAACCGACTACCAAGCCAACCTTTACTCTTCGGTCGAGTAGAGCCGGGGCATAAGCCTTACGAATGAATTTCTGCAATGGACCTTCATCCTCGAATCCATAGGCCCCGCCGCTATGCGCTTGTGAAGCATCTGCCCCCTTAATTCTGATAAAAGGGAAACAATCTGCGCGACTGCTCTCAACCCTTCTCTGATTCAAGGCTAGCACAGAGACGAACATGGTGACCTGCAATACAGCGTTGAGCAACACGGCTCCGGCTGCGTATATCGCAAAGTTTCTGACCGCAGGCATTCCCACCGCAGCACCTAGTGCAAACGCGATGGTCTCGGTCGAAGCTGACAATAGGATACTCGGACCCATTCTACCTAGGGCTTTGGCAATCCGTGTCTCGACATCGTCATCAGAATGGCTAATGTTGACCCGCTCGAACTCATGCACGATGAGGAAGATGTTATCGACGCCCACAGCTAGCACCAAAAATGGGATAACCTCAGCAATGATCAGTGTCACCTTGATACCAGCAGCGGAGAACAAGCCAACGGAAGCCGAGACGGACATTAGCACGATGATGATGCCTATGATGCCAAGCGTGAACTTCGATTGAACCAGTGCGTTCGCTGGGTTACGGAGGATCGATCGGGCAGTGAGGGTCGTGGAGCCTAGCGCAAGAGAGGCATAGAGGAACATGACGATATAGCTGATGACAACGATATTAGCGTCCGTGTTCGTCGTCTGGCTGAGCTCTTTCTCCAGACTAGCCTCGGTAGTATACGACAAACGAAGGCCTCGCTCATTGGCCTCACGAGAAACGGTCTGCAAGAGATTGATGAAACTCTCCTCCCAGTCTATAGCGCGGGCCTCACCATCTGAGCCTTCTGCGTGATTGTTCACAACCCACGTAACGATCAGAGCCTTAGCGCTAAGAGCGTCGCTGTTTTGTACGCCACCAAGGATCATATCGGGCCGCAGCGGTTGCTGGAAATCTGGTAAGCAGTCCTGACTGCCGGGTTGCTCGGTGCAATGCTGCAGATGCTCTCTCCAACCGTCATTGTCAACATCCGTGAATGATCCGCCGAAGTAGCCTGTCAAAGACTGAACGACGCAAGCTTCTCCCGTCGGATTGAAGCAGACATTGCTTAAGGTAGTTCCTCCTTCGAGCGACTTCATACGCTGAATCCGACTCTCGACATCAAACCACCACCGGAGGGTATCGTAGCTCAGTACAGGTCCTGGGCCCGACTTGTGCGTGTCATTCACTAGGAAGGCCTGTTCTGCTCTGAAGAAAGGCCCAAAGTTCTTGTCGAAATACTCTTTTTCTTGAGCGGCAGCAGACGACGGGCTGACCCACAGTCTGACGGGGTTTGTCTCGATCTCAAAGTTGATCCAACCCATACTCAAGACCAACACAATGAGCACACTCAAACTAATGGTAATTAGAGGGAATCTAGCGCACTTTCTCCCAAGCTCACTGAAAGCTTTGTCGAAGAGGCTGTTCAATGGATATTGCCTCTGGGGCCGCTCCAACACACCTGCGTTGTGCACAGTATCGCCTTCGTCTTCGTCATCACTGAGTGCGGTATCTTGCAGTAATTGTAACCTTTCGGTCTTTCGTTGATTGTGCTTTTGATATGCAATATGTCCGGACACTGCTGCCACGAGTAACACTAGGAACACACAGTAAATCAATATTACCGAAAATGAAAGGCATGGCAGAGCTCCGACGTGACACTTTTCTTGCGCGGTCACTTTTGGCAATTCTGGACATACTGCAGGGCAGTCAACGCATGCGCAACGGTAGGCCTCGTCAGTGTCGTTACATGCTTTAGGCTTCGAATCTGCTGCTTTGATGCCATCGTGTTCGAGGGCAGCCGGCCGAGGGAAATTGATCTGGAACGGACTGCCGAGAAACTTCTTGTCGCCCAGAAACTTAAGAAAAGTAGTGTAGTTTTTCGCTCCACCGCCAATGAAGTCCATTGCCTTGCCCCCAGTGGCGCCAAACTTGACGTCTTTGCAACTGTCGTAGAAACCAGACCCATAACGATCTGACCAGATGTTATCCAGTTCCGTCACAATGAGCTTTTTGGAGGAGGATGTAGCGGTTTCCGTTATGTTGACGAACAGCGACTGGTCGGGCGAGCATGAAAATGTGCAGAAGAGGTTGAAAAAGTTCACCTTGCAAGCAGGACATGCCGAGATGATCGACTCCGCCCTTTTCAGGTTGGTACTAAGTGCATCAAGCTGGTCACTGTCACAACAGATGTCGGTGTTGTTCCATTTCGGTCCACAGATGCCAACAAGCTTCTGACGAACTGCTTTCGAAGGTGTCTCTGCAAGACTATTGTCCGGACATGGTAGCTCTCCTCCGAAGAAAGACTGTTTCCCACAGTGACCTTTCATTGCGCATCTGCCCTCCTCATGCTTCAATGTCCAGTTCCCGTCATTATTCGCGGCTGTGACGATCACCATGCACATGATGGCACAGTATAATAACATTCGAGGCCACGCCAGGCGTGGTGGCCCCGCCATGGCTCTTGTATGGTCGCCGCCCCACGACGTCAGATCGAGGATCGCAGAACTCTATATTGTCCTTTCTCTATACAAATCCAATTGTATTATCTTTCAAGGCCCGTTGTGCGTGAGGTTCGCAGCTGGAATGCCCGGTTTATTTCAGAGGCGGACTGGATCCTTTCGGTCGCGCTGCGCGAATCCTGTAGCTAAAGTAAACCAAGATTTTAGAATTGGTAATCTGGAAACTGAGTGCTGTTCGTGTTCTCCTTGCACATATAGGCGTGGGCGAGGTCAGATTATCACGACCGAACTGGATGGCTTTTTGGAAACAGCGGTTGAGCTGATCAAGTACTAGGACAGTGACGTGGTTGAGAGGATGGAAGTCGTCACGTGGCTGGCTGCCAAGATTCTGGGGAGTCGGGCCGAACCGGCCAGGCTTGCGCCACAAAACCAAGGTACCGAGTATTCTTATGGAGTACCTTACAGTTCCTTGGTTATCACGAGTACTTTAGTCTACATGTATGGTCAACGTCAGTGTAGAAAGGCAGAATCTGGCGCTGCTTCTGGTACCGTGAGAAATTTAGACGCTGGCAATGGAACTGCTCGTTATGGGACGTGCAAACTGTACAAGGTAATTTTGCATAGATGCCGATGTTACAAGCAACAGCGGTCTATTGCGTCTACAAGCCATTACTGCTATGAGTGCAGCTAGAATACAGTCGGTCGCACCTTGCGAACATACCCCGATGCTACCGTAAACCCACTGGACCGCTCAAATAGAAGCTCTATTTGCAAAGAGAAGTATGCAAAGCTTCAGCATGCTCGAGGATCTCTCCAGTTCTACTGCTTAAGCGCGACGTTGTAGCCGAGCTTTGCTGGAACCTTTGAGAGCCTTTGAAGGCATGGGAATGAAGGGTGTAGACGGCAGGAGCAATAGAAGTGAGGATTCCTGCCATAACGCAACGGACTGCTCATGACTTCTCGGCAGACGACTTCTCGGCAGACGACTTGTCGGCTGCGGGCGCTGCTGGTACGGTCGACGGCGTGCTGGTTGCTGGTGGAGCGGTTGAGTTCTCGTCCCCGCTCTTGCTGAAACCCCCACGGCCACGGCCACGCCCTCGTCCTCCACGACCTCCGCGATCCCCACGATCGCCGCGGAAACCTCCTCGCCCGCGACCTCCTTCGCTGTCGCTCGCACCACTCTGGTATCCTGGACGTGGCCCGCCGCTCGCTCCGCCACGGCTGCTCCCCTGCCATGTTCCAGCTCCTGGTCCGTCTCGGTTCTCTCTTGGAAAGTTCTGTTTTGGTCCACGGTTATCGAACCACTTCATGTTGGGTTTCCTTGGTTGGCCGGCGACCGGTTGAGATACTTTCTTGTGGTCTGCTGGCTGGCGTTCCAAGGCAGCTCTAGCATCTTCATGCGACCCAAAATGGACGACATGATTCGTCCCCTTCCCCCATTTTTCTATGCTCACAATCTTCCATTTATCTTCGACCGGGAACGCCTCTCGTACAGCTTCTACGGACTCCATGTTGTGAACGAACAGGCTTATGCTAGGCTTGTTCTCGGTGGTTGGAGAGGATGGTTTGTTTGCAGCCGGTGCAGCCTGCTTGTCGCTCGAAGTAGTACCGTTAGTGGCTTGGTTTGGTGTTGATGGTTTACCTGTAGTCGTGGTCGCAGGTGTGGGCGTTTCCGAGCTAGTGGCCTGGGGTACTGGTGTGGCGGGCTTTGCTTGATTCGATGTGGGTGCGGCTGCAGGTGCAGGACCAGAACGAGGAGCATTTGGAGCTTTATCTTGTTGGGCTTGTGGAGGCAGTTGGGTCGTCGGCTTTGGCTGGATGGGAGCTTGCTGGTTCCGCGCCTGTGAGTTTTGGTTCGATTGCTGACTTGGTTGCGAAGGTCCAACTGGCGGTCGAGTCTGGCCAGCTCCTGCGGGACCGCTCACAGTACCGCCACCTTGCATCACCGCATTGGTAGGCGTAGGCTGTACGGGTGACTGAACCGACTGGGTCATCCCTGGCTTGGCACCAACGCCACGATGAGCGAAATTAAAGCCTTGCGCGCGCATCTCTGTACCAATTCGTCCAGCGTCTATCTCGAGTACGAGGTAGCCGAATGCAGCGTCGGCAAGATTGAAATTCCACATGTTCTTGAACGCACTCTCGTCGACGACTCCTCCGGCGCCTTGCCCGGCCACGGGCCCACCAAACGGATTGCCACCGTTTGCGACTGTTGGCATCTTCTGAACAATATCGAGAGCGTTATTGAGTAATGTCTGCTGAGCTTCATTGTGAGAGACCGCCGGCTCGACTTCGGTTTTCACGGTTTCCCAGACGTCATTGAAAGATGCCTTCGAAGCAGCAAGCTTCCCACGGTAATGATCTAGCGTTGGGTTGACACTGAACTCGTTGTAGGAGCTGCCATAGCGGAAATGAAGGCCAGCGGATATCGAGAAGTCGGCTTTCAGAGTGACCGCTATCTGATTTAATAGACCTTCTCGTGCCGGCGACGCGTGTGTGATGAAAACGCGGGTCTCGGTGGGGTCATACACACGGCTGGCCGTATCGGCGAGCTCGCCCATCTGCAAAAGGCTGGTCCACATAGTGCCCTGACCCCCGGCAATGGTAGTTCGTCCTTCTCCATTGTCAAACAATTTATGCATGACCACGGCACCTCCGAGACCGAGAAGACGAAGCTTCACACCACCAACTTCCAAGAGTCTTGAATTGGCTTCGTCAATTATGTGCAGCTTGTCCACCTTGTATTCTCCAAGTCGGAACTTCTCTAAAACTCGTACGTCTTCACATGCACCCCAAACGGTATAAACAGGTACTTCTAGTGTGAATTTCTTGTCAATGAACATGGGCAACTCCGAAAGGATAAGCTCGTTTCCTGGGAAACGCTGTCTAATTGGTCCCTGCTGGGATGTTGACGACTGAATGGCTCGTTTCGTCTGTTCTGAGAGGAGAGGTGAGTATTGGGCCACATGTTTCAGTGTTCTGCGAGAGCAGTCAGTAACCTCGACACTGGGTTACACGTGGAGCTACGAAGCGAATACGTACTTGTCAGCAATACGGTCCAGAGAGTTATCATCATAGAATCCGAAGTCCCCAGTATGGATTATGTAGTCGGCTCGAGCTTGCTTTGCCAGATCGTTCAAGGACTTCAGATTTCCTAGACCGTCCGCGTGTCAGTGTTCGGCCGTATCTAGGTCAACAATACCATCCTGATTACCTCGAACATCAGCTATGCACAGAATGCGAGCTCCACCATTTTGAAGGACGCGTCCATTGTTTGGTAGGAAGTTGGCTCCAGTGTTTCCTGCTCCAGCTGAGGCCGGACCAGAACTCGCGCCGTTGGGCATGTGAGCTTGACTGTAGGAATTGTACGGACGTGACTGCTACGACACCAGTGGTCAGCAATAGCTACCTCTATGAATAGCTCTTTGGAAGCTACAGATCTTGGGAAAAAGTGGCGACTCACAGCAGCCATGGAGATCGTAGATTATCTGTAAGGAGTTGCTATGTCAGGGGCAAATCAGGTGACAAGTACCGGTGAGATAGTCTAAGATAAGGGAAATCGGACAAGAAGGACAACGCCAGAACCTGGCTTGAGTCAAGTAACGGGGAGGGTATCAAAGTACAAGGTAGAGTGCAGTGACCGGGTTACTTGGACTTCTCCAGATTCGTTTTTTTGCGATTGCCAAGCGCTTCCCTCTACCTAGTGTCAAAGGAGCTAGTGCGCAAAGGCGACAGTAGAAATATCCGGTCCAGGCTCCACAACACTTCGAGTACTGTGCTTGAAATTCAAGTGCAACTCCTCAATTCCATTACTTCGTGTACCTTCAACGTCCAGAGAGTACACCCTTTCAATGGTCGTGACTTGCCTAGTGTACCAGGAGCTAGCTACACAGGTGGCGATCGACAAAATCTGCAATCAATTCCTACTTAATGCAGGAGTAAGCTGATCACGGATGTACATTCAGTTTGGTGATTCGCGTTTCCATTACGCAAACAGCAATTATGTTTTTCACAAATGTCCCGACATTGTACTTGTATTTCCTGTTCTTGTATCCTCCGGGGCTACTCCATACACTATCTATGAGTCGCCCAATAATAACTGTTGGATCTATTCAGAATCTCTATATTGACAGAGTAATACTATAAAGTACATTCGCCATTGTATCGATTCGATAGCAGGCAGTGACACTACGTTCTGACCTTGCATCAATCTCCCGGTGCAAACCAGGTGTACGGTCTACACGTAAGAAGTGTCCGCGGCTTAATCATAATTCTGGGTTGTATAATGTTGCTCTTTGGTGCTTTATGATTGATTATTCGGGCCCAAAAAACGGTTTTTTCTGATATGTGGTCACCATCGAATATCGTGTGTTGGACATTGTGCCTGGTGGTTTGTGTTGGCTTTATCCTGATCGCCCTTTCGCGATATCAGAGTGCTGAGTCCTACTGTCTTTACATCCTTTGACTCGGCTATCTCTCATCACTGTTCGGTATGACACAGGGTCAGAGGAGGTAACCTTAGCACACGACTAATCTGGATGAATGTTTAATCGCAATCTCAATATGACTGGATACTTGCTAGCATCTCACGAACGTTTATTTAGGAGGCAATAGCAAGCTGCCAACGCTTCCTCCAATACTACGTCTACTTCGCAAGCACAACGAAGTCTACGAGGATCTTGCAAAACATTTCAACCACGATGTCTTTTGGCCAGCTTTTCGGAAAACCTAAGATCAGTCATCACTCGCTTGATGGTGAGTTCAGGCCTGTCCGATCCTCGAACTCTGCATCCATAGGCGGCGATGGAGCTTTCAACGCTGGTGTTTTCGTGGTCAGGCGCAAGCCAGATGAACGTAAATGCGTGGAAAAACGCTTCAATACCGTTGATATCCTGAACGGTCGCGCAGAGTTCGAAATGTTTGCTTTACGGGAACTCTCGCACAAGAATGTCGTCGAATACCTCCATGCCTTTATCGAGCTTCATCCGCCTCGAGCAAGCATGTACATGGAATTTGCCGACCTAGGTACATTGGAGGACAGAATTGTATCAAACCGTGAACAGAATAATTACCCAGCAGAGTCTGCTGTGTGGTATTTGGCCATGCAATTAGCCAACGCTGTCTCATATTTGCAGTACGGAGTTCGTGATGCATCTTCGGACTATCGGTCGGAACGCCGTTCCCAGCCCGGATGGATAGGCATCGTCCACAGAGATATCAAGCCAGCAAACATATTTCTACGGACTGATACAGCAGCACCATTGCCTCGCATTATACTAGGAGATTTCGGGCAAGCCATTCGTGAGGACAACGACAACTGGAACCGTATCTTCGAAGGTGGAGATAGGCATTGGATGGCGCCTGAAGCTCCACCATGGAACTACGAAGCCGATGTTTGGGCTGTTGGTGCGAACATCCAAGCGACCTGTCGGCTCGGAGCCCAGCCCCTGCCCCGTGAGGGCCAGAATCTCGTCGGTGCTGGACGCCGCTACTCCAGATATATGACCGATGGTATCATCGCTCTCATGGAACCGCATCCTTGCGATAGGATGCACATTCGAGACTTCGCGCTGGAAGCGGGTAATCATGTACGTCGTGCTTATCGAGACGAAGGAGGCCCGTCGCAGCGTCATCAACAACGCGGAAATCGCGATCGATGAGAACAGCGCCAACCGAACAACTTCCGCGGTCCTCAATCTTGCAGTGCTTCCGCGAATTTCTGATGACGAGAAGGATTTTGGAGAACAAATGCGAATATCGGGGACCACTGTCCAGCACTCTGTGTGTTATATAGGGAGAATCCCCGAAGCTTGCAGGAACAGCAGCTTGCTGCCATGTACCGAATAAAACAGGGAGAGCCTACAATGAATGGATGCATTTTAACCATAATGTAAGCGGTGTCTATCATACATAATTGCAATTGATGGGTTAACCCCCTATCCATTATTCTTGACCCCCTTTTAACTTGATCGAGAAATAAGTACATTTCTTTCCGGCCCCTGATATCGCAAAGAAGATAGAGATAGTGACGATCTCTAGCTGCAAACAGAGGATCCCTTCGGCCGTGTTGTCATGTCTGGGTCATTTTAGATTCTCTACCAATCCTCAAATACCCATCATGCATCAAAGTCATAAGGAGCCAAGCTTTCAGTCTCTTTACAAACATAGGTCCAACTGCAACCCGCCAACTACGCCGCGATCTATGCCCCCCTGAGTCAAGGGGACTGACTTCAAGACTCACTCCAGATGGCTAATCTCCATCAACCCGATGACTCCCCTACTCGTCTGAAGCCCCGGCCAAAATCTCAGCAATAGTCTTAGCGGCATGATTGTCAAGAACAAAGTTAAGTAGCCCTTGCTAACATCCAAGGCGACCTGATAGCTAATGTGTTTTCGGATGTTTTGTGATTCTGGCAGATCCTTGTACGATTGGATCTTCCTGTTGCAGTTCTGGCCCCCTTGCACTCGCGACGTGTACGGACTGTCACCAGGATTCATGTTCCTATTGCCGCTTCTTTTTTTGGCTCGCTTGTAGTTCATACGCAGATATACGTTTCATATCTGGGCGCAGATTACGTCTGTGTTGACAGAGTCGTCGAGCCAGGAGTTGACGATGAGAATGATTGGTTTTTTGGGGGACAGCTAGTTCGTACACTTCAGGGGGCCCGCTGAGATTATTGATGCCAGAGCAGAAGTTTGGCTGACAGATTGGAGAGAATACTGATCTTAGTTTCTCAGGGTTGTCGCTAACGTCTGGGAGATATAGGTTAAAGAACTTGGAAGTGGCATTCGGAGCACTCGGAGGATTGAGCTGAACGGGTGTGCCACTCAGTCTATCACCTACATCAGGCGTCGCAGGCGCCGTATCGATGATGGCGGTCAAGAGCAGGAAGAAGATATACACAGAGGAGTTACGCGTGGCTAGAACGAGCTTCTGCATAGTCCCGAAGAAACAAAAATGACGGCTCTGGTTCAAGTTCGTGGGTCCTTTTGATTACCTCCTGCGAAGACTGCCATTTGAAAGTAGAAAACAAGTGATTCCCTCGTTGCTGGAGCCTCGGAGGTAGATGATTACACGACAAGCGATTGACGATTGATAGTGGACAAGAAGCTATTCGTATTTGATAGACTCGAGATGCATAGCTTAAAGAAAGGATTTATGACATGCAGGATGTCGAGAGTGATAGACGACACACAAAGTACCAGAGGAGTTACAAGGCTCGGAAGAAACGCAAAATCCTACCGTGCATCGACTAGAGGCTGTGTACAGTGAAATCATCGGCCACTATGATGGGTGCAAGATATATGCTGAAAAAGCACATGGAGCAGAGACCCGGGGAGTTAATTAATAGCGTGATAGGGTTCATATGCCCAGATAACCCCTGTTGCACTAACAAACCACCCTCCGCATGAGGTACTTCCTATGTTGGGGGTTATTTTGTTAGGGTGGCATGGCATTTCTGCCCAGATAATCCCTATTGATATTGCACTAACCACTAACCCCGTGGATAGGAAGCACCAAGTATACCTTATTGAATTACCTCTCACAGGGCAGGCGCAGAAGCTCGTCGCTCCCATTCTTAGGGCTTAGCTCAGGTTGGACGAAGTCTTGGCAGAGCCCTGACCTCCACCCCAGCTAAAAGCCGGATACAGATGCACCAAACCTCACCGATCGTGGGTTGACCGCAGCTATCCTAGATCAATTGTTTGAATTGAACGATGACCACCAAAACCTTCGAGCGCACGCGCTATCCCTACCTCATCTCCTCCGACCCGACCCTGCTCTCACATGATGCTATCTCCGCCGCCTTTTCCTCCCCTCAAACATACTGGGCCAAGCCACTCTCCCCCTCCGCTCTATCCACATGCATTAACTCCTCCTTCATCCTCGGCCTCTACATATCTAATATACCTCCAGGGGGCGCCGCAGGTCTTGCTACAGCTCCAAAACCTACACAAATTGGCCTTGCTCGCCTCATTACCGATTACGCAACGTTTGCGTATCTGACGGATGTGTTTGTGGTGCCAGAAGAGCAGGATAATGGTTTGGGCAAGTGGCTGATACAGTGCGTCAGGGAGGTGGTGGAGGGCATGAGCGACCTCAGGAAGATGATGTTACTCTGCTCGGAAGGGGCGACGGAGAAGTTTTATGAGAGAGAGTTGGGGATGAAGAGGCGGGGGACTAGTGCTCAAGGAGGGAGTGTCATTATGCAGAGGGACGGCGGTGGGTCGACTCACCACGACAAGGAGCAGCAGGATGAATAGAAGCCATCATCAGGGTTAGAAGCCTGGCAGCTACGTTGTCATGGTCCTTCCTTCCCATCAGCATCGAAGATACCAGGGCCGATCACAACGATTAGCTCAACGCCAGCCACGTCCACCATAATGTAAACAAAAGGGAAGAAAGACGGAGAATGGAGAAGAAATTAAACCGGGAATGGGAAAACATAATTGGACGCGAGGATTTGCGGGCCAGGCATTGCTGCAGGTTGTGTTTGCTGCTTTAGTCGGGGCACGAGATTTCAGTCATCACGTGGAAGTGTGAAGCGTTATCGAGAGACTATCCGTTTCTCCATCTCTCAGCTTTGGCAGGCTGCGTCAACTCTGGCTACTTTCTGCTTTTCCACACCACCAGACTGCACCAACCATCGGCCGACCCCCTCCGTGTGCCAATGAAAGCCCTTGTCCCGGTACCACCGTTTTTCGTCAATTAAGCCACCACCGGCGTCTGTGTATGCTCCAGCGAAGTCAGCGGAGTCTCGAAACCGGCCGGCAACGAGTCCTCGAGCATGCGAGCAACTTCGGTACTACCGGCGTCATGCCATACAGTTCGATAGGCATTGGCGCGGGCATCGCAGATAGCTCTGCAAGTCCTTTTGAGGGCTGCACACTGGTATTGGCGTATTGGCAGTCTGAATGCGGTCGGTGCATGCACGGTAATCTCGACTTCGGGAAAGTCCGAGAGCAAGTCCGCGATATTGTTCAGGTCTGCTTGCAAGGAGAAGTCCAAGAAGATGCGCAGTTTCCGAGTCTGCTGCCGTGTGTTCAGGGGTAAGCGCGGAAACCAGACATTGGTCATTGAGCACGGATCCGGCATCCTCGCAGAATTGAAGTTCTGCTGTCCAGGCATAAACACGAACGTGTTGGCGCCGTAGATTAGTCCCGTCAGCTCCTCGTACACTTTACGGCAGCTCACTAGGAGATTCCAAATATCCTCGGACAGCTTGTAGCGTGCTGGCCACAAATTTTCGAAGATTGTTGTCTCCGGGCTGTACGTCAAATGGATTGTCTTGTTGACGAATGGAGCAAACAGCTCGTATATACTACAGCGGATATCGAGGTACACGCCTAGGAATGGACAGATTGTACGATCTGCGACTCTGTGAGTTATCTTTTTAGGACCCGAATCAGTGGAGACACTCTCGGAACCTATTTGGTCTCCGCGATTATCATCTGGAATGCCAGGACCAATCGCTTCGGTGCCTTCCAGCTTTCCTGGGACGAGAAGTTCTTCCGCGATCACATCGTGTCCGTGTTCATGCTCGGATTGTGAGTTGGTGATCAGTTCCAGTCCTGCCGTGACCGTCGACTGTGCTGGAGCGTCTCCACTCACTAGTCGATTCCCTTCGAACGAGGCTGCGTTTGTGGTCATGGCTAAGCTGTCTTCCGTTGAATCGATAGTCTTCTCATAGGTAGTTGGCTCTGAAAGGGACTGTTCGCTAAGGAGATGCACTGCGCTGAAGCTATTTCTGTTGTGGGCGATCTCCATCTTTTTGCAATCTTCCCCATCGGTAGCCTTTGGGGTATCTCCTGCTATAACGTTGTTGGCCATAACGAGGTTCTCTCGGACTGATCCTACTTCCGCGAAGGTAGAATTATGAGGCGAAGCCCTGGCCAGTCCCCTAATTCACCCAATTTCCAAACGTCCTGTTTCAAGGCCAGGTCGTGGACTATCGGTACTGCTGTGGAAGTTGCTAGCTTTTAGCTAGCCGCACTATCAGCTATGCGTCATAGCCCATATATTGGAGGAAACTTGTAGCTTACCAATGCAGGCAATCAAGCACAAACATAGGTCCTTTTCGATACGAAATTCTTTGTTGACACGGTATTCCTTGTTGATTTGGATGTTGGCTTGCCTCTGGACACGAAGACCGCTGCATGCTACCAAGGAATGAGTGCCATGACCTTGACCGTAGGTGCCTCAAGAAGAATAAGTGGATATATTTTCTTTGTTTCGGTCGATATATAAGAAGGACGAAAGCTTCGGATGGATGTCTTCCTATGTATAGGGAGCTACGCCTTGACGGAACATTCATCGCGAGCTTCATTGGGGTTCTGCACAATTGCCCAGCGGATGAATCATGCATAAGACGAAAAAGTCCGGTGTGTCGGTATCCATGAAGCTCGCGATGAATGTCCAGTCAGATGAAGGACGCATTATATAGGAGATGGGATGAAGTTCGATGTGTTGCTATTGGTGCAACTTCACCAGGGGTATATATACATATACGAAACATGGGAATTCAGCATGACCGTGCCAGATGACGTTCTCAAAGCCAGAATGGTCTTGCAAGACAGACAATCATCACCTGTTCACAAGGTGTGAGACTAGGCAGTCAGATGCATTCTTGGAATCACAAGTCTCTAACATAGGAAGCGAAGTCAATACTTACTTCCTTAACCTACAAGGCTACAGATCTCTATGACCTCTGATTGAGTACTGATGGCGACTACTAGCCTTCATAGCATACTCGGTAAGATAAGATGGGAGGAAAAATGCTGTTCAAGAATTAATAGGCACCTTTTACGAACACAGCAATATGGTAATCAACGCCCAGCGAGGTTTAATTATACTATAGATGCATGCACCTTGAGCAACGTGTAGATGTACTAGATCATGCACAGAAGATTCTTCGACGCTGGATACCAAATCTACTACAACGGCGTTAGGAAAAGCTTCCGCCATCGTGCAGCCCAAATCCCCTGATAAAAAGACCTCTCACCCGATCTTTACAGGTTCAGACTCGTGCAAGCGATGGATGTAATCAGGGTTTGGCGGAGAGTGATCTATGGAATTGATGGTGAGACATTGAGTCACCCTTGTGCACTTGAGGTCATGAGAACGTCACATTGGAGGAAAGGTACGTTTTGGCAGCAATAATTTCAGTCATACGATTTTGGTGAGATCTCATCTGCGACGATGTGGGTGTCACGGTAGTTTTTGATGGATCTCACCCTGTTTGGTGCTCGGAAGAAGATACATGCTCAGTATCTAGTCCTGATCCCAGTAGGTCTACCTCCCGATCTCTTGTCTTATATCTTAGTAGCAGATGCCAGCATGGATGATGTCTTCTAATGTCGCGATATTCTTCCTTCGCTCACTGGATCATCGGTTTTCTCGCCTTTTCTCTAGTCATTCTCGCCGTGCAACAATGATGTTTATTCCTGGAAAAAGTCAATGGACGGTAAGATATCCAGCTGGCAGTGCACTTGGAAGAAGGAAAGCCGTCTGTGCATCTTTGCTGTCATCCCACACTGTCGTTTTGTGGGCTCGGACCATCGCAATCTTTCTGCAGGTCTCGTGGAGGCAATCTTGCAATGCTGTCATTGCGCCAGACCTTACTCGCAGTGAGCCCAGAGCAACAACTGCGATTTCGACCATAGGAAAGTCGACAAGCCCAGCTATCAATCGGTCGACCGGATGATATGGCAATAGAGCATCAAGAAACAGCTGCAGCTTCTTGATCTTGAGCTGAACCGAAAGTCTCAACTGTGACATCCAGAGCTCAGAATTGGCATGAGGGTATCGGAGTCGCTTGTGGTAGTTGATACAGCCTGGACTTAGAAGAAAGCTGTTTGTCCCGTAAAGCATTTGCACTACCTCATCGTTGATTTGGCGGCATGTGGACAGCAACGCCAATGCTTCTGGCTTCATACTGTACAAACTCGGGCGCTGCGAAGCCCATGCCTTGGGACCTTGGGTCAATTGCAAGCTCTCTCCCGCGGGGTACATGCGATTGTAAATCTCTTGCCGGATGTCGTAGGGTGCACGAAGCAGATGGCAGACCTTGGACGGCTCAGGTTTATCGATGACCTTAGAAGAGTCATGTAGCTTGTCACTCTCCCTAGAAATAAGGTCAGCACACAACGGTCGCTGTTCTCAAGAATGGTAGCACACTCTGCTGTTCCCAGAACTAATGCAGAAACCTCCGTTGAGCAATTCAGGGATCCGCTACACTCTGTTAGGGATCGATGGCAACTTTGTCCGGAGTGATTAACGTACACCGGCAGGGCCCGACCATTACCACCCCAAAGGAAAACCAGTCCCTTCACAAGATCGTCCTTCATACCGGCATCCACGATGGGAAGCATTTTGCCGCTGGAATTGACCGCTTCCAGATCTCACTTTGTCCTTGAGCTCGTGATGTCGTTGCTTGGTCGATAGCGCTCAGGAATCGATGACCACCCTGAACGAGAAGGAAAGGAGACGAATGTAGAGAGTGTCGAAATAAGAGGAAGGGCAAAGAGCCCCGAAACGCTCAGAGTATCGTGAGCTAGAAGGGTCAAGGAGAAGAAGACATCTGGTGCGGCTAGGAAAGGAGGTTGTGTATTAAGGCAGGTTGATGATGAGGATGTTGAGGAAGAAAGGTTCAGGATCAGGAAGAGGATATATATATTGTATATATCCTGCGATTCGACTTCATCTTGTCGTTCATCATCTGGTTCACCCAGGCTCAAAAGTAGAACACCTATGGCTGGTGAATAATAAGACGCAGTGAAGGCTGACTCGTCTAGAGGCATGCAACTTCATCCATATCGATCACTTGATGAATTACTTGTGTTGATGACAAGGCAAGCTCTGTGGAAATGCAAGAAAGTTATACATATGGCCTGGGGTCTATGCTAGCAACGCTTTGCCACTAAGTCACAAGTCCGTGACAGGTACTAGCGTCCAATGATTCTTGTCGATGTCACACGATTATAGCTTGGGGGACTTGCAATCATATGAGTACCTCATTAAGGAGAAGCAAACACCAAGCTAATCTCGCGCCAAAAGATCAATATATTTAGAAAAAGTGATATTATCAATCAGGTCTCCGTGGTCGAGCAGCAACAAGAGAGGAATACGCATTTGCAACATGTAAGTCAACAAGCAATTGTTCCTGTGTAAGGTTGTGGGTTCGAATCCCCCGGTAACCTAAAGGAGTGATCTACCGCGGGTGGAGAGGGGAAACCTTCTCCATCGTCCGGTCTTATCCTTTTTGATTTTTCGATTTTCGATGTGTTTCTTTCCATTTGCTCTTCTCCACGCGAACCGCTTGTCTGGTGATATGCAAGGTCTCATTCTGATCAAGTAGCTCAAGTGACAGCATCACGTGATCATGAAAACCCTCGGGAGTAAGCGAGGGTTGCTCTAAAGAGACCTCTCTCTCGACTGCGGCCTTGACAACAACAAACAACGCATGATGCCAGCTAGAGTACGTATGCTGGCCATTCACATTGAGGTATCTTGGGGATCTTATCGTTTGGGAATCAGCAATCCTTGTCAAATGAACAGTAGTAATCCCGTCGAAATCCCAGAGAACTGTACGATGCACCGTATGTAAGTTATTTCACATTCTTTCCCGGTCGACGTTCGTCAGGCTCCGACAAATTACAGAACATGCTTTGCTACTTATGGTGATGTTTTCTAAATCAGAGACAAGCACCTTCTTCCTTTCCTCAGCTGTCACGCCAGCAATGTCAACCCACAGCTCAGTACTAGACCTGACAATGCGCTTATGTCTTCTTCTGATATCCGTTTGGCATGACAGCGTCAAGCATCTCGACGGTTTCTTTCTCGCCCCAAGCATCCCAAATCGTTTCCGCTCCAGACCGTGCTCCGGCAATCAGACGACAAGCTTGCTCTATCAAGACACGCAGCTCCTGTGCTCTTGTCTCAGGTAAGACCCTAAAGCGCGTGATACGAATCTCGACATGAGGGAACCGTGCGATGCCAGGAATGAGGGCTCCGACAAAGCGCTCATTTACTCCAGGGCCGAGGTAGATGTGTAATTTCTTCACCTTGGATGCAATGACTGGACGGAGCTGCGACAAGAAGAGCTCACACCTAATGGGAGAATATTGGTATACGCTGGTTCCCGGTTGCACAGCGAAAGCGTTCTTGCCGTAATGCATGGTAGTGATCTCTTTATTGATGGTCCCGCAAGCTAGGAGCAAGTTGGTCTCGTAATTGGGATATGACAACAGCGGCTTTAGGGGTCCATGACGGTTGGTAATTTGCATCACCTCTTTGTCATCAACAACGATCTCTTGCCCAATTGGATAGAGAGTGCTGTATATGAGATGGCGAATCTCATATGGTAACGCTAGGAAAGGACTCCGTTGCTCTATGGTCTTTTGAAATCCAGCCATGTTGGTATTCGAGTTTGGGACTTTCAATATCTTGGAGTCGGATGTCGTGCTTAAAGGCTCAATCTAGGAGCAAAGCCAGCTAGAAAACAAATGTTTGTTGCGAAGAGAAATCACAGAATCGAGACTTCAAAACGGCGGAATAACATTGCATATCCAGCAAGTATTGCCAGCAGAACAGGTCTGACCATATCACAGATTTTCAACACTTTGTAATATGTTTAGTTTTCTGGGTCATAAGCCCTGAATTCCATTCGATATCAACTCTTTCACGCAAATGACCAACCGACGCAAAAATCCCAATATCCTTCAGAGGCATCGAGATAGTATAAATATCTGATCTGTCTCTCAGATACTCATGTTAAGTCCAACCACTGAGCAAGTGACATTCTTTGACAGCTTGCCTTTGTAGCTTAAATGCTCCTTGGCTAAGCGGTCTGTCACCATTTGTCTTTGCCCCTTTCCATTGGTTGCTGAGCGAGCAGTGTACCATGCATAGGTAGACAAGGGTAATAATATTCCTTGAATGAGTCATGTGTCACTGTTACTTATATTCACACCACTCTTATCTGGTCCAGACAGCGTTCTAGTCTGGAGAGAGTGTGGTGGTGCTTGCTTCTGGGAGAACCCTCCCTGCTATATTCCGAGGAAAAGCGCGGTATGGTATAACACAAGTCGGTTTGTCCCATCCGACGGCAAGAAGTGGCGCAGCCGTCACTCAGTCCCTAAAGAAGTACTGCATTGCTGACCTGACAAAGAGGCGATCCATCGAGAACGAACCGTAGCCGGGAAGTGCGAGAGTCCATCTTTCCCAGTCGCAGCGCTCAACTCAGGCTTTTCTTTTGAAGTTAAGAAAGATTCCATAGGAATACAAGAGTTCATGGCGCTCTTGACTCATCTTCCAGAGTTGATCGTACTCGTGCACAGAAGAGAGCTGATGTATGGGTACTTGATGCTGGACCATCCTAAAGCTGTTGATCGGTAGCATTAGTCGTTGTATTTGTACCTTACCTTTTGCTTTGAGGTTCATCACCGGGTGACGTCACAGTCTCTATCTTTTTTCAGTCTAGCCTTCACTGGTCTAGGGCGCTGCCGGCAACGTCGTCCGAACATAGTACAGTAAACCTTTTTTATAAGCAGTCGGGTTATAGGCAGTATCGTGTTATAAGCAGTCAATCTGGCCGAAATTATCGATTTTGGTGATGATTATCGCAATTTTAGCCTATAGGGAGAGGCGATAGATTCCTCGCTTATTTTGGTGAGACTGCTTATAGAAAAAACGAAGAAAAATCTAATTTCTTCTCATCGATCAAACTTTGATCAAATTTTCCACATTTTTTGTATTTGTGCCTCGTATAGTCTCAATATGTCTTCTTCTACTACTTTATCGCGTGCATTCATCTTAATTAAGCATGAAATAAATTCTTTGCGATCGCCTTTAACTATAATAACGTCGTCGTCAAAGCGACAACGAATTGTCTATCTTCTACATCAAAAGAAATAACTATGAAAGCTCTACTTTTCGCGAGTTTTTCGCGAAACTAAATCGTCGTTTTACAAAGAACTTGTTGTCGTCTTTAAGACTTAATTCGACAAAGATAGTTTAGTCGATAACGCTTGTATACGTCGATAAATTAACAAGAAAAATGCTTACTTAAACGATTAAATTCAAGCTATTCACATTCGTTATCGTCTTAACAAGTGAATTAAAACAAAAAATATATTGTTTAAATAACAAATACGCAAGAAAGATCAACGAATATTCATTATCGAAGCTATTATAAAGAAAATAGCGATGCTTTTCTATTAAAAACTTTGTTTGATTCTTTCTTTTTATGTGCAAAATTCATTTAAGACGTCGACAAGATAACTTGATAACTATAAAGCTCGTTATTATATACGAAAACTAGACTAATCGCGTCGGGTCGAGTTATCGAGTTCGAGTCAAATTCTCGATTCGTCAAGACTTAAGTCGAGTCAAGATTTTAATATCAAAAAGTCGATTTAAGTCACGATATTAATATCGAGTATTTAAGTCGAATTACGATGTTAATATCAAGTATTGACTCGAATTTTCGATTCGACTTGTCAAGACATAAAGCGATTTAGTAGTAGAATTTGTAGACATGAATTGTGTGTTAAATATTATAATTTTTTTTTAAAATGTTGCATAGTAATGCAATTAAATAATGCATTTGAATTCTTTAATATTTGTGTAATAACTAGTTTAAGATTATTGTAATCTTTCGATTAGCTTTATTGTTATTAAAAAAAGTGCATGTTTGAACAACAATTTAGTTAACACATTTGTTAAAAAAAGTATATAATTAAACAACAATTTCGTTAACACATTTGTTCGAAAAAGTGCATAATTAATGTATATAGTAAAACAATACGTTTAGTAAATAATGCAACAAGATAATGCAATTAATAAACTATATAATTGAATAACTTGTATTCTTGATATTTATTTTTAATTTTAATTATCTAAATATAACGAAAATATCTTAATTTTAGAATTTCGAATATTACGACGAATGTTTACTTTTTATTATTATTATAGTGAATTTTCAAATTAATTATTAATTGCGTCATCAATCGCATATTTTTTTGCTAAATAATCTTACGCTTTGCGTGAATAACAAGTAGATTGTTATCTATATATATAAAGCAAAACATTAGTAAATATTGTAAAGAATCAACGATAATGCAAATAAATAATGCACTTACTAAAAAAGAATTTAGTTAAAAACACTTTAATAGTTTTCTAAAGTATTTTTAATGTTGAAGTCTAAATTTTGTAATCTTTATTACTTAATTCGTTCTTAAATTTGTTGCTAAAAGCTTTATTTTAAAAAATTTCTCGCACTAATCTTTTGAAAGATCTCTTAAATATTAATAGATTTGTAGACTTTTAATATTGACGAATTTCTTTTAAAGTTATAGTCTTAGACTTAAATTTACGCTTCTTCTATTGCAAAAACTTAGCTAATAATAGTTTATTACATTACTTGTTTGTATTATTTTCTAAATTCTAAACGTCGTACTTCTAGATAAAGTTTTATTTTTGCTTTTGTTAACTTCTTTATTGTCGCAATCTTGTAATGTCATATTATTACAAATTGATTTCTCGATTTTTTTATGTTTTGCATTAAGTATATTAGCAATTCGCAACAAAGAATACATTATTCGAATGTATTATTTATCTATTTAATATGCGTTATTATAAGATCGTAAATAAGAAATTGTTTACGTTAATTATTTGAAAAAATTGTATCAATTTAAAAATAATTAAGTTAACGAACGATAATATAATTAAATAATTAAAATAAATGCTTAATTATGTCGCAATATAAAATAAAAAAATAACTTAATTAGAAGCAATAGTGTAATAATTGTAATAATTTTCAATTGTAATAATATTAAATAAAGATAAGATTCTTAATTTTAATCTTAATTTTAAGCTCGAAAATTTACTTTATAATTGCGACACTCTTTTCTTTTATAAATTATATATTAATTAACACAACTTCTAATTATTTATTGCACAGATTTACATAATTAAATAAGAATGTTAATTTGCATTATTTGTATACATTATTATAAAAACTAATCGAAAACGCAAAATGTTAATTCTCTTTATTCTCTTTTAATTAATTGCTAGTCGAAATCGTGTTATAATGTAAAACGTAAATTAAAAATTATTGTACGTTAAATAGAACGCAAATCGAGTAACTCTTTACAAACAATTAACAAAATTTAGAGTTACAAATGTCTATTAAGAAGCGTTTAAAAACAAGCAAATAAATATAAAGAACAATCTTCGAAACTTAATTATTAATAAGCGAGTTAAAAAAAAGTCTTTATAATAATACATTTAAATAATACATATATGTTTAAAAAACTAATTATATAATAGTTAAATGTTTCGAAACAAAATTAATAAAGAAAAATTAAAGAGAAGAATACTACAAAGTAAGCAATTATTAATGCGATAACTATAAAGTTAACATTTAAAAGTCAACATTTAAACGTAACAAAGTCTACTTCTATTAATCAAGTATATATTGTGTTTAATGTAAAAAATAAGACTAATATACGTGTTAAATTACTACAAATTACGACGAATTTAATATTAATATATCAAAATATATAACATTAATTATTTAAATTATTTAGCAACGTATTTTGCATTATAAAGAATTAGATAAGCTAAAAGCAATTTAAGATTTAAACGTAATCAATAAATTTAACAAATTTGTAAACACATTTTTTAGCGACAAAAATGTCGCAAATTGTAAAATACTTAATTCTCTTAATTCGATTAATAACGAATTAAAGAATTTAATTGAAATAAATAATAATAAAATTAAATTTAAGTACAAAAAAGTCGAAATTAATGTAAAAATAATAGAGAACAAGTATAAGTCGTCGAAGTATAAAAATAAAAATAATAACAATAAAATTTAAGTTAAGTATAAGATTATAACGATCTTAGACTAGTTAATTAAAATAATTAAGATTAAAAATAGTTAGCAAGAATTTAAGTTATCTAGTTATGTAGTTTATTAATTGCATTATTTTGTTGCATTATTTATTAAACGCATTGTCTTACTATATGCATTATTTATACACTTTTTTTATTAGATATATTTATTAAAAAGTGTACTATCTATATACTTTTTTTAACAAATATATTAATTACATTATGCACTTTTTTTATTAAATATATTAATTAAAAGATGCATTATTTATACATTTTTTTAACAAACATGTCAATTACATTATGCACTTTTTTATTAAATATATTAATTAAAAAATGCATTATAATAATGCATTCAAATTATTTAGAAAATTAGAATTAAATTATTAACTTAATTTTTTTAGTTAAAAAGTTCGACAATCTTGTTCTATATAATTTTATTAAAGATTGCAAAAAAAAATATATTATTGCATTTTAAGAAGAATTTGAATTCTTAATTTTTTAACTTGCGATAATAATAACACACAATCTACGATATAATCTTAGATAGCACAATAATGCTCTCGTAAATTATATCGTAAATAATATGTTATTGTTATTGCAAAAGTTGAACGCGCTATTACTAGATTATTGAGACTTTAATATTTAAAAATATTATATTTAAAAATATATAAAAATCTAATATTTCTAAATATTTAATATAATTCTTAAAAAGTTAAATACATTAATTTAATGCAATATAAGTAATTTAAATGCATTACTAAATTACATTACTAAATTATATTATCTTCTAATTATATTGTCTCAAAACATATATTAACAATGTAAAATCTTTAACAAATATAATAATATCGAATCTCTAGATACTAGTTAAACGCAAAATATTTTGCAAATTTACTCTAAAAGAATTATTAAATTTTTAAATTTTTAATTATTGTTTTTTTTTTTCGATAAATGTTTTACGCTTTAATAATAGTCTCTTTAAAATCCAAGTTTATAATACAACTATAATACTTAAAAAACATTATTTGTTCGATCAATTTTAAAATCATTTATAATTGATTTTATCGACAAATTCTTTTAATAAAACTAAATGTTCTTTCGATGCTTATAGAGAATATTAAACACAAAAAACGTCTTTAATTATTTGAGCTAATTTTAAGAAATTCAAGACGTTATTTTTTCAAAACTCTTATATTAAAGTCTTTTCGACAATAGCGTCAATACAAAGATATTAATCGTTCTCGCTTAAAAATAAAGATCGACGTTAACTTCGTTAAAGAAAAGTTCGTATAATTATTGCAAGAAACTATATAATTATTAACAAATAAACAATTGCATTATTAATTTGCATTATTTTGTCAATTTCGCTAGTTTGTTGCGTTTCAATTTTTGAAATTGTAATTTTTTTTTATAATAATAACTAAAATAATTCTTAAACTCTTTCTTGTACTTGTCGTAATAAAAATAATCAATCTTATTAACGTTTTGTTCTTTAACATTTTTTTTGTTTTAATTTCGATACAAATTTAATTTTTAAGTAAAATCTAAAAATTATAACAAGATTGTATATTAGTTCGTTTTTGCTCTTAGTTTTAAAATAGTATTTCGCAACTTTTGTAAAAATTAACTTGCAAACTTTAATAACAAGTGTTTTTAAAAAATACGCATTATCGCGTATAATTCTTTTAACAACATTAAAATAATTAAAAAAAGCATTAAACAATGGAAATTTTAAATATATATTAATATTAGTTGTTTTAGACACAATTAAAATTAATTTATAAAAAGAACATAGCATATTGTTAAAAAACAATACTAATAATTATTCGTTATTTTTTAATTAAATAATTTGAATCTTTAAATCTTTTAAAACTTTGTTAACTTATATATTAATTATGTTGCGCAATTGATATGTACATCGAAGTATTAAATAAATAGAGTTTTAACAAATGCAAATATTTTGTATTAATGTTTAAGACTTTGTTTTAACTTTAATTTAAAACTTTTAAAAACGAAGCTTTCGTTAAAAAAAACTATTGATAGCAATTGTAAAAACGCAAACTTAATTTATTTATTAGCAAATATATTATCTTTTTGCATTATTTACTTAAAAAATATCTTTTTAACAATAGTGCACAAATTATTACTTATAATTACATTTTTAACTTAATTGTCTTTTAATAACAACATAATGTTGTGATTCAAAGTCTTTAATTTAATAACTTTAATAAACTCTTAAGTTACGAAATTAATAATATAAATTATACAAGAAATCGAATTTTGTGCTCTATTTTATAAAGCATTGCGTCAATTAAGCGTCTTTTTAAATTTTTCTTTTAAAGTATTATTGTTGCTTGCATTGTTTATAATAACATCAAAAAACTAGTTTTTAATATTATATATATTTAAGATTTTAAGAAGCTTTTGTATTAAGTAACAATCAATATATTTAATTTAAAAAAATATAAATTTAATAAGATTTTTACAATATTAGAATGCAATATTTATTTAATATATTAATATTTCTAGATAGACGATCTTTTAAGAACTAGATTATATATTTAACGCAATAAATACATGTTATAATTTTTTTAAATTTTGCTTTATTTTAATACAAATATTAATGTGTTTTGAGAAAATTATAAATAACAATTTAGTGCGATGCATAAAAGTAAAATTTAAACAAAGCATTTGCAATAATTGTCGAAAATGCTTATTTTCGATAATTCGAAAAGATAGATTTAAGACAACAAAAATTTCGCAAAATATTTATTCTTAATTTTGTTAATTAAATTAAGACGTTAAGTTAATATAACTTTTTTTTTATTAATTTATTAACTTTGCATTATTTATTTGCATTATTAAATTAAATTTACACGATTATAAACTAACTTAAGCTATAAAAAAGAATTAGATTGTTTTCGTTTTTTGCAAACAATTATCTTGCGATGTTTAAACATATTAATCGTACTAAAATTACTTATAGCTATAAAATAATTTAGAATTTTGAGACAATTTTTGCATGCTATCTTAAAATATTCTTCTAATGTTAAGATTGTTTGAACAAATATATTTTAAATATTGAATTATTTATTTGCTTTAATCTTTTTAGTTTAAAGTAAATTTAATATTCTTTTTTAAGTCTTATTTGTGACATTTTTGTCAATAGATATTTGTAATTATTATTGTTAAAATTGAGCATTAATATTAAGACTTTACTTAACGTATTCGTTGTTCTTTTTTAATTTTAAAAGAGAACTATTTTGACAAATTCTATCGATCGTTTCTTTAAAAAACTTTTTTTTAAAAAAAAAAATTAATTAATATCTTATAAATCTTGACTTGCGAATTAATTAAAATAAAGATTACTTAAGATTAAGTTGTGCAACATCGAGAAACTAAATTTTTTCTTAATCGAAAATATTAATAAATTGTATACATCGTTAAATAATGCAATAAAATAATGCAATAAAATAATGCAACAAAATAATGCAACAAAATAATGCAATAAAATAATGCAATAAAATAATGCAATAAAATAATGCAATAAAATAATGCAATAAAATAATGTAATAAAATAATGCAATAAAATAATGCAAATAACAAGAAAATAATAAAGAAGAAAATTATTTCGTTCTTGACGCATAGATTTTTCGAAAGTCGTAACGTAATAAATTCAAAAATAGAAATTCTTAACATTATAACGACATTTTCGATTGCTTAACGATTCGAGTTAATATCGAATTTAGACTGGTCGCGCTAACCTGGAAATGTCACGTGCAAATGCCAAGACTTGGATCAAAAAAATTCGAGGAATCGAATCGCTTAAAGTAGTTTAGTCGATTACTATAAGTAGTTTAGCGCGAAGCGCGCTAAACTAATTTGAGCGATTCGATTCCAAAAAATCGTTGCGACTCGATCTTGGCGTCGGGTCGAATTAGAGAAGTAATATTATAATCTAACTCGACAATTAGTCTAATCGAATTAAATTACAATATTAATATCAAGTATTCGAATCGAGTTACGATGTTAATATTAAGTATTCGAATTAAATTAGAAAGTTAATATCAATTTCTAATCCAACGATCAATCTAACGAAAACGTCATCGATATAATAAATTTGATCATATTTATCGCGAATAGCTTGCAAACAACTTGGAAAACATACAAAACAACATTAAGAGCTAACTAGGTTGTAACTTCTTCTCTCATAATTGCTACAATATAAACGAAATAGATTTATTTTAAATAACGATGTCGAAAACAACATTATTTAGCAAGTCTATTAATAACGTTAAGACGAACAAGAGAAGAATTATCGTTGCCTTGTGTTGCAATGTCATTAAATTACACAAGCTTAAATCGTAAATAACAGACAATGCTAGTAACTCTTATATCTTTGACTAGACTAATCGCGCTAACCTAGAAAGATCTAGGTTAAAAAAAATTCGAGGAATCGAATCGCTCAAAGTAGTTTAGTCAATTACTATAAGTAGTTTAGCGCGAAGCGCGCTAAACTAATTTGAGCGATTCGATTCCAAAAAATCGTCGCGACCTAGTCTTGGCGCCAGGTCGAGCTAGAGAAATGATATTATAATCTGGCCCAACAATTAGTTTATCTTTGACACAAAAAGCATTAATGCGAAAAATTTATAAATAATGTAATAATCTAATTGCAAAGTCTAAATAATTGCAAAGATATTTAAGAAATATCTAAATTAATTTTAACAAGAAGTAAACAATCGAAAGTGTGTACTTTTAATAAACAACTTTGTAGCTCACGAAGCTAAGATTAATATGCGTCGAAAGAAAGAAAACGAATCTATATAGAACGTCAAGATTATCTTTTTATTAATTAACATTACGAAAGTGTGTCAATTACTTAATTAAGACATTATTGTCGCTTAAAAGCTTTAATATAGAAAGCAATAACTTTAATATTGTGTCGACGAATATAATGCAAAGCCTATTGAGCGCGATTTACACAAAACGATAAATATTTTTAAGACGATAAAATGAGCAATAGAAGCATAAGAGTTTGACGTTATTGTTTATACTATTGCTAATTGTTGACTTAAATCTACAATATTGACGACAAATTACGTTGTATCTATTGAAAGACAATAAAATAAAACTTATAAAAGACAAATAATTGTAATATTTAAGACAAAGTAAACACTACAAGACGTTTGTATGCAAATGATCAAAAATATTATCGTTCTTAAACGCAATCAACGTGTATCAAACTTCTTCTTCTTCAATTTGACTTATTACGAAAGACTCGTTGTCGAAATATTAATGAACAACGATATAGATATTGTGATAGACGTTCTAATGCAATATTAGTCTATCGAAACATCGACGAAGAAGACGAAGACAAAGACGAAGAAGAAGACAAAGACAAACATATTAAGAATCGACGTCAATCAAGCTTTAGAGACTTTGAATATGCTTCAATTATACAAGAATCAATAGAAGAACGACGAGATAAAAATAATTAGACAATTAGATCTATATAGAAGAATGATAGAACGCAAAAAGGCGTTTAATAATAGTTAGGCAACTCTTGATCGATAAATGCATTAAACGATTAATTAGACGATCGATTCTAAGCATTCAAAAGATATGTTTTAGATTTTAAACACGTTCGAGAGATTTATAAGACGATACATTAGATTTCGCGATGAATAAATAATGATTCAATGTATTCTTTTTTTCTCATTCTATTGCATTTCGCAGACACGTGATCTCGCCTAATTAAGAGGTCGACGCTAGTCGAATTGAGCTTAGCGTTATAAGTGGCAAGACCCTCGATATAAGCAGTATCGCGTTACAAGCAGTCAATTGTTCGTAAATACTGACTGCTTATAGAAAAGGTTTACTGTAGTGAGCTTATTACTTGTCTGCCTGTCCTTTTGGAATCTTGAAATGTTGCCTTATCTCAACCTACTCCTCAAATTACCGGATTGAGATTATGTATTACGCCAGCGAAAGTCCGCGCTTGGGTGCTTTGAGATGGGACACAGCTGATCAACCATCCCTTCGCCACCGTAGCAGAGCGTTCTTCGTGAAGCGTCACGAAACAGCTGCATAACATCTTCGCTCCCGCGTCTGTCTACGTGGCCTTTCAGTTGCGATCTTTGAAGAATGCAAAGCACCATGCCAGGAGGCGTAATGAGAAAAGAAGACAACCACTCGACCATTGAACCAGCGCCATTAGGAATCGAACCTAATACAAGTAATCAAATCCCTAATCACATGATGCGCTTCATGCAACATAACATTGTTCAGTGCATACGGTGATGTGTATTTACGAGTTAGGACGAGAATTGAAGAGGTGGAAGAGGGATCGAACGATCCAGTGAGTATTGTGGGATGAATTTGATCTTTTTGGCTTGCTTGATTGATACTCCCGATAAAAAGCGCCGTTCTGGGCGGACGACATTATTTTGGGCGGAGGGAATGATTGTCTCCTGGTCATGATGGGAGACTGCTTCATATTACTTACGCTGGCGAACTCCTGCCTACTTATTTCCGCTCAGTCATGACGACAGATCGCTGTCTGGCGCCTGAATTCATATACTATATTGTCATCCCCTGAGAGGACGCAGTGTAAAACGGCGAATACGGACGACATCTGAAACAAGGCAGCTTCTACCACGGAGCTGGCCACAGCAGCGTTGATGAGCCAGCTCGACAAACATACACCAAAACCAGATTGTCCAGAAACAGCGCTTGTCGAGCCTATCCGCCCCCGGCCTGAATCAATCTCCAGAACCCTCGACGGAATCTGACCGAAAGCTTTGGGTAGATTAACCAGAGAGGATATTTGACGGCTACCGACCAAATTTCGCTTAGACCAACCTTTTGATGCGCCGGGAAGGTCTTACTGCTCGCGCTCAAACGAGATTCGGCTAGCTGACTCAATCTTCGCTAGTATCAAGCTGAGCCCGCTATCGAATCCTAGTTCGTGTTTTCTAGTCTAATACATCTGTCGTCGGATGCCTGATGGTCTTTTAGCCCACGCACATGTCTTCTCTCTCTTGAAATTGCTGCAATCATATACTATATGCACTCCCGTATTGCCACATCTATCGTCGTGGCGCTCATCATTATGATAGCAGCAAACGTTTTGAGCACTTTACATGAATGGTTATCGCTGAGGTTCGGGCCGTAGAATTCGCGCGTCGTGCTTTGGCATGCATGCTTAGTTGAGTAATCTCCCCCAGATCCGGCTATGGCTGCATTTGGTTGACTGTCGCGGACGTATCCTCAACGATTCAATTGTCTCGTTATCTGCGGCAATATCAATGGTTTTTCGCCTACGCCCAACCAATTCGCGTTTTCCTCCTTCTTTCTTCGGTCGGGATTTGTTATATAATTACAGTCTATCCTATGCGACACTAAACATATTCCTGGAGATATCTCAATTCTGGCATTGACGCTCTCGAGGTACGGCTCACACTGACTATAGATAAAGGTCGAAGTCTCGTCCTCTTTGTCAACGATCTTGAACTCAACCAGATACTCATCCCTCGTTCAAAGCTCGCTTGGATTCTTCATTTCCCATCAACCTCTCAAGATGCTGTTCTTTTTCAAGATGCTATTAATTGCAGTCGTGTTTTCTATTACTGCTGCTTACTCAATCCCTCCGCGACTGGCGATCGATGATAAGCTTGGGAGAACAAGTCATAATGCAAGCAGTCATAAAAATTGGAATCACAATGCACATTGGGATCAACACCCACATTGGAATCAACACCCACATTGCCCGGTAAAGCAATTCTGGACCCCCAACTTCCCTAAACCCCAGGACTGCGTGGACAATAATATTGATGGTTGGCTTGATACGTGGTTCACCATAAATTCAAAAAAAATCAAAGACCTGGGATTCGCCAAGGCATGGGGTCTATGGGCACTCGGAACTCCTGATTTCACTTGCCACTATGACGGCTCGACTAGCAACTGCGACTTCCAGGCCTCCTGTGACAATGGGGTGCTGAATGACAAAGGTAAGGACCTTCGACAGGCCTACTATGTGACTGAAGCGGTGGCGCGATTGCACTCTTATTTCATGGGCTTACGTGAAACGTTCGAGACCGCCACTTTCAACGCTGCCTTCTCCCAAGACGATTGGACGTTAACTTTCAACCGCAACGAAGGTAGCGACATTAATGCAGTGAGGGATATCTTGACGGGGGCACAAGCGATTTTCGGTGTCGGGGCCGCTGGTGCGAGTATAGGAGGTCCATTTGTAGCTGGTGCAGGCGGTGCGCTCACTGCGACATTTGCTGGCTTCAATGGGTTAATAATGCCCCACCTTGTCGAAGCAGTGAATGACGAGACACTCAAAAAGTCGGCTCAACTCGGTGCGAGCTTGGGGAAATTTCTCTCAGCACCTCGAAATCTTTTGTCGACATGAACAATGTCCTCATGAAAGGCGATAACTTTCTCAATTCGGGCGACATCCGTTCATACCTTAAGGGAGGCCGGTGGGTTAACTTCGATGGCATTGACGAGACCGCGACGATTGACGGCATGAATACTCTTCTCACTGGTCAGGCAATCTATCAACTCTGGCGACACCAGAAGGTCTACATTATGGGAGGTGGCAGATGTGGCGACGGTCAAGGTATCGGCTCCGGTCCCCAGGAGGGTGCTTATTGTCGCGAGAGTGATAATACCGCTTGGTATCTATACCATTGGGAGGATTATCACAGTATCAAAACAGCCCTGGATACCCAATTCGGTCTGGTCAGACATCCTCACGGAATGTTTGAATTGGGCAAAGGCGATTATTCTGCCATCCACATCACCGATGTCATCAAGTCCTCGCTCCAGGCATACGAAGTCGCCGCCTACAATTATACACCCAAATTCGCATTGGATCGAGCCAAAAGTGCTATGGGGCGAAACATCAACCCTCTCAAGGAGGGTCCTAGCTGGGAAGGTACTTTCACCATTCCCGTCTGCAACATCAGCCAAGCCGCCAACTCCAACTTGGAAGATGACCCTAAATGCTACGAGAGGTCCAAGATTTTGAAACCGTACAGCACAACAAGGCACGAGCAACGGCCATGGTGGTGTGGGCCTATTTGCGATGGTGACCTGATTAAGACGAAGTACTGGATCGAAGCTGCCAATATGCACGGCTTCAAAAGCTTTCACCACAAGTGTGGCCACCACGACTCGCATATTGAGCACTTCATCACAGATGATGGCTATGCTTTTAAAGATGGGACATGGTGCCAAAATTGTCAAGAGGCGCAACCGTGGCCCTCCCCTAAGCAAAACGGTTGACGATTGACAACGTCAAGAGCAGCAGACTCTGAGCTCATCACTGGACCAAAAGGCGGGATATCCTGGTTTCGTAACATGAGCTACTTGCCAGGGACAGCATTACACAAACACTTACGTGTGTAGCCTTGATGTTGGCTGTTTTTGACGGTAGAGTCGACCACATAGCTGTGTAATACATGCGAGTAGTGGAACACGAGTTTGAACCTCTTGACTTCGATAAGTTCAATCTTGAAACCCGCCTTGAGCTTGTCGAGAGCAACCCTACAGTCGTTACCATACGCAAAGACAACGCGCACGCGCAATGGACCACGAAGTGTACTGCCTAGCCGAGGGGAGTATAGTCTTAGTGGACACCGGCAAGGAATATCATCCAGTCCTCGGCTGGACGAAGCCGGACGGGAAGGAGTATATTCCCATGAACGCCGGCGACAAGGATACCCGGCCTTCGTCATACACACGACTCACTGACTTCGATATCGCGTTGTGGTGTTGGCCGGCATTGAGCAAATATCTTGTTCTGCAATTCATCAGACCGAAGGACGTTCGTCAAGAGGGGCTGACCATGTCGAGTGTGTGGAAAGAATATGAGGAAGAAAACAGATAAAAAGACCTTATATACTACTGGTGATAAGATCTACTAATTCATCGCGGACTTCATATGGCTAGGGCGAGTTGTCTAACACATTGCAAGGTAGAATAAGCCTGAAATGAAGCTCCTACTGATACTCTTGTTCAGGAGTTCAAAGTGGAGGTCTGAACCGGTAGAGAGGAGTGTGATACAATCGTCGACAAGGAGACTGGCTGGTCGATCAAGTGGTCTCGTCTTCGAGCCAAGGAGGAGATGTAGAGTTTAGACGATGTTACGATTTTCCTAGTCAAGATACACCATATTATCTCTTGCAGCTCTAAGTATGGTTCTTAGTGCCGTCTAATCCAGAATTGACCCCACGTACACGGCCTATCCATCGCCTCTATTCATTGCGTTCGCTCCCCTTCCCCTGAGTCGCAGCATGCAATTCCTCCCTTTCAATAAAGCCTTAGATGTTCTCGTAGCCACTCGGCATTACCCCTTCGTATCTGAAAAGTGTTCGCATCCTCGATATCGTCCCATCGCGTCACTTTCGAGTCGTCTGCGCGCACATGCACTGTTTTCCGACACAAGTCCTGTAGAAACTGCTGATACGCTACGCGGGACGCATCTCGTATGCGGAAGGTGAATGGCAAAATAACAACTTCGATTTTAGGAAGCTCCCCCATACTTTCGCCAATCACCCCTACGAATCGGCTCCAGACTTTGGTGCCGAACACGATCCGAAGCTTCTTGGCTGTGCGGTCAGTACTGAACCTAAGGCATGAGAAGAAGAGGCAGCTGTTTGAATGTGGGTAATGTGATATCTTTGAGGCGTTGATATAACATGATAGAGACTACCACGAGATCTGGGTCTTGGAACATACATCAGAGTAAGTAATCAACAAAGATTATCGAATGTCTCTAGCGCTTATGCGCCCATCACTAATTACCTACTCACAAGGCACAAAAGAGATAAGGCTATGCCATAAATAGTATTAGAGGATATATGCCTACCGTGGTTGTACATTTGTTACCAAAGTGCTTGCTACTTGCTTCAGGCAGGTGATCAGGCGACAGTAGCTTCCTCTCTCACACGACTTTGGTCATGCGTGCGACGATTAATGTCACATAGACTTCGCGCAGGTGTACGAACTATGTATCTTGCCTGAAAAGCAGTGATCATTGGTGGCATGGTTGGGCTTCAATGCGTATCTATAGACCACATGCCATCTCTAATGGAGGAGTCATAGTATTCAGCCGTGATAGACTATGACATCTCCACAACTTGAATCGGTATTTGCTCGAGATACATGGAGTAGACTCGAAGCCAATGAACTGGAAAGGTTGAGTCGGAGCTTCCAGCGGGGCCTAACCGGATTCGGGCTGGCCGAGGTCATCATACTCCGGATTATAAAAACGATTCTCAAGACTGCGCTGCACTCACCATCACGAGTGAAGTCCTTAGAAATCCAACGGCCCTTCACCGCAACAATGGATCCGTCATCACCATCGTCAGCCTGTGCTCCTGTGCATCCATTTCCGCCACCTCGAATTTTCCCGAAAGAGCCCGGTTGAGTAGTATGGCCCAAAGAGTCGCATCATCACGACTACTTCACTCCTCGATTCTCCCTACAAGATTTGCGCTGTCGCCCAATGCCATTCGCCCGGTCGCAGTCCCAGCATGTCAGAAACGACAGAGCTCACACTCACCGCTCGGCGCCGCTCCGGCGACGCCGAGGAAGAAGGTCACTATCAATACCTTGCGCTCGCTACATCAGAAGCAAGAACCTATTACAATGATCACGGCGCATGACTTCCCGAGCGCTCACGTCGCCGACCACGCTGGCATGGACATAATCCTCGTCGGCGACAGTCTAGCCATGGTAGCGTTAGGCATGGAGGATACAAGCGAGGTGGTTCTGGAGGAGATGATTCTGCATTGTAGAAGCGTCTCAAGAGCTACGAAATCGGCTTTTACGGTAGTCCCGCAAGCTTCCTTCTTCCAACTCCAAGCTGACATACTGTCGTAGATTGGTGACCTCCCTATGGGCTCCTACGAGATAGCCCCTGAACAAGCTCTCGAGTCCGCCATCAAAGTTGTTAAGGAAGGCCGTGTCCAAGCCGTTAAGCTTGAAGGTGGTCTTGAAATGGCTCCGACAATCGAACGTATCACAAGAGCAGGCATACCGGTCCTCGGCCATGTTGGCCTCACACCTCAACGCCAAAACGCACTTGGTGGCTTCCGAGTCCAGGGAAAGACAACTGGAGGAGCGCTCAAAGTTCTTGAAGATGCTCTTGCGGTGCAAGAAGCGGGATGCTTTGCCGTCGTCCTGGAAGCGGTACCTGCCGAGGTCGCGAGTCTTGTCACTCAGAAGTTGAGGATCCCTACAATTGGTATAGGTGCCGGTAATGGATGCTCCGGGCAGGTCCTGGTGCAGGTCGATATGTCGGGCAACTTCCCTCCAGGACGTTTCCTGCCGAAATTCGTGAAGAAGTATGGTGATGTATGGAGCGAGAGCATGAAGGCCATTGAGACGTATAAGAGTATGTTGAGCCTCATTTGTACCTGATTCTCCAGCTGTGCTAACGAACACTAGAAGAGGTCAAGACCCGGTCATACCCTGCTCCTGAACACACATATCCTATGCCACATGAGGAGCTCAGCGAGTTTGAGAGACTACTTGGCATGCAACATCCTCCAATCAGTCAACCGTCGGCTTCCACGTCAGCCTGATCAGGCTATTCGCCCCTTTCCTACAGTTCGGCGGATATTTGAAGCGATTGTGGTTCGCTAGTTGAAGCGTTTGGTGGCCCGACTCGTGCACGGTTTAGCGACGTTGGTAGGAGGGAATATTGCTGCATGTTGCCGGTGGAGCGTTTGCGAAGTTCTTTCATCTTTCATAGATGAGCAACGACTAATGATATGACACATCGTTTGAATACTCACGCGGCCCGTTCATCCATGTGGTGCACTCCGTAATTCGACACCGCTGGCCTCATTGCCCGACTTCTCATGATGCTTGAGACCGTAGCAGACCGCAACGTGGACTGCTGTTGATTCCCAATGCGCCCCCTTTCAACCAAAAGCCGGTGTCATCGAGTACGCGACAATAAGCTGGTCATCAGTCTTAAAGCACTGCCACCGCATTAGCCCATATCCAATCCCATTCTCCCCCTTCCCATCCCCTCCCCCTCATCCCTTCCACCCCTCCCAACCCCTCTCAGCCAAGCCCCATCCGAACGCAAACTCACCCTCCAAAGCGCCCCCACCCCCTCATCCAACCCCGGCGCAAACACACTATTGACATAACAAAACACACTCCCATTCCCACCGCCCGCACCCTCGCCTACCTCCCCACCTTTCCCCTCCAGCAACCTCTTCCGCAGAAACCCAACTATAGTCTCGAACCTGTTCGCGCTCGAGACTTTGAAGACTTTCTGTCTGAGGTGGGGGGCGCTGCCGATGGGTTGGAGGCGGATAGTTACTGCGCCGAGTTGAGTTAGCTGGGGGCTGAGGTGGTGGGGGGGGTGGGGTCGCATGGTGGGAGAGTGGGGTGTGGGGAGGGGAAGGGGGGGGATACCTTTGGCGGGGACGGAGGCGGCGTCTTCGGCCGTGGCGCGCGAGAGGGCGGGGGTTGCGTCGGGCGGGAGGGAGGTTAGGACTATGGAGGCGGAGAGGGGGAGGGGGAGGGGAGGGGCGTGAAGGGGGGAGTCGGGGATGGGTGCGGGGGTGGGGGTTGGAGATGGGGTGGACATTGTGAGAGGATGGGGGTGGTGGGGGTGGGATTGTAGTTTGGGAGGAAGATGTCTCATTGCTGTATGGGCGTAGGGAAATCTGAGGCTGTACGCCTTGGCAAAGTCGTCTGATCTTCACATTCCAAGATTTCTCTTCTCAATAAGTGTTAAATCTGTGCAGAGTTTTTCGATCCATGTACAGCAGGTATCTACGGAAGCAAGTTTGGGAACTTCAAAATGAGGTCAATTTTGTCAGCCGCCCAAATGCCTAGAGTATGGATTGACTCTGCCGAAGGACTCCCTCACATCCATCTCCAATGCTGGAAGGAGGCACGCCATAAGACCGAGCCGCATCATGCAGGCTCAATCAAGAAATCTTGTGGAACCCCCATCTGTTGCCACAGGAATCTTTGATCAACATCGCTATTGGTAGCCCACATAAACAATCCAATATCCGCATGCGCGCCAATTTCTATCCAACCGGGCGAGCCCTTTTTTCTCCAGCAATCGGACAGAAGCTGAGTCCCAGCAAACCAGATGTCCCTGAAATCAGACACATCTGTTGGCTGCCAAATGTGTCCTGGTCGGTCTGGATCAGCTCGAGGCGGGAAATTCTGGGGCCCAAATTCGGCGATCATCATGATAGCCACAACGCATGTTTCAGCCGTTTCCAGTACTCAGCATTCAATCCGAAAGATAGCGTGGAGGCTGCACTTGCTGTGTTCATATCTCCTGGGAGTGCTTTGTGTGCCGCGTAGGTATGCTGGGGATGCTCCCGGCGCTAGAAACTCGAAATCTTGATCTCGGTGAACCGTCACCTCTTTGTTGCGAAAGAGATCCAGTGCATACGCGCAATCTGTCAAGGTGGCGCCTTCCCCAGACCAACTGGATAGGAACAAGTCAGCGTACTGTACTCTTACGACGAGTTCAGTCGCCGGCGGTCTTGAAGGGGCAAAACGCTACAAATGCGCCGCCAGGGTATGGGATGAATAGCTCAGGCAGAAGAATAAGACTGAAGCATTACGCAGGATCCCTAGTACAGTAGTGCTCTCCAATGCCAAAGCCAAGCTTTTTAATAAAAGGCAAAGTGAAGTTGAAGGACGCCATGGGATTCGAAGCTGGTACAAGTGCCCCTTTGGCGCTGATGACTGTGCTTTTCCCCCCGCTCGCGAACAGTGCCATTAAAGACAAGTGAGCAAAGAAGTGGGCAATCCGCGGACTGTCACAGAGAATCAAGGACCTCATGGTCGTTGCCTTCGAAGGTCATAGAAGAGAAAACAAGGAAGTGTAATGCAAAAGGAAGGCAATGAAGGTCGAAATATTCGAGCAGATGTCGCATATAATACTGCAATGAAATTATAGGCTTGACAGATGCCCGCACATATGATGGCCGTCTCGCACTAACAGCCACGGATACGTATATAGCGAACAATATTCACCAATGCCTAGTGGATGACACCCGCTGTCATGAGCGGCAATACTTGAGATCTTGGTTCTGTTGGAAGCGCTCCACGACCGACGGTGCAAGTCGCGCATGGCGAAAGATAGCGTGATGAGGATGAACCGCCACGATAGCTACCTTTGCTCAATGAGCGCTAGTGTAGCCTTGATGTATGATAGAGTCCTGAGACGAATGTTTATTACTGCTTCATCGTAGACGAGCAGAAGGACGTCCGGAAACCTGTGAATCATCCTCATGTGGTTTAGGGCGGTGGACTCTACCCTAGATTGCTTGGCGTACTTTTCTCATAAACCTCGACAATAAAGAATATCTACAAAATAACTTTCAGGTGGCCCTGCCAGCGAACTATCAACCAATGGCGCCAACAGAGCGTAAACGGTCGCGTGATGGTACTACGCAGGGGTCTAAGAAGAGGCAAAGAGTGGGTAAAGCTATTGGGACCACAAGTGAAACCTCGACAACAGTGACACTTGACTCGCTTCCTTGGAACGAGGTTCCGCTACCCGACAGGCTCGAGGACGCCGAAGGATTCTTTGGTCTCGAGGAGGTGGTAAATGTAGAGGTCGTGAAGGACCCATCATCTGGACAGGTCGCATATAGGGTGGGTAAGGCTCACTGGAATAAAGTCTCACAGCGACGGATTCGGTTCTGATTGAAATAGGTGCCTCTGAGTGCCGTATCGAAGGACACTACCGCGGCTTGGTTAGATAAGGCTGTCACCGGTGCCCAGACAGGTGGGGAGCAAGAATGGAGCGGTTTCGAGAGTTCAGACGGGAGGAGCGACACGCAGCCTTTACATGTTGAGAAAATTCCGGGACAGGTACTGGGGAAAACAGTTCCCTCTCGAAAGCAGAAGAACTCTACAAAGTTATCTACGCAAAGAACGGGAAAAGCTAAGGACATCGTCAACGGTGGGCTATTGCGAGGCAACACCTTTGAAGCTTTGCAAGAAGCAACCGACGAAGAAGCGGACGGTGAAAGAGCCCATTTTCGATGTGGCGGGACATGGATTGCTGACAAGGGCAGTTTCTGCGTGGGAAGGGTTGAACCTATCTTCGCATATACTTTCCTTTCTGGCTCGATCCCGCTTTTCTACACCCACGCCGATACAGAACGCTGCTATTCCAGATATATTGAATGGGCACGATGTCATTGGCAAGGCTTCGACTGGCTCTGGAAAGACTTTAGCATATGGTATACCAATATTCGAGCACTATCTTAGGAATAGAGCAGAAGCCATGAATTCTAAGGTACAGCACGATAGAGTTGGACGACAGCACTCTCCGATAGCCTTAATTTTATCTCCTACAAGGGAGTTAGCGCATCAACTATCGGCTCATTTGACAGATCTGTGCACCATTACAGGTTTTGAAGGACCACGAATAGCGACCTTGACTGGTGGCCTGTCCATCCACAAGCAGCAGCGTCTGTTAGAAAACGCCGATATCATCATAGGTACCCCCGGTCGACTTTGGGAGATTGTCAGTGGCACTGGCGGGTTCATTGAGTCGCTGAAGAAAATTCTGTTCCTTGTCCTCGACGAAGCAGATCGCTTGCTTAGCGAAGGTCATTTCAAGGAGGTAGAAGAGATTCTTAGCACGCTTGATCGGGGTTTTCAAAACGGCAATGAGGCGAGTGCCTCGACGGAGGACAACAATCATGGGCCCAAGTGGCAGACCCTCGTGTTCTCCGCGACTTTCCAGAAGGATCTGCAGCAGATGCTTGCTGGAAAGGTCAAACCGGCAGGAGATAACATCATGAACAAACAAGACTCCTTAGAATACCTTCTCAGGAAGCTCAACTTCCGCGAAGACAAGCCACGTGTTATCGACGTCAATCCTGTCTCGCAAATGGCGGCTGGCTTGAGAGAGGGCATTGTTGAATGTGGTGGACTGGAAAAGGCACGGAATATGATTCAGAAACTCGCCTACAAAACTTACTATCTACAGGATCTTTACCTTTACGGGCTCCTGCTCCACTACCCCAAAACCCGCACACTCATTTTCACTAATTCGATAACCTCCGTCCGCCGATTAACCCCTTTCCTTCAAAACCTGAATCTCCCTGTCCACGCTATTCACTCGCAGATGCCCCAAAAGGCTCGCCTCCGGGCTATTGAACGCTTCTCCTCACAATCAAATCCAGGCTCAATTCTCATAGCGACTGACGTTGCAGCTCGAGGGTTGGATATCCCCTCAATTGAGCTGATCCTCCATTACCACTTACCGCGCGCGGCGGATATGTATGTCCACCGCTCTGGACGAACAGCGCGTGCCGACAACTTTGGTTTGAGCGTCCTACTATGTGCACCAGAAGAGGTCAACGGAGTTCGGCGCCTGGTGGCAAGGGTACATGCTCGTAATGCCATGTCAGAGGGCAAAGGCTCAAGGAAATTCTTCATGCGTACGATTGAGCTGGATCGTCGAGTCATCGCGCGTTTGAAACCTCGCGTTGACCTGTCAAAAAAAATAGCTGATGCATCCCTGGCAAAAGAGAACAAGGGCCACGAGGATAACTGGTTGAAGACCGCTGCAGAGGACTTGGGTATCGACTTTGACAGCGAAGAATTTGCCGCTAATGCAGGTAGTAAGAAGGGAAGAGGCTCGGGGAGGAAGAAAGCGCAAGAAGAAGCTCGAGGAGTGAGTAAAGGAGAGATGGGATCGTTAAGAGCAGAGCTGAAGGAGATGCTGTCGAAGAGAGTGAATATTGGGGTCAGCGAGAGATACCTGACCGCTGGAGGAGTCGATGTAGATGAGCTTCTAACTGGGCAGAAAGGCGAATTCCTAGGAGGGTCGAATGAAGGCTTAAAGATTTTGTGAGCATGGCGACATCAGTTCCACGTCCGCCAGTCTAATTCTCGCTGCACTACGCTCATTACAGTCAACTAGAACGACCGATGTTCGAAGACGTTGTAGTGTTCCATTCTCAAATTCTCAATAACATCAACCTTCCATTCCGGCTCGGCAATGCCAATCAAGACTTATTGAGCGCATGGTCGGCTACCAATGCGCTTGCATATCCCTGATGCGCTCGCTAAGCCAATCTCATTTGCTGGACAGCAGCTTTACGCGGTTATTATTTTCTCGAAACTTGGCTTTGACGGATTCGGGCTTCATTCTTGCCACAACTTCTTGCGTCCTGTCTGCTCGCTCTCTGAAGACCTGTATTTGATGAGAAAGCATACTATTGTTGCCTATAATTGCCTGCCTGTTGGTAGCTTTGTCGGACGCTACTCCCGGTTTACCACAGCTCACAGAGGCAAATGTGTCCGAGAACCTACCATGGCGCTGCCATCCACCGCGTCCAGACATGACTCCAACGACTTGGCGTGATTGTGTCGGTCTTGCGAATGACATTTCGATCCTTGGAGCACGTCGTCACAAGCTGATTTTCAGCACTGAGGCGAGTCCTGACGTCGACTAGGTCATTCCTCAGACCTTTATCCACGGCAGCTGCTCTCGGACCTACAGAAGAGCATGTACAGATTAGAGACGAGATACATGCACGATACCTGTCAAGGATGATCGTGACCATAGCAGAACGGTGTGTACTCCCTCCAGCTCATCTGGGAGGAGTAGGTGAGATCGGAAACAACGAGTGCCTCGCCTTGGCGCTATGGGGGCCGAGAAGCCCAGGGATTCTAGCTGTTGAGTTGAGCTTCAACCTCACTTCGATACAATGACTAATCAAGGAACCTTGGATTGCAGCTCCCTAACTCGTTTCGATACATGGTCAAAGGATCGAATTCAAATTATATTACCATAGCCAAGGGCTGCAATACCAAGTCAGGCTGGTTTGGCCTTCTTGGTCGATGCCTTTTTTCCTCCAATTTCTGCTTCCTACATGATAGGGGTGAGCCTCGTTCGAGCCCATCTAATCATGCGTGGCTGCAATCTCGATATCTTGCGTAGGCTGTGCCACGGTCTATGGACCTAAGCGAACCACGAGCCATAGTCTGCTACTACTGTTTATAAGAATTATTCGTTTGGCGCGCTGGGTCGTCTCCGTTTCTTCCACATCTTTGGCAACGCTGAAGACGCTTTCTATCCCCGCCCATCGGCCCCTCGGTATATCTCTATGCCTGTAGTTCGCCTCGCTCTGCAATGTCTCCGTATAGCAAGCGCGGATGTCGCGAATTCCAATCCCGCTGCCGCTCGCGAATTTACTGAGATGCGATTCCTCAATCGCCATATACCCCAGCTCGGCCGATATAGCCGCTTCGGAAAGAACGAATAGATATCACTATCGTTACGAGCCCTAGTTCTAACAATTTTTGTTCGTAATATTGAAGAGCCTTCCGATCTGACTGTGAAGCTCGTCACTTGGTCGGAAGGATGCTGTTCAGTTTCAATGTCCTGCTTTTGTCCGGGCGATTATTTCTTCTGGCTTCTGCAACAAATAAGATTCGACTGAGTCTTCCATCTCGACCCGAGCCTACAGATTTCGCAACGACCTCCGGTATTGCTTTCAATGGATCAGCAGCGTACAATGTCTCCCTGGTAGCCGGCGGGTAGGCTCTATACCTCATATAAACCCAGAAAGACGCTGATGGATCATTGACTCTGCCAGGCCTATGCCTCCATCTTACGTTCTGCCCCACACAAATCCGAGGATCACTTTAGACATCCACACCCCTCTGGACCAGACAACAATCCTCCCTCTCTCCTTTACCGGCGCCATCATCGATGGTCTCCAGTATCTCCTACTCCATGTCATTGACCTTGGCCACAACGTCCCTATTCCCGCCGAAGGCGCCTTTTTCGCTGTCGGCCGGATGTCAGTCGTCGCAACAAGCGCCAATGAAGCTGCCGGGGATGTGCTGGATTGCTTTACGCTGGGACTCGTTCTAAACCGCATCTGGAGTCTGGTGACGAGGCATGGCTACAGGACGTGGGATTTTGATGTTCTCAGAGGGGGACCCGTCGCGCAGGTGAGGAAGATTGGAACGGTGTCGATCTTGTATACACCAAATGATCTCTCAGAGACGAAAAAATTCGGTGAGAAGAGCAACAGTCGAGTAAGCAATGCTCGCTGAGGGTTGAAGACAGCAAAACAAGTATCTGTTCGATGGCCGAGCTTGTTCCCTGCATAGCAAGGCTTAATAACTTGCAATAATTTTTTCTGCTTATTCTCTGCTTAAATCTTCTACCTGCTGTACAGCCTCTGGGGATCATAGAGTGCTCAACGATCATACCATGGTCGCTCAAGAGACTCTCAGGATGACCATGATCCTAAGAACCAGAGTCGCTCGAATCTGTGTCCGATAAAGCGTATCTAAATCCTTGTTGTGCAATGTACAAACGAATCTTCACAAAGAGAGAACAAACCACTGTCGACATTTGGTCCTGGAAGTTGCCGGCGCCAATCGGCTGTTGAGGTATCTATTGCTTGAAACAGGAAAGGGTAGTCCTAATCTGGACTGCTCATGTTCTTTCAAGGATTTGACTCACAAGTACCAGACCGCTCGACACCTATCTCGGGGTGAGCGCCGGGGAAACCTTGAGATCTATCTATCCCCGGAGCATACATCGTTGATATATCAAGCATTCAGAACATTTATCCACTGGTGCCAATAACCCTGGTAACCTCAGATAGTATTCCGCTTTTCGGATTCATCTTTAACCACGTCTTCTTCACATTCTCCCACCTGTTTAGCAATCCCTACACAGCCCAAAATGCTCGCCTCTACCGAAGCGAATCCTACATCCATCGACAAGTTACTTTTACCCAACCTTCTAAACCCCAATCTAGCAACATATATTTGCAGATCCATCTCTAATCTTATCGACGGTTGCAGGTTTTCAGAATGCCTGTGGAGCGGTGCACCATTTATTCTGGGGACCGCTTACCACGATACTCTTGTGTAGGCTTCGTTGCTCGGCAGAGCCTACGCCCTGCTCGTCTGTCAAGACGTTGAAACCGCCAATCGTTATGTGGGAGGTCTCGAAGAGGATGACTATCTCGGGATTGAGTGGACGAATTTCCCGGCATGGAACTGGATCAGCAGACACCTGAAGTCAAGCGACAGACGGCTAAACTGCTAAGTAGAAAATTTAAAGCTCACACGCATTTCGGCGGCGAAGGGTACGTAGACGGCGAAGATCCGCCGCCGCTGTCGATATACTCTATGCTTCCCACAGAACTTCACCTTCAGATTTATCGGATCAATACTGACAGCCTTCGTCAGCGTCGCAGACTCTGGTCCGTTATCTCTTCAACTTTCAGCAGAGCGCTATTTGGGATTGACCCCGAGCCACTTGCCAGCTTTTGTGCTGGGATTCTCATTCTAGATTGCGGTCGTGCTCTCTCAAAAACAAGACACATCGTGGGCAAGGGTAAAGAATCGTTGTGATGGCAGAATGAGATCATTGGGAAGGGGGACTACTGGCCCTAGGCAGACGTCGAACAAGCAATCATGGGCACCGACGAATTGCCACGGCACACTCGGGATGTGACAACATGGATGAATTCGATGAACTCGGAATCGATGTACCCGATGTGGGCTTCTCCGGGAGAGTCGCCTCATGGATATGTGCCCTGTGAAGTCTTACATATATTGGATGAAGCAAGGGATCACCTGCAGGAAGGTGCCAGAGATTGAGGCGGCAAAGAATTAGCGACGTTGTGTTTCCGAGTCCGAACTCCGGTAAGGACGATACGAGCATGACAACAGGAAACCGGACCACATGAGTATGATAGTACTGTTATCACGATACGCGAGTCCACGCCAGAGGAAACGATCTTAGCCCTCATCCATATCTCAAGTAAGTCAACAGGCGAGTGACTGTTCTCCCCATGCCCCCTCAAGTGTAGGTACCAACTTGCTTCCTCAAGTCCACGATAACGGGATAATACTCACAACGCTAATGGAGGTCGTGGAGCCTTGGTGTACTGTTGAGGGGGTATCTTCTGCCTCGGGGTGACTTGTCGCGTTATACATTTTGCGTGACCCAGCAGTCGCAAGGGCTGCAGACTGCGACCTTGCTCACTTTGCTCGCAGCGGGTTCTCTCCGCGGGTTCTCTACATATGAGTTGATGCTAAGGCAAGTGAAGGAAGCACATCTCTTCAGAAAACTCGTTGGCACCGGTGAAGGTAAGATCTAGCATAAAGTGAGCGAGATTGGGGTGGATTGACAGCACTCACAGACGCGGAGCAAGAAACTCCGATCCTAGGACTCTCTTCCCAGATGCTCCAATTGTCGAGAATTATTTGCATATCCGTGGCGATAGGATTCCAGCATAGAGAAGAGCACAGGGAGACCTACGATAACTAAAAGATTGGCAAGAACTCTCAACTGCGCGTTTCGCTACCACTTGCTCAGTTTCTCAAGATTACTGTAGTTTCCTCCAGCCAAACGTTCGACGCTGCAACGTAGTGAAGGATAGATGATTGGAACGCTCCTTTTGGTAAACATGATGATATGACGCTAGTCTCGCACAACCCAGATGGCAGCTTCTGGGCTCGTCGTTTGCGTGCTTCCGCTTCTAGGATTTTAGATATGATCGACAGCCTTCTTAGCAAACCTGATCTCCAACAGATCTCGTGTCTCTTGGGTCGGAAACATTCATCATTAAGCAAAGCATCATTTTGTTACCGTAAGCCGCCATGTGGATCGTAGCGGTGTGGTTAGCGTCGGACTCCACTGCCTTCCCTAAGAGTGAGGCCCATCTTCGCTGCGGTTGATGAAGGCTGTGATTCGCATCACAACTGAGCTCACTCCTACACCTCGAGCATGAGTGGCTGCTGTAGGTCAGTGTCTCCATGGGATTTCTCCAGCAAGCGTCTTATCAAGGGCCCAGTGTGCATGGCCGACTCGTCCAACTCTACAAGTGGCTTCTCTATTTGACGTCGTTGCTCGCCGTTGGATGCTCGGTCCTAGTAAAGTCTACAGCCTGCCCACTCTGGCAGAACTACTCCGTATCATCGATACAGGCACTCCATGTTCGCCAGGAAAGGGATGCGGCTCATGCCTGGGCACGGTTGCCTCAGACCTCAGACCTTATGCTTACTTATTATTTCGCATTATTACTATGTATCACGTGCAAGTGCTGAATTCGATAAGATGATAGTTGAATTCGATAAGATAATAGAACTTTTTTTTCGCATAAGGTCTAAGAGCGAAATCTCGAAAATCTGTTATTCTTGAAAATGAAAAAAAACTTTTTTGCTTTGATGCTAGCATACGTGTACAACACATTATTAGTATAAAACTTGATTATAGATTAATAAAACTTATTAAAATCTAGCAACAAATATAATTTAATTGATGTAAAATGTAATACTTAAGACTCTATTGCACAGCAAATATAATGTCGAAATTCTATTTTCAAGAATAATAGATTTTCGAGATTTCGTTCTTAGATTTTATAGAATAATTATTGTACAAGTGCGACGCTTAATAATGCGACGCTTAATAATACAACGCTTAATAATGCGTCGCATTATTAAGTGTTGCACTTTAACTTCTACAAATTGTTGTGTTAAGCGTTGCACTACTACAATAATTATTCTATAGAATCTAAATATTAAGACAAGAGCACGAGTCGCTTATTAGCAATTTTATAAAGATCGACAAAGCTTAGCATTAGGAAAAGACTTAATCTCCTATTATTGATGCATATATATTATAGATTATCTTCCTAATTATTGCAATTGCATCTATTAATCTAATTAGCAAATTAAAGCTTCTATATATTTTGTATATTATATTTCGAGTAATTTTAACTCTCTACTATTGTCGCCAATATATTTGTTATTCTTCTCTCTATTTTACAATCTTGAATTGTTTAATTTCTTCTATTACATTAACAATTGCAAGCTATTGTCGACAAGATTTACTATAATCTTCGAACAATCTATAGAATATAAAAAAATATATTTATATATAGATTATTGTTCAAATTTTAAATATAAATTAAAAGAGATTTTTGTAAAGTCTATCTTGTTGTCGAAGAGTTTTTAACTATATATATAGAAGAACAGTTATAAATAATATAGAAAAAGATAATCTAATTTTTATAAAAGAGATAGAATATATATATATTGCAATTAATAATATAAAGTAATAAAGAGATTGCAATTAAATAAAAAACAAGTACAACAAATTAAATATTGTTAGAATAAAAAGTTCTGCAAAATCTAATTAATAGATTTTCTTTATATTATTGCGAAACAGTTTGTTTTTATTAACAAGACTATATTTAACAAAATAACAAAGTAAAAAAATATAATATATATTTTTATTAACAAGAACAATAGATATAATATAGATTTAATTAGAGATTGTTATTAAAATATATTTTTAATCTATACTATAAATAGCTATCTCTTTTATATAATAATTTGCGAAAACTAATTTAATATAGAAATTATTCTGCAATAAATATTAAATAATCTATTACTTTATTGCAACATTTTTTTAGTTTCGCAAAATATTATTGTTTAATATAAATAATATTAGTAAATATATTAATTTGCGTATTAAGAAGATTATTAAGATTTATAGTTGCAAAATTCGATATCTATCTTTTTATTTGTTAGACTTTAATTTAATCGAATTAAATTTTAATATATTAAAAATATAAATTAGACAATATTAGAATACTATTTAATTTGTTTTTTCTAACAATTTCGATATATATTTGCAATACGCAATTAGAAGAAGTTAATATAATTATTTTGTATACAAATACTTTAGATATAGTATTAATAGACAATATATATTCGAGATAAATATACAAAATTTAAATAGAAGACTTGCATTATACAAAATCGAGATAGATATAAAGAAGAAAGAGAAGAAAATTTAGATATAGAGATAAAAGTATATAGACTATAAGATAGTAATTTACGAAAATTAAATTTAAGATATAGATAGATCGATTTTGATATTAAATAAAAGATCGGAAATATCTATAAAAAATATATTAAATTGTATTAAATGCAGAATTAAATAACTATATATTCTTATGTATTTCTGTATTAACTGTATAGTAAAATAAACAATTATCGAAGTTTGCAAATTAATTTAATTAAAATCTTTCAAAATCTTTTAAAATAATATTATATATACAAGTAGAAAATATCTTGTTTTTAATACAAAATATATCTAATTTTTCTAATTTTCGATTATTTTATTCTCTATTTTATTCTCTATTTTATTCTCTATTTTATTCTTATTTTTCTTATTCTTTATATTATTGTTATTATCTGTGTTATTGTTATTGCTCTCGATAGATCTATTGTTCTAAACAACTATTAATAAATTTTTGGCAATTTAATAATAAAAATTAAACAAAACTAACTCTATTTTAAATCTATATACAAATTTATTAGATATATTTTTTTCGATAGCAATATAATACAATATAGAGAAGAAATTTGCTATTAATTTTATATTATCTATAGTTTACTTTTGCTTCTCGATAATATTATATATTCTTATTACTTTAGTCTAACAATCTGACAATATTTTCTTAAGAACCTATCTAAAGAATTTTTTAACAAGAATATTGTTGTTGATATCTATATCTGTAAGATACGAGTGCGTTTGCTACTTGTTAACATATTAAGATATAAAAGACGTAAGATATATAGATTTTTATTGCTATATCTCAACTATATAGAGTAGATAGTAGTAAGACTAATTGTTGAAGAACAATAAAGAATGAGCTTTCTTTCTATCTAATACTTGTTATAATGTACAAGCCTGTTTTTTGCTTTCTAATTAAAAAAGAAAGTTGTGCAATTTAAGATTTTTTTAAACAGTCGAAATTATATACTTCGCTATATTCTAAGACGCTAGCATATCGATAATACTATAGTATTACAATTATCTTCTCTCTTAGAGTATTAATTTTTAGTAATATAAAAAGTTGTATTAATCTTATACAAAACAAAGATATCTATTAAACGTTAATATTACAAGAGCTTGTTAAAAATCTTCTTAAATCTTTTTAAAAATTAAGGGAAAAAAAGTCTTCTATTTAATAGAAATTAGTTTATACTTTAGTTTAATACAATCTGTAGAAAAATATAATAACACTAATAATAGTTTATAATAAATTATTGCTTTGTTATTATTATTGTTAGAATTCTAAACAAAATTTAAAGTAAAATTAACATTGCACAGATATTAGATAAATTATAAATATAGATATTGTTGTTTCTTTTCTCTTTTCTTTCTTTTTTCTTATATTCTTCTTAATTGCAATTGCTTTTTTGTTATAAATAAACTATTACAAAAACAATAATACATAAGACTTATACATATAGTATAAATATTTAATTAATATATCTTTATCTCTATCTTTTAAGAGATTAAGAAATTAAGAGAATAAGTAATTTCGATATTTTATTGTTTACAAAAACTAATATATTATAGTTTGTAATAGTTTTCTATATATAACTTGTATAGACAAATATATATATATTTGCAAAAAGAAAAGTATCTATATTTATTGCAGAATTCTTTATTATAAATTGATTTACTATATTATAATATATATTGTTTGCGTTTATAATATAATAGTTGCTAATATTTATTAGTTTATTAAATACTTTTAAGATTAAATAAAAAGTTCTTGTCGACAAATATTGTAAAACGTTCGAAATTAAAAATATAATTTTTAGATTAATAGAATGCTTGCAAAAACATATTATTCTTAATATTAGATTGATCGTCGATTCGATATTCGATCTCAACTTTGGAATCGAATTGAATTGACGATTCAACTTTAGAAATCGAATCGAAAATCGAATCAAATCGAATCGAGTCAATTTTCGATTTCAATATTAGAAATCGAATTGAATCGCCAAGAATGTCAAGAATACTAAAAATAATATAAATTAAGTTCAAATTTAGATTTTTTATTAATTACTAGGTAATGCTTAATAGTAATGCATTTATAAAAAGAAATTTCTAATATATTTATTAATTAATTTAAATAGATTAACTATTTTTATTAAATTATTAATTAATTGTTACTAAAAATAATTAAATTTACTAAAAATAATAGTCTTGACGATTTGATTCGATTTTTCGATTCGATTTTCGATTCAACTTTTAAAATCGAATCGAATTGTTAATTTTAATTTTAGGAATCGAATTGTCAAGACTTTCGATTCGATTTTCTAAATCGAACTCGATTTCTCGAATCGACGCGATCAGTTTACTTAATATAAAAAACTAACAATACAATAAAGAGTTTACTTTATCTAGAATAAACTAAGCGCAATTTTGTATTTATTAATTTAAATATAATTTAATTTGCGCTCTAGAATATTAAATTGTACTTAAATAAAAACTCGAAAAAACAAAAAGAAATTAAAATAATATTTTTGTTAAAACAAAAAAGCTAATCGATTTTCTTTCTAAATATATATTAATTGTAAGTATTTTTGTTTGCTTTTTAATATATTTTTCTATTTATTTTTCTATTTATCTTAATATATTGTGCAATATGCTAATATATATTTAGAATTCGAAAAAATAGAAATAGATATAAAAACAAATTGTTAACAAAAACAAAAAAAATAGAATTAAAATAAATCGTTTCTAAATCTGTTATTAATCTAAATTAAACAAGTTTGAAAAATTCTTTTGCAAAATTTTACAATTTTGTAGCTAAGTTTTTTTGCAACTCTAAATTGTTAACAAGATTATTAGATAATAATATAATAAGCTTTTCTTTTATTTTTACTTGCGTTTTGCTTATTTATATATTTATAAAAAATAAAGAATACAAAAATATATATAAATAATAAGATCGAGTTTGCAACAAAAATAATAAAAATCGAGCAAAACAAATTTTTTACAATCTAATTTTCTTAAAAAACACAAATATTTCGAACAATTTCTAGTGTAATCGTTGGGTCGAATTGGACACTTTTTTCTCAACTTAACTTACTCTCTTGAATCTTATAGAATTGAGCTAGATTTAAGTTGCGAACTCGATTTTAAAATCGAATTTCGTCAAGTTAATGTCAAGAGTTCAATCTAATCAAATACAATAAGTTAAACAAGATGCATATCTAATAAGATCTTTATATATATATATAGAACTTTATTATCTTATTAATTACAAATGTAATTACTAGAGATAACGCATTAATTCTAATTATAATTTCGAGAGAAAAGCAATAGAAATAAGTAGTAGAATCTCTAGATTAAAACTACGTATACATATTAATTTATTAATCTTTGTTCTTTATATTTTCAACAAGTTGTTTAAGATTCTATCTATTTTATCTTTGCATTTACGTTTAAAGCAAGCTTCTCTTGCATTTGCGTTTTCTTAAGAAGACGTTATACAATTGCAAGACGCTTATATAGAGACTTCCTTGCTTTGTTATATTCAACGTAATTAACTAAAACTAGAATTATTTAATTAATTGTTAAACAATATATAAAAACAAATATCTATCTTTAAACAATTTAATTAGATATGTCTTTGCAATCTTATGCAATATTTCTATTGTATTGTCTTGCATTTAATTAATATAATTAATAATATTAATCTTTAGCAAAATATTTCGATAGCAATAATAAAATTGTTGTTTGAAAATTACATGCAATAGCTTTTGCTAATAATTGATAATTTTCTTTAAAGCAATATCTAATTTAGATCTTAGCAATATTAATTAGCAATAAAAAGTAGTAAATTTGTCTCTTAGTTTGTTATTAATATAAGCATTTATAAAGAAACTTAAGAAGCTAAATACTTATATAAACAATTGTCTAGTGCTTTTAATCTAGAGAGTTAATATTGCGTTTATATACTTTCTTATTGCTAAATTTAAAAAGTCGAAGTTAATAGATTTCTCGAATATATTTTGTAACGCAAATTCTTTTAAGTATTGATTTTTCTCTTTTGTACTATTATCTTGATTTAGATTAAGATTTCGATTACGAGTAAATTCTAATAACTATAAGTTAAAATTCAATTTAATAACTTTTTTGAATTTACAATTATAAGTTACAACGCATAAAATACGAGACAAAAGCATATACTTCTTAAACGTCTTATATTTGTAAGAAAATTATTAATTAAAAGAATTAAATCTTTTTGATTACTTGACAAGAAACGTTGCATAGAATTTAACATTTATTAATTAATATTTGTAAGCAAGTTTTTATTTATTATAGTTATTGCAACAAGCAAATTAGTTTTTCTTAATTAGTTTAACTTAATAAGAGATAGAAGCAACATTAATTAAACAACAATAATTGAGAGTATATCTTTAATATACAAGAAAATTATTGTTGTTAAATTAATTAAGATCTTATTTGTTTTGTTGCTATTGCGTCTTGTAAGAAGTAAACTAAGAAATTTATTATATTTATTTGACTTTACACTCTCTAAATAATTTGATTTTCTTATTTTATTGCAATATTTACAATAAGACGTTTAAATAATTCTTAGAAATCTAATCTTTATTGTAAGAAAATCAAAAAAACAGATAATAAGAGTCGCAATTTATATAATACTAAATTCTAATACTAATTTTATTGCAAAGAAAGATTATATAAACAATAATAATATTAACGCAAACAATAACAATAGCAATATATTAAAAATTAAATTGCTTTTAACTTTGCGCAAGAGAAAAGCTTTTACAACTCGCTCTATACAATTAAAGTTTTTATTAAAGATATATATCAAAACTTCAAACAAGTCTATTACAATTAAGAAAAATAAGTATCAATATATACAATAATAATAGAGTGTATTTTAGATTTTTTTAGTTTTAAACAAGCATATAAAGATATATAATTGCGTTACTCGAACAATTAAAAGATTTAAGAATAATAACTTTAATTTAAATACAAAAATTGCGCATTAACTTAAAGAACAAGAAGATAAACAAAATTACTTATTGCTAATAATAGACTTTACATTGTTTGTTGCAAGAAATCGCACAAACAATTGTCTAAAGATAATAATAAAAGATAAATTTGTAAAGAAAGTTATATTTAAAAAGATTACAATTGTAAAAAAGAAACTTGTATCTAGTAAATTTGTTAAATTGATGTTTGCTAAGTCTCGCAAAGCAATAACGTTTAAATCTAGTATTAAGAATCTTGCAAATACAAGAGATTCTATATTTGTTAGTAGATTAATCGTTGAGTTAGATTTCAATATTAACATTCTAGCTCAACCTAGATACTTAATATCAATCTCTTGACTCGACTTGAAATTGATCTCGAGTCAACGATTTTTTGACTCGACTTAATCGACTCGCCAAGCAATCGAAAATAACGTCAAAACGCCAAGATTTTCTATTTTTAAAAAAATTCGCATTATTTGAATTACTAAAAATAGTTTAAAAATAATAACACACAAATAACGTACAAATGCATTATCTAAATGCATTACTATATAATATTATAAACAAATTAATTAAATTAATTAACTTGATTAAGTTGATTAATGCACTTTTTTAAAAATAATTTAAATTTTTCAAGTCTTGGCGAGTTGAGTCGAGTTATACGCTAAGTACTTTATATCTATCCTTTGATTTAACTCGAATACTTGAGTCAAGATTTCTAACTTAAATCGAGTCTTGGCGAGCCAGGAATCTAGTTCGAACTCGATGACTCGACTCGACGCGACCTAGTGTGATCGTTGAGTTAGGTCGAACACTTTTTTCTCAACTCGACCCACTCTCTTGGGCCTCGTAGGGTTGGGCCAGGGTTAAGGCGCGAACTCGACCCTAGAGTCGAATTTTGTTGGGTCAATGCCAAGAACTTAAGCTAACTTTGTCGCGTTAGCATTTGCTTATCTTATCTTATCTTATCTTATCTATGCGCTAACCTAATTGAGCTAGCGTAGAATTCAAGCTAGCCCAATTAGGCTAGTGCAGGATTCACGCTAATCACATATGATTAGCGCGTCACGTCACGTCACGTGATTGAATGGATCGAGTTAAACACTTGGCGCGCATTCTTCGCTCGTCTCACCTTGTTAAACTAGAAAATTTGCCTGACCCTAGGGTCAAGGTTGAGCGAGTCAACTCGATCGAGTTGAAACTCGACCTGACGATCACACTAACGCGACTAGTCTATTTGTTAGCAAGATTAAACTAATCGTTAAGTTGGAAATCGATATTAACTTTTTAATTTAATTTAAATACTTAATATTAACATCGTAATTCGATTCGAATACTTAATATTAATATCGTAACTCGACTTAATATTAACTCGATTTTTAATTTAATTCGAGTTATTAATTCGAATTGTTAAGCAATCGAAAATGTCGTTATAATATTAAGAATTTCTATTTTCAAATTTATTACGTCACGACTTTCGAAAAATCTATGCGTCAAAAACGAAACAATTTTTTTCTTTATTATTTTCTCGTTATTTGCATTATTTTATTGCATTATTTTATTAAATTATTTTATTACATTACTAGTGTTTATCTTTAAATAATTTATTGTTATTATTAAGATTGCTATTTTTTGTAAAATATATTGCAAAATGTCTAATTCTAACGATGTATACAATTTATTAATATTTTCGATTAAAAAAAAGTCTAGTTTCTTAATATTGCACAATTTAATCTTAAGTAATTTTCATTTTAATTAATTCGCAAATTAAAATTTATAAAATATTAATTAATTTTTTTTTTAAAAAAAGCTTTTCAAGAAGCGATTAATAAAATTTGTCAAAATAGTTTTCTTTTAAGATTAAGAGAGAACAACGAATACGTTAAGTAAAGTTTTAATATTAATGCTTAATTTTAACAATAATGATTATAAACATTTATTGGCAAAAATGTCACAAACAAGACTTAAAAAAGAATATTAAACTTATTTTAAATTAAAAAGATTAAAGTAAATAAATAATTAGTGTGATCGTCGAGTTGAGTTTCAACCCGATCGAGCTAACTCGCCCAGCCCTAACCCTAGGGTCAGGCAAATTTCCTAGCTTAACAGGGTGGGACGAGCGAAGAATGCGCGCCAAGTGTTTAACTCGACTCACTTGATCACGTGACGTAACGTGACGCGCTAATCATATGTGATTAGCGTGAATCCTGCACTAGCCTAATTGGGCTAGCTTGAATTCTACGCTAGCTCAATTAGGTTAGCGCATAGATAAGATAAGATAAGATAAGATAAGCAAATGCTAACGCGACAAAGTTAGCTTAAGTTCTTGGTATTAACTCGACGAAATCCAACTCTAGGATCGGGTTCGCGCCTTAACCTTGATTCAACCCTACGGGGCCCAAGAGGGTGGGTCGAGTTGAGAAAAAAGTGTTCGACTCGACCCAATGATTACACTATAAATAATTTAATGTTTAAAATATATTTGTTCAAATAATCTTAACATTAGAAGAATATTCTAAGATAGCATGCAGAAATTGCCTCAAAATTTTAGATTATTCTATAATTATAAATGACTTTAGTACGATCAATATATTTAAACATCGCAAGATAGTTGTTTGCAAAAAACGAAAACAATCTAATTCTTTTTTATAGTTTGAGTTAGCTTTTAATTGTATAAGTTTAATTTAATAATGTAAATAAATAATGCAAAGTTAACAAATTAATAAAAGAAAAATTATATTAACTTAACGTCTTAATTTAATTAACAAAATTAAAAACAAATATTGTGCAAAATCTTTGTTGTCTTAAATTTATTTTTTCGAATTATTAAAAATAAGCATTTTCGACAATTATTACAAATGCTTCGTTCAAATTTTATTTTTGTACATCGCACTAAATTGTTATTTATAAATTTCTTAAAATACAATAATATTTGTACTAAGATAAAGTAAAATTTAAAAGAGTTACGACGTATATTTATTACGTTAGATGCATAATCTAGTTCTTAAAAAATTGTTTATCTAGAAATATTAATATATTAAATAAATATTACATTTTAATATCGTAAACATTTTATTAAATTTATGTCTCTTTAAGTTAAACATATTGATCGTTATTTAATGCAAGAACTTCTTAAAATCTTAAATATATATAATATTAAAAAGCTTGTTTTTAATATTGTTATAAACAATGCAAGCAACAATAATATTCTAAAAGAAAAGCTTAAAAAGACGTTTAATTAATGCGACACTTTATGAAATAAAGCATAAAGTTTAATTTTTTGTATAATTTATATTATTAATTTGATAAATTAAAAGTTTATTAAAATTATTAAATTAAAGACTTTAAATAACAATATTATGTTATTATTAAAAAACGATCAAATTAAGAATGTAATTACAAGCAATAATTTATATATTGTTGTTAAAAGATATTTTTTAAGTAAGTAATGCAAAGAGATAATGCACTTACTAATAAATAAATTAGATAATGCACTTACTAATAAATAAATTAGATTCGCACTTTTATAGTTGCTATTAATAGTTTTTCTTAACGAAAACTTTGCTTTTAAAAGTTTTAAATTAAAGTTAAAACAAAGTCTTAAACATTAATATACAACATTCGCATTTGTTAAAACTTTATTCATTTAATGCTTCGACTAGTGTGATCGTTAAGTCGAGTCGAACACTTTTTTCTTAACCTAACCCACCCTCTTGGGCCTCGTAGGGTTGGGCCAGGGTTAAGGCGCGAACCCGATCCTAGGGTTGGGTTTCGTCGAGTTAATGTCAAGAACTTAAGCTAACTTCGTCGCGTTAGCATTTGCTTATCTTATCTTATCTTATCTACGCACTAACTCGATTAGGCTAGAACAAGAATTCACGCTAACCATATGCGATTAGCGTGGACCCTACGCTAGCCCAATTGGGTCAGCGCGTAGATAAAGCGTGATTGGGTGGATTAAGTTGAACACTCGACGCGCATTCTTCGCTCGTCCCACTCTGTTAAGCTAGGAAATTTGCCTGACCCCAGGGTTAGGGTTGGGCGAATCAACTCGATCGAGTTGAAACCCGACCCGACGATCACACTAAAGTTGCGTACAACAAAAAATAAAGATTTGAAAAAAAAAATGTAAATTTTTAAGTTAGTATTCGAATTTTAACAACGCAATAGACAATTATTATACAAAGCAACTTTAGTAAAGACACAAAACGAGCTCAAAATATTACAATATAACGTTTACAAATTAAGAAATAAAATAATAATCGCATTGCTTTAGAAAAATAAGATATAAATTTACAACATATTAGTAATACAAGAGTTGTAACAACATTACGTTAAGACAAAAATATATAATTTAAGATGCGTAAACTTCACGCTCGTAAATAATAACGAAAAAACATGCTTTTACGTTAACAAACGCATTAATAGCAATAATTAACATAGTATATAATATTTCAAAAATGTAAAAACAATAACGCTACAATTATGTTTTGACAATAATAATATAAGACATAATTTTATTAATGTTTATAACGTTTACAACTCGCTCTTAAATAATTATAACGAAATAATTAACAAAAGTAATCTTTTAGCGATAAAGTTAGCTTTGCGCATGCAAGACGAAAGTATTATTGTATAAAAAATTTAATTTGCATTATTTCTATTAAATAAGTTTTTTTTATTTTAGATAACATTTGTTTTTGAAGAATTTGTTAAATATAATGCGCGCAATCGACGCAATACTAACTCTCTCTTAAAGAATTATAATAAAAAATTATTAAAACGCTTAAATGACGATCGACTTATTATTTGTTACAAGAAAAATAGCAAATCAATTAATACATTATAATATAAACAAGAAAATAAAAAACTTATTTGATTATTTTTCGATAAAAACAATGTTAAATCTTTGAGCGCAAAAGAAGTTTTAACGTCGCTTTAGACAAGATTGAAAAACTATAAACTTAGAAAAATTCGACAATATATTAAGAAATCTATTACTTAAATCAATATTAAACAACTTGATAAAAAAAGACAACATCAATAAGTACACGACAAAGTTGCTCAAGATTTTAAAAAAAACTATTAAAGACTTTACTTTATAAATAAAATTACACGAGAAAATCAAATCTAAGTAAATAACAAAGTGTACAAAGATAATTAAAGAAATTAGAAAATTATGTTAATAATGTCGCATTTCTAACAAATAAGCAACGTACGTTCGAACATGCAACAAGAAGAACAAGATTTTAAAAAAACATAAACGAGACGAATTTCGCAAACAAATAAAAGCTTCGAAAAGCATTATTAAGAATCTCTTCGAAATAACAAAGTAAGTTAGAAACGTAACAACAAAAACGTTGATTAAGTTTACTATATTATTATTACGAATCGACACAAATATCGCGACAACAACGAAGAACAAAATCGAAACAATGTTTCGTTTTTTTTTGGTCTACGATTCTAGTAAACAACTTAAACAAATTCTTTTATTTAATTTTTATAAAAGACAACGAAATAATGTTGAAGCGCAAAGTAATAAGAGCAATGCACAAGACAACTTCTAATAAAACATCAAAAATTAATAATGTAATTAATTGTTCGTTGCGACAATTAATTTGCATCGTTTTATCTTAAGTAAAATTTCTATTTAATAAATGTATTAAGAAAGAGATGCAATTGTTTTATTTTAAATTGACAAGTACAATAATGTTGCGCAAATTAAGAAAAAAAAATTACTTTAAATCGTTATTCTTTAAATTTATTGCGTTATTAAATATATTAAATAAGATACTAAAATCAATAATATTAAAATATCTTCGTTACATCGTAAAGACGCACAATATTCTATCGAACACACAAATAAAAGCTAGAAGACAACGTTTAATCGATACGACGTTGCAATTAATTATAAAAAAGATTTACACAATATAAAGCAATTAAAAGAAGAGAATAACATCTCTATTTAATCTTGATGTATTAGACGCATTCGATAATATATTGCACATTCGATTGCTTTACAATATAAAGAAGAAACAAGTTTCTACTTGTTTACTTAAATAAATAGAGAATTTTTTAAAGAATCGTCGTATTATCTTAATTGTAAACAACTACACAATAAAGAAACGCAATGCGAACGTAAATATATCGTAGAATTTTTCTCTCTTTTTAGTCTTATATTTATTTTACAATGCGAATTTGTTAAAGATATGCAATAACATTAAATTGCGAGTTAGCGCTACAAATTTCATAAACGACGTTAACATATTAATGTATAAGAAATCGATCGAACGTAATTGCAAAATGCTAAGTTAAATATATAATAAATGCGAGCAATAAACACGAAATTAAAAATTTAAGTTCGCGAAAAAAAGTACAAATTAATTTATTTTTCGCGAACTTTAAAGAGATTCGATATAAGCGTCAATATAAGACTAATAGAATACGAGATAATTGTTAAATTACATATTAAAGTATTAAGAGTTTAATTAAATTTAAAGCTAAGATAAAGAACTTATTTGCGTTAGATAAAGATTAAGCTAATAATTAAACATAAAAACGCGTCAATAATAGAAAGTTTAATATTTAATACTTCGTTAAAGATAAATAAGCGCAAATACATTATTATTAAAAAGTCAATAATAACTTATAATGTTGTCGCATAATATACGTCTAAAAATATCAAAAATATAAGGAAAAAAATTATTTCAAAATTGCGATTAATACAAAATTGCGCATTTCGACGCATTACAAGTATTTACAAGATAACGTTTACAAAAGTCTTACAAGTCGAAACTAACGTATCTTTTATTGATGTGCATTTCGAAAAGCTAATATAGAAATTAATAATTATTATAAATGTACAAGAGTTAAGCAAAATAATAGACGCAATAATGTTACGCATACGCAACGACTTAATGTTAAAAAAAGAACAAAAATTTAAATTTAAAATAATATTTTTGCAATTTAAGAAAAGATAAATGTGAACAAAACTCGAATTAACGACGACATCGCAACAACAATTCTATATAATTATTTTATAAATAAAACTTTCTAAGATAATTATGACGTATAACAAAAAAATAATTTAGAAAAAGCATGACGCAAACAAGTTCAATTAATATTGAAGAACGTACTTTGACAAAAGCAATTGCAATAAAGATATTATTGTTGCTTTAATAAAAACAAATTAAAGAATTAAGAAGCAACTAGAAAACGTCAAGATAACGCTTACGTATTACAACGAACTCGAGAAACTTATAAAAACAATTAAAAAATTAACAAACCATTGCAAGATATTTACTAATTTGCGAGAATAAGTTTACAAAATATATTTCGACAATTAGACTTTATTAAAGATTATAAGAGAGATAAGATCGACATTAAATTAGATACGTTTTAGAAGAACGCAAAAAGCATGTAATGCGATGCAACGTCGCGACATTATATTAAAATTTTATTAAGTTTTAGAACATAAAGATATAAAAGATAACAAGATTGCAAACGAAGTCGCTAATAAGATGCATAAGTAGCGTCTATTTCTCGCAAATCAAATGTTAAATAAGCTCGTCGTCAAAAAGACGCTTATTTAGAACAAGACTAGAAAGAAATAACGATTAAAATAACTAAGAGATAAGAACAACGCAAAATATCGCAAGCTCGCATTTAAAACTACGCATAAATATATACAACTACACATTAATTGTCTCAAATCACATAGTGCATTTCTAATATAATTAAAAACAAGCAAAATCGACTACAATTAATTTTTGTGCAAACGACAAATGCTTAAGATTACGATAAGAATTTGCGATTGCAATTAAAGACGCATAACGATTAAGCATATTTTATTAATTTATCTTAGATAACGACAAGAAAAAACACAAATATAATAAAAAATTAATATTACGAATTTACAACGATTGCTAGATGAGATCAAGCTTGTCGTTGCAACGATGCGCATAATTTTGATTATTAAGTTGTTGTGTTAATTTTAAGCAACAACATTGTTAGCGATGTTCGAGCTTCTCTTAGATTTATAAAGTTCTCATTTAAAGAATTTTCTTGTATCACAAATATTACGATATAGAAGACGAAAACGCAACGTTATTATAACGACTCGTTATAAACGAAATGACAATCGCGAATTTTAATCAATTATAATTAGACAAATAGACGCTAATGCTACTCGCCTATTCGTAATTAATTAGATTTAAAAATCGTGAAAATATATAATTCTCGCATAGATTCTTAGAGGTATTGAATCAAATATAAATAAATAAAAAATCTAGATTATTTTAACTAGATCTTTACTTAAATTTGCTTGTATAGCATATAGCTCTATATTTTGTATATATACATATAACTTCTTTTTGTTTTGCAAATTCTTTACAAAAAAGATTTCTTAATTTAGCTTATTTTGAGTTGTTAATATAAAGATTCTAAATTGCTTCTTTAAATAACAAAGAATATAATTTAATTTATTAAACAAAACAATTATTGTATCTTTTTTATTTTAAGTAAGATTATTTAATTACTAGTATAATGCGTTTTCTTAAAAGTATATAAATATATAATTTCTAATCTTTTCTTTCTTAACAATAGTAATATAGTTGTTAACTTTGCGACAAAAAGTGTATATCTCTTAATAGATAATTTTCTTTTTAATAGTAACAATATTGTTCTTGTTATAGAATTTTTTAAAATTTAAATAAAAATAATCTAAATTAAAGACTTAAAATATAACGTTATCTTTTAAGATATTATTATTGATTGATTCGACTAATCTCGAAAAACTCTATTGCTCTAAAGAGTCTTGCTAATTAATAGAATTTGCTAAGCTCGAAAGATTAACAAATAAAGACAATTTACTTAATTGAGTATTGTAGCTTGCTAATACTCTAATTATTGTCTAATTAATTAGTTCTTGCATTGCAAGATTGTTTACTAGATCTTTGTTTTTTAATATGATTAATATTGTTGTTCGTAATATATTTACGCAAATAAGCAAAACATCTTTTTTTTAGTTGTTTTTAAATATTTTGTTTGTTTTTTATCTTTTCTTTTTAGAGACGTTTGTAATGCAAGCTTCGAAAAAGCTTAATTTAAAAGATATTTAAGTAACGAGAGATATAGACTTGTTTTAAAAGTCGAGAAAAGTTTTTTAAACAAGTAAAATAAAAGAGATTGATAGAATCGATACAAGAAAATCGAACAAACGTTAATTTCTTTTTAGTATAAAAGTATTGTTAACTTCTTAAAATTGTGTAACAATATATAAAGTCGAAGACTTTAAGCTTTGCAAAATACTTTCTTTTTTAATTAAAATCTTTGACTTTCTTGTTTGCAAAGAAAAGAAGAAACTAAAGTAAGTTAACGTTTATCGATAAACTTTTATATTTATTACAAAAGTCTTTATAGCTCTTGTAAAAGTCGATCGATTTACAACTTAATCTAATAAATAGTAGAACAACTTAATAAATCTTAAGCGCTTACTAATTTTAATTGTTATATAGATAATTATTGACTTAAAAGTATTGTTTAGTATATTTTGCAAAATAGACAAAAACTTCTTGAATTGTTTTGACAATAATTTGTTAATTTTTATTAAATAATTGTTTAGCTTTCACGCAAGCTCGATAATCTTATTTGATAGTTTTAACAATAATATTAAGATTGCTAGCAAGAAAAGTTGTAATATTTGTCTATAAAGCAAACTTCTATCGATACGAAATACTAATAAGATATTCTCTTTTTAGTAGACAATTTCTATAGTAATAGAGTAGACTTCTAAGAAGCAGAAATAATAATAAGATAATTCTTCTCTAATAAGATAATTTCTCTTTGATAAGATATTCTTCTCTAATTGCAATCAATATAGAAATTGATTACTAAATATTTGTTAAAACTATCAAATAATGCGATTCTCGCACTGTAAAGAAGAACACAATATAATAAAAAGAATTGAATTATTAGCTAGAAGAAGGAAAGTTCTTTAAATCTAAATATAGGCTTGATTGTTAAGAAATATCTTGTTAAGCAAGAAAAGAAATATCTTGTCAAGCAAGGAAAGAAATATTCTGTCAAGCAAGGAAAGAAATATTCTGTTAAGCAAGAAAAGTACGATTATCGTAACACTATTATTATTACAAATATTCCAGTATATATGCTTTATATCTTTAGGCCTAAACTAGTTCTTAATAGTATAGCTCTCGAGATAGCTTATATATAATACGTTTACTTTATTGTTAATAATAATTTTAAATTATTGTGTCTATTTTAGAGTCTTTATATTATAGTACTTGTTAATATAATTAATAAAACAATAATTGTTCTAATTAATGCAATATTTATTGTAATATTGTTAATAGATAGTAAGTTAACAATCGATATTGTTTATATTTTTTGCAATATCTACTCTACTTCTTGTTTATTCTAACAATTAATCTATTTTAGTAAATTTAATCTTCGATATAATATTGTTAATTAAAGAATTTAAGAATAAATTAATATATAATCTCTTTTGTAAAATAGAAATAGAAAAATCAATTAAATTCTTGTTAATAATAACAATAATCTTAATCTTAATTGTTAAATTAAAATAGAATTTTGTTGTTTAAACTCTAATAATATTAACAATTTTATTCTATTAAAATATTAAAAACTTATTAATAGATTAATATATTTGCACAACTCTTATATATTTTGTTCTAACAATTATTATAATATTTTGCAAAACTTAGTTTTTATCAATATTATATTTATCGAATACGTTATTAAATAATTGTTTAAAAATTTAAATATTAAATTTGTTAACTATTTATATAATTATAGTATAAACTTACTTTAGATATTTGCTAATACAAAAATCAATCTTTATTTTTATTTTAGAATTATTGTATTTTTTTTCTATTCTTAGTTTCTTTAATTTAGAACTAGACAATTGATTTAACTTTTTCTAAATTTTACGTTTTTTGTAAAAACAATAGAAAGTCTTGACTTTGTTGTATTTCTTAATATTTTTTGTAACGTAATCGACGAGTTGGGTTTCAACCCAAACAAGTTAACTCGCCCAACTTTAATTCTAGGGTCGAGCAAAAGTTCTAGTTTAATTGGATGAATCGAACGCATAAGGCGCGACGAACGCTTAGACTAGTCGCGTCGAGTTGGGTCATCGAGTTCGAGTTGGATTCTTAACTCGCCAAGACTCGATTTAAGTTAGAAATCTTGACCCAAGTATTTGAGTCGAGTCAAAGGATAAATATGAAGTACTTAGCGTATAACTTGATTCAACTCGCCAAAACTCGAAAAATTTAAATTATTTTTGAAAAAGTGCATTAATTAACTTAATCAAGTTGATTAATTTAATTAATTTGTTTATAATATTATATAGTAATGCATTTAGATAATGCATTTGTACGTTATTTGTACGTTATTTGTACGTTATTAATTTTAAACTATTTTTAGTAATTCAAATAATGCGAATTTTTTTAAAAATAAAAAATCTTGGCATTTTGACGTCATTTTCGATTGCTTGACGAGTCGATCGAGTCGAGTCAAAAAATCGTTAACTTGAGATCAATTTCGAGTTGAGTCAAGAGATTGATATCGAGTATCTAGGTTAAACTAGAATGTTAATATTGAAACTCAACTCGACGATCAATCTACGAACGCTCAACTTAACTCGCTCGATCACGTGACGTCACGTGACGCGCTAGCCATATGCGATTAGCGTGAACCCTGCGCTAGCTTAATCGAGTTAGCGCATAAATAAAATAAGATAAGATAAGCGAATGCTAACGCAACGAAGTTAACTTAAGTTCTTGACATTGACTTAACAAAACTCGATTCTAGAATTGAGTTCGCACCTTAACTCTAATCTAATCCTACGAGACCCAAGAGAATGGGTCGAGTTAAGAAAAAAGTGTTCGATTCAACCTAACGATCACACTAATTTTTTGTCTATTAATATTGCTCTTTCTTTTGTTGCACTTTTACTTATGCACAAGTGTTTAATATTTTCTTGTTTGTCTTGTATTTGCATTTGCAAGCAATATTATTAATAGAATCGCAAGCAACAATATTAAAGAGTTTCTTTTTGACAACAACATTTTATAAATTATAGATAGTACATCGACAATTTGGGATAATTCTCTAGGAACTCTATTAGCGACTCAAGACTTTCGAGATCGTTGTGTCGATATCTTAGTCCTAAAGTTACATTAGTAGATTTAGTTGATCCCAAATAGACTTTAAGCACTATCAAAAATTTGAAGAGTACGCCAAGCATTACTTAGACATTACTTGTGTTGCCAAGACTTGTTAAGCGCAATTTGCGAGCACTACTAATAGACTAATTGCGAGGAACCAAATATATCACGTGAGAGCGTCAAGACTTGGTTTCTCGATTTTTTTTTTAGAATCGAATTGCTTAAAATAGTAACTTTTCGACTATGCTAAACTTATTATAGTAATAAGCTAGCTTCTTTAAGCAATTTGGTTTCATTCGATTTCTTAGCAATTCGATTCAATTCCAAATTTGGAATCGAATATCGAATCGACGATTAGTCTAACTACTAACGCGCAATCAATTACGCGCAATCAATTACGCACATAACGAGCTTCTTGAATGCATATCGCTCTCGCGTAGAAATCTTACAAATCGTTCGATTTTGCTATACAAATTACTATAATATAGACGAGTAACAAGTAAAGATTTAACCGAAGTGCTGCGAGAGTTCGTGCGCATCTCGAACATTAAAATTATACTTTTTGTCAAGCCTTTTCTGGCCCCCCAAATGCAAGTTTCCTGGGAGGCTCCGGGCCTACTCCGGCCTTGCCCCGGGCCACTCGAGCCACCTTAGCATCTTGAAATTGGGGGGTCGGTTACCCGAAATGCCAATGTAGATCTTGTTTTACGAACAATACAATTTTCTATCTGACGCTTTTGCTACTTTCTTTTGAATATTGTCGACGTAGATTCTATACAGCAGAATTATATAGTCGATAGTAAAGAAATAGAAATGTTTGCAGCAGTATCGCGATTGTTGCTATCGATAGAAACAGAAAAAGAAAAAGAAAAGAGTGTAATAGGTTAGATTGTCTTCTCTATATATACTACTTCTCGCGAGTGTTTAAAACGCGCAAACATCTCGCAAGTGCTTTTGACGCAAGTGATTTAGTTTTGTCTTGTTATAATAGTGTTCGCGCTTGTACTTCGACTCAACGCGACACATTACGTCTAAGTTTCAAGATTAATTTTTTCTATAATTATAAGTTAGGCGATCATGAGCACAAAAGTTTGACGTCGTATATCTTGCGCGAGAGATCTAGTAATCTAGATCGCATGTTACGTTGTCGCATAAAGCGAGACATAAATGTGTTTATTTAATATAAGTAACATGTCGTGCGCGATCTCTAAATGTAACACGTGATTATGCTAGTCGAACGCGACAAGAGAAATAGTACGTGTTAAGCATCATGTCTTCAAAGTGACCTCTGAGTGCGCAACACACCAAGAATTTTTCGGTAACCCTGGCGTAACCCTGGGTCAACCCTGAAATAACCCTGAATCTCGGGACGAGATTCATTGGGAGGGGGGATCATTGTAACAGGATAGAACTAAACCAATTGCGTCAAAAGCACCTGCGAGGTGTTCGCGCGTTGCAAACACTCGCGGGAAGTAATATATATAGAGGAGACGATCTAACCTGTTACAAAGAGAGAGAGTGTTGAATTATTTTCTACAATTTCTCGATCTTTGTCTCTGAAGACAACAGCAATACAAGTAGTAGACTGTCTTTGTCTATTAGATGCACGAGACAGTATAGACTAATAGAAAGAGACAGAATCTTAATTGCGACGTTGAGAAGACATATTGTAGATCTAAAACAGTCTAAATTTCATAATTGATATAATTAGAAGTTTTAGTTTGCTAATTAGATCAATAGATGCAATTGCGATGGTCAGGGAGATAACCTATGGTATATATGCACCGGTGGTGGGGGATTAAGTCTTTCCCTAATGCCAAGCTTTGCCGACCTTCATGAAACCGCTAATAAGCGTGGCAATCGAGCGATGGCGCTTGCGGCACGCATAGACCAAGGTAGGAGCTTCTCGGTGACCCAATCAATTATACACGTGGTCGTGTGTCCTGCGCTGAGTGGATTCGATGCGCTTTCTGGTGTCCGCGTGCTCGTTTTCCTATCTGAGTGAATCTTCATGTTCCGTGACGCCCATTGGAATACTAGTCCCGATGGGGGATCGCTGACTGCAGCTCAATCCTGCCACTATTTGGGCCTGCCTTTTTCTGGCTCTTATGCCGTTTCTTTGAACTATAACAAGCTTTGTCCAGGAACCGCTTCCACGGAAGATCAATCTCGATCAATCAATAGTCTTGTGACTTAGACATCTCTCCCGTGTCTACGTCGCCTCTACGCAGTAGTCGATCACTACCCCATGTTTCTGATGCCATGCGCGCCAATCGCGCAATTCCCATGACAGACTTCGCAAGCGGACATGTACCCCGTACTCCATCTTTTTCATCATTCCACCGTCGTCCTTTCCATCGAGAAGCATGCCCTATTTTTAATGTTTTCCCACCGCGATGGTTTTATGGGAGGAAGAAGCGTATACTCGGAATGATGCCAGCGGGAATCCCGTGACTTTTGTATGAATTGGCCCATCAAACCAGGGACGTAAAGCAGGAATGGATGTTGACTATCTCCAAGGAAGAATACCTCCAACGGACTCCGCGATCTTCGAAATGGCAATGGATGAGCAGGAGCGACGCTCAGCTATTTGCCGTCACCGGGTTAGCAGCCTGGATGTCGTGCTATGATCGAGCCATCTAACGTTCCACTACCAGTGTCGGCTTTTTCCTCGACTCGTATGACCTATTCATTGTCAATCTAGCGACACCTATCTGGACGTACGAGTAAGTGCTATCTGGCGGTATGTTGCGCGTTGAGCCTCAACGACTCTGGGCTGAAAGGGACTGCGTTTTTACAGATACTGGGGAGGGCTTGACGACAAATCGCCTCACTACCCTCCTCTGCTTCGAGGTCTAGTCAACGCTGCCGCAAATATCGGTAACATTATCGGACAGCTTTCCTTCGGATACCTTGGCGATGTATTCGGCCGCAGATTCGTCTATGGGAACGAACTTATAATCGGAATCATTGGAATCATACTCTGCATCAGTCTACCTAACAGCATTCCTACCCCGAATCTCAAGATGGCCTGGATATTCTGCTGGCGATTCGTACTCGGCATCGGTATTGGAGGAGATTATCCTATTTCGGCTGCAATCGTGTCAGAAAGAACTCATCTGCAAAGAAGGGGGAAGCTGCTAGGTTGGATTTTCTCAAATCAAGGCTGGGTCAGTCATTGCACTCTTCTTGCATACGAGGTGATAGAGGTTATGCATGGCTGTTGGGAATATACTCGATTCGACGCTTGCGTGATGAGCTTGCGCTGGCTGTTCAGTTGAAATGCGAACCATCTTCTCGAAAGAGTTGATTACAAGCAGCATGAACTCCTTACCCTTCCCTGGTGCTCTGTTTGGGCGTTTGCTGATGGACTGGAATAGGGTAATCTTGCCGGTTCGATTGTCACCCTTGTCCTCCTTGGATGCTTCTCCAAAGCCTTGGGTAAGGAGGGCAAGTATGGTCAACTAGATACCGTATGGCGGCTTCAGATCGGTCTTGCTATCATACCAGCCCTCGTCACGCTCTGGCCACGCCTGACAATGCCCGAGGGCAAGAAGTACCTTGAGTCACGGTCGCTGAACAAGACCGCACGCCCAGACTCGGTAAACTCGACGAAGAGCTGTTCCACAGTCCTCAATCGACACAAGTCCACAGATAGTCAAGTGGTCCTCACGGATGGGCGGGGTCTCCAGGCCGAAATCGATGCACAACGGGCAGAGATCGATGCTCTCGCAGGTCGCCGAGCGCGGCTCGATATTTTCTTCGTTTACTTCCGACAATGGCGGCACCTCCGGACGCTGATTGGCACAGCTTCTTGTTGGTTTCTGCTGGACGTCGTCTTCTATGGAACGAATCTCAATCAATCGGTTATCCTATCCAGCATAGGGTTTTCCACAGGCAAGAACGAGTATGATATGTTGAAACGCAACGCAGTTGGAAACATCATCATCTGTGTCGCAGGATATCTGCGTGAGTCAATTTCCCACGACTGTCATCCAGTACGGCGCAGTGTTTGCCACAGCTGGCTTACAACAATCGTTCAATCCCCCCCCCCACCCGCTCGATGTGGCGTATACTGACTTCCAGCCCTTGCAGCCGGCTACTTCGTCACCATATATTTCATCGAGAAGCTCGGCCGGCGCTGGATCCAGATCCAAGGCTTCCTAGTCACAGCATTGCTCTTTGCCATTCTCGCCGGAGGCTACCACCACATCGGCACCGCCGGCAAGTTCGTCTGCCTCGCCCTCCTCCAAGTAAAAACCCCTCCATCCCCAGCCCCCCCCATCAAACAAACCATCTAACAACGCCCGCAGTTCTTCTTCAACTTCGGCGCCAACCCCACCACCTTCATCATCCCCGCCGAAGCCTTCCCGACGCGCGTCCGCGGCTTCGCGCACGGCGTCAGCGCCGCCATTGGCAAGTTCGGCGCCATCCTCTCGGCGCTGCTGTTCAACTATCTCAGCGGGCCGGAGGTTATGGGGCTGGAGAATGTGCTGTGGATTTTCTTCGTGTGCTGCATTCTTGGCGCGGTGGTGACGTGGTTTCTGATCCCGGAGACGAAGGGGCGGGATGCTGATGTTACGGACTATGAGGAGTGGATGGAGATGAATATTAGGGAGCGATAACAGGAGTGGGCTTCAACGTTTTAATCCTTTGTTTACGTTTTTTAATGCCAATGCTTCTAGCAGCCTTCAAACGCTTTTGGTCGGAGTCTCCAAAAGGGTGCGTTACGGGGTGTCCATTCTCGCTCAAACCATCTCAAAGTTCCCAGAATATCTCACTCACCCGTGTCCTCTACCTCCTATGAATCACGACCTCTTTCTCCGATATCAATTCCCGACATCATTAACACACTTCACCTATACACAGACACTTGTTTCATCCTATTAGCACTCGACACCCTGTTCTAAAATATTATTAGAGGATTTGCTAGATTTTCCCGATTGCAAGACTTAGATAACAAATTACTCGATCTCACAGCAATCTATCCGCTATATCTTAGCTCTTCGGAATACCTGTAAGATTGTAGTGGTTGTGCTAGTATCGAGAATTTGATAGCTTGGGAAGATAATAATTTTATAGATTAAGCGCTTAACAAGTTGATAAGTCTATAAGACAATCAATAACTTAACAATTTCAAGAATTTGCTACGTAATAGCTTGACAATTTAACAAATTAACAACTAAACGACTAGATCGCTCGACAACTTGACAAGCTGACGACTTGACGGTTCGACGGTTCGACGGTTCGACGGTTCGACGGTGTGACGACGTGACGGCTTGACGGCTTGACAACCTTGACGACTTGACGACCTTGGAATTGCTGAGTGCATAATCTCTGCAAGAAATCTCTATGGCCTAGCAATCTCCTCAGGATGATACAAGTCAAATCAGCGCATATTTGAGAACAAGATCCACTTTGCTTGATGAGGCAGGCCATGCATTGCTAAGGCAAGTCAAAGCCTGCGGAAAGATATGGGTAAAGCACAGCGAGATTGCATGCTAGTAGTACAATGTCGCTATAACGCTATCAGAAGACCGCTATGCCATCGCTTCATCAAGCGCTATAAGCTCGTATCAGAGCACAAAGCCCTACAGATGCAGTATGCCACAAGTCGTAGTCGTTCACTGTCATTGTCCGAGTCGTCATATCGTAGTCATTCGTGCAATTACACGTTACCTGCAAAATTGGCTTAGCTTTGCGTGACGAGAAAAGCTGTAAAGAGGAGGGTGACATACCAATGACAACCATGAATCGTAAGTTCCCCGGCTTCTTCGGCTCACCAGCCGCCTCGTATCCCAGCATCCCATCGTCAAGGATCATCGTACTGCTCTTCCACCCCCAGCTCTGGCTGAAGTTGAAGCGATCTGGGGCGCTCTCGTACACGCTCAGCATCCTACCGCCCTTGGACGGAGAGTAGATCTTGAAGTAAGTCTTGATCGTTGGGCGACCGTCGACATAAGCCGGCATGGTAGGCTTTCTCTTCCGCGGAAGCTTCTCGGTGCTGTTGGCGTTCGGTGGGGAGGACGTGGTGGCGCCGGTGCTCGAGTAATCGAGCAGGGACGAGGGATCATCGCTGTCGGAGAGGGTGGAAGGGTTGTATGTGCGGTCAGGCATCGATGAAAGTGGTAGGGGGTTTTGCGATGATTTATGGATTGGGTCGCCACGGAGAAGCGAGGAGATGGCGTTCGCGCGGGAGGTTTCTGCAGAAGGGGCAATGAGAGTAGCGTCAGGGTCTCCACTGGAGGTACCAGGGTCTTCGTCAACGTCGCCTTGCTGGTGCTGCTGTCGAAGATGACGTTGATTGCGGCGCATTGCAAGCTCAACTTGGCCGATGCGTTCATCTACGGACCCGTGACGAAGTCCTTCATGCTCCTTGTCTTTGGCACGATGGAGATAAACGCCCAATTGGGTGTTCTTTGTTGTTTCGACTCTTTGGATGTAGACATTCCAGAGCGAACCTGCGTACCAGACTGTGCGAGAATAGACACGCTTCTTTTCTTTCAGTGACCTTGGATTTGGAAACTCGTCTGCGAAGCGAAATGGTGGATAGTGCGAGTAAGAAAGTGGTGGCACCGAGTCAGGGGTTTTGGAGCGACCAGGTGTTTGCGGTCTCTCGCCTACTACAGTGGAGAAATCGGTAGCCCATTGGACGTCCTGAGGGTCTAGTGAGGCGGAGAGGCGAGAAATATGGCGCGACAGGTAGGGATTCGGTAAATTTGCTGCAGACACAAGGGTCTCGGCGTTCCCACCCGTGACTGAGGTAGAGTCGGTATTAGGAATCCAGAATTTACGAGGCTTCCCATTGCCGTCCCAACTGCCCGATTCAATCTCTTCCTCTCCATGCCCCAACGATGGCACTTCAATCTGCTTGCCCTTACCATTGGAGGGTCCGTTGGTTGCTGTTGTTGACGTCTTGACCGGTGTGGGGCTGCTAGGTGCATCTCCCTCATCGCAATCGTCTGCGGCTTGCGCCAGACCAAGTTCCATGTCCAGCTCATTAGCATTAAGAACCTTCTGACGCAGCTCCATCGACATCCACAGGGCATTTGAAATAACTCTCTCGGGCAGGAGTGGTAATCCGAGCGCATCACGTTGTTCTTTGATTTTCTTAAGCTCCTCGAAACTCAGATGAACGTAGTGAATGCCCTCGTCAAGGAGGACTAGCAGAGGTGCAATGTCGGATGAGGTATAGAGAGCTATCCAGGGATCGAAGGCTTCCGGAATCTGGCGGCCGACCATAGGCATGTTCTTCCGATAGACGGTGTCGAAGCGTATTGCGTGAAAATTTGCTGTGTCGGGAGGCACACGCCTGACCTTCCCGTTCGGTTCAACGAGACCAGCCTCGATTACCTTTTTCTTTAGCTTTCGGTCTAACACCCGCTTCGCAAGAACAAATCGCTCCCACTCGTCTGGTACGAAAAAACCATCACCACCTATAATCTCCCGAGCAATCTCTCCAGAAATATTATCCCAGTGTCGTATGGACATTTCCCAGCCCTCTCTACAGAGCATTGCCTTGGCCGAAGCTAGTATTCGATCACCAGCCTTGCCGTAGTAGTTGCTCGTCACCAGTCGTACGAAAGTGCCCAGTGTCGATGGTTTCATCTGACGCAAAATGGCATTGACGCTGGTTTCGATCAGGTCCATCATCTCTAGCCAACAGCCAGTGGCAAATAAACCAATCGCCTCCCCATCCTCTTCCGTGCTGATATCACAGCCATAAAGCTTCTTCAATGCCAGCTCAAAAGCCGCTTGAGTTATGTTTGAGTCTACATCTTCCGGGTGCAGAGTGATGTCCTTGGATGTGCTTTCGAACCAGGGTTCTGACAGGGCAGATGAGAAGAAAGGGGCACGGTCGAGTATCAGACGATGTAAAGCATAATTCGTCCCGAACGCGTGGACCGTGATATCCGAATGTCTGCCATTCAGCAGCCCACGGGTGTAGAGATGGCTTGGCAGGGGTGCTGTTTCGATTGTTGCTGCAAACGTTAGTAGCCGATTTTGACAGACTTTTATGCTCATACCTCTGTTGTAGGTTGTGCCACTTGGTGTTCGAAGATACGAAGCGTGCCTTGACAGTGTCGGCGATGTTATTTCTGGCGCAGCGAAAAGACGTGTCAAAGCGGTTGGAGTAGTGGCTCCCCGTGAGAGCAACGTCGACTCCCGCTCGGATGGAGTCGAGGGATCGTCGACGTCCTTCTCCACCTGTCCCATCCGAACGTTGCGAGCTGAATTTGGTTCCTCCAGCTGATAGTGGACTGATCGTCGATTCGTTGTCGCGGAAGGGCTAGTCAACGCTGATAATGGATTGGACGAATATCCTGGGGGCGGGGCACTCATTGAGGCATGTGCAGTGTTGGCGGATACGGAGGCAATTGGGGGACCTGAAGAGAAGATAGAACGGCTCGGGGTGCTGAAGAGCGAAGAGTGTTGTGCAGATGGAGCGGCAATTGCAAGATCCAGCTCTGGAGTGGGTCGAGTAGTGTTACGTGAGGTGGATTGGGGGGAGAAAACTGTACTCGAACTAGCGGCTTCCGCCAGACCTGGTGAAGGAGATTTCCTGGACACTGGAGCAGATGGGAAGGACCAGGTGGGTAGGTGAATATTACGCTGGCCGGATTGCTGGGGCATCTCTGCAAGGAGGTTTTGAAGGGCATGTGATGAGGCCGGCTCATCTGCTTCCTCCGAAGACATAGCTCGCGGTTAATGATTGACAACACGGGAAGGAATTGCTCAGCTAACACATTTAATTTGTGTTGTGAGAATACACAGGCCAACCTGCAGTTGGTGAGCAAAGTATTACTCTTGTCTTGTGCTGGAAATGGACAACATGCTTGATAGAGAGTAAATCAGGTGGCGAGCTCGAGGAATCGTTTCAACTTCTAGGTGGGGTCACGCGTCGACGGGGGTCATTCAGATGACGTTGGGGGCTTATCGGCAGTGCAGATCACTCCCACGCAGCCCCAATAGGCGCCTTATCCGAGCCGAGGATGGTGGCCAACTGCAAGCTTCCAATCAACGGCCAATCAACCTGTCTTCAAGAAGACCCCAGAAATCACTCATCATCAATTATTCGTCATGGCCGGCCCCTCCTCCTCCAACGTAAGTACCTACAAACATAGCGTCCGCAAAGCCAGCGCGATGAATTAGTCCTGGCACACTTGGCCATTATCTATGTTCTGAGCGTCGTAAGCAATATATACATTCTGGGTCTAGATATGAAGAAGTTCAAGAGTTTGGTCTCGATGTGATGGAGTTCAATAATGACCATAAGGGAACGACGCAGGATATATCGAAAGAGATCGAAGATAGATTTGGAGCAATGATGCAGGATATGGGATCTAAATCAAGAATCAAAGGAAAACCGCGAAGAACTACAGTACTAGGACAAAAGTATCCGCGAACCCCGCCCCCACCTAAAAAACACCTTCCCATTTGCATCCATTGTATACCACGCAAAGAACTGGGAAGCTACATAATTTAGATAGTGATTTGCACTCAATTGACAAGTATCATCCCAAAATTTCTTAGTTCTAATACTTGGTATACCATCCCTCGGACGCAATAAGTGCTTTAACTCTCCTTTCCATACTCCACACTAGATCATGCAAGTAGTCCTTATCTAACGCCTCCCACGCCTTATATAATGTATCAAATAAGGCCTCTTTGATCCTATCCTCATCGCCAACCACGTCGTTTATATGGGGGTTGACTTTATAGACGTGTTCTTTGAGTAGGAACCAAAGGTGCTCAATTGGGTTCATATCTGGACTATAGGGTGGCCATTCCATGACGTTTATACCATGTTCGCGAAACCACAACGCCATCGCTTTTGCTGTGTGTATAGGGGCGTTATCTTGCATGAAAATAAGACCTAGTTGATAGACACTAAGGAGATTATCGTCGAGTATGTTGAGGTAGAACTTGGCGAAGTATTCATGCTTCTTCGCCTCAAAATCACGCTCTAAAGCATAGAGGTTTGAGCGTTCTAAACTCCAAAAACAAGCTCACACCATGATGCTAAAGTCGTGTCCTTTTTTGTATGGTTGAATCATGGCTTTATTCCACTTTTGTGAAGGCGTACGAAAGCACCATTGACGTCGTTTGCTCGTGCCTCTTTCGACGAAACATTCGTCGCTCCATATAATCTTCGTCCAATCGTCAAAAGTTCAATGTTCGTGAGCCAACGGCCATGCGTAACGTTTGCTCGCAACCTTAGGCGTCAATAGAGGTCTTTTTTTGCATAGCCAATTGGTAATACTCTTCTCTTTTAGTATGCGATAGATGGTTTTAGTGGAAACGTTGACCCTCGTCTTTGTAAGAAGATTTTTGTAGGTAATCTTTGAATCTAAACGCACAATTCTGATGACATGACGTTCATCACGTAATGAAAGCTTTTTAGGACGTCCTAAACGAGGTTTAGATTGATCGTGATGTTGTCAAACGACGGCGTTGCAAATGCCTCGAACGAAGCTTTCTAGGATCTCATGAAGACGTTGAACCTTTGATGGCGTCAAACCACCACTAATGGCCCCATGAATTAGTCCTCTTTGATAGAGGGTATACTCCTGTTTGTGAACGCGATTTGAAGAAATTGGACCTAATGGACTGCGGATCATCGTGTGGTAGCTGAAGAAAGTAGGTGGTTTGGAAGGGAAATGTAATGCGTGACGCGAATTTCCGCGTTTTCGCGAAAACTTTTGTCCGGGTACTGTACATGAGCCTAAGCATGATATGACTGCTGCAAGGTCACGGTTCGATTGAGCAAGCAGGGAACGTTACATCTATGGCTGAGGAAGATGTGGCGATAATTGCTCTAGACAGAAAGTCTGAATACCGCTCAAGCGCGTTTCCAACCTCCTTTCTGCTCTAATTCCAGCCAGATGACTAGGTAGCAAATGAACTTTTGATCCAGTGATGGTGGACAGTCATCGAATTGGTTATGTCAGTGCTATTATACAATGGTCGAGGTCTATAGCTTTTTTTGTAGATAAGAGGCAGCCACTCCGATGATATGCACACAGCCCGCAATGCCAGGTATCTCCACACTATTAAATAAATCGAATCTCTCCCGTCCGACTCGTCCACATCCGTCTCCATCTGCTTAGCCCGTCGATCCATTGTCCTCCAACAGCGGCTGATCGTCGCCCTTCTTACTCCTCTTCCTCCTCCTTCTCTTCTTCTTCTGGCTCTGGCCGCCCTGGCCTTGAGTCTCACTTGGCCCCTCCGCCGAACTCGGTGGCTCCGCACCCTCGCCATCATCTGCTCCGTCGGTTTGCGCCGGACCCGGCCCTCCTCCCTCAGCGTCATCGGAACTACTCGACGGCTCCAGTACCGTCTTCTTGATCCCGCCAGCAGTGACCACGTTCTCAGACAAGCTGCCCGAGCGCGCAACGCCGTGTTTTGTCTTCGAGTGCGAGCCGACACTGCGGAGTGATCCGACGGTGCTGCTCGGGGAGGATGCTCGGCCTCGGTGCTCAGATGTGGGGCGCTGCTCTTCCCTTTCTTGATCGCGGGTCCGCTTGGGCGAGATCGACAACTTGTTCCGGGGGTCACTATCTCGGCCTTTGCCGAGAGATGGAGGCGGTGTTCCGTCCATGGTTCCATAGCCGGCCTGCAAGGCCGCTACGCCGTCTTTGGCGTCTTTGCCTGCGGAATTAAGTAGACCGGCACCAACGCCGCCCTGTGCAGCAATAGCAGTAGATTCGCTACGTGGTACTTCCGAGGACAGATTCGATGTCTGTTGAGAAGCCGACCGGGCCACATGTTCGGTAAGACTTTCTCCGCCAGGTTTGATTTTGACGGTATTGTATCTGGTTTGGCGTGGACGAGAGGCGAGATTGGAGGGACCAAGGTTCTTTAGCTGGTCCCGGTCTCGTTGGTCTTTCTGCTTCGATGTATCTGCGACGCTGGAAGTACGCCGGATGCCTGGGGCTTGGGTCCCATTCGCTTTGATATTGTTAGTGTGATCGGGTGTAAGCATGCGTCGAAGGGCTGGTTGTTGATCTTTCTGCTCCTCGCTGATGTCGATCAGATCTTCCTCGCCCTCGCCTATGTCTTTACTAGGTTCAGTCAGAATTGCGCCTTTGGGCACTCTGTATTTCGGAGCAGGCATGTTGCGCCGAATAGCTCTGTGGACGTCAACAAAGACATCAGATTCATCGACAATCTCTCTGCGCAACACATCAGCTCAATCACCTCTGAAGGAAATCCTTGTAGTACGTACTCGCCGATCAGCTCCTCAATCACATCTTCGAGCGTGACCACGCCTAGAGCGCCGTAGTTCTCGCCAGGGTTTTCAGAGACCAGGACCATATGCGATTTACCTTCCTGGAAGAAGTTGACAATGTCCAAACAGCTTGTTTCAGCTCTCGTTTCAGGCAGTGTAGCTAAAGCGAAGTCTCGAACGCGCTTGCAATCCTCCGGGTCGTACGTGATCAGAATCTTGACCAACAGCATACCCACGAAATTCTGCTCATTATCTGGAGCGAAAATAGGAATTCGGGAATAACCAGCGCCAAGGATGATGTCCATCGTCTGCTCGTCGAGCACCGTATCCGCTGACATTGTGAACACATCTGCCATTGGAGTCATAATGCTCCCGATAGGCTTTGCCTTCAAGTCGAGCACGGCGCTGATGATGGTTACCTCGTCAGAGTTCAGCTGCTCGCCAGCCTCCCCAAGAGTCCTGTGCAGCGTAACCAACGTCTTGAGTCCGGCCTTCTTGTAAGTCGTCCCATGGTCTTCTCCAAGAAGCCTGTCCAGCAGTTTTGCAGTTGGCCATGCCACAGGGGCCATAATATACATCAGAACCAGGACCAGGGGCGACATCCATGAGCCAATTGTTAGACCGTATCGTACGCAGATCGATTGAGGGATGATTTCGCCAAAGATGACTGTAACAATTAGTAGTAATCCTGTTTTGCACTGGAGATTGCCCACCAATCAAGACAGTACTGCCCAGTACCGCAGGCCAGCCCCCGCCCAGTGAGCGATCCAGTACTATTGGTAGAGTCTCGTTCGTGATGACATTACCAAGCAACAGGGTTACCAGAACCCAGTGCTTCCCTCGCTTAAGTAGTCTTAGCACCTTCGCGGCATGTTTCCTTTCCGAGCCTTCACCCGATGTTTTGATAACTTGTAGGTAGATTTCATCCTGCAAACGGTCAGCCAAGTGCGCGTTCCCCAGAGGCTGACCTAATTCACCTGGCCCATCAATGCAATTGTCAAGCCTGCAAAGGCCCCACCAAGAAGCACTAGAGCCACTGCAACAGCCATATATATCCACAAAGTCGGGCCCGCTGGCGACATTGGGGGTTCTTCGCCGTCAGCCATGGCAGTGAAGGGTGCATGTCTTGTTGGGGCAGCCCTCATCATCGGCAGACCTGCAATGCCAAACAATAGAAGTTTAACAGCAGACATGACGATCGGTTGAGAGGCGCCAAAGCCATTGAGGGTTTGACGGTCATGCTGGGCAGCATGCGTCAGGCGTTGCGTGTCTGGCATTGCGGAAGGACGAGCAATCTACGCCTTAAAATATTAGTATTCAATATGGTCCATAACAGCTGCCTCAAAATCGAGCATGCCCCAGCGTGACGTTAGGGAACGCGCTTTAGGGGTGCAAGTTGTCGCCGAGCTTTGGCCGACGCAGCTGGTTGACGATCACGTGCAATCGCTGCCCTGATTCGCCAAGAGCGCCAAGTCTCTCAAGATGCTCTTCGAGGGCGTGAGAGGGTGTGAGAATTGGAGTAATCGACAAAGTTTGGAGAACATCAGCACGGATACCCTTTTTGTTCACGAAAGTAAGAAGTTGCAGAGATTGTGACGTTCTGCGCTCAATAGGCCTCGCAAGCGCCGCCAGCAGACAATAGGATGATTGAATCCACGCTATTTTCATCTCTATTGATCGTGAATTCCCTGCTATTATTTACAGACTCTTTGAGCAAGCCAGAGTAATCTTCTTCCTGCTAGATGCTCCTGCGCCACGGTTGCCTTGCACATACAAATTTAGAGGCGCCCATGCCTCGCTTTGAAAATGGATATTTTATCGTCATAGAATAAGATCTCTCTCAACCTAAATCTCGGCGCTTTTCTTCCCTTGCCGTTTCCCGGTAGATCGTCATCGGTGTCTCCTGCGCTGTCAGCACCAGCATCGGAATCCATGTCTTCGGAATCTGCCAATGAGCCATTTGCTACAGGCGGATCGTCGTCATCTTCATCGTGGGCGTCGTCGGTCTCGTCGCTGTCTTCCTCGCTCTCTTCCTCGCTGTCACCGATGCCCCCCGGTCCAGCATGCGCGGTGTTGGTTCTGGCGTCATGGTTCGAAAGTCGAGAGTCGCCGTGGCTTCGGTTCTCCAAGATTTCGAAGCACTTCGTAAGAATACCCAAGTAGCACAGCTCGATCTCGGGCCGTAAAGCAATAACAAGGTCCACGACTTGAAGCGCCAGCTCTTTGGCATCTAGATTATGATCGTAGAGACGATTTGCAATATACGGGACATACAGCGAGCGGAGGTGTGGAATATTCGGTAATCGTTGTAGGAAGTAGTGCTGTGTTCATGATTAGCCTAACAATGGAAAACAACCCAGGATGGTGCCTACCCAGTCTTTATGGTCCAAGGCCATTCCGAACTCTCTTAAGCAGCTCATTTTCCCACTGGTGACAAATGTCAAGATATCATGGTTGAGCATCCATTTCTTCCACTTAGTGCTGCGGCCTGCAAGGCTGTCGCTACTGTCAATCAAGACTTTCTCGAGACTTGATCTGTGGTGGCGCAACGGGCCCCGGTATATGGCGTCGATAGTCACTGGTGACTCATACTGCCCATGTTCTTGCAGCAGCATCCATTTGAGGGTATTAGGTGCGAGAGTCTCTTTCAAAAAGGAGATTAGCGCAGGTGAAACATTGTCGGTATGGATTTTTTTCAGGTTTAGCCGATATTCGGGAATTGAACGCGTGTCAAATCTGGATGAAGATACGCGCCGTAATTGTGGTTGCGAAGGCTGCTTCGCCAGGGAGCCAAGCGATGACATCCCTACCAAAGAACTTGATCTCGGAGAGTATGTGCGTCGTAAAGCTTTCCACAGACGTTCATGGTCGCCGCAATTAAACAAGGTCAGAGTAGTTAGTACCGGCCAATCAATGGTCTTCTGCAGCACATTGACAGACAAAGGTATCCTCTCGAGCTCGAGCGTCTCCAACGTCAGACGCCTCGATCGAGAATCCTCCACGATGGTGTTTTTAGAGCTCGTAGTGACCGAGTCTTGAAAGCCATCTACTGCCGGCTCAGGTGACAGCACACTCTCAAGATCCGAAGGATTCACAACTTGGAGCCCAAGAGCTTGATTTGCAGGCTGTGGTTGCTTCTGTGGTTCTCCGTACACGATCGAGCCAAAAAGTGACGGCAGAAGGTTTGGGGTCGATGAGACTGGGATACACGCAGGTGAAGTGTCTGCTTGAGTGAAGTCTGCTTCGGTTGAAGCTGGATCATCTCCTTCGGGGGACTCTGGCAGTCTCACAGAAGCTGCCATGTCATCGAAAGCATCGATCACGGACAGTGCAGAAAATGGCAGAGTTAATGACGGATTCGAGGTCGAATTTTCTGACCTTTGAAGTTCCTCCCCTGCTACTGTTGTGCCAACTGGCGCTTCAATGACCGTTGAAGACGCCTTATTTGTTTTACGACAGTCGTAGATCTCGTTCATCACTAGACCAAGGACACCTCCAGTTCTATAACAACCAAGTGCTTGACATTGGGACTTGGAAGGCTCCGAGCTGATAGATTTCTGGGCAATAGCGATGGCGCAGGACTTAGAAATCCCGATTCGGAATTCCCGAAGACTCTCACGAGAATGATGGACCAACACGCTGATCTCTTTCAAGTAAGCCAGCTCGTCGATTTCCAGTACAGTAAGACTCTTCAGCGGAGGAAGTATGGAGAAATTTGGATGCTCAGTCCTGTCATAGGACATGTTAAGCGCCGTAAGATCCTCAGAAAAGAAACTAGGATTTGGCGAGGGCAATGATGCTGCCGGATTCGGGGACGTTGTAGTTGAAGGCGCCGGGAGAGGCCCCGTTACCTCTCTATTGTCATGGAACCGAACCCAGACCTTCTCTAGCCTCGATTGATGCCCTGCCCTCTGCTCGCCGAGTGATGCTACTGCGTGCCACACTTCCCGTACGATCCCGGTAGGCATATCCCAAATCATCGTTTCGAGATTGGGCATCCGAGCAATGGTCAGTGCAATCAATGTGCCGAGCATCTTTCCACCTTCTTTGCTGATGAGGTACTCCTGGACCCAGTCTGCCGGACCATTTCCGAGGGAGAATTTTCTCGTATACTGAGAGAATAGATTTGCTCTCCGCGGTCGTCGTGATTCACTCTTGGGCTTCAGGGACTCCACGCTGATATCGTTGGCCATCCCACAATGGTTGCAAGTGTACCCTAAACACGAGCTCTGACCTGGGCCCCCACTGTGTGGCGGTATATATCCGAAAAGATCCTCCCGCATGACGAGGGTTGCCAACCCATACGTAAGAGCGTCAACGCCATTGCGAGGCTCCGAAGTGCTATGAGCATCGGGCCACACAATGTCGAAGCGAGAGTATATGTGCGGAATGGCGAGATTGTTGAGTGCAGAACTGGTCAACGCCAAGGACGTCAAGTCATTTGTATGCGTGACCTATAGGCCAAGTCAGCACAGGACTGTGGTGAACCCGACCGTTCTACGAACCTCTTTGATGATGCACTTCAAAATGTCCAGAGGCAGATCCAGAAGCTCAAGAGGGGCACCCTTTCTCCTAGCTGCTGCCCATTCCTTTTCTTTTCCCTTCAAGAGATCCAGGAGCTTCGGACTAGATTCTGAACCAACGTTGTCTTCTTGGCCGTCGACGGGCGCTTCTTGCGTGATTAGGCCGCTCATCGCATGTTGATCTTCGTCAAGCAAATTCTGTTGCTTGTCCGAGAACGATGTCTGGGTCGAGTTTTGATCTTGGCTGAGATCAGAACGGAGGGTAAGAGTATCATGTGAGTAGTCTCAAATGTCTTTCAAGTATAGGTTTGAGGACCTCGAAAGCTGGACAGCAGAGTCATCCGTAGGACTGGCTGAGCATGCCAAAAGAACAGCCGCTCTGGGGCGGGAGCTCATTGGCAACACCACATAAAGGAGTGAATGTATATGACGCTTTGATGTCAAATCAGTTCTGTGAGTCAGACTTCGATTTTGGGAGATTCCCTCTAGGCGTGAGCGTCTAAGCAGAAAAAGTGATGCGAAGCCTGCTGGACAGAGCATCTCACCGGGCAACAGGCACAAAGCTCCAATCGATAACGCGCGGAATCATTTCCGATCAGCAAGCTCTAATCGGCGCCCCCCTGGTCGCCAAGTAGGAGCGAGGGTCTAGCAGGGTCTCTTCTCACCCCCGGCCAGAGTAGCTTTTGTACTTGTATGGCTGCACATATATCAATGGGGTGCGACAAGATGTGATGCGAGCTGTCTTTGGAGGTTTCTACATCTTCCGAAAGCCAAATTCTGATGTTCATCTTCGCTTCAATCATGTATTGCGGCACTACTCTTCAGCCCCCTTGACTACCCAATCGAGTGAGACAACAGTCAACATCAAAGTCGGCCTCAAGGCCACGATACCGTTGAGGCAAGCTACTCTTCATGAGTTGCCCTTCCATATATCTAAAGTGTGAATAGCATACACCACCCCTCCCGACCGTCTTCCCACGCTCCAACAATCATTTACCTCCCCCGTGGGCCCCTCCTCCATACCACCTATTCCCCCCTCCCCACTCTAGCCCTCAGCGCCTATGCCACAATTATCTCGATCCACTACCGGCTATCCGCAGACATCCCATACCCAACAGCCATACACGATGTCCTAGCCGGGTACGACTGGATCCAGAAGCACCTCGTCCAACACGATGTCGATCTCGACTCCGCCTACCCCTCCTCAACGACCACGAGGATTGGCGTCTGCGGGGAGCTCATCGGAGGCAGTCTAGCAACCATGCTCGCCCTGACAGAATGTCGGCCCCGCGACTCCACCATCAGTGCCGCCGCGGTCGGAAACCCCATCGCAGACTGGACGGCGCTGTTCCCTTCCCCCGAACGCTCTGAATCCGCAGACGCCCGCATCTCCGAGGAATCCCTCCTTCAGGTACCGGAGAAGCTCTTCAGCAAGCCAGAACACTATCACGACCCTTTCGCCTCTCCGCTCCTCTTCTTCCGTACGCCTTCGACCTCCCTCCCTGACCCATACAACCAAGGACTCCCGGGTCTCTCGCTGGATCTGCCTCCAGATCCCTATGCTCTCGGCGAAGACGTTCTTGCCGTTCCCGACCGTCTGCGCCGCTCGCATCGCAAGTACCCGCCTGCCGGCTCCGCGCTTCGGCTCCCGCATATGCGCATCGAGGTGGGCCGGCAAAGCGGGATAAGGCAGCAGGGAGAAGATCTGGCAGAGCGTCTGTTAAAGAGCGTGAAGTATTGGGAGGATGAAGCGTATGGCGCGGTCGGGGCGGAAGCCTTGAAAGCGAAGATTAGGTTGGTGGAGCGGGAAGGAGTGGGGTTGTGGGGTGAGAAAGAGCTTGCGGACGTTGGAGGGTGGTTAGGCGACGTACTGAGACGCTGAGTTGGGGGAGCTGAAAGTTAAGACATCAGAAGACTATTGAAGACTATTCCGTACCTGGTGAGCAATGGGCCACTAATTCTTGACGCTTCTGAGACAGCCTTTCGGGAGAGCAACGATGAGCCACCGCACACTCACCCATAGCAGAAGAGAAACCTAAAAGCCCAGAACCAGAGCAGGCAAACAAAGAGCAGCGACAGTCCAATCATCTAAATCACCTCCTCGCCAGCCCAAGCCGTCGCACCCAGTACGGAGGCGCAAAGATTCCCAAATGTACCCACCGGAAGCACTGAGGAAGAACAACGACTGAGGAGATCGCAAAAGCCTCGAAAGCAAAACCTACTGCGAGCAGACCATTCCATGCACTGGTAAGAGATGATTCATTTTTTATTCTTTGATTTGGTTCAAACAACACCACCGGTTGCCAATCTAACATAGAAACCCCTTTCCACAAACCAAAAACAACAAGCCAATCCAACCATCAAATACCCCTAGCTAAAGACGCCAAGACTCAAAACCCATCCCTTCAATATCTATTGAGCTCGAGAAGGGGGCGTTAAGATAACGATCGGATATATGTTTCATGTCGTTGATGAAATTAACCCTTGAAAAAGGCGGTATACGGCACAAGGGATGAGGAGCTGGAATGTGCCTGCCCCAAGAATGGCGTCGGCAGGTATTGGTTCGCGATGGGGAGATTGGTGTAGTGAGGTGGGTTGGTTGTATGAGGTAGGTCTGCTGGGCTGGGATTGGCGGAGGGTGGTGAGAAGTGGACGTGAAGAAGCCGAGGAGGGTGAGACGCAAACAAGTCCAACGTTCACACAATATGGAGCCGTGGGCAGCGCGACCTGCGCCGAGATATTGGTATGTTGTGGTCTGATCGTTTTTGGATTCATGTGGTGGGGTATGGAGGTTGGTGTTTAGGTTCAAGTTGGCGGTGTGGAGGAGAGAGGATTGGGTAGAGATCTCTTTGCTCTGTAGCTCACTTTCGGATGTCATTGAACGAGGAATATTTATAGCCCGAACATCCATCTCGCTTCGTTCGAGAAGTCGTTCTGCTTCTGCTGTGGGTGTTGCGCCTGGACTCAAGCTACAGAGTCCGCAAGCTCTCAATCGACCCCACCGGCTGAAACACCGACCGCCTTCATGCACTCCATGGATGCTAAACGTCCATCCCATCCATCTGATCCAAATGAAGTCCAGCATCGACCCACAAGCCATCCCCCAACTCACTCCCCACCCCCCCACTGCCCCCCCTCCCCCTCCCCCACCCCCACCCCCCTCCACCCCCCTCCCAACCACCCCACCTCCACAGCACTAACCCCCCTCGCATATGCCCTACTCGTAAACACAAACTCATCGAAAACAATCGCCATGGCCCTCTTCCCAAACATCACGCTCCCCGGATGCACCGCCACCTTCTGCCCCCCCGCCAGCGTCTTATAGCTGCCATCCTGCAGGCGCAGCGCCGTGTTGGACGCAAAGCCTTTGAGGAAGCAGTTTAGCACCGCGGCGGAGATGTCCGTGGATGAGGGCGGAGGGGCAGAAGCAGAGGGAGGAGAAGAAGAGGGAGGAGGAGAAGAAGAAGAAGAGAGATGCTTCGCAAAAGCGCGCTGAGAGCGCAGCTGCTTGCGGACATCCATAACGGCTTTCATGGCGCGGTGACTGACCCAGCAGCGGCGACACCACTCCTTCCTATCCGCGTTCTCGCGCAGATAGGCCTGTACCGTCGCCAGTAGCGTGAGGTGGTCGCCCTCGCGACGGTGCAGGGCGCGGCGCGCGGTCTCGGCATCTTCTTTTTTTTCCTCGGAGGTGGTTTTCAGGAAGATGGTCTCGACGCTGAGGCACGCTATAATGTCAATGACTTCGCCCACGCAGTCTGCGCCTGGCTCTGTGGCTGCGAGTAGCGTGCGTGCTAGGGAGGCGGATAATGGCAGATTCGCCATCTGGGTGCCTAGGGTGTTGATGAGGCCCGAGTCGTTCAGAGCGCCCAGCTGGTAGAGATGCGCGAGGGCTTTCTCGTATACGTCTCTGCGGGGGCGGTCCAGGAAAGGGAAGCTGTAGATGTCGCGGACACCGCGCGCCTGCATCGTTAGGATCGCCTGGCTGAGATCGCAGCGCAAAATTTCGGGCGTGTTGCTCTGTTGCAGCGTCGAGTAATCGGTTTCCGTGTACAGTCGCCAGCACTGTCCGGGACCTTCGCGGCCCGCGCGACCCATGCGCTGCGTGGCTGCGGATTTGGAGATGGGTTTGACGAGCAGCGATTCGAGACCTATGCGTGTGCGGAAGTGCTTGATCTTCGCCTTGCCGCAGTCGATGACGAAGCGCACGCCGGGGACGGTGACGGATGTCTCGGCGATGTTGGTGGCGAGGATGAGTTTTCGGGTGTTTGGGGGTGGGGGGTGGAAGACGGCTTGTTGGGCGTCCTGGGGGAGGGCGGCGAAAAGGGGGAGGGTGGCGAGTTTGGGAACATCGGGCGGTAGGAACTTCTCTTGCTCGAGGATGAGTTTCTCGAGGGACTCGACGGTCTCTTGGCCAGTGAGGAAGACGAGGATGTCACCTGGTAGGGGCTCCTTGTAGTGGATTTGGAAAATCTGGCGGAGGGTGGCGTCGAGCCAGTTCTGCACTGGCTTCTCTGTGTAGTGGATTGTGACGGGGTACTGGCGGCCTGAGACGTAGCAGGTTGCGACTGGAGATTCGTTGGCCACTCGAGCTTCATTCGATTGTCTCGTTTTCCCATTTGCTTTAGGCTGAGGGCTTTTCGCATACGAGTCGTTTGCTAAATTCAAGGGAAGATCTAGATTCGTCGTGGCTTCGAACTTCCGACGGTCCAGCGGCTTTCCTGATCCATAATCTGGAGCATTAGTATCCTCACTCAAGAACGAAGCCCGCTCATCCTCATCTGAGGAGGACGGAATCCCAGACCATCCCGATTCCTCGTCTTGCTCCTTGTCTATGCTCTTATCGTTGTCGTAAATTTCATCAATGCCATTCTGGCCGCCAGAGCCATTCGTATTGCCACTTTCGTGTCCTCTCGAATGCTCGTACCCCTCCTCAAAGAACGTCCTCAACCCCTCCATCTCCGCCGTAGCACTCATGACCACGACCTTCAATGGCACCCCTCCCCTCCCCTCGTACCTCCCCGAGACCATCTGTCTCAAGAACCCCAGCAGTAAATCCACATTCAACCCTCTCTCGTGAACCTCATCAAGCACAACAGCGCTATAATTCCGCAGCCAAGGATCTCGCAGCATTTCTTGGAGCAACGTCCCCTCTGTGAGGAACTTAATCTGCGTGCTAGGGGATACAGATTGGTTGAAACGGACGGCGAAGCCGACCTTGCTGGCTGGTGAGGAGGAGCCTAGGGGTGTACCCATCTCTTTGGCTACGCGGTCGGCGAGGGAGATGGCTGCTACTTTGCGGGGTTCGGTGATGGCGATGCAGCCACCTACCTTGCTTGACTGCGTAGATTCCTTGGCCTCTGAATTGCTGTCCGCGTCCTTCTGTCCGCGTCGTCCCTCCTCAGGCTCACAATCGAGTTTGTTAGATGGAACGACCACCTTCCGACTTCGGCACCATGGCTCCTCGACCAGCATCTGCGGCACTTGCGTACTCTTGCCACTGCCAGTCTCACCGACAACAAGCAAAACATCTTTGTCTCGCAGGGCCTGGCTAATCTCGCTAGCATGAGCCCAGATGGGTAAAGTCTTCCGGGCTCTCACAAGGGCAGCGGCACGCGCCTTGAGATTAGGCACAACATGTCGTGACGAGCTGGATCTATTGATACGTAAATCCGTGTTTTTGGAATGAGAGTGCGTGTGTGGCGCCACTGGTACATTCATAGCATCATCACCCGCTGGTTCTGGCCAAGATGGACGCTTTCTCTTTCCATCATGTGAGGTTACAATAGCTGATCCAGAACTAAGCTTGACAACTGAGGGTTGCTCATGAAATCTATGATAGACTCTTTCCGGCATCTTGTCGTGCAATTAAACTTTCAGGGCAGAACAGATCCCCGAGCATGGCCGGCAAACCTCGTGAAGGGAGGATTCGGTTGGACCCATACATCCCGAAGAGGAGATCCGCTTAGCTAGCGCCCTTGTCAGGGCTCGGTCCGCCGCCCGCCACCGACGATCCATCTTCATCTCATCCCCGGCTCGGCATTGAGTCAAAACTTGGCACAGTGGGGCCTAACAAATCGTGATTTTCAACACATTCATACCAACGTATCTCCTCAAATGATACTCGAGTCGAGAAACTTCATGCAACAATCTTACTCGCCTCTATGAGGGCTAGATTTTAGTTATCGAAAGTTTTCTCATTGCTCTTCTGATTGCGAAGTTAGCATAGCTCACAGTGCCAAGTTTTGACTCAATGCCGAGCCCGGTTCTTCTTCCCACACATTCGTCATTTTACGCGAGCCACGACCCGCATCCGTGCGTTCTCGACCGAGCACCACCGACCACCACTCTCACTTTACAACCCCCAAATGCGCCCCGCTCGTCCTCGCTCTCCCCTCGCTGGCCCCTCTAGCGGCCCCGCCCCACCTTTCCCTATTCAAATCTCCGGCCCAATCGTCAAGGGCTTCGGGCGCGGTAGCAAAGAGCTCGGGATCCCAACGGCGAATATACCGCTCGCTGGCCTCAGCGTCGGTGGGCACGAGGAGGTTGAAAGCGGGGTGTACTATGGATGGGCGGGTGTGAATGTCGATGGGAAGGGTGCAAGGATAGAACATGGAGAAGGGAGGGGAGGCGGGGTGTGGCCGATGGTGATGAGTATCGGGTTTAATCCGTATTACAACAATACTGTGCGCTCTGTTGTAGGTTTCTCAAACGAGGGTCACAAATGGGAGGGAGGGTGCTGATGTGACGATGCAGGAAGTCCATATCCTGCATTCTTTCCATCATGATTTCTATGGCGCACGCATGAACCTTTTGATCATGGGTTTTATACGGCCGGAGTTTGATTACGTGAGTAAAGAGAGCTTGGTCGAGGACATACGGTTCGATATCGAGGTTGCGAGGAGGAGTCTGGAGAGGGAGGCTTACGAGAACTGGAAAGGGGATGAGTATCTGACGAAGTTCGAAGGGCAGGGCCATGAGAATACTGTAGCGACGTGAGTGAGAGTTCTGCATGGACGTCGTGGCGCTGTTTGCTGCATCGAAGTGGCAGGCGTTCACCACACTCGTATAGGATTTCGAGCGCCAAGACATAAATGAAACGGTAAACGATTTTCTTACAGGTCACTGACGTAGATTCGCAATCTGTGCGCACCGACTATTCGGTAGAAATCAAAAGAAGCCTCCCGTTAATGTCATCCACTCCATACCTATCCAGAACCGTCCGCTGCTGAAGCCACGCCACGCTATGCAACGCCAAAATAAGTCCAATCATTATTCATATACATGGTAGGAACTGCCGTTGTTAGCCATCAGTCTCAAGGAGTGGGCCTCAGGAATCTCACGTTCATAACGATTAACATCGGTATGTCAAATACATCCCTCTTCACCGTCCAACAGTACATGCACTCTACCTTGCCGTCTTTGTCGCCTAATTCATGGATCTTCGCCCCACCCTTGTTCATCCGGCGTCTTTTACTCAGTCGGGCCTCGAGCTCGTCGTCGAAGCGATCCTCTGCTTTGACCGCATAGCTGGGGTCATCGATCGTCTTGTACTTCAGGAGCTTGCACTGAGTATTCACACTTCCCCTGGAATCCCCAAACGCTAATCGCGCAAAGTCTTCGTAGAATTCTATGGCACTTTCGTCATCCAGCAGCTCGGCGAGGAAGACCGGCTGAGTTCTTGTTTCGTCTGGTAGACGAGGAGTGTTATAGCCACCGCGGGAGGAAGTGCCGGTACCTGGCGGCCCAGTCGCGCCGCCATTGTTGACGTTCAGGTTTGGGGCCTTGCCGAGGAGGACGTCCTTCGACCATCCAGTAAGGATGCTGAACTCTTTTCCAACGGCGGCGACTTCTCCAGTACGACGACAGACAATAGTCGGTGTACCACAGGCGTTAATGAAGTCCTCATACTCCCACAGCGTACGTTGGAAACATTTCTCCATGAACACTAGGTCTTCCTGGCTCAAGTTCCTAGTACACGAAATAAACGACGGCCGTATCCTTGCAAGAGACTGGGCTATCCGAAGCGTCCGCTGGGGCGAGAACCGCTTTTGCACAAAAGCAGTCATCTTGTGAAAGCCCGTAGTATAAGAATAAGGTTGCGTTACGCTCTCATAGACCTTTGATGAATCTCGTGCACGTTTTGTCGGCAAGGCCGAGGCATGAACATTAGGCGTAGAGATAGCGGACTGTGGCTCCGGCTTTGGCGGGAAGCGCTCTGACCTTCCATGGCGTAACACGTTGCTCGCATACGCGGTGGCGGTAGCCGAGTTCTCTTCCAAGCTTGTCATTATACCTTGGGAGCTTGAGCGAGTGTCTGGGCTGGCGAAAGTACTTGCTGCTCCGATAGCGAAGGCATGAGGGTCTTCTTGCTTCGCCGTTTCCGCTAGATCTTGCGTTTGGCCAAATGCATACATGTTTGAGGCACCACCCTGTCTGAGATTGCTAGGATGGTCGCCCCGCCATTCCCCGATGCTCTGATCTTGTGGATAAATGAACGGCTGCGTCGAGCTTGGGCTACCACCATAGCCGGCGGACATGGTGCTAGGCGTCGTGAAGCTCGCGCTATTCCCCTGGCCAATGTTTCCCGCAGAATCGCTAGAAGAATCCGCGGCGCCAGAAGACATATGGCCGAGCATGCCGAATTCTAAGGCTCCGTAGTGATTGCCAAAATTGAAGCTGGCCGGATCGAAATTATACTGAAGTGACCCGTTCGGATCATACATTTGGCCACCGTATGAGTTTGGTATCGTCGGCGTCGTTTGCTGAGATTGGTGCAGAGCGCTGCCTATACGCTGCATTGGTGATGCATGAGGATTAGGACCAGCACTGAAATGGGCAGAGATTGGGGATGGCTGCGCGCTGTACGCTTGTGGACTCATCATGGCCTCCGATAAAGGGGGGGGCATCTGGATATGTTGCCCACCAGGAGGATACCGGGGGAAAACGGAGGAGGGCGACTGTTGCGAAGCGTACGTGACGGAGGGTCCCGGATACCCACCGGGTGATGGTAGTTGCTGTCCCCGGGCCATGCCAGGGAGATAGTGGAATTGGTTAACTCCCCCACTCCTGACCCCCATCCCAGGGATCAATGGTTCAGCTGGTGCATCATGTAAGTACTTCGCCTTCTTGCGGACACCGTCATGGCAGGCGTCTTGCAGGCCTCGCTTGATGCATCTTTGACATGGACGCTCGTCGCCTGACCTGGAGTCAGTCGTCGCTCAGAAGGAAAATACTGCATCGGCACTTCATATACACGAGATGAGACTAACCGCAGGTTAGATGCGCGCGTTGACAGGCATGGCATGCTCGTCGTGCCTTTTTCCTCCGCGGCCGCAGGGGATCCTTTGCATTGGCAGCTTTAGACTGACCACTTCCTGGCTGAGGTTGCGTACTCGACTTCCCATCCAGATCTGGCTGCTCTGCCATATCGCCGGATTGTGGATCTCCACTGTCATCAGGAGACTGCGATGACGACCGCGAGGCTTCATCTTCGCCCGAGCCTGTATTCATATTCTTATATATCGAAGCCAGGGATAGTGAAGGATACACAGAGCCCGTATCCGTCGAGGAGCCGGCTCAGACGACTTGGCGAGTCACCCACGTTCCTAGGATGCAACTTACCGCTGTCCTGCATCAAGACCCCCTCGAGGGGGGGGCAAGGAGGGCCCGCCGTAGGATCGTTAGCCAGTGTCGATTGAAGGATGGTGGCAGGTCGCGGCGAGTGGCACCATGCGTGAGGAGGTTCGCAGGTGATGCACACGCGATAGGGCAGATATCAAGGTCGCTGCGGTGGAACGTGCAATGTGCGCAGACCGACGTGGAGCAATCGTGTGGGATTCCCCTGTCCAAAGAGAGAGTACAAAGATACGAGGGGGAAACGAGATATCTATTCAGGTTCGCTTTACCTGGGGTACGAGGGTTGTAAAGCGCCGGTGCAAGCGACGGTGAGTGGTGGGTCTCGGTTGGCCCAACATACGAGTGGAGGAGAAGCTGCAGGGAAATATTGGCTTCTTGGTTTTGAATGTGCTACCTCGCCAGCTGAAGTCGGACGCGATCCAGAGTGCCGGGCCGGTCAAGTGATGGTTGAGTGGCCTGAAGCGGAAGATGCCTGGTCGTCAGACGATATAATCGTTTTTGGATGAAAAAGACGTCGAGCACACCAAGGCGATTAACATTTTCCTCTTCGTATAGCTTGATTCTCCACCGTAAACTTTAATGCAGAGGCGGCGATGCTTTGGGCAGCAAGCAGCATTCCTCATTGGGGAAATGTGTGTCCAACGAGCATCGCCCATGCACCGCACTCGACCCTCATTCGCCCACGCCTACCTCTCCCGCTCTGCGCGCTACCAAACATGGCTAGGGGTCCTAGCCTCATTGGGGATCTACCGCTAGGTGGCTTCGGGCGGTAGCGCGCCGTCACACTCGGTCATCGCGCGAGGGTGCATAAGAACGTGCATAGTCTGCATGGGCCAAGCATGGATCTTCGACGACGCACTCTAGAGATAGTTTAGAGATAGCTGCCTCGCTGGCCGTTGCCCTGCTTGCACCCTTGCTCTGCATCTCGAGCGGGGAAGGGCGATCATGACGCACAGTGTACGAGGTCTAGAACAGTCCCATCTCTCCCCTTCATGCTCATCTGCAATATGCTCATCATGAGCTTCGCCTGCGCTTACATCTACTCTATGCGGCTGAAGCATGCGCTCTCCACGCACCTGAATCACTCGTGTGGCGGTGGCCACCGATGCTGCATGGAGAGTTTGGTGGCAGCCACTCAAAATAGTTTCCCATGCCTTGATGCACGCCAAGATACGAAGAGAATCAGAAAATTCAGAATGCGATGGTAGCGCGGCACAGCACGAGGCCACCCATGTATTGCATCGATTGTCACGCGCTATCGAAGGCTATCTAATCAACAATCATCGCCCCGATGCAAAGTGGCTGGTCCCTCGAATGCGCCGGCCATAACGGTAGAAGATGTACCTGGTTTACATCATTTTAGCCTCAACGGTCGCACGTCCGAATCAAGGATAGATGCTGCCAATCCCGCCGGAAAACTTACGGGAAAGGCGCCAACGCGACTGTCAGGAACGCTAGCAGCGCCGTCGCCCATTGGTAACCTGGCGTCAGATCAGCTCGGAAGATCACTTTGGTGGGGACTGGGGAGAGATTTGGGGTGGCACCACCTAGCCGATTGTACACTGATAAAAGTACATCGTCAGCTGTAGAAGGCACGTGCCGGGAATTATGCTTATTTACTTTGCACCCCGAACAACTGCCGTGATTGTCTTCGTTAGCATTGCCTACCGCGGAGTTGAACTTCGAGGCAGGATACGATCAAGTCTCGCGCGGAGTGACTTCCGAGACATGTTTTGAGAAGATATGTTGAGGTTGGCATTGAGAATCAGTTAGCGGAGGAATTACGTACCGGGAATGCAGCTGCGAAACTGCTTCTAGCAAATGAATTGGCGGCGAGGGCGCTTGCGCTGTCAAAGAAGTTCAAATCAGTCAGTATTTTGGCTTCAGAACACGTTCCCGTTCGATGAAAATGTATCTTGAGCCTCAGCTTGTAGTACATGTAATCGACGTTGACGCTGGCATATGCCAAAGGGTGAGTCTCCGTGAAAACTTACGAATACAATGGATAGGCATCGACGAGGAACGTGAAGACTCCGGAGAAGACTAAGAGCATTCTGGTCGAACATACTTTCATTAGCGCTTTACAATAGAGCAACAAGCTTTTACGCGTGGGACAGTCTAAACATACCCGCATCCAAACACCGTGGACCCTAGAAGGGGCACTATCCTGTCCCTGTGGCTTAGCGGAACTCTAAGCTGATGATGTGGTGGCGGAAGGCCATGCAGCCTGATGGCTAGGTGCATTCGGAAGTCTGTTGAGATCGAGCCTCATAGACCTGGCTCAGTCTCCAGCTCATCAAGCCATCAAGGTTGATCAGGAGCAGCATATACTTCGACATCTTGTTTGACGCTTACCACTAGTCGAGGTTAGGATTGATGCTTTTCGCGATCTGCCAAAGGAGCGAGAAAAAGACTCACGTGAATCGAAGGGTAAGTTGTAAACCCAAACCTGGCAGGAATCAACATCCCATGTTCTCGTAGGATTCTTTAACCTGTACGTACCAGAAAAGCCCTATCGGTACGAGAATCGCACCTGCGATCGCTGGAGGCAGGCGATACTCAGGCTCTGACCCTCCTGGCTCTCCACCCTGCTTCTCGTGACTTTCCAGCAATCGTGAGTAGTTCCGATCCCAGTACAACCCGCCGCTGGCTATGGCCATCAAGATTCCGATGAATATTCCAATGTATGTCAGTCCCACCTGCCACTGCTCGAAACCATGATTATTCTCGAACACGAGGTTGAAAGCTCCGAACCACAAATATAGAACGCCAAGCAATAACGCTGAAAAGATGCATAAGTTTAAGCACATCGGTTCGAGGGTCAAAAGCAAAAATGGTCTGTAACAGGACCTGATGATCGTCTGCAGGATCGACTTGTCCATCTTTTCAATTGGTGCATGCCAACGCTTGTCACCCGTCTCGTCCCGCACCTTGATAGCCTTTCGCCGGAGTAGGACTGGATGATAGGTCTCTGGGATGAAAAGAGTGATCAGCACTAGCATCACCCCTGCCCAAATAAGCAGTACATAGAAAGACCAGCGCCAGTTTGCGAATTGATTGATGAAGTTGCCAATCAAAGGGCCGATTGGAGGTCCGATGAATGGTGATGCAGTAAAGATCATCATTGGTGCCTGCAATTCCTCACGAGAGAACATGTCCCCGACTGTGCCGCCAGCCACCGAGAGGAATGCACTTCCAGCGACTCCGTCGAAAAAGCGAGCGACCAAGATGGTTTGAATATTCTGCGCGACGGCGCAGGGAACAAGCCAGATCACGAAGAGAACGAACGAGACGATGTATATGTATCGTCGGCCGTAGAACTCTGATAACGGCCCGAGCAGCATGGGCCCAATGCCGAGTCCGGCAACAAAGATACTCAATCCAAGCGTGGCGACAATCTTTGAACAATGGAATTCTTGCTCAAGCAGTGCGTATGTGGAGGTATAAAGAGACGAGGCGCAGGTTACACAAGTTGAGCTGGTAGAAAGGATGGCCACTATCAGCCATTTCCGTGCTTTGCTCATGCACTTCGGGTTCATCGAATCGTGATCGCCATCCCATGAAACCTTGAACTCGTTCTCATCCTGACCCTGCTGGCCTGCTTGCTCCGATTTTGTTTCATCTCTCTGGGTGGGACAATGTCCATTCGTTTCGTTGTCGTTGCGAGATCTGCTGTTGAAGCTAGGAGCCTCGTCCAATTTTCTGCTTGAGCTTGCACCCCTAGCCCGAGGCTGTTGGCCCAACTGGCCACTGTCAATGACCTGTCCACCCCGATCTTCGTCACGTGATGTCGGTTCTATTGCTGGATGCCCCTGTGGCAGTGGGTGCCCAATAATGGAGAAATTGCGTCCGGAATGCTGGGAGCCCGCGATAGTAGACTCGGACTGATCGTTCTCCATCGTGGCAATACGCTTGACATGTATTAAGAAATTTGAACAGATGAAAGCGCTGCAAAAGCTATGAACGTTACCATTAATGCAAGCGTTATATCATAGTCAGCGCAAACATGTATACTAGAGGATAATCAGGGCAAGGATTAAGCGACAGAACGTAGTCGATTCCCTTAGGGGCGATTGTATAAGCACCAGGAAACGAAGACAATTGGATACGACGACGGTTGATCCGCCCATGTACCAGTCTGTTGATCTGTGAGTCGTGACTTGAAACAGGAAAAGGATTAGGCATGGATGATGAATGTTGTCGAAGCAGGACATTCGGAACCAAAGTTTCTAGTCCATGTTATTCCCGTTTTACCCGATGTGTCCGGCATTTGATCGATCTCATTTGCCTCAGCCACGAGGACTCGGGTCCTCAGGGGTCTACACCCTATTGAGAATTGCCCCCTTTCTTACATGTAGGTAAGGGACGTTTGATCCGATCATTCCGATGCCATTACGATTGCTCAGGGTGTATCCCTACAACTTTAGCTAACTGAAGCGAAAGCCACCTTTTGCGTGAGCGTTGTTGCATTTGGGACTATGAATGTACAATCTGTGTAGTCATGATCAGACATACCATTAGTGGGCTCATAGATAAGCTGTATGTCTGTTGTTTGTTGTAAAAGACATAGTAGAGGTGGTGCACGACAGACCTCTATCCTTATGAGTCAACCCTTAGAGTTGACCTCAGCAATCACTTGTGTACCTTGGGTAAAGTTGCCCGGATATCAAAAATGCTGTGTCATCAACGAGAGTCCCTCGATTGGCAGATGAGACGACTTGCTTGGCCGCCGGTGGATCCTCATGGGTTCAAACGGATTTGCATTGGTTCTAGTAAAGCCTAGTGCGCCCCTGCTGGACCTCTCGTGATTGTGCCCACGAATCCTTCTAATCCCACGCCTCCAACATCTGCGCGCTCTGGCATTATGAGTACTTTTGATCCCAATTCGAACCACACGCTAGAAGTAAGGAACTCGAAGGCGACCTCGACACCAGGGCCCTTATCCACCCCATTACCGAATATTGCATCGTTACTGTCGTCGTCCAATTCAAATACCCAGTCAGATGGAATGGAGTCAGGTCGGCTGTCAACAGTCAGTATCTTCGCAGAGGCGCGGATGCTATCTATGTAGACGATGACTGAACTCCCGCGGGTCATGGAGCTCATTCGCCGGTCTTCGAAGGTTGCGCTGAAACATCGGTAAGGTGGTGGCGGGTTTTTCTCGAAATTGCCAGAGCCACGGACCATAACCATTCCCTTACGAATACGACCGTTGGCAAGTGCCCGCGCACCAATATCAGCTTGCTCAGCATCATCGTAGGTAATACCGACGGTTCCAACTTGTTCCGCTGTGAGACTACGCACCGGTAATCGAAGATTTCGAAGGCTAATGACCCGCACCCTTCGCCATACCGGACAATTTGGGAGCCTCTCCTCGACGGGTGAACCGCGACCTGCGATGATACCGGAGGAGGATCGCTGCGAGTCATAGGGTCCAGGGGCGACAAAGCTTGAATTTTTGAGGATCGGGCAGGATTTGGCAAAGTGTAATTTGTGGTCATTGGAGCTCTCTGTGTCCGGGTCGCTATTGAATGGGCCAACAAGCGCGGTGTCCCCAATATTGAGTGTACCATGAGACAGATGACCACTCAGTATATATCCATTGACAATGCTGCTTCCATCGAAGAGTGCAATCGAATTGGCCTGCGTTGCGGTGAAGACCTCGTCTACATGAAATAGGCTGCCTGGTCTGGAGTGGTCCTGAAGCTGTGCAGTATCGTGGCTTGCCTTGGCCACGAACGGCTGCAGCGGAAGTTGGTGAAGTAGAGCGTGAAGCTTACAGATTCCGGCCCCTGTTACCGCACTTGTTAGAACGACAGGAACCACTTTAGCTGGCCCAGAACGTTGGATCTTGTCGATCGTCTCGGTCACCTCAAACCGGTCTTTCTCATGAATCGTCTGAAGATTTTGAGCATCACCACCTCCTTTGGGCGAGGACGATATAATGGGCTGACGACCCGCAGCTTTTAGGATGTCGAGAACTTTCGTGAGCGTCTCCCGTAAACCAGAGCCTGAAGCAAGATCAAGCTTTGTGATGACTATTACAAGTGGCATACCTAGAGCAAGGCAAAGCTCGAGATAAGATTTCGAGAGATCAACATCAGCGCCCGTGGAGCCCAAGATGTGTCTTGAGGACGCTGTTGCGCCTGTTTTTCCTGTATCATGCTCGTCGTCGTCCGCCCCCACACAACAGATGGTCCAGTGTGGAGCCCAAGATAAGAGGCCTCGCACCGTCGTCCGGCGGTACCTTGGATGCCCGGCCGAATCGGTCATCACCACTAACCTGTTCATTTCGCATGCGCTGTGAATGTCGTTCCATGACGAGATATTGCCGGATGCAAAATTAACGACGTTGATGGCCGAAGGCACACCGCCTTGATGATAACCAATTAACTCGGTGACGATCGAAGAGGTGACTCCTGAAGCTATCTCATGACGGTGCTTGAGAAGGCTTAGCCTGCTCTTGCCGCGCCCATTGTCAAGTGTCGAAGTGGACAACGTCCCCAATAAAGAAGACTTACCGGAGGTAGTACTACCTGTTAAGGAAACTCGAAGCTGTTCAGTCTGACGTTTAGACGCACCCCGTAGGGGATTTTCAATGACAGGACGAATTTGCGATAAAGGCGCAATATCAGATTCGGCTTGCTTACTCATGGGTATATTTCTTTGCGAACCCAAATTCGGGACGACTTCAGCCTCTGCGACCCAAAGTAGCTCTTCGTGCACTATTTGGACCACCGCTGGCGAGGCCTGATGTTCTTCAGTCCAGCGGCAAGTCCCAACCGTCACTCTCCTGGTCACGTTGACTTTGCAGCCAAGGCTAGATGCCATAATTCCTAGAGTAGAGAGACTCTCTTCAAGTTCGTCTGCGGTCAGTCCAACTAAGGTTCCGTCATCAGAGACGCCAATCTCATATAGCGCGCCTTGGCTTTCCTCCAGTCCCGAAAGTGGTTTCCCGAGTTCATTCGGCCCCATGGTGTCTATTTTGGAATCCCCAAGTGTAGGGATAATAAGTTCGGACCTGGCTGACGAGTGGAATGGCGACGACTGTTGGAGCCGCCAGAGCAGCTGCGTTGTCAGACTCTGCAGTCGATTGTGTCTCGATTGGCTTGTTGGTGCAGGTAGTGGTGACAGCGGAGACAGTGTTGTACAAGTGTCAGACATTTTGTTGGTCGTCCGAGCCTTGGTCTGATAAGAGCCAGAGACATGGAGTACAGTAGAAGACGTCGACAGCCTCCGCCGAGGCCTAAGTAACAGATGTAGCTTGTACTCGACAGGTCCTTCCTGCGGCTCCGCCTCGAGTTTGGTCACGCCACGATCATTGGTAGGCAATCTTGGCATTGGCTCAGGCTCGACACTTTTAGCTGCTGATGATCTTGCAAGCGATAATTCGCTGATATGCAGCCAAGGGGAAGTCACCCGCGGAGGAACAGGTTCGAAGGTAAAGACCGATGCCATGTTCACTGCTGGGCTATGCAGACTGGGGCGCGACAAGGTTCCCGCTTTCACGAGACCTGTCGGGGTTCTCGACCGGTCAACAATGCGGCGTTCAACGAGGTATCCAGTTACTATGCCGCCAAGGTATTGCAATGAAATGTGGCACCGCTAAGGATCGCGTGTTATTGTGGGAGTAGTGAATGCGAAATAGCTCTGATACGAGAGGAAGCATTTTGACGTCTTGCGGTTTGAATCTACAGCAAGTGCTGAACTATGCTATTGATTCAGAGATGCGTTGTCGTTGCCATGATTGCTGTGTAGAGCTTTGTTAACTTTCGTGGAAGTTGCACTTCGGGACTTCTCAAATACACTCGTCGATCCTCCTGCCCTGCTTTGCCAAATGAGTCAGCTTTGGTTACCTGAGCAGCTCTTGCTTCGCGTTGACTCTTGATATGTGGCTGCGATATGACTCGTACGGAGGTCGTTGAGACGTTGACAGAGAAGTCTACGCTAAAGGCACTAGCGAAATGGTAGTCGCCGGAAATCACCCGCCTAAAAGACGCTATCCTGAACAGTACACTGCCCCCAACATTCACAGGGCTTGTACGACTAGTACAAACACTTGAGATACGATCGAATATAGTGACAACAGCAAGCCTTTACCACGACATATCGACGTTTCTGACGAGCTCTATCTCGGGGTCTCCGCCCATGCCACGCTACTGCGTGCTTTGCGCACTGACTCGATCACGTGAGAGTCTAGAGGTCCGATGTTTCAGGGCAGGAGAAGCGCGTGTTTGGTGGGTAAGCTGAACGCTTCTCGAAAAAACATGTCATTATCATCTGGTGATTTTAGTGTATAACCGCAAAGCTCCTATTGCCAGCTCGTCCATTATTCCCCCGGAACGTTCGCTACCCATGCCAAAAGCCAATGCCAAACCACTGCGCCTTGGAAATGCTCAAATCCAGCGTGATCTATGCTTTGGGACAAAACGCTAAGCGCCAAAAAAGTGGTGAAAGAAACCAGCTTCCCTCCACAAAATGCAAGTCGTTTATATGTACTACCACCAAGTAATCCTCCATCCCCGCATTGCACCGTTAATCGGCCAACAACGATTCACTAGCGGTCATGAGGGCTCTTGCGACGATCCTGCCTCGTGCATTTTCCCTCTGCGACATGGCCGTTCCTTGCAGTCGTCCGTGTGAACTCTGCCCCGCATCGTGGACACGTAGATTTGGCCGCCATTCCTGACTTCTCCCGCTGATGCCGGAGCAGATTGCTGAACGTCGAGAATTGACGGCCATTGCACCCGTGGTCCCAGCACTGGGGCCTTGAACGTTCCCCGATGACTCTGCCAGGTTGATCTTTACTCGGTGACGGCGCAGTTGAACCTCGCTGGCTGTTCGCTGAATGTGGTGAGTGTGATGTGGAGCTTGGTAGTGGAGAGCTTCAACGATTAGCGCTACGAGAGATAGATAACATGAACAGAGACTTACTAAGATTGTTGCGTGTACGGGTAGCCGGGATATAAAGATGTACCCGTGGGGCTGAGGGAGGCTATCAGTATACAAGCATCGCATCATGAGTCTTGAATCATTTACCCTGCGGCATATGTCGAAGACTGAACAGTCGCTCGATAGGGATCATAGTGGCCAGTCATCTCGTATGAAGACGAGGTAGGAGGCGCTACAACAAAGTCAATGGAATGGCTCATGTCTGGCGCCATGCTCGACTCAGGTTCCGAGATGCTCGGCAACGCTCTTCGAACGCGAAGCTTGTTGGAACGGCGAGACTCATGCAAATCCCGCCGCCGTTGCCGAACAACCTCGCCCTCTTGAGGACCGGCTCGGCCAGTGGTCGAGCTTGGCAGAATGGTGGGACCAGAAGAGCCAAACATACTTCGCTGAGGTGAGGGTGCTGCCCCAGTATATGCATAGGCTGCCGTCGTAAGTAAAGTACCCCTTGTTAAACAGGAGATGTCAATTACTCACTCGACGTGGACGGAGATCTAGCTGAGAGATAGGGGCTTGTTGGGCGATAAGACTCCGAGGCGTAGGAGTACCTGCCCACGTCTTACGTTAAGTGTGCATGTGGGGCTATTGGATAAAGTGCTTACCCCATGTTGGATCTTGGATAAGCACTTGGCTGACTGCTGAGATAGTCTTGATTCTCTGTTATCGATGGTACGTAATTGGACGACAGGCGCTGGGGGTCGATGTAGGTCTCAGACGGCGAAGCCGAAGTATAACTATTGGTGCCGTATCCGGTCTGGAGGTAACTCGAAGGAAAGTCACCCCGACGATAGGACGATCGTGGGGAGCGTTGATCCTGCGGATGAGACGACGAAGGCGAGCGGTGAGTGCCAGCAGTTTCGTGCAGTCCGAGATTCTGGAAACTAGCTTCGGTGACGGATATCCCAGTCTGTTCACGGGATCTGCTTCCACGTGAGTGGCTTGATGCATGAGAATAAGAACGAGACATGATCGAAATATTGACTTGTTTTGTCTTTTCCTCTTATGGGTGGTGGTGAATGAGGTTTGGGGTGGACGAATAGAAAATGGCTTTCTTACTTGTTTGAATGCTCAACCTTTCTCGAATCACTATGTCTATATAGCCTCGACGAATTTTTATTGTATATCTGGATGGATTTTCCCCCAGCTTAGACGTTGTTTTACTCCTGGCCTGAGCCACGGGCATGGCATTCATATATCGCAGGAATTGGAGCTCTGCCTCAGTCTCTTCTCATTGGTCAGCCCTTAAAACCTTGACGAATCCTGGAGGATTGGAATCCTTGCCAGCCACATCCTTCTGCAAAATAGATGCCGGGCAGGGTCCAGCAGGCTCCTACTTTCCGAAGTGGAAGCGGTGGACTAAACCACACATACCAATCAACATCAAGACGCAAGAAATTTAAGGCGGAGCGTGAGAGATTGAGAGCCGACATCAAAGCTGCCCCGATACTATGCCTAGATCAAAAGCTTAACTCGGACGAACTGCTGTTTCTGGGAAGCCATGCCCGCAAAATATAGAAGTTTTATAGTCACATCTAAGCTGTTTCAAGTGTCAGCCCCAGCCTCGCAACATCTAGTGCACACCTGACAGCCGTTGAACTGTGAGAGACCAAGCCAGCTAATTCAACGTGTGCCGCTACAAGGGCGAGGGGGGGTGAAGCTGATTACCATCCACGTTGGATCGGCTCCTCCATGGTCCGCAGCGTTCCCGTAAATCTGGTCGTTTCAAAACACCACAGCCTTGTGGCATCGGAGTACTTGGAGGAGATGGCACTCGAAGCCGTCGAGCACCGAGTCCGGGTTACAGCTGACCTAAGACTCAACGGTGATCATACATCTTGAGATCTGCCTCGTTCCAGCACGGTGTCAACCACGTAGGGCCACCGGCGTTGAACCAGATGGGGAGGCATGACGCGGGCCTGGACGTCATCAAGTCGGGAAATGAAATTGGCCGCGTAGTTCGGCCTTTGAGATTACCAATGCAGTCGTCGCACAAAGACAGGCTCGAACATTAGATCAGTCGCCTGCATCCTTCGAGAATCCTGTGACTTCACAACGTGTGGAGCGCAATAGTCGCTGAAGGTGCGGTAAGGCAGGGTGTCAGCCGCTACGCCGTCGATGATTGGATGCGGACTTGCGAGCTGAGAGTTGGAAGTCAACTCAGAGTCATCGTCACTGGTGCTTCAGAAGCGCCAGATTATACCCCGTACGAAGCACGCGCAAAACTGTCTTTCTGCCAGGTAGAAGATGACCAAGGTTGAACTCTGGCGTCGAGATCGTCATTGAGCATGCCAAGCGTAGTCCAGCTTACTGCCGATCACCTATGAATGTGAGGGCAGGTACGGACGTGAGAACATCTCGACTCTCGAGCTCGCGTTGAAGGGAGCAAGGAAGCTCGCAATTGGCGCTGATAAGAGGTGGCGGTGAAATTGGGCAGATGAAAGAGGCTCAGCTTTAATCCGCTATAATTGGCCTGCACCATGCGTTCTCGGTGTTCTCCACTCCGACCAACACTGCTGCTTCCAGAAGTGACCAGGTTCAATGCGAAGCCATGTTCATCGTGGTGGACATAGAGATATGTTTCAGCGGAAAGGATTAATAGTGTTTCGTCGTGTGGTTTATGGATGGGGATTCCTTGAAACAACTTCAAGTCCACGCGAGTTGATCGGCATCCCGGCGAGACATCCCCCGCTAAAAGCCGCTCTCCAGTTTCCACTCCTACTCCCGGCCCTAAGTCCGAATGAACTTCCGAATCGTCTTCCTCTTCCTGGCACTCCCGTCCTGACTCGTGTTGTTTGCACAGGTACGGTGTAGGACGTCCTCCTCCTCCTCCAAGCAAGGTACCGTAAGAGCGAGGGAGCCAGCCTCAGCCATCCATCCCCAAAACAACTGTCATCAAGCTTCGCCAATCGCCATCTCCTCTCTCCGCTCTCTCCACGACCTAAATATCCCTCTGCCCGCACTTAGCACATGCGGTTCCTCCCCGTACGCATTTGGCAACTGCTATCACACCTCCTAACGTACGCTAAACACCAACTCCCGAATTCTAACCCTTGTCGTTGTCACCCACATTTCGCTCTCCCAAAAGCCTGAACTCAGAAACAAGCCATGAGCGGTTAGAAATCAGTCCTGGTTCACAGTCATTGGCTGCTAAATGCCACAGCTGTCGACTATCTGCCACGTTGGCCTCAAAACAAGTTCGTTGTCTTCGATTAAGTTCAATTGCCATGCATGGTCGCTAGTGTCAACACCGCTAATCCTGCAGGATCACTTCTCCCACATGCTCTGTACCTTATGCAGCCCTATTCACCTGCCACGCGCCATGCTGCCAAGAGGAATCCCCCATCGTTCCTCCAACAAAAAAACATATTTTCGTCCATCAAATCGACCTTTCCATATTCGGAAGACTTTGCGCCACCAAGACGCGGTTCCAGTGGGTTCAACTTTCCAACTTGTTGCTCGCTTATTTTATCGCAACGATGTGAGCGTGGCCAACCGGACTTCTCAAACAAAGCTAATATCGTCACTATCTGACTTCGGACCCGATCGTTTCGGCCGCTTCAATGTGCGTCATTTGGATCAAGCGCCGATAGCGATCTGACGATGGGCATCCGTTACGCTTTTCACTCACCGCTGGCCTCACCGCTACTAGCGATGAGCTCATTCTCAATGGCTCTTCTTCTGCGCTCATCCTCCTCGCTAATACTATCTTGGAACACATGGTCCATCTGCTCGAGAGTCCTTCCGCAGGTCTCCGGAACGAAGAAGAAAGTCCGAAAAAAGGATAGCAGGCAGAAGACCGCAAAGAAGGTGTAAGCCCCGAATCCGGTATTTTGTACCAGCGGAGGCATGATCAGCCCCTATGCAATTCGATTAGTAGCCGCAGCGGTACTGGGATCCTTCTGCCTACGATTATAGAATTATTGAGCCAGTTGGAGCAGGTCGACAGTGCCACCCCTTTAGCTCGAAGACTCGATGGAAATATTTCTGATGGCATCGCCCTCGGAAGTAATACCCAAATTAGAATTTCCAATCCAGCTGGAGATGACACAGCACGCTTACCATGGGACCGGGCCTACCTCAGCAACGGATTAGCTACACGACTTTCTGTATCATAACAAATGTGAAGAAGCTGTTCAAAACATGTAATGGTGCAAGGACGACGAATGCAACGAACCGCATCGCACAACATCGTATAAAGACTCGAGGAGATGGCCTTAGCCGTGATGGACGTCCGCTATGGATTCCTTGCAGACCCTTATTCACGAGGCCCCAAAAGCGACTAATTTGACGCTCGCACTCTGGGAGAATTTGAAATACTTCGTAGAATAGAAGGCTTTACTTACCCCACGAGGCACCGAAGCTTAGCATGTAGAACAACAATTGTGGTAGCTGTAAGCAAATGTTCTGGGCGGATGTGGGATGCCGAGGTGTACGAATGCAACGCTTGCCCATCCCGCGTCACGACCAATTGCTGGAGAATCTTCCAACCAAGATCGCAATGATCAGGTGGGCTATGGTCATTGAGAGGCTACCCCAAAGAAGTAACGGTCTGCGGCCGAAGTGATCCATTGTCCACAGACTGCTGCTGACACCCACGAGCTATGCTGTTTAGCGGCATACTATTCATAGGAGATTTCTCGACGTTACAGACCTGTGTGATATTCAGTACACCGGACATTATGAGCTGCATACTATGATTCAGCCCCATTGTCTGAAACAGCGTTGGGGAGTAATAGATCTTGATGCAGATGTTAGCCAGCCAAGTGACGTCCAAGCTTCAGGGCAGTCACCCACCAAAGCGTTGATACCAACGAATTGCTAGATCATAATGGTCAGTACAGTCTCGATGCATTGTTTTCTGAGGCGTGAACAGATATTAAAACTGCTGAAGACGGCTTTTGTTTGGGGTACAACATGATCCACAACGGCACTGCGAGCTCATGACTTGCCGATGGGCTCGTCGTCCATCATCATGTCATCCTAGGTTGTGAAACCGTATTTGTGTGCATACGGGCCGGAGAATGCGATCAACAATGACACGAAGTGCGTTGTAATCCCTAGAAGGGATATTATATGAGCACTCACGTGGAAGAACATCAAGCCCATCCCAACATGGGTCCTCCTCCAGCAGCCACGTTTGAAGCAGTCTGTCCAAGATGCTATTTCAAGTCTGATGCGGCTGCTGGTGCTGCCATCTTGCAAAGCGGGATGTCTACCTTCATTGACCTCCTTGTGGAATGCCACTTCAGCCCGGATATTGATCCACTCCTGCTGTACGCGGGTATCCGTTAATTCGAGTCGCCGTAATTTACTAAGACTCGCTCCAGCTTCACCATCGCGACCTTTCGATACAAGCCATCGAGGCAGGAAAGGTAAGAACAATATACCGGCACCCAGAACAACGCCGGGGATCATCTGAAGAAGGAACGGCAGTCGCCACGCCCATTCGCCGGCCATGTATTGCGTGCTGTATGTTATCCAGAAAGCGATGACTATGCCCGACACGATACTGAACTCTTCGAGCACTAGCAGTGCACCTCTTATTTCGGGAGGGGAGATCTCTGAAATGTACAAGGGAGCCACCATGCTCAGCATGCCGATCCCGATGCCTCCGATCAGTCTCGCTACTACCAGCATCGCATAGTCCACAGCGGCCGTCTGCAATATAGATCCGATCAGAAAGACGCATACGGCAACAAGAATTGAATATTTCCTCGAAATCATATCGGCAAACCATCCTTGATTCAGGGCGCCTATCAGGGCACCCAACTCGATCATCGCCGTGAGTAGACCTTTCCAGAACCCAGCACCAGCTGCGTTCTCTGCCACGCGAGGAAATCGGTCTAAGAACTGCGGCATGACCAGTATTACGGAGACAACTCCCTAAAAAATCGTCATGAAAGCATCTCAATACTCGCTTGCTTTACATCATACCTGATCATAGCCAAATATCATCCCGCCCATGGCTGCAAAAGCTGCGCACAGAGAAGCATAGTAGTTGCTGAAGAGACCGCGGAACGCGGACGGACCGTAGCTGAAAGTTTCCGCAGTCAGCATTCAGTCAATGAGCTGGGAGGTTGAGCCAAGACATATATCCAAAAATTGTGAAGCTGTTGAGACATGTATCAAAGATTTGATACGCTCAGGTGGGAGTAGAGGTGCGCTGAGAAGATGACTGACGGTTCTCGATGCTCCCAGACCGCTTCCGAATGGTGAACAAAAACATTGTTGTCCGGTGCAGATCTTCGTCCAGAATCTATATCTGCCTTCTCCACCATGCTGTACTATAGGTTCCGAGACTTGGGAAGCATTCGCATGCCAGTAGGAGAGAGGATATAAATTAAGGAGAGAAGTTATATTCAGGCGCAGTCGATATGGTCACTTGACCTCAAACCGTTCTTCCCCGCCTCTTGTAGATATGCATGCGGTACGTAAAAACAGCATCGTAGCTACAACAGCAACAATGGTATTGCTCAACCGGTTTTCGAAACGACCCTTAGATTTCAAAGTTCGTAAGGGTGAAAATTGAGAGGCAGATTAACCAAATATCGTAGTCACGATTCTCGATAGAATTGCGGAGGTACGAGTAAATAGGTACTCTACGTGAGTGGTGGAGGGCCTGGGCACTTGACAACCGGCATTCAGGCCCGCCGCTTATCGCGATAGCACGTGCCAGCATCTCACGATGCAACCACGCGCCGTGGTACATCCTACAAAAGCCTGCGGACCTCGCAATCCAACGTGCCTTCGAAGGAATACTCTAGGATGGAATCTTAGCCCCCTTAGTGCAGCCTAGCAGCGAGATCAATCTATCATCACCGAATACCCTAGGCGCAAAGAAGTACCGAAGAGTACAGACGGCAATCCGAGAAGCCCAAGTCACACCTCATCCAGACAGTCTAATCCCAAGATTCCCTCCGATCCTACTCTGTCTTTTTGCGCCTTACCTCGATCGAAGCACACCCCCGATGGCCGCCTTCCTCACTGATCTCGTCTCCTCGATCTTCACTCCTGGCCCAACTCCCTCTCTGATAATCGCAACCAACGTGTCATTCGCTGGCCTGCAACTTGTCCTCTTCGCCCTTGTCCTCCTCACCCACAGCGTCCACTTCCTGATCCTCTCGTGCCTCTGCGCCGGACTGTGGTGGGCTATAAACTGGTTCGTGCGCGAGCTGCAGGCTGCGACTGAGAAGGAGCAGGAGGCAAAGCGACTGAAGGAAATGCGAAAGGAGAAAGAGGAGAAGGATGAGGAGAGTGGGACGGAGACGGAGGGTGGAAGTCAGGAGAACTTGAGTCGAAGCATGGGTTCTCAAAGATTGCCAGAGAGCAGGCTAGAGGTAGACGACAAGGTGAGGGAGTTAAGGCAGAGGAGAAGCATTGGCAGCGCAAGTGAAGGACTATCTACGGACAGCGAGTGGGATAAGGTGGAAGCTGAAGGCGATGGAGAGCGTTCAACAGCATGATATCAGTGATTCAGGCACAGGTATGGCGCTCCTTATCTGTTACACCATTGTATAGATGTCTGTAGACGCGCTGCCATAATGAAATACACGAGACGCCACCATAGGTGCATTCTGAGTCTGTCACCTGGAGTCTGGGCACTAAAAGGCTTGAGGATGTCAACAACGCTTGCTCCGTCCGTCGTTCTTGCGAGACTGGAAGAGGAAATTCGAAGATGCTCCATGCTGTGCTGTTATTAGAAGACTATGATATAGCTCAAAAACCAATGTTTAGAGTCGAAGCACTCAATGCATAAAATAGTGCATAGTATAATGCTCGGCGCTAGTTGCGCTTGGCAGAATTTATTCACTTGATAGCTCCCCTTTGCTTGTGCCCACACTCAGCAACTTTCAACGAGCCAACAAACCCGCAAAAGCCACACCAAGCTCCACTCAAAGTCTACCCTTTCGGAAGTCAAGATGAAGCTCGTCAGGTAAGATTCCCCCACCATGCGACAACGGCACCCTGCTGAATTCCACCGCCCAAGACTTCTTCGCAAAGCGTCGGACTGATCCCATCTGTGTCTACAGGTTCCTCATGAAATGCGCGAACGAAACCGTAACAATTGAGCTCAAGAACGGTATGTCAACCCCCGACAACGATCGTCTTGCTACTCCGCTGACAGGCAAAGGCACAATCCTCCACGGCACCATAACCTCCGTGTCCCCCCAAATGAACACCGCCCTCCGCGCCGTCAAGATGACCCCTAAGGGTCGCGACCCGATATCTCTGGATACGATCAACATCCGTGGCTCGACGATACGGTACTACATCCTCCCGGACTCCTTGCCTCTGGACACGCTACTCATCGATGATGCGCCGAAGCCGAAGAATAAGGCGAGGAAGGAAGCAGATCGAGGTGCAAGGGCAGGAGGGAGAGGTGGACCAAGGGGTAGAGGCAGAGGAGGAGGAGGCTTTAGGGGCGGCAGGGGAAGAGGCGGTGGGAGGGGCTTCTAGCAATCTGGGTTGATCAAGACGCCAAAACGTTACGTGAGAGGCCGGTCCAGAGTGGAATTGGACAGCTATCAAAAGAAGTTCGGCTGCTGTGAGGGTTGCGTCTATAGCTGGCGAAGACGATGGGATTTCGCAAAGGCTAAGAGGCTTACTGAGAGGGCCATACATGCCAGTGGACATGATGTTCCAGTCACAGTAGCACAAATCCTGGACGTGAGTGGGAAAAGGCGTAGTCCTGGCATGATTACGATGATATTTCTGAGCCACAATCTTCTGAGCTGGCACTAGTGTGGGCTACAATCGAAATCGCTTGACGACCCTTGCAAACCCTGTTCTCTTGTCGCTTCCCCATGGTTCTATTGTTTTAGACATCTGATCGCTTTCACAATGGATCGTCACTGGTCGTTCTGTCCATCGCTATTTCGTCAACAGGTACTGCAAAACATCTGATTCTTGTTCGACAAGCCCTTAGAATTAGCATCCTGCCAGCTCATGGGATACTCGCCATAATCGCAGCACCTGCAGCTTTTCCCAACCTCCAGTCCTGCCTGATCGACCAACTACATTCATAGCCCAGCTTGAACCCCAAAGCCGAACCCTTTCCATAACCTGCTCTGGCTTGTTTTGCTTGCATAACAGTATATATGCCGTGCCTCGATCAAGGCTCAAAAGTTCAGGAAGCTGGTCAAGCAACCTGTTGGTTACCTCCATGCCGTCCTTGCCTCCTGCGTATGAGAGTGAGAGTAGATGCGAATCTTCCTCGAAGCGACCTTTACTAGCGTTTGTGCTGCTAAGGTTGCTCATTCGATTAGCTGTTTCACTTCGTATGAGATCCGGCACCTCCGCTGAAGGCACGTAGGGCGGGTTGAAAACAAGCACATCGACCGAATGAGGTCGCACCGCACTACCCAAGTCTGCTTGTACACTAGATAAGAATACAGCCTGCGAGGCTGTCGTGATCTGCCCATTGACTGCCTCTGCGCAGGCTCTTCGCACCGTCTCCACTGTAGCTGCGCAAGCAAATGTATTGACATCAGCGCCCAAGGTCAGTATGTGCGCTCTACCGAAAAGCTCTTGTGCATGAGCTGTGATGAAAGCGAGCACTATACCGGAGCCTGTTCCGATCTCAAATACTAGCGGCGATGCTGTTTGATATTGCAAATTTGAGCGTTGGTTAAAGCGCTGCTGCAGGAACGCTATCTCTGCTCGGGAGGAGAGCGTGTCGAGCAGCAAGAAGGAGTCCTCGGCAGGCTCGTAGACGCAATTAACGTCTATGTGGGATGTCGATGGCGTCGGAAGCATGCTTGCAACTCTTCTCCCATCTACATCGCGTCAGCCATGGGATTTCCGATGTTGAAGTACACTTGATAAGGTAGAGTATGAGGTTACCTCAATATTCAGAATGTGGTTCCCCCCGGGCAACTTTTGAAAATCAATTTTTTTTTTTCGACGCCGGATTGCAAATACCACCAATTGCTCAACATCAACGCATCTAAATTGCTACAAATTCTAGTAGAGTATTGATAATAGTTTGTATATTTATCCTGATCAAATTTGAGCATTGTAGATATGATCATGCATATCTATTGCTGTTGAGAGACTCTAATAGAGCGCATTTGGTGGGGCTTGGTGAGGGCTTGGTGGGCTTTGATGGGGGGCACTCAAACTGTGTCGAGGCGAAGCTTCAAAATCGCAATTGCGCACATGACTTTTGTTTCAAGTTGATTTAAAAGATAAATATTTTGCAAAAGTAATTGCAGATATAGAGTTTATGTTTGAGATTGATTTTATGTAAAACAATAGCGTTGTGGTTGAGGAATTGGTGGTATTTGCAATCCGGGGTCGACAAAAAAACTGATTTTCAAAAGTTGCTCGGGGGGAACCACATTCTGGATATTGAGGTAACTTGAGCCATGACGATGCGCTAAGCACCTGCCGGATGATGTCAACTTCAAGCTCGACGTGCCCTCCTTTCTACCCCTCCACATAATAGAATCACCATACTTTAAGTAATGAAGGCGGCTCCACGCCTTAACGCGACCCTCACCGCCGTTGGCTCAACAAGAGGCTTGAAACCTGCGCCTCTAGCCTTGCTACCACCAATACCGCTCTATCGGCGACTCTTCCGGACTCACAGGAAATTTCTACCCAAGGAGATGCGTTTGCTAGGTGACGAATATATCAAGAGCGAGTTCCGGGCACATCAAAATATCGAGAACCCAATGCATATCGTAAGTCCTCAAGAGCTCGAGTACCGTTCTGGCGTCGAGGCTAATGGTTTTTCTGATTGGCTTCCTGACCGAATGGCAAATGTACGCTCAGAAGATCGAAGGCGATTCTTGGCGGGGAGAGAAGCTCGATAAGGGCAAGATTGACAAGATGAGCGGTATGCATCAAGAGTCATCAGACGAGGGTTTTACGCTGACGGGCGGATCCAGACCAGCAGCTAGGGCAACTCTATGAATTGATGCAAGCTATTCAGAAGAAAGATCATGATGGAGGCGAACAGGATTGATGGATGATCTACACATATCACTGAAGATTTGGTATGCGCCGCAATAATGCGAAAGCGAGGCGTCTGTCCTCGACCACCTCCCCAGGTGGCTTCTTTGGGGACCTCCCGAATAGGCGACACACGGGATCAACTCCATGATTGTATCAAGTTTATTTCAGAGCAAATCTACCGTGGCAAAACCAGTCTAAGAACCACGTCTGCGCCGAGTTCAACTACCATCTTCGCCAACCCTTTAATCAGATCGGTCTTCGAGAAGTGGCATCGATTAAGCCACGCCGCTTCTCCGAAACCGAGGATTTTTTCTTCAGATAGTCAAAGATTGTCCAACCCCTTAATCGAAGCGTGGAGAACGAAAGCGGCCGCAGCGAAGGAAACGAAGGTATTCCACTGACGATGCTCTTTATAAGGAGGTGCAGAATTTTTATAAGTCTCTTGTTCTGCATATGACCAAATGGCAATTAAACGCTTTGAAGGCCGCAATCAACTATCCAAAGCTTGGGGAGGAGAGAAACGCCTTGAAGAAGCGTTTCGTAGTGCTCGTGAAGGAGAAGGACGCTCTACAGAAGCAATGTGCGAAGAAGGAAGAGAGACTAGTGAGTTTACAAAGGTCTTTCGAGGAATTCTCGAATTATTGAGCTATCTGTACGTCAATGTCACGAAGACCTTCAGTTGAAGAGTCGCGATCAAATCGACAACCACGCTGCGCATCTCAAGATACTGCTTATCGAAGAATATCTGCATAGCAACAAGCAACTCGATGCTTGTAAGATTTGTTATCTTCTACAAACACGATACAAGAAAGTCTAAGTGGCAGTGAGAGACTTCTTTGGGCCAATTTTAAAGAATGAGTAGAAGATCCAAGGGTAAGCTGAACTGGATGCACGTTGAGAATCTCATCCTTTCTTAACATGCTGTCGACTTTTTGTCTTCTTACGACATTTTAAAGCCTAGCAGTCACTCGGCAAAGAAAGGTTCGAGTCACTGACAGTATAGCAGTGACAGAATTAGTGATTCCCTCCCTTCTGATTCTTTTGACCCTTCATGTCAAAGAACACACCATCTGCGGTGTTGGTTCTGAGAAAGGGGTTACCTACAATTTGGCATCTTTGTCAAAATCCGCGCAAGCATACTCTCACAGGATTACGAGGAATTCTAAAATCACGCCGACAGCCATGGTCATATCGTGAAGCTATAGAGATTCTGGTGTGAAGGCTCGGCGGCTCGCAACCGTGGGCAGAATCAACGACCATCACAATGCAAGGATGTTCTCTATGTCATCTTCATGTGAATAGAGAGATCAGGCGAACCTCGAATCATACACGTTCACTACAGACTCTCAGTCATACTGGACCTGGTAGATGAGTATTATTCTCTCGACAACAGACTTCTCGAGCCAGAGGTGATTGTGCAATTCACAACACTCCTCCAGTCTTCTGCATCTCACAATTCGGCCTTTGGACCCTTCGTCCGAGACAATTTCAGAAGAAGTAACACATCTTCTCGCATGGTCTTAAAAGTGTCGACGTTGGGATTGTAGAGTTTCACTATCGGGAATCCTGAGGGTGCTCTTTGTTTGACCTACAAATTCGGGATCAGCGAGGTACGTATACGGAGAAACTCAAAAGTCAAGCAGCTGATCGACGTACACAGTCACGTCATCCCATTGCGGTGCATACCTTGCCACCGCCGGACGACAGACCCAATGTGCTGGACCAAAAGCTGGAAGTCATTCCCATGCAAGCACCAGTGGGTAAGTCTAGAGAAGCCATGTGCCGAAGGCAAAAATTTCTCGAACTGCAAAAGCTTCGAGAATCGCCATGCTCGCAGTCCCCGAATGATATACAGAGCGCCGGCTGGATCATGTCCGAAATGCGATAAGAAGGATGACTACGATGGGAACAAGATACGCATGGTGAAGGCGATAAAACGGGGGACGAAGCTGGGGACTGGTCCGAGTAGAGAAAACTTTGGTGTGGAGTGCATCTGTACGTTGATGTGAAGGAGAATGAGATCTTGGAAGGGCGGAAGGTCTGGAAATTCAACCTGGTTGCGGTACTGTTGTGGTTAGAGGATTGAGGGACATTATGAGAGCTTGGATTGAAAACTCGCGCTTGCAGCTTGCTGTATTGTTGACTACTACATGCTTTATTTCAATACCTGCCTTTCCAAATCCCTTCCGCCGTCCTCGCGTTCAAGCTTGAATGCTCTTTCCCGAACCCGCTCTTGTACCAAACGGCGATCTTGATGTCGAGTTCCCGTTAATAGACAGTCATCGACGAAACAGCACCTGGCTCACAGACTCGCCTACAAACCGAGATCCGCCCATTATCGATCAGAGCAATTAACTAAATTCTGCGGAGTCAATAGACTGATATGCCCTAATTGATTCAATTATTCTCAGCACAATGGCCAGTCGAGCGTTCAACCCCGATGCCATTTCTAGGGTCACTCAAGCCCAGCTCTCATTAGTGCCCTCGCTAGCGCTATAATCTCGCAGGCTCCTTATCGATTGTTAACCGTCAACAAACCCCATCCCGCCATTTTGCTGCCATGCCAGCCTCGCCACGAGCGAAAACTGGCTGGGCCAGCAAAGACCCAATTTGCTGCACATACAAGATTGCTATTTTGCCATTGTGTCTTTTTGCATATATACTTAGCCAACAATACAGCAAAACATTGTTGCAAGAACACAGCCCCGAGTTCATGCATTGACGACTTCACGATTCCACGGCAAGCTCAACCATCTGCTTCATCGGCGCCCCATTCAGCACACCATTGAGCTTTACGTCGCAGCCGTACATTTCGCATCTCAAGATACTATATAGAACGCACCTCTTCACCACGGTCCCCTCCCTCTTCCGATCTCAAATCCAGAGTAGACCTCAACCTCCCACCTCCACCACCCACCTCCCTCGCCCCCAACAACCCACCACCCTCCACCCCTCCCTACCACCCTCCTCCACCGCCTCCTCCTCCTCCTCCCACCTCCACCACCCACCTCCCTCACCTCCTTCACGCCTCCCAACCAAAAACCTACCGCACACCTACCGCAAACCACCACCCCCAACAATGGTAAAACGCAACCTCGTCATCGCCATAATCATAATCTGTCTCTTCGCCGTCCTCGGCATCGTCGGCTACGCCATCTACGCGATCCAGAACCGGGTCAGCCTGTTCAATCGGCAGCGGCAGAGTGATGAGGAAGAAGAGGAATAGTGTGGGGGAAGGGAGGGGGAGGGTGTGTGTTATAGGGGGAGGAGGGGGGTTGAAGGAAGGGAAGGGAGGAAGATGGTGAAGGAGGGGAGGGGAAGGGGTGTATATATATAGGTGGATGGAGAGGATTTGTATGAGGTGGTTTTGGGTTGATAAGAAGGAGGCATTGCGTTGGATGGGATATGCATGAGCCAGGGGGTTCCTCGGTTGTATTGATTGGATTATATGGGTGTTCATGTTATATTCGACAGAAGATATGTAAGTACTCGTAGAGTCGAGCTGTTGCAATAGTGGTCATTTTTCCATTCGAGGGTCTGATCTCCAAACATGATTGTGAGACCTTGCGACCGCATCCAGGAGTGCTGTGCTGGCGACTCGAGCACTAAACCGAAAGCAAAAACTTGTACCGGAAATCGTTCGATCCTTCATACACTCGTATTGTACGTGTGGTCCAATGCATTCAATGACGCGGTCCCCACGAGACTGCTCTCCCTGCGCCTGGGCCTCCTGGATGTATCGTCAACCGCCGTCTCGCGATCCATTACCACGCATGACCGTATCTTGACGTTCGTGTGATCTCTGCCTAAGATGTGGGTCAAGCAAATTGTGGTGCATTGAGCCCACTGGTTCTGTGTCATCCTCCTCGCCCGGCGCATCGACTAGGTCTTCGTCTCCATCCACGCCATCTGGCTCCGCATGAGAATGTTCGGAGCGTGATGCAGGGCGTTTCAGTGGCCGGTGGTGGTTGGTACCGTTGACGTAGGGCGGACTGCGCGCGGTATCCGGCGTGGAAGCTGTCCACGGTGAAGGTGGAGCTGGGAGAGGATGTTGCTGTGCGCGTTCATTCTGCACCCTGGTTCGCCATTTCGTGATGAGTTTGTCGTAATCCCACGCTGCTAGGTCCGTGGACCTGTCGAAGGTCTGCAAAGCGCTTTGTTGCGATATCGGGAACGACGATGGAGCCTGGTCGCCGTTCCGCGCATTGAGCTCGGATTGTAGGCTTTGCACTTGCTGTTCGAGGCGCTCCATCCGATCCCTTGTTTCACGATGGTGATCCTGCTCTTGCGTGAGCGCCGCGACGCACTCAGAGTGCCACTTCTCATGCTTCTGCATTTCAGACAGGTTCTGCCAGGCTTGGTAGACATCGCTCAGGTGAGTCGCACAAGCCGCTTCGTGTTCATCCGCCTCCGCATCTTGCAATGACCCATACCAATCATGGTCTCTCTCCCCATTTATCCCGTCATGTTCTGGCGGGCGCACCACCCCTAAGGCTTTCCTCCGTATCCTCCAATCTCTCATCTTCGCGCCAAGCCATCTCCGTAAAGCTTCGAAGTGGTAGGAATTGGGAGGGTCAATCGACCAGCATCGATCTTTCGAAATGGTGGTACCGAAAGACAAGCTCGGGGGCGCAGAGAGGCATCTTAAACATAGGGTAGGGAATGAAAGGCTAAACACGTTGAATTCGAACGGTGATTGAGAGTGGGCTCGCAAACTGCGTGTGGTGATTTCGTCAGTGACCATGCTTTCACAGTGCCAGCGCACCTGACCGGGCGTACTTCGCAGCTTTAACATTTCCCAGCACTTCCCTGAGCGCGTACTCTGCAGCACGGGCTCGATCCCTCTCTTCGAGCGCGATGTGCTTGCGACTCAGCTCCTCCTTGACAGAAACTCTCCTCGGCGCAGTCCTCGTCTTCCCGTGACCCGCTGAGCCATTCTCAACGGCTAGTGGTAGGTCATTGATAACTCCAGTGTTGGTCCAATTCGGTTGATTGATGCCGAATTTACTGACGGCTTCTCCGTTGCGCCTAGGTCTGGGTATCGAAGCGGAAGCGGACGGTGAGCGATGCTCGCGCAAGGATGCTGAGACAGAGTTGGTAGGAGTAGAGCCTTCCCTTTTCGTCGACGAGGTACGCGCTTGACGACGTGTGACATTTCCTCTCAGCTTCCGGATCTCGTCAACGTCATGCCTGCCATCTGGCGCTTTGGGGTTCTTCTCCCTGATGTACAAGTCCAGGTGACGGCCGAGGGAGGATGAGGTGAAGTTCGTGTGACAGAATGGGCATTCGCGATCTTTCTCAGCTGCTAGTTTGGTTTGGGGAGAATCGGCGGCGTCAGGGGTGGCTACGTCCATGTCCGCCATTTTGAAAAATGCTGTATGCTAGCTTATTGGCGTTATCCACTAAGCCGACATCCAGGAGCAATTGCAATGGTTCATCGAGGGCAGTACGGATGGTAGTAAAAGAGGTCAGAGAGACACCGGCAACCTCGACTTACCTCGCCTATTTAGCTCAAAATGGTTAGTAGATTCAATCTCGATGCATGAACTCAGGGGTATAGGAGAAATAGGGGGTCATGTGTCTCAAAAGTTTGAACCTTGACTCATACTGCTCATGATCAAAATGTATCACATTTTTTATGTAAATGCTATCTAATCATATCTTCGAATGACCTGGCTTTGACAGAACCGCATCCCCAAGGTATTCTGCGAGCGCCAGAACCTTCTCCTCCTGCAGCCGACGCCCAACTACTTGTACTGCTACATGCGCCCCGTCGAAGATCTCTGCATCGTCTGTTTACCAGCTCAGCCATGTTCAGTGTTGGTCTCGGATGCTACTTACATGAGTCTGCCACATCTCTATCCATGTCGCTCATCGGCGCGAAATCTTTGTTGACCACGTCGATGCTTTTGTCGGCCTTCGTCACGGGAATGGTACATGAGGTGTAATCAAGCACGTTGATGATCGAAGAATACCCGTAGAACTTGTAGGTGCTCGGTCGTGCCGCAGCGAAGGGCGCCAGCGGCATGATCAGTGCATCGACAGGTCTGTCGGTCCCCGTCACATGTTGGGTACTATTCCAGTAATCAAGATATTCCTTTAGATACTCGCGCTTGGCTACATTGTTGGCGGAGATCTCGCTTGCACTAAATTCTTTAGACGGCTTGTCGCCGTAAAGCTCAGTGATCTGGGGAGCAAGTGGTTCTCCCGAGAGACCAAGAGCGCCGTGGATGTCTGTGCCACCGTCATAAAGCCACTGAAGACGTCAAGTCAGCATCGCGCTTCCTTCATGCTACTGATAGTCAATTTGATAGCTCTGGCAAGCTGTGATGTCCACAAGGAACCCACAATGGTCGTACATAAGCTACACGCGTGCTCTATCCGTAGGAATTGCTTACAGCTTTGATCTGTAGCACGTCAGCTTTGTGAGCTCCTTGACTTCTCTACTCACGTACCAGGATACTATTGCCCCTGGAATGTGGAGGAGGATCCCATTCGACAATCTAATAGCGTTCAACGATGGTTCGCAGATACTTACAGCATAATGTTTACCTTGTGGCCAAGACGTTGGATTGTTTCGGTGACGATCTCCATTGCCCTTTGAACGGGTGGGTGGGGAGTCACAGCTCCGTCGTCCTTGAGGATACCAAAGGCGAGCTGACCAGGGGTCTCCTTTGCTCTAATGAGACTAAGAATCGCTTCCTCTTGGTTGTCCCTCCAGGGTATTTCGAGTACGGATGGATCATGAAGCCATGGTTGTTGACTTAGCAGTGACTTCGTAGCTAAACGCAAAGAAGCAGCTGAATGCGACAATGGGCCCACAACAGACAGAACGGTGTTTTGGCCATCCATAGAGTTTGCCATACCCTCATAAGGAAGGCGTCCTGCACTAGGTCGAAGTCCATACAATCCATTGAATCCTGCCGGAACTATATGATTCTGGAGTCAGCATTCCTTCTTCTTGGATGGAGACATAATGCATGTCTTTCGAGCGAATGCTCGCTGGACATGTGTCAAGGCTCTCCAAATGCTCGAAAAGGGGTAAAGAAGCTCGGAAAGGATAACCTACTCCGAATACTGCCACCAATATCTGTACCAAACCCGAGGGGTGAACCTTTAAGACTGATTAGGGCACCTTCGCCGCCTGATGAGCCACCGCTGGAGAGATTGCGATTCGTTGGATTCCATGTGTAACCAAGGATGTTGTTGACCGTCTCACCACACATCAGGGTGTGTGGTCTAAGCAAATTTCGGAGTCAGCTTTCCTTCTACAAGCTAGGACGAGGTATCTCTTTATAGCGGATGCGGCTGAGACATTGTTTCAAGCTTCTTGAGACGCTAAAAAGGGGGTGAGAGACGCTCGGAGATATACTCACACACTGGTCTTGCAGAAGAGAATGGCTCCCAAATTACGCAGCTCTCTAACCATTTCACTTTCGAAGACCTTGTCACGTCCAGTACCTTTCCTGCCTTGAAAGGTACCGAGCCATCCTTATAAGCTTCTTAGCACGAACACGCTGAAGAGAGCCAGAGATCTCTCACCCACATAGCCCATGGACGTCTCCACTCCCTTGACGTGGAATTGGTCTTTCAGGCTTATAGGTAGCCCATGCAATGGCCCACTTGGCTTTCTGTGTTGTGCAAAGTACTGGTCAAGCCTCTTGGCATCTTCAATTGCTGCGTCGAAGAATGTTTCGAACAAACAATTGACCTTGTCCCTCGTCAGCTACAATTGGGGGTTTCGCCTTAGACTGAGGGCAAGATGACCAGTTGATGAGCGACAGCTGCCCGGTGACAGAATGCTCGCGACACATCTTCCGCAGTCCAGTCGCCGGATGAAGTTCTCTGGACTATGCCAACGGCATCAGTTTCGGTTATCTTGATTTCGGCATCAGATAGGAATTTGCAGATGTAGTTCCCAGTCACATCTCGCTGGGACTCTGCCGTAGGTATAAGACCAACTAGCCATTCCTTGGGGAAAGATTCGAGAATTGAGTCGCGTTTCGCCTGGGCGATTTTCTGCCAATCTTGACCTCCTGCGGTCATTGTGTAGGCTCACGCGGGATGATTGTATCTGTGCTTCAAAGAGATTGTGAACACAGGAGGGCCATGACTTTCCCGGAGTCAATTATCAGCAACATGATCTACGTAGGAGATTGATGACGCCTATCTGAGTGGCCCGAAGCCATAGTCCACAGCTACCCTTTGAGGCAAAGCGTGGTAGCGGAGGTGGCGGGGAAGTGGCAGCCAGAAGCGGCACCGCGAACAAGGCTGCGTTGTCTCGGCGGATACAGATTTTCTTAGGACGATATGAAAATAATGTAATTCTCAGTGACAGAATCCCTGGTTTTGCGGAGGATATCCTGGGTAGTCAACTGGAAGAGTATGACGTTTAGTATTACTTGCTAAGACTTTCCGATCGGGATTCATGGTGTGACAATCGTGAAGTGTGCTCGGCAAGATTAACGCCGCGGTCTTTCGTCCCTGCTAGCTTATAGTGTTACATTAAGATAGCGACCAAAACCAGAGGATGCCTACAGCCGCTGTCACCAGGGCTAAGTCAGGCATTGCCATGCTCTCCTAATCATCCTGATCGAACGCGTTTGTATCCCTCGAAGTCCCTCACAGTGATCGAACCGACAACCTGGGGTGTGACACTCATCAATGCGATCCCTCTTCCCTGAATCTGATCAACGCTTTCATCGAGAAGTCTAAAGGCCGACGGCTCGAGATACTCCTGAACATGGTCGGCAGGCGGAAATTCTTTCGCTCGAAGCCAACGACTAAAATTGCTCCTCGATGCTGAAAACCGGCTTCGAAACGTCATGTCTCTACACCAATATCATAGCCTGTCCACTGTGCTGCCCAAAATACCCTTGAAAGGACTTTTGCAATGAACAGCTTCGGCCTGTTTTTGCTCACACAACCATTGCTCCACTGCCTGCTTCAGTCATCGTCACCTCGCATCGGACTTATGTCGTCTCGTATCGGTAGTATTGCAGATACTCCTTCAGGCGGAAGTTACACCTATCGCGCCTCAAAAGTTGTCCTCTACAGCACCGGCAAAAGCATGGCAATAGATCTCAAGAACGAAGGCGTCATGGTCGACTTGATGCAGCCTGAATACGCAAAGACAGCACTAGACAGAAGTGATAAAACGCACGAGATGAGGGAGACGCGGCTCGAAAATTATGAGACGTGTCCCTGGGGAAGTCAATGAGGACTCAGAGAAATCCTGGCATAGAGAAGGCCAGGAGCTACCGTGATGATGCCAGACAGTGAAGGAACATAGAATACCAAGTGCTTTGAAGCTGCAACGTATATAATTCACCAGCAATGAGCGCTTTTGAATGGCTGATGGGACAGGCCGGATTGTCGCTGGCTGTACATCGTCGTCTGTAGCTGCATACGCTTGCTTCTCCAGTCGCGCAACGCTTTCCCGCTTTTGCCATGGTCCATCGGCCAGTTGGTCAAAACGCGGGAAGCGACAAGAATTCGTGCACAAGTCTTTGCCAGCGCATGGTTAAGAAGTGACTGGCTGGAAGTAGCGACTCTTTTGGCCAGCCGACCGCCTGGCGAGAATATATACCAGCCGCAGATCCTGATTCCAGCAGACGATGGTAGACCGTGCAATGGCAAAATCCAGTACCGCAGTTGACGCTAGGATGCGGTGAACTCTCTTTGTAGGCCTACACCTACCTAGTTGAGTCTCGTTCACTCAAGGGTTCAGTTGACGAATGTTTAAATTGATCCTCTTAGTAAACATCCAGCCCCGCCAAGCTTCGTAATTACTTTCTTTAACCTCGACTGGCGCCATCTTACTGGGTGATTTGGCCGGCCAGTCGCTCAGATAGGCTGGGCATGTTCCTGGAATAATCTGCGACACTCCATGCCAAGCGTAACGTGCAGATCGACTCATATAGATCGCATCTCCGGATCGAAGTCGGATTGCGACGTTGTTCATCTGTTCATCTTCTCCCCTCAGACCAACAATGAATATGCTATCACACCCCAAACTTACACTTATAAGACCGTTGGTCGAAGTCTCGCTCACGTCACGGTGAATACTCAGCGTGTCTCCCGGGCTGTATATATTGACTATTGCTACTTCAGAGTTGGTGTCAGGGAAGATAGAGCGCATAAGGTTGGCTATGTCCGAGGGAAAGGGCGGAGCATTCTCGGTGTGGTAAATTTTGTCGGTCCAGTCATATTGACCTCCTAGGTCAATCCAGCGGAGCTTCTTGCGAAGGAATTGAGAGATATTGTAAGGCTTGTGGATTGTCGGATTGAGTGGTTGAAATGAATCCTTAGACTTGGGAGATATACTGAAGAAAGATGATCTTGCAGTATGCAATTGCGTTAACACACCTCCGCTGATCGCTTTTGTGTCCTTTCCCTGTTCCAGAAGAACATAAGGTACATCGTAATGAGCATTCACATTGGTCTTGTGCCGCGGATCGGCAAGAGCATCATGTAACAAGCGGGATAGAAGAGTCCACTGCGTCTGCTGTGGCAAAAGAGATGGGATTAAGAGAAGACCTGATCGGTAAGAACATGGAAACAAAGACGAGCGATTATACACTAACCCGGTATACATTTGCATTCATAGATTGGCAGGTCAGCGCAGGGGACGTTTACTGAATCCGCGTTATAGCCGTCGAACACGGTACAAGATTCTTTCAGCGTGTCACCATTGACATAGCGGACAATGATGAGCTTCGAGCTTTGTTGGGTATTACGAGACAGATCAATAATGTTGGGGTCCAAATCTATGGCTGCAAGATTGAGCTTCCGGTATTGTTTATAGAAAGCCAAGATCGACTCAGGCGGTCGTTCCCGAGGGTCCAATGCATTTTGGGGTTCGGCTTGGGAGGCCATGATTGACCTTTCGAATTGCACTCACGGTAGAGGGTTGAGCGAGAATGGAAGACTAATTTATGGGAAGGGACCCAACGTGATGGATCTAGCTTGAAATGATTTAGCGGTCATTTGGATTTCCTAGCGTGTTTTTCGGCTTCATGTTTACAAGATACCACCACGCAAACATCGGACAACAACACTTGCTCCCCAAGGACAACAATCAGCGGCTGCATTTCGTGATGAGCGCTACCATGGCGCAATCATCAGGATAGGGATTGGCCACATCATCAACTTCGTCCTCTTTAATTCTCGACTCTGGTACAATTCGTGACTGCACCAATCTACTTTACTCTGTGCGCCTACATATAGGAATTCTCTCCAAAACACAATGGAGAACTACCAGAAGATTGAGAAGATAGGGGAAGGTAACTGGAACCTTCATTGAGCCCTAGAGAGCTTCTTGGACTATCCAAATGAAGCTTACTGGACTCCACTGACACTTGTGGTATTAGGTACATACGGGGTGGTCTACAAAGCTCGTGATCTTACACATCCAACGCGCATTGTCGCTCTCAAGAAGATACGTTTGGAAGCCGAAGATGAAGGTGTGCCAAGCACAGCCATCCGAGAGATCTCACTCCTCAAAGAGATGAATGATCCTAATATCGTCCGCCTCCTAAACATTGTTCATGCCGATGGCCACAAACTCTATCTTGTCTTCGAATTCCTCGACTTAGACCTGAAGAAGTACATGGAGGCGCTGCCTGTCAGTGACGGAGGTAGAGGAAAGGCGTTTCCGGAGGGCACAGGTCCGGACCTCGGGAGGCTTGGACTCGGTGAAAGCATGGTGAAGAAATTCATGAGCCAGCTCGTTGAAGGGGTACGGTACTGTCACAGTCACCGTGTGCTGCATCGAGACTTGAAGCCACAGAACTTACTCATCGACCGGGATGGAAATCTTAAGCTGGCGGACTTCGGGCTTGCTCGGGCTTTCGGAGTACCACTGAGGACCTACACACACGAGGTATAGAAACCATTCGCCCAGTAGGAGATCACTACTCTGACTCATCAAAGGTCGTTACGTTGTGGTATCGAGCACCGGAGATCCTGCTTGGCGGTCGGCAGTACTCCACGGGGGTGGATATGTGGTCTGTTGGCTGCATCTTCGCAGAGATGTGCACGCGAAAGCCACTCTTCCCAGGAGATTCAGAGATTGATGAGATCTTCAAGATCTTTCGGTCAGTGTTCCGAAAGCTTGATCCTATCCGCTGAAGCTAATAGATAGATCAGCGTCATGGGCACTCCTGACGATCAGACATGGCCTGGAGTCACATCATTCCCAGATTTCAAACCTTCCTTTCCCAAATGGTCCCGAGATATGTCCAAAGCGCTGGTTTCCGGGCTAGATCATAACGGCCTTGACCTGCTCGATGCCATGTTGGTGTACGATCCGGCGGGCCGGATATCCGCAAAGCAAGCGTGCATACATCCATATTTCGAGGCTGGTAGCAGTGCCTACTCTGGTAGGGGGAAGCTGAACGGTCACCACTGAAGAGACTGAGAGCTGGTTGCCCGACAACCTTTGTAGGAGACTCTGTATTGTCATGAGCAAGTGCGACTTATGGTAAGACGGCGCTACGAGTTGGATGGGGTCATTGATGCATTCGGCTATGGCAGTATTATGTATGCGCATGCTGCGTTTGCATGGATTGGGCGCACATGTCATTATTAAGGGTGCATGGTTCCAGCAGTATTGGCTGCTTAGGATACACATGCAGAGTTGTGAAATCTAAATTGAGTGCATCATCACATGTTGCAGCATTCTCGTTGACAGTGGACGGCGCGAAGAGCGTCCTGAAGGGAACTCAGATGAACTTCCGCTGCAGCATGTTGGCTTCGACCCACCTGCCTACATCGAGGTCATTGCTGCATCGCACACAAGCTGAGGACGAAATAACGATCTGACTCGCGACGATAGGCAGCGACTGTTACACTGTACCTACGAATCGGCTCTGTCAAGGACGCAATAATGTCAAGGCGTTCAGGCCCGACCATTGCCTCGACTTGTGCGACCGTACTACCCTCATAGGATAACGGGGCGCACATCAGTAGTACTATTTAAAATGATACTCGCCGCTTATGCGAGCAGGCAAAAAAGGCGAACAGAGAAGAAACAAAATGTCATGGTCTCATCAAGCGAGAAGCTGCCAAGGCATCAAACAGGAGTGGGGCCCGGTTCTTTGGCGCCCAGTAGATTCACACCGAGGGTTCGTCATTCGTCAACCGTTCGCGGCGTCGAGGTGTCCTGCAATGTTTCATCATCTTACCCGCATCGACAGTAGCGGACGATAACCCCGCGTAATATAATGTGCTCAGGCGTCCAGCATCGCTGATCGCCCCAATGGAGCTGTGGAAGCCACCAACTAAAGCCCCCGGTCTGTCAGGGTGTCTAGGCTCCTGAGCCGCATGAGAACCTCAGCCGCAATCAAATGAGATGAGGCTGCATGGCGAAGTCAAGCCATGGTGGGGACGACAGAGGGACAAAACCTGCCAGCTCCCCGTCTACAACTTTCTTTCTTGCAGCGTGAAATCTTGCCTTACGAATCAGTTACCCTCTTGCCAGAATGAGTCGCTCAAGGAAGTCGTCCGGCACAAGGACTCCACCGGTTCCAGAACCCCCAAAGAAAGTTAAGAAACAGCAACCACCACAGCAAACTGTAGACCAATTGTGGGAAGCATTCACCACCAAATACCCAGGGAAAGTTCATTCAATACTGCCCAACAATGTCTACGCGGAGACCAAGGCTGCCAAGTCGCCAAAAGGGGTAGTCCACGGTCAGAAGACTGGAAAGTCGTACGATGAAGCTGCGGCCGAGTGCATACATGCTGTAAAAAAGATTGCCAAAGAATGTAAACGAGTCAACATGAAGTATCGAGATCCCCACTTCGACATTGAATTCGACCTCAAACGGGGCAAGCGAGATACGTTAGATGGACTCGTTCGCGGCGAGGGTTCTGGTTTGGCACCGAAAAGCGTGAAGAGGGTGACGGTACGTTGCCAGTCAGGTAACAGGGCGGCAACAAACCTAATAAGCGGCTACAGCAAATTTTCGATAATCCTATATTTATGGAGGAAGGTGCTACAGCCAGCGATGTTCGCCAAGGGGCCAATGGTGACTGCTGGTTCATGTCGGCGCTGTGTGCTTTAGGTGGAAAAGAGAACTTGATCAGTCGAGTATGCGTCGAGCGAGACGAGAAAGTCGGTGTCTATGGATTCGTGTTCCATCGAGGTAGGTAAGACTACAGTTTACGAGCAGACACAGTCTAATCCGGAGCAGATGGCGAATGGATTCAGACGATCATTGACGATAAATTGTTCCTCGTCGCGGCTGATTGGGACGAGAGTTTATGGGAGAAGTTCACGTGGTCACAGATCAATAGACTTGATGCCGAAGAGGAGTATCGCAAGTCGAATCAATCAGGCTCGCGTTCGCTCTACTTTGCTCAATGCAGAAGTGAGAATGAAACTTGGCTGCCTTTGCTAGAGAAAGCGTACGCCAAGGCACACGGGGACTATAACTCCATTCAAGGAGGCTTCACCGGGTGAGTGCAGTCTGTCATAGCCGCCTCTCTCATACTTACCTCATACAGCGAAGCGATTGAGGACCTTACAGGGGGTGTGACTACAGAACTCTTCACGAGCGACATTCTAGACACGGACAAGTTCTGGACCGACGAGATCATGAAAGTCAACAAAGAGTTCCTCTTTGGATGTGCCACTGGGGTATTCGATAATTGGCAAACGGGCTGGTCATATGCCGATCGTAAAGACATTGTCTCCATGCATGCATATTCGTAAGTGAAACTCCAATCTACCCAGACCAGCACTATATCTAGCACGCTCTGGACCGTCGAACTCAGCCATTGCTGCATTGCTAGTATATATAAGTATACTAATGAAGCTGTGCCATCCTGTCGTTGGAAGCCGTTCTATTACTTTGGAATGAGAGACAATGTCAAAACATTGCTCTTTAAGTCCCTACTTCGTCATGTCGTCCTCTTGTTGCAGTATTTCGCTGTAGAAGAGCGATTTGGCAGATTCGGCTCTGGAAATATGCTAATTATATGCCTCTCAAAGGATTCTGGAGGCAAGGGAGATAAGAGGAGAGCGGCTGCTACGCCTCCGGTAGGCGTTCTCGATCATGTTCCAATAATACAGCACTGATTAGATGATAGGAACCCTTGGGGCCAGTTTGAGTGGAAGGGTGCCTGGAGTGACGGCTCTGAGCAATGGACACCCGAATGGATGCAACTGCTGGACCACAAATTCGGCGATGACGGGGTGATTACCATCGTTCCGTGTTCGAATTGCGATTGCTGACGAGATCAGATGTTCTGGATTTCCTTCAAGGACTTGTTGCGGAAATACCAAAGCTTCGATCGCACTAGGCTATTTGGGCCTGACTGGCATATAACCCAGCAATGGACTACCATCGACGTTCCCTGGACGGCCGATTACAATGACACAAAATTCATCGTCACCTTGACAAGAGCGAGCCCCATAGTCATTGTACTCTCTAAAGTATGCCCAAACTTTTCGCTTCCAGTGGAAGCGGTAAGCTAACATATGATAGCTTGATGATAGATACTTCCAAGGGCTTGAAGGCCAGTATACCTTTTCGTTGCACTTTAGGCTGGAGAAAGACGGCGAGCAGGACTATATTGTCCGCAGCCATGGGAATTACTTGATGGATAGATGTGTCAGCGTGGACCTCGACTTGGAGCCCGGAACTTATTCTGTCCTGATGAAGATAACGGCCAAGAAGATCGATAGCAAAGCCACCCCAGAACAAGTGATTAGGGAGACCTGCCGTGATCGTCAAGACAAGCTTCTTCAGATTGGGCTAGCTTACGATCTTGCCCATGCAAAGGGTCAGATTAAAGAGACCGAGGAAGAAAAGAAGACTCGCCTGGAGCGAGAAGCAAAGAAAAAAGCGGCTGACCATCAGAAGCGTCGTCAAGAGCTGCGGTCACAGTTGTTGAAAACTTGGGAGGTTAACAAAAAGCGCGTTGCCAGGGGAAAGCGTGACGTTAAGCGGAAAGAGGAACATAACAAGAAGGTTGAGGCCCGCAAAGCAGCTACAGCCAAAGCCACGAAAGACGGAGACAAAGCCAGTCCTACCATAGCCGGGCAGGATGCGACCGAAGCTGCTGATCAGGTGAACAAAGTTGACTCCCCAGGTACGACCGAGACCGTCAAGCAAGATACACCAGCTACTACGGACGAGTCATCTGCAGATCCGAAGCCCGAAGAGACAAAAGTCGAAGGCGAAGAGGCGAAGGCTGAAGAGTCGAAGCCTGATGACACGAAGCCCGATGAGACGAAGCCTGATGAGACGAAGCCTGATGAGACGAAGCCTGATGAGACGAAGTCAGACCAGAGTAAGCCTGGAGAACCAGAGCCTGTGGACTCAACAAATACTACTGACCCACCAACGAAAATTGAAGGCGCAGTCACAGGAAAGCAGGATGGCGAAGCCACAATAGCTGAGGGCAATAAGGAAGGCAATTCTGCAAACCTGGCACTTGGCAAAGATGTTGCCGCCGAAGACAAAGCTGCCCAGTTCGAAGCTGCCCTGAAGAACGTCCCGTCCGATCTTGACAACAGTGGAGCCCCTAACGCCGCCGCCCCTGGTACAGCTCCCGCAGCCGTGACTGCTTCACCCCCCTCCGCTGCTGGCGATAACAACGACTGGGAGTATGATTCCTTTGCATCGTTCAACTCGTCCATTGATACAGATCTCGACGGATTTCCCCCTTCTCCTCCCCCAGAGGCAGAAGCAGCTCTCTCTCTTGCCGCGCCACCTGCGTACCCAGACGAGGAAGATGAGAATGTTGTCTTTAAAAACGATCCCTGGAACGCCGTTTGCGTAGTAGGATTGAGGGTATATTCCAAAGACGAAGGTCTAAGCGTATTGATTGTGCGACCGAAGAGTAAGGACGATGAAGACACACCCCTGGATCTCGATGACAACAGCAAGGGCGCTAGTGGGGAGACGGCGAAAGAGGAGGCGGTAGCAACCGGAGATCCAGTTCAGGACGAGACCAAAGCCGAGATCAAGGAGGGAGGGAAGCCTGGCGGCGTGTGAAAGGGACTTGTGGTAGGCTTGGGTAGATTGTATCATTCAGGTTTGGGAAGGGGTCAGATTTCCATCTCATCTCTACTCTGTCGTTTTGCTGTCTCAACGCATGCCTCTCTAAACTTTGGTTCTACGTTTCATACCACAATAGATTCGAATCCTATAGAGGGGAATCTTTCTTGCTGAGATGACTCGCGTGACATTCATGTGAGAGAAACAACAGTGACAGGACTATTTCCATCGTCCGCCAATTGCCTGCTGCGTACAATCAAAACATCTTCCTGGGCGGCGGAGCGGGTCAACATGTTGGACATGCGTATAAGCTCAGGCTATGAGGCCCTCGAATTGTCATTGAGGAGTCGTTCACATTCGCACATTGGTCTTCCCGCACAAGCGCGAGTTCATCCATATCACTACATGTTGCTTCCTGGTTGGGAAGACGTGTAATCGAGCGCGACTACCGGCGGCAATGGAGGATTGGTTGCGGGTGGCGCAGTATTACTCTCTCTCACCTACAAGAAACAGGGTGTATCCCACCTTCAAGCTTGACACTGCTGATTTACATCGATCGGTTGATTCGTAGATCATTCATTGTTACTCTTGATTACAACTCGTAGGCCGTGACGGGTCGTGATGCATGTTTTCCATATCCGCCCCAATCCTCCAAGCCTAAGATGTTCCCTTATCTGAAACAGCCGACCCGTGTGGTCATCCATCGTTCTCCTCTCCTATCTGTTCATCAGCCCCATCGTTTGGCCAGGCCTCCGTTCGTTGGAGATGATGGGGACGATGAAGACGATGGAGACGATGGAGACTCTCCACCAGCCCCAGAGGCACGCTTGTCGTCGCCCGAAGGGCTGTAGGCGGGCGGTTGCTGCGCCAGATGTTGTTCTGGGCTACGGTGATATTGCAACTCAATGTTGCGTCTCTCGATCTGCGCTCGCTTGGCCTCCTTCCGCCATTTATGGATGGCGATGCAGTCCATGACGAAGAGAATGAAGTGGATAATCCTATCGTCAGGGATTAGCATTAACCCTTCTCTCTTTTTCCTTTAGGAGATCATCACTTACAGTATCAACGCCAAGAATACATTGGCCGCAATCTCAATCTTGCCCATAGTGTAAATCCCCGGCTGACATGCCTCAGACCAGAAGTTGAACTCGTCGCAGGGGATGATGCCGTCGAAATCGAGCCTCACGGGCTGCCACCACCAGAACCAGCCATCGCCGACGGAAAAGACGATGCTGGGGACAGCGAGCGCCCAGATAAGGAAATCGCCGCCGACGTTCCAGCCTGGATGGTAGGATCGGCCTCGGCGGTAGCGGATGAGCAGGAAGAGCGCGATCGGGTTGTAAAGCAGTGCCAGTACGACCTGGCAAAGTTGGGAAGTCAGCAACACTCTATAGTGCACCGACGAACACGCAGTTTGGTTGCACCGAGCTTCGTGTCGTTCAACCAGGCTCAGCGCAGACTCACCGGAGCCAGTGGCATCGCATCAGTCCAGTCGTTTCCATATCCGCCATCCCAGACGTCCTCCCAGTGCACGGTCATGCGTACAGAGACGGCAAACAGGATCATGGCGAGGAATGCGAAGAAGGTGGCGACCAAGCGAAGGGCAGCTTTGAGAGTCCATCCTGGATCACCTTCGTGAAGGCGGCGTTGGCTCTCTTCAGAGATAAGGAGGCGGGCCATATCTTATGATGATGGGAATAGTGATCGATTGCTGGGGAGAAAGCGCAAACACAGGTGGATAGATGTGGCTGGAATTGGAGAGGTCAGCTTGAGTTGAGCCAGGAGGGGCTTGGTGACGCATTCACGCAGGTGTCCGGCCTGAATTAAGTTGGCAGTCCACTCGGGTCAGGCGGGGAGGTGAAGCTCGATCAGCGCTAGCTTCAGTGCTAGCATTGGTAGACTTCTGGGTCATCCTTCACCTGCGTTACCCAAATACATTGAAATCGAGGAAATACGCTTTGTTGTCTCCACCTACTGTAAAACAACTTGAAGATTGACATCCAGACTTTGAGTATTCAACCCACGCCAAGAATTGCTACATCCATGCTCCATGGTACCCACGCGGGTCGCCTACGGACGGGAAGCGCCCGCCAGGCGCCACACTTTTACTCAACAGCAGAAAGCCCTCGCCGACCCGCGCAAATTCTCCCACATCGAGGTCAAATATGGAGAGCGGTACAAGGAGTGCGTGCGGTGCTAGGACGAGTGTGAAAGCTTACTCTACTAAGAAAATACATATCAGGAGGATGAGTCGTGTTCTCCGGCTACTCATTCGACGTGAATCACCATCTCGACCTCCGCGAGTCCACATTGGAGAATGCGACCGAGGACGCCATACTCCACAAAGCGTGGGGGAACATCAAACAGAAGGGGTGAAATCGCTATTTATCGATGGTCTAACAGGCTAGAGGAGTCTTGGTGTGCGCAAGTATACTTTTCCTTGCGCGATCATGCGATAGCGCGACGTAATTTCGAATTATCTCTCAAAACGTCACTATGAGATACATCCATATATATGCAAAAACACTGGCATCACATGAAGCTGCCGCACCTTTCTGTCAGCTCTTGTGACTTTCACATCGTATCGCGTCTTTTTCGTTGCTCCTTAGCAGCTTATCCTTGGCGCTCCAATTTTCTGCCAAGTAGTACTGGATTTCTTAGTAGTCATGTCTTCATTACGGCTGTTAGCAATAGCTCTTACTCTTGGTTCGTTGGCCTCTTCGGCTGCTCTAGCTGCCCATCTCACACGGTCTCTACACCCTACAAAACGTGGCCCGGTAATTTCCATGACTCGAATTCGGAGAGGGACATTGCTGATTTAGGAGGAAGGTAAGTTTGGTATGTGGTGGCTACCGAATCCCCTCGGCTTCTGGCACTTCTCAAGGCCCGATCGATCCTCGTCTTGCTGGGTTTCAATCCCTATTCGAACTCTGCTCGGGTTATTCGGAAGGAATGGGTTTTTACTGTGCGGCCGATGGCACCATGGCTACACATCCACCTGTCTGGCCGTTGTATGGAGACTTTTTATATGTCAGAAGATTCTGTAATTTCAATTGTTGGTGCGAAGATCTCACAGACATCGAAAACATGGATGTTGCAGGAGCACCAACTGGGGCCGTGTTGGAAAGCTCGGAATGCAACACCGAAACCGACACTGATGGCGCTATCGTTGCCAATGAATGCGCCGAATCAAGTGGAGACCCTTTGAGAACTGACAATATTGGCTGCAGCTCCTTTCAGTATGGAAATCCTGCAGACTTAGACTGTGCTGGTCCGATGGGAGCAAATGCAATGATCAACCAATATTCCAACGAACCATTACAAGTTCGGGAGTTCTTGGGCATCAGTGGTGTGGCTCCACAACACCCTGGTTACCAAAAGGTCCAAACACCAAAATCGTTTTCTTTTGGTAAGTCAATATGTTCTCTGAGGATAGGGTCATCGAATGTGCTCGCTAAGTAGGTCAGGCCGGTGTGCTATCTCAATCGTGGTCCTGGAGGGTCGATATGATGGGACTGACCTAGAAAGCTGGGATTACATCTCGAAACGTGCACAAGCAATCCGAAACAAGTGTGTCCAGCCACATGGCATTGGAGGTTGGACCAAAGCAGGCCTCGTGGACAAGAGTATTGGTATCTTTGTGCATGGCCCAAATTCAAAGTTCGAGGACTTCCTGAACGCCCACTACGCCTGTGTAACAGACCAGGAAGGAAACGCAGAGTGCGAACCGGATAATGTCGAGTATCCTTTGCCTCAAAGGCACAAACGCCCCGCTACTGGCGAAGCAAGCGACCCTCCTAACTCGAAAGTTTGTGGTATGTCGCAATCCTGCAACAGCCCTAGCGACTGCTCTCTTGCGAACGAGTGCGTCTGTGCCTCCGACAAAGGTATACCACTGAGTGCGACGTGGGGGACCTTCCTCTGCACCCACGTCCCTGGCATAGCTGCAGTAGCCGCTGCCGCCATTCAGCTGAGCAGTGATTGTCGTGGGCGCTGTCTCCTCAATTCGAATGGCACGCTCGAAGTCGCAGCTACGCTTGACAATACGACCTTTACTTCGGCCACGGTAAACACGACGATCTTTAACTCGACGACCTTCGAATCGACGACCTTCAGCCCATCAATCACGGATCTGGCGTGTCCCTGCAATTGTACCTATGTGTCAAGAGCTTGTTGTCTATCCCCTACAGGCCTTGTATACGAGGATCCAGAGATGAGAACCGACACCGTTGTGCAAGCACCCAATGGTAGCGTGTGTTGCGATCATCAGACAGGGAACTGGACCAAGACTGCTGTCGTGCGTGATAAACCCTTGCCGAATCCAGCATGTGCTACTGCATTTTCAAATTCAAGCAAGACTGGCTTTGCGGGTATCAACGCGTGAGAGTCAATGTTTAGGACGATGTTCATCAGCGACACTGACCGCGGCTCGGTACTAGCGATGATTAGCAGATGGATTAGCCTCGTAGATAGAAACCAAAGGACCCAACAAAGCCTCCTAATCCAGCATGGAGCGTCTCTGCTATTATGCGGCATCAGTGAAGGAATTCTTGATGGCTATGGTATGCGCTAAAGACAACGTCAGGTGGCTGCTCAAAACCTTCAGCCTCCTCTCTTTCTGGATCAAGGAGCTATCTCATGCGCCCGCAGGCCACGCTTTCCAAACAGCCGGATGGGCACTCATTCCTTGTCACTCCTGAAAATTGTGCCAATAATATGACAATGGATTAATCGGCCAGTAACGATTCATATCTGAAGAAGGAGCGGATCCAGATGTATCGCTCACTTATACGACGCCCAAATATGGTCACTCTGGGAGAGGAAGAACAATACCCAGGATCATGGGTAGATATCCCATGAGGCCACATTGAACGCTGTCGGCAGATACCATCGCGCATGGCGGAGTATAACTCAACTGCAGAAGCGCTCTAAGTGGTCACCGCATCGATCTCTCTGCGCTTGAGGAGCCGTACATCGTGAGATGGAAGCGGAGATCTGTGCATCAAACAGTTCTGCCAGAGGTTTCTACGCACTGAATATTTGATATGAGTACATTTGAACATTCTTATCTCATCTCTCAGCCACCGCTACCAATTGTTCTAATCATCTCTTGATAATCACGACAGGGGGAATCTGGTGATATCCTTACAATGCCGTCCCTAATGATAGCTACCTTTGTTTCTATTTCTGCCCTTCTAACCCCGCCCCTCATTGCCCGGCTATTAGGAGTTTAACAGAGTCTGCAAATCCCTAGTCAGATCTGGGTGGTTTTGCAGAAAACGTCGAGTGTTTCCAATTACATGCGATTGACCCGTATCTCGTCCTCCCGCAGACAACAAACCAGTGCGTGACGGGCTAGGGCATGGAAGCTCTGGATCCGGCCAGCTGCATGTAAAGTATGAGTGGCAGTCGATAGAGCCACTCTTGCCGTTCCTACTACGGCGAGCGTGGTCAAGGTGAGTGCTATATCCGTGCTTCTAGCTCGTCAACAATGTGTAATTATCTCTTCTCTATGTCTCCTTGCACTCGTGATTCGCATGAAGGTCCATGTCATCGATCCGACCTTTCGAGATTCAGATACTCTTAGGACTTCTTGCTAGTATCTAACGTGATTCGGAACTTCGATTCAGCCGACAGCTCTTGTGCCCTGGACATCGATGTTTAAGATCATTCTGATGGGGATGTGGCCAGTGGTATCGCAATCCCGCGGAATGCAAGAAAGCTGTTCCAGACCTGGGTGTAGGACAGAGTCACCGTAGGGGAAGCGGCCAGACCTGGAGTCATACGCAGGATCGCTAGGTCTCCTCCCCTATCTTGTCTATCAAAGCGTTCCCCTTAACACATTGCCCCGAAGAGGGCATGGAAACATATCTATCGAAAAGCTTATATTCTATTTCCGCTGAACCCACGCTCACAAGTGATACTTAAATGACTTCTATCATCAAAATCCACGCGTACGGAAACTTGCGCAACTATCAACCGCATAGGACATACCGGCAACACATTGGTGTCCGAAGATGGCAAGCGGGTACCCTCCGCAGCAAATAACCACCTTAGAAGATCACCGCTGCTATCATTTCTTCTTCCACAAGTCCCAGAACAGTCAGGTCTCAACAATGGATGCCGTCTGGTTATGGCCCTCACGGTCTCTAGAAACATATCGCCGAGCTACTGCTGGGCGAATCCTCTACTTCCAACCCAATAGCATGCATGGCACCTCGCCTCCAGTGTTATCGATTGGAAAGGTCTATGCGCCCAGTACTCGAGAATGTCAGCCACAGGATTCTTCGAGCGTAAAAGGTGGAATCTTTTCGTCATCGCTGGTGTTTACCACGCGAGCGGAGTGGAAGATACGAAAGGCAGAGATACAGACCGCAGGTGCTTGGTGCATCTCGAAATATGGACCAGACGGATCCCGTCAGCAAGTATTTGTAGTTTCTCCGATGTTGTCTCTTGTGCTCCTTGCGTTCTGTGAAGTTGACCACTGATTATCACATTATTGTTCTGAACAAGTTCGCTGAGCGCGTAATCAGACAGGACTTGACGAGAGTAAGCTCTGTCCAGACGTGCGAGAAAGAAATTCTATCGGGAATCATGACCGAAGTTGAGTGTAAGGTGAAAGCACGAAAGAATGAGATATTGTTGGTGAACAGGTAGGTATCTTAGGTACTGGTAATCTTTGGGGGACAGAACGTGGGAGCAAAGATTCGGCTAGCAAGCATGGCCGGCATACTTTACAAGTCTCTCTTGCCTCAAGCCTCATACCTTGCGCCATTCGCTGCGTTCACTCCACACCTTCTGCATGGCCAAGTGGGTTACAAAACCATAAGACGACACGTAGAGGGGACACAATGCGATTTTACTGGACCTGAAGGTATGCAGCAGTCAGAGAAGCCTACTCCCGTTACAGCTCACGTCTGTCAGAAACGTAAGCAGGAAGCAAGCGAAGAGAAAGAGCTCGAGAACAGACTCTGCATGACATTCTCCGCATCCGTACCAGCGCGACCTACACGGAGGGATCGCGAAGGTTCGACGATACGACGCCTACACATCCTCCATCTTGTAAATTTCATAAGCGGGCTCCTCATACGGATGTACCCTATCCCCCATCACCGTAGAATTAGCCCCCTTCTCCACTTTCAAATTAATCGCTTCCCAATCTCATCACATGACCATTCCTCAAGCCCCCAGAACCCACCCCAAAAACCACCACCGCGAAACCCCCCCAAAAGAAAAGACAGGGCCTCAGCGTCGAAAAAAAGAACCACACCAACACCTCCCCCCCTTAACCCCAACTCACCGCTTCAACTCCCCCACCGCCCCCCTCATAACCTCCTCCCCCACACACAGCACCTCACACCTCACCTCCTCAACCCTCTCCAACTTCCCCACCTGCCCCAGAGTCGGCACCGCGCCCTCACACGGCATGAACTGTCCAACGCCTGTAGTCTCAAAACTGACGTGGGTGTATTTGCCACCTGGATGGGTTCCTGCGCCGGCGGCGAAGAGGGCGGATTTGCAGGCTGAGAGGGAGGAAAGGGGGACGGTGAAGGAGAGTTTGTAGCGGGTTGGGGGGGACATGATTTGGGGATGGGGAGGGGGAGGGGTGAGGAGGGAGTGGTTGGTGGGGAGGAGGTTGGGGAAGGTGGGGTTGGCATCAGTGGTGGGGGGTCATATTGCTGCTGTGGCGCAGAACCTCTGCAGCAGGACAAGTGGACCAGTATGAAGCATTAGGTCGACGTTCTTGATAAAGTATGTTTTCACACTCTTCATCTGACATGCAACAATTGGTTGCAAACATAAGCCACTTTGCTATGAGCTTCTCATCTTGATATCCAAAGCAGTCTTTTTTTGCTCAGCAGTAAAGTGTCACCCTGCCATTTGTTTCGCTATTTGCGAATATCCCTTACCGATAATAATATAAACCCCTCTATCACTTTGCAAACCGCGAAGATGCTTCTGCTTCACCAAAGATGCGTATGGACGACGGATTGTATGCCCCAGTGCAGCCACTTACCGATATTGTTTTTTCAGAGACCCACCAGATAATATAAACTGGCCCATTCGGACTAATGTATGCCAGTCATTGTGTGTTGCCTGGAAGAGGCTGCTCATAAGTCCCATTTCCCATAAAAGCCCACAACAGGACAGCGGTGTCAGACTGATCCTCTTCGGATTGCTCTTGCACCCGGGCCCTGAAAAGTACGTTGGTGTCCGTGTAAAAACCTCGCCACTGCAGTGTTCCTAGCTTCATCTATCAGCGCCGGAGCGTTTTCACCATTATTCGTCTTTGCAGTCCCATCGATTCTCGACGCAGAAGCCGCATTTTGGCCTTCCTTCGTCACATTTGGCCTTCCGTTGCCGACAGGCGTCGCAGGCCTAGATCAGAAGATTAGCCGTGATCTCCGTGGTCTAAAGGACAGAGTTTACCTGAGTGGTCCGATTACTCTCTTTCGATCTTTGCATAATTTGATAGCTCGATTGAGGACCATAACCTCCTCCAGTATACGGATGCGGAATGGCGCTAACCGGCGATTGACTATACTCGGGGCGTCCCTTCGCATCAAGATCGGCTCCCGCGTTAAGCAAAAGTGAGAAGATTTTCGGATGTTCTTCTTTGATGGCAACATGTAGCGGTGTCAATCCTTCATTGTTCCGAGCTTCAATGTCGGCACCCCAGCTCAACAATTTGCTCACATTTGCATCGCAACCCGCTTGGATTGCCAAATGTAAGGGAGTATAGATCCCAGGTCTGACTTGACATCAACCTCAGCACTGCGCTCCAAAAGTATTTGAACGGTGTCAGCGTGGTCCTTGCATGCTGCCCAGTGCAGTGCAGTCCAGCCAAGAGCGTCTTTGCTAAATATTTTAGCCCCATGTCTTAGTAGCAGCAATACCACCTCTCCTGTGCCCATAATGCATGCTTCATGCAGTACAGTCATGCCCTGTCCGCGGGGCGCTTCAATATCCGCACCATGGTCCAGAAGGAGTTGTATTGCTTGACTTGGCTGCGGCCAGCCCAGTACCATAGTCAATGGTCTATATACAGTGTCACTCTCTCGAGCTTCTGCTTCTACATCAGTGCCTTTTGATAACAAGAAACGCATTGCGTGGATGTGGCCGGAGTCCGTTGCGCAATGTAAGGCGGTACGTCCGTGGCGGTCTCTGGTATCGACGTCGAGGCCTGAAGACAAAAGCTCCGCGATAGTCGAAACTTCTCCAGCTTCGGCGGCGCAGTGAAGAGCCGTACCATACCAACTCTCTTCGAGGAGATTAGCTCCCCTGTCCATCAACATTCGCACGCAGCCTTCGTGTCCACCGGATGCTGCTTTAATCAAAGCAGTTGTACCCATTGCTGTGGGCACATCAATCTTCGTATCGCACGAATCCAGGAAGTCATTCGCAATTCGTTGCAAGCCAAATGCGCAGGCTAGGTGGAGCCCTGTGCAGCTACTGCCTTCTTCTGGCCGCCAAAATATTTCTCTGCGGCCGAGTCCCCACTGCCAGAGCTGGTAGGAGCGTGCGACATGGGGCCGTGAGGACAGAAATTCAATCGCAAGCTGTTCGCTTTTGCCACTTGCTGCATCTCTTACATGGCGGCCCCAATATCGGCAAGTGTATCCATAGAAAGGATAATCAGTCAGACATGCCCTGATGGTTTCCTGGTCTGGGCAGCTGCCCGTAGAGAACGCGTTGCACAACAGATATCTGAGGCACTTCTCTGCGACCGATTCTTCACCAGAAGGGAAAATGCCTGCTCGGTGCTCGAGTAGATATTCCTGGACGGAATAATGAACCAGCCGAATCACTGCGCTTTCCTCGTCCAAAGTGACAAGCCCAAAGCAGCATTCCACAACTAGTCTCTGTGAAGGTCGATTCCTCTTGTTTAATGATCGCTCTGTTGATTTGATAGCGAGGACATCTACTAATTCTCCTATGAGCAATGGCCCTTTAGCGTGAGAGGTCCACATCAACGTATTCATGGCCAGAGCCTTTCTGTTCTCGGGCTGAACTTGGATTCTCTGTAGAGTTTCTTCAAAAGCATCATCTAGGCCTTTTGGCATAGTGTCTAAGGCCTCTTCCATCTCTCCGGCGGATACGCTGTCTAGAACAGCATGGATCTGGAGTACGGCTAATAGAAACCTAGAGGTAGAGTCAGGACACATACCCTACTAGTGGGGGACAACCCATGTGACATGAAGCGTTTTCTACGCTAAGCAGGATTCCACCATTCAAGCAAATTGCAGGCCTGACGCCGAGGAGAGTAAGAATACATTCTTAGTATCTGTCCTTAAGAAGAAAGACCATATACAAGATAAAAAAAGGTATTCAAGGCCATACATGGGTACGAGGCTCACTCTTGGATAATTTTCGAGGTGATTTGACTTACATATCCTGAGCCCCAGCACACACCTTATCAGTTATCTCGTACTTGAAGTCCTCGTCTATAACATCGACATTATCGCTACTGTCAATTTCTTGCAGTATGTATTTTCTTAGGTCTGTCTCGTGAGCACCAATGTTGGTACTACAAGCAGCATTGAGATGTTTTAGGACATTCTCAGCGAACGATCGGCTGGTAACCAACACGTGCACAGAAGGTCTGCTTTGGATGAGACTGAGGAATTCAAGCAAGCCTTTCTTGTGAGTAGCGTCACATTCATCTAAAGCATCGATAACGATGAATATGCGTTCGTAGTATTCGCACGTCAGAAGGAAAGTTTGCTCGAAGTCTTGCTGTAAGGGCTGTCTCTTCTGCTGTCCGAATTTCCGGTGAAGCTCTGCAACCGCTTGTGGGATCTCAGGACTTGATATTGCGAGCTGTCTCAGCAAACTTGCAATCATCTTCTCAGCAGACTGCTCTTCGTGTTCTCGGTAATTGCAATATATGTGCGCGACCACTGTGTTATGATGAGAGAGGTTATCTCTTAGATGGTCAACAACAAGAGACCTTAAAGTCATCAGTGACCTTGACAGCGGCGTCATACGAGGATGGCTTACGCAAGCACAGATTTGCCTGAACCTTGTATACCCTGACATAGCAAAACATTGCTTGCTGAAAGTGTTTCATCACGCCAGCACTTGAACTCGTTTAGCTCGAGAAACCATTTACCTGTGCCTCGGACCCGTGGCAAGCGAATATCATGGTGCTTTTGCTCGTGTTTAACGGTTGATATCCAATTCAGAATTTTCTCGCGCTCTTCAGCTGCATGATGGTTCTGGAGGATCTGAGCTTGATTTTCTAGTGCTTGCTTGGATGAAAGGGTTCGATGGCTGACTGTCTCGAGTAGCTAAACCGCTTCCAGTTGATGCCGCAGGACGTCCACAACTTCGCCTGACGTCTTAGAAAGTAGGGCGCAACCGTTGACACTAAGCGAGAATTGGACGCACTGGGCATACGCACGAAGCTCATCAACGGTCTGACGATGTTCTGTGTTGTTCAGTGGCCATCTGAAATGGGTCAACCGACTTCTTCTGGCGACGTCGAGCTTCTCCTGAAGAATCTTCAATTTATCACGATAGGAATAAGAACTGGAGACGAGCACTGATGTATCTTGAAATTGAGGCCCACCACTCGCACTTCTAAGAAACTGATCGAGCCGCGAGAGATTGAAATGAAGAACAGTGAGCTCGTTGAGTAGCTCAGCAGCCTCTTCTTTACCATGCCTTGCTTCGTGGGCGAAAGCACTGGTGACTTGCAATGTCTGCGCGGTCAGACCTACGATACCAATAATGCCCGCAGCAAGCGAGAATGGGTCCATAGCCTGTGCTTCGATTCTTTGCGGTCGATATTAGTGGCACTCGATACCGGACTTCAGAACTATTGAAACATCCCCAGGCCCGGAAGGTTCTCCATTCGGAACGCCAGCAGCAACTGAGACCGTCGGCTGGCACCTCATCGATAATGGAGGTACGATATCTCAAGCTCGACCAGACTTGAGCTTCCACTGACTCCCCCGACGCAGAGGTTCCTTCCGTATGCTATGTACACACGCAACAGAGTCTCCAACGCTGAGGGTTCCAGTAGTCAAGCTCGTCAGCCTTGGACTTTGGTTCGCTCTGCCTCGTGCCGCCTTCTAATATTCCCAGGGAAGGAGCGACTATAGACGCTCTTGTCACCTGCCACATTTGATTTACTAGTGCTTAATTAAGTAAGGTGTCAATCCTAGTGGATCTTGGCTTCCCAATCCACAAATTGTTAAAGGGGGGGCTAATTCTTAATCTTTTGTCGCCCACTCCTACTTTAAATAACAATCATGCCATGTGGTCTGAGTGGTCTGAGTACTTATCACTGGGACAAGAATGGTGGTCTTCTACGATCGTTCCCCAATCTCCAAACCCAGGCACTCTCAGACCCTCCGCCGAAATCTCTTACCCTACATCTGACCCTAAAACCTATTGGCAGAAGGGCTGAGGCAATGCGTGTATGCACCACGACAATGTGTCGTGTAGTACGAAGGATCCTATGTTGCATACCCAGGACATGCCATAATGCTGAAAGAGACGGAAGGCCGGCAGCCATAATCCCTCGTTTCCCGAAAGCTAAGAGACACTGGTCTACCGAACAGAGGAGCAGCCCACGGAAGTAAAGGAAAATCCAAGAACCCCACCAGAGCATCCCATGAAATATTGGGAGAAAGAGTTTGGCAGAGGATGCTGAAGGGGATAATACAACCTTCGAAAAGCCAGATCTTTTTGGACTTTGTGAATTCTTTCCCCGGGCGCAAGAGGCCATAGGATGAGCAATCGACTGCAGATACTGTTCACCTGTGAATTTCTGGTGTGGCAGTTTGCTTATGGGTGAGGAACGATGTACTTAGAGAAGAGAAGTGGCTATTACGGCGTACGACGCCGGTCTTTGGAGCATCTCACGGGATCGTCTTTGCATTCACTAATTGAAAGTTGCCATTGTATATCCTAGAGGTGCTCGTGAGAAACTGAGAGAATGAGATACATAATCATGCCGGTGTAACGCTGCCTTTTTCCTTCGTAAGGTTATCGTGTCAGACACATTAGGCTCCTGCAATATTTCCTTCTACCAAGTATCTCAGGGTCCTTTGTGCCACTCTGAGATGTAGAGCCTCGGGATCCGAATCAAGATGTGAGCGTGTAAATCTCGGTCACCGTTGTCGTAGCACTGCCACTTACTTGGTCAGGCCGGCTGGTTACTATGATAGTAGTGGTAGAAACGCATGCCGAAGTGTATCCAGTGATCCATTGCTATCGGACTGTCAGCTCGAGCTTCAAAGCTGAGTAAGTACTACGCGTACCGTGGATATGCAGATAGATGCGTTAGTCGTGGGATAAGAGTGCATGCCTCTCGAGTCACCAGTGAGGGTTGCATTATCAGTCGGTGTCGTATAGTTAGCAAAGGTAATTGGGAACCCAGAAGGAGTGGATGTGAGGTTGCTACTGGCAGATTAGTATAGTGCAACGTAACGGCAAAGCCTCCTGTAAAACATACTCAGAAGGCGTAGGGGTGATGGATGGGTAAGTCGTCAAGTTCCTGGGAAGGTAGATCAGCCTAAGTCCTAACATGATCCAACGACATCGAGCTTACAGTGAATTCGAAGCGGTTATCGACGCAGATGGGTTTGTAGGCAATGTGGTATTGGTGGGATATGGCGACATATCTGTGGTGTTGGTGGGATATGGCGACAGATCTGTGGTGTTGGTGGGGTACGGCCACAGATCTGTGGTGTTGGTGGGGTACGGCCACAGATCTGTGGTGTTGGTGGGGTACGGCCACAGATCTGTGGTGTTCATTGAAGATGGCGCTGTCGGTCCGGGCGTTGTGGTAATGTTTTGTGGCAAACTGGTCGTGGGGCTGGAAGTAGGCTCGCCGTTTGGGCCATTGCGGTCGCCACTGTTCGTGATGTTTGGAAAGTTCGGATCAGGTATGGAGATACTGCTGGTATTGGTGGGTCCTGTCGGAGCCGCAGAAATTGTGATGGAGCTACTGGTCGTGTTTGTGGCGTTGATAAGCAGTCTCGCGCTTACAATCTGGTAAGCTGGGTTATAGTCTAGCATAGCGACATCCGGCTTTGTCTTGAGGTAGCAATTGGGACCGATCTGATTCGGGAAGTACGATATACCGTAACACTGTGGCGCAGAGAAGCCATCATTGTCTAGAGCGCATTGTTGGACACAAGCCCCATAGTTAGGCTCATCCAAGCCTACAACTGTTTGACCCGTGAAATTTGTATAGCAGAGGATCTGGAACTGCTCGCCATCTGATTCCGTGATAATTTGCCCGTCTCTTGCAGGGCACACGGAGAATGAAGGCAGAGTCGGATTCGATGGCGCCGAACTCGGGAGGGCAGACATAGACGAAGCCGATGGAATTGAAACATTTGAACTGGGCGCTGGCGAGCCTGAAATATACGGGATTGAAACAGTATAGGTAGTAGACAGAGCGCCCGTTGATCCAGGAAAAGTGTAATTGCCGATGGGAGTTGGCAATACAGTCACCGTCCTTGTAGAATAGCCTGTCTCTGTTGTATAAATGTCAGAAGCCTCATAATCAACGGCGGTCTCGGTTCTTGTCTAGTACGGCATCAGCCACAGGCCTTCACAAAGCGGCTCACACCAAGATAGCTTACGGTCGTTGTTGTAGCAAGAAACGGTATGGTCCTCGGCATGATGAAGAGACATGAACATCCACTGCTGACTGAGGAGATGAGTGACTTGTTTGCCGCGGTTTCGTCACATTCCACCAAAACAGGAACAGCGGAGTACAGCGTGGCGAGCTCGACGGCTGGTGTTGGGGATGGTGCTGCAACACGCTTACGAACCTGGCCTTCTGTGGTTGTGACAGTGGCGATGTAATCAGGGGTCGTTGTCGTATGTGAATATGGGGTGTATGTGGTGGTCGTCGTTACAGTAGTGCTAGAATCCATGTCAACCTCGAATCTCACGTTGAGCAGTGAAGTAGCGTACGTTCGCACAGTATAAGCATTCGATGAACTCTGGACATCTGTCAACCCAATGTAGGAACTACACCAGTAATCAATGTCCTCTGGGGGCGCGCTATGGAACATCGAGTAGAGATCATCTTGAGTACAGACAAGACGCCTTTGCAAGCCGAATCGAGCAAGACCAGGGACAGAGAGAAAAGCAAAAAGGACGAGCGCCTGTAGGGAAGACTTGGGATAGTGCATGGTTGCAGCGTCCTTGCTTCAAGGCAACGATGACAAACGAGCGTATATTGGTATGGAGCGCAGCCAGAGATGCTGAACGGATTGCAACTGAAGGAGAGCCATTCTTTATACATAGCTAATGAGATAGCAAGGAGAAACCTGTACAGTATCCTCTGGAATGCTGGCGCCACTGACGCGGAAAGTCACGTAGAAGCAGTCAACAGTAAGGGAGTAGGATAGCCAGTTCGAATAATATTTCAATATATCTACAGCAGGCTTTGACAAGGCAATTGGTTGCAAGTTCCAGAGTTGGCTTACCATCCCATGAAGAAGTGACTGTAAATTCTTTTCGGTACCGAGCTAGCTACTAGCGCGTCCAAAGATACAGTCATGCTCCCAGCCTCAACCTCTTGGACCAGCATAAATCATTCTACGCATAAAGCTAGGTAATTCGGCCGTACAACCTCCACATTCCATGGGAATCTGTTCCTCCTGTCTTGGCGTCGGCCGGCGGAGCTCGGACGCTGAGGTATGTGAGCTGTTTCGTAGCCCAATACACCACTGATCAGTCTCCCTTGCACTCAGAACGCTGAGACCTCTCGCTTGCTGTACAACGATCCTTACCGCTCTCAATACGGCACCAACGTCCAGCAGCAGCGGCAGCAGCAGCAGCGGTCGGTCTGCCAGCCTGATCCGGAAGCACTCCGTCGTGAACGAGAAGCCATGGAGAGGATCTGTCATGCGATGACTGAGTGAGTTTTGGGCAGGAATGCAATCTCGAGGATCTGAAGTGCTGATTGTTACGGCCTTAAGTGACGTTGTGGACATCTTCACCGTACTACCTCCGTCCTCGGAGGCTGCTCGACCGCAGTCGAGAGACGCCTCGACTACGAAGCAGGAAATCAAGCGGCCAGAGGAAATCGCTTATAAGAGTATCCGAAGAACCCGCGCCGGCCCAATCTTGAGCGTTGTGAACGGAGATGAGCCAAACTGGAAGACAGCAAAGACAATCTTGGGATGATCCAAGATCTGAATCCTATGTAGTCGAGGCGGTCTTTGAGAGGCATACTGTTTTCGATGATACCCCATATAGTTGGCGTTTCGAGCCAGGATTCCTGCAAATTTCCTCACAACGTTCGAAGGGAGTTTCAAGGCTTCTTACTATGGCGAGCCTCACTAGAGCCATGCTGCAGTAATAAAACTCGTGCGATCTTGCTCAGTCCAGATCATCGTCAGGAATTGGGGTAATTCAGGGTGTTCTGACTGATAATGCTATTTCCTTTTTCCTTATCCAGTGTCCACAAGCATGCCACCGTAGCGCGAACCTAAGAGGACGAGCGAAGGGCATTTGCATTGGGCATCAAGGCAGCGAAAAAGTACACTAAGAACAGCTCAAGCTATACACAGGACAGAAAGACCACCCATCATCCCCCGGCGCCGTACCCAGGCATTCTCGAGTTCGTACTTCTTAAGTCATCAGTCGTATGTCGTCCCCATCATCAAAGCTCCTGTCTCTTCGCACTAGTAGCTTCCCAAAAGCCAACCCGGACGCCGTTCGCAGGAGCCATCACAATATCACTCTTCAAGATCATCTCACCATCTTTCCAGTATCTATCAATCCTTTCGAATTTCTGCAGCATTCTCACGACTGTATATCCCATCTCGGTTAGAGCAAATTGCTGTCCAATACAGATCCGGGGTCCGCCATTGAAAGGAAGATATGTCCATGGTTTAGGCGTCCACCGATTCCAGCGTTCAGGGCAGAAGTTGTTGATATCTGGAAATTCAGGCGACACCGGAGGATAATAATGTGGATTATGCTGAAGATGCATGACAGCGTACATAATCGGTGTATCCTTCAAGACTCCGATCGGCTGGCTTCCATCCGGGCCCCCACCATGCGGTAAGGTTGTGTCCTTCAATGCTAGCCGCATGTTGAACGGTACTGCTGGGTAGAGCCTCAAGGTCTCTGAAAGGGTCTTCTGGAGGTAGGAGCAATCTCTCAGGTCATCAAAATTTGGCTGTTTGTGAGGCCCAATCCTTTGAAGGATCTCGTTTCGCAATTTGGCCAAGATCTCTGGGTGGCGAGACAATTCGTAGAAGAGGAAAGAGAGAGTTCCTGCAGTAGTATCCCTACCTGCGAGAAGGATGGAGACAAGCTGATCGCGCATTACTTGCTTAGATGAGGTGTAGTGGGAAAGGGCGTGCAGGAAGGTGTAGCCTTCTTCCTTAGTGTCTTTGTCTGAGGACGAGAGTGATTGGACGCGGTTGATAAAGAAATGCAAGTAGTTGTTAATCATCTTCAGACCAGCGTTGAAAGACTTCCTTGGGACGAATGGATTGAACGGTCTGCAACGACTGTCAGCTATCGCGGACTGATTGCTTCCGCAGAGTATTGAATTACCCAGCTCTCGAGATGGTACTTTGTACGCGCTGGACCTCGTTGAAGTATCTTGCGAAGCCATTGTCGCCATGGTCCAGCGAATCAACGCTCGATCCGAGGAGGTAGTCGGTTGCCGTGTCCAACGTGTATCTAGTGCATATCAGAAAATACAACATCTGGTACCCTTACAATTGAGGCTCACCTGTAAAAGTAATCCGAGATGTCAACTTCCTGCCCTTGTCCACCAATCAAGCTAATAAGCTTTGCCGTATGCCGCTCAAAGACATCAAAGTCTCGGACTCGGGTCTTGACAAACAGAGGCCGTAACAGGTTCCTGCTCTCGGACCATTGCTGTCCATCCGTAGTGAAGATGCCATCACCCAAGAAGTCTTTCCAATCCCTATGGAAAGGTTCACCCTTTCCATAGTCGCCAAACTGCGTGGCCAGGACTGCTTTAATGTTTTCAGGATCTGCAGTGAGGATCATGCGCTGCCCACCAATCCAAAATTCGACAGTCTTGTTATAAACACTGTTGGAGTGTGAGAATAGCCACTCCCACATTTCATGATCTTGGTGTTTCTGGCCGCAACGCACAAAGCGCAGAGCAATGTCGAGACCTGGAGAAGCCTTTAGAGCGATTACGCTGTACGGCTTGAATGCACTGACCCCATGGTATGGAGGCAGGCGCCCTGGGGGCGTAGCCACCTAGAGCAGTGATCGCCCTGTGTTCTTTCAGCCCCCTGACCGTGTAAACGCCGGCATAAGCGATGACTATCAAGAGCACAAGGTACTGGGCGTGAAGTAGCTCAAACATCTCGAACGTGAGCCTATGCCAAAAAGATTGATTACTGTGATGGCACCGCCATGAATCACTCGAGAAAGTCAATCATGTGTCGTCAATGGTAGCCTTGGTAAGCAACATCAAAATACATAAAATATCGTGAGCCTCGGCCCCACACTGTTCCCCGCAATTCCAACGTATACAGGGGGCGAGGCGTGACGGCTTTCCTCAAGAAGGAAAATAGTTTTTTGTATCAATCTCCTTCTGTCTAAGCACTCGTACATCAATAATGTGCAGCAGCACTTCGCTAGCCTGTTGTTTGTCTGTCATTAAACATCAATTCGTCAGAAGCAAGCTGATCCCCCAGCTGCTTTGGTTCCTTTACCTCCATTTTCAATGTACCATCCCAGTCGCGTCCCTCGTCCTGTGATCACGCTCCCATATTTGCAGCCCCGTTGTGTAACCCAGAAATTAGTAAAGACAACCACGCTAATGCCGCTGGAACGCTCAAAGTAGCAATGCGCCGCCCAAGCATGCAACGCCGAGAAGAGGTCCGACCTTATTCGCCTTGGCACCACCAGTCGTCGTGGCCTCGTGGACCTGAACCTTGGGAGCAGCACTGCGAGTGCTATCAACCCCTTGAGCCGCTACGGTGAACGAAGACTGAACAGTCGGTGTCGGAGTGACAAGGAAACCCTGTTGGTTGTACTGGGGATTTTGCGTGGCAGCCGAGTCGGCCACTGTATATGTCGTTGGGAAACCTTGCTGGTCCCAGCCAGTGGAGGTTTCATATGCGCCACTGGCAGCTGAAGCCTGCGGCAAGGAGACCTGCGATGTAGAGGTAGGGAGAGATGTGGACTGCAAGTTGCTAGTCAGTTGATGCTTTTCCATCGTGCGAAACGCGGACAACAAGGGTGGCTCACTCACACTCGCCGCGTTGCTCGGCGGGAGTACCTTGCCCGAGCTGCTCACTGTCCAGCCGGCCGGGAGACCTGGATAAGAGGTCGCCGTTGATGTAGTACTCGTCTGCAGTGTTGTTCCAACCCATGGCCAGCCGCTCTTTACAGCAGACGAAGAGGTGTCTCGATGCGTACCTTCGAATGGTATCGGAGCGCTGTTAGATACCGAAGTTATAGCTGGTGCTGACGAGTCGACTGGAGTTGCGCCCTTGCCGCTCGAGTTGATCGTACCTCCGGTCGATTGAATGGACTGCCAGGTACCGTCTGTGCCCGAGTAGGTATATTGGGTTCCGGTCGAATAGTCGGTGACAGCGATGGACTTCACATACATAGTGAAAGGTCCAGCAGCGTAATTGGTCGGACCACCAGCCCACTCTGCAATGTATTAGCATATGACCAGCGCAAAACTTTATTGGAATGCTTACGGACAGTGCCTTGAGCGTTGAGGTTTGGGTCACCACCGCTCCAGGCTCCTACCTTGATCATCATTGGAGTCTGTGGGTACTGTCCAGTCTGTGCAGTCTGAGGGGTCAATGTTCGCACGGTTCGCCCATCGATTTGCCAAGCGATCTGGTCGGCAGTCCAATCAATGGTGTAGGTATGGAAGTCGGCCTGATTGTTGGGATTCGGATGGAAACCTCCGCGGTTGTAAGTCGTGGTTTGACCTTTTCCGAAAAAGTTGCTTTGAACTTGGTTGGAGTCGCCTCCAAGCCATTCCCAATCAATTTCATCCAGGTCATCCGACTGCATTACGGCGCTGCTGACAATGCCGACACCTGGCGCCGGTTTAAGGGTGTACTCAACGTGACCGAACATGATATACCATTTCGAGGTCAACAGTGGCGAGTCGCCTGGCTGGGCTACTGTAAAGCCAGCACCGTTCGAATCATATGTAGGCTTGCCTTGAGGTGTAAACGAGTCAGAGGCTCCTTGTGTAAGGTCTATGTTGACGGCACGACCGAGGGCTGTGTCTGCTTTGCAGCTGCCTGCAAATCATTCAATTAATTTCGTCGCTCACCATAAGAGTGCTGGGGAAGCTTACCGTCTTTAAGTGGATTGCAAGTTGAGTATGTCTGAGCTGTTGCCGGTACTGCTGATAACGCGGCCGCGACAACCACACAGCTGAGTATTGTGGAATGCATGACGAGAATGTGCAGAGGGGAGGTAGTTCGAAGTCAAGAGCGAGCTCTTGCTCGGAGTCGAGGAATGAACCTGCAATCAATGACAGCTACTGCAGTAATGATGAATGGAAGGACAATGAGTGAATGGGATAATTCAGGCACGACGGGTAGCCGCGGAAGAATATTGTGCTTGTGATATGTGAAGCGGGAAGAGTGTTTGCACGGATATGTCTAGGAAAGATACTCTGTATTTACTACACCTCAAGCTTATGCTAACCAGGGAGCTTCCTGCCAGCCTCCGCTTAATTGACCGGATGACGTATTGATACGAGCAGAGGACTGCGAAAGTGATTGACTGTGACTGCTGGTTGGGGCAAAATTCGGTGGCGGTAACGAAGACTGCAACTGCTGGGATGGAGCCTTTGAGAACAAAAAAGGCTGGAAAATTGGACGCTAAGTTGGCGGGACGATGCCTTATCGATAAGACCATGCATTAGCCTGCCAGCGATCAACGGTTCGGGTTCTTAGCTGCCGCGACCAGCCTTCCTGAAGCGAGAAGCTTGGCAGCTTGTTTCTCGAGCGGCAGATGATATTTCTGGCGCCTCTGCCAATATCGTGACTCAGGCTTTGTGGTCAGCTCTCTGGCAGACCAACTGTTATAAGACAACAGATGAAGGGTGACGCTTTCTGAAGCATACTTCCCCTTTTCTTATAGATGCGAATGCCTTCCATTTGCAAGCACAATGGCCTCGAATCTCAGCGCAGACGAGAGCATTGCCCTAATCCACGAAAACCTACAAGAAGTCCTTAAACCCGAGATCATTGAAGATGTCATCAAGAATCAAAAAAGGCCACTGGTTATCTACTGGGGTAGGGAATCCCTCCCAATCTCTTCGTCTCCACAACTCAATGCCTTGCGCATGCCATGATATCGTTCTAAGCCCACCTTTCTTCTACTTCTCGAAAATCCTCATCTCTTCTCGCAAACAAGAACCCTCCCCACTGACTCTACCTCTCCCCCAGGAACGGCCACAACCGGCCGCCCGCACTGCGGCTACTTCGTCGCCATCCTCAAGATCGCCCACTTCCTGCGCGCCGGCTGCACCGTGAAGATCCTCCTCGCCGACATCCACGGCTTCCTCGACAACCTCAAAGCCCCCCTCGAGCTCGTGTCCCACCGCGCGGCCTACTACCGTCTCGTCATCACCTCCCTCCTACACGCCCTCGCCACCCCCACCTCCTCCCTCGAATTCATCCTCGGCTCCTCCTACCAGCTCACCCCCGCCTACAGCATGGACCTCTTCCGCCTCTCCTCCGTCGTCACCGAGCACGACGCCAAAAAGGCCGGCGCCGAGGTCGTCAAGCAGGTCGACAACGCCACGCTGTCCGGGCTGCTCTACCCCCTCATGCAGGCCCTCGACGAGGAACATCTCCACGTCGACGCCCAGTTCGGCGGCGTCGACCAGCGCAAGATCTTCGCGCTCGCGACAGAGACGCTGCCCAAGATCGGCTACCGCGAGCGCGCCCACCTCATGAACCCCATGGTGCCCGGGCTCGCAGGCGGGAAAATGAGCAGCAGCGAGCCGGACAGCAAGATCGACGTCCTCGACACCCCAGACGTCGTCACGCGGAAACTGAAGAAGGCGCACGCCGCCCCCAAAGAAATCGAAGGTAACGGCCTCATCAGCTTCGTCGAATACGTGCTCTTGCCCGTCTCAGCCCTCAAAAATAACGGCGAGCCGAGATTCGTGGTGGAGCGAAGACCGAAGAAGCAAGAGAACGAACAAGAAACGAACAAGCAAGACGCCCTGATCTACACCTCAATAGCCCATCTAAAATCCGACTACGCCGCCGACATACTAACCCCCCAGCTACTGAAGCCCGCCGTGACAGCCGCGCTGCTGGAGCTGCTAGCGCCCATCCAGGCGGAGTTCCAAGCGAGCAGCGAGTGGCAAGCCACCGAGCAGAAAGCGTACCCGCCGGCGCCGTCGCAGAAGAAGGCCAAGAAGGCGAAGGACAAGGGGTCGCGGCATCCGGGGGTGCAGGCGATGCCGGATGGGCATGTGGAGGGGAGGGGGAAGGGGGAGGTGGATCTGTCGGGAGGAGGGGTGGAGAAGGCGATGGGTGAGCTGGAAGTAGCGCAGGAGACAAGTAGAGAGTTATGAAGATGTTTGAATGAGCTTGTTGGTTGTATATCCAAAATGCTGCGTGAGAAGTCTGACGGCTGAGTATCCATTCCCCCCAGGCCCAAAGGCCACCTTCCCCCAAATCACAAACGTCCCAGCTACCCCAAGCCCGTTACCGGTTCCCAAAGCCAGGTATACACAAAAGTATGTAGATGCAACATATATGTGGCCGCCATTCGAACCCCGCATGCCAGCCATCCGGTCATAGCCCCCCACCCCCAAACGCCGTCGCGATGCCTCATTCATCATCACCAACCAAGCCCCATCCTCCCTCAACCCAAGACAAACCAACTATGCAGCTGCCGTTATCCTCGGGCCGCGCTGTTCCTTCAGCTCCTTGAATTCCGCCAGCTGCGCGGAGAGCTCATGCAGCACTTCGTCCATGGGGCACGCCTGCTCGAGGAGGCTTCGTCCCACGGCAAAGGGGCGGACCATGTTCCGCATCGCCAGCGTGGTTATACACGTCTAATGCAAATTGTTAGTTGCTGCCCAACGGCTTTGGAATTCGCTCAAAACCATACCTCGATGCGTGAAACCTGATGTTCCACAAACGACACCATGAAGTGATCCGTCTGCTCCCCACCCCTATTCTTGATCCTCTCCAACAGCGATGTCTCCGGCGGCCTCAACGATGTCGCACCCGGACACTCGAGCGCACTGCACAGCATTTCCAACCGCAAGCTGACGCTCCACAGATCCCATACGTTCTGGGTGTCGATCGTGAGCTCGCTATCCTTCGACATGCTCGCCGCCTCGTTGGAAGCTGCCGCGGCTTCCGCATCCGCTTGTTGCTGCTTCGCCGTCAGCCGGCCCGCCAGCGAGTGCGGGAACATCATGTAGACGTATTCCGGGTTCTCGAGGCCCTTGAGCTTCATCAGGCCCAGATCCTTGACCTCGAACCCCTGGCTGCTGAGCGATCGCAGCTCTCTCCGGATCGCGACACCCATTTCGTCCTCGTCGACACTCTCCACGGATCCGAGGGATCCGGACCGCTCCGTGTCTTCGTAGGTTTCCAGCGTGCGCTGGATCTCGCCGATGAAGTCTGAGGAGACGAAGGTCTGGCCGCCGTCTGCTACGCCGGAGATACGAGCTGCCCGGTTGACCATTGGACCGAAGTAGTCCATGCGCCTTGTAACAGGATCCAATTCGCACACGGGGTTGCCCCAGTGGATGCCCATGCGGACCGAGAGGCCCCGGAAGATTACATTGTCATCAGAGTCTTTGATTTCCTGGCAGTGGACGCTGTTGAGGATCTCGGTCGGCCATGGGGCGTCGATGAGCGCCTGTTGCACATTGAAGCACCACAGTAGCGCGGAAGTAGCCGTGGGAAAGCAGACCATGAAAGCGTCGCCTTCAGTCTTGACTTCGTACCCACCAACAAGCCGTAATTGCCGTCTCATATACTGGTTGTGAATCTTGATTGCTGATCGCATGGCTAGATCATGGTGTTCCCAAAGATTAGTGGAGCTCTTGATATCAGTGAAGACTATGGCAAGATCTCCAATGGGCGCTTCGATCTCTTGATCGAGTCGCTGCAAAATGGAATCGTCGGGGCGGTCGGCTTCCCTACGTTGTTTTCGACTCTTGGTTGGCAATAGGTCGTCCTGGTCGCGAGAAGGGTTCATTGACAGGCTTTGACCTCTATAGCGGTTGCGCTCGCGCTTTTTGAGGTCGCTAACGCCGATCATCATGACCATGATTTTGCCCGTGGCGCCGAAAGCCATGGCCAAGTCACGCAGCTTCTGAGCGGCGCGCATCAAGTCCCCACGCTCCGAGCGAGCAACATCGACGACGAAATCTGGGCTGAGGTATTGCCATAGTTCTCGAGATGCAATCAAGATCATCTCGTCGTTTTCTCGCAGGGTAATCTGATTTACCTCAGGCGCAGCCATGACGGCAGGCATCATTTGTATGTATCCGAAGGCCCGCGAGACCTCTAGTACATCATTGAGCTTTCCATGCCGTGAGACATATCCACCTGCCTCACGAATTCGTTGCCGTTCTCGTTCTGGACTGTGCCTGCGGGTAAGACTTCTTGAGCTCCCATCTGATTGAAAAAGGTAGGCTTGGGCGTCCCCAACATTGGCAAGGTATAATTCCATGTTGTCAAGGAACGCGACAGTCGCCACACCACCCGAATTGATGTCATCGGCAGTCAATTTCTGTGCTGCTATCGACCCCCTATGACCCAACTGGGGTACACGATGTTCCTTCTCATCGAACGTCTGGCTTGCAGCAATTGCCAAGTCCTTGTTCAGGGCCAGGAAAGTTCTTCTCAAAGCATCGACGGGCGTATCTTTCTCTGGTTGAAGCTTACTTAATTCTTCCGAAAATTGGAGCTGGAAATTGTCGTGGAGATATTGAGCCAATTTTGAACCTCCAACCGATGAAGCTTGACCATCGAACATCCCAAGGAGAGTTTCCGTTTCATGGCCCCTGAATTTTGGTACCATCATATCAAGGGTCGACAGATGCTCGTGCTTTCCTAAGCTGTCGGCCATGCCGTAGGTCATGGCACCGGCGAGAGAGCCAGAGGTCCGTACTCGGCGATCTTCGCTTTGGTCAGGTATAGCAGGCGTTGTCAGTGTCACGTCCATCAAGCCAAGGACACGGAGATTGTGCAGCATAGCAAAGCTGGTGAGGTCCATCTGCTGTCCTCCATTGGTAGCGAAGCCTCGACTAGGTTTTATATCTAGACGTTTGTTACCAGAGAAGTTGAGGTACTTCAGATTTCTATTCCAGTTCCAATTCCAGTCGTAGGGCCAATTCGACACATTGTACTTCAGGGAGTTACTACCAACATCAAGAACCGCAAGCTTGTGAAGCTTCCCAAGTTCCGCAGGAAGGACTTGGAATTTATTGCCGTTGATATGCAGTACTTTGAGAGACGTGATTTCTTCTAGCTCTTCCGACGGAAGGGTTGTCAACTCATTGCCCGACAAGTAGAGCTCATTGATGTGCTGCCATCGCCGTAAAGAGCCCTGAGGAATATCATATAATTCGTTATAAGATAGGTTGAGCACGCGAAGCTCGGTGAGCATGTTGATCTCGTCAAAAACGTCATCTGTAAGCCTGTTATCTGCCATGTACAGGTGTCGGAGCGAGCTTGCAAAAGTCTTCGTAAATTTCTGATGTTGCTTGTTGGAATCTTTCCTATCAATTGGCGCCGATGGCGCATCAGTAGGACTTCGGGAGACCACCAAGGCTTTCCTTCCCCCAGGACCATAGATGGAGACAATCGACCCATTCCGCGTGCTTCCTGCAGGTGAATTACCCACGCTCAGAAGCCCAGAAGCGGATTGACTAGGCTTCCGGCCGTGATAATCTTCAAGTTTGCCCAACTCATCAGTCATGGGTGCAGGTGTTAAAGCATCCTTGGCCCCAACGCCAGCTTCGGTGTTTGGCTTTTCTGGCTGCGCGATGGGCTTAGGAAAGGTCTCTAAGACGTTGGAAGACACGTTGAGAGTGTCAAGTCTGGAACAATTCCATATTTCTACGGGAAGTTTCCTGAGATTACATTCACGCACATCGAGGAAGTGCAGTCTTTCAAGCTTGCCGATAGTTGCTGGCAAGCTGTTGAGTGAGTTTTGCGCGATACTCAGATACTCCAGTTTGGTCAGCTTGCAGATCTCGGCTGATAGAGTTGCGAAATGATTCTTATCAAGAATGAGCTTCGTCAGGTTGAGAATTTTGTCGAACAATGATTCGTCGAGCTGTGACAGTTTGGCTGACGCAAGGTTCAGCGACGTCAGGCATGGTGCAGTTGCCCTGAGATCGAATACTGTGACTGGATTATGATCTAGATATAGTATTCGTAGTTTGGAGAATGCCCCTTTGAAATGCGCAATGGCGTTGTGTCCAACCATCAACTGCTCCAACCGGGGCAAATCGCACAGAACGTCGATGCTTGAAAGTGCGTTAAAGCGCACATCGATCTCCTTGAGATTCCGCAGATTTTTGAAATCATCGTTGAAAGAGCCTACAAGCATATTGTTGGTTGCCCAGAGTCTTTCCAAAGCTGTGAGCTGTCCAATATTTGGCAAGGCTTGAATGGAATTAAAGCTGATGTCCAAATCGACCAATGACTTCAGATCACAAAGGAAATCTGGAAAGGTCTCCAAATAATTGGACGACAGGTTCAAACTCCTCAAAGCCCTGTATCTGGCAAAATAGGTAGGTAAACGACTCAGCTTGTTGTTCGAGAGCTTGATGCTTGTAAGACTCTGTAGTTTGTCCAATTCAGCGTGCTCGAGCTGCTCCAGTCGATTATTAGACAGATCGAGCACAGTAAGTCTCGTCGCTAGACTAAAACTAGGCGGAAGCTGCCATGCCTCGTTGCTAACGTACCTGATCTCCCGAAGATTGATACAGCCTTGAATGAAATCTTTCGGCACATCGAGTGCAAGGTTTCGAGACAGGTTCAGGGCAATGATCTCTGGAGCCTTCTGATACAGAGTTATGGGAATGGTCACCAGGCTCCTCCCAGATAGATCGACAGAGGAGAACTTTTGCATCTTGCTATGGGCAGGGTCTTTCTCAAGACTATAATAGCCACTTAGCTTCGTCGGCACGAAGGTAAAGCGACATAGATAGCTATTGTCTTCCCGCCCAACTTCTTCGATGCGGTCCTTAGCGGTATAACCAGCCTGTTCCAGCAGCCGCTTCTGGATTGCCACAGGTCTTTCGCCAGGTCCGAGCTGCCTTTGCAGATCATGCTTACGCATGATGATTTGGTAGTTATCTAAGTCGTCCTGCAAGAAAGACTTCTTGCCAAGTATCTGTAAGATTTCCGCCACAGTGGTGTTGACACCGGTAGATACTGTGGCGAAAGTCGAATCGATTCTGAAGATCCGAACACAGTGCGGAGTCCCGTCGTCTTCCACCTTCTGAGGAACGCCAGCCTCATCGATCTCTCTCAACCTGCCCATAGTCTCATCGCCAACTTTCTTGACAGCCCATGAATCAGGGGCATCCCATGCGCCCGGATCAGTATTAGCCGATTCTGGAAGTACTTTATGAGGTTCCTCTTCCTCAATAGCCTCTCCGGTGAATATACCGCCATGGGGGGCATCCTGTGCTGGGTCCTTGATTATGCCCTCCTTCTTGAGTATGCCCTCCATATCATCCAAGTTGGTGTCAAGGGCAAACAGAGAATCCTTTGCAACCGAGTTCTGGCGCGCCTTTTCAGAGTTTTGACTTTCGTAGCTGATGCCACGTCTAGGTCTTGGAAATTTGCCATGGCTATGTAGTATCCGCGAGGACGCTGTCTCCTTTTTCGACAGAGGCGAGAATTCTTCACCGTAGTCACCGGCTTTGGCCGTGGCACCACTATCGAATGTAGTGACACTCCCTTCTCGCCCTCGCTTTTGAGGGAAAAAATCGGGGTTATCGTAGTTAGGATCAATCAGCGAAACGGTCGAGCCGGTTGAAATAGGTAATGGATCGTGCGTACCACGATCACCTTTGGGTCGACGTAACTTATCAAGTAGCGACCGCTTGCCGCCATGGGCGTCCGCTGGGGATCTCAGGCCCATAATGGATGCTGTGTCACGGCTGCTTCCACTGTTCATGCTTGGCGTTGGACTCGTGCCTCGCAAGGGAAACGTACGGCTTGGAGCTATAGGAGCTGAGATTGATTCCTTGAGGTTGCGGAGGCTTCGAGATGAGTCTTGCCGGGTCGTCACCGGTCGCAAAGCATGGCCGTTCTTGGAATCCTTCGATGGGGGTTTCGGAGGGGCCACTTCTTCTTTACTTCGGGTATGTCGATGACTGTGACTCGGTATATGAAGCCTATGATGGTGAAAGTGTGAATTCGATGCGGAATCGCTTTCCGTGTACCGTTCCTTGTCAGGACCGGCAGGAGCGCCCCGAACTGGCGCATCCCCAAAATGCTGGATCTCCTGCAATAGATTTCCATCAGCATCTCTCTTAAGCTCTTGAGAAAAGGATGTGTGATGCCGCCGGTTTGTTGAATATTCTTTGGCGATGGCGACCAAAGATAAACAAGCAACTGCACAGCCTATAATGCAGCGGACCCCTCGAACATGGGCTGCCATAGCAGGAGGAAGGAAGATACCCGGCTCCGCCAAAAGTCGAATGAGAACCAAGTGCATCGACGATACAACCCAGAATTACCTTACAAGGGAAACGAGACGGTATTCCTCAATAGTCGGCACTCGAGGGTCAGAGGGGTATTGTCCAGAGTTTGTCTCGCTCTGTGGTTCGAGGAAAGGGCCAATGAACGCACAGATGCCGATGACAATTATTCGGTTTCCATTTTGCGCAGAAGCAAACTTGGAGATTGTGTAACAAACACGGACACGTAGACTCACCTTAAAATCTTGAAACAGCCATGGGGTGACATCGCTGGAAGGCGGAGTCCGAGCCCTCGAGCTGGTTTCGGACGTCGGGCGCCCATCAGTGCTGTTGGTGTATACAGAGTTGTTGCGCTTCGAACGGGATGATGTCGAGTGGTCTCGTTGACCTGTCGTTGCAATTCTTGTCTCCGAGCCTTTCAACGATTCCCTACTATCTTCGCCAAAGAATCCAGCTAGCTTTTTGTGAGGAGCTCTTCGATTGTCGGTAGGTCTCGAGATTGAGGTTTGGCTGCTGGCGCTCGTCACACTGATGACTGATGGGCGCCTGTCGTCACGACAGAATACAGGGTCCGTTAAGTCGCTGGCACCACTTTGCGCCGTACCTGGCCGGATAGATGACGGTCTTTGGTTCTTTCCACCACTACTGTCATACAAGCCCCCCAAGGCTGTTGGCCCAGCGGCCAGAGAGCCTCCGCTGGCCCATGGCGCGATTTCCGCGTTTGGGGCCTGCTCTGATATTGCATGTCTCGACATGGGGGCATGCGGTGCTCTTGAAGGCTCCACGTTCCCAATTTCCCGTGGTAAGTCCCGGATCGTGCCCGACATGAGCGGATCTTGAGGTGAGCCATCTGGCGACTCCGACCAGAAGGTCGTAGCTGATGGAGTATCGGGGGAGACTTCGAACTCGTTTGGATTCCTATGAAACCGAAAACATGTCTGTCAGCCCAGTGTCCTCTGCGAACTCAGGAATCAAGCAGTATTCTTAGTTAGCAACCTCATTCGGGTTGATCTGTGTGATTGGAGACGACACAGGATCCTGATTGGTCATTTCTGAGTTCACCACCAGTCAAGACAAAAGCAAATGCACTAGACATATTGCTCTCGCAGGAACGAAGATAGATCAGAAGATGTCCTGCAGGCCGAGGTTGGCTTTGGTCAACAGAGCCTGCTCTGTTCGGTAGGTTGCCATCTTATCGAAGAGGTCTGGTGCAAGCTCGAAGTGTCCTTTGACGAGGAGGCATGCATGGAGCGAATGATCAAATACTCACAAGTCCTTCTTGCCAGTCCGGAGCTGTGGCTGGGCTCTCTTGGAGCTTGGGTCCGCTGCGCCCATCACCTTGTCGTGCAGTCGTCGAGCGACCTTGTGGCCTGCGCTCGAGACATGCTTGGACGTGCTATGGCCCTTGGTCATTGTCGGAGCATGCGCGGAGGGCACGTATATGCGCAGGGGAGTCGAAATGTGGGGAGAAAGCCAAAGTCCTGCGCATTCAATCGGGACGATCCCATTGGCGCTCCAGTCCCGAGTAAGACAAGCCACGGAATAGCCACGGCGCCGTGCACCCAAGTATGCATGGGGAAGAGTGTCGGGAATGAACACAGAAGGCGGTGATTCGGATGATCGGGCAGCTGCAGGCGGTGGGGAGTGCACAAAGGAGGACAGTCGAGATCAAGTGGATGGTCCTGTCTTCCCATTGAGGAATCCCCATTAATCTCCCCTGCGGAGAAGTGGAATCTAGATCTCGTCGGCTTCTCGGCTGTGGCTGAGGTGTCGCCACACTTGATCGAACTACTCAGGGCTCATCTATGAGGAACCGTTCAGCTGATGGTCGACTTCAAACCTACCTTACTTTGAGTATTGATATCGACCGGTTTCGCAAAGCTATCCGTGCTTTCGAGACAACAATCATCCAGGCAATCTCAAATAACTCGATCGAGCACGATCAGACCATCCAAGTGGTCGTGTAATGTCTCGGGAACCGAAGCATCAGATGGAACTATCATCTCCATGTCTCTGGTATGACATCTACCACTGTAGAAAGAGTAAAAATATCAATCTGCTGAACACGGACCATCTGAATCATCTGCGCATCATTTCGGTACAACGATTTGCATCCACACTCGTCATCTCAGATTGCGGCTTTCCTAGATCCCATAATCATGATTTCGGTCCTCCGTTTTGTAGATTGACATTTGATAGACGCGAAGGTTCCGGTCCTCAGTAGACTCGTGAACCCGTCAATCAGTGTTTTCTTAAGAACGACTCTGCCAGTCCACACGGCTCCTTACTGCATGCCATCCTCCCTTCATTTTACATAGTATTCCCGAGTCATCCCCCCAGCACCCCTTCGTTTCATGGACATGATCCAACAACGGCTCTTCACCCTTCTGAACATTGATCTCGTACCGGGATCCAATGTTCATTCATTCCTTGATCCCACGTCGCATGTGCATTTGCTCGACAGGAGGTGTTTGATTTTACTCGCCCGCAGGGAAAGTCTCGAAGAATTCCCTCCGAGGACTGCATGATTAAACCACGGCGAGGTGCTCGACTTTCGGTATGTCGAAGGAAGTAGAGGTTCGGTGATCAGTCTGGTGCCTCTAAGGACGTTTGTTGTGGCGAGGAGGGTTTCTCTTGAGGTTCTGCAATCTGATTCCTGGCCTTCTCCTGAGCAGCCGGCGGTATGGAATGAAGGAGGAGTAAGAAGAAGTAATGCAAGAATCAAGTTCAGATAGGTCAACGTAGTGCCTTGAGTACGCGTACATTGTGTTCCATATACCTTTCCAGTTCATGTCCCGTCATCATATGCTTTGTTATATCTTTCAAGATCCGTAGTGATTTACCGCTCACCACCCAAGTATGCGCCTTCGCTATGCTTAAATCCCATATATTCAATTCATCCACAAATGCAAAACATCCTTTGCGGCTTCTCAGATCGGCCCAGCCAGTGACCGCTCATCATGCCTGTAATCTGATTTCTTCTCCGCAAGCTAGTACCACGACATCCGTGGTACCTTTCTCTTTCGTCACCATGTCCCTCACCTCCTCCGCGTTGTACTTTCTAGTCGTCACCTTCTTCACAGCCAGTCCGCTGTTCTCCTTGTCCTCGTCGTGCGCGCTGATCCAGCACTTCGCCATCAGGCTGTGTGCGATCTCAACTCCTCCTGGCAAGCCAGCGTTGACGTTTCCACCCAGCCACCAGGGATTTTGGACCCGATCGAAGGAGTGTAGGAGAGTGGTGAGGGGAAGAGCCGCGGAAGAGACGAGATGGGAGGAGGCGTATGGGCGAATGAGGTTGTAGGACACACCGTGAGGCGAGTAGATCAAGGAGAGAGTCTTCTCGGGCACTGGTCTTGCGTTCAGAGAGTAGGCAGAGGAAACGGATTGAGAGTTGGCCGTGTGGGAGGGAGAGGTAACGGTGGTGGCTGTGGTACTTCCACTCGTTAAGGTAGAGACGTCGGAGGCAGCGGTGGTCCTAGAGGAGAGCGTGCTGATTCTTTGAACAGGCGAATCGGGCGGAGTCAATGGCATATCGTGCGGGTCGGGTGGGGCAGGTCGCGGAGAGTCGAAAGTCGAGCTCGAGGGGGGGGTTGGCATAGAAAAGGTACTCGAGGGTTGTGTAGTGCATGAAGGGGGTCGATAGGTGATGCCTATCGCATTGTGAAGACCAGAAACGTCCATTTTTGCGGGAATGAAGGCGATCGTTGCTTCACCCGGTAGGCCGCCAGGGACGATTGGTGGAATGTAGAAGCGTATAACAGAATCGGGCTTTCGGTCTGAAAAGGTTGGGAGCGCGTAGAGCCTTGACGGATCGAAATGCTTCATGCCGTGAATCCTTTTCGCCGCCGCGGGTTGCGCAAGTATCGTGGTCGTTCTGGACGCTGGGTCGAGCTGGCGTAAGGTAGCTTCATGACAGTGATCTGGCTTATCTTGGGAGACTATGACAACATTGGGTTCGAGGATCTGAGAGAGATCTGAGATGCAGGATTCGACTGTGTGTTTCGAGAGAAGCCATTTGGGATGCCACATGGAGCTAGGGCCATTGAGCCAAGGATCGATTAGAACGGTGAATATGCCTGGAGATTGAAAGCCGCAGGACGAAGAATAGGAGGCATCTTTTGGCAGAAAGGTGAGCAGAAAGGTGGTGTCTCCGTTGAGATGTTTGACAACGAGAGACATGGCGACTGTAGGATAGCAGTCCGAGAGAATGACGTGGGATAACTCGTCGAAGTTCAGGTATTCCCCAAGCTCGTAGGCAGTCCTTGCGCCATCTTTGCGCACCAGAACGCTGTTGAAGAAACGACCTCTGACGATTCACTGCTCGAAGTGAAGAGTAGTACCGCAGTGAAAGGAGGAGGACTCCGTACGATGGGAAACGGAGGGCAAGAGCAAGCGCAAAAGCAAGCGCAAAAGCGAATTGGATGAGATCACCATCCAATAACCTTCCTCAGGTGCTGTTTGGGGGCCGCTTCTCGCGACCGCGCGAAGGGTGCCCTCGACACGACTTGCCTTGCAAGTCCGGCAATTGCCATCGTGCACCTTCTTTGTCTGAGACGGGGTTTATTATTGTGTGTCTCCTCGCTTCTGCTACTTTTTGTACCTGCATCCCGCTTTTGTGCCAGAGGACTCAGAAGATAGTTTGGTTCAACGAACTTCGACTTCTACGCTATCTGTCGGATAATCTAGTGGCGGTACTCCGTGGCTGAGGCGAGGCTCGTCTGCAAAGATGTCTCGACTGGCGATAGATTTGACGTTTGCTTCCTAGGATTATTCATGCTAGTCTCAATACCTTCCCTGTTGGATGGCAGAGCGAAGTAGATGCTTCGACAGAAGAACTGAGTTGACGCAACCCTAGCCTAGGAATCGTGAACCAGTCGCAGGCATGAAGCTATAGATACTATCTTCCAAACATTGTCATTCACTTCCTTTCCGTTGTGCTGACACTAGCATGACCCTTGATACTGCGTGATCGTTTTCGTCTCGCTCATGGCTTTCACTGTTCGAGCCCCCACTCACCAGATAGGTTTCTGGAAACCTTTGATGCATTTTTCGGGCTATCGAAGGTGACAATGTGCCCTACCTGAATCCACCGCTGCTCCTTCCGCCCTTGCCAATATTGCGATATCCAATATTACCATCAGCACAGGTCGTCTGTGCTGGCTGCTAGGCTGGAAGAGAACGGCATCCACCTATTCATTGGTGAAGGGTGCGAGGAAATAGAAGCTTCTTGCCCTATGTTGATGCGCGACCATGCTCAGCTTGCTATCTAAGCATTCAATCTGTATTTGAGCACTCAAAGATTTGACGACGGAAGACGTGACAGGGAGAGATGTAATGTTGAGGGAATATGAAGAAGCGAGACATATGCCTAGTGGTGGAAGAATCCACATGAGACAGGTGGATTTTGGATGAATGCATGGATATTGACTGTCCTCGGATATGGAAAGGGCATCCTGATAAATGGCGCTTACATCATGACTTCTAGAACCTTCTGACCGCCCTTTCCTGAGGTGGGGAGAAATAAGAGTTGTTTGTTATGGGAACAGCATTCGTGCTCGAAAGAGCAAATCTTCTAAGCATGAGGTGACTCTTCACCAGAAGACTACTGCGCGATGAAACATACGTTTAACACAAGTCGGGGCGTTCCAAGCTAACACCCTTTCAACCACAAATATGGGAAAAAGCAAGTCAGCGGCCGCGTTGAGACACCAGCAGAGAGCAAAAGCACGTGATGAAAAGGTGACTAGATATGAGTTAGTACTAATGTCACGAGATGATAGCTAAATCGAGAGCAGAACTACTCCACCTCCACAAGCGAGACCAATACTCCTGAGATAAGAAGCGGCTCGCCGATGTCGGAGGTCAGCGCCAACGGTTCTGAAGGCGAAGATGAAGTGTATCAGGCCACGCAGGCGAGATGCAAACCTCCAGACGTGCCGACTTTGGAAGCCTTGTTAGAAGAGTTGGCACTTGACGGATACTCAACCGATAATGCCTCATGGCTATTATCTTCTGGTCCTGACGAAAGCTCGGAGTGGTACGAGATACGCTCTTCACCCGGCAAAGGATTAGGTGTCTTTGCTACTGTGGACATACCCAGGGGCGCCCGAATCATGGCCGATGAATGCCTGTTCTATATCGTCGGCCCAAAAGCCATGATCTCAGAGATTGAAGCCGGGTTCGACAATCTGACCCCAGCACAGCAGAAAGACTATCTAGCCCTTCGATGTCCAGACTATCCAGGCAAAAGTCCCATCATCCGGCGTTGGGAAGCGAACTGTTTCGCCATGGACCACGACACTGGGATCTTTCTTGTAGCATCCCGCATCAACCACTCCTGTACCCCGAACGCGCTGTTCAAGTGGAACGGGAACATTCAGCGAGAGACTGTTCATGCGATCGTTGACATCCCGGCAGGCACCGAGATCGAGACCAGCTACTGTCCTCCCCATAAGGATGCCTATAGTCGGCGGGAGAAGCTGGAGCACTATGGCTTCGATTGCCTCTGCGACCCTTGCCGGCAAGATAATCCAGCCGGGAAAGCTAGCGAAGACCGGCGGTGTCGGATGACGGAGATCAAATCGCAAGTCAACAACTCTAGCAACACCGCACCTTCTGCTAGCAAGGCGAATGCTCACCCGGATACACTGAATGCACACCTAGAACTAATTCGGTTGCTAGAGGAGGAGCAGCTTTTTCAGAAGGAGCTTGGAGATCAGTATCGGAAGGCAGCGGTATGCTCTGAAGCACAATGTGACACGGGAAATGCCTCGGCGTATGCAAGGATGGGGTTGCAGAACGATCTGACATGTCTCGGGGCCGATTCGCCAATGGTTCAAGAAGCCATGGATTTTCTTCAGTCGCTCAAGAGTGGTTGATGACATCCCGTGCCTGGTAGTCTGGCCGTCAGAAGGGCAGTATTCGACCAGGCTAGTCGCTCGGTTGGACTAATGGGCTGTCCGCCGTAGCATTGGAAGGCGGGTAGAGTTAATATAGCCAGTCAAGTCCAATAATACTAGCTGTGACTGTCACATCAACATCTTGAACCTCTAGTGTCCAACGGCATGTCTTGCCAATGAGTGAACCTGCTCTCCAGATCTCGACAACCTCCAAACCCTATGTCAGTGTGGAGTATCTTTCGAAGGGACGCATACCAGTGGAGAAGTTACCGCAGCCTACGGTGTGGCTCCGCTATCACAACCTTGCGATGCGTTGATTTTGATCTCGCAGCATCCTCCATTTCCTGCTGCGTCGAACAGAAGACGGATGCCTCCTGTCTCTGACGAGTCTTCGAAGTTTCAACAGGATTGCAAGCAGTAAGGCAGCCAGTACGTCTTCAGGGACGATATTGCTCGTCGGAGGCAGCCCTTGGCTCGACGTAAAAGGTCGATCAAGGTCACGTACGACCTTGTAAGCTGAAGGAATAAGAGATTGCAGATACTGCCCGTGACGCCCATGAGGTACAGCGAGATAGTAGAATGCACCACGCAAAGAATCGTCCGAGACCGGAACTTTGGCTCTTACCAAGCCGTAGCACAGAGCTTATCATCATCATCTACCTCCTGGTACTCTTATCTCCACTCGTGGCGCACTTGGTCCTCAAGGGAACGGCGGTATTAGAAGTCAACGTTCGCGACATTTTTTCTCAATCCTGGACGGTTTAGGAATGACGCGAGGGAAATTGCGCAGTGACTTTAGACTTGCGTAAGTGTAGACTTTGATACTCGCCGCTGCCAGGTCAGGCTGAGCAAGACGTCTCAGGCGAGAAGATAGCCTCGAGAGATTTTAATCTGGAGGAGTGTTAAGGGGGACAAGACCAGAACGAAAAGCTCGTTCGGAAGCGATCGAGAGATGACCGGGGTGCAAAGAGACTGGTTAGCAACGGAAACTCCATAGCCTCAAGCAATTATTCAACGCGTTCTGTACCGACTGTGTATCAATTCAGGGGTTGCCATATGGTGTTGGACTGCGTCGGTCCGGAACCAATGATTTCTCGTTATGTTGTGTGGAGGATTCATAATTCTGACAGGAACACGCGATCAGTACAAGAAGACATCATGAGTTCTGTTCGGTGACGGTTCCAGACGAATGGCTCAGAAGTTCCTTAGTTCTTAGTACTTTAAAGTATGATACTTTGAAGTACTTCGTAACTGCGAGATGAGGAAGTCTGCCAGCTGAGCACTTGTCCAAATATGGTTAGAGCACTGTATCATGAGGTCAACCATCTGCTCTATGACTTTGAAACTGCAGGTTCTTTTAGCAGCAGCAATGTTGTTAGACGGCTGTCTGTTGTTCGTCAAGGCTACAAAGCCCCGCTAGGCAGTGACATGTTTCACATCTTGCCAGAACGCCTCTATGGTGCGTTTGTTATTCCTAAGCACAGCCACAACGAGTCCATCTGCCTGATTCTTGCTTGCAGCGATGTAAAGAACGTATGATTCCTCGTCCCTTTGTTACATCTCTCATACAAATTTGGCATGACTAGAGATACTCATCATGAGGTCGAACCGTTGCTGCGTTCTTCCGACGCGTCTACCTATTCCTCAGACTCGGAGCGACCTCGAAGCTATTGGCGGCTGTCTTGGTTCTCGCGGGATTCAAATAGTGACGGACTAAGCCGAGAAACGAAAATAATCATCTGCGTTCTCTGCCTCCAATTCCTGATCAGCTTCGCAAAGCACATCATCGAAGTGCCAACGATACGACTTTTTGAAATCGCAATCTGCAACCGGTACTACCGGAATTCGCAAGCTCTCGAGCCATCAATCTTCAAAGGCAAACATATCGACGAGAGGAAGTGCAAGATACCGCAGATCCAGAATGATCTTGCCTACCTCGTGGGGTGGCGGTTCTCGTTCGATGCGTTGCCTGGGCTATTGACAGCATTGATCTATGGACGGCTTGCGGATCGAATTGGAAGACGAATAGTTTTATTTCTATCTTGCGTCGGGCTGCTTTGCAGTCTGATTTGGATCGTCGTCGTTTGCTATGCTAATGAAGTTTTGCCTGTGAAACTGGTTTGGGCATCTGGGATGTTTGTCCTCATAGTGAGTGTCTCTCTACTGAAGGATAATAGTGATCTAACCGTCCTCGATAGGGTGGAGGGCAACGTGTCGCAAAGGCAATGGTGTTTGTAATATTAGCAGACATATTTCGTCAACCTCAGCGTACGAGATACATGTACATTTTGGCCTCTATCCCGCACCTAACGACCTTGGTCGCCCCTCTTTTTGCAGACTTATTCATGAACATCGACATTTGGATCCCATTTGCTATTGCTGGGGGTGCTCTTTCTTCAGGCTTCCTTGTTATCTGGGCAATGCCTGAATCTCTGGGACATTTGCACCAATCTCGGTTACCAGACACTTTTGCTGACCCAACAACGTCCTTACTCCACCCTCAGCAGCGACCTTCAGGCCAGGAGTCGTCAGACGCCGAGATCTCCGAGCAGGAGTCATCTGAGGAAGTGAGTTCGCGGAAGCAACTCTCGAACTTCTTCGCCGACATCGTGGTACTTCTCAAAGTCCCAGGTCTTCCCTTCTGTCTCACACTCTTTCTCCTAAGGCCGATAGCCCTAATCAGCCGGGCATTCGTTTCCCAGTATGCATCAGAGACCTTCCACTGGCCAATAAGCAAAACAAATTGGCTTCGCTTCTCCGAGGCTGTAGGCTCATCTCTAGCAACGTTCGCCTTTCTTCCCTTGTTGTCGGCATACCTTGACCGTAAAGACCACAGCGCCAAAAAGCTTGACATGAATGTCATTCGGTCCAGTCTCTTTATTGCGGCTGTTGGCTTTGCGATACTGTGGCAATCCAACGCAAGCTGGATGATGGCTCTTGGGCTCTTCGTCTGCGGTCTAGGTGAGGGCTTCGAACCGTCCCTCAAAGGTCTCGCAACGTCGCTCATCGATGGCTCCTACAACGCTCGTCTGTTGACACTCGCAACGGTGCTCGAGGTGATCGGCAAATTGATTGGCGGTCCGGTCATGGCTCGCCTATCCTCCATTGGCCGAAGGGAAGGCCACGGATCTGACGGCTTCAATTTCCTGACGGCTTCAGCGATATTCGTGTTCCTTACATTTACGGCGCTGATAGCACGGGTGAAACGTTGATAGTCTTGGGGGAACAGGCCATCATGTATGGGAGGGGCCTTCAATCCCAGGTCTGCGGTTACCCAAGATCAGATGACTTCAAAGTATTAAACACCGCAGACCGTGGATGCCGCTACATCCAGTCCCAACACGACAAACACGCACCATCACACGACCGATTACATTCCTCCAGATGGCTGCAAGAGCCCTAGCGGTCAACAACAACAACAACAACAACAACAACAACGAAACCCCTTGTTGTCGTACGATCAGTGACCTTGAGGAACCGCAAGCTCGAGGACTTCATCGATGACTCGCCACGTCCTGGAGCGAAAACTTTTTCCGTCTGGGGTGACAAGACCGAAGCTGGGAGAAACGAAGGGAAAAGACCGGTTTCACAGATGGCCACTAGTCCCGCACCAGGCAAAAGTCCACATCATGAAGGCATCCAAGGATTACTCTTGCTGGTACAGATCAAGGCTACTCAACTACGTTCGAATGCTACTTCACTGAGTGCAAGTCACGATACGAGGCTCTATATGCCAAGGCCAATTTATACGCTATCGGAGGCTATTATTGTGGTGGCCAAAGCTCCACGACAGATATCAACATGGTCTATCCACCTCTTTAGAGAGCGATGGTGACCAAGCTTGGGCGCAGCGCTTCTACGAGCAGAAATAGATTGAATTATGAGGGTCTGCATGTAGCAAGCTATGGATCCTACACGGACCTCGAGCATCTTAGAATCCTTTCTCTGGCTCAGTCATTTTCTGCCCAAGGTTTTTGTCCTACTGGCCAATCACATTGCTTTCACGGCCTTGTCTCAGCTTCTAACTTCTCGTCTTGTGTTTCGGCGGAAGCCTCACCAGCGCTTCCAATACTAAACGATTGGTGATTGATAACCTAGAGAGCGCACTGTCCTACGATGGAGGTTCAATTGTACTAAGACCGAAATTTCCATAGGATTCTTTTTGTATTGTATTCAACCAATTCGAATCATAGGCTGCTCTCTGAACGCTCTTCCACATGTGACTTCGCTGTAGCCATGGCCTGGGGGTAATGCATCTTCCCCTTCCATCGCCTTTTCCCGTGATTGCCATAATCCGATGTTTGACTCTATGGAGCCTAAGGCCCAATCCTTCAACGGGTCCTTCAAGGACCCGGCAATATCTCCAGACAGCAATAAGAGTATCTCAAACTGCGATAACGCAAGCAAAGCCTTTCATAAAATCGACAACAATCTAGAGTCAAGCCACGTAGCCAGCGGACTGAAGAACGTTAATGACCAGGTATAAAATATACATTTGACAACACAACGATCAATACATCCACCACTTTATATTACATTTGGCTAAACACAGTTCTCTTTTCAATCTCTAAAGAACCCGCGATCCTCCATGCATTGCATGCGTCAAGAGTGTCTAGGGGCTGCGATTGGAAGGTGTCGATTTGGTGGCATGATATACTTCTCAGAGGTACATCGGGTTGAAGATATTGTCACTGCCGTCTCCGGACACTCCTTCAATCTAGATGACCTCTATGGTTTCACGGTGGACAACAGCACGCACACCGCAAGCGACGACCTGCTAGACGTTCTACCCGCTCTCATCACCTTCCAGCTCCGAAGGAAATGGGTTTGGGTGCGACGACATGACCTTTACCTGGTTGCTTAAGTCGTACACGAGCTCTTCGAATTTTGTCCGGAATCTGAAGCATCAATATGGACGCGCATCCGAGTATGTCTGGCTTCCACATCCCTTTTCCCGTCCCGAGTGACCACGCAATTCGAGCCTCGTATACCGTGACGCTGCGAGCTTGCTTTGAATTTCCCGGGCTCTCGAATGTTGTGAGGTGGAAAGAAATGGTCACAGAATTCCTATCTTCGAAGTCAACGGCAGAAACGCTGAGAGGTCAACGCCCAAGCACTTCCCCCAAGCGTGGACTCGCATTGTATCGGTGCGGGTGATTGCTGTTTTCGCTTTGGGAATGGGGCGGCGCAGATTGTGTTGCCGATACAATCAATCTCCAATTAGTCGATACTCCGGCGATAGCAATATTGATAAGAAGGGAATAGTACTCGTATATAATATATAGCTGGTTCGTAGCGAAACAATGCATCCAGTTCCCCGCCTGTGGTCCTTCTTGGGGGGTATTCTCATCGAGTACGCAACATGGTTCGACGGTATGCCTCTTCAGTGATGGGTTGGCAGTGGGCCGGTAAGTCCATCGTTATTACGTCAATACATCTTTCGAGAGACTTGAGACATGCTGCACTTTCCAGAAGGAACAATGAGCTCTGCCGGCGTTACGAGGTGATGTCGGTCATGGCTCCGGGGATCCCAGCCTTAATCGTCGTACACATCGGACGACACTTCACTCTGAGCGTCGCGCTGGGTGTTTAGTATCGGAGACTCCCGAGCACGTTCTACTACAGTCATTCTGTTGCCATTGCCATCTTCGAGCTCCAGAATAGTGTCTTCAACAGTGGCCGACCGACTGTTCGGTGTCCTCCTCGTCGTTGACTTTCGACTAATCTCTTTATATTCGTCACTCATTTCGTCAGCTTCCCGCAGCATCCTTCTGGCTTCTAGTCTTTTTCTTGTGGCTTTGGTTTTGCGACCATCAGTCTCTTCGTGACGCAAGTCTCCATCGCTATCCCTTTCTGGGTCAGAGATATTCCCTTTACGAGCATTTCCGCTAGACTCGGCTTCATCAGCAAACCGAGCTCGCCGCTTCGCCATGTCAGACCTAACGTCTTGAGTAGGCCCATCCTTATCAGTCATGACAGCGGGCTCCTCGACTATGACTCCGGTGGCTTGATCAGGGGCAATCCGTATTCCGTTGTCGGTCACTTCATCGAAACTAGGCCTCTGCGATTCATCAGAGTCGGCACCTTCACCAGATCGCTTGAGTCCAGCTTGTGGGGCAGAATCGCCGGCTTCGTCAGACATTGTTACAGTCTTTGTGGTGGCCTCTGCGATCACACTTGGTAGAGCTACCGATTCGACACTCGTAGGAATGACAATTGAACTTATGGGGTTCGTTTCAGTCTTGAGGTTTGTGAACTTCTCTAAAGTTCTTGCGATAAGCTGCTCATCAGTGAGCATGGGCTCAGAACTAGCTTGCTTCTCAGCGTAATTTATGCCAACATCATCCTCGTCTTCACTGTCGCTGTACATCCTAGAGCGCAGAAGCCGTCGGATGGGTTGCTGACGCCCCCAACGTTCATATTGTCTGGCATTGGGGGGGAATGGACGGATACGTATGCTCCTATCCAGTACATGGTCCTGCATATACCCATCGACCTGCCGCGTTCCGCCGGGCCGACGAACAACTGCTTGATCAGGGGTCTCACTAGGAGCACCCGGCCGTTCTATGGTTGTCCAGTCATCTGACGTGTCATTGATAAGGTTCTGGCGTGGCTTCTCTCGTTGGATTTCCCCGCTCCCGTTGTATGGCGGGACGATGTATGGCGGGACGATGTATCGTTTCGTACGTTCTAGCTCCGGCTGTTGAATAACTGACTGTTGCTGCTGGTGTGAGCTATCTTCATGCCTTGGTTTTCGAGCCTCATTGGGAACATAGTCGTCCCGCGAGAAGTGCGGTGGTGGTCGCGGTGGCGGTATTTGATTACTGTTCCGAGGTCTGTCGATGTCCCACCGATTGAAAATTGTTCCGTCTTTACCGTAGCTTCCTTCAGGTGATTTCGACCCTCTTCGAATGACGATGTTCTCTCTACCGTAGCCTTTTTCACGCGAATTGGAATTTCTTCGAGTAATGAAGCCCTCGTCATCATAGTTCCTTTCTGGCGATTTCGACCTCCTTCGAACAACGACGTCCTCTTCTCTTTTTCCCTTGATGTCGGTCATTTCCCTTGATCTCAGTCTTTCGCGACTGATGTCAGCTTCCCTTTCCTGTTCGTAGCGCCTGCTGCCCGGCATAGGTCTTTCCGGGCACCAGTCGTCATTTTGGCTTCCACGGCGTCTAGACTCACTGTTGTAAGGACGTTCGCGGTCTGGAGGAGGGACCCCATCCCTATGAGACCTGCGATCTGGGTTGGGTGGTGCTTCTCGAATGGTGACCTCCTGCCCATAAGGGCTAACGGCATGGATCGGTTTGCTCGTATTATCCCGAGGAATAACTATCTCTTCCGTCCGTTGAGAATTCCCGGGTTCTTTTCGAACCCTATCACGATTCCTTGCAAGAAAAGCATCCCACCGAGCATCCGATTCCGCAGCACTCCTTTCTACCCGTGGCTTCCGGTTTTTTCCCCGTATCTCATTGCCACCGTGAATATTGGCCGAATCTCCAGCTTGGCCGCGGATAGCAGACGCATTACTGGTTTGCACGGGCCGATGTGGAAGATCATCAATGGTAAGTGGCTTAGGGGGATCTTTCGAAGTGTTGTCGTCGCCTGCTATATTTTTCCGACTGAGTAGAATCACCTGTACAACTTGATCGTCGCTTTTGTGTCCCAAGAGTCTTGTTCGCGGAGGTCTCTGAGGGATCTCAATTGATAATAGGCTCCACCGAGTAGCCTTATCTTCATTCTTGAAGCTTAAGAACTGAAGGATTGCTGTTCGCCAAAGTGGCTTGAGCTGTGCAAACTCATGCCACACGTCCCTTTTCGTTTGCCTCTTCGCCAAGGCTTTCTTCCATTTCGCAGTGTACCACTCATCTGATGGCCATAGCATAGCTCGCTCGTTAGCGTAGACATCAATGAGCCATGCTTCTGCCAAGAAGGGACCACCCAGGAACCCATGATACGCAGGGCCACTGCTGCTCTCGATAGACGTTGATTCATTACCTGAATCGAACGAGTAAGCGTCTGGTCGACGCTTGCCAAAATGGCGCCTAGTGAACGGTCAGCTGCTGTCAAATCAATCTCCCAAGACCATCAAGGCATCGAATCACTCATGAGTATCTCCTGTGTCGGCAGAAGGTGGTGCACTTGTTCCTTTGCAGTTATGGAATCACGAGATGATGGATTCCCTGAAAGTGCACCTTGCCGACGCATGGGATAAGAATTGGGGGACGAATGATACGCATGAAGACCTACCAAGGGAGCTTCGATCGCCACTTATAATATGTCCTGCTAGTTGTTGACGGAGGGCCCTTTCGTCCCTCTACTTTGACACTTGCGTTGGAAGCTTTACCTGAAGCAGTCGCAGGCCGAATAATAGGCATAAATGATTCATACGCCATCTCGGTGTAGCCAGGAATCGAGCTCTCGAGGATGCTGTCGATCTGATCTGGTCCAAGCCCAGCTCCTGTGAGCTGGTCTCGAAGACCTGCTTTCAGCGTCGCAGTGCGAGCTTGGTTCTCGTCTTGCTCCCTTTTGTGCCTGTCCCGCACCTGCATTTCCAACACGCGGCGTTCTACCTCGGCCTTCCTCTTCTGTTCTTTCCTTTGGACTAGGAGGAGCGCGGCTCGTTCGTCCAGTCTTTGATCGTTTTCCTCGCGCATGCGCCGTTCCTGGAAATCGGCAAATTCCTGCCAGATTTCAGGTTCTCCTTCTATCCAATCCTCATCTTTGGCTGTCGTTCGACGTTGAGGATCACGCTCCCGATCTAGAGCCTGCCTTCTGGCTTGTTCTGCCTTTCTTGCCGCCCAATCTCGAGTACGGCTTAAGCGTGGTATAGCTTGCCGGAACTTGGTCTTCTCAACAGCAGACGACCTGTATACTGGTAAGCTAACCCAGGCACGAGGAGATAGAAATTCTCTGTGCAGAGACGATAAAACCATGAAGATTGCACAAGCTAGAATTGAAGCGAAGTGCTCAAAATTTGTAGGGGATTAGGAAAGCACACAAGTCGTCAGACCGCTAAATAGTTACGGTGTACTCTCGTGGCAAGAGCGTTCATAGATATTGCGCGATTGATACTGGGGAAAATGTGCCTGTAGACTTACGCTCGAAGAGCCATCGCCGACGAAAACAATAACATAAGATCGATCTTGATTCGGTTAAGTTCTGCACGAGGTACCTCAAGTTTGGTCCGGAGGAACGGCCGCCGCAATGTAGAAAACAGTGAAGAGTCGATTTCGATCTTATCTTCGACTTTCCATTGCTGATGCCATCCGCTCTTACCAAGGACGTTCTTCAGCTCAAGCAAGATCTTCTTGCATTCCTCCGAGCAGCGAGCAGCGCTGAGAACACCTTCGTCGCTGAAGATGCGGGTTTGGTGGTTCTTATCCACGAGCTCCCCAATGTCTTTCAAACGCTCACTTGTTATAAGGACCTCATTGCCAATGTGCTGAATGCGAATTGGAGCGTCTTGAACTTCGCCAAAGTATGTAATGAGTGTATTCGACAGGCTGATACCGATCTGGGCTACGGCGAGGATGGCACTGGCTTCGCCAATCCCAGCCATGATGCGAGGGCTGCTCGCTCAGACAATTGCTCACGGCATGGCGCGAGGTAGCTGTCAGCTCGCACGCAGGAACAAGATGGGTAAGAGGCGACTCGAGAGCGGCCATCTTGTCCGTCAATAAGATTGGAATTGATTGGGTCAGGCTGACAGATCGTCCTCGATTCTGCACGACTACCGAGATGAGCCCAGCCTCCGCGGCTCACGTAGTGGCTCTTGCCATGCATCAGTATTACTTTAATAACAATGGTACGGATTTCCATGTATGAGGATAATTGGCTATTGTCAATATCAATTGCGAGGGCTTGTTGCACCATAATGGTCATCTCGCTCAGTCGATTGTGGGGCCGAAAACCTAGGAACATGGGCCCCAGCCGATATGGCGCCGTTGAGGGCCTATTCAACCATAGCCTCACCATCGCTCTCTACCCCATTAACTAGTACCTCTTCCGGTTGCTTGACTTTCTCCCAGATTCTAATCGCCTTGTCCAGTCCGCAACTTACCACCAGCCCACTTTCTCCATCCCAAGTATCTACACCGAGGACAACGCCTTCATGAGCATCGACCCTTTGCAAAACTTCCTTACTAACAACGTCCCACCACAGTATTCCTCCATCCTCACTTCCACTCACCACAAAAGCCTTCTTGCTCTCTCTCTCCCAGCTGCGGTCCTGACTACTACTGCCCCCATATGCACCAAATGCGCCACCGAGGCTATACTTCGAGTTGGCATGACCCTGATACGTCTTGACGCATCTCCCCTCGACATAATCCCAGAGCCTGACACATCCATCTAAAGTCCACGCAAGCACGTACTTTCCATTCGGACTGAATCGCACGCTCTGCACAGCAGCGTTGTCCTCGTGCACTAGTGTTCTGAGACACTGTCCGCTCATAGTGTCCCATATCCTGATCAGCCCATCCCCTGCGCAGCTTACGATGAGCGTACCATCGCGTACGAAATCGACACCGCCGACAGGATCGGAGTGAGCTGGGAAGGAGCGCATTATGCGGCCTGTGCGTACGTCCCAAAGGAAGACCGCCTCGTCGTAGGAACCTGAGACGATCATATTGCCTTTTGGAGAAAAGCAGAGGGTCGAGATATAGTTGTGATGGCCAAGAAGTGGATGAGGGTAGGATTTCCCAGTCGAAACGTCCCACAAACGAATCGACTTATCGTCTGATCCTGAAGCGATGGTTTTGCTGTCTGGTGACCAGGCCGAGGTGGAAATACCTGCGAGGTGGCCTTCGAGGACGTTGAGACATTTGCCTGTTGAGGTGTCCCAGATTCTGATAGTCGCGTCAGCAGCTATTCCGAAGATCAGAAGTCAGCAAGCTAACCTTCTAGATCTCAATGACCTGATCCTACTCACAGCAGCTTGCTATCATCCTTCCGTCGGGCGAAAAGCGCACTGCTGCTACGCCTCTCTTGTGCCCTTGCAGCACCGTTCTTAGCTTGTATGGCACGAACACAGCTTCCTTCGGCTTGAAGGATGTTGGAGTTCTGTTTCTAGGTGTCGGTGTTGAGCTCCCATCGCGTGAGTCAATGTCGCTCCGATCGTATCCGTCGCTCTCACGTGGAGTGGGAATTGTATGGTCTAATTCGTCAGGGCTGGCAGAGCCCGGATAGCTGATGTCTCGTGGACCTGTCCGTTCCCGGCGGAAGTCCGAATTACGTCGTTCAGTGTAGGCGTGGTCTGAATCCGCGCCCAGCTCATCTGGGGAGCCGTAACCAGGGGCGGCGTCATCATTGCTAATTCGTCGCCGTTTTGGGGAATGACCTTGCTCGATGTCTGAATGTTCCATCTCTATCAACCTAGCTGCGCATAGCGTCAATGTTAGAAAGATCCTGTATTGAGAGTTTATAAGACAGCGGAAGACCGATGTTTGGCGAGCCAAGCCCGCACTCTAGGGTCGAGAATTCAGCCCTAATGCTAGCACTATGACTTCAGGTTCCGGTCATAAATCCCCCTCTCCCCTCAAAGGGTGAAGTAAGGTAAAGTAAAAGTAGGTCCTCGTGCCTTCTGTATTACCACTGTTTTTTGACTTAAATGTATCTGCTAGTCAATTCGTCTCTTGTTGATTATCTAAATCTTAAATTAGACACTCCTGGCTTCTGCCTTTCTTTCGTCTAATATGTGAACAAAAGCAGCATCCAGGATTGTGGCCTTCCTTTCTTTGCTTGGTTTGATTATAGCATTTTTTCCACTATGAATGGTACAGCGGGGAGTGACCCCAATCATCCATTTCAATTCCCTACGACGTCTCTCAAAATCCTTACTTTCAACTGCTGGGGCCTCAAATACCTTGCCACACTCCGCAACCAACGCCTCCTCGAAATCGGCCACCGCATCGCCACAACCGTTCCAGCTCCCCACATCGTCGGCCTCCAAGAATGCTGGACCCAAGAAGACTACCTCGCTATCCGCCGCCTCACCAAAAATATCCTCCCCTACGCCAAATTCTACCACTCCGGCATCTTCGGCGGCGGTCTCGCCATTCTGTCCGCTTTCCCCATCATCGAAAGCTCCATGTTGCGCTATCCTCTCAATGGCCGCCCAACAGCTTTCTTCCGAGGTGACTGGTTCGTAGGCAAAGGTGTGGCATGCGCTTCTATCCGGCTTCCTGCTGCTGAGGGGAAGGCGCATGGCGAGGTTGTGGAGGTATTTACAACGCACCTGCATGCACCGTATGAGGGTGAGCCGAACGATAGCTATCTTTGCCATCGGACGGCTCAGGCATGGGAGATAGCGAAGCTTATGCGTGGAGCGGCTGAGAAAGGGCATCTGGTTATCGGGCTGGGAGATTTCAATATGGTGCCCTTGAGCTTGGCGCATCAATTAATCGAGGCTCATGCGCCGGTGCGGGATGTCTGGAGGGTGTTGCATCCCGATTCATCACTGGGACCGACGGATCATCCACAAGAGAGCGCGAGGAAAAGGCCGATGCCAAGTTCAAGATTCAACCTCGAGGAGAATGGGGCTACATGTGACAGTGCGCTGAACACGTGGCGCTGGAGCAAGCAAATGCAGAAACGGCTTTCCAAAGGCGAAGATATCCAGGTATCGTTGGATTCTTCAGATCCCGGCGCGAAACGCCTGGACTACATCTTCTTCGGCAACGGCACCAACACTCCTGCGCCATGGCACGTTGAATCCGCTCGCGTGGGCATGACAGAGCGGCACTCCTCCCTGGGCTGCTCTCTGAGCGACCACTTCTCCGTCGAAGCTACCCTTTCCCGCTCCCCAACGTCCAATCCTCCACCACCACCGCCACCCCTCCCACCCTCAACATACACCCACATCCTCTCCCTCATCGCCACCTACACCGCCCGCGAACGCCATCAGCGCCGTTTCCGCCTCGCTAATTTCGTCGTTTCTGTATTTGTATCCCTGGGCTGCTGGACAGCCATCTGGTGGAGTCCGCGGCCGTTTGTCTCGTTTCTGCTTACGGTGCTGAGCACGCTGGGTTTCGGCGCTGGGGTCATCGACGGGCTGATTGGGGGGCTGTTTATGAGCAGTGAGATCAGGGCGTTGAAGGAGTTTGAGTGGGAGATTGAGAATGCGAGGGCGCGGGCGGAGGAGAGGGAGAGCGGTGGGCAGGAGGTGGAGGCTAAGGGGGAAGTCGGGGACAGGACGGATCGTAGGCGGAGTAGGGAGAGGCATGGGGGTTTTGTGGCAGACAGCGGAGGGATGGAGCAGGGGAATAATAGCGACGCATTCTAATGACCCGTTCTGGTATGGCTGCACGACTTTTAAGGCTTTAGGTGTATGTCTCAAAAGCACACTGTTTTCGGGGGGCCGCTGCCCATACCTTCGACCAAAGCTCGGACGCTCGGTAGCGCGATCAAGGTCTGAGGATTCGACGGTGTGAGGATTTGGCGCTTCCGGTTGATGGAATAAGGATTTGACGACTTTGTGGAATCTGACGCTGTGGAGGATGTGACGATCTGGCGTATTGAAGGAACGAGGATTTGACGACATCACGACATCACGGCTTTATGTTGTTACGGCTCGGCGTTCACGTACTGACTCTCCCATAGCATAGTAAGAGATTGTGACTTAAAGAATATTGCAATGGAGTGGAAGCTCGATACAGTATCATGAGTGTATATTTTTCCAAGCATCTATTGCCAACATAATACAAGCCACGAAACCTATATCCACATACAACATCCTTATCTATACCAGCTACCACTATCCTAATCCCTTCTCCAATCCGCACTTCTCGCTCTCAATCCCCTCTCATGCGCACCACATCGCAGCCTTGTGATCCACCCCTCTAAGCAGTATACACATCCCCAAGCGGCGTCTTCGAGCTCCCACTCGCCAGAATGCCATCAACCTGATAATACGCATACCTCTCCACCCCATTGCTCTTATCATCCAAGAACGGCAGCATGGCACTCATAAAAGTCTGCTGATCCGCCGCACTGCCACTGGGCGCAAACTCCGTGAGCCAGATGGGGCGCCCGCCCGCCATGGCTTTCGCATCCCCAATGTGCTTCTTCAAATTCGCCACGCCATCGGGAGTCGCAAGCCCATACCAATGGATAGCCAAGAAATCAATCTGGCAGCTCGCGCACGCAGTCATGAAGCTCTGCAGCCAGTTGAGGCCCGTGGCGCCATCGCCGTTGCACACCGCGGGCGAGCCGATCTTGACCTTGCCGCCGAACTGCTCCATGTTGGGTTTCCATGCGTTGGCGGCGTCTTGGGGGGACATGTTGGCCTGGGCGGGGAGGTCGGGCTCGTTGAAGCCGAGGATGTGGGTCGCGCCGTTGGAGATGGCGGTGTTGGCGTTTTCGATCCACTTGGGGAGATGCTTGTCGGAGGTGCTCCAGAGCATGGGGACGAAGTTCATGGAGGAGGGGATGGTGCCGCCGGGTTGGGAATCCCAGTTGTAGGCCCAGCCGATGGCGGAGCCTTCGAAAAGGGGGGTCAATGAGGCGGTGTTGTAGACTAGGCCGCGGGCGACGACGTTGCCTCCGGAGGTGGAGGGCGAGGAGGAGGGTGTGGGGGTTGAGGAGGGTGTCGAGGCGCTGTAAGATTGCGCTGAGGCGGAAGAGGCCGGGATGGCTGCCGCGGACGAGGAAGATGAGGTGGTCTGGACGGAAGAGGCTGGGATGGCTTCGGCGGACGAGGAAGAGGAGGTGATGGAGGGAGAGGGCATCACGGGGGCAGGTGCAGAGTAGCTGTTGACTGGAGCAGGGGCGGAGGTGGACAGGCCCCCATTGGCTGCAGTGCTGCTGCCAACTGGACTGGCGATGCTGGACGAAGACAGACTGCTGGAAGCTGGAGCTTGGGCGGTGGACAAGGCCCCATTGGCTGCAGTGCTACTGCCGACTGGGCTGGCGACGCTGGACGAAGGCAGACCGCTGAAGATTGGGAGACCAGGCGCAGTCGGGATAGAGGATCCTGTGCCAACAGTGCCCGTCGATCCAACAACGGATGTTCCGTTCTCGGATGGGTATGGAGCTGATGGAATAGCAGAAGTTGAAATTGGCGAGCTCTTTTGGGGCGATGAAGCGGGCACGGTAATGGTAACCGTGTTTGCCGAAGTTACTGTCACAGTGGCTGGACCACACTGACTGCCGGCAGAGGATAGACCAGTTGGAGAGTTGTCAGAGCCTGAGGTTCCGGAAGCACTTGCAGAATTACCACCCATGGCAGATGATACCGGTACTGGAATGACTGTCACCGTTTTAAGGGTGCCGATTCCGGTGCCAGTGCCAGTCGGGCCACTGACGCCCGTTGAGTTACCAAATTCGTACGGCGCAGAAGAGGAATCGATTGGGCTCAAACCGCTTCCAGACGCAATGGGAACACCGGTGGAGATTCCACTGGGACGAGGAGCGTGAGTATGGCCACGGTGACCGTGGGCACCATAACCTCCGTAGCCAGCCTGGGGAACAGCAAAGGCCACCGGGGCAAGGATCGCGGCAAGAGCAAGGCTATAACGAGACATGCTTGTATAATCGGTATATACTCGAGTAGATTTTTCAGTATGTGAGTGAGTTGAAGTTGCGAGTAATTTGTAGCGTGAAACCGACCAGGGTTTCTGAAAAGAGGGTAAGTGGAGGAAAGAAAGTAACGAGCGACTGCTCTGTCAATGAGTGACTTGGGCTACAAAAATGAACAGCAACGGTGGGTGGGGAAGTAGGAATTGACAGTCGAAGGGGGTCGGCTGAGAGTAATATGAAAAGATCGACTAGCGTCCGAAGCGGTTTGTCCTTTTGGGCGAGTGCAGTGGAGCGTGGCCCCGTGGGCCCAGCGTGGATCCATCGGCTGGTGTTGGGGGCTTTTGGCGTCACCCTGACTGCGTCACCGCGTAATCTCCTGGCGCTAGATCCTTCCATGCAAGTAGAAGTAGATCGCTGGGGACCCGGACATGATTTTCTCGGTCAAGCACAGCCATCTGGAAGCAGGGAGGGCTTGCTGCGCCGAATATTGCAGCGTGCTCTAGCCAGTGGTGTTGGATATCTTGAGAATCCAATGGCCGGATTTTGGGGCGAATCGCCCAAGTGATGAGAAGCTTGGGCAAGTGGTAGGAGATGAGATCATGAGTGGATGTTTGCTGGCCAGCGACTGCACGAATCAGTGATTGGGGCCTCGTTCAGGGGTATGCGTGGCCGTGAACGCCGTTGCCCCTGTCGCTCAGGAGAGAAGCGCACTACTGCAGGTACAACCAGCCATGATTGGCGTTGCGCTCCCGGGACTGAAGAAGCCGTCGTTTCAGCTTCCGAGCTGCTTGCCAAGACCATATTCGATATCTCCTTTCTGTTGCAGGCAAGAAAAAAGCCCGGCTTTCCAGAAGAGTGATAGTAGTAGCATCTTTGCAAGTGGACGAGGATAGGTGAAACGTACCATAAGATTCCGATGAAACATAGCCTCCAGAGTATGTCTTTCAGGTTTCTGTGTTAGTACTCCTGAACTGCTGTAGATCTCATATTATCGTGCTTCGCCTTCTCCAACATCCACTGCCAAATCAGGCTTTACACGGGGAAAAACTGTCTAGGACTTCACTGTGGCTTTCTGAATGGGATCTGCTGCCTTTCCCCCATCACGAAAGCCCCCGTCCGAGTAGGTGCAAAACTGTAAAATCAGCTCTGTACCGGGGTAGCATTCATACTCAACGATGGGCAATTTTTTCAAATTGTTGACAGCGTGCATCGTTGCCTATTCTTTGCCCTGCGGATCTAGCAGTCATGAGGAACTGGGGTCCCAGTCCTGTGCTGTCTGCTATACAGGAGCCTCGATATATAATCGGTAAGCTTGCGCCCAGATTTCATATGCTTTCTTAGTAGAAGACATGAGACCGAGAGCCACGTTAATGAGCTTATAGCAGCATGTAGTCTCCTGATCTGACACAGGGACTGTCCATTCAAGGTACTCGCTTTTGCCTTCTTTCCATGGCCTCCAGTACGTCCGCAGCGTTGTTAGCATCCCCTTTTCTTTTCTTGGGTCCTCGTTTCCTTGGTCCCTTGCCGTCGCCTCTGCCGTCCTGCTTGCCCCTGTCTTCGCCCCATTCAGACAGCTTCACCTTCCGCTCATCCGCGTCCTCTTCGTCGCCGAATCGGCTACTTCCGAAGCCGAGATCCATATCCTCTGCGTCACGGTCATGAGAGTCAAGCATCTTCTTCCGACGCGCAAGCTTCGCGGCCTCTTCTTCGCCATGCGGACTCGCACTGCCAAGAGACAGAGGCTTGAGAGATGAAGCTTTCTTGAGCGCTGCAAGAATTGTTGGGTCGGAAAGGCTGTTTGAAGTGGATGTTGTATCTGCAACATCATGTGCGACTGCATCACCAAAGTAGTTTCGTCTGCCTAATATCGCTTTTTCAGGTAGCGGTGGGGGAGGCATGCTTGATGCATCAGTATCGGCCCGTGATGCTGGATCAGAACCGTTTCCGCACGGGGGCGAAGGCTTTCCTTGCTCTTCACTTTCTTCGGACTCGTCATCATCTTCGAGACTCTCTAACGGATCATACACGGCCCCGACGCCCTCAAAGATGTCCGTCTCCTCGTCTTCTGGCGGTGGTGCCTGCTGTGCGATCTCTATTCCTAGTGGTTTTACGCCTTTGTCAGGCATTAACAGGCCGCGATCCCGAGGCTCCTCCCTGGATATCGATTTCTTCACCTTCTTTTTCACCTTACCGTCCTCATCGACAGTAATCAGAACTTCTCGACCTCTTTGATCTATCTCAATCCTTGATCTCTCTTTCTTCTCGCCAACTTTGGAGAATCTCGAACCGAGACTTGATTCGGGGGCTTTCTGATGTGTTGCTGCTGCTTGTCTTGAAGCTTTTAGCTCCTTCAATATATCATCACGGGTCCGTTTTCGGCCTGCTACCGCCGGCGGCGGCGCCATCTGCCCTTTCTTGTCGGTCTCGACTTTGGAAAGTGGTTGGACCTCCTTTTCCCCCAATTTTCCAAACTCTTCATCTACTGCAGCATCGCCAGTCGTCGGGTCCAGCTGTTGAGGGCTTTCAGCACCCTTTGGCACCTGAATAGGTTTTCCCGAGTCCGACAGCACATCCTCACCCCTGCGAACTCTTTCTAGCAGTTTCCTGTCAAGGCCCTTGACTAGGTGGACGTTCTTTACATCACCCCCTACTATTTCGTCCCTGAGTGCCTCGAACGTAGCATATTCCATCTGGCCAAGCTTGACGATATCCTCCAAAGCCTTGACTCGCATTGCTTTGTCATCTTCTTCTTCAGATATCCGTTCCTGCGTCCGATCTGTATAACCTGACCCAAGTTTTGTGCCTTTCGGGGCAGAAATGGAGCGGAACCTTTTGGCAGCTGAAGGATTGAGTGTAGCATTGCGTTCGGCAACCTGGCGGGCAAAATCACTGCCAGATGATCCTATAGATCGCCTAGAATCTCGTAAGCCAGTAGACAATTGAGCGATAAGGGATGCAGCTTACGTACGGTGTCATCGGAATACTTGACCGTATGCGTGAGCCCAATGCCGGGGTAGCCCCGCCGCCTCGTGGACTTGGCTCAGATAGATTCCCCTTATGCTTTGCTGCCGAGCTTGGAGTGTCAAGCACTAGCCGACGAAATTGTGTATTGTTCATGATAAGGGGTGGGGGCTTCCCTTGAACTAAGAAGCGACAATGTGTTCAGGCATCTGAAGAACAATCGTGCTGCCGACGGTTTCAAGTAGAGAGACGAAGAGCAGGTTCCACTCGGTGTAACTTCGGCATCCTGTCTCAGCCTTGCTCGCCTTGTGATTTCACTCGCGATCTTCACGCAATTCGACTATGGTCATTCTTTGAAAGCACTCGTGCATCTGAGAGGAATAGTCGAAATGTGACCAGCGATTATTCAATAGGACCCTGGTCACCAAAAATCTGTGACGATCAAAGTTTCGCCATGAACGACCCAGCTGGGGGAGTTCCCCCGGCCTTGGTATGTCCATTGCACGCATGAGCTCTGTAACCCTTCTAATGAGCTTCAGTTGCCGCATATCCAACTTGTGTCCACCCACCGATATCCCCAGTATGGCCATTTACAACTCGAGGCGATTGTCGATCTTCTGCTACAGGCGCCGAAGATCACGCGAGAAGTTGCTGCCATGAACTGGCAGTTCGTCGACGCACCGCCAGATGGAACGATCATGCTTATCTGGCAGCCCCCTCAATTGGGCACCCATTCTGCCACGGACGGTCTAGTGTACTATGGCCCGGAGGCAGCTTTCTCTTCGGAAGTTCGAGGCTACGTAAGTGACGCCCAAGAGCGCTTCGAACTTTACAGAACTGATCACCCACAGACTGTCGAGATGTACTATCACAGAACTGGATATCATCCTCCACGTGAAACCGTAGCAACTCATGCGCGAAGAAGATACCGCCTCATGCCTTCTGCGACTCCAAACCCGAACGTGTCCCCCCCGGAATCATCACTGTGGATAATCCACTACAGCCAAGCTGAACCCCCGTATCAGCTCCCTTCCAATCGGGTGCCAATAAATGCACAGATCCAAACAGCGATGACACAACGCAGATACTTACAGCAGCACGGTCAGCTTGTGCGAAAGGAGTTCATGCTCCATGACCGTAACAATTGGCCAACCATCAATCTACCGAACGGTAGTATGCCGCAGCCCTGGAATCCGAATTCAAACTATCCAAGCAACGTAATTTCCCAGATGAGCCGCAGCCATCAGTCTTACATGATGCAACAGCAAGCAGCAAGCCACGCTGCGATGGGGCCATCGCCGGCAAAGCGCCAACGCCAGGTTGGCCCCCCTCATGGTCATGGACCAAGCCGAAGTCAGATGCCTATGATTCCAAACGACTCCAGTGTAGAGGAGGAAGAAACCATCAACAGCGATGCCATGGACACACTGACGCCAAGGGACATCAGTGCCAACCGCTACATCCAGCATCATCTATGGATGGAAGAGATCTTCTCTTCGCCCTACGGTACCAGCCAGATCGTACCAGTCGAGCTCGGTCTTGGCCGGAGAGGTGAGATCGAGTCACTGACCAGAGAATTCTTTGACGCCCCAATGAGCGGTGAAGCAAACAAAATCAAGGGGGCAGTTCCTCCTCGTGTGGGGCGACTGGAAGACGGGAAGGCGAAAGATTTCACCGCCAAAGCTGCGCAGAGAATCGCCCAACTCAACGCAGAGATGGAAAAGCTGAAGAGGCAGCACGCTAAGCGTACAGAGAAGCTCAGTCGAGGCGACGTCGTCAAGGAAGCCGAACAAAAAATGAGAGATCTAAGTGTCGACAAACGTGAAAGCGACAACTACGCTAGTAGCACTGACGAAGTCGTTAACCTCATCGAGAAGGTCCAGGCATTTTTGGGACAGGGTGTCAGAGTAATCAAAGAGGTTGAGTGTGTGCAACGCGGCGGACTGGAAGAAAAAGCACAAGCCAACGAAGCGAACTTTCCTCAACACAGCTTTGACATGGACCACCCGGCTTTGGATGCTGCAAGAGCGCAAGCAATGGCATATCAGATGCCAAAAGCTGGATCCGGTCGAGGTTTTGATTCTACTGGCCAAACCCCGCAGGCTTATCCCCAGTCAGCGACTCCAAGCGACCGCGCTCAAGATGCTGAGCCAGCCAAGGTAACTGCAAGTGAAGATGTTACGATGTCTGAGGTGCCCACCGGAGCGGATAGCAAAGAGGGAGGAAGTGGTGATTGGATAATGGTCGATAAAGAAGGTGAATCGGGTCCTGCAGATAATCAGGAGAGGCCGGACGTCGGAACCCTTGCCAGCCATGCAACTTTAGAAAACGAATTCGCAACGTCTGGGAACGAGCTTGATACCGCTGGTGACGCTCTTCAAGATTTCGCACCCGATCAAGGCACGATGGATGAGTTTCATCCCGATGACTTTAACGACACAGTGGACTTTGGCGGTCTGGACACAGCCGGTGACGGACTATCAGGGTTCGCTGAGCAGGCGAATGTAGAGATGGCTCTCGAAGAGCCGGGGGATCTGGGGCTGGATGATTCGGCGTTCGGAGAAGCTTTTCACGCTCCAGAAGCTGGCGAGCAACCAGAGACGGGCGGAGCTGAACCACGAGAATGAGAGTTGAAGTCACAGGGGTGCAGGTTTCAATGTGGCCTAATAAGGGCCCTGACATTGCATAGTTCAGATGGTGTACGCATTTAGCTGCATGCTATTGATTTCTAGCTCAGGCTCGCAGGAGCAATCATTTGCGATTTGCTTGCTGAAAGATACCCCTCTGCTTTAGTTAGTGACTGTTGCCTGCTGAGTTGTCCTTGTAGGGCCAAAGATCTGACAAAGTCAGGATTAACACAGCCCGCAGCCACGTCGTGCTATTTGATCCTTTAGGATACGAATGTAATAACAATGAAGTGCATCCCAATCCTGCTCAAAGATGAGATGAGCTGGGCTCAGACACAGCGATGGCTTGTTGGGATCATCCCAAATCGGTTCCAGCGCGCCAACGCCAAGGAGCCGCTGCACGACACCGTCCTCGTACTTTGAGCCCTTGCTTCTTCTCGTGGAAGCTTACTTTAGCTGGGCTTTCCGGGGACTTCAAGCTGCATGGTTCACCTCTTTGCATCTACCGTCTGACTACCAACAAAGAGAGCAGACGAACTGTTCGTCCTCCAACTCCTAAGCTTTCCCGACTCTTGGCACAGAAAGCCATCGGCCACCAGCCGCGATCACGCCGTAGGCTGTGTGTCAGATTCCCGATATTCAGGGGTAAGGCGGATCAGCTGACAGTAGGCCTAAAAGGCTGCGGCGAATCTTATCCAACAACAGTGCCAACTGTTGCTGCAGCTGTCCGAGCTCGTTCCTTTCCTGGGCCATACATTGTGGCCTGTGTCTCTACTTCTATATCCGGAGTCCGGCCTGCGTTACGGAGCCACGGCTGGTGGCATTGGTCCTGCGACTAAACGAATCGGTCTGCTTTTGGGCTCTGGCGACGCCAGACCATTTGCTCGTCTGTTTCGAAACCCGGCCAGCTTGCTCCGTTTCATTCTAGTGTATTGTTTCCACTCTGGGAGATGAGCATGTTCTTCCACCACGGCCCTCCCGAGCCTCCACCACAGCCATGTTGTCTTGCGGACGCTTGCTCTCTTCTCTTTCTTTGCCTCTTGTGTCTGTTGGTTTGCTTGACCGTATCCGTGTCTGTTCCTGTTTCACTGTTGTGGCTCTGTCCTTCCTCGCGATTTTAGGGGGGGTCCCATGTTCTCTCTTTTGTAGCTCTCTTTCAACATACCATCATTTACCTAGGCCGAACACGCCTGCCACACTCGCTACCATGCTTCTCCATTGTGCTCTGCATCCGGCTTTCTTTTTTGTGTTAATTACTTTAATTGCTAGCATTGCGCATGGCGTTCCTCTTCACGGCCAACAAGATTCCCATTTCGACAAACGCGATTCGTACCTAGCAATTACCGGTCTGCAATCCAGCGGCACGCATCAAAGACTGGAGATCCGTCAGCTGCAGCAGAACATCCCGCAATGGAATCTGTATTTGTTGGCTTTGAATCGCTTCAAGGGCATGTCCCAGGAAGACAAGTCAAGTTACTATCAAGTCGCTGGCATCCATGGCCGGCCTTTCATCACGTGGGACGGTGCCGACTTCGCGCCTGGGCAGGATGGTGGTTACTGCACTCATGAGATCGTTCTCTTCCCAACCTGGCATCGGCCGTACTTGGCTCTGTACGAACAGATTCTCTACGGAATCGTACAACAGGTTGCCGATGAGCAGACTGTAGACAAAGAGACGTATGTTGCCGCTGCACAGACATTCCGGTCCCCATACTGGGATTGGGCTGCCCCAGCACAGGGAGGTGCCGTTTACCCATCCTTCTTCAAGGGCATTTGGGATGGCACCACTTCATGGTTGGATATCTCCATGCCCACGGGAACCCAGCGCATAAGAAATCCTTTATATGCATACATTTTCCACCCGTTGACAGCGTCGGATTTCCCTGATAATGGAGTATGTTTACAAGATGATCAACCGTCAAGCTCGACGCTAATTGGTGCAGTTCGATGTCTGGCCGGCCACCCTGAGATACCCAACATCTAATGCGAAGGACGCAACCAGCCGCAACGATGACGTGGCTGCTCAGATCCTTCAGTCTCAACCGTCTTATAGCCAGCGATTCATGAACCTCCTTCAAACTTATGGGAACTTCGATAGTTTTGGAAATGAGGGCTGGATCCCTAACCAACCCGGATATTACGATAGTCTGGAATCCCTTCACGACCAGATCCATGGATTAGTAGGCAATGGTGGACACATGTCAATTGTATGTTCACTCGCACAGCACATCCCTTGTCTCCTGCGATCACGAGCTAAACGCATTTGATTTTACAGGTCGACTACGCGGCCTTTGACCCTATCTTTTGGCTGCACCACACCAACATTGACCGCCTCTTCGCCATCTGGCAAACCATCTACCCCGATAGCTGGATGGACAGCCAGACGATTAACTTCGGCAACGCAGTTCTCCAACCCGGCCAAACAGTCGACCAAAACACCCCTCTCAAACCTTTCCGCAAAGACAGCGACGGCAACTTCTGGACCTCTGATTCCGCCCGCTACACCGCCACCTTCGGCTACAACTACCCAGAAACCAGCGACGGAACCCCCTCCTCCGCCAAGGCAGCTGTGAACGCACTCTACGGCCCTTCGTCCGGCAAGAACCTTACCCAGAAGCGCGGCATCCACCCCAGACACAGTCAGCGCTCCTCCAGCGCTCCCATCGACACCCCCAACCCCACATATAACACCTCCCTCCCCATCCTCTCCGCCACCACCGCCGCCGCAACAAGCAACACCCCCCTCGCCGCCGCCGTCGCCGCCGGCATCGCGCCCAATGCCGCCCCAGCCTCCGACGTCGCCACGGCTCCCAAAGCCCTCGCCGCGGGCTACTACCGCGAATGGATCACCAATCTGCGCGTCCAGAAAACCGCCCTCCAGTCCGCCTTCTTCATCCACATCTTCCTCGGCGACTTCGCCCCCTCCCCCTCCTGCTGGACCTTCGAACCCAACCTCGTCGGCTCCCACGCCGTCTTCACGCCCTTCACCAACGCCACCAGGGCGCTCAGCTCCGGCGCGAGCAGCATCGTGACGGGCACGATCCCGCTGACGAGGACGCTGCAGGCGCAGGCGGATGCCGGGAAGGTGGATTTGGGCGATTGTGAGGGCGTGCAGGCGTATTTGCGGAGGAATCTGCATTGGCGCGTTACCAGGATGGATGATTCGGAGGTGCCGAGTGGGGAGGTGCAGGATTTGAAGGTCTCGGTTGTGAGTAGTGTGGTTAAGGAGGCGGAGGCGGCGGACGAATTCCCGGTTTGGGGCGATTTCGTGGTGCATACTGGTGTTACGGATGGGAGAAGTGGAGGGTTGTGCGCTGGGGAGGCCGCATAGGCGGATTTAATGACGAAGAGGCTCGGAAGAGGGGGAGAGGGAAAGGGAAAAATGGCTGCATCAGTGGTGTTTGGGTTTCCGATTGCATAGTATCATTTACGGGGATTTAGATTGAGCATTTCCAGCAGCGACTTGGGGGATGTATAGATTATTAAGATATAGATACCCACTCAAAACCCAAATTCATTCCCACATTCATGAACACAGCACGTCTGGAGTGCACAACTCGACTACCCTCACCCAGTAGTCCTCCCGCCCATCTTCCCTTAACACCATCCGAAAAGAACCCTTGGCTACTACCCCCTCACACAGTCCCTTCCAACCATCTCATCCCCCAACACTCCGCTCACACCCAATCCCCAATCCTTACTCCCCAATCCCCACTCGCCCCCCTTCCCCCTTCCCCCTTCCCCCTTCCCCCTTCCCCCTTCCCCCTTTCCCCTTATCCCACTCCCCCCCCCCCACCCATTCCCTACCCCCATCCTACCCCCACCCCTCCTTACCCCCGCCGCCATCTCACCCGCCGCTTCACCGTCGTTCTCTCCACCGGCCTATCATGATTGGCATAGCTCCTCGTAACAGTCGTGCGTTTCGTGCTCTTCACCGGACGTGCGTGTGGGGCGTGTCTTGTTTCAACGATTCGGATGGCGGGGCTTGGGGTGGTGGGGTGTTGGTGGTGGTGGTTGCGCGGCGGGGAGGTGCGGATTGTGAGGCACATTTGTGGGGGGTGGTGAGGGGGGATGGGAAGGGAGGAGGGAAGGCGGGAAGGTGGGGGGAGGTGAGAGGCGGGTGGTGGTTGATGGTGGTGGGGATGGTTGGAGATAGGTTGTCGGTGGCGGGGGGTGGTGAGGGGAGATGAGAGGTGGTTGGGCGGTGAGATGGTTCGAAACAGGTGGTGGGTGGTTGAGATAAGCTTTTAGATGAGAGGACGCAAGTGAGGGGATAGTTGGGAGTGGATGGAGGATGGTGGAGGAGAATATGAAGGGGAGAAAGATGGAAGAATGATGGTGGACGTAGCGCTTGAGGATGCGCGACTCGTGAGATAAGCTGTTAGTGATCCTGGAGGATTGCACTAGAGATGAGCGCGGAGACGGACGGGTACAAGCCTTTTTGTCTACGGAGTTGAAGGTGCTGAGATAACAGGTATAAGAAGTAAATTCAGAATGTGATCTTGTTCGAGGAATAGCGGGCCACAGTGATTGATGATGTGTGACTGAGCATTTGACTTTGTTGCGGGCTGTGTCGCGTGTGGCAAGTGTATGAGAGGGGTTTCATCGGGTGGGGTCGTATGTATCATATAAGCTGCTGGCGGGAAATCTAGTCGATCAGAGCTCGACGATGGAGGCGACCAAATATTGTGTTTTAGGAAAGATATTCCATCCTGGCGAGAGGATCGTGAATATGAGGGTTCGCCCTTTGATACTTTAGTTACTGTACTAAAAAATCGAGATTTCGACCATCCGCGATGGCGTAAGCGAGCGTCGAGCTTGGTATGGGAACTCCCAGTATGCAAAGTATTATGCGCGAGTACCTTTCGCATCAATGCTACTATCGCAGTGTGACTCCAGAGCGGTTGAGGCGAGGGTATTGCCAAAAACTGCAAGTCGACGGGTATCTGACGAAGGAATATGTACGTGCGTTACCTTATACCGCAATATAGATCCGGGGACAAATTAATAGGGCGCTTTGATTGTGCAATTCGTTTCGCACAGCATGTTGCGATCCAAATGCAATCGTTGTAGGTCGAGCTTCTTTCAAAGGTGTTCTAATTGAATTGTAGTGTCCTCCGATCGCTTCCCGTCTGAAATGTTGTTGTCATCGTTCGATGAACCCGCTCGTTCATGAGCACTCGAGGAGAGTGCACTTGGTCTTGCCCGATCGTAGGATATTAATATTGCGTAACATAAGATGCACGGGCGCTGCCACTCTTGACATGTCGTATGCAGTGGAAGCAAGTAGCATGGTGTTCTGCTGAATGGGTAAAATCGTGATTGTAGAGCAACCCCGGACCTCTGATGCTTTCCACGATTCGGCTACTCGTACATCGCGAATGATTCTCTTCGCGAACTATGTCGGAGTTCGAAACGGCCAGGCGTGGAGTCCTTCCTTGCAGTCTAGCAACAACAGTATTCCAACATATTTAGCGAGATGTCCCTTCTGCCAGAATCTCTCTAGGTACGACCCTTCCAAGATCCAGGAGGGGCATAGATTGCCAACTATGTAGCGCGAATCAACTAAGCAATAGTCGTGTTGCAGCTTTGAAGGAAGATGAGACAAGAGGAAATGGCTCAAACATACGCGCAATGATCTACCATGTCGTTACACAAATGCTTTTCCTTGTTAAGCTAGACATCACGGTCGGAAGCTCACGAAAGGGAGATGAACTCTGCCACTATAATTGGGAATTTGATGTTTACCTTTGAACCTTTTTCAGATACCGGGCGCCCCCAATTTTTGATCGGTGAATCCTAAAGTCATTGGGCTCCCTGGCATCACTTCGTTCTGGTTTCCTCTGTTTCTACGTACCCACTACTCCACCTTCCTTCGATAATTGCGTGTCCACTCTATCGTACAGAATCGACACGCGTTCCCCTGTGGCTCTAGACAACACCAATACGTGCGGCGGTGAATACGGACAGTCCTGCATGAATGGAAAACCTATCGGGAACCACAGGCCACTGCTTCGACTGGCAATCCTGATGAGCCTGACAGGGTGACCCGTAACTCGTGGCCATCACATCCGATAATACAGCTGCTATATGCAATTCCGCCTCTTTTGACTTCTCATTACCTTATGGGCGTCTGACGCTGTTACAATATACAGTTATTGGTTTCTTTATCGGTGGACTCAAACGATTGTGCAGTCGTGGTGCAGCAGCTCAGACATCAACGCGGGATGTTCTGAAACGAGCATGAGTCTGCATCAAATCCCCAGGTACAGTATTTGGACTTCTGCTCGGGTTTAAGCACAAGATCTTAGATTCCATTGGAGGCGGGCGCTCGTTTCTACGTTGCCTCAAGAATTCCGAAGTGGATGATGTTTATGTATGTTGCTAATATGTGTTCGAGCATAAAAGCTACGTTGTGCATTTGAGCATGTTTCGAGCCTTGCCACCGGACAGCAAGATATAATGGTACCATTCCAGATGGCTCTGATACCTAGGTGAGCCATGAGATCAATTGCAACACAGCATTGAAGCATCTCTGGTCAACCTGCGTTAGCAATTGCAACTATGAGAGGGGGAAAAGGAGCAAGAACCTTGATATATATAATCGCCAGGATTTTCAAATCGTACAAAACTCAGAAGGCAGTTAACGCGGACTTAAGGACTACTAGCGTCCAAGTAGCGCGCGTCTCTCACAACAGCTTGCGCCGGCAAAGACGACAACGCTGCAGGGTAAACCCATGGATAGCTAGAGTCACTGTTCAGCCTTGTCCCACGTTGCGAGCAAAGGATTCAGCAGTCATCGATCTTGATTACAGAGCTTCGCCATATTAGTATTCCTTTTGTATTCTCCAAAGCATCCAACAGTAGCCAGCCCTCAAAATGTACGTACTGCAGGCGATCACTTTCCTCAGATATGGATCGCTGACGCTCCTAGCTAGGAACCGATCCCTCTCCGTCCGCTCCAAAAAGGACAATGCCTCCACCATCGGCAGCGAGAAAAGCGCGCCCAAGCACCGCTTCACAATGGCTTCGCTCCGAGGCATGCAGCAGCCGGAGATGAGCAAGAAGCTCTTCAAGATGATCAAGAGCGAGAACCACTCCATCGGGGCTTACGAATCCGCCAGCCGGGAGCGCATCTCCATCGCCAGCCAATTATCGGACTGGGGCGAGTCCACAGGCGACGATGCGATCTCGGACATCTCGGACAAGCTGGGCGTTCTGCTGTCGGAGCTGGGTGAACAGGAGGATGTGTTTGCGCAGAATCTCGAGGAATATAGAAGTATCTTGAAGCAGATCAGGAACACGGAGAGCTCGGTGCAGCCGAGTAGAGATCACAAGGCCAAGGTCTCGGATGAGATCCAGAAGCTCAAGTACAAAGAGCCTCAGAGCACGAAGCTGGTGACGCTGGAGCAAGAGCTTGTCAGGGCGGAGGCGCAGAACCTAGTCGCAGAGGCGCAGTTGACCAATATCGTAAGGGTTCACCACCTTCATCACCCACAACATTCTACTGACACTTGCTTCCAGACTCGCCAAAAGCTCAAGGAAGCCTACGACATCCACTTCGCCGCCGTCATCGAACGCGCAGAGAAGCAAATGCTCCTCGCACGCCACGGCCGACGACTCCTCAACCTCCTCGACGACACACCAGTCGTACCAGGCGACAGCCGCCCCGCCTTTGAGCACGGTCATCAAGCACGCCAAGTGCTGAACGACGCCGAGGAAGATCTGCGCGAATGGACGCCGAGCCTGGAACCTATCCCGAGCAGTGCGACGGATCTTGGCACGAACCTCATGCCTTCGTCGTCGGAAGCGCAGAGCGTAAGCAGTCCGCCACATCAGGGCGCCATCACCGGCGGGGATGTGTCATCACAAGCAGGTCAGCCCGTGTCTCCGAATTCTCGAGATGTCAGTGGAAGCTCAACTGTTGCGCAGCCTGAACCCACGACGAGCTATCAGCATTAGGGTAGGGATGATTCTCGGCTCGGGCGTTTGTGTTGTGTTCTGTTGTTCCGCTGAGCTCTTGATACGTCGATACGATTTACGTCTGTTATCCAGTCTTGATGTGGGCCTTTGGTGGATTCGAAGGGCTAAGCACGCTCGCATGACTAGAACGATTGTTTCCTTGTATCTTTTCGGCTGCTGATGATTGATATGGATGATTGATCAGGTGCTGCTGACGAATCAATACTGCTGACCACGCTGTGTTGACGCCTCTTCTACTTCTCTACAGATTGACATGCCACCACAGTCAACAATTGTGACAAACTGAGCGAGTATAAACCGCATTCAGCTCATCTGTGTCTATCAGATGATTTGACTAGGTAGAGTAGTGTCCTCGAGCAGTCTAGCATTTTAGAAGTACGAGCCGTCACTAGTTGAGCCGCTTACCACCATGCATAGGCTCCTCCTTTCTAGATGTCAATTTTTGGGGTCTGCTACATCCCATCGGCGCAGAGGCTACTGATTGAAGACTGTGTTATTTGGATTATTTATGGACTGCAACTGCTTCAATACTCCCGTGTGTATTTAGCTCGAGAAAAGAATACCCATCCATGCCGCTTGAACCGTGTAGCACGTCTCAGTCGTAAAACCAGGAAACGCCCCACCCGTAGTAGAGAAGACGCTCACACCGCGAACAGCTCTCCCAAAAAGCTCCAATCTCCTATTCCTAACATACCGAAGTGCCCCGAAGCTCCGTCACTAAGGAAACATAGCTCAAAGCGTCTCCCAACCCCCATTGTTCGTATCCGCCTCTAGTTTCCGACTGATCATCGTCGGGATGCCATGCTGCAGCCACACATTCCGCAGCAGCGCATCATATCTCTTCTGATTCAAGAACAGCTGCCGGTTCCTCCTCAACCCTGGGTCCACCTCGCCATGCTTGTCTAGATACGGAGCGTTGCTCCAGCTGCCATTGCCGGCGTGGAGGTAGAGGACATTGCATTTGCGGATGTTGATGAAGAGGCCAATGGAACCACCGCATCTGGTGATGAGGATCAGTATAAAGGACAGGAAGGTGGACAAACGGCTTACTTGGTCATGTGCTGCGAGCAGCCCCCTTTGCCGTCCTTGTGGCAGCAGATGGCTTGACTGCAGAAGAGAGCGCCGCAGAAGAGGCAGAGCGCGGGGTCGACGATATCCTTCCCTGTAGTCGGGCAGCGGCGGCTCATAGCTTCGTGGGTAAGTGTGTCAAAGTTTTTGGGCAAGCCAATGAGTTCAAAGATGGCGGGATGGCTGGGTCTGAGAGAAGGGAAGAAGAGGGTCGGCGAGGGCCCCGCGCTCCATTTTGAATGTGTAATCCAGCCAGACACTATGGACTGTGTGACTGTGAGACCTGCAGCCACGTTGGAGCCGACGGAATCGAACATCTCGGGCAGAGTTGGTAGGTGAAGAGCTTTCGTGAGACGTTCGATCTCGGGTTTGTCCATGTCCGCAAAGCCGGTATCTGGAAAATCAACACCGTAGCGGACATGTAGCAGTATGGTGGCTTTCCGGAGAAAAGCCAGTGCATAAGGTGTAATGAACGTGTAAATTCTCTCGTCGATCTCAGAGAGTGTCCGCTCAACCGAAACATCCCCTCTATTATCTGGGCATGCAAAGTCATGTATGCGTGCGCAAAAGCCTCTCAGAGCGTTGATACACTCAGTAGAAACGAGTTCGATAGCTTCAGGGATTGGATTTGCACGCCAAGGCCGACCCCCATACCGGAAGTTGGCTACCCTATAGAAGGCATCGGGCATCATGGTGAGGGAAAAGACTACCTTCACGAGCTCTAATAGATAGCAAAGTCGTAGCACATGATGTATGTCTAGGCCGAATGCCGGGACAAGACATACTGAACATTCCGCAAGTAGGACGGCCGGATCTTGTGCGAGTGCTGGTAACAATTCTGTCCTGCTCCACACTTCAGGGGCGTCACCTGTCATTTGAGGATGACCAGCGAACAGCTGCCGAAGTTGTCGACTGCTCACTTTGCGGAATTCGTCTGCTGCCGGGTTGAGCGGTGAATGCTTGAGACCTCCTATAGCAATGTACGAAGACGCCGTCTCGGACAGCATGCGTAAGTGTGTCAAGGTCAGTGCAGGGATTTTATCGAGCAATGTCATGCCTGGATCTGAAGGCACTCCTCTTTGTGCAATCTCTATGGCTGCAATTGAAAATCCGAGAGTCTTGGGTAACGTATCTATAGAACTGATGTCTGCTAAATCTGATAGGTTCACGCGACCCTCTGGAAACATGGTTGGCAGCGAGTTGTTCCTCATCGTAAGCTCCAATCTCGCGTAGATGGTGGTCAGCTCTTCCAGTAGAGTGTTTGGAGAGTTTGGCCAAGGTGGCATCGCATTATGCCCTTCGTTAGCTAGAAAGAGACCCGGCATAAGGGACCTCAGAGGCGACGTCGGCGCAGGTAACGCAGGCGAGGTAAAAGCATGACTTGATAGTCTACTTGCCAAGGGAGGTATGATTGCTTTTGAGGCATACGTGGCGAACAGCTCACGATAGCGTGTATTGTCGACAAGTGCCTCTTCACCATCTCCACGCTTTTGGAATCTTGATACTGTGAGGCCAACACTAGCGTCGAGCCAGTCATCGAAAGGTACCTTGACCTCTAGCGCTCCGGGGTATATCTCTTCTTTACCTCTCCAGATAATAGGTAGAAAGACGTTTCCAAGGGCCTTGCAAAGCGGACATACGAATTCTTTCTTCCTAAGTCTTTCGGGATGATTGCGAGCGATCTGATGGCCTTGCCGACGCTCGGCAGAAGCACAGTAGAGCTCAAAACAGTTGAAATGCATGATGTGACCACACCCGCTAGAGACAGGTCCACCAATTGCATGGGATGGAGGGTATCCGTGGCCGAGGCCCCGATACTCGCTCACAATTTTGCGGCCATCAGAAGTCATTTTGCTTGTTTCGATCCTATTGTATCCTGCGAGGCCAAAGGGTCTCAGTTCCTCGGCTGAACGATCAAGACTTAGAGGCGTAAAGAGGACTTCCTCGACAATGTCCAAGTCTTGAGTATCGGTTTGACGAAGTATCCTGCTGTTCGTTATCATTCCAAAGGTTCCGTAGATTCGCGCATCGTTGGTCTCTTCTTGACATAGGATGCAATTCCCGGCAGGGTACTTCCATGATCTTCTATGCTCTTCAGTCGCGCCTGTACCTACAAACTCGGCATCGTCGAGCTCGTCGTCGCCCCAGTCGATGGAGTCTTGGTTCTTCATGAAATTCTGCTGCTGCTGTTGAAATTGTGCCATAACCTTCGCCTGCCTTTCCAGAGCTTGACGCTTCTTCGCTTCCCGGATCTCACGTTGCTTAGCGTCTCCATCCTCGCTAGACGGCGTTTGAGTGGTTTCCGTCCCCAGCCGCTTCAGGAGCAGATTATGAGCCGCCCCTTCTATACTATCCTCTAGATACTTGACTACAGCTCTGTGAAGTTGAGGCCGACGCTGTCTTAGGTGATGTATGATCAGATTGATCTTGGGATGACAGCCTTTGGTGTCCTCATCATCAAGAATATCTATGAGCAAGGCGAATAGAGAGGGAGAATAAGTCCCAGGCACCACACCCTTGAGAGCGAAGCGGGTGAAAGATGGCCTTGACTCAGCGTCCTCCTCGCCAGTTTGATCCTCGATAACGGCGGCAAGCACGAGATGCAAAATCACATGAACAAAGGCTTCAAATCTTGTGTTTGGTATGCCCTGAAACGCAAGTGTGTCCTTACGCGCCAACAGCGCATAATAAAGTATCTGGATAAAGAGTGGCGTAGAGGTGAACGACGACAGATTTTGGAAGATACCTTTTGATATTGGCGGCAATCTTGGTTCGAAGACAACATCAGCAACAGCTTGGCCATTCTGTTTTGCCTTCCATGTCCGGTAAACATTCTCCGCTTCGTCGCGCTGATTCTTACTGTAATGTGCTATGTATGGATCAATGTCGGCTAGGTGTTCAGGCTTCAACTCGAAGGTGCCAGCGTCGGAAAGGCCCTCAGGAGCTCGAAAATTGGTCATTCCTTCAAGTATCTCCTGAAACTCTTCTTGGTTCGTAAATTTTTCGGAAAGCCGCTCGCTGAGCGCAGAGAACGACAATGGCTTGAAGCAAAGTATGTGTGAAATATCACGTCGAATTGCGAGGGCTAGGGTACTTTTGTGGTCGTTTTGTGGAAGCAGGGACGTCCGATCGCTCAGGAGAACGATAAGAAGATGTATAAAGTCTTCGGCGACATCTAATTGTTGATATGGCTCGTAGCCTGGCCGGATGTTGTATATTCCTCTCATCCAGTCGTCCATACTGAAGCGCTCAATCATTGAAGCTAGGACCCTACTTGGGTCACACACAACCATAGCAATTTGGAGTAGGAATATGTCACGGTGGTGGGCGAGATCGCGACTCAGAACGCCACGGTACGTATGCATCTGGTGACGGAGACTTAAGCCGTTGCGTACCCATATTCCGGCCTTCATCTGAGCTAGCCAAACGCAGACCCGAAGCGGAAGGTCAAATAGCGCCATGAGGTAACTCTCTGAATCGCGCTCTGAGATGAGACTACGCGATGGAGAGGAATCTTGGACATCTTGACTTGAGAATTGAAGTAAACTCCGAATCTGCTCCAGGGGCATACTCTTGCCACAATCAATTAGCCATGACAAAGTATAATGTAGTGCATGATGAAAACTGATAGGCTCGCGTTCGACAACAAAATCGACAACCGAGTAGTTCCAATCATACCCAACGTAATGGCTGTCAAACCTGAAAGGTTCAAGCTCCTTAAAACGAGTCTCCGTTTTTAACTCGGCCTGATCAAAGCGCAAACGTTCTGCACCAGTGGAGTTGATGACTGTAGCTTTGCCCACTGTTCTGATGACCCGCGATAGATTGGCTAGGTCATCGTCCTTTACAAACCTGAATGACTCCGCAAATTGGCGGCACAGTTTGTTGATCTCTCTGGTAAGTAGTGATGCACTGATCCAAGCATCTGTTTCATATTCCACATGATCTCCAACCGCCCTGATGTTTGGGCAAATGCCTTGGGGAAGCTTCACCAGGTCTAATAACTGGAGGACGTATCTTTCTTCAGTCCGAAGCTTTGCTTGCACATAGCCGCATCCGAGTAGATAGTGCAGATCTTGAAAGAAGTGGGCCATGCGACGATTGGCTACTGAGCCGGCATCGAATGCTAGCGTGGCTGTGGAAGACATCTCCCAAGGATGACCAACTTGTCGAGTCGTGAGGAAGGTGTAGAGGATAGACATGAGATTAGTGAGGAAGTTGCCGCGCTCAACGATCTCTTCAGTGATCGACGGAGTTGTGAGCATCTGTAAAGATAGATTAATGATTGAATGGTCTGGTTCACGATCTGCAACGAGGTACAGCTGGGCCAGCACCGTATATAGGCCAGCGAATCGAAGACCTAAAATGCGTTTGAACTGCGGTATGTTGACTACTGTGCTGATGTATAGATCTCGTAGATCTACGCGCGCTTTCTTCCACATCCGAAGGTCGAAGAGGATCATCCAGTCCAAACGGACTCTTTGCCGCAGGTCCTCATGCAGAGCTGTTGGCTCTCTGGATGCATATCCTTCGGGCTGTTCTAGCCAATAATTTGGGGGACGCGGCTGGATTCTTTTTCGTGCTTGATAGGGGGTTCTTGGGATCTCAATGTTCGTTTTCGAGATATTTGAGGTGGTGTTCACAGGCTCGACACTGTCATACTCGGACATTACCGCTGAAAGACCGCGCATTCTGATATCCTGACGTCCAGTGGGTCGAGCAGGTGGGGGTGGAGGAGGAGGCGGCGGCGGATAGCCAGCGTATGTTGCTTCCGAAACTTCTGTTTCGTCCTCTGGCTCAACCGGTGTTCGCATCTCGATGTCTCGATCAGAGTCTTCAACTACAACGTTAAGGAAATCCAGATCGAGATCCATCTCATTTTCACCAAGTGGCCTCTCCGCTTCATCGTCATCTTCTTCTTCGTTGGAAACATCGTTTCGCTCCGCAAGAGCAGTTTCCATGGCCCTCCTCTCAGCGTTCCGCTCTGCAAGAGTTGTCTCTATGACCCTCAAGCGACCAGCGAGTGCGTCCCGTCGCGAGGCCTGTACCAAGACATGCCTGCTATACTCAGCGGACTCATCAACCTCATGATCATCCATATCCCTGCCGATCGTGGAGTTGGTTGCCGCGCTTCCAGTACGCCAGACCTTCAAGAGCTCTTCGCAAATGACCTGCCGGAACAAGCCGTCATGTTGGTTGACACTGCAGCCCGCAATATCTACGAGCCACCCTATCATTGTGCCACACATCTGTTCACGGAAGGTATCCCGTGAAGATCGGATCGTCACTGTAACTTTGATCTCCTCAATTATCTTGGCGCACTTGAGTAGCTCTGGAATATCTTTCGAATACTTGACAACGGATCGCCCGATATCGTTGGTTTCGTTGGCTCTCTCGAGGCCAAACTTCATTCTTTCTTTACAAGCTCTCGCCACTTGAGTTTGCACTTCGTCCACGGTATGCTTTTCATCGTTCCACAGAACGAGTGCGAATTCTGGATCTGGATCCTCTGCCTCTTCATACCACTTGGACGCAAGATGTGACAACCGTTCATCCTGCCTTATGGTGTCTTCAGTCTTTTGTAACCGTAGTTGCTCTGGTGAACAAGATATGACATCGCACATGTAATCTATGGCCCGGCCGATGGTCATCCTTATGCTCTCCGTGAATTCGTCATGAACGCTTGGTGTCTGCTTCCTCTTCCCGGCCATGCTTGACATTTCAGCATCATGGATAGTACAATGCACGGGTATCCTCCAGGCTTCTTGATCTCCACAGTCGCAGCAGCCGCTGTTGCCGGGGGATATGCTGACGTTGACCAAGTGATCCGTATGGTCAGAAGCATCGAAGCACCGGCTACATAGCACGCAGGTGTCGTCCAAAGTACAGGTCCTGCAGCGATATGTTGCTTCTCCAAATTTGAATATGTGCCCACATGGCTTGCCTCTTGCAGCTTCAGTATACTCGGCACCCTCCCTTATGCCTTGTGCTTGTCGTAGACACCATTCCTGGTCCTGTTGAGGTAACCTGCCTCGAAAAAGTGCCCTTAAGTATTTCTCGTCCCTCGCAAGCAGTGACCTAAACAGCGCTTGTTGAACTGCTTGGCTTGCCTGCGTGGTATATCGATAGGCGTATCGTTCGGGCAAATCCCGGAGGACCTCACAGAGCTCTCGCTCACGACTAGTCAGGATCATTTTGGAGTAGCGTGCGCATAGCTATAAGCAAAGAGCGCAAGTGTGTTGGACGCAAATGGAATGTGCCTGATTACCGGGGCGTTGAGTTCGTGAGTCCCGTTCGGAAGGCAAGTGGGGCGGCGACACAGTTGGATGCACTGCTGTTCTTCGGTGCGTGGCAGTCAAGAGGAAGGGTCTCGTTGTCGAAGGAAATATTCTGGCGGCTGGTTTCCAACGGGTTACGGATTCGATGATGGCAAAGGTTGAATAGATGAGATTAGTCGAGTCAGATACTCGGCAACTAAGTCTTCACTCTTGGACTTCGCTCAGAGTCAACATTCGATCATGATCTACATCTGTTGCAAGCTTTGCACTACCTCAGGCCTGTGCTATGCCAAGTATTGAGAATAGAGATCTTTGGTTGACGCCTTTCCAATACGATGCCGATTTTCAACACCGGAATAGGAAGAATCCCCAATTTTCACACAGTGCCCCCGAGAAAACACCATCCCCATGCTCAAGCTCAGGATCAACCGTCACATATATATTTGCTGATGCCGTAGTGTCGATCTCTTCAGCTTTCAATTGCCCAACTGCCAAGTCGACTCCCGTCTTCACTAGTCCTTGTCCACGTATCTGTGCTTAATGTCCTTCCATTGTCGCTGAAACACCCTATCAGTCCAAGCTCTCCATATTTCTCAATGCTTTCCACAGTACTAACCCCCCTATTGTTGGCGTCCCATAGCTTCGTCATTCCCACATCAAAGCCTCTATACCGCCGTCAGGATCTCTTTGCGAATGATTCCACAGGTGACTCATACATTTCGAATAATAGCGCGCCACCGAAGACAGTAGCTAGGAATACCACATTCCTTCGGAAGATAGAGCTTTTTACTGGTCAGCTCAAATGCTCGTTGTTGGACCCGTAGATACTGACTTATAGATACCGGAAGCGATCTATACATATATTAGTTCAATTTGACTTCACAGCGGCGAAGGAAGACAGTTACGCCAGGCATTTTGGCAGTGAAGGTACGCGGGCACTGTGGGTGGTTGGAGAAAGGGGCGATGGTGGTGGTTTGACATGAGGTTTGATGAAATATGAAGATGCGGGAAGAGGGTTTGCTGAGGGGGCCTTTGATTGGCTGACGGAAAAGGAAGCTTCAACCGCGAGAAACACAATCAGGGTGACCATCACCCACATCTGGGTGCCGCACACCTCGTCTGGGTGAGCACTCACCCTTCATTATGGACTACATCATGGCGCCTCCTGATATTTGGAGCATCCAAAAACGCGTGCCCTTGCTCGCGCGTGCACTGCCTGCCCCAGATGGCCCGGAAGCGGCCGCTGGATCGTATAAGAGGCAGCAATATGCCGCCCAGCTCCATCGAAAGACTGCTATCTTCACGGGCATTGATCTCGTACTGTGCGATCTCGCAACATGGGTTAGGAAAAGCATCAGTAAATGAATTGGCGGCCAGGTCTCAGGCCAAGGAATATACGCCAGAAGCTCACCAGGCGAAGGATAGCATCAAGATCAAAGAGACCGCGTTAAGAAGACATTGGAGGGTCAAAGCTCGGCGATAGAGCAGTATGAACAGTGAGTATATACCTTAGGCTAGTCGCAGTCAAAAGGCCATGCTTACAAGGCTGAGCAGATGGGTGATTCTTAAAATAACGAAAAGGCGAATAGCAAAGCAATCAGTAGCAGCGACTCTGTTTCAGTCGATGCTTGTAGCGCAAGGCTAGCGATTCTCTATCTGACAGCGGTTGCTCTATCCCCACCCAAATGGCTTAGACGGATTCTGAATTGGTGATTTAGATCTGGTAAAGCACTGCCTTACAAACGCTCTCGAGGAACTCTCGGCGTTGAGACACCGAAAACACCATCTGTTGCGATATCTGCCACCGAGCTCTTGCAGGTTATCAAAGCTTGAGAGATCCATCACCCTTGCCAAAAAGTACTAGGCTCTCTGTCGTCAGATCTGCCCGCCCGTCATAGATCTCAACGTCTCAAGCATAAGAGCAAGCTCACAATCGTTGGAACATTGAATCAAGTCTGAATTACACAGCAAGCCATCGATGAGAAATGTATGATGCTCATACTTGCAGACAAGGACGGGTAGGCAATGCTCGTAAAAGCCCATCCTGATAATACACGCTGTTAGCTAAGCTTCCACCCATGGCTTAGAGGTGAGAATGGTTTCGCCAAGTGGAGCACTGTCAGCACAGACGGCCGTTTCTGGTCGAATATTGAAATAGAAGACTCTGAGAACGACGAGCTCGAGATAGTCGAGTTGACACAAAAAACAGAAATTGCCAATTTGCCTCTCTTTGCGAAATCATCATCGAAGCCTACCACATCTTGTGAAGCTCTCAAGTCCATTGAAATCTGCGAAATCTTGGATTTGGAGAGCGAGTCGGATGAGTTCGGTTCACGGCAAGAGATCTTGAGTGAAATTTCTGACGATGAAGAACCCAATATTGGCCACCCAGAACTTCGCAAGAGTGCAGAAGAGAGTGGTGTACCCAGATCGGTTAAGAAGCAAGAACTCCAACTTCGTCTTTGTCTAGCCTGAACGTCGTCAAGCGGATGCACTGGCCATCGGAACACCCCGGTACTCCCCCTCCAGCGCGTAAGAAGAGGAAATTGGCCATGCCATCCCCACCGAAGCCAGCTGTGTCGACCTCCCCTAATCTTAGCCCTTCCACACGCGTTGATCGCAGGAATTACAGCAAAAGTGACAATATGAAAGCGGTCAAAATGGGCTGTATCTCGACACCACACAAAGCTTCCGCCTCTTCCGTCCCGAAGTTCAAGAAGGCCTGTACGACCTCTTTAGACAACCACATCTGGCGTGCAACAACGTCTTCGCATCGTACTAGAACCAATCTTGAGGTTAGCTCGCTCACACCACTCATCTTCGACAAGCTATCAAAGACATCGTCGCCTATGAGAGCGATAGAAGCGCATTCGATAGTCTTGCATTTCTTGTTGGGCAACGTTGCTCTTGATATCATCTCGAAGGACTGGGAGCAGTGCTCCACGTTTGGAAAGTTCAACAAGGAAGTCGCTCGCGTCGTGGCCTGCTTGAGTCAAGCACGTTTTGACACCGAGATAAATCTTCTTCTGGCAGACATTGATAGTGGCGAAAGTGGGCTTCCGCTAGGTTGAAACGACAAGCCGAGCTATAAGAAGTTTTGCAATGCAACTACAAAAGCTACCCCGGACCAAGAAGAAAGATTACATGTCAAGAGTTACTGCTGCAGGATTGATACGGATGATCTCTACAAGATATCGTCCTGTAAATAGCCGAAGTGTGATATTGCGTGTAAAGGAATCGCAGGATGTGCAGGATCCGAAGGGTATACCAGATGTATCTGAGCATGTAATTGAACAAAGGATCTCAATTCTCTTCTAAAGTCGACTTAGCCGTGTACCAAGGTAGGTCTTGAAAGACCTTTGGCACGAATACACCGCATATCTGCTCATTTTGTGGACATTGTCACATATGAATTAGCCCACATTTTCGACGCCCAGCATCGCCCTCAGACTATTGTCCACACCCTTCAGTCACTGTCCCCTTATCTCGAGCTCGTCGCCTCCATTCACATTATTATCCCTTCTATCTATCGCTTCTCTCGCGCCTTGTACAGCTAAAGCCTTCTGACCCTCCAGAACCCTCAATTCATTCTCTACCTTCTTAAGCTCCCTCGTCTTTGGAGGCAAAGCTTGTTTGTCCGAGGATTTATCGCTCCCTGTGTGCTCATTGTTCGATCGGATTGCACCGAAAATTGCTTGGACAGTTTGTGACTCTCTTCCAGGAGCTCTTCAAGGCTGGTCTCTCGCATGCTGTCCTGAGCTTGTGCCCAATTGTCTTCAGCTTGTCGCAGCCGCTCCTCCAAGTCTCGTATCACTTTGTCAGCCGCCATCTTAAGCTAAGCAATTGCGAAGGGCGATATAAGAGTTTGCGTGACGGTGTGCATCTGTGAGAACGGACGTTGAAGTAAATAGAGGAAGAATGACCTAACCGGAAGAACAATAGCGTCTACGTTAAATGCATTGACACAAACAACAATCGAAGGAAGATAGGAATTATCTACTATACTACTTTTGTCTCTCGAAAAAAAGATACAATGCACGGCTACATGATTTTGTACTAGGCTTTAAGAAAGAGAGACGAGCTATAACATCAACACATCTCTATCGAGAGTATAAGAAACCATCTTTTTTCTTAGCAAGATACACTATTGTTGTCTCAGTACTTAGATCTGCCTGCAGAAAAATCTTTAACTCCGAATTGAACGTTTCTTTGTGCAAAGAAAGATGTAGATAGCTAGCTAACAATCTTGAGAGTATTAGCTTATAAGCTTTATACTTTCAAATATAAGATCGAGCACTCAAGTTGCGCAACAATTATCCTCGATTACGCAACTATAAAGCGACTTCTATTCAAATCTCAATATAGGATAATTGTTGTCTATATTTTAGTATTAGCGTTGTTAGAAAAGATATTGTCTTGTAACTTTATTTTTTGAATCTTATTCCCAATCTTTGCCCAAGTCGATTTTATTAGCTTTCGCAATTCTTGAATCAAGAAATAGAAAATCTCAAATATTAAACTAGACGTTTTAGGTTTCGAAAATATACTTTGTTAAAAGAATTTAATAAAGAATTGATGTTGTTGTAATTGTTGCAACTTTATTGTAGTTCGAACGTATTATAGATTCTATAGAAGACTTGCGACGCTCTTGCCCAATTAGGCTTAGCGTCGATCTTAGACTCTTAATTCTAATCAACCTGCCTAGATATCTATTGCAAATCTCTTAGATAGTTGAAATCTATTTACTTTATCTATTATATCTACATTAGATTCTTTGATCTCTAACAAATAACAACATTAATATATCTATAATTATCTATCTTCTATCGATAGACTTGTAACAATAATGCAGCATTAACGACAAAGTTTGTTTTGTCTACTTTACTATTTTTAAGAGCGTTGCGAAGCTTTTATTGCTATAGATAGAAAGTTATTTAAGAAGTCTAAAAGATTCTTTTTAGTAAATTCTAAATTTGTTACGCTTGCAATCGACAACAATTTTAAAAGATTATTGTCTATAAATCTTGCAAGACAAAACGACAACACAGAATCTTTATTCGAATCTCTCTTCTTCTCTATTTTTGTCTTATCAATGTCTTCTATTAAGAAAGACGTGCGTTAACTACTTAGTATCGTAAACAATATAAAGCTAGTAGTTAAATAGATAGAACAACGCTTGAAAGCTTTACAAGCTTGTTACAAAAAATTTGCAAAATAAAGCAATACTTTTATTAACTACGTTGTTTAAAGCTTCGATAAAATCGATACAACAATGCAAGAGATAATTTTCGAATTAAATATTGCTAGTCTTATTTAATCTATAAGCAATTAATTATTTAAGATTAAGAAAATATTGTAGACGTTAAATAACAAGATTAATGCAAAAAAAGTATCTATTTAATTAGAAGCTTTAAATTTAATAGAAAAAATGTTTAAATTTGTATCTTCTAAGACAATGCAAAAGACGTCGAAGATATTGCCGAAAAAGATATCTCTCATTATTGATTTTATATTACAAAATTTGCAAAATTCTTACAAGAAACAAGCTTTTCTTTATCGCTAGTATTACTCTTTGTTGTTGCAAGATATACGCAATAATTGTATTTTGCGCAATTAATTACAAATCTATACAAAAGACAATTAGAATTACAACTATAATAGAAGCAATTATTTTAATTGCGAAGATAATAGAGATAGAAGCAAAAGTAGAAGTTATAGCAAAGATTTATTTGTTGCGCATAATCTTCGATAGATAGAAAAGATATTATTGACATCTAATTCGAAGTTTATATATTTATATAGCTAGACTAATCGCGTCGGGTCGGGTTATCGAGTTCGAGTCAAATATTTAACTCGAATCTTGACAACTCGTATTAACTTAATTCGAAAGTCTTGACAATTTAATTTCTAAAGTTGAAATCGACAATTCGAGTCGATTTCTATATTTGAAATCGAAATTCGATTCGAAAAATCGACTCGAATTGTCAAGACTACTATTTTTAGTAAATTTAATTATTTTTAGTAACAATTAATTGATAATTTAATAGAAATAGTTAATCTATTTACTTAAATTAATTAATAAATATATTAGATTATTTTTATATTAGGCATTACTATTGTGCATTATCTAGAAAACAATTAAAAAAATCTAAATTTAAACTAAATTTATACTATTTTTAGTATTCTTAACATTCTTGACAGTTTGATTCAATTTCTAATATTGAAATCGAAAATCGAGTCGAATCGAATCGAATCGATTTCAAAATAATAGAAATCAAATTGAATTTCGAATCGATTTCTAATATTAAAATCGACAAATCGATCTAACAATTAGTCTATATATAGCGCTCTTATTGTTATTGTAACAATTAGATTAGAGCAATTTAAATTGTCTAATATAGAATACTTTTATCTAGAATTGTCAAAAGAGTTTTATTCGACAAATAATTACATAATATTAGGAAAAAACGTATTCTATAGAAATATATATATATTTGTTCAATAAATTAGATATATAGCAATCTCGAAAAATATAATCGAATAATTATATCTTTGTCTATGCGAATTTGCAATAATTTGATTTACTAATAGTGTGACCGTCGGGTCGGGTTTCAACCCGATCGGGTTGACCCGCCCAACCCTGACCCTGGGGTCAGGCAAATTTCCTAGCCCAACAGGGTGGGGCGGGCGAAGAATGCGCGCCGAGTGTCCAACCCGACCAACCCGATCAGGTGACGTCACGTGACGCGCTAACCCGATTGGGCTAGCGCAGGGTCCACGCTAGCCGCATATGGTTAGCGTGGACCCTTGCGCTAGCCCAATCGGGTTAGCGCGTAGATAAGATAAGATAAGATAAGCGAATGCTAACGCGACGAAGTTAGCTTGGGTTCTTGGCATTGGCCCGACGAAACCCAACCCTACGGGGCCCAAGAGGGTGGGTCGGGTTGAGAAAAAAGTGTCCGACCCGACCCAACGATCACACTAATTACTACTAAGCATTATCTAGTAATCAATAAAAAATCTAAATTTAAACTTAATTTATACTATTTTTAGTATTCTTAATATTCTTGACGATTCGATTTGATTTCTAATAATGAAATCAAAAATCGACTCGATTCGATTCGATTTAATTCTAAAATAGTCAAAATCGAATCAATTTTTAATTCGATTCCTAAAGTTGAATTGTCGATTCAATTCGATTTCAAAGTTAAGATCGAATATCGAATCGACGATTAGTCTAATAGAAAACTTGTTTCGATATATATTCTTGTCTTTTATTGTCGCAAATCTTAATTTTTGCAATGTAAAACGTTACAAATTAAGTCTTCTAAATTGTAAAAGCTTTCGCTTTAATTGCGAATTGTTTGATCTTTTTTAAATATTATATCTTTGCAAGACGTTTATTAATGCAATTAATATAAATGCTCTTATTAAGAAGATCTCTTCGTTTGTGTTACTTTTTGTCGACAAATATTAATAATTTTATAAAAAAAAAATTTGTCTTGTATTTTTAATTCGCAATCGCAATTACAATTCTTGCAAATTTATTTAATTTTTCGAATTATCGAAAACTTCTTTAATAACAAAACGTAATAACAACACTTTTAAAACGTTTGTTTCGAAATTCTTTTAAAAACTATTAATTGCATTAACTTGCAAATTGTCTTTAACAAATTTAGAATATTCTCTTTAAATATATTCTTTTTTGTTACAATTGTAACAAATATGTTTTTTTTGTGCATTTAAACTAACTTTGTTAAAGTTATATAAAAAACGCTTTGTTGTACTTTTTTTGACAATTGCTCGTTGTCAAAATATTGCGAATCTTAATTGTTAATATAGTTTTTTTTTATTTATAACTATACAAACTTTCTTTAGAGTTATTGCGTAATTTTAAGAATAATTCTCGATTTAAAATTTTGTTCTTAATATTAAATCGAAAAAGTAAAGCGCTCTTTATGTGTTATATTAGCGCAACAAGAGCGCTTCTTGTCTTAAGAATTTAAATTACGTTATTAATTTTATGAAAATTTCTTTTTAGACAATGCAAGAGATAATTACGTTATTAACATTTAATGTATTTGTTAAGATTTATCTTTAATGTCTTAATATAAATTACGAAGTTATTAACACTTTAAAATTAACTTTGCTTAATCTTCTCGTACTTGCGAAAGAAAACAAGACAACAATTTTTCAAATTCTCTATAAGATTAACTAGATATTGTGCGAATTGTTTTTAATTTTACTTCTTTATTTTGTTTGTTTGTTTGTTTTTATAATTTTCTTATTGCGTTGTTAACATATCGCGAAAATATTGTTAAGATTAGTAAATTTTTAAGTTCTTTGTTAAAAATTAATCTTTATTAATTTCGAAAAAGTTTCTTGCATTTCAAGTTTAATTCGTTTATTTTTTTATTCTTTTTGTAGTAAAGATTTAATTGAATCGATTTTATAAAATGAGTAAAGCGTTGTTTCTTAAATATTAATTTGCTAATTTTATTATCGAAGTAATTATCGCGAGAACAACGTTAACTTGTTGTTTTAATCTTGTTCTTACAAAGCGACTTTAAGAGAAATTTATTTCTTGCTTGAGCAATGTAAAGCTCTTGCTTTATCTAAAGTTTACGTCTCTTGTTTTTCTTTTTAATTAAAAGCTTTTTGTAATTGATATCTTTATCGAATTACGACAACTATGTAGCGTTGTTATTTTGCAAAACTTCTTCTTATAATATAATATAAACTTCGTGATATTGTTGAAGACAAGTTAATTATTCGCACTTTTGTCGTCTTAAGAGCGCTAAGACGTTGTTTATTTCTCGTTTGTCTTCAAATTTCGTTTTGTATTGCGTGTCGAATTAATTATTTTGTTAAACAATCGCTTATAAAGATTGAGACAAATTAATACTATAAGATTGTGTACGAACGTATAACAAGACGTTGTTATATCGACGCATTAAAGACGAGACTACGTAGTATGTAGAATTGCAATTCAAAGAGACATTAATTCGTAAAAATTTTAAGAAGAAATTTTCAAGAAAAAACTCTGCACGCAGTTAAGTTGTTACTACGATAACTTAACATTAATAACGTGTTTGTTAATTATTAAGAACTAATATTATATTGTGTCTTAAATCGATCGATAAGCAAACAACAAAGACAATAAAGTTTGCTATAAGAAAGAATTAAGAAAAACGCGTTAATGTTATTAAAATTAATACGCTTTCGCAATATTCTTTTATTGTATTTATTGTATTTGTTGTATACAAAATAAACAATTATTAAATATTTTGCTTCGCGAGCTTAAATATCGAAAAGATAAGTTTTAAATTTATTTCTAAAATTAGCTCAAAGAAGATCTCGAAAACATCTAAATAGCATTGTTATATTGTTTTCTTTACAAATTGTTATTGTTATTTATATTATATTAAATCAATAGTTTCTCTTTATTGTTGTCTCGATTAGACTTGACAATAATCTCAATTGTTGTTATTGTTGTTGTTGCGAACGTTTTCGAAAGAGATAAACATATAAGTATATACATTTTTTATCTTTTGTTTGCTTGCATAGCTTTGACGTCTTGACTTCAACATTACTAACGTTCGATATTATAATAGATTGCTTGTTTGTATGCAAAATTAAATCTTATAGTTATTATTTGATAATATAACTACGAGAGCGTAATCTTTTTTGAAAAGATAGATATTTATTATAGATTTTATAGGAGATTTGCGACGCTCTTGCTCAATTAGATTTAGCGTCAATCTTAGACTCTTAATCTTGGCCAACCTACCTAGATATCTATCGTAGGCCTCTTAGATAGTTGAAATCTATTCACTTTACCCATCACATCTATATTAGATCCTTTGATTCCTAATAGAGCGACTACTTTTCTACAAATGTGATTCGGAACACAAAAACTTCGCATTACAACAACTCAATTAAAACACTCTTGAATCTTACAAAACTACATAGTTCAAAAGCGCAAGGCTTTCTCTATCTAATTTGAGATTTCAAGATTAGAACATCAAGAATTGCGAAAGTTGATTAAATGGATCTAGGCAAAGGTTGGGGGTAGAGATCAAAAAATAAAGTTACGAGACAACAACCATTCTGACAACGCTAATAGACTTGGCAACTTTATCTTACAATTTAACGCCCAACTACGTATTAGCTCATCTTTCGCGACGTTTGAGTATAACTGAAGTTGGATTGCCAAATCGTCTAATTTTGCACAACAACATCAGTCTGCGCACAATGTCTGCTAACCCATCAGCGCCCCCGATCCTACCTTGAGCCAGCATGCCGTCGGTCGACACTACGCCCCACACTTCCTCTGGAATCACTACATCCACTACCGGTGACCGACATATCCCTGCCTCTGTCCGCCCCGATGGTTCAGTCAGAAAAGAAATAAAGATCAGACCAGGCTACAAGCCTCCGGAGGACGTCGAAGTCTACAAGAATAGGACAGCCGAATCCTGGAAGACGCGAGGCTCCGGTGGCGTCCCTGGTGCTGCGACGGTAGACCAAGACGGCGACGGAACAATCACCAACAATACGAAACGGAGGGAAGCGCGGAAGCGAGCTAAGGCCGCGGAGGAGACGACCCAAGATGGCTTCGAGGAAGCGGTAACACAAACCAATGGTGGACCGAGAGCTGCGGATGACAACTCAGGACCTACCGGGAGCAAACTCGGGAGGATGGGGGGGACTCAAAGCGCAGAGCCAACTGAGCAGGCAGACCTGGAGGCGGAGAAGGAGAAGCAGGCGCGAAGTCTGAAGAAAAAGCTGCGGCAAGCGCGAGAGCTCCGGGAGAAGAAGGATCAGGGGCAGAATCTGCTACCAGAGCAGTTTCAGAAGGTCATCAAGATCAATGAGCTGATACGGCAGCTCGACAGCCTTGGATTCGACGCTGAGGGAAATCCTAGGTGAGGCTTCCATGAAAGTAAAGGAACGGTCGAGCTACAAGCGATCCAAACCCGGTTCGATCAGTCAGTCTTTGATCGCCTCATTGGTAGCGCCATAGTGGCACTCCCATACTAGTATCTTCGTCGTTAGAGCTGATCCAATGGCTTGGTATGTTACACAACTACAGAGCTACAGGGTGGGTCTTCGAGGTCTAATGTCTGAAGGCTAGTGGCTGAGCGACGCCTACCTCTTTCTTTCTTCCTACGCTGGTCCTGTTCGTTTCGAGATGGGCGGAGGAAAGTCTAGATCGTTGAGTGCTCGTAGCATTATCCTTTGCTTGTGCTTCGACGTTGGCCCGATATGTCATGCTAGACTTGAGGGGAGATACGAGGTCGTCGTGGCCGTCCGAAGGCCTGATAGATCAAGACTTCGCAAAGCTTATACCGAGGGGGCGTCCACCTACTGGGTGGCACGAACTTCTAGACTCGCCGTTCCAACAGAGCGGAGAGCTTCGTCATTTTGGTAGTAGCCTGACCTTCAGTTTGCTTCTGTCGCGGGACCCTGCCGTCGCCACTTTGTAGGTATATCCGCAAGGTTGACGCTGATGGTAGGATGGAAGAACCACTGCAACCCTGTTTTCTCCTCTTTGTCAAATAGCCCTCTTGCAACCTCTCTTGCGGATCTCACACAATCGTTGAGCCCAACGCCCGTGTAACTGTTCCCTGCAACTCTTAATCTACCTTTGAAATTCTCCAAGAGTCGACTGCCCTGCTCCAAACGGTCGCGGTGTCCTACCGTATATTGCGGTATACAATTCTGTTGGAGCGACACTCGTGTAGCGTCCGGTTCTGCATTGATTCCCAGATGTCTCCGCAAAACCGCCTTTGCCATTTTGGCACCTTCGAGCTCATCTGGAAAAGCGTCCCAGTCGTCCCACCAATGGCCACCAAGCATGACCGTAACTTTAGTCCCAGGAATATCATCTTGGCCGATGGTGGCGTCAGAGTCAAAGACGACACCTAAGGCTCTTTCCGGATTCTGTACGAATGGGATTGAACGTGGAATGAGGTAGCCGAAGCCATGGACGGGAAGTATAGAAGGATTAGAATAGAAGAGGTTGACGACCATGACCGAGACGGAAGGTATCTCGTCAAAAGGATAGAGCATTCGACTGCCGTATCCATTTTTCACCACTTGGTGCAACGTTTTAGCAGATATTGTTGATACTACGTGCGAGAACAGACGAGGGGTCTCGTTCGATTCAAGAGATTTCTTACTACTTTGAGTAGACAAGCGGACCTTAGAAAATCAGCTAGGGAGCGATTGGAATGACAATTGAGCCATTTTTGGTTTGAGCGTCCGGACATACCTGGCCACTTGCTTCCTCGTCGAGTCGTAAGTCTTTCACAATAGTCTCCCTTTCTATTTGTACCATCGGATTCTGCACCAGGCTAGCCTCAAGCTCGTAAGCAAGCTGCCCTAGACCGCCTTTCAACGAGTAAACACTCGATGCTTCGACAGTCTTCATGGTATCTGAAAGCGGGCGCTCGCCCAGTTCGCCCAGCATGCTCAAATCATGTAGGGAGAAGCGAGCCTTCCCTCTTGCGGCTCTCATACCTCGATTTACTGAGCCAGACGACCGTTCGTAATCCCACAATGAAGGTAGGATAGAACGTATACTTAGTTTTTCGATGTCGCCAGCATAGATGCCATGCAAAACGGCAGACACAAGATTCTCAGCCACTTTTGAACTCCGACGTCGAGCGAAAAAAGATGCAATGGACTCATCTAAGGGAGGTAGATCTCCCCTAGGTGCAAGCAAATCATATATGACAGCCGAGAAAACTCCATCAAACGCAGGCTCACTTAACACAGTGGAGAAAGCTTCGAATATACTCATGCCAGGGCCAGGCATTTTGACAAGATGATCGGGGTAGTAGACATATCGGTTCTGGGCAGCGACAGAGTTCTTGGACGTAGCTAGGATCTTGTGTTGGATCCCAAGATCCCGGATCTGTACGCTCAAATCAGTACATCCTAAGCCATCTACAAGCTTCATTTGGTCGACCCTACCAAGTCCAGGGTAAGCACTCCGTTCGGAATATTCGGTCGTAGTGTCCTGGGGCCTTTTTCAAATATGACTTTGCCATGACTGGTTTCAACCACTTCTGAGTGCAGCCATCCGCCTAAACGCTTTCCACCCTCAAGAAGGGTGATGCGGATTCTCGGCGATGCCTTGGAGAGAAAATATGCACTTGCTAGACCGGTGATACCGCCCCCGATGACTGCCACATTTTCGACATCTTTGGAGCTTTCAACTTGGCGTTGAAAACTTTCCGAGTTCGCACTGTACCATCGCCGCACCTTGGAAAGATAAAGTGCTCTAGTATTACATCGCCAAAGAGACTGCGCAAGAACTTCAAAGAGGGTCGTGGGACGTAAAGCAATTATATGCATTAAAAAAACATTCGGAGAGCTTGGAGCTCACTGTGCGGAGACCAGACTGGCGAGTGCATTCTATCCGGCACCTTAGGGAGCACACGAAGTCCAGCTTTGGAAAGGCGCGGATGATCTGCGCGGCTGTTCTCAAGCGCCATGAGTATTGACTTTAGGGTTCGAGTTTGGGCCCAAATCTTCCGCACGATAATTCTGAAGGTCATCGCTGTACATGACTTGCTCGACACCTCATGTCAATCGAATAATGAGCCGCAATTTTTCTTCCTTGTTGGTGAGAAGGACGCCTTTTGCATTGTTTATTGGTCGCATCGTGCTCCCATTTGCTATAAGGATTGCTGATTCCTTCCATATGTCCAACAGCCATCCCTCAAAGCCGATACATGAAATCTCCCAAAAGCTACCAGACGCCGTAGCCATGCTTGCTTCCGCCCCTCCATGCTCCGTAATGCCTTCCGTACATGTGTGGGACAAATCCGTTCCAAGCCTTCCCCCACCCTATAGCCCATCCTCGAGCCCGTCGAACCTCAATCACGTAGCTATCTCCGTCCCGTGCTCCGAGGACTGACTACCAAGCCCTTGGTTCTCTGGCACAATCAGCTCCTCCCCATCCGTTTCATTGTCCACAAACTTCCTTTCACTGACGTGCTCCTCTTGATTCCCGCCCGCCGTCCATACCTTGTCGCTGAAAGCGCCCCGCTTCTGCCCCTCGGCATGCTTGTAGTGGCACGTAGGATTGAGACAGGGGTTGAACTTGCAGGTGATGTTGACATGCACAAATTTGCATCCTTCCCGAGTACAATCTGCACCGTTCCTGCACATAGCCATGGTTGGATGGCGGTATGGGCAATTAGGGTTGGTGCAGTTTGGGAAGAATTTGCAGTCTTGCTCGGTATGATTCGTGGGTTTTTGAGATGGTGACGGATGGCGTCCGACGCATTTCCGATTCTTACAAGCTGCACCAAAGGGACAGTTGTCGTTCACGTCTATGACCGTTCCTGGCGGAGCAGCAGGCGATTGATGAGCATAGGGACAGTCCTTCTTGGTACAGTCCAGATTGAAGCGGCATGTGGTATCTGGCGATGGTTCTGTGGCAGTATTCTGAGAGCTTTCCACCTCCATCGAGGACGAAATATCACCATTGGGTGCCCGTTGGTCGTCGGAGCTGGTAATGATGGCTCTAGGGGCCCGGGCCTGCATTGAGCCTCCGTTCGGCTGTTGCCGCCTATTGAAACCTCCACTATGCCGCTGAGGGTTGGCTTCCACTCTATCAAAGAGCGACCGACCTTGCTGTTGGTTGACCCCGTTTCGGAATGCCGGATTTATTGCAGGCTGTGGAGCTCCAGGCATGAGCATCTGCTGTTGCTGTGGTGAGAATATTTGCGACATCATGCGAGCCTGTTCTTCATAGAATGCCAGCAATTGCATCTGTTGCTGCGAGCTCATGTTCATGATGGCACCACCCGGACCACCTTTGGGCATGCCGATGTTTGGCATTCCCATTGGCCTCCCATTTGATATAGGTCTGTGGTTGCGGGCTTGGTCCACTCGTGGACCTTTCGGTGGCTGTTTATTGTGCATGTTGATGCGTTCGGTACCTTGCTGCGGTCGAACCCGATGAAGGGCTGCGTCGTTGGACCTATCCATCGCCTTTGATATTTGACCTATGAGTCTTCGATTACCATTCCGACCGCCATTGCGCATAGACTTTGGCCCTGTGGGACTACGATGTCCAGTCAGTAATGTTCGCGAAAGGTTCAGCCTTGCTCGTTGGGAAGCATACATGGCTCCATCTAGACCACTTGACATAGTCTCTCCCATCTCTGTATCTGGACTGTCCGCACTTCCATCCGAAAGCTTGCTAGCCTGCTGAGACAGCCTGCCAATGCCGGTGTCTGATTGGCCTTGGCCTGACTGCGCCGCTTGCTGGTTTGGTATTGCATCTCCATTGAGCTGGCGCTGCAACTGCTCAACCTGCTGGAACAGCCAACCCGCAAATTGTACTGCAGCTGGATCGTCAGGGTCGAGGTTCAGTAGATCGTTGGACAATTCCGCTGCAATCTGGTCCTGCGTTTTGCCATTCACCAACATTAGGATGATGTATTCCGTCAGCGCAGAGTCGTCAAGCCCTCCGGTACTCCATCCGACTTCTGTAAGTTTCGACTGGACCACATTGTTGAGTGCATCAGCGAGTGGTGTATTGAGGGAGACTTCAACAGCCATGATTGATGATTGACGGGAGCTGAGGAGTGTAAAGATCTGGCGTAGGCGAGCTCAGGTGGTTGAAAAGAGATAGTACACCGAATCAAGTGCTTTTCAGCGCATTAGCAGATACGTTTTGGGACCCCGAAAACGGAAGGCTGTAGAGTTGCAGTGTATGTAGTACCGTCTGTCAGAGGCAGAGAGGGAAGTTCAGAACATGCGGGACGCTAAACGGGTGAATCAATGAGGCTAGCGCCTACTAACTACTAGCGCGGCATTACGTGACATAGCAAATGCCTTGACACCCAGCTTGTCTTCTCATCAACGAGCTTGGTCCACACCACTCTTACATCCATCTACTCTTCCCTGACACTTCCTTCTCTACTTTCATTCATCTCCTTTTTGCACGTACACCTCTCATCATGGATACACTTGTAGCCAGATACAGTCGGCCAGCTTTCGAAGACGAGGGATACTCACAGTCGGAGCAACAAGAGCTTTGCCAAATTACACCATCATTGTCGCTGAATTTTGCACTCCCTCCACTAGCGAATGTGAGCTCCCAAAAGAACAGTGCCCTCAAATTACGTTTCAGAATCATTCAAGGTCAATACTGACCGAACTGTAGCCCTCAGCCTTCCTTCGAGCAACAACAGACGACCATGCCAATCCCAACTGTCCCATCAAACTCGCGCACGGTACCACTACTCTTGCCTTCCGTTTTCAAGGAGGGATCATTGTCGCTACAGACTCGAGAGCTACTGCCGGCAACTGGATCGCAAGTCAGACTGTCAAGAAAGTCATAGAGATCAACAACTGCCTGCTGGGGACGATGGCTGGTGGAGCTGCTGTGAGTTCTGTCTACAGACACACTGTTCGAAATGAAGCCCGTAAGTTGATGACCAATATAGGACTGTCAATATTGGCTGGCCTACCTTGGCATGCAATGTCGACTGCATGAGCTTCGCCAGAAGCGCCGTATATCAGTCGCAGCTGCCTCAAAAATCCTATCAAACCTGGTCTACTCCTACAAAGGCATGGGTCTAAGCATGGGAACGATGTGCGCAGGGGTGACACCGCAGGAGGGTCCAGCGTTGTACTACATCGACTCGGATGGTACTCGATTAGCGGGAAACCTGTTCTGTGTTGGGTCAGGTCAAACGTTCGCGTACGGCGTCCTAGACGCAGAGTATCATTACGATCTCAAGGAAGAGGAGGCTCTGGAATTAGGTCGGAGAAGCATATTGGCGGCGACACACCGGGACGCCTATTCCGGTGGGTTCATCAATTTATACCATGTCAAGGAAGATGGATGGGTGAAACACGGCTTCAATGTGAGCATCCTGGACACTTCGCCAAATCTTGTGACGCAGGCTAATGGTTTTCGCAGGACACAAATCCCATCTTCTGGAAGACAAAGCTGGAAAAGGGTGAGTTCAGTAACGTCACATCTTCGCTCGATTAAAGCGTATCTGGGAAGCATGCATCTGAAGTGGCGCTGGGCTTTTCATTCGGCTGCGCTGAGGAGCGCGGTGTATTACAAATGTAACCATTAAGACAATACTAGAAACCGCATTCGAGGGCTTCGGGAGCCCCTGGCTGCAGGAGTTCGCGGAAAGACAGAAAAAAGCCCTCATAGCGGAGACCTCGAACCCTTCGATCTCGAAACCTTTTCTTAGTGTCATCGTGTGCACAGCAAGGAGAATTACGGGCCAGCTTTCAGGTACATCCTTTGATAATGCCCTTTTTGTTTCATCAAAAATGCTGCGATAACCCACCGATCTATACATCACATGTCAAACACTTTAGATGGGCTGCCTGTTACAGAGTCATTGTATGACGTCTCAGTATCACCTTACAGGAACCAGATGTTCACTCACGACTTTGCAGTGGTCACGCAAGCCTTGACTGAATCACATAAGCCAATCTGGGTAATTTACTATGTTTGTCACATTGCTTCTCTTTGCTCACTGTTGGTGATTCTTGCTGGCCAAAGGCTCGCATTTGTCACTCTTTGACCATAGACTTTCCATCACGGCTTTTGGATAGAGTCATCTTTACACTAGCCGACTTCTGCAGAAGACTATATGTAGCTCTTGTTCCCCAGCTCCGCTCAAATCACTCTTTGCAATAACAAATCCTTCTTAGAACCTGCGAATTTACAAGACCTATAAAGCCTTACTACAAAGACCTATCACTATCAGAGCTTAGACATCCTGAACGTCTTTCAGGATGTGCTACAAAACCATCGATCAATATTCGTGCGGCGATAAGGAGGAAGCCACTATCCCTTGCGAAGCCTTTATCGACACCGGGACCTGTACTCAGCATGAGCAAGCCAAGCAGGACAAGGTTACTGACCATGAAGGACAATGTCCCGAATGTCAACACTTCGACAATGAAATGAAGAGACTCACTGAGGATCCCGAGCTTTGCAAGCCGGTAGAAATGAGTGCCCCGAAGCCGTACGATGGCCCTCAACTATATTTCAAGGAGTGCACGAAATGGGGCCGCTGCGGTCGTAAGTCACATCCTCTCAGAGACCATTGTTTACAAAACATGCCGTTACACTTACTGACGATCGCTGCCATAGACATCAGCCACCCGAAGGAGACCAACATCGAGCGCGAGCCTCAAGATCCCGAATTTATTGAGAATCTCGTCGAACATACTCCGTGCTCGAAGTGTGCACTCGCACCTGCCTCTGTTATTGAGGACATGAAGCGCAAAGGCATATACGACACCCCCGATCCATGGGGCGCCATGAACGGAGAGCCTGTTGCCGCTGCCGGCAGCTCCTCGGAAGGTGCATCAAGCGTGCCCGGTTGGGGTGCTGCTGCACCTTCAGCTCCCGAGCCAAAAGCTCCCAAGTCTAAAGTCCTTTCCTTGGGTGAGATTGAGGATATGGATGATGATGACATGTATGGTGCATCGCCTCAGGACAAAGCACGACACGCCGGAGTTGCTGCGGGTGCGCCTACTTCTTTCGGACAGTCACGGTCGCCCTCCCCTACAACCAACAAGAAAGGCAAAGGTCGCGTCGGTGAGCCGGAAGGCACATACGCTTCCCGCTATGGCGCCGCAGCAGACTCTGAGGATGAACTTGAACTTAGCGGTGACGAAGACAAAGCTCCACGAGGCCGGTCTGCAGCACAGACCCACTCCCGCGACTCGAGCATGGATGCCAATGTACACGACAAGCGTGATCGTAGCTTCTCTCCGGGTGAAGACGCTCTGGCTACAACGCCAGCTCCACCTACTGATCGAGCTGCGGATGCTCCTGCAGAGTTCATCGAGATTAGCGATGCAGAGCGTGCGCAATGGCAGCCACCTGTCGGTATGAAATTCACAGCAGAGCGTTGGGCGAGATTCAAGACCATGAAGGGGTTAGCCGAGCAAGAGTCAATCAGGAGGAAGAATCAGGGCCTCGACGACGAGGAATAGGACGCGGCGCAAAGGAGAGACGTTTGCAAGATGGATCTGCTGAATTGAGCACTCGACGAGTCTGGCGGCCTGTGGTTTGGGTTTTGGGAGAGTTTGCGAGACGGGTGACGGTGCCGGACTGATATGTACATTATGATTCAGAATGTAGACTCTTGCATGCAATCTTGGATGATTCAAGCCGGTATTATCACGTGATTGGCCATGATATACTGTGTTGGTGGGCTTCATCTATTGTGTACTGCTGAAGGCCATCTTCTAACCAATCCTAATGATTGTCGGTGTTAATTGATCCACCTCAACTCGACTCAAGCCTCGTCTGATGGAACAGCTTGGTTGAGTACATGTACCTCCACGTAGACGTACCTTATCAACATCGTGGATGCCTGTGCCGATCATCCACTTGAAGCGCGCTATCCAACGCCATTCACCTAGCTTTCTAGCTCATGATCACACCGTGCTTTCGGAGGCGCAGTCCCTAACGTCTTGTTATTTATTACCTGCTGTATACCTTAATGTCGTGTCATTCGTGCCACCACCGTCTCCTGGCTCCGAGCATGTCTTACATGATTCATGATCTTAAAGCGACGTCAAATAGATTATTTTCTATTTCATAGTGCATACCATTTCGTTTCAGACCTCACTGTTTAAACAAATCTCTACATCCTGTCGCTCTTCCGCATCGTCTATCGCAGATCTGGGGCTACGAGACTTGCCCTTGCACTCAGACGGAACGCGTTTATCAAATCCTTAAGTCCTCGTCACCCTAGAAATTTCTCTTAGTACGATGATACAAAAAATGGCTCCAACGACATCACTTTCCGGTAGCCACGTGGGAGAAAGTGAGCGAACAGACAAGGCAGGCTGTTCAAGCCCGGCCAATGGCGAAAGTCAATATATTGTATGATTGGATGGCTCATACCCGTTTTGTTTACATCGACATCTTCCCTTCTACTACCCTGAATTATACTTCTTCATTATCCTCCGGGTTGGATCTATGGCTCGCTTCACGAACCGCTCACTTGTTTGTCGCTCGTCTCGGCGATCTCCGAACCTCGCATTTCACAGTTCATCGGGTCCAGCTTAATGATGATTGCTCAGTCCAGTATTGAAAGTCTTCTTGAGAGGCACCAGCATCGTGATAACATTGTGAGGTGTCTCAGCCATGGTGCGATCCTAGTCTCATACTTGAACGGTATCGTTCTAATAAGTCATAGATGATCAAGCCACCGGAAGTCACAGAATCTTTGTCGAGATTGAACCGCTGATCGAGGCTTTGTTGCGTCAGGAAGACACCGACAATGACAAGTTGATCACCATAGATGACAAAGGTCCCAAGGTACCGAGTCAAGTCGCTTGTTTCTCGGCCACTGGCTGATAGAGATGGTGTAGTCGTTTTGGCTCGAGATTGTAGGCTCTGAAGCTGCGGACCAAGTACAAATACGGGGAACTTACAGACTTGCGAATCTACTTCAAGAAGCGTTCCTCGCCAAGCAGAAGCGCCTGAAGTCAACGATCCTTGACGTGTCTCAGATTACAGAGGATCCGGTCCATCGGCTCAGCCGGCTCATCAGAACTCAATGGTGGGACAATCTCACTAGACGAATGGATGCGCGCGGTGTCGAGGCTGCATCTCAGGACGACAAAACCGTCTTCTCTCGACCACGAATATATATCCCGCCTGGAGCGCCAGAACAGCATGCTTACTATAGCAAAGCTGCACAGGCCAATCCAGCCATGAAACTTGATGTGCAGTGGTTGCCTGAGGGAGAATTTACAGGGGACTTCATTAAAAGTCTCAATTTCAAGACTGGGATATTGGCCTTAGAGATGGATTTCCCAGATGCAAGCAAACCTGCGCAAGACCAAGAACCCACTGCATTGCCATTTATCGTGCCTGGGGGCCGCTTCAACGAGCTATACAACTGGGATAGCTGCTTCTGTGCAATTGGCATGATTGATAGCCACCCACACCTCGTAAAGTCCATTCTCAGAAACTTCATCTTCGAGATCAAGCACTATGGCAAGATACTCAACGCCAACAGATCCTACTACCTAGGCAGAGCCCAACCCCCCTTCCTCACAGATCTCGCAGTCAGAGTCTACGAGGCTACCAAGCTCGAGCTAGACGCCAAAGATCTGCTACGACAGGCCATCCTCGCCGCTATAAAGGAATACCACAACTGGTGGATGTCCGAACCCAGACTCGACCCCGAATCCGGCCTCTCCAGATACCGTCCCACAGGCCGCGGAATCCCCCCCGAATGCGAGCCCTCCCAATTCGCCCACATCCTCAACCCGTACGCCCAAAAACACAACATGACCCTCAAAGAGCTCGGAGCCGCCTACGACGACGGCCGCATCCACGAACCCGCCCTCGACACCTTCTTCCTACACGACCGCGCCGTTCGCGAATCCGGTCACGATACCTCAAACCGTCTTGAGGGCGTCTGCGCCGACCTCGCCACTATCGACCTCAACGCCCTCCTCTACCGCTACGAAACCGACATCGCAACCTGCATCCGCACCCTCTTTGACGATGCCCTCTCCGTCCCCGCCGCCTTCTGCGCCCCGGGCCAGGAAGCCGACCACGTCGAATCATCCGCCCTCTGGGACCGGCGCGCCCGTGCCCGCAAAGCCCGCATCGACAGGTACTGCTGGAACGAAGCGAAAGGCCTGTACTTCGACTACAACACCGTCACCCGAACCCAACAAACCTACGAGACCGTCACCTCCCTCTGGCCGCTCTGGGCCGGCCTCGCCACCCCGCACCAAGCCTCCCTCCTCGTACCCACCGCTCTCTCGAAATTCGAGCAGCTCGGTGGGCTGAGCACGTGCAGTGAAGCCAGCCGTGGGCCCATCACGCCGCTCAGTCCGCAGAAACAGTGGGATTTCCCATATGGGTGGGCGCCGCATCAGATGCTGGCATGGGATGGGCTGAGGAGGTATGGGTATGTGGAGGAGGCGGAGAGGGTGTGCTATCGGTGGCTGGGGATGGTGACGCGCTGCTTTGCGGATTGGAATGGGACGGTGGTGGAGAAGTATGATGTTACGGAGGGGAGGGCGCCGCATAAGGTGGGCGCCGAGTATGGGAACCAGGGGCTGGGGTTTGAGTATGCGCCGCAGGAGGGGTAGGTTTTCTATGATCTTGCTGGGAGATGCAGCTGGAAGGGGAGAAATGGCTAATGATGATGTTGGCAGGTTTGGATGGACGAATGCGACCTACCTCTATGGACTTTCGCTGATGAGCCTGCATGCTAGGAGAGCGCTCGGGGTCCATGCGCCGTATGAGGCGTATGCTGAAGCGAAGAAGAGGGCCACGGAGGTCAAGTGACCAGGCGATTTTTAAGCTTCGGGATACAGAGACAGGAAGCAAGAGATAGTTCGCTCCGGCTTGGTGGCAGGGACAGCTCTGAAACCGATCGAAGGAGAGTTGTTCCAATGGAGCCTCTTGGACATGTTGGTTGAGGCAGCTGCTGATTTGGATCAGCATTACCTTAACACCTGCATGTAGATTCCACGGTTTCTGAGTATACATTGGCTACATGATTAGCTTTCAAGGGACCACTGAGCGTTCAGTACGCAAGAAAGCGGGCTGATGCATGAGCGGCAGCGGACGAATAATGTATGAAGTATTTGCATATCGCTCTTGATCCAACACTCTCGCTAGTGCGCGTCGCAAATCATAGCTGTCTCCTGCAACTTCTCCCTCAGCGGTGACTTGCAGAAAAAATGTATATTCCAGCCATACCTCAACATATCATGAAATTGACCGTGGCGCCGAGGGTCGCTCGATCTGATTCGGACCTATCCGATCGATTCGAGTGGTTTGGCACCAATGTGTACGGTCAATTTCTGTTCATCATCGGACTTTGGAAAAGTCCTGGGTTCGAATCTGCACATATCCCCCTCCTTTCATTTGTTTGTGTTTGTGTTTCTGTTTTGAGTTTTGGTTTTATTGTTTTCTCCCTGCTCTTGGACGGTGTGATGACTGGTGTTGAAGAGGAAGATTGGCTGGAATGTCTAGAACGTAACTCCCCGTAGCATCTTCTTGTTCTGTTTTCCATGGCTTCATTACTGCAATGGTACTATTGAGACCTCCTCGAAGCGGCCCTGCTGAAGTGATTGAGGAAAAATCGTTTAACTGTCTACTTTAGCTTTCAGTAACCCAGAGCTTAAGTCTTCGACTTCTCGAAAGCAAAGCGCCTCAACCCAGATTCTCGGCCACGACCCATCATTTGCTAGTTCATTTCTATCCGCCCTCCTCCCCTGATGCATCACTCTCTCTTCCTGCTCCACAGAAGCCTAAAGATCAGAGCCACCCTTCAGCACGCAGCTAACAACCAGACCTCTCGTCATGCCAAACTTCACCAATCTGGAATGGACGAGCCCGTGGCAATCTACCTTGCCTCTTCAACTCAGCTCTGAAGTTCGTCAGCACCTTCGCAACGCAGTAGACGAGCTGATCGCTCTTGCACTCGAAGGCTACCTGCGCCAGCTTTAGCATATCACACACCGCCCCAGTCCCTTTCATGTCCGCAAACTCCTCGCAGGTACCCTTCACTACATTTGCCAGACTCTTATTGTACCTCCAAGTGATCCCAGGGACTGTTGGACTGTTAGAGCTGGCGGCTATGATCAAGGTGAGCCTGAGATCGGAGGGGCTGAATGCAATGCTGCCTTTCTTTGCGCGCGACTGCTCATACAGTGACCAGGGAGTAATGGTCTCATAGTAGCCGAACTGAGCGCCCGTGAGATCGAACGCGTACGACTCCCCGCTTTTAAGACTTACGCGAAGGAGCGTGTGGCCGTATTCTGTGGTGTCGAGATTGCCATGCTCGTCGACCAGATAAATTCGTCTTGGCGTTTCTTGGAGTTCCATGTTGACTTCGTCGATCTTGGTGTAGAGACCTATATGGACAGTGAGTGGATATAAGCTTGAGAGCTGAAATCCATAATGCTGCGGCTTACCTTTCAAGAACCCCTCTATAATCTTAAGCATAAAGGCCACTGCAACCGCGCAATTGCAGTAGGTCAGAGCAGCGCGCTTGTCTTCTTCGCTGTGGAAAAGGTGGTAGGGAAAGGGGCTAAGAATGTCCCTGCCGTATTTTCCCTCATAAAGATACATAGTGTCTTCACTCTTGTCGACTTCGGTGATATTAATGTTGAACGTGTGCTCACGATAGACGTAGAAGATTCGTTGCACGATGTCCCCAGCGCGGTACAGCCGTTTACGAGCGAATAGCAATTTGCAAGCTTGCTTGTGATGGGTCCAGTCGGCTGTTTGACAAGCAGAGTTGCAGTAGAAGGTTTTTGCTGGTTCTTTGATATCGATCATGGGCGCGTCAGTGCAACCCTTGCAGTTTTGCGTAGCAGGTTGGGCACAGTAGGCGCAAAGGCTGTTGGAGGACGTGTCCTTGATACTGCACAAGGAAAGACCTGTTAGCGCGATCTACAGGAGTAGTGCAGATAACTTACTCCAACGTGGCTGTGGAGGTGTTATTCAGGCTTATATTAGCGACGTCGGTGTGGAGTTTATCGGCCTCCATGGTTATAATCTGAAAATTGGATGGATTTTAGATGCGAGATCAGATCGCGTAAAGGCCGCCACATGGTTGAGCGTGGAGTTGAAGTAACCTGAACGCGTTTGACTTATCTTATCCCTATCACGTGACACCTAAAGCGTGAAGTATGGGGCCTTGTCCCTATGAGCGAATATCATGAGTGTTTCCACAGGTGCCCTTTCGAAAATAAAGCTTCAGTATGAGCAAGACAATTCAATTGAGAGCTTGTCGGTACCCTACGAGCCCATAATACCGTGGAGGTCAGACAAGGTAACCTCTGGCTTCGCACAAGATCAACACTTTCAAGGAGATAAATACCGATGTTGTGAGGGGCGACATGTGCTAATTCGACGATCTGGGACACTCTCTGCTGTTCATCTGCAAAGTGTTCAGAGGGTTGGGCCGAGAAGATTTGAGACTTCGCACACACTTCTGATCACTATCCAACTGATGATCAATCCCATCGGGCGGAGGTATACCGCTGATTCAAGTTCTCTTGTAGCTCTGTCAAGGCTCGTAAAGAAAGGATCCCACTCCTGCTGGAGTTCGCCCATCGATTAATGCGAGACTTGTCCGGATCTACCTGAACAATAATCGACGCCAGCTTGGGAGCGTTGGTGAGTACATCATGTCGCTCGGCTCCACAATTGGATCTATACATCGCCAGCAAACCGACTTTGGCAATACAACGTTATCTGCTTCAATTCGTGAGGTTCCGGCGTCTCGTAAGGATCGCAAAGGAGCTGGAGTGGATTGTTGTCGACGATAATGATATTAAAGTCTGACACCTACAAGCATGGCAAAGTACAGAAGATCGGCTGAGGATAGAGCAATGACTCCATCAGAATGTTTCAGCTCTATATCAAAATATCCAGATTCGAGGTAGGCAACACAGGCAAATGCCAGCTTCTGCGCACTAGAAAATCCTGGGCTGTTTGCAGTATCGCTACCGCTCTGTTTGTCGTTACATTCGTCGTTGTTACTACCGCTGTAGGAATCCACATTACTATCGCAATTACCATCGCTAACGACAACCTCACGGGAAAAGCTGCGGTAGCGCCTCTTGGGAGAACTCGAAATACGAGCCCCAAAAGAGTCTCAGCGATAGGCCGACTCAGGGCATCGATGCTGATGGTAGCGTTTAATAAGAGGCTATAGCTTGAAAGCAAAAGAGAGAGCCGTCAGATTCATTTCGATATGACCGGGAATCTTGATGCATTCCTCAATAATAGCTAGTAGAGCGCTGGCAGAGCACTTTCCCGACTGCAAGCACCATACGAAGTCCTCCAGTGAATCTTCTGGTGTGACAGGTCCGGAGACAGAGTCAGCTTGGCAAATAGCAGGGGTGGTAGTCGAATGTCCGAGCGCGATAACATAGCGGGTCCAATTACCGGAAGTGTTTTGTACCTCAAAAGTGCTCCCGTCCTGACTGAGCTGGAAACTCCCTGCCGGCCTCGAATCGACAACTTCGCCACCCCAGTAAGGCGGTCCGTTCCTCCATTTTCTAACATGACCCACCTTTGATAACATAAATCGTCCCCACGATCTGTGGCTGAGGGTTTTCTCTTGGAAGGGTTGCCATAGCTCTTGAATGCTGTGGCGAGTCGAAGATGTCCATTGTCAATGTACCGGATCAGAACGTCATTGTGAAACGAGTATATCTTTTCACCGTGATACCCGAGAAAGCTTATTTGTGCTTCCAGCCCACTGAGAAGTTCCAGGAGTGATTCGAGCTGTGTGAGCCTGAGTACACCTGATGGCATTGATCCAGACTTGCCGAAGAGAGACGTCGACAGACGGGAACCATGTCAAATCAACCTAGACGTATCCTTGTTGTCGCTTTCAGACGTATATGCCGCTGCTGCATCGGCCATCAAATGAAGCCAATGTGTGTGATCTCGCGCATACGTTGGGAGCGGGTCGTCATATGGACACTCATGTTGCTCCGCAGCGGACATAAAATTATCTTCAAGCTTCACGAAAATTTGAGCTCAAATTCGTGATCCTGTTTCAGGTATTGACCAATGACCTAGCAACCACCCAAATATCGCTGGGCAGTACTGGCGAATTATTATTCTGGTCGAAAATTGCTGAGCTGCCCCTGTGTAAGGACTGTTTGACCATAGAACCTGAGGTGGGCTAGAGACAATGACCAGTGAAGCCCGTCGTAGGCCTCGTTGCTGCGGCTCGCCAAGCCAACAGTAACCCTTCAACCGTTGCTAACGAGCGGATCCTTGAAGCGAAGTTCGGCAGTTCTAGAGCCTAGTACGACAACATCTGGGTACAAGTACCAAGATTCAAGTGCAAGCAGGATTGGTCCGGTGTCTACAGCTTGTGGCATGTCACGGATAAGTTGTTCCATAGATCGAAGAGCCGATTTCCATGCTGAGACAATGCTGGCGTACACTTCCAGGTTCCTGCTCACCGAGATATCAACTTTGTCCAAAAAAGTCATCAGCTGCCTCTGCTCTACTGCCCTGACACTGTCGGCGGCCCGTAGCCATGCACGGGCGCTCGCATCCCATTCGGCCGAATCAAAGCGAGGCATATCAGTCTGGAGGGCCGCAGTCACACCTAAATTTGGCAGTTCTTCTCCCCTCTTGAATGCAGACGCAATGGCCTCCTTCCGCTCTTTGACCAGCTCGACCAAGACGGATATGGCCTCAGCGCCACCATTTGTTTGAGCAAGCATGCATGCTAAGATTTGAACATGTATTGCCGTTGTGGAGCTCGTTGCAGCAGTCCAGATCGCCGTCGATGCCTGCGTAATCCGCAAAGATGGTGTTCTTTGCTTCGTCCATACCTTTCAAAGCCTCCAATATCTCTGACACCCTAAGCCCATAAGCCTCGACTAGCCTTGGTGTCAGCGGGCAAACCACCTCAAAGAGGGCTCCCAGCCTGCGTGCCGTGACGTAAATCATGCCTGTTTCGGCGTTGTCTTTATGCTTTTTAGGCAGGTTGCGTCCCAGGGGTTGGTACTCCTTGGGTGCTTCATACTTGACCAGTGTGAGATCCAAAGTGATATTCGCAGCAGCGACAGTCATCTCTTCACTGACGGCGCCCAAAGAGGCTTGGAGCTGGTACTAAGCATGATAAATTAACAAGAACGTTGTGAACAATAGAGACCGAGAGCAGGAATATGTCACTGCTAAGAGCGGACGAATTATATGGTTTTCATGTCGAACTGAATGAGTACTCAAGGAACAGGACTAACCTTAAGATCAGACCCTGGCTTTGCCTCCAATGACAAGATTATGGGGTTGCACACTCAGACAGACACCTCAGCTCATGCTGTGCTGCGCCACTCGGAACGATCAAGCTGCAAAGCAGGAGACGGGACTTGTGGCATGCATGTTCCCCTTGTCCTGCACCAATTTTTCTATAACCTGGATGAACATTGAGTCGACAACGGCCCGAACAGATACAGTTTTCTCGAATCATTCAAGCAGTCTGCCTTGTTGGCAAGTCTTAGTGGTGGGTCGAGTGCAGGGTCTAACTCTGTACAGGGTCCGCGATCCCGCCATTGTGCGCTGCGTAAACGACACAGAGCTTGTGCCAAGAGGCAGCTGTTCGTATTGTCTGTCGGTACCCATGCCATGTATCGGACATAGATCCAAGGATAGAAGGCGTTCAGGGAATATGACTGAAGTTGTATAACAGTGAGACAAGCTGTGCGAGAAGACCAGTAGCGACAGTCGTCGAGTTAGCAGCCGTGGACTTTTGCATTTGCATCACCGAGTCAAAGCATTCGGGTATCTGCCGACGCCTGGGCTTTCTCGAGAGGCGAACGGAGGACGTTCATACCAATGCATCGAAAACATGTGACGTGTGGCGGGGTATTCGTACATAAAGTACCTTATTCTCACACAAAGCACACAACTTTTGGAGACTTCCTAATCGAATCAGGAGAGCAGCCAAAAAACATCAGATACATCACATACAAGTGCCCTGCCTGTTTGACTCCATTCCAGCGCTACAGTAAGCCTTCTCGACGGCTACCTCGAACGCTTCTTTAGGATTCCATACTTATTCAGACAGCCCCAAGAGGCACTTCGATCTTGCTCCGTTACCGAGAATCGCCATCGTGAGCCGCAAATCCTGCCATGGCGTCGCAAGAGGGCTCGTTTGGCATCCTGGGCTCTTCGAAGCTCAATACTCAAGATGGCAAGAACCCGCCATCGACAGCGTCAGACGCCTCGAAGTCGAATCCGAACGAAGGCTCTAGGCAGAAATCGGGGACATCCAACGAAGAGGACCGCCGCCAGGAAGGCCAGAGAGCACACGATACGATGGAAGCGCGTCTCAAAGATGAGGAGTTGCACGGACGTTCGAAAGGCTGGTCCGGGTAAAAGAGTCGGCTGACATGTTTGAGCGTGTATATAACCGACGTTGGCGAAGGCGAGACAAGATCTAGGAAAGCTTGGGCCTGCTTTACCTGCTGCTGTTGTGTGATCGCGAGTATACGATGGAGTGATCGGAGATGGGTAACACTAGCGGCTGATTCTTCGATCTTTGCAAACCAAGTCTCGACAGATTTCCAATGCTTGTCCTATAGGAATGAATAGGTACATAGGGAATGTAATCTTCCGCAAATTGCTACAGCGAGCATATATAGTATCTTTAAAGGTCATGATAATGCCTGTTCAGTATGAAGCACTAGTCTGCTCGTACATGCCAAGAAGCCAAGGAGCTACTTAGTCAGCTGTCACTATGGTCAAGGCGCATACTTTATCCTTGACGACCAAATTTTCTACGCATGTAGGACATGCTCAAGTCAGCATGTCGAGCACCATGGAGATTCCGGACCTGTCCTCGCCAGCGATCTTCGACTGTAGGGCCGAGAGCATACCAACATGCATCCGCTACATTGGCCCGTTCCAACGGCGTTGCATGGACAACAGGACCTTCAAAAAGCCATGACGATCGCTCTTTGCGAGATGTATTTGACTCGCACCGTGTTTGGGCTGCTTTCTCGAGTGACGGCACCTCGACGGCCCGCAAAGGGCTGCTTCAAAACCACTATCTCAAAGATCCATCTGGGTTTGAAGACTTTGCCCAAGTCACGTTAGCGCGATGCAAAAGGCTCGTTGCCAAGGTGCTCGAGCCATCGAGCCAGAAGGATGTCTTTGAAATACCGGGTGACCTTGACCGGCTGAGTGACTCGTTATGTCGAGTCCTCGATCTTTCAGATTTCGTGAGAGCCACGCATCCAGACGCAAGTTTCAGAGCCGCCGCCGACGGGGCGTATGAAGTTTTGTACAACTACATGAATGTTCTCAACACTACGCCAGGACTCAACGAGCAGCTAAAGAGGGCACTGGCTGACACGGGGGTGACATCGTCATGGACTGACGAGCAGAGAACCGTTGCACAAATCTTGCTCAGAGACTTCTCGAAGTCAGCCATACACCTGCCGAAGGAAAAGAGAGAACGTTTCGTCACGTTGTCGAGCGAGATCAGCAACATTGGGAACAGCTTCGTAACTGGGATGGCCCCTGCGAAGCCTACTCTAGTCCTGGATAGCAGCAAGATGAAGGGGATGGATCCTACTTATCTTACACAAATCACAGATCGCAGGGGTAGGGTTCATCTACCCACCGTAGGCCCGCTTTCTACTCTGGCCTTGAGGACGGTACAAGACAGCGCTACGCGGAAAAATATCTACGTTGCGGGAAGGACAAGTAGGCAAAACCAAATTGACGCATTGGAGTGCCTGTTGCAAATGCGAGCTGAAGTGGCCAATTTGTCGGGGTACAAGAGCTATGCAGAAATGCACTTGAGCGATAAAATGGCCAAATCACCTGAATCCGTCCATACTTTCCTAGCCGCTCTGTCTATGGATAATGGGAAATATATTAAACAAGAATTGGACGAGATGCTGAGGGTAAGAACTGCGACGTCCGCCAATCCTGGCTTGAACATCAACGCATGGGATAGAGAGTACTGTAGGCGTCTCCTTTCAGCCCAACTTTCATCAAGATCCAGGAAGCCGGATTTCATCTCGGCTTACTTCTCCCTCGGCACCGTCATGCAAGGACTATCACGTTTGTTTAGCCGCCTCTACGGCGTCCGTTTCGTACCTCAAGAGACCTCCCCGGGCGAGACGTGGAACCCGGACGTCCGTCGCCTCGACATCATCGACGAGACAGAAGGTCACATCGCAGTCGTTTATTGCGACCTCTTCGCCCGGACGGGTAAGAACCCAAATCCAGCTCACTTTACGCTTCGCTGCTCTCGCCACATAACCCCCCTCGAGCTCTCTGAATCTGCCCAATCACTTCCACACCTGGATCCCGTCACTGCCGCAAACGACGGTATGGCCACCGTTGTCTCTCCTATCACAGGCGCTCTTCAACAGCTCCCCACCATAGCCCTCATCTGCGACTTCGCCTCCCCCAGCAGTGCTCACACGCCCACACTCCTATCTTTTCACGAAGTGCAAACCCTTTTCCACGAGATGGGCCATGCAATACATTCCATTCTCGGTCGCACAGCCTTGCAAGTCGTCTCCGGTACCCGCTGCGCCACGGACTTCGCTGAACTCCCATCCGTACTCATGGAGCATTTCGCTGCGGACCCGGCGGTTCTTTCACTCTTCGCTCGACACTGGGAGACCGATATTCCGTTGCCCTATGACATGGTCGCCGAGCGTTTGGCTGTCGAGCGTAAAGGACAGGGCGCAGATACGGAACACCAGATATTGCTCGCTATGCTTGACCAAGCCTATCACTCTCCTCTAGCGGGCTTGTCTGGTTTCGATAGCACAAAGACCTTCCACGATATCTACACCAGGTATAGCAGTATTCCCGAACCGGCTGAAACCAGCGCGCAAGGCTTCTTCGGTCATTTAGTGGAGTATGGCGGAACGTATTACAGTTATTTGTTCGACCGGGCCATTGCAGGGAAGGTGTGGAAGAAGGTTTTCGCAGAGGGGAAGGGAGAGGGTGCTGTGAAGAGGGAGAATGGGGAGAGATTTAGAGAAGAGGTCTTGAAATGGGGAGGAAGTAGGGATGGCTGGAGGTGTGTTGCTGGTGTGCTCGGAGATGACGGGTTGATTGAGGGAGGAGCAGAGGCGATGAGGGAGGTGGGAAGGTGGGGAGTGAAGGACTGATCATGGGAGCCGCACCCCGATCCATATAAAGTATACTAAATATTTCGAAGGGCAGATCACGATTAATGTGGTATACAGTGACATGTTCCGTACTATCCATCAGCAGCGTGTAACATGGAATGACCCAAGGCTACACACTGGTCACGTGACTAATCGATCTTGGCCTGTGTTACTGCCTAGCCGAGCTAGCCTCCTTTCCCGGGCCTTCATCATCTTTGTTTATCAGAACCGCGTGCCTTTCTTTTCCCCTCACCAGATCGCAAATTCATTCACTGATGACACCATGGCTTCCAACGAGGACTTGGCCGACATGGACTACCTATCACCCTCATTCAACCCTGCGTCACTCACCGTCCCAAAGCTCCGCGCCATTTTCCTCGAACACAAGATCTCATACCCAGCATCAGCTAAAAAGCCACAGCTCATCGATATCTTCACCCAAGAGCTTGTTCCCCGGTCGCGTCGTATCTTAGCCGCTCGCGAGCGAGTGAGACGATCGAGCCGAGGAATTACGGACATGCCCAGCAGTCAAGAGGGAACGGTTAACGGGGAAGATGAAGATGATACTGAATCAATGCCTCCACCGCCTCTACCAGCTCCAACAAAACGGAACCCTCGAAAGACCTCACGGAATCCCTTCGATGAGGGTGACTCCGGTGCTAGTGGAGGCAGATGCTCTAGTGGCAAGAAGCGCCCGAGCAAACATGCACGTTCGTCTGATACCGAAACCGACAATGGCAGCGACGCGTACAAGCCTGCAGCCCGCAGAAGTCGACGGAGTGAGGTCACACCAAGCGTAAAGATTGAGGAGCCCGATGACCCTCCGACACGGCCTCCAATGAGGAATAGTGCATTTAGTGACGAGAATCCATTCCAGAGCGGTAGCTCGCCATTAGAACCGAGCGGAGACCGAAGAAAGAGCTCTGGGGTCAGCGTTGACAGAAGGAAGAGTACGTCGAGGAGAAGGAGAACGGAGGGTATACCGAGCATGGAACAACCTAGGCCAAAGCAAGAGGATGGCATTGTGGTTCCCTCAGCCAAGACATTTGAGGTGTCCTCATCCAGAGTGCGGAGGCCTAAAGCAGAGCAAGAGCCATATGACGAGGTTGAGGCTGGAGAAGAATTTAGTCCATCAGAGACGCTGGAGCTTGTCCGAGAGCGTGCAGCGGCAGGCGAAAAGGACATCCTCCCTCCCCGTCGCAAGAAGCGGCTGCAGAAATCAAGCTCAATACCGAAATCTGCTCCTTGGGTGATCCTCACAACGCTTCTCTCTGGATACGCTTTATGGTTTCGACAGGAGAAGTTCGAGATTGGATACTGTGGCGTCGGCCGGCCATCGACAGCTCTGTCGAACGTACATCTGCCGGACTGGGCAGACTTCCTACAACCCTCATGCGAACCCTGCCCGACGCATGCATACTGCTACGAAGGCATGGAGACAAGATGCGAGGACGATTTCGTTCTGAAACCACATCCACTATCCCTGGGTAATTTGATCCCTTTGCCACCAACATGCGAGCCAGACGGAGAAAAAGTTCGGAGGGTCAAGGCGGTTGCAGACCGTGCTGTAGAAGAGCTGCGTGATCGAAACGCGAAATGGGAATGTGGATCTCTGGTCGACGAGAAAGGCAAGAGCATTCCCACAGCAGAGGTTGACGTCGAAGACCTGAGAAGCACGGTTGCCAAAAAGCGTCGGAAAGGAATGAGCGACGCCGAATTTGATGAATTCTGGAGACACGCTATAGGCGAGGTCTTAGATCGGGACGAAGTGTCCTCCAATGGGTAAGTCTCCTACCCCAATCTCCAACCCATCCTAAATCCAACCCCAATCCATTCCCAACCCCACCTCCTCGCATGTCAAGCAGCATCATCCCTGCCAAATATCTGACACTAACCAGTCTCCCTTCCTCTTCCACAGACGCCTCCTCCGTAGCACCTCCCTCGCCCGCCTCCCTCTCTCGTGCGCTATCCGACGATCCCTCCGACTCACGCTGGCGCGCCATCGAATCAGCCTTGTCGTTCTCTTAGCTCTCTGCGCCTCCTTACTGTACATCCGCGCTTATATCCGTTCCCTACAATCATCAAAAGCACGCATACCCTCCCTTGTCGCCACAACACTCGATCGTTTAGCCACACAAGCAGCATTACACGCTAGGAACGAAGCCCCAGAGCCCTGGATAAGCGTGGGACAGTTGAGGGACGATGTGCTTCGTGACGAGTTTTCGGCTAGCAGGCGGGAGAAACTATGGGCAAAGGTTTCGGCGGTGGTGGAGCGGAACGCGAATGTGAGGGCTTCGGTAAGGGAAGGGAGGGGCGGGGAGGTTAGCAGGGTTTGGGAGTGGATAGGGAGTGTGGGTCTGTTGGGAGATGGGGGGAGGAGGGAGAGCGGGAGGATCAGCTGGGGAGGGGTGAGTACGCCTGATGGGGGATTGGTGAATGGGACCCCAGAGAGCGGGGAGATGATGGAGATGAGGAAGTGGGATGAGGGACGGCCTATCTATTGAGGAATGACCACAACGCGTGCCTCCGAGACTTTTCTTCTACTCTAAGAGTTCCCACAGACCCGTTCATCAAGTGTCATCCCTTTTTTCTCCTAACATTTACAATACCTCCCCCCCCCCCTTATCCTCACTCACTCCCACCCCCTTTCCACATCCCTTCTCCCTCCTTGTTCTCTTTCCCTCATCAAAACAAATCTCCGATCCTACACCACGCCTCCCTATCACTCACGACATCTCCACCCTCCCTCCCCACATCCACCTCCCCATCCCCCAGCCCCCCCGTCCCCGCACGCCCTTTTCTCGCCCCGCCCCGCTCCTTCAACGGCTCTATCCCCACCCCATCGATATTCGCATCCTCCCCCCCCCACCCCACGTCGACGTTGGTGTTGGCGCGGGAGCGGGTGCTGGTGTTGGCTTGTTTGTTACGCGTCGATATTTGTTTATTGTTATATGGATAGCAGCGGATGGGGGGATAGATGGGGTGGTAGAAGAGGATGGGAAAGGGAGATAG